>Ga0209511_1000007_pt1 | contig 460864 bp, 353 predicted proteins | sample SSSSmetaG_FD_184141 | JGI IMG/M metagenome (GOLD analysis project Ga0209511, IMG submission 184141) | Glacier valley bacterial and archeal communities from Borup Fiord, Nunavut, Canada, to study Microbial Dark Matter (Phase II) - ​SSSS... | ecosystem: Environmental > Aquatic > Freshwater > Ice...
CAATATGTCAACCTTATTTAGGTGACTATAGCGTTGGGGTCCCACCTCTTCCCATTCCGAACAGAGAAGTTAAGCCCAACCACGCCGATGGTACTGCGAAAGTGGGAGAGTAGGTAGTCGCCGTTTTCAAAGCCCTCATCAGAGTAATCTGGTGAGGGCTTTTTGGCGTTTTATAAAATAAATAATGTAGATAAATATAAATTGTTTTTTTGTGGTGAGTGTGCTCTAGAAAAGGACACTTATAGGTACTAGTAACATTGGTAAGCAAGACTAATCTGCATTTAAAGTCTAATTGGCTGCCATTATGTACGATAAGTATTATCCAGAATGGTAGGCTGATACAACTGGAATTTCGCTTTCTTTCAAACAAAACTGAAAGGTTGAATCTCATCAATTTCCAAAATTTATTCCCTACATTTGTATAAAATTTATGAAAATGAAAAAGTTACATTTTGAAACACTGCAAGTTCATGCAGGATATAAACCGGATCAGACAAATTCTCGTGGCGTACCCATTTATCCAACAACTGCATATGCATTTGACAGTTCTGAACATGGATCTGATCTTTTTAACCTCGATTTTAAAGAAGGGGTTTCTCCATTCATATATACGAGATTAAACAATCCGACAAACAATATTTTTGAGCAAAGGATGGCCGCTTTAGAAGGTGGTGTTGCTGCTGTAGCGACTGCTTCAGGACAGTCAGCGCAAATGATCACTATCATGAATATCATGAAAACTGGAGACAATTTTGTAACCAGCCCCTTTCTTTATGGAGGAACATACAACCAATTTTTTGTTTCATTCAAAGATCTTGGAATTGAGGCCAGAAAAGCCAAAGATGATTCTGCTGAAGAAATGGAAAAACTGATTGATGAAAATACCAAAGCTTTATATACTGAAAATATCGGTAATCCAAAATTCAACGTCCCTGACTTTGAAAAGCTGGCAGCTTTGGCTCAAAAATATGAAATACCATTGATTGTTGACAATACATTTGGTTGTGGAGGTTATCTCTGCCGGCCTATTGAGTATGGTGCAAACATTGTTGTGGAAAGCGCAACTAAGTGGATAGGCGGACATGGTAATAGTATGGGAGGTATTATCGTTGATGGTGGAAATTTTAACTGGGGCAATGGTAAATTTCCAAAATATTCTGAACCATCTGAAGGTTATCATGGTCTGAAATTCTGGGAAAAATTTGGAAATGGAGCATTTGCAATGCGATGTGTTGCAGAAAATCTCCGTGATATGGGACCTTGTATCAGTCCTTTTAATAGCTGGAATTTAATACAAGGGGTAGAAACATTGTCAATTCGTGTTGATAAGATGTGTCAAACGACATTATCTATTGCAAAATGGCTGGATCAACATTCCAAAGTCTTTGATGTATGCTATTTAGGTTTGGAAAATAATGAATACCATGAACTTGCTAAGAAATACTTACACAATGGTTTCGGTGGCGTATTGACTTTTCGTGTAAATGGTGGTTATGACAAGACTGTAAAATTTGTAGAAAGTCTGCAATTGATTACCCATTTGACCAATATTGGGGATGTTAGGACAATTGTTACACATCCTGCTTCAACGACACATCGTCAGATGGACGAAAAATCACAAGCTGCAGCAGGGGTATATCCCGATTTACTTCGTCTCTCAATAGGTTTGGAGCATATTGATGATATAAAGGATGATATAGAAAGCGCATTTGAATTTGTATAAATAGATAATTGAGTTATGCCATTAAACCTACCAGATAAGCTTCCAGCTATTGAAATTCTCAAGAAGGAGAATATCTTTGTTATGGATTCCGGTCGTGCATCTGAACAAGATATCCGCCCGCTGAAGATTGTTATACTCAATTTGATGCCTATTAAGATTGCAACAGAAACCGACCTGATCCGTTTGTTGTCAAATACACCTCTTCAGGTGGAAATTGATTTTATGAAGATCAAAAGCCATACATCAAAGAATACATCGATTGAGCATATGCAAGCTTTTTATAAGACTTTTCACAGCGTGCGCAATCAAAAGTATGATGGTATGATAATAACAGGTGCACCAGTAGAACAACTGGAATATAAAGAGGTAACCTATTGGGATGAGATGAAGGAAATCTTTGATTGGGCAAAAACGCATGTAACTTCAACTTTATATATCTGTTGGGCAGCCCAAGCGGGCTTGTTTCATCATTATGGTATACCTAAATATGCACTGTCTGGAAAAATGTTCGGTGTTTTCAAGCATCGAATGAATGACCCATACAACTCAATATTCAGAGGATTTGACGATGAATTTTTTGTACCTCATAGTAGACATACTGAAATTCGCAAAGAAGATATTTTGAAGGTTCCTGAGTTAACCTTATTGTCAGAATCCGATGATTCAGGTGTTTATCTGGTTATGGCCAGAAATGGTAGGGAATTCTATATTACAGGTCACTCCGAATACTCTCCAAATACTCTGGATACAGAATACAAAAGAGATATAGCGAAGGGCTTGCCTATTGAAATACCTGCAAACTATTATTTGAACGATGATCCAAATCAACGCCCAGTAGATCGATGGAGGGCTCATGCAAATCTTTTATTCAACAATTGGCTGAATTATTTTGTATATCAGGAAACACCGTTTGATATCACCCAAATTAAATAATAGTAATTTCCCAAAAGGGAAGCATCGCACTGCATTTATGATTGTTTGGCAATTCCATAGTTCAATTTATTTCGTATGAATTGTTTATTTAGGAAAGTCAATTGATTGGTATATTGCAAATAATACTCTTTTAAATAATAGCTATAAGCACTATTTTCGATAGACTATAAATATATCTAAAATAGCCTCTTTTAATTGCAAAATAGAATGGTAAAACAACGTAAGATAGAATTACTTTCCCCGGCAAAGAATTCGGAGTGTGCTCGTGAAGCAATATTGCATGGAGCAGACGCCGTATATATTGGTGCACCCAAGTTTGGTGCGAGGTCTGCTGCAGGAAACAGCCTGGAAGAACTTTCCGAGCTTGTTGAATTTGCCCATACGTTTAATGTTCGCATTTATGTGACTGTAAATGTCGTTTTGTATGATGAAGAGTTAGAGGAAGTTGAAGCCCTGATCTGGGATTTATGGCGAATAGGTGTAGATGCCTTGATTATTCAGGATTTGGCCATATTGCAGATGAATCTGCCACCTATTCCATTGCACGCAAGTACACAAATGGACAATCGAACACCCGAAAAAGTTCGTTTCCTGGAAGATGCCGGATTGCGTCAGGTTGTTTTGGCTCGAGAGCTATCGCTGGATCAAATTAAGGCGATTTCAGCTACAACGACAGTGCCGTTGGAGTGTTTTATACATGGTGCGCTTTGTGTGAGTTTTAGCGGTCAATGTTACTTAAGTCGCGCATTAACTGGCCGAAGTGCCAATAGGGGAGAATGTGCTCAATATTGTAGATTGCCTTACAATCTGGAAGATGCAGATGGCAACGTGTTGATTCGTCAGAAACACTTACTTTCAATTAAGGATTTAAATCGTACCCCTTATTTGGAAAATTTGATAGATGCCGGAGTGAGTTCTTTTAAAATTGAAGGTAGGCTTAAAGATGTATCCTATGTGAAAAATGTGACGGGCTGGTATAGACAGAAGTTGGATGAAATAATAAGCAGACGACCAGACTTGAAGCGTGCATCCTCCGGATACAGTAAACTGACTTTTAAACCCAATCCTCAGAAGAGTTTTAACAGAGGGTTTACAGAATATTTTACAAAAGGAAGATCGGAGAAGCTTGGTAATCCTGATTCCCCAAAATCTATGGGAGAACCTGTTGGCCGCGTAAAAGAGATTCGAGGGAACAGTTTTACAGTGGCCGGTTTATCCTCATTTACCAATGGAGATGGTTTGTCCTTTTTCGATGAGAAAGGTAATATGGAGGGTTTTCGGGTGAACAGAGTTGAAGAAAATCGCTTATTTCCGGCTCAGGCTACTCATGTTAAACCTAATACTCCTCTCTATCGTACATTTGACCAGGCGTTTGAACGTGAATTGGAAAGGCCATCGGCACAGCGTTTTATTCCTGTTTCAGTGAAATGTTGGGAAACAGGTTTCGGCTTTGCTGTAAGTATGGAAGATAATGAGTCACACCGGGCAGCCATTTCGTTTGAGCAGGCCAAAGATCCTGCATCTAAACCACAGATGGATAATGTCAGGACGCAATTAACCAAGTTGGGTAATACACTTTTTGAAGCTAAGTCCTGTGAAATAGAATGGGAAAAAGATTGGTTTGTTCCTGTTTCCAAATGGGCAGATGTTAGACGCCAACTCTGTGAGAAGCTTGAGCAGGTTAGAAAACTTGATCATAGGAGGGAAGAAATGCAGATCTTACCAACTACTCATGATTATCCTCAAAAAAAATTGACTTATCTGGGAAATGTTCTGAATCAAAAGGCTGTCGATTTTTATAAAGCGCATGGTGTTACTTCCATCGAACCGGCGTTTGAAGCCAGACCATTTAACAAGGATGAGATAATGGCCAAGCCTTCTGAAATATTGATGTTTAATAAATATTGCCTACGGTATGAACTTGGCGCTTGTCCAAAGATGAGTAAAAATGTCAAACAGCTCAAAGAACCATTATTTCTGATTTATAACAGCAATCGTATTCAGCTTCATTTTGACTGTAAAGACTGTGAGATGCACCTGACCTTAGCAGAATAGTATGTTAGGGGTGATATAAGGATTCTGAAAGGATTACTGTGGCATCTGTTTTAAACAAGCTTTGAATGGTGACATCCGGCTTGTTTTCCATGTATTTGTCTATGATACGCAGACCCGTCCATACAACGGCTCGCCTCGGCGCTTCTTTAGGGAAGATGGAGGTCGTAGGTGAGTCGGAAATGTATTTGTTAATGACTAAAGGATCGGTATTATAGAGGTGCTGAAGCTTGATAATGGTATCCCATAACTTCTTTTCATTTTTTGTGCACCAGATTAACTGTTCTGTATTGAAACCACTCAAATTTTCCATTTTTTCGTCCGGTAGCAGCACTTTCATGAAATATAGAAGTTTCCCTTCATAAATCATATAATCCAATAGTCTTTGCTGGTTGACCATGGATTCTTCTGTGAATTCTGATCGAACCCATCCTGTCATATAATCGGAAACGATTTTGTCTGGATTCATTCTTTCAACCTGATACGGATTAAATAGGGTTTCATATAAAGGATATTTTGAGCCTAGATATTTATCAATACTGGCTGAAAGGATTCCAGGTGCTGAAACAATTGATTCTCCGAATCCCGAAATATGCATATAGACTTTGGGATAGGGTATGTCTGGGAATAAATAGTGAAGCCGATGGAACGCCCATGTTAGTTTTTCTTCTATTGGCTTGACATCCTTGAAGGCTGTCTGGCAGTCTTCATAAATCTGACGCATTTGTTTGTCATTCCGGAAAATGGAATCAAATTGTTGAAACATTGGTGTTCCCGGTTCTCCGACTTCCATAATCTGATTGGCATATAAGTCTAGAAAAATAGAGTCTTTACTAGAGCCAGTAGTGTAAAAATCTTGATCGAAACGGTTGATGGTAATGCGATGTGAGGGTGTACCCGGCACTTCGTGACGTTCTGTCTGTCTACAACTTAATAAGCTGATGAACATGCAAAGACCAATGATTTTTTTCATCATAATACGTGTGATAGGTGATGTCTAATTGCAAAGATATCCATTATAACCGCTTATAAGGTATACAGGCATAAAAAAAACCGAATCCTTTCGAATCCGGTTTTTTAATATTTAGCGTAATGCTTATTTTTTATCCTTGGCATCCAGCTGTTCTTTCAAAGCAGCCAAAGCGTCGATGTCACCCAAAGTAGACTTTTCAACTTTCTGTTGAGCAGGTACTTCTTCTACTTCTTTCTTAGCTTTTTTGGGAGCAGTTGTTGCTTTCTTAGCGGCACGAGCTTCGATTTTTGCTTCGTCTTCGTGAATGCGGCTATGTGAAAGGATGATGCGTTTCGCTTCCTTGTTGAATTCGATAACCTTGAACTCCAGTTTTTCTTCAACCTGAGCAGTGGTTCCGTCTTCTTTAACAAGGTGTTTAGGAGTTGCAAAACCTTCTACGCCATAAGGCAAGGAGATCACTGCACCCTTGTCCATCAATTCGATGATGGTACCTTCGTGAACGCTGTCAACTGTAAACAATGTTTCGAATACATCCCATGGGTTTTCTTCGAGTTGTTTGTGGCCAAGGCTCAAGCGACGGTTGTCTTTGTCTATTTCCAGAACAACAACTTCGATAGGAGCACCAAGTTGTGTGAATTCGCTTGGGTGTTTGATTTTCTTGGTCCAGCTCAGGTCGCTGATGTGGATCAGACCGTCAACACCTTCTTCGATTTCAACAAATACACCGAAGTTGGTGAAGTTGCGAACTTTAGCGGTATGGCGGCTACCAACTGCATATTTGGATTCGATGGTTGCCCATGGATCTTCTTTCAGTTGTTTGATACCCAAAGACATTTTACGTTCTTCACGGTCAAGAGTCAGGATAACAGCTTCCACTGAATCACCAACCTTCATGAAGTCTTGTGCACTGCGTAGGTGTTGTGACCAGCTCATTTCTGATACGTGAATCAAACCTTCTACACCTGGTGCGATTTCGATGAATGCACCGTAATCGGCCATTACAACAACGCGTCCTGTTACTTTGTCGCCAATATTCAGGTCAGCGCTAAGAGCATCCCATGGGTGAGGAGTCAGTTGTTTCAGACCAAGAGCGATACGTTTCTTGTCTTCATCAAAGTCAAGAATAACAACGTTGATTTTTTGATCCAATTCTACCACTTCCTTTGGATCGCTTACGCGGCCCCAGCTCAAGTCGGTGATGTGAACCAAACCGTCTACGCCGCCAAGGTCGATGAATACACCATAAGAGGTGATGTTCTTGACAGTACCTTCCAGTACTTGTCCTTTTTCCAATTTGGCGATAATTTCTTTTTTCTGTTGTTCCAGTTCAGCTTCGATAAGAGCTTTGTGAGAAACAACAACATTCTTGAATTCCTGATTGATTTTAACAACCTTGAATTCCATGGTCTTGCCAACAAATACATCGTAGTCGCGGATAGGCTTAACGTCAATTTGTGAACCTGGAAGGAAGGCTTCAATGCCGAATACATCGACAATCATACCACCCTTGGTACGGCATTTTACAAAACCCTTGATGATTTCGCTGTTTTCCAATGCTGAGTTTACACGATCCCAGCTGCGTGTTGCGCGAGCTTTCTTGTGTGAAAGGATGAGTTGTCCTTTTTTGTCTTCTTGATTTTCAATGAAAACTTCTACAGAATCACCTATTTTAAGGTCTGGATTGTAACGGAATTCGTTCAATGAAACGATGCCGTCAGATTTGAAGCCGATGTTAACCACCACTTCGCGTTTGTTCATAGAAATAACGGTGCCTTCAACAACTTCTTTGTCCTTAACGGTGTTCAAAGTGTCGTCGTAAGCTTTTTCCAATTGTTCTTTGGACATTGTGCCAAAGACTTCTCCTTGTTCAAAGGAATCCCAATCAAAACTCTGGTCGGGGATTAAAAGATTTTTTTCTACCATGTTAGTTACTGAATAATAATTAGTGAGTTAGACATTATGTTGATTTGAAAATCGGGCGCAAAGTTAAGAAAAAATACTCAAACTATCACCATTCATATTTCGCTAAATACGTATATATTTGCGTGATAATAGGAATAAAAATGAAAAAAACGATTCTTTTAGTATTCGTTGCTTTGGCGTTAACGTCCTGTAATACCATTATGGTGTTTCATATGGATGTACTTAGACCTGCCTTCCATATGCCTCCAACTGATAATAAATCATTTCTTTTAGTCGATAACTCAGGGCTGCAACCAGCTAATTTTGCACACAGCTATTTGGAAAAAGGAGTATTTTTAAGAGATACCACTTTTGATACAGATACTCTTTCTACTTTACTTTTGGAATCAATTTCAAAAAAGGTCTCCGAACAGCATTTTTACGATCAAGTGGCGGTAAGTAAAAGAGAAGAGATCCCTTTTCGAAAAGTCGGGAGCAAAGATTTCACAGAAGTCTCCTTGTTAAACACAAGCCAGATTCATGAATTATCAGATTCTTTGAAAGTTGACTTTTTGGTTAGCTTGGATCAAATTATTTTACAAAGTAAGACCAATATATCATCCAATGCATATCTAAGCGCAGCGACAAGGGATGTTAAAGTTTATACAGCATGGAGTGCGTACGATGTAAAAGCGGATAGTTTACTCTATCAATTTCAGTATAAAGATAGTATTTATTGGGAGAATTTTGCTGCGAATCCCCAAACAGCCAGTTTGGATTTACCCAAAATGGAGTCAGCATTGCCTGAAATTGCTGATGTCTTGGCTGAAAAATTGGCTATGATTGTTAGTCCATATTGGGAAAATGTGAATAGGGCTTATTATTCAACAGGAAGTGTTCGGATGAAATATGCTGTGGATTGTATGCGAAACGACGATTGGGAGGGAGCTGCTACTTTATGGAGGGATGAATTTGACCATGGCTTTGGTAGGAGCGTTTATCGCGCTGCTTTGAATTTAATGCTTTATGAAGAGTATAAACACACTCCTGATGATGCATTGGGTTGGGTCGATAGGGTTGATAAGGCAATGAAAAATTGCATCATTGGTGCCACCGAAATTGATCTATGGTACTTTGGGAAATTGAAAGAGTTTTTGACAGTTCGATCTGTTGAATATGCTAAACTTAAAATATCTTTAGAAGATAAATAGAATTAAGAAAATACGAATCGAATTTTGCCATCAAATAAAATTAAAGAGTATCTATTTTTTTTGTACTTTTGAGGCAAATAATACCTAAATGTATCGAAACGCCCATTGAGTCCGTTTTTACAACGAGCAAGATGAAGTTCACATACAACCCTAAGGAAACAATAAATTTATTCGAATGAAAAGGGATGCATTATATCATATATTAGACCGTGCTTTTCGTCAAGCTTTAGAGCGTCTGCAAAAATCGGAATCATCTGCTTCCATTGTGGATTTGTATCTTTTGCCTAATCCGGATGCGGGAGATTTTTCTGTCTTCGATGATGAAGACAATTTATTGGAAAAAGTCAATGTTTCTGTTTGGGAGGAAGAATGTGAAACAGTTGATACTGATGCCGCTTTGGTTGAATGCCAGGCCATACTTAAAGAGATTGCACATGCTATCTATGATGAGGGTGTTTTTGATCAGATCAATATTATGAAACCTTTTTCGGTATTGATGGTAGACGAAGAGATGGAAACCATTTCTGAGCTACTTTTAATTGATGACGAGCAACTTGTTTTGGATGACGACTTCCTCAAACATATGGATGAAGAGCTTGATGACTTCTACAAACAACTGATGTCCGACATTTAATAGGTTCAAAATAGTTTGATTTTAGAAAAATCTGACTATTTTTGCGCCCGATTTCAAATATGCCGAAATAGCTCAGTTGGTAGAGCAACGCATTCGTAATGCGTAGGTCGCCGGTTCAAGTCCGGCTTCCGGCTCCATAAAAAAAGCATCGAATTTAATTCGATGCTTTTTTTAATCGTTTTTTTTTTGAATTAAAATACAAATAGTCAATTCTTTGTGGCTTAACTTATTTTTTGAGATCGCTTATTTTATTTAGAAAGTCTTTTGCCTTTTTGTTTTTCAAAATCTTCGATAATTTCGTACATCTTGTTCATTCTCGCTGCCCAACTGTGTGTCTGTGCAAACTGAATTCGTTGAGTTTTTAGATTTTCGTCTTTTGATTCGCCTAATGCATTGTCAATTTCTCTTAGATTCTCATTAATTGTCACTGCGAGATGAACCTGTTCATTAAATACTTCCGTCATTATTGGAGTAGTCGTAGCCACTACAGGCTTTCCAAGTGCCAAATACTCATCAATTTTTAAAGGGTAATTTCCAAGTGTGATTTCGTTGATCAATTGCGGATTTAAGCAAACGTCAAAAGCGGAGATGTAAACAGGTAAGTCTTCCAGCTTTTTTGATCCGGTAAAAAATACATTTTTCATTTGGTGCATTTTGCTTCTTTTGAATACATCATCTTCCGGACCAGTAAGAACATAGCTATATTCAGGTCTATCTTTAGCCATTTGATACATTAGATCTTCATCTAATCTTGCGCTATCAATTGATCCAACATAACCTATAATTGGTCTTGGTATGTTATTTATATCTTGGGGGACTTGATATTCTTTAGATGCATCATATAAATCAAGGTTGACTCCTGTTTCCAGCAAATAGGCATTGGGGTTGTATCTTTCTATTTCAGTACAAAATAGGGTAGAATTAGCCATAACTAAATCTGACTTTGCAATAATTTGTGGTTCAAGTCTAGTTCCATTTTTCTTCCAATATGATTTTGCAATGACAAAATCTCGTCTATAATAAATGGAAAGACGGGGTGAAAGGTATTCTTTCATGTATAAACTACGATAGATATCGTTGTCTATGAAATTTATATAATTATCAAAATTCAAAGCCTTCGTTTGTTTTTTAATATATTTGGCAATTTTATGATTGTTTCTTTTGTTGAAAAAGTCAAAAAGAAAATTGAATGGTATCTTATTAATGGAATAAACCATGAATGGAAAATCCAAAACCCAAAGATTTTCATTAATTTGTCTGAGTGGGGACGTTTTTTTCTTTATTACGTCCATTCTGCGATCAAATACCCGGTTTTTACAGTTTCTTAGCCAAGTAGAATGATCCATTGGGGTATTTACATAGAGCACTTTATTTTGATTAGAGATTTCAAGGGCCATATTTCGAATTGTTGTACCTATCTCTGTTTCCCATACTTGAAGACAAGTAATGAGGAAATTTTGGTTTTTCATATAAAAGATTGTATTAGTTCATTGGTAATTAAAAAAAAACAGATAGTAAAATTTTTCAAATTATTTACAATTGTATATTGACAAATAGACATCTAAGATTAATTGAGCTGTCATATCCCATGAAAAATGTTTAACCCGCTCGAAGCCATATTCAACTTGTTGATTATAAAGATTCTGATCAAATTCCAGTTTTAAAAGTTTATCTACAATATCTTGTACATCAATAGGATTGCAAAGTAAAGCACCTTTTCCGGCTATTTCTATCATCGAAGAAGTTTTAGATGTGATGACAGGTGTGCCACAAGCCATTGATTCTAGAATAGGTATGCCAAAGCTTTCACGTATGGAGGTATAAAGAAAGACTTTTGCTCCAGTATAGATGGCTGGTAAATCGGAGTTAATAATATAGCCGGGAATAATCAGATATGGTTTTATCGATTCAAGTTTATTTTCTTCAATAATTTTGTTGATAAAAATTTCATCCAAATCTATAATTAACAATGGTAGATGTTGAGAAGACCTTTCAAAATACAATTTATAGGCTTTCAACGTTCTGACTGTATTCTTTTTGGGATCTGTGTTTCCTAGGAACATCAGGTATTCCTCATGTTTGATATATTTGGATATTATTTCACGGTAATTTTCTACTGGTTTAAAATACTCGCTGTAACCATTGTAAATGGCAACAATCTGACTTTTATCCAGATGTAATACTTCAGTTATTCTATTGCATTCAAAATTTGATACCGTGATGATTTTTTTGCATTTGGGGAGTATACGTGGAACAATAAAACGTCGGTAATGCCAGCCTAACTGTTGATACAAGGTCCTGTTGCCTTTTTGTTTTTTTTCCAAATAAATGATGTCGTGTAGTGTTAAAACGAGTGGAGTATTGCAATAGAGCGGAGCAGTGTTGCTTGTACAATGTAAAATGTCAGGTTTGATTTTTTTTACGGCATGTGGTAAAGCCACTTGCTCCCACAAGATGTAAGTCGGACATTTAATTTCAATAATTTGCATATTGTCCGAATTCTCAAGGCATCTATCTTCTCCAGGTGCTACTAAAATAAAATATTGATTGTTTTTGTCAGAGACTTGCAGATGTCGAATAACTTCTAATGCGACAAAATCCATTCCGTGTTTGTTCTTCCTGAAGACACGTTGAGCTTCTATTGCAATTTTCATAGTTAATGTATTAGTAAGTACATCCTTTTTTATTTTCTATCTTTTCGAAAGATATAAAAAAAGTTGAGAATTGTAAGTGTTGGAAGTGAAAAGAGAGCAAAAAATGTACGCCAATTTTGGAATTTCTGTGGAATTGTTAAATCTATAACTAACATGATAAAGAATAAGAGACCAAACCATTTGATAGCTAAAATCCAATCTAAGAAAAGTAGACCAAATGCAAAGAGGATTATTACAAACAAAAGGAAAAATTTAGATGGTATAATCCATTGTATTATTTTATCACAATAATCAAAATTACCGACAATAAAAGATTTTGGAAGATCGCCAATCACTTTGATTAAAGAGCTAAACTTCGCTGAATACCAATGTTGTCTTTGTGAATTATTATCAGATCTACTAAGATCTCTTTCATCGTAAGTATATAGGTTCTCCAGGTATTCGATGAAAATGCCTTGTTTTAACAGAAGAATTTCTAGTTGTTTGGTTAAACCATTTTTTTTAACTTTACCTATATTTTTCTTGAACCATCTATAATTAAAAGCCATTCCTGATCCAATCAATCCTGATGAAAAGCCTAGGTTTACATGACCTCTTCTGAAAATAGAATTGTTTATTTCTTCACTCAATGCGTTTAAGATCGCTGTATTTGATTTTATATTCTTTCTGACGCAATGTGTCTGAATTGCCATTCCACCTGAATGATAGGCTTTATTAATTTCATTAAGAAAGTTGCTGTCAGTTGTGTTTCCTGCTTTCATAATCACGATAATATCATAATCCTTATCGATTTGCTTCAAGGCATAATCCAATATCCGACTCCTGTAATGTTCTTCTTTCGGACGTTTTATCAATGTAACCGGGGAATCATAAAAATCTCTTTCTGCTTTTTCAGAAATATGCTTTGAAATAATGGCTATGTCGTAATTATTATCTGGAAAATCCTGATCGTACAAAGAGTGGAGGGATTTATAAATAGAGTCATCAATTTCGCGCGTTGTAATGAGAATCAGGAAATTGTATTGTTTTTTTGTTTTTTTAAAATTAATTTTTTGTTTTTTGAAAGAAAATACAGCAAATATAAAAATATAACATACTGCACAAAGAATGAGGTAAAATATAATGCCATCAATCCATATGACTATATTATAAAGATCATTGATATTCATTTTAGTCTACTGTTTTTAAATCTTGCATTTCCTCATCCTTAATTTCCAATTCTTTATCATATTCTAATCCCATAAAGAGAAAAGATTGAATCATATACATTAGGATACCTGTAGGGTATTGAAGAAAAATTGCATTTCCATAGGAACTAGCTAAAATACCTGCATATCCACAGATCATGGCAGATAGCAAACCTCTAAGTTCTCGATTTTTAATACGAAAGAGGATTAAATAGGAACCATAGAACAGTGATATTGCCAAAAGTAGTATATGAAAACTAATACCAACAACCCCAGTCTCAACCCATATTTTCACGTACCATGAGTCATTAGGTAAATTTGTAATGCGCCCTGGTGCATATTTTTCTGCTTCAGATCCAGACAAACCCAAACCCTCACCAAAAGGTTTAGTCTTCATATATTCAGCCAGAATTTTTTGATTTTCTTTACGAACAAGCAACGATGCATCTTCTGAGTCAAAAGCCGTACGCATACGTCGTATGTATTGGTTACCCTGACCAATATAGGTGAAATTCAAAAAAGCATACAGGAAAGCAATAAATATACTTACAAAAATCATGCTTTTGTAATTTTTCGAAAGCACTACAAATAAGACATAACCAGCGAAAGGAACAGCCATAGCTCCACGAGTACCGGAGACGAACATGCCATACGCACCGGCTATTCCAACCATAAAATACCAAAATCCCAAGACTTTATTTTTAACAAAAAAGGAGGCTAAGGTGAATACAACCATTGAACAACCCATGTTTGAACCAAAGTTTCCAGCATCCGTAAAGAAGGAAAAATAGCGTGTTCCAGTAACAAGCAAGTGCGTTCTGGCACCTCCTTGATTCAGCCAGTTTAACTCACCACTATCAAAGCCATAATACTGTTGCATTAATACTTTTAGAAAGGCGAAGACTGTAAAAAGTGACCATAAAAATAATATGACATTTATATCTCTAAATTTCGTAAAAAGTATGGTGGTAAAAAGAACGGTGAAGAATGGATAGATGGCATAGGGGCGAATATTTGAAATCCAAGCAGAAAAAACGGATGTTGGATTTATTACTTGAAGAAAACACATAGCTATCCATAGAATCAGAAAGATGATAAGCATATTTTTTTTCAATCTTTCGAAATGGACATCCCCCACAAAGGTTGTTCGATAGATAAAGGATACAATGGTCAGAGCAATGACTGCATCAGTTGTCATACCTAGGGCTGTAGCCGAAATATAACGACTAATGCCCATAATGAAGTAGTTGAGCACAAAGAGTGCAATCAGCCCCCAATAGGGATTAGTAAGTATTGCTGAAAATGCAATCAATAAAATTGGCGCAAGGGATAAAAGCAAGCCTATTGTTAATCCGCTTTTAGCGAAAAGCAAGGCTATCATATACAGCGCAGTTATCAAAAGGCCGCATGCTAACCGCTGTACAATTGTCCGCTTTGACATAACTGCTCGTCTTAATCTATATTTTTGTTTCTCTCGGAGGTAAACCCTAAATTGAGTAATTCATAAATGCGTTTACTTATTCGCGTATATGGAGGAAGTTGACCAGTAAAATCTTCAACGGCAAATTTTTGTGTGTTGTTTAAGAATAAGTATACTGGCGTATTTCCTGCTTGAACAGTAATATCATCCAGATAAACCTGATCACTTCCTTTCCATGCTCTGGTCGCTTTTACAATAAACAGGTTTGCCTGAGCTTGTTGTAAGAATGCTTTTGGAATACTACACTGCCTCAGCGATGGATATTCCACTAAATAGATGTCAGGTTGGTATTTTGGATTTGTAACACCCAAATCATTAATATTTTCAGACATTAAGAATTGTTTAGATTCTGTATCAAAATCCGTTTCATAAGAAAGAACTTGTACAGATAAGCCTTTTTCTTCCCAGTAATCCCTGAAATTTTCAGCTATGTAACTTCTACCTTCTCCATTCTCTATACTAATTAAATTAAAGAAAGTTGGGCCACTTGTATTAAAATGATTCTGTAACATATTACATGCATAGCTTGAAGCAATACGGCTATTTTCTTTGGCAAAACCTCTATTTGAAAGATTGTAGTTTCCAGGAAAAGCACCCAGTATTTTTGCTTTTGTAAGCTTCTTTGCTCTATTCTTATCACGCAAGGTTTTATCCATGAGTTCAAGAATAACAAAGATACTCAGTAGAAAAATTAAACTTCCAAAGAATGCACCTGCAACAATAATTCTTCTTCTAGTTCCCATAGCTTCCAGAGGATATAGAGGAGGGGCAACAACTTTAAGCGTTGCTGAAATCATTTCGATATTTTTCTGTTGCAATTTAGCTTGCGCCAGGTGTGTTAGAATAGTGTGATATGATTCTTCTGATACACCGATTTCTCGTTCCTGTTTTTTAAGATTTGGTCCAATAGGGGTATAGCGACGGTATTCGGCATCTACTTCTTTTTTACGGTCTCTCAAAGCGCTTATTTCGGCTTTGGACTTTTCATTTTGCAATACATTGGTAAGCCATTGTTGAATGACAATCTCCATGGATAAACCTTCCTTGGAGTACTGAGTATTGCTGGCATTGCTTGTTATATCATATAATTTTTCTTCCGATTGATCCAACAGTTCTTTGTATCTTGGAATATTATCAGCATCTGGATTGTTGGTCTGATCAATCATTTCAAGTTCCGTGATTTTTTTAGTCAATAACGAAACTTGGCTCATTGTATGGATAAAATCTTTATTTTGCTTCATCATTTCAGCTCTGGTATCCAACTGAGCCTCCAATTTGTTGATCAATTTTCTGGATGAATAGAAATCCATCAAAGATTGTTGGTATTTATCATCGATGTTTGCACTGATTGTTGTCAGTTGCTTCGTTTGTTCTTCGTAATTTATGATTTTACCATTTATACTGTACAGCATCAGGGAATCTTCCTGTAGCTTTAATTGTGACTGAATGGTTTTAAGTTGATTTTCAAAATAGTCAATAACACTGTTTGATGGGCCTAGTTGTAGGCTTGTATATTCTGTAATTAATTCTTCATTCAGAATGGTCAATGTCTGAGAAGCTATGCCAGGATCCTGACAGCTGTATTTGATCTCAATCATGTCAGAGGTACCGAGTCTACTTACAGTAATAGCACTTAAAGCATTGAAACTAAAATATTGATAGGAATAATTCAATAATTCATACAGGAAATTACCTCTTTCTTCTTTTTTATAGTTGAGTAAGTTTTGAACTGTTTGTTGTTCATCATCCTTTTTGATCAGTTTTTTGATTTCGGTTGGTACATATTGCATCAAGTCATTATAGCTTGCAGCCTTAATAAAAATATTATCTTTTTTGGGATCACCTTTTATCATCGCTTGTGCAAATAGTCTGATAGAAACTCTTTCCAATGTTGAACGAGATCGTATCAGGTTCATAATGTTATCAAAGGCATTGTTTGTAGTGTTCCAATCAGAAGTCTTATCTTCCTGTACATTCGCGCTAGACATAATACCAGTAAATATTGTGGTATTAGCTTCGAATTTTTTGGGTAGATTCGATGAAAAATAGATAGCTAAAATAGTGACGAAAGCAGGTCCTAAGATAAGCCAACGTCTAATGCGATAGATAAAACGAAAAAATAAACCTATACCATCCATTGCTATTATTTTTTTAGTATTTTGATGTTAGTAAGTAGTTCCAGATGCAAGATTGCCTTGTTTAGTTCAGCTTTAGTAGCCTCGTAATTTGTTATTGCTGTTGCTTGCATTGATTTTCGGTAACTATATTCAGAAAGTGTTAAATGCCCATTAAGGAAATTTGCCTCACTCATTTTTATATCCGAATTGGCAATAGTTACACTTTCGGATCTAACCTTAAGTGTATTTAGTTGCTGAAGGGCAACTAAATAAAATTCTGAGATTTCAATTTTAAGTTCTTCTAAAGCTTGTTTAATCTGATAATCCGATTGTTTGATACGAGCTTGTTGAGTCCTGATTCTATTTTTACGGTCCCAAATAATATCTAATGGTAAAGTGAATGCAATTCCTCCATTATATATTGATTGAACCTGACTTGAATATTGTAAAGTTTGTCCAGCTGTTGTAGCATTCATAACGTTGGCTCCCAAGGCACCATATTGATAATTACCAAAAGCACGTATAGAACTCATCCATTCCCTTTCAATTTTTATTAGCGAGCCTTCTTCTTCTTCTTTTTTAGCTTTCTGAAGATTTACTCTTGAGCCATTCTCAGCCGTTTCCAGAAAGACTGAAAGGGGAGGAAGGACTATGCTTGTATAAAATTCCGGTTTTAAATTGGCAATATCAACAGTAGGGTCAATCAACTCAGAATTGATTTCAGAATTGTTTTCCTGTGCATAGATTTCTCTACTGAGTCCTGATAAAGTCAGTATAGAAATTATAAAAAATATATATCTGAAAGCTGATTTCATCTTTAAAGGATTTTTAACGAGTTTTCTATTACACATTTTCCTTTTGAATAAAGGCAGTGAAAGTTCTAAAGATAATGGAGAAATCCATACCTATGGAAAATTCCTTGGCATATTTTGTATCTAAATTTTTACGTTCTTCTGAAGACATTTTACCAGCGCCGCCTCTTTTTTCAACTTGCCAAAGGCCTGTTAATCCTGAAGGAGCCATAAAGCGATCAATGTATTCATCATTTGTAAGTAATTCTGCTTCATAAAGAGGTAACGGTCTATTGCCAACTACTGACATGTCACCTTTTAAGATGTTAATAAGCTGAGGTAATTCATCGATGCTATATTTCCGGATGACACGCCCAACCTTTGTAATTCGTGGGTCTTTATCGAATTTTACAAAAGCATTCTTTTGCTTATTTCGTTGAATCTGCTGGAAATCTTCTTCTGTTAGCACAAAGTCGTCTGATACCATGAGTATCTGATCGTCGTCAATCATAAGGGTCTCTTCAGATACTTCCTTTTTTTCAACGATATCTTCTTCCAATTGATATTGATTCAGGTTGGATAACTCTTTCAAGCGTTGGTCTGCATCCATATACATGGAGCGAAACTTAAGAAAGTCAAAGACTTTGTAATTGCTCCCAACCCTTTTTGATTTATAAACGATAATGCCCTTACTTTCAAAACGTATGGCCAAAGCTGTAAAAAGGAATATTGGTGAAAGAATAATTAGGGCTAAGCTGGAAACCAGAATATCGAAGGTGCGTTTCCATAATGGCATATGAAATGTGTTGATTGGAGTAGCCTTCTCCGTAAATGCAGTTTTAACCTTTTGTTGAAGTTTCAGGTGATAATCGATAACTTCCAGAATTCTGCTTCGTTCTATATCAGGGGTAATTGTATTCAAAATACCTGTTTTCAGATAGATTGCGCTTTCTTCGCTATCCAACGATTCAGATACTAAAAGAATGTGAGCTTGTGGTAATGTTTTGTGTATTATGGAAATGCCTATTGCGTCGGGTTCTAAACTATCCTTTTCAAACAAGATGAAAATAGAATTAAATCCCTTATAAGTAAGTTTATTGTTCTGTATTTCGATGTAAGAATTGTAGACTTCAATATCAGACTCAAAAATCTCAATGAAATGATTGATGACACTTATTTTCTTTCCAATATAGACGACCTTTTGATTCATTGAATGATCTTTTTGATACGGACTTTGAGTTCTAATGGGTTAAATGGTTTCAAGATGTAATCGTCAGCACCTTCTGACAAGAGTCTAATACGCTCTGTTGTACTGTCTTCACCTGAAAGCATAATGATATGAATGGATTTAAAAAGATCGTTGCTTTTCAGGTAATGAAGAAACTCATCCCCACGCATCTCAGGCATCTTAATGTCGGAAATAATCAAATCTGGAATATTGCCTTCCTGCAACCAGGCTATGCCCTTGATGGGATTGTCAAACCAAGTCAAATCAAAATCCGGTGATAAATAGATAGATAGGATTTTAGCTATTGATTCTTTGTCGTCGACAATCAGTATTTGTTTTTTCATTTTCGGCCTTAGATTAGGTAGATTATCTGAATCTCAATGATAATTGGTCTCTTTGCATATGAAACCCGGTCAAAGGTAAAAAAATGTATTTGAATTTTATAATCATTTTATGAAAAAGAATATGGAATTCTTGTGTATTTTAGATAAAATTCTGAATGAAAATATTTTTTAGTACGAAATGTAGTACACTTATTAATTAATATATATATATATTTGTACAGTTTTTTTATTTTATGCATTTAATCACTTAACTGCTATGAAAACCAAAAATGCAACTATTTCTCTAGTTTTACTCTGCTCTGTATTAATTGTAGCATTCACATCCTGTGTCAAAAATAATATTGACGTTTTGGATAATACAGTTGTATCGGGTATTGATGTACCAAGTGATTTTAACTGGTCGACCATAACATCAGCACAACTAACTGTTGTACCCGCTGATAAGACTCCATCTCCCTACTACTATACTGTTGCCGTTTATGGAGAGAATCCATTATTTAACACTTCCGCTCCTCTATTAGCCAAAGGTGTTACAAAATTGGGAGTGAATTTTACGACAGATCTTATTTTTCCTACTTCAACTGAGGTTGTATATGTTAAACAAATTGCTCCTTCCGGTATGGAAGTTCTTCAATCGGTAGAAGTGAAAAGTCAATCTTTAAATTGCGATTTTAATTCTACTTCAGTCTCTGCAATTGCAGCCATGCCTGCGTTGTCCTCTCTTCGTTCTGCAAAGGTTGCCGACCTGGATCCAACTCCTGCTGGTGCAGTTGTGTTAAAATCTACTTCAAAAGATATTTCACGGGAAAACAGTAAGAATTATGTCATTCCTCAAGGACAGACTTTTACAGGAACTATTCAGTTAGGACAAAATTCCAATTTATTCATTGAAGGAAATTATTCGTTGAGTGACAAGAAAAAAACCCTTTCTATGGCTGATGGCGGAAAGATTGTAATTCAAAGTTCTGGAAAGCTAGTGGTTAGCGATAATAATGATTTGAGTTTTTATATTGGCCAGATTAAGAATTACGGGACGCTTCAAGCAGATGGAAAGTTTGCCTTAACAAGCAAATCGACTATGTACAATATCGGAACTATGACTTTTAAAAGTCTTACAGCTTCAAATGCCGAGAATCAAATTGTAAATGATGGTGAATTAAATGCTGACAATGCAAGTATTCAAAGCAATCCATTCACTAATAATGGTTCTGTAAAATCAAAAGAAGTGTTTGAGTTGGCAACTAATTGTCATTTTATAAATAATGGTTCTGCGGATTTTGCAGAGCTTGATGCAAAATCAAATTCAGCTATTTACAACAATTGCCATTTGAATGTAAAAGATTTAATGGATATACATGGTATTGCCTACTTTGGTTACGCAGGTTCATTGCTTAAAACAGCTACCCTTCAGTCTGACGGAGTGGTTTTCACTTTATCTGAATCTTCCATTATTGATGCAGAAGAGGCCCTTTTTTCAACGTATAGAAATTATTTAAACGGTGCAGGTACGGATTATGCATTAGCTCGTTTTGGCAAAGTGGATTCATATAAAAATGCAGTTTCTAAAAATATTACGTATCAGGGTAAGTTGGAGGTTGAATGCTCCGATCATCTATCGAATGAGAAGAATAATCCTTTCTGGCTTGTCGAAGGTGCAAACGTTCGTTGGGCTGCTAAAGGTGCATCAACAACTGTTATTCCTTCTACAGGTTGCAATGCAGGCGGAAACGCTGGTCTGGTTGTTGTTCCAGAACCTGCAACAGATCCGAACAAATTTCCGATTCTTGTTAAACTAACTACTGATTATACGTTCTTGATGGAAGATAATTGGCCTTCGTTGGGTGATTACGATTTGAACGATCTTGTTGTTGGCTTGTCTATTAGCTATCTTCAGAATGAAAATAACAAAGCGACTGAAATGAAGGTGGTCTATACTTTAAGGGCAGTTGGTGCATCCAAGAGAATTGCTGCAGCTTTTCAGTTAAATAAAATAACACCTAGTCAAATTTCTAGTGTAAGTTATCAGACACCTGTACTTACTGGTGAGGTTTTCAAAATTGAGAAAGGCGGACTCGAAGTCGGTCAATCTAAAGCGGTAATTCCTTTGTTTGATGATGCTCACTTATTACTTAATCCTGCTACAGGTGCGACAGCCTCATTGATTAATACCATTATTGAAGGAGAATATTATGAGCCTGTAACTGATAGTGTACGAATTGTCTTTACTTCACCGATAGATCCTGCTGATATAAGTATAGCCAATCTGAATTTCTTTATCGTCACAAATAAACCAGCTCCAGCAAGCATGAGATCTGAAGTTCATCTTTCAGGTTCTGCACCGACCGATAAAGCCGATCCATTTTTATTTGGAACATCAGCAGACAACTCAGTGACAGGAAAGAAATACACGACATCTGATAATATGATTTGGGGCATGCTTATACCAGTAAACTTTAAATATGCATCGGAATGGAGAGATATTACATCGGTTTATCCTCAGTTTTCACAGTGGTGTTTATCAGGTGGAGTCGATAACTCATATTGGTATGAATACCCAACTGACAAAAACGGATATGTTTTTGTAAAAAAATAAAAGTTTATTCAAATAACATTTCTTAAATCCAATTTAAACGCCATCAATTCTGATTTGATGGCGTTTTTTTTCAAATTGATGTGTGGAATGTTTGAACATATAAAAAAGAAATTTAACTTTACGGTCAATTGTAACTATATAGAAAAACACGAAAAATATGAAGCAGATTTTGATAACCGGCGGAGCAGGTTTCATTGGCTCACATTTATGCAAACGTTTGCTTGATGAAGGTAATAATGTCGTTTGTATGGATAATTTTTTTACCGGGTCCAAAAATAATATTTTGCCTTTCCTTTCCAATCCTTTATTCGAGCTTGTTCGCTGGGATGTGATACATCCTTATTATGCGAATGTGGATGAAATTTACAACTTAGCATGTCCTGCATCACCCATTCATTATCAATATGATGCGATTCAAACCGTAAAGACTTCTGTCATGGGTGCTATTAATGTACTCGGTATGGCAAAAACTACTGGTTGTAAAGTCTTGCAGGCTTCTACTAGTGAAGTTTATGGAGACCCATTCGTACATCCGCAAGATGAAAGTTATTGGGGTAATGTTAACCCTGTTGGAATACGTTCATGTTACGATGAAGGGAAGAGAGTCGCTGAAACACTCTTTATGGATTACTACAGACAAAATAACTGTCGAATCAAAATTATCCGTATATTCAATACTTATGGTCCAAATATGCATCCCAACGACGGTCGGGTTGTATCAAATTTTATTGTTCAGGCATTAAAGAAAGAAGACATCACTATTTATGGTGATGGAAGTCAAACTAGAAGTTTCCAATATGTAGATGATCTGGTTGAAGGTATGATCCGAATGATGGGCACCGGTGATGAGTTTATCGGACCAGTTAATATTGGTAATCCAAATGAATTTACTATTCGTCAACTTGCTGAGTTAGTTATTCGTTTGACCAACTCAAGTTCAAAAATTATATATTTGCCTTTACCCAACGATGATCCCAGACAAAGAAAGCCAGACATAAGCCTTGCTAAGGAAAAACTGGACTGGTTTCCAAACATTCAATTGGAAGAAGGTCTTAATCGAACAATTGCCTATTTTAAATCGATTATTTAATAGTGATCAGAATTTACTGTGTGAAGTGCTTAATTTTCTTTATATAAATACGTTTTTTAGATGGATGTTGAAATCAACAATTCTGAGTATAAAATTTTGATAGTAGATGATGTCCTATCAAATGTACTACTACTTAAAATACTTCTTACTAATGAGAAATTCCAGATCAGTACCGCAATGGGAGGGAAGGAAGCATTAGAAAAAGTTCAAGAGGATAAACCCGATCTGATTTTATTGGACGTAATGATGCCAGATGTTGACGGGTTTGAAGTTACCAGACAATTGAGAAATATGCCGGTACCTTTTTGTGATGTTTCAATTATTTTTCTGACAGCGTTAAATGGAACTGCTGAAATTGTTAAAGGTTTCCAGATTGGAGCTAATGATTTTATTTCAAAGCCATTCAGTAAAGAAGAACTTATCATACGTGTAAAACATCAAATATCGCTGATCGCTGCAAAAAGAATCATTATTCAACAAAAAGAGGAATTGCAAAACTCTATTTATTCAAGGGATAAGATGTATTCAGTGATTGCGCATGATTTGCGTTCACCGATGGGCTCTATCAAGATGATGTTAAATATGGCTGTTTTGACAATAACTGAAGATGCAATTGGTAGTGAGATGTATGAGATGTTGAGTCTTGCTAACAAAACGACTGAAGATACATTTTCACTTTTGGATAATTTACTTAAATGGACGAAAAGTCAGACAGGTCGTTTAAATGTAGTTACTCAACAAACAGACTTGGTAGATCTTGCAGAAGCAGTACTAGAAATTACCACCAAGATAGCTGAACTGAAACATGTTTATATTAAACTAATTGCACCTACTAATTGTGCAGTTTATGCTGACCGTGATATGGTCAAGAGTGTACTTCGTAATTTGTTGAGCAATGCGATCAAGTTCAGCAAAAAAGGCGATTCTATTATTGTCCGTATCACAGATAATGTTGCTGAAGAAGGTGGTAAAGCTGTCATTAGTGTCGAAGATCAAGGCATAGGGATGAGTGAAGAAGCTCAACAAAAATTATTGAAAATTGAAACTCATTTTAGTACATTCGGCACAGGTAATGAAGAAGGTTCAGGCCTTGGATTACTTTTATGTGTTGACTTTGCGCAAAAAATTGGGGGGCGATTATGGTTCACTTCCAAGCTAGGAGTTGGTACTACTTTCAATTTTACTGTACCTAAACAATAATCCTCAAAATATAATAAATGATGGGCGGAACGGATCCGAATTTTACAGAAGGTTCAGTGATGTCAACTAAATCAGCACCTTTGATTTCTGTCATTACTGTCAATTACAATGGTTTTGATGATACCTGTACTCTCATCGATTCTTTACTAGAACATATAAACTCAGTTTCCTTTGAAATTTTAGTTGTTGATAATGCTTCTAAAATAAATGAAGCTGATCTTTTAAAGAAGAAATATCCACAAATTATTTCATTAAGAAGTGATGTAAATCTCGGTTTTTCTGGTGGAAACAACTTAGGTATCCGCAATGCTAAGGGAGATTTCCTTTTTTTTCTGAACAACGATACTTTTGTGAAAACCGATGGCTTCCGTCTGTTGATTGATGCCATGGAGCTCAATCCTTCCATTGCAGCGGTTTCTCCTAAAATTCTTTTTGCTGAACCAGGAAATACCATTCAGTTTGCAGGTTATACTCCTCTGACTAAGATTACTCTGCGTAATTTTATCATTGGTATTAACGAAATAGATGACGGTAGATGGGATATCCCGGCTCCTACTCCAATTGTCCATGGTGCTGCTATGCTTTTTAGAAAAAGTGCTCTTGAAAAAATCGGACTTATGCCAGAAGTCTATTTCTTATATTATGAGGAATTGGATTGGAGTGCTGCTGTAAAGCGAGCAGGATTTGAAATGTGGTACATACCATCCTGCGTGGTTTTTCATATTGGAAGTAAAAGTACTGGTGTTTTTAGTGCATTACAAGTTTTCTATATGACACGCAATCGTTTACTTTATGCTTGGCGGAATGTCGATGGCATCTATAAATGGATTTCTATACTCTATCAAATTTTGATAGCGAATACCAAAGCCTGTTTGCTTCTATTGCTTAAAGGAAAAATCAATTTGGTTAAAGCAGGCAATCGTGGGATTATAGCTTTTCTGAAAATGAATAAATAATAAGGTTTACAATGGGTTTTACAATTGTTCTAAGTATTTTAGACTGGGTAATTTTTATATTGGTTGCTTTGTCTGTGTTGTACCTTATCATTTACGGTATAGCCTCCAAGTTTTATCGGGAAAAACAATTTCCTGATACAAAAGATTTTAGAAAAGTGTTGGTATTGTTTCCAGCCTATAAGGAGGATTCTGTCATCGTGAATTCAGTTAATGAATTTCTTAAGCAGGATTATCCGAAAGAATTTTACGAGCTTGTTGTTATTTCTGATCACATGCAGGACTCCACTAACGAAAAAATTGGACAACTTCCTGTAAATTTGTTGAAAGTGACTTTTGAACATAGCTCTAAGGCAAAGGCTTTAAACTTTGCAATGGATCAGTACGACGCAGATTCCTTTAACATTGTAACTATACTTGATGCTGATAATATGGTTGATGCATCATACTTGAGCACTATCAATAAAGCGTTTTCTTTTGGTGTGAAAGCATTACAAGCCCATCGTATTGCAAAAAACATGCAGACTGGTGTCGCTGTTTTTGATGCTGTTAGTGAGGAGGTAAATCATTCTATTTTTAGAAAAGGCCATTGTGCTTTTGGATTATCCTCTGCTTTGGTCGGTTCTGGTATGGCTTTCGAATATAAATGGTTTCGGGAAAATGTAACATGTCTTAAAACGGCGGGTGAGGATAAAGAATTAGAAGCATTGCTTTTAAAGCAGTCTATTAAAATTGAATATCTCGATACTTTATATGTTAAGGATGAAAAGACCAGCCAGGATAATGTATATTCCAGTCAACGCCAACGTTGGCTTTCAGCCCAATATACTATGATGATCTCAAATTTGTGTAATATTCCAATGTGTATACGCACTCGTAATATCAATTACCTTGATAAGATTGTCCAATGGATGTTATTGCCACGTATGGTTATGTTTGGGCTTACCGGATTAATGGCTGTTCTAGTGTTGATTATCGATCAGGAAAGTGCCATTAAATGGTTTATTTTGGTCTTTTTATTAATAGGTTTATTTGTAATTGCAACTCCCGATGGGCTTTTAAAGGTATTTATTCAGAAAAGTTGGAAAACTGTTCCAAAACTTTGTTTTATGATGTTTTTGAATTTTTTCAAAATTAAGAAAGACAAGAAGTTTATTCATACCCCTCACGGTCAGCATTGAATTTAGTCTGTTTATTTTAAGGTAATCCCCATGATTACTGGTTTGTGGTCGCTGTAACGCATTTTATAGGATTTATAAGAGTATCCATCAAAATCTTTTGAATGAAAGATATAATCTACTCTGTAAAGCCTGTAAAGCCCCAGTATAGTATATTCATATCCGCGTCCACATGTTTTAAATCCATCTTTCAACGAACCTTTCAGCTGAAAGTAGGTAGATGAAGAAGGGTTCGAGTTCATATCACCACATGCTATGACAGGGAAGTAAGTGGCTTTAATTTGTTTTCGGATAAAATTAGCCTGGATACTTCGCTTTTGATAATTCTTATGTAGGATGTTGTATACAGTTGTTGATTTTTCTGCTTCTCCATATATATGCCAAAGCCAATTTTCAGGAATAATATCAAATTTATTCTGATTGAAGTTCGTCGTTTGTAAATGAAAATTAAATATTCTGACAGTATCTCCATTTATCAATAAATCTGCTTGCATTGCTTGGTTTCCTTCATGTCCAAAATGAAAATGGGTGGATCGGATAATTGGAAATTTGCTCAAAATCATCAAGTGAAAACCAGGCTTTTCAGATAATGCAAAGGCATAATGGGGTAGGTAGGAGAACGATCTGGCAATACTATCAATGGTGAATGTTGAATCGTAGTCAACTTCTTGTAAACATAGCACATCGACCATTTTCTCCTTCATGAAATCGGAAATGACACCTACTATAGAAGGTCTTTGATGACCAATTTTAAAACCTTGAGCATTGTATGTGCTCAAATTGAAGCTAACTTTACCTGCTCCGTAGACAGTCTTTTGCTTAAGAGGTAATTGATAAACAGATCCTATAAAACTCCAGTTGAGAGCGAGAGTCAAAATTGGAAGAATAACAATAGATTTAAAACGGATAGCCCAATATATAAGGAGTAGTATACTTAAGATGATCAGAATAGGTTGAAATAAACCATAAAAACCCAATATCTCAAAGGTTCCTGAATGCCTTGAGTTTATGAAAGCACAAATAGAAAGAAAGGACACGAGTATGGTGCTAACTACTAGTGTGTATCTGATCATTCGTATGAGAGCACTGTCTCGCATAGCTATTTTAGATATTTACAGATTATGTCGATTAGGACCCTTTTTTTGAATGGTTTAGAGAGAAATTCAGTGCAACCACTTTCAAAGGATTTATTCATATCGTCTTCAAAGGCAAAGGCACTAAGTGCTATAATAGGCACATCTGTAGATATCGTTCGGATGATTTTGGTCGCATCAAGGCCGTCCATTATGGGCATCTTTATATCCATCAGAATGAGATCCGGATTTAGCTCTTCAAACATATTTACTGCGTCTAACCCATTTTTAGCTCTTTTAAGTGTGTATTCATTCCCAATCATGGCGTCCAGCAGAATGTAATTGCTGTCAGTATCTTCTGCAACCAAAATTAATCCATTTTTCTTCGTATTATTTTCATCTTCGCTTTGATTCGAAGTTTTAACTGAATGCTTAACGATGCAATTAGCTGGCATAGTAAAGGTAAAGCAAGAACCTACATCTTTAGTCGAAGTGACAGCAATGGTTCCTCCCATTTTTTCTATAATCGATTTACAGATGGATAATCCAAGTCCTGTTCCTTGCGAATAGTTGTCTGCTTTAATGAAACGGTCAAAAACTCTATCTAACTTTTCGTTGTCAATACCTACACCAGAGTCTTTTACATAAAACTCTATGTGGTTTGTTTTTTCGATATATCCAATGCTTATGCAGCCCTGCTTTGTGTATTTGATGGCGTTACCTATCAGATTATTGAAAACCTGTGCCAACCTACCCTTATCGCTTTTAATAAGTAGGTTTTGGTCGCAATTTTCAAGAATCAGTTTGGTATCTTTGGCACATTTTAGTGAATTTGTTTGGACAATATCCTGACAGAGCGAATAGATACTCATCGGTTCGTATTCAAATTCTACGATACCCGATTCTATTTTTGAGATATCCAAAATCTCATTTATTAGCCCTAAAAGTCTGGAGTTGTTTTCATCTACAATGGAATAATAGGATTGTCTTTCTTCGCTGTTGTCTGTTTCTGCTATAATTCTGGAGAAACCGATAATGGCATTCAATGGTGTTCGTATTTCATGACTGATATTAGCAATAAATGCAGATTTCAGTTTATCTGATTCCTCTGCTTTTTCTTTGGCGCTAATAAGTTCCTGTTCCATTTTCTTGTCTTTGGTGATATCTCGTTCAATGGAAATCAGTAGAGGTCTGGATTCATCTTTTACAATGATACGCAATTGATCCCTGATTTGTTTAGCACCATATTCATCTATGTCTTCGATGATTTTACGATTTTCACCCTTGTTTTTAATGTTGACCAGGTCTTCTGTCCTCATTTTTTTAGCTACATCCTGAGGGAATATTTCAAAATCAGTTTTCCCAATCATACCATCTTTAACACCCCAATGAAATTCGTCACCTATGCGATTGCTGAATATGTACTTAAAGTCGTCATTCACATCCTTTACAGAAATAGACATTGGAATATTTTTTAGTACGGTGCTCATGATCTGGTTCATTTCTTTTACCTGTTTCTCATAAGTAACGCGTTCAGTAATATCCTTACCAAAAGTCCAGATTAGATTTTCTCCATTGGAATCCTGAACCAGATAGGAGGTACAGTCGAATGCAATTATTTCCGGTTTGTTTGGAATGGGGACAGTCTCTACAAAATTAAGGGTTTGATTGGTTGAAGTCAGCTGGTAGATGATATCTTGCCATTTGCTTTTGTTTGAATGATTGTCTGTGATTTCAAAGAAATTATACTCGGTAATACTACTATCGTTTTTCAATTGGTTGAATTCTTTATACTTTCTATTTGCAAAAATCAACTGTCCATCTGATTTCATTGCAAAAATATAATCTGTAGAGTTTTCAACTGCGAGGGTGACAATTTCCAATTCATGCTTCTTTTGAACAATATCCGTAATATTTTGTATATAGCCGTTTAAAAATTTCATTCCATCTTCATAACTCGTATTAATCTTTTTGAATCGGAAATGAAAGATTTTTTTGTTAAGGATGACTCTAAAAACGATTTGATCATTCGAAAATAGCTGCATTCCATTTTCTACAAAACTCTTAAAAAGTCTTCTGTCTACAGGATGCACATATTCCAGGTATTTTTCCAGGCTGATAAATTTTGTATCTGAACCGTTGGCTAAGGCACCTGAGAACCCTGAATATTGAAATTGCTTTAGATTACTGTTGTAATTCCATTGACTAATTTGAGCCACTTTCTCAATTTCCTGTAATTTGTGGTTCATTATTTCCAATCTGTTCTTCAATAAAATGCGTTGAGTGATGTCTCTGTACTGACAGAGGATCAGATCCTCACTAAATTTGCATATGATGCACTTGAAGAAATAATTTTTTCCTGAGATTATCAGTTCGTAATTATCTGTGGATACTTCACCGGTTTTTACAACTTTTGCAAAGTTTTTTTTAAGTATAATGGCTGTTTCTAAAGGCAGAAGTTCGAAAATGTTTTTTCCAATGATGGAGTCCGTGTCCTGTAAAAACCATCTGTCAGTGTGAAGATCTATTTCCTGGCAAATACCCTCATTCGTGAAAATGAACATTGTATCGGCCGTCATACTCAAAATCTTATCTGAATAATCGGAATTATGCAGTATCCCAGAATGTTCAGGGGTAGTTTTCCCTGCTTTAATACTTTGTGCTTTGTTCATTTATTAGACTTTGTTTGAATCGAAGCCCGATGTGGTTTCTTTTTTAACAGTTTTCTGTTCGCTGAGCAAATTTACACTTTTGTATCAATAATCCATTTTTTTTTTAAATAAAAACAAGGGTATATTTACACATGGAATAAATGGATTAATATGTTTAAAAACATAGATAAATAGGGCATAATTCGCTTGGATTAATGACGTTTGTACCGATTTTAAGTTATTTTTATACGGAAAATATATACTTTTATTTGCAAAGAACAATTAGGGTTAGTACTTTCGTATGAAAATACATAATTTTAGGAAGGTTAATTCTTAAATCAAACTTATTTTTAGAGTATTTTTAATTACAATTTTGTAAAATTGAAAACATAAATGGACTTTAAAACGATTTTAGTGGCTGAAGATACTGATAGTAACTTTGCATTAGTCTCCATTTTATTAAGAAAAGAGTATAACATTATTAGAGCAAGGAATGGCAAAGAAGCTGTTCAGTTGCATTCGGATGTTCACCCTGATATGATCCTGATGGATATTCAAATGCCTATTCTTAATGGTTTAGAGGCAACAAGGACGATTCGATTGATCGATTCGAATATCCCAATTGTTGCATTGACAGCTTTCGCCTTTGATGTTGATAAAGAGAATTTTATGAATGCTGGTGGTTCTGGCTTTATGTCAAAACCAATAGACAGCAAAGAATTAAAAGCACTTATCAAACAATTTATCTAAGCACGTTTCGCTTTTTCCCATATACCGCTCCCCTTTTTATTTCTAAGATAGTTAAATCCTTTCAAGACGCTGGTGTTCATGAATAGGAAATAGTATGGAATATAGAAAAGCTTGTTCTTTATCTGCTTTTGCGCACAAACTTGCCCCCAATAACCGGCCATATAAAACAGGATTTGAAGGACAAGAAGAATGATGTAGAGCATTGGATTTTGTGTTAAAACTACAATTAGGATGTTCAGAGGGAAGAGTAAGAAAAAAATGATAGGTGTTATAGACCAGCGTAGTACACGATGAGATATATATTGAAAGCTTAAAACGCCATATTTGAATGGATTTAATAAGGAGCGTAGGCGATAAATCGATTGCAACCCACCGGCGGAAATTCTGATTTTTCTTTTTTCTTCTTCCATCATATTGGCTGATGGATCTTCAATGGCATAGGCTTTTTTACAATAGGCGATCTTATAACCCTTTTGTGCAATCCTCATAGATAGAATAAAGTCATCCAACAGCGTATCTGTAGGCATTTTTTCAAATAAGGATGTGCGAATGGCAAAAAGTTCACCTGCTGCACCAATGGCTGAATGAAGTCTATCGTCCAATGCTTTCAAGGTTGATTCATATTTCCAGTAGATACCTTCACCGGCCGTTGCACCGCTATCGCCCTTTTGTTCAATTCGTTTTTCACCTGCCACGCATCCTACTTTGGGATCACCAAAAGATTTGGCTATTTCCAGGATTGCATTTTCGTTCAGCATGGTGTTGGCATCAGTGAATGCAACAAGGGGAGTTTCTATAAAATCCAAACCTCTGTTGAGGGCAGCGGTTTTACCCTGTCGTTCTGGCTGGTATAACACACGAACTTCCGGATAAGCAGCCAATAATTCGTTGGTTTTGTCATTGGAACCGTCTGTAATCCAAAAGAATTTCAGTTTGCCTTCAGGATAGTTGAGCGCGCGGCAGTTTAGCATCTTCTCCGCAACGACAGACTCTTCGTTATAGGCTGCTATTAAAAGTGAAATTTCAGGATAATCATCCGTAAAATCTAGATTTTTGGCTGGAGAGAAATGCTCTTTGATTTTTACCAAAAAGTACAAAACGATTCCATAACCCAAGTAGGTATAGAATACAATAAAAACACTTATCCAAAAAAAGATTTCCACAGTAAAATTTATATTCGTTTGTATTTAAGGTTTATCATTACTCTAACTATATACGTACCTAATATGACATTTATAAAGCCTTTAACCAGCAAGTACAGCAACAATACTGCAAAACTAACATAAAAAAATTAATGTAAAAACTTAAAGTGATGTCACAACTTAATTGAGCATAAAAAAAGTTTTAAGTCATCGTGAAAAGTTTTTTTTAAGAGTTTCTAAAAAATGGACTAGACAAGAGTTTTTTATTACATTTACCCTGTTTAAATGAACAAAACTACTCAAAATAAAAAAAAATTAAAAAGTATATACGATTTATTAAAACCTTTCAATTAATTTTCAGTTATTTGTCGAAAAAAAATCGAAAGGAGCATCGATTCAATAATAATTAGTAAAACGACCAAAGGAAAAAATATTTAGCATGAAGACTTTTAAAGTTCTGGAAGTTATAAGACAAGGGCAAGTCGGTGGAGGCGAATCGCATTTGATTGATCTTATTTCAGGTTTTGGGCCAGATGTTTCACCCGTTGTATTAGCCTTTACACCTGGTCAAATGATTGATTTGCTACGAGAAAGAGGTGTTAAGTGTTTTGTTATTGAAACATGCTCTGCGTTTGATTTAAGAGTATATAGGAAAATTAAAGAGATTATTGTAAGTGAAAAGATTCATTTGATACACGCTCACGGAAGCAGAGCAGCATCAAATTTGATTTTGACATCTTTACTTTTGAGGATACCTATGGTATATACAGTTCATGGCTGGAGTTTTCATCAAGATCAATCCTTTTACGTCAAAAAACTAAGAATCTTAAGTGAAAAAATAATATGCGCTTTCAGTCGAAAAGTTATTTGCGTATCTGAAAGCAATAAAATATCAGGGAAAAAGGCTTTTGGTTTAAAAAAAGCTGTTGTTATAGAAAATGGAATCAATCTTCAGAAGTTTAACCCCAATAATTCATTTAAAAATATAAGAAATGAATTTGGAATTAGTTCGGACGATTTTGTAGTTGGACTTTTTGGTAGAATTACAGTTCAAAAAGATCCAATTAGTTTTATTAAAGCTATTGAAGCAGCAAATTTAAAAGAAAAAAAGATTAAAGGTCTTCTGGTAGGCGATGGTGATTTAAAAAAGACGGTTTTAGATTACATAGAAGAACATAAACTTAATGAAATCATATATACAACTGGTTTTAGAAATGATATCCCTGATCTTTTAAATGCAATAGATGTTTTTTGCCTGCCAAGTTTATGGGAAGGTCTTTCCATCGCCCTTCTGGAAGCTATGGCAATGGAACGTGCTGTTTTAGTAACTCCAACTGATGGAACGAGCGAAATCATAACAAATAAAGTAAATGGAACCATAACAGAGTTTCAGAATGAAAAACAATTATCAGAAAAAATAATTGATTTTTTTAATAATCCTGATTCTGTAAAATCTCAGGGCCAGAATGCGAGGCTAATGATCCTAAATAGATTTGACAGTAGTAAGGTATCTGTAAGTGTAAGTGAATTATATCATCATTTTTAAGCAAAGTTATATTCGTTTTTTTATGCAAAACAAGTATTCTGCAAACTATGTAATTGGTAAGATTGTTTTATCTTCGCGAAAATAATAAATTAAGGTCAATAAGAGATGGAAGATTTAAAGCAACAGACTGTAAAGAGTGTGGTTTGGAGTGCAGTTGAAAGGTTTGGTAGTCAAGGTATTCAATTTGTAATGAGTATTATTATTGCACGCTTACTTTTACCCGAAGAATATGGGCTAATTGCAATGCTTGCTTTTTTTATGGCCATAGCACAGACCTTTGTGGACAGCGGCTTTGGATCCGCGTTGATTCAGAAAAAGGACAGAACGGAGATTGATTATTCAACTGCTTTTTATTTCAATTTTGTTGTAGCTGTCGTTGTTTATCTGATTTTGTATATGGCTGCTCCTTATATTGCTGTTTTTTATAAAGAAGAGAAGCTGATTGATATAACAAGAGTTATTGGGCTTTCCTTGATTATGAATTCATTTGGGCTTGTACAAAGAGCAATGTTGGCCATTGCATTAGATTTCAAGAAATTAGCAATAGCTTCAACCATTGCTGTCTTTATTAGTGGATTGCTTGGTATTTGGATGGCTTACAACGGATATGGTGTATGGGCCTTAGTCGCTCAAACGCTTTTAAACAATTTAATCTGTAATATTTTACTATGGTTATTGTCACGTTGGCATCCCCTTTGGGCTTTTTCCACCACTTCTTTCAGATCGTTGTTTTCCTTCGGCTCAAAATTACTTGCTTCATCATTATTGCATACGGTTTATCAGAATCTTTATACATTGGTGATAGGAAAAGTATATTCAAAAGGTGCAGTGGGGAATTTCTACCAAGCCAACAACTTAGCTACTTTTGCATCCAACAATATCTCGGCTGTGATAGTTCGCGCCATTTACCCTATACAATGCAATATGCAGGATGATGACGAACAGCTAAAATACTATTTTAGCAAGTACCTGAAGTTGTCCTGTTATCTTATATTCCCTATTGCTGTGGGGCTTTGTGCCTTGGCTGAACCTCTGGTGAAAGTGGTCTTGAATGTTCAATGGATACCAGCCATTCCATATATACAGATTCTTTGTATTGCTTATATGTGGAATCCTGTGATGATGATGAGTTGCTCCATTCTCAATGTGAAAGGCCGCTCCGATTATTTCCTGAAGGCAGAAGTAATCAAAAAGATCGTTGCGGTCATTATACTGGTTTCAACCATTCCTTTTGGTATTAAAATAATGTGTTGGGGGCTTATTTTGTATTCTTTTGCTGATATGATTATCATTACAATTTTTACCAATAAATTGATGGGACTTAGGTTGTTGCAATTATTAAAGGATATTTTGCCTATTCTTTTCCTGACAAGTTCAATGGGGATTATTGCATATGGTTCAATTTATTTTATTTCGAGTCAGGTTTTAAAACTGTTTGTAGGAACCTTAGTGGGGTTAACTTATTTTCTTTTAGTTTCAAAATTGGCAAAATTCGATGAATTTGATTTTTTGGTAAAGCTGGTTAAAAAGAATTTGAAACGTTAAAATGATTGTGGTTTTTTATAAGAATTTTCGACCCTGGTAATTACCTTGTTTTCGCATTTTATTTTCAACGAGGTTGGTGAATTCATAATTCTTCAAGCCCCAGTCCGGTGCAATCAGTAATTCTTTGGGCGATTGAGAGACAAAGCGCTCCACAGCCATATCGGGGCGAAGCATTTCCAGGAAATCTATTACCAGGTCTGCGTATTCTGCAGCGTTGTACAAGTGGATCCTATCCGGGTCTGCTTCCATATCTGAGGCCATTCTGGTATTTCGGATAATCTGAAGCTGGTGTAGTTTTAGCGTGTCAATGGGTAGCTTGTTTAGGCGCTCAGCATGCAATAGAATGTCTTCTTTGTTTTCACCTGGAAGTCCAAGAATGATGTGTACACCGACAGGAAGGCCTCTGGCTGCTGTTCTTCTTATGGCATCTTCTGAACAAGCAAAGTCGTGCCCACGGTTTATTCTAATAAGGGTTTCGTCCATGGTGGATTCAACACCATATTCAATCAGGATAAAATAATTTTTGGATAGTTTTTCAAGATAGTCCAGTAATTCATCTGGCATGCAATCTGGCCTGGTTCCAATGACAAGTCCCTTAATGCCTGGTACCTGTAGTGCCTCTTCGTACAAGGTTTTTAGGTGTTCCAATTCACCATAAGTGTTGGTGTAAGCCTGAAAATAGGCTAGATAGTCCATTTTTGGGTATTTCTTAGCAAAGAAACGAATACCTTCTTCCAGTTGAACAGTAATACTTTTCTCTGTCTTGCAATAAGCCGGATTGAAAGTCTGATTGTTGCAATACGTACAACCTCCAAATCCTTTGTTCCCATCTCTGTTTGGACAAGTGAATCCAGCATTCAGGGAAATCTTCTGTATTTTAGTATTGAAATGTTCATTCAGGAAGTCTTGGAACTTTCTGTACAAGGGCTTTTTTATCATTATGACTGAAGCTAGAGACAAGCATTTTTGATTGTTGTACAAAAGTACAGAAAAAGTGGCTTAATAAATGGGCTTCCAAATTCTAATTCGTATTTTTGCAACCTATTAAACGCATAATTATGAAGAGATTTTGTTTGTTGATTGTATTGAGTTTGCATTTCTGCCTGCTGTCTGCAGCAAAACAGGACATGTCATTGGATTCGATTGTTACAGGTACCTATCGTTCTGCTTCGATACCCGATATTCGATCTATGCAAGATGCTCGTTACTTTACCAATATTGATAAAACAGGTAAATGCCTGGTTCGTTCTAGTTATTTTTCCGGAAAACAAGAAGAAGTTATTCTGGATTTGGGCAAAGCCAAAGGCGTATCCCTGAAAAAAATGATCGGGTATGCCTTCAGTTCCAACGAAAGTAAAATTATTGTTTGGTGTGAAAAGAAGCCTATTTACCGTCATTCCTTTACTACGGAGTATTTTGTCTATGACCGAAAACGAAACATGATAGATTCTCTTTCGGCAAACGGCTCACAGCGTGATGCCCTTTTTTCACCCGATGGACGTTCTATTGCTTTTTCCAGGGATAACAATCTTTTTATAAAAAGACTGGATTATGGGACAGAAATTCAGGTGACCACAGATGGTGAATCAAATAGTATCATTAATGGTGTGGCTGACTGGGTGTATGAAGAAGAGTTCAGTGAAACCTGTTACTTTGATTGGTCAGCCGACAGTAAATTTCTGGCCTATGTGAAGTTTAATGAAAAAGCGGTTCCTAACTATACACTTCCCTTATTTGGGGCTTTACAGTCCAGGCAGGATGAAAACGTTTATTATCCGGGGTCTTATAGCTATAAATATCCAAGTGCAGGAAATAAGAACTCTATCGTAACGGTCTATGCTTACAACCTTCAGGTTCGCTCAGCAAAGCAAATGATCTTGCCAATAACAGAAGAAGACTACATTCCTCGTATCCGATATACAAAAAACAGTAGTCAATTGGCGGTCATGACCCTGAACAGAACTCAGGATCTATTCAAGATGTTCTATGCCAATCCCAGATCCGGACAATCAAAACTGGTTTTAACTGATCAAAGCGAAACGTATGTGGATCCGATGTACGATGCGATCCAGTTTTCATCCAAAAATTTTACTTATGTCAGCGAAAAAGATGGCTTCCGGCATCTCTATCTTTATGGGAACATGGGTGATTTGCAAAAACAACTGACATCTGGAAAATGGGATGTTACCAAATATTTGGGTTGCGATACAATCAATAATGTTTATTATTTTCAATCGACTGAGCAAGGTCCAATGAGCCGTTCACTCTATAAAATTGATAAGAAAGGCAAGAAATATCAGATTAGTGTAAAATCTGGAACAAACGATGCTTCTTTTAATAGCGATTTTAGCTATTTCGTGCGTACCTGGTCCGATGTCAGAACGCCTCATGTTTATAGTATTTGTAATGCACTGGGTGAAGAGGTTCGTACCATCGAAGATAATAAGGAACTCAGAAGCATGCTATCTAAATTGAACTATCAGGATAAGACTTTTATAACTGTACCTGCAGCCGATGGACAAAAGCTGAATGGCTGGATTTTAAAACCGGCCAATTTTGATAAGAACAAAAAATATCCCGTTCTGCAAATTCAATACAGTGGTCCCGATTCTCAATCTGCATTGGATAAATTTGGCTTTGACTGGGAATATTACCTGGCTGAAAAGGGTTATATTGTTGTATGTGTAGATGGACGAGGTACAGGTGGCAGAGGTGAACTTTTTCGTAAATCGACTTTTCGTAATCTTGGTATTCTGGAAACTCAGGACCAGATTGCAACTGCTAACTATCTGAAAAGTCAGTCTTATGTGGATGGTTCGCGTATCGGTATCTGGGGCTGGAGTTTCGGAGGATATATTACCCTGATGTCAATGACAGAAAAAACAAGCATTTTTAAAGCTGGTATTGCCATAGGCGCCGTTTGTGACTGGCGTTATTACGACTCTGTATATGGAGAAAGATTCATGAGGACGCCCAAAGAAAACCAATCCGGTTATGATAAAGGATCGCCCTTGCTAAGAGCTGCTGACCTGAAAGGCCGATTACTTCTAGTGCATGGTATGATTGATGACAATGTTCGTGTCAATCAGAGTTTTGATATGGCTGAAGCATTGATCGAAGCTGGTGTCCAGTTTGATATGCAGATGTATCCAACAAGTAATCACAGCATTCTGGGTGTTACTTACCGCAAACATCTGTATAACAGTATGTCTGATTTCATTTTCAAAAATCTTTAAATATCGGAATGGAAAAACTAGTGCGAAAACCAGAATGGCTTAAAGTTCGTTTGGGAGATAACGAGGGTTTTGCTCACACACGAAAAATAATTGAGGGTCAGCATTTGCATACCATTTGTTCCAGTGGTCGTTGTCCAAACCAAGCTGAATGCTGGAGCAGGGGCACTGCTACTTTTATGGTGCTAGGATCCATTTGTACGCGCTCTTGCCGTTTTTGCAATACGGAAACAGGAAAACCATTGCCACCAGACCCGGAAGAACCAGAGCGACTTGCTGAATCTGTTCAGTTGATGCACTTGAAGCATGTTGTTCTAACTTCAGTAGACAGGGATGATTTACCGGATTTGGGTGCTGAACATTGGGTTCAGGTTATCAGGACCTTGAGAAGGGTCAATCCGAAAACAACGGTGGAAGTATTGATTCCCGATTTTCAGGGACGTCCTGAATTGATTCAAAAAATTATTAATGAAGCCCCGGAAATTGTTTCGCACAATCTGGAAACAGTCAGGCGTTTGACCCCGGAGGTTCGTTCTGCCGCTTTTTATGATAGAAGTCTGACAGTCCTGAAACAATTATCTCTAGCAGGCATTCGTGCAAAATCTGGCTTAATGCTGGGTTTGGGTGAAAAAGAGGATGAACTGTTGGAGGCTATGGATGATCTGATCAATGCAGGTTGCAGTATCTTGACGTTGGGGCAATATTTGCAACCGACAACCAGACATTATCCTGTTCAGGCTTATATACATCCGGACGATTTTTCCCGATACAAAGCAATTGCTTTGCAGAAAGGCTTTCAGATTGTGGAGAGTGGCCCATTGGTTCGCTCATCCTATCATGCCGAAAATCATTTATAATCATTGTAAATCGAACAAATCTATATGAAAATTGTTGAATTGATAAGGTTTATATGAATATCATTATGATGGCATCGATTGATTATTACGGTAATTTATTTTCTGCAAACAAAAGCTCTATTTCCTCAATTCTGGCAATATTGGTCATTGTGCTCATCGTGGTGGTCGGTATCATGTTGGTTTATCGTCGTTACCTGATAAATAGATGCTATCAAAAAGAGTATTGGCTTCCAATTGTTGATGAAACTGGCCGTGTAATTGGCCGTGTTGCACGATCGGCTTCTTTGGAAAAACCAGGAACCTATCAGCATCCATTAATCCGGATATTGGTTTATAAATCCGGATTTATCTATTTATCCCCACGCACCTATGAGTTTTGTCCAGATGTAGGAAAATACGATTATCCTTTTGAATATATGATGGAATATGGTGTATCTGTAGAAGAAACGATTGAAAAAATGCAGAAGGACTTTTTCCCAACAAGCCATTCACCCAAGTTTTTACTTAGATACAAACATGAAAATGCAATAGGCCATTGGCAAGTCTTGTTGTATCTATTGACCATTGATGATGAAAATGAGTTGACAAATCTTAACAATTCTAATGGTAAGTTTTGGACTATTCAACAAATCAGGGAAAATATTGGCAAGTCTTATTTTAGTTCCTTTTTGGAGGGTGAAATCGACTTTTTGGATACGCTCTTAAAAGTATAATCGGTTTTCACTTAAAATCTACTTAGGCCTTGTATATAAGGAATATACAAGGTTTTTTTGTGAGCTCTGTATGATCCTTTTTCCAGTCTATGGCCGAAAGAGTACGTATGCTTTCGTCTGGTCCTGTCAAGTCGAATGCGACACAAATTTTGGTTTGCGGTCGCAAGTTTACTGCCAGGTCTTCCAAAAGCCTGATGTTCCGGTAGGGGGTTTCAATGAAGATTTGAGTCATATCTTCCGAATAGGATCGTTGTTCCAGGCGTTTGATGGCTTTAATACGGTCTTCTTTCTCAACAGGTAAATAACCCTCAAAAGCAAATCGCTGTCCATTAAAGCCAGAACCCATCAACGCTAATAGAATGGACGATGGTCCAACCAAAGGTACCACTTTAAAACTTTTTTCTTGAGCGATGCGTACGATGTCGGCACCTGGATCGGCAATAGCTGGACAACCTGCCTCTGAAAGCAATCCCATATCGGTTCCATTTTTTAATGCCTGAAGATAACCGGCAATATCATCGGGGGTGGTCCGTTTATTGAGTGTGTAAAATTCACAGGCATCAATATCAAAACCAGGATCGACTTTTTTCAGGAATCGACGAGCCGTACGAACTTCTTCAACGATAAAATGCCGGATGGGCAGCAGCAATTGTCTGTTGTACTCGGGCAGAACCCTTTCAAGAGGGCTTTCTGCCAATGTTACAGGAAAAAGATATAAAGTGCCTGGCATTGTTTCAGAATTAATTGACGGATTTACTTTAGAAATGCAAATGTACGATGAAAATGTGCAGAAGTGCAAATGTCACATTATCTTTGCACGCAATAAAACCCCAAAGTACCTATGTTTTTACCAGAAGCGTTTATTAAGCAGACCCAAGAACAGTTGGGAGATGAGGCCGAAAATTTATTTTCAGCGTTGGAAGAACCTGCATCCATTAGTGTGCGGTTGAATACCCAAAAGGGTTTCGAAAATACACAGAAAGGGATGTACCTACCTATTGCAGAAAAAGTGCCTTGGGCTTCGTTTGGTCACTACCTGACTCAGCGACCTGCTTTTACATTTGATCCCCTGTTGCATGCTGGTTGCTATTATGTACAGGAAGCCTCTTCGATGTTTGTAGAGCAAGCCATTCGAGAGGCATTGGTACAGTTGGGAAGAGTACCTGTCCGTATGCTTGATCTTTGCGCTGCACCAGGTGGAAAGTCAACACTTTCTGCATCCATTTTACCAGAGGGCAGTTTGTTGGTTGCTAATGAGCTAATACGTACCAGAGCGAATATTCTGGCAGAAAATCTGATTAAATGGGGAAATCCGGATGTCATAGTCACTCAGAGCGATCCTTCTGCCTTTTCTGGATTAACTCATTTTTTTGATGTGATTTTGACAGATGTTCCCTGCTCCGGTGAAGGTATGTTTCGAAAAGACCCGGGGGCCATATCAGAATGGTCTGAAGATAATGTCAGGCTTTGCGCTTCCAGACAACGTGATATACTGAATCATTGCTGGTCAGCGTTACGCCCGGGAGGATTTCTGATTTACAGCACTTGTACCTTTAACAGACAGGAAGATGAAGATAATGTCCGATGGGCATGTGAAGAACTTGGGGCTAATTTATTGGAAATACCTGTACAAGATGAATGGAATATAACCGGATCATTGGGTTTCACTTCAGATCCATTTCAAAGGAGTGACTTTCCAGTCTATCATTTTTTGCCCCATAAAACCAAAGGAGAGGGCTTTTTTCTGGCACTCTTACAAAAGAAAGATGAATCCTATTCCCCTGAAAGAATTTCGAAGATAAGACCAGGTAACAATCAGAAGAAACAATTGCCTATTCCGGATTTAGTTCGCAACATGCTGAAAACACCGGATGCTTATTATTTTTCTTACAATCGCGTGGGAAGCATCTGTGCCTTGCACAAAGATCATAAATTGGCACTTCAACAATTGGAGGAAAAGCTTCGGATTGTCCATTCAGGAATCGTTTTGGGCGAAATGAAGGGCAAAGACCTCGTGCCTGATATTTCCCTGGCTTTGTCTACAGAGTTGAATGTGACAGCTCTAAAAATCTGCTCGTTGGATTTAAAACAGTCTATAGATTATTTGCGAAGGGAGGCTTTGGTCTTACCCGAAACATGTCCTTTGGGATGGGTTCTTATGATCTATGAAGGACATCCCCTAGGTTGGATGAAAAATATCGGCAATCGGGCAAATAATGCGTATCCCAATGAATGGCGTATTCGGTCTGAAAATCCATATTAAGTTTCTTTTATTCGGTTATATTTCTACTTTTGCAGGCATGAATGTTCATCGCAGAATGAATAGCCTTAAATACGGTCATTTTAGTACAGAAAAACTATGGGAATTAAAGAAAAACTAAAGGGTTCTCCAAAACTCAAGAATTTATTACTGTGGATGTTAATGCCCAGAAATCAGGCAAGACCGCGTTTGTGGGTCAAATTATTCGTGAATCCATTTATTCATTCCAAAGGCAGGCATTCTTTGATCCGATGTAGGGTACGACTTGATGTACTCCCTTTTAACCCCTTTAGCCTTGGGGCTGATTCTACCATTGAGGATTTTTGTACCGTCAACAACGGAGTAGGAGCGGTGTCGATAGGTGCTCGCACCAGAATTGGCTTGGGTTCCGTATTGATTGGCCCTGTGACGATAGGTAACGATGTTTTGTTGGCTCAGAATATTATTGTTTCCGGCCTAAATCACGGTTATGAAGATGTCAGCATGCCCATCAGTATGCAAAAAGTCAGCACCAAAGGCATTACGATTGAGGATGAGGTATGGATTGGTGGAAATGCTGTAATTCTTTCTGGCATCACCATTGGAAAACATTCTATTGTTGCCGCCGGAAGTGTAGTCACTAAAGATGTGCCACCCTATACCATTGTAGCAGGAAACCCTGCCAGGCCAAAAAAACAGTACGATGCCACCTTGAAGGAGTGGGTGAAAGTGTCCTGATAAATGCACAAAAAAAACGAGGTTGTATTTTTCATACAACCTCGTCTAAAAGTATAAGAAAGTCGTGTATTATTTCTTCACGATTTTCATTTTCATTGTGATATCTGTTTTTGGACGGTCACCAGAAGCTGTCTGGCAAGACTGGATTTTATCAACAACATCCAAACCTTCAATAACTTCACCAAAGACAGTATATTCACCATCCAGATGAGGCGTTCCACCACCGGTGCTGTAGGCTTTCTTTTGAGCTTCTGTTAAGCCACCTTTGGTGGGGTCTTTTGCGAACTCTGTCTCAGTGAGTGTAGCGAGTTCTTTTTGCAATGAGTCAAGACCTGTTTTGTTATTATCCTTCTGTAACGCTTGAATGGTTTCGCGTTTTTCTTGTGCGAGTTTACCAAAATAGGCTTGCATGGCTTGTTGTTTTTTCTGTTTATCCATGCTGGCTAGCTGAGCCTCTGTATAAACGTCACCCCAAACAATGTAAAACTGTGAACCGGAAGATTTTTTTTCAGGGTTCATTTGGTCTCCGGTACGAGCAGCAGATAAAGCTCCGCGCTTGTGAAAGAGTTGAGGATAGATGATTTCTGCGGGAATCTGATAACCGGGACCGCCTGAGCCAAGGGACTTGTTGGCTGCTGCACCCTTAGAGTCAGGATCACCGCCTTGTACCATGAAATTTTTGATGACACGGTGAAAAAGAAGGTCGTTGTAAAATCCTTCTTCTACCAATTTTAAAAAATTGTCACGATGTAAAGGAGTTTCATCGTAAAGGCGTATCTTGATGTCGCCCATAGAAGTTTCGATAAGCACAATGTTGCTTTGTTTTTTTGCTTCGATTGTCATACTGCTGATGATTAAAAGGGTGATGATTGAAAAAAAGCGCATTTTCATACTAGGACTTTTTTTAATAAGTGGCAAATATACACTTCTTTTTTTAAATAATTATAGTACTTTTGAGCCCGTAAAAATACAGTAAATCTATTTAAAAACATATACCTTATGAAACCAACTCTTTTTGTATTAGCAGCAGGTATGGGGAGCCGTTATGGAGGCCTCAAACAAATGGACGGGCTCGGTCCAAATGGTGAAACCATCATGGATTATTCCATATATGATGCCGTGCGCGGTGGTTTCGGTAAAGTTGTTTTTGTGATCCGTCATTCATTTGAAGAAGACTTCAGAAGCATTGTTGTTAATAAATATCAGGGTAATATACCTGTAGAAATTGTTTTCCAGGAATTGGATTATTTGCCAGAAGGATATACTTGTCCCGAAGGTCGTGAAAAACCATGGGGTACCAATCATGCTGTTCTGATGGGCAAAGATGCCATTAAGGAACCATTTGCTGTGATTAATGCCGACGATTTTTACGGTAAAGAGAGTTTTGCTGTTTTGGCCCAGTGGTTATCTAATATGGAAGGCAAGAAAGACGAATATTGCATGGTCGGTTATCGCGTAGGAAATACGCTTTCTGAAAGCGGTTCTGTAGCTCGTGGTATTTGTTCTATGGATGAAAAATCCAATCTGACAACTGTTGTTGAACGTACCTATATCATTCGTGATGCAGATGGACAGATTAAATACAAAGACGAAAACGACCAAATGGTCTCTGTTGACGAAAATGTACCTGTTTCCATGAACATGTGGGGTTTCACACCTGATTATTTCCAATATTCAGAAGACGCTTTTAAAACCTTTTTAGTGGAAAATGAAAGCAAACTTAAAGCTGAATACTTTATTCCTTTGGTTGTAAATAACCTGATCGTTGATGGAAAAGTAACCTGCAAAGTATTGGATACACCATCCAAATGGTTTGGAGTGACATATGCTGAAGATCGTTCAATGGTTGTTGATAAAATCAAGTCATTGATTGAAGAAGGTATTTATCCTGCAAAACTTTGGTAGAATCTTCGTTTGCAAACAGGGTTTAAAATCCTGTTAAGCTCTTAAATAAGTATAAAGGCGCCCTGGATTTAAAATCCGGGGCGCTTTTTGCCTTTTTTTTATTACAAGAAAGTTTACCTTTGAAAAGTAGAATATGTGTACTTTATTAAATACTCACACTATGATTAGAAAGACCTTTTTGGCAACGGCTGTAATATGTTTTTTGTCGTTTAATACATTCGATATTACAGCAGGAGTTCAATCACTTCCAGTTAAGAATAAAGAACAGTTAGTTGCTGGTAAAAAAGACCGTCAAGTGCGCCCCGTCAAGAATGTCATTGTGATGATTCCAGATGGCTGTTCATTGGCAACAGTATCTGCTGCACGCTGGTATCAATGGATGAAGGATCCTTCCAAGCCGGATCTGAATATAGATCCTTATGTGTGCGGTACAGTCCGTACGAATTGCTCCAATGCGCCTATTGGAGATTCTGCACCAACGACTTCATGTTATATGACAGGTGTCTCTTCCAGAACCGGCTATGTTTCAACGTATCCGGTCGTTGACCCGGATAATGATATTTACCCTATGGATAAAACCATGGCTTATCAACCATTAATGACTGTTCTTGAAGCATCCAGGATTTTATATGGCAAATCAACAGGATTAGTCTTTACGTGTGAATTTCCTCATGCCACCCCTGCAGACTGTTCTGCACATTGTTACGATCGCGGAAATTACAAGAATATTACCTCCCAGATGGTTCACAATAAACTGGATGTAGTTATTGGGGGCGGTGTTGGGCTTCTAGAAAAAGACCAGCAGAGCTTTTTGAAAGAAAGCGGTTATGATATTCAATTGGACGAAGTTAACGCGTTAAGAAACTACTCTGGGAACAAGCTATGGAGCCTTTTTAATGACAGAGATATGCCTTACGATTTGGATAGAGATTCCATAATAACACCAAGTTTGGAAGAAATGACAGCTAAAGCGATTGAAACCTTGTCCAAAAACAAAAAAGGTTTCTTTTTGATGGTGGAAGGCAGCAAAGTGGATTGGGCAGCTCATAGTAATGATCCGGCAGGTATGATGACGGATTTTCTGGCATTTGACCGTGCTTGTAAAGCAGCTTTGGATTTTGCGCGCATGGATGGAAATACAGCAGTGATCATTTTGCCGGATCATGGGAATAGTGGTATCAGCATAGGTGCCAATCGTTGCCCGGGTTATAGTACTTTGACTAAGGATCAGTTGTTTGATGCTGTGATTCATTATGCCAGAACCCCTGAGAGTCTTGCCAAAATTGTGAAAGAAAATGAATTTTCTGAAGCCATTTCTATTGTAAAGAAATATACCCAATTGGAATTGACAAAGCAACAACTGGAAGACTTGAGCCGTTGCAATGATTTTTCAAATAGTCCCTTTTCAAAAGAAGATAGAACAGGTGGAAGTGTAGGTTCCTTCCTCAATAAAATAATGACGGAAGCCACTTGCTTTGGATTTACGACTGGCGGTCATACTGGAGAGGAAGTGTTTCTGGCGGCCTATCATCCCAAAAATGATATACCACAAGGCGTCTATCATAATTTTGAGATCAACGACTATCTTTGCAAACTTCTCAATCTGGAAGGAAAATTGCCGCAAATGACTTCTCAGTATTTTGCCAAACATACAGATGTGTTCAAAGGCATGGATTATTCTTCCAACACTTTTTTTGAAAAAAATCATCCGGTTTTATCCGTTAAAAACGGGAATCATGAATTGAAAGTAAAAGCCAACTCGAATGTAGTAAATTTGGACGGTAAGGATTTTCAACTAAATTCTGTGGTGGTTTATGTAGATAAAAACAACACGTTTTATCTACCACAGAGTTTAGCTTTAATGTTGAAGTAACTCTTCTTTAGTGCTGCTTTCCGGTCGATTCCCATTTAATAATGGTTGTCTTGAGTGGCTTTCCCCAATAATAGTTTCCATAGTCACCGCTTGCCTGTATGACTCGGTGACATGGAATCAAAAAGAAAACAGGATTATCACCTATAGCAGAGCCTACAGCCCTATAGGCTCTGGGGTGATTTATTTGTCTGGCTATATATCCGTAGTTAACCAGTTCTCCAAAAGGAATATGCAGCAATGCTTCCCATACTTTCAACTGGAAATCAGTACCCTTCACGTGTAATTTTATAGGAGTAATCAATTGATAATCTCCGGTGAAAAACAGTCCTACATTCTGGTGAATGGATTCTTCCTTTTCCTCGAAGCTGGCTTTAGGATACTTTTTTTTTAATTCTTCCACCGCATTCTCCTCATTTTCTGCCACAACCAACGAACAAATACCTTTTTGGGTGGATGCTACCAACATTTTGCCAAATAAACCATCCGTAAAACTGTAATGGATTTGTAGATTTTTTCCCTGATTTATACTGTCATCTGCTGTCATGCGCTCTATTTCAAGATAGTGTGAATGAGTTTTATAACTGTTTTTTATGTTGATGTTCATAGCTTAAATAGTACTGTGTTTTGATAAAACAAGATAAGGAAAAAAACGATCATTTTATATTCCAAACGAAGATGTTATCTTAGCGTCTTAATTGAATAAAGCCTTAATATTTAGAACACCATGAAAGCAAACCTGATTGCTCGTTTTTCACTAATGATTCTTTTTGTCCTGTCCGTTCATTGCACTTTTGCATCGAAAACCGAAAAAGAGGTGGTTGATTATGTGAATCCCTATATGGGAAATATTAGCCATCTATTAGTTCCAACCTATCCTACAGTTCATTTACCCAATAGTTTGCTCCGTATTTGTCCAGAAAGAGCCGATTACACCAGCGACCTGTTGTATGGTTTGCCTGTTGTTGTGACAAGTCACCGCGGGAGCTCTGCTTTTAATATCAGTCCGGTTCAGGGTACGGATTTCCCAACAGAGAGGGTAACGTCCTATACCTATGATCTGGAAAAGATTGTTCCGTATCGTTATTCCGTATACCTGGATGAAGCTCAAATTGGAGTCGATTTTGCACCATCCCATCAGTCTGGCATTTATTCCCTGACTTTTGATAAAAAAGGGAACAATTACCTAGTCATAAACGTTGGTGAAGGAGTTTTACAAGTGGAAACGGAAGGCATTAGCGGCTATCAGGTGATTGGAGACAGTACCAAAATTTACCTTTATTTGGAAACGAAACAAATACCTTTGGAAATAAAGTCTTTGTCTGATGGAAAATTGAACTCATCCCAAAAGGCTGTTGGCCGTGATAAAGCGTTGGTCCTTAATTTTGACCAGAAGTCAGATCAGATAAACCTTCGATATGGCATTTCATTTATTAGCAGTGAGCAAGCCAAAAAAAACCTTCAGCGAGAAATTAAGACTTTTGATGTGAATAAAGTTGCAGAAAAAGGCCGAAATATATGGAATCAGACTTTAGGCAAAATCCAGGTAAATGGAGGTTCGGAAAACGACAAAACGACCTTTTATACATCCTTATATCGCACCTATGAACGCATGATCAATATCAGCGAGGATGGTCACTATTACAGTGCCTTTGATGGTAAAATTCACGAGGATGGGGGAGCTCCTTTTTTTACGGATGACTGGGTTTGGGATACATACCGTGCTACTCATCCGCTCCGGGTATTGATTGAGCCGGAAATGGAAGTAAACATGATCAAATCCTATATACGGATGGCACAGCAATCTCCAGAAGGTTGGATGCCAACATTCCCTGAAGTTACAGGTGACAGCCATCGTATGAATGGAAACCATGCCGTTGCCCTTATCTGGGATGCCTACAGCAAAGGATTGCAAAATTTTGATTTGGAGGCCGCTTATAAAGCTTGTAAAGGTGCCTTAACGGAAAAATCTCATTTGCCCTGGACCAAAGTACCAGCCAATGAATTGGATAAATTCTACGATGAAAAGGGCTATTTCCCATCCTTAAAACCCGGTGAGCAAGAAACATGCAACGATGTGACCTGGGAAAAAAGACAACCTGTGGCTGTGACTCTGGGTAGCTGCTACGATGACTGGTGCTTATCCGGAATGGCCAAAGCTTTAAATCATTCGGACGATTTTAACTTGTTCCTGAAGCGTTCGTACAATTATCGAAATCTATTCAATACCGAAACTTCTTTTTTCCACCCCAAGGATGCCGAAGGCCATTTTATACAACCTTTTGATTATCGCTTTTCCGGAGGTTTGGGTGCCCGTGACTACTACGATGAAAACAATGGTTGGACCTATCGTTGGGATGTACAGCACAACATATCAGACCTTGTCCATTTGATGGGTGGAGCTGATAACTTTGCTGCTAATCTGGATGCAACTTTCCGGGAGCCACTAGGTAAAAGCAAGTGGAGCTTCTATTCCATGTTGCCCGACCAGACGGGTAATGTTGGTCAGTTTACCATGGCTAATGAACCCTCCTTGCACATTCCCTATATGTACAATTATGCAGGACAACCCTGGAAAACTCAGAAACGTATCCGTCAGTTGCTCAAATATTGGTTCCGAAACGATTTGATGGGAGTTCCCGGAGATGAAGACGGAGGTGGCATGTCCGCTTTTGTGGTTTTTTCCTCTATGGGTTTTTATCCTGTCACCCCTGGATCTGCATCCTACAATATTGGAAGTCCTATTTTTAGCTCCATAAAAGTGGACCTTGGAAATGGAACAACATTTGAAATTGAAGCTCAGAATTGTTCAGAAAACAATAAATTCATCCAATCCGCCAAATTGAATGGTAAAACCTGGGACAAGCCTTGGTTCAGTCATGAAGATATCCTAAAAGATGGTAAGCTGGTACTCATTATGGGTGAGAAGGCAAATGTTTTCTGGGGGGCCGATCTTAAAAATGGACCTCCATCTGCTGAATCAATTGATTAAGCCACTACTAATTACACCAAAATTTGATATCTTAGCAGTCTAAAATCATACACAATGGAAAATACTGGAAAACGTTTACAGTCACTTGACGCTTTGCGCGGATTTGACATGTTTTGGATCATGGGAGCACCAATGATTGTTAACGCACTCTATAAGCTGATAGGTGGGGAACCGTTGGCTTGGCTGGATTTTCAAATGGAACATGCTGCATGGGATGGCTTTCGGTTGATGGATATTGTCTTTCCACTTTTCTTATTTATAGCCGGTGTATCTTTTCCTTTTTCCCTGGAGAAAAGACACGAAAAGAAGGAAACGGAATCCTCCATTCGTCTCCATGTAATTAAAAGAGCTTTAATTCTCGTCGTCTTGGGTTTGGTCTACAATGGATTGCTCAGATATGGCTTTTATGATATCCGTTGTGCAAGCGTTTTAGCACATATTGGTCTGGCTTGGTTCCTGGCTGCAATCATTTACATGAATACGACTAAAAAATCATTGATAAAAATCTGGATTGCCGGCATTGTAATAGGATATGGATTATTGAATCTTCTGGTTTTGGCCCCGGATGCTACAGGATCAAACCCCTTTCTCCCGGAGAACAACATTGTGGCACAGTTTGACAGATGGTTTCTACCCGGGCGGTTGTATCGCGGTAATTTTGATCCGGAAGGTCTATTAAGTCTCGTACCAGCTATTGCTACAGCTTTATTAGGAATGACGGTCAGTGATTACTTAAGAAAAGGAATTGAAGCTCCTTCTACGCGTAAGGTTCTTTTGATATCTGTTTCAGGTGTATTTTTAGTCGGAGCAGCATTGTTGAGTAGTCTTATCATTCCTATTAACAAAGCTCTTTGGTCCAGTTCATTTATGCTATTGACGGGAGGTATTAGTCTTTTGCTTTTAGCGCTTTTTTATTGGATAATTGATGTGTGTCATTTTACCAAATGGGCTTTTTTCTTTCGGGTCATTGGAATGAATTCCATTGCAATTTATATGGCGCAAGCGATTATTGACTTTGACAAGGTCAATACCTTCTTCTTTGGCAGCATTGCATCTCTTTTTCCTGCAACGGTTGGAATGCTCATTCTAAGCTTTGGGTATGTAGGCGTTTGTTGGCTTTTCTTGTGGTTCTTATTTAAAAAAGGGATTTTTATCAAGGTGTAACCCTGTGGTTTCTTTAACATTAAATTTGCCATAGCTGCGCAATATGGAATCTTTTGTGTACCTTTGCATCGATTTCAAAACATGGTTTTAGCCGAATGATGACTTTTTCAATCATTTCGATATATTGATAAACTTCTCCTGTCAATACTTTCTGAAATCAAATACCCCCGCACAAAAAGACTAACCCATAAAGAAATTTCTTCTCATCAGACCGGTGATTATGAACTTTTTTACAATTTATCCGGTCTGACACTAATTACATATATATGTCATTTGAAAATTTGAATTTGATTGAGCCCATCCTTGGGGCTTTAAAAGCAGAAGGATATACAACACCAACACCTATACAGGCTGAAGCCATTCCATTGATATTAGACAGAAAAGATATTCTTGGCTGTGCACAGACAGGAACAGGAAAGACAGCAGCATTTGCAGTACCAATTATTCAACTTCTTTGCCAGGATAAAGCTGGTAATCAAGGAAAAAGAAATATCAGAAGTTTGATTCTTACACCAACCAGAGAGCTGGCCATACAAATAGAAGAGAGTTTCGCAAGTTACGGTATGAACACCAGTCTTCGTTATCAGGTTATTTTTGGTGGAGTAAACCAAAAATCACAAGTCGATATGCTGCGTAAGGGTGTCGATATATTGATTGCAACACCAGGCCGTTTATTGGATTTGATGACACAGGGATATATTCATTTGGAAAATATTCAGTTCTTTGTTTTGGATGAGGCCGACAGAATGCTTGATATGGGCTTTGTCCATGATGTCAAAAAGGTTTTAGCTAAACTGCCTGTAAAAAGACAATCTTTGTTTTTCTCTGCAACGATGCCACCTGCCATTGTACAATTGGCTAGCACCATTCTGAGAAATCCCTCCAAAGTAGAAGTGACTCCTGCATCCAGTACAGTGGAAGCAATCAACCAGGTCATTTACTATGTGGATAAAGAAAATAAAAAAGACCTTTTAATAGATCTTTTACACGATAAAAGTATTGAAAGAGTTTTGGTCTTTACACGTACCAAACATGGTGCTGACAAGGTAGCCAAAGATCTTATAAAAGCTGGAATTACTGCTCAGGCTATCCACGGAAATAAATCGCAGAATGCCCGTCAGAATGCCCTTAATAATTTTAAGTGCAAATTGACCCGTGCATTGATTGCCACTGATATTGCAGCCAGAGGTATCGATATCGATGATTTGACTCATGTTGTCAATTATGAATTGCCAAATGTTCCGGAGTCCTATGTCCATCGCATCGGCCGTACTGGCAGGGCAGGAGCAAGCGGTATTGCCATCGGCTTTTGCAACGAAGAAGAAAAAGAGTATTTGAGAGATATTCAAAAATTGATCGGTAAAAAAATTCCGGTGAATAATGAACATGCTTATCCTTTGATGGATCACACTGTAACGAAAGAAGTGAGAACTCAACGTCCGCAGAGAAGTTTTGGAAACAGAACCTCTTCCGCAAAAACGGAGCAAAAGAGACCTTCCACAAACGGTGAAACATCCAGAAAAACGGAGACGCCTTCTAAATCTATTGTAAAGAAGAAACCCTACTTTACACAAAGCAGATCGCAGAAGAGTTAATTCCAATTAGTGTAACCTTTGAGCCTGTGGCCGTCCATTTGATCCCATACTCATTCGTACTGTAACTGTTTATTCTTTTAATAAATATAGAATGTTGAGTGAATCGAATTTGAGAAACCTGCCACAAACCAAGTTTGAAACAGGATTGACTGATGCTTTGTCAAGTGAACAAGATCCCCGTGATAAAGCAAAAGAAGACAGAGAAAAACTGATTATGACTCGCGAAATGCAGGCTAAGGAGTTTTATGACTCTGTATCGGATTTTAGGATTGAATATCAGGATATTAGCAATAGAAACAGTAATCTTCTTGCTGAATTTCGGAAGAATACACCTGCAGAGAACCTGGAGGATGTTGCTAAATATTTATCCAAAGTAAGCGAACTGGAACAAAAAAATGGTGAGTTGAAAGAGAAGCTAGAAGCATATAATGTAGCAAGCAAAGGCCGCTGGATATCCTTCAAGTATGAATATAAACACGATATGATTGAATTTGAAAAAGCAATTAAAGCTTTTTCAATCGATCATGTTTGATTATTTGCATACATAAGCATGATTTTAATTTAAAATATAGTCCTATTGAACATATTTTGTTTATGTTTGTTATTCCAAAATAATAAACATAAACAATATGGTATACTTATTTGTAATTATTCCAATTTTACTTCTGTTCCTGATGGGAATCAGAATAGTACGACCCACCGAGCGAGCCCTTATTGAAAGGTTAGGTAAGTATTTTAAATTTGCGAATCCCGGATTTCACTGGATTATTCCGATCATTGACAAAATGTATCTGGTCAATATAACGGAACAGATGGTTAATGCAGAACCTCAGGAAATCATCACCAACGACAATCTGAATGCCAGTGTGGATGCTCAGGTTTATTTCAAAGTGAAATCCGATGAAGAAAGTGTAAAAGGTTCCATCTACCATGTAAACAACTACAAGTATCAGATAGTCAATCTGGCACGAACCACTCTTAGAAACATTATTGGTACATTGACTCTCAAATCTGCCAATAGTGAACGAGGTAAAATCAATTCTGAACTCTACAAAACCCTGCATTCGGAAACAGAAAGCTGGGGTATTGAAATAGTACGTACTGAATTGAAAGAAATTGATCCTCCCAGAGATGTTCAGGAAACCATGAATAAAGTAGTCAAAGCAGAAAATGAAAAGATTGCAGCCATAGATTCTGCTACCGCCGCAGAAACAGTCGCTGACGGTATCAAACGTGCCAAGATAAAAGAAGCAGAAGGTTACAAACAATCGAAAATATTGCATGCTGAGGGCGAAGCTGAAGCGATCAAACTGGTAAATGAGGCTGCTGATAAATACTTTGTCGGTAACGCCCAGTTGTTGCGAAAATTGGAAGCAATGGAAACCTCTTTAATCAACAATACAAAGATTGTTGTACCAACTGGATCTGAACTGGTTAATATCATTGGCGAAATGGCCGGGATTGTACCTATCAGTAAAAACAAGAAAGAATAGTTATTCCATATCGTTTTCGAAGGAATTGATAAAAGATACGGGGTCTTGATGATTCCGTATTTTTTTTTCTACCATTATTTTTATTAAAATAATTGCTAGATTTACACCGAAAATCACTTTTATCATTTGAATGGTAGTTGTATATGAACGGGGAAAAATCTGCTATTATAATTGGAGCTGGAGTTGGGGGAGTTGCTACTGCAATTAAACTGGCTCAAAATGGATATCGAGTTAAGGTTTATGAAAAGAATGCTACACCAGGAGGACGCTGTGGACAGATACTCCGGGAAGGTCATCGTTTTGATCTGGGTGCAACGATCATTTTGATGCCTAGTATCTATCGGTCTGTTTTTAAGTCACTCGGGCTGAATCTGGATGATTGTTTCGAAGTGAAGCCCTTACCGGAAATATACAAACTGTATTTCGACGACCATTCTGCCTTTAGTTTCACCACCGATGAAGCTATAATGAAAACTCAACTTGAAAAGCTGGAGCCTGGTAGTTTTAAAAAATTTAAATCTTATATTTCAACGGGGTATAAACTTTTTGAATACTCTATGGATGAACTGCTTGGGCGAAATTTCTTTTCCCTTTCTGATTTTATTACACTCAAGAATGTCAGGCTTCTATTTAAAATAAAAACGCACATCAGACATATCAACTATGTTAGCCGATTTTTCAAACATCCACATTTAAAGGTTGCATTTACATTTCAGAATATTTATGTCGGACAAGACCCCAATAAGGCTCCGGCTTTGTTTTCTATGTTGCCAGCGGCCGAAATAAAGGAGGGGTCATTTTTCCCCATTGGTGGAATGTATAAGATTGTGGAAAAACTAGTTTCGACTGCTACAGATTTAGGGGTGGAATTTTTCTATAATCAATCTGTGACCAGGATAGCAGTAAAAAAAGACAAAGCTGAACACGTTGTACTTGAGGATGGCACTTGGGTTGTAGCTGATATTATCGTTGCCAATGCTGATTTACCTTATGTTTATCATGACCTATTGCCCGACAGAAGACCCGTTGCTCGCTTGGACAGAATGAAATTATCCTGTTCTGCCATTGTTTTTCATTGGGGGCTTGATCGGTCTTACAGGCAGTTGAGCCATCACAACGTCTTTTTATCTGAACCGTTCAGTGAAGGGCTTAATCAGATTTTTAAAGAAAAATCCATGTCTGCACGTCCTAGTTTTTACGTTCACGCACCTGTTGGCTCGGATCCATCATCAGCACCTGTCCATCAGGATTCGATATCCATCATAGTCCCTGTTGGTTACATGGAACCCAAAAAGGAACAAGATTGGAATGAACTGAAGAAAGTGGCGCGTACTTTTGTCCTTGAGCGACTGAAACAAGAAGGGTTGGAAGACCTCGAGGATCATATAAAGTTTGAAATATGTACACTGCCTCAGAATTGGAGCAGTTCTTTGAATATATTCAGAGGATCTGTTTTTGGAAGTATCAACCACAGCATCCTGCAAATGGGCTATTTTCGCCCCCACAATAAGCACAACCGATACAAAAATCTTTATTTTGTAGGAGGTAGTACACATCCTGGTAATGGCGTTCCATTGGTGCTTTTATCCTCCAGATTGACAACAGAACGAATTTTGAAAGACACAAAAGACAATTGACTATATAACGTTTTACCCATGAGTACACCGTCAGAAAATTATATGGACATTTTCAATGCCATTGATTTTGAAAAGATAAAAGATCATCCAAACATACTTATCGCTGCAAACTTCTGGGATGCAGATAGATATGATGCCGCGAAAACATGTTACAAGTTGATGCGTCAGATTGACGATTTGATTGACGATCATAAAGCATCCAATCAGGAGATAGCTAAAAATGAACAAGGACAATTTCAGACTGATGTTGAAGCTTGGATTGGGCACATTGTCAATCAAACTAAAAATGATTCGGTGCAACAAGAAATGCTGGAGACCTTCCATCGTTTTAAAATTCCATTTTGGCCTATGGAAGCTTTTGCAAAATCCATGATTTACGATATTCATCACGATGGTTTTCCAGATCTTCAAACATTTATGGAGTATTCTGAAGGTGCTTCTGTAGCTCCAGCATCCATTTTTGTCCATTTATGTGGTATAAAAAAGGTGAATGGTCAGTATGAATCCCCCGATTTTGATGTGATGGAAGCTGCCAGACCTTGTGCCATTTTTAGCTATTTGGTTCATATTATCCGGGATTTCCAAAAAGACCAGTTCAATCATTTAAACTACTTGGCGGATGATTTGGTCCATAGCAATGGATTAAACCGCAAAAAAATGAATGACATTGCTCACAATGGGAAAGTTACTAGTGGTTTTCGTAACCTGATTAGAAGCTATTGTTTGGTAGCCGATTCGTATAGACAGAGAACATACCAGGTTATTCAGGACATTAGTCCGTATTTGGAACCCCGTTATCGATTAAGCCTGGAAATTATTTTCAACCTGTATTTGATGGTCTTTGAAAGGATTAATATTGATCACGGTCGGTTTACAGCTGAAGAGCTAAATCCCACTCCTGAAGAAGTGAAAAAAAGAGTACATGATATCATTCAGAATTTTATGAAAAGAATAGCTTAAGGCATTATTTTAATCAGACAATCTTTATATTGACACGGGTACACGCTATTTCCCCCTTTTTCTCTGATCCAGGTTTTAAATTCGCGTTTATTTTCTTTTAGGACAATGGCTCTGGCCCCTGGGGTGAGATATCCATAGGTGTTTTTTGTTCCTGAAAAACGGCCATAAGCCAAGGCAATATCGTTGTAGCAGCCAATATAGTCGTTTAGATGATCATGGCCCACGAATGTCCCCATAACATCCCCACATTCAGCCATGGAGGAAAATAAGCCAGAGTTTAGAGCAGGTGAGCAAACAACTTCATGCTTCGATCCGATACAAGATGTGCTGTCATTTTTCCACATTAAGGCGTATTCTTCAAACGGAATATGAAAGAAAGCCACTGCAGGTAGGGGAGTACCGTTGTTTTTTGCCGTAAAAGCTGCACTTTGTTTTCTATACCATTCTATCTGTGAAAATTCAATCCATCCATACGTGCCTTTCGCGCTGCCCAGCAATGGATTGTAGGTGTTTGAGTCAAACAGGTATACTAATGCTTTGGGTGTATTCTCTTTACCTGCGATTGGCAAAATATAGTTGGATTCACCTTTGATTCCTTCAATGAATGAGTTTAGATTGTTGGGTAAGGAACTATAAAGTGCTGTCAGGGTTTTCCTGGAAATACGGTGTTCGTCGTGATTTCCAAAGACTGTTGCCCAAAGTGTATTTGTTTCAACAAAAATGGCTCCTAATTGTTGAATGAGACTATCTACAGTGTCCTGCACGACGATGTCACCTGTAATGATAACCAGATCCGGCTTTTCCAGGTAAACAATTTCTTTTATCAGATTAAAGACTACTTCTGAAAAACCTGTTTTAAGATGCACATCCGTAAACTGCACAATTTTAAACTCACCGTTGGCATTGAATTTTAAACTATTTTGCTGTCCAAAGGTCGCAAATATGTTGAGAAAAAAGGCGCTAAATCCGATTATCAAAAACGTTTTCATTTGATTTGAGTTTAAGAATGGATTAGTTTTAAGTACTAGTTGTTGATTTAAAAGGTATTCACACTTTATTTCCGCTTAAAATAAAAGATTTGACCTTTTACATCATCGTCTTTTATCCCTTCGCTCGAAAGATACAAATCTCCTTTATCCGAAAACTCAATACCTTCGGGTTTGTAATATATATCGGCAGGCAATGGATATACTTTTTCCAGATGCTGTTTTTTGTAAATGGCAATTAACCGGTCGTGTGCAGATAATAGGTACATTTCCCCTGTGATAGGGTGTATAGCTATAGCTGATGGGCAAAACTGGATGTTCTCAACATGTAAGCTTGGATAGTTTTTTATGACCCATCTGCTGATCTCTTCCATATCGATTGTGAGCCCGATTACTGGCTTCTTCATTGATTTCCGAGTAAATTCATAGATTTCGCGGTGGGTGACAGAGCCATTCAGCGGTTGTCCCTTACAGGCCATATACATTTTTTTTGTCCTTTTATCAAAACAAAGCCCTTCTACGTTCATGCTATTGACTGGAACAACCGTTTTATTGGTCTTACCATTCATTTTTTTGAAATTAAAATTATAAAGAGTGCCATCACTTCGAAGTATATAAATGATGTCTCCCACCACTGTCAAATCCTCAAAATCACCTTTATGGGTAAAGTGAAAGAATTTTGAAAGTTCTTTCTTCTCCATATTGTACTTAAAAACAATTCCTGATTCATCCTGAATACAGAACATGGTGTGCTTATTTGCCAAAGTGATGCCCGATATCTCTTTCAGGGTTTTGGGCATATTGTAAATATTGTCCGGTTTAAGTAAAGAATAAGGGGCCGCTTTGTAAATGAGGCATTTCGATAAAGTGTTGGTTTTCCAGTGCCGGATTACGATTGTATTTATGGTATTATTAAACTTGCCAGCCAAGTTGAAATAAACATATTCCTCCTGGTCGTCTTTGATCAATGTTACTTTATAAAAAGAATTGTACTCCTTTTTGACTAAAGTATGTTTGTAGTCCATCCAACCTTTAAAATCCTTGCTTAGCTTTTTTTTGATTTTTTCCATGATTGGACTTGGAATAACAACCTTCGTTTCGGTAAAAAGAACTTTGGCATTCAATCCCATGACTATTTCAGTCCATTTGCCATTACTGAAGTATTCTATTTCAACATAATTGCTCTTCCTCTCTACACGGACGATATTGGCAGAAGGGCATTGTTTTTTTACTTTGTCTATGTATACTTTTTTATTGTATTGTGCCTGACAAAAGCTACTTAGGAGGAGGCTTATTAGTAAAATAGTTTGTTTAATCATCTGTCCAATTAGTTTGAAAGGTTGAACCTTTCATTAAAATTCGCAAAAAGCCAAATGTAGTCCTTTTGGCTGATCCTTTTTTCGTCTTTAAGGGTTTTGTTCTACAATGATAGAATTTTCGTTTTTTTGAATTATCGAAGGTCTTAAAATCGTATTTTTGCTATGATAATTGGTATTCACTACACCTTAGTATAATCTATAAAATGGAAACAAACGAAAAGAAGCAATCAGATATCATTCAGTCAATATGGGTCAGTGGAAAAAGGTCAGTTGCTTATACCTCTTTTCATGAGAGTTTCCTCCTGGTTCTTTGGGGATGGATCCTGTTTCTGGATTATTTCAGGTTTTACATCTGTAAAAAAGTCATGGTCTCCTATGAAATTCGGATGATGTTGGTCTATATATCTACCACAGTCGTTATTCTAGGTGCTCTTTATACCCTTTTTTATCTGAGCAAAAGAGTTGAAAAACACAAGACGCAACCCGGAGCATCCTTGATTTTTACCTGGATTTCAGCCTTTTTGTTTATGGGTATGATTATCGTTATACAAAAGAACACCATGGGTCAAGTGGTGTTTGAACTTCAGCATTCTTTGTTTATGATCGTAACCGGTTCTGCCATTGTCATTACTGGGCGTTTGATAAAAGACAAGCCCGTTCTTTGGGGAGGCTTCTTATTTGTGGTTTTGGGTTTTGTCGCATCTTATCTAAAGTTGGCAGATCAGTTACTGTTGGAATGCATTGCATGGGCGTTTGCTTTTATAATACCGGGGCATATCTTATTTAAAAGCGCATCAAAAGCCTCTAAAATATTGAAATCCAGAGAATGATTGGTGTTCTATCATAAAGAGCACTCATCGCTTTCTTCTCCTTTCGGTTGATTTTCGTATCTTTGCACTCGATTTTATAAATTTAGAATACAAAGGATGATTTCTGTTGATGGACTTACGGTAGAATTTAGTGGTTTGACTCTGTTTGATGGAGTGTCTTATGTGGTGAATAATAAAGACCGTATTGCTTTGGTCGGAAAAAATGGTGCTGGCAAGTCTACGATGTTGAAAATTTTAGCAGGTCTTCAGCAGCCAACTCGCGGAAGGGTTTCAATCTCCAGGGATGAAACCATAGGCTATTTACCCCAGCACATGATACATGAAGATGGCCGGACCGTTTTGGAGGAAGCAGAAACAGCTTTCAAATCTATTTTTGAGCTACAGGATGAAATTGAACAGATAAACTTGTCGCTGGTTGAAAGAGAAGACTACGAATCGGATGGATATCAGAAACTAATTGATGATTTAACTCATAAAAGCGAACGTCTGGCTATGTCAGATGTGAATAATTATAAGGCCAACGTTGAAAAAACACTCTTCGGACTTGGATTTCTACGTACTGATTTTGAACGTTTCACAGAAGAGTTCAGCGGTGGCTGGCGTATGCGTATCGAGCTGGCTAAGCTGCTTTTGCAACGCCCCGATATTTTGTTGCTGGATGAGCCTACCAATCACCTTGATATAGAATCCATCCAATGGTTGGAAAACTTTTTGGCCAGTCAGGCCAATGCCGTTATACTGGTTTCCCATGACCGTGCATTCATCAATGCCGTCACTACCAGAACTATTGAGATTTCACTTGGCAAAATCTACGATTATAAGGTCTCCTATTACCAATATCTGGAGTTACGAAAGGAGCATCGTGAACAACAGCAACGTGCCTACGAGAATCAACAGAAAATGATTCAGGAAACAGAAGCTTTTATTGATCGCTTTCGTTCCAAGGCCACAAAAGCGATACAAGTACAATCCCGTATCAAGCAACTGGACAAAGTAGAACGCCTGGAGGTAGATGATGAAGACAATGCATCCATCAGTCTAAGATTTCCTCCTGCACCAAGATCTGGCAATTACCCTGTTATTACAGAAAATCTGCGCAAGGATTATGATCAGCATACTATATTTAAAGATGTGGACATCACCATCAACCGGGGTGATAAAGTCGCTTTTGTAGGTAAAAATGGTGAAGGAAAATCGACTTTGGTGAAATGCATTTTGGGTGAAATACCTTTTACAGGCACCCTGAAGCTTGGTCACAACGTTAAGATCGGTTATTTTGCTCAGAATCAGGCCAGTTTGCTGGATGAGAATCTCACCGTCTTTGACACCATCGATCAGGTGGCAGTAGGCGATATTCGTACCAGAATCCGAGATATTCTGGGTGCATTTATGTTTGGTGGTGAGGCTTCAGACAAAAAGGTGAAAGTACTGTCGGGTGGTGAACGTACCCGCTTGGCTATGATTCGTCTGCTTTTGGAACCCGTCAACTTACTGGTGCTCGATGAACCGACCAATCACCTGGATTTTCGTACCAAGGATGTTCTTAAAAAAGCCATCAAGGACTTTGACGGTACTGTCATTGTCGTATCCCATGACCGTGAATTCTTAGATGGTCTTACGGATAAAGTTTTCGAATTTGGTGGAGGTAAAATCATTGAACATCTGGGCGGTATCCAATATTTCCTGGAGAAGAAAAAGTTGGACAACCTCAAGGATATTGAAAAAAATGCCATTTCCTCCAAGCAGGACAACGACGAAAAAGGACCATCAGATAACAAGCTTTCCTACGAAGCTAGAAAAGAATTCAATAAACTGGTGAAGCGACTCGAAAAGCAGGTAGAGAAATTTGAAGGTAATATTGAGAGTCTTGAAAAGCAAGTTGTCCAAACAGAAGCTCAATTAATGTCTTCTGATGGATCAGCCAATCTGGCTTTGCATCAGATACACGCCAAAGTTAAAAAGGAACTGGAGGAAAATATGGAGCTTTGGGAAAAGGCAACAGTGGAACTCGAAGAGTTACGCAACAAGGCTCAGTAGCATTTCTAAAAAAAGAATCAAATAAACGATTCCTTTCTGGATTTTTCAGGGATAGCGACTTTCCTTTGTTGCCTGAAAAAATAATTCAGGTTGTTTGGGATTATTTTTTAAAATAGATTGTACGTGAGAGGCCCAGTCATTCTGGTCTGGGATATACTGTAAATCATTTAAAATTAGACAGTTTCTTTAAATTATTATATTTTTAAGTTTTTTGTTTTTTTTAAATAAATGATTTAATCGAAAAAAAGTACGTTTAAAAACATAAAAAACATCAAAAAGACCACCGAAAGCATTAAAATCAAGCATTTATAATTATTTTTGCACGCTGTAAAAAAGCACACACCTTGAATCTGAGTATTTAATTACAAATAACACGTACATGAAAAACGAATCAACTTCCATTTCAAAGGTACTTCCTGTACTTTTTGGTTTCTTTATCATGGGATTTTGTGATGTCGTCGGTATTTCAACCAACTACATGAAAGACAGTTTCGATTTGACTGAAGGTCAGGCTGGCTTTATCCCTTCCATGGTATTCTTTTGGTTTCTAATTTTTTCCGTTCCAACGGCTATTGTCATGAATAAGATTGGCCGTAAAATGACCGTTCAGGTGAGTAATATCGTTACAATAATCGGTATGTTTATTCCCCTGTTCTTTTCAGCTTCACTGCCTGCTTACATTGTCGCATTTATCTTATTAGGAATTGGAAATACCATTTTACAGGTTTCCCTCAATCCTCTATTAACAAATGTAGTAAAAGGAGATATGCTTACCAGTTCCTTGACCGCAGGTCAGGTGGTAAAAGCAGTCAGCTCTTTCCTCGGCCCAATTATTGCAGCATTCTGTGCAACACAACTGGGAAACTGGATGTTTATCTTCCCTATTTATGCTACAATCACTGTGGTATCGTCCCTTTGGCTGTTAATGACCAAATTGCCGGCTGAAACACCTTCCACTCAGATTGCATCCATTGGCGGTACATTTAGCCTGTTAAAAGATAAGACCATATTTCTTCTTTTCTTAGGTATTGTATTCGTAGTTGGTACTGATGTAGGCATGAATACCGTGACTCCTAAATTGCTAGGTGAACGTGTTGGTCTGGATGTTGCTTCAGCAGGAATCGGATCCAGTGTTTATTTTCTTTGCCGTACCGCTGGTGCCTTGATCGGAGCGATCTTGCTGGCAAAAATGTCAGAGATGAAATATTTTCGCATTCACATCCTGGTAGCAGTTGCTGCGATGGCTGTGTTGTTCTTTGTTAATGCTCAATGGGCTGTTCTGGGTATGGTTGGTGTTATCGGTTTTGCATGTTCCAGCATTTTTGCTGTTTTGTATTCAAAAGCAATCACAGCACGCCCTGAAAAAGCCAATGAGATTTCAGGTTTGATGATTACAGGTGTATTTGGTGGTGCATTGGTACCCCCATTGATGGGCTTTGCTACTGAAGCTATTGGTAGCCAAGTTGGTTCATTGATTGTTATCAGCGTTTGCCTTTGTTATTTGACATATTGTGCTTTTGGTTTAAAAACTGTTAAAAAATAATTTATAGTGTATAGAAACGATAAACGAGTCGTAATGACTCTTGACGCAGGTGGAACGAATTTTGTTTTCTCTGCTATGCAAGCAAACAATGAAATTGTTGAAAGTCTCGTATTGCCTTCCAACGCGGATAACCTGGAGAAGTGCCTCGAAACGCTTGAACTTGGATTTTCAACCATTCAACATCGCTTGAGCGAACCGGCCGTTGCAATTAGTTTTGCATTTCCAGGTCCAGCAGATTACAAAAATGGTATCATCATGGATTTGCCCAATTTTCCAGCTTTTAAAGATGGTGTGGCACTTGGTCCCTTTTTGGAAGCTAAATACGGCTTACCCGTTTTCATCAATAACGACGGCGACTTGTTTGCCTATGGTGAATGTATTGCCGGAGCGCTTCCCGAAGTAAATAAAATTCTTGCTGAAGCAGGAAGTCCCAAACATTACGACAATATGATTGGTTTCACCATTGGAACTGGTTTCGGTTGTGGTATTGCCAGAAACAATGAATTGTTTTTGGGTGACAATGGTGCTGCCGGTGAAGTCTGGTTGTTGCGTCACAAATACAAAATGGGCGTTCTTTTGGAAGAAGGAGTAGCCACCCGTGCTGTACAACGTGTTTACCGTGAAATTTCAGGTGATGAAAGATTGCTTATGCCTAAAGACATTTGCATGATTGCAGATGGAACGATGGAAGGTAATGTGGAAGCAGCCAAAAAATCCTATGCAGAATTTGGTGAAATTGCAGGTGATGGTATCGCTTGTGTTTCAACCCTGTTGGATGGATTGGTTGTACTCGGAGGTGGTATTGTGGGTGCTCAAAAGCATTTCATGCCAGCATTGATGGCCGAATTGAATGGCACTATCAACCTGATTGATGGCTCACCTAAACCCAGAATGGAGATGAAAGCCTACAACCTGGATGATCCCAAAGATTTGGAAGAATTCATGAGAGGAACAGTGACCAAGCTGCAAGTGCCTCATACCGACAAATTTGTCGATTATGATCCAGTAAAACGTATGGGTATTGTTTTGTCCAAACTGGGAGCCAGTAAAGCCATCGCAATCGGAGCCTATTCATTTGCATTGAATGAATTAGACAAACAAGCATAATTTTTATTACTTTAAATATCAGAGGGCAGAGATTTGGCTGAAAAGCGATATCTTTGCCCTTATTTTTTAAATACAATCCTATGCAACTCTATCCATTAAAATTTGAGACTATCCTGAAGAAAAACATTTGGGGTGGTAGTGAAATATGTCGTTTTAAAAACCTGGAGATTCATGAATCAGGTGTTGGCGAAAGTTGGGAAATATCCCAAGTTCCGGGTTCTGTTTCAGTGGTTGCCAATGGCGAACTTAAAGGTAAAAGCCTGACAGACCTGATAGAACTTGCTCCAGAAGCCTTTTTGGGGAAAGCCGTTTTTGCACGTTTTGGTAATGAATTTCCACTTTTGATCAAATTTATAGATGCAGAAGACAATCTATCCATTCAGGTTCATCCGGATGATGTCTTGGCTCGCAAACGCCATAACTCTTTCGGTAAAACGGAAATGTGGTATGTTATTGATTCCAAACCAGGATCTATGCTTGTATCCGGTTTTTCCAAAGCGATAGACGCAGCCGAATACGAAACCAGAATAGCAGACAATAGCATTGAAGAAGTATTGCAACAGCATGAAGCAAAGGCAGGTGACGTCTTTTTCTTGCCTGCAGGTCGTGTACACGCCATTGGTGCTGGATTATTTATTGCTGAAATTCAACAAAGTTCAAACATAACCTATCGTCTGTACGATTACGACCGTAAAGACGCAGCTGGCAATGGCCGTGAGCTTCATACGGAATTGGCTAAAGATGCCATTGATTATAAAATGTACAGTGATTTGAAAACGACTTATGAGCCAGTTGAAAACGATGCCGTAGCATTGGTTAGCTGTTCTTATTTCACCACAAATCGCTTGCAACTTAAGGCTGATGCTTCCGGCGTTGAAGATGTCATTACCGAAGAAGGTACTCAGAAAGTCCTGATGACAGAAACCATTGAAATGGACCGTGATTACACCGATCTGGATAGTTTCGTCATTTATGTATGTATGCAGGGTGAAGGAGCTATTGCTTATGGTGAAGATCAGACTATTTACATCAAACAGGGTGAAACAGTTTTATTGCCAGCAGGTATACAAGGCACTACACTTAGCACCAATGCTGAATTGCTGTTACTGGAAACTTATATCAAATAACTCCGAGACTATTTATCTAAAAAACGGATGGCATCTCCTAAAGGGATGTCATCCTATCCTAAGATGGGGAAGATGAAAATAATCAAATATGTGCTTATAGCCACTGTTTTACTTCTATCAGCCTGCACCAAACCTGAAGTTAAAACTGGTTATGTGGAAGTGCCTACCTTAACGGAACATGCTTTATCCAGTGTCTATACTTTATTGGTACCCACCTCACCAACAGTTAAACTATACTACGAAGAATGTGGTCAGGGAGAACCTCTGATACTTTTGCATGAAAAGGCTGTCGATTGCCGTATGTGGGACGCTGTATTCTTCCAATTGGCAAAAAAATTCAGAGTGATTCGCTACGATTTACGTGGATATGGTAAATCTGAAAATCCAGAGTTGGGATATGGCTATTTGTGTGCCGATGATCTAAAAAACGTCATGGATGCATTGGGCATAAAAAAAGCACACTTAGCCGGATTATCAATGGGAGGGATGACCGTTACTGAATTTATAGCCCTCTATCCAGAAAAGGTCTTGACAGCGACCATTACTTCCGGTGCTGTCAATGAATATCCAAACCGATCGGTCATGCCCAAAGAAATCCTAAAGATCTACAACGATACCGTTTTCGCTATGAAGGAAAAGGAAGTGGCTCAAATCAAAATGCGTGGCATGGAAGCAGAAAAGAACGATTGGAAAACCATCATGCGCAGCGTCAGTGGCGAACATTATCGCGCTATATCGGAGCGTTTGAACGGCATGATAGATGATTGGAAGGCTTGGCAGTTGCTTAACCCAGAAACCGACGCTTTTATGGGTACGCAAGCGGACAGTATGCTTGATAAACAAAAAAATAAACCCCCGATTCTTTTGCTGATAGGTCAGCATGATGATAACAGAACGAAAAAATCCATGCAACGCATGGCTGTACTCTGTCCCGATGCTAAGATACAGTTTATGCCCGAAGCCGGACATTTTACCTGTATGGAGATGCCCGACGAGTTTGTCGCAAAAATGATTACATTTATTGAGGATACCAAAAAGAAAAATAATTAACCTAAACCTTATCATGAAAAAGCTTATTTTATCGTTGTTGGTGACAGCGACCTTGTTCTCAGCTGAAGCATTCGGCGTTACTCTGGAAAGCCCTGTTTCAAAAGGTGCAAACGTTCCTAAGGAAATAGAAGACCCCGAATGTCTTGGTATCAATAAGGAGCCAGCACATGCCACGTTGATGCCCTATGCCAATCTAACAGAAGCCTTGAATGCAAAACGTCATGCCTCTACCTATTGCCGCAGCCTGAATGGTCTATGGAAATTTAATTTTGTCAAATGGCCTCAGGACAGACCTGTCGATTTCTACAAATTATCATACGATGTTTCTGCCTGGAAAGAAATACCGGTACCCTCCAACTGGCAGGTACTGGGTTATGGAACGCCCTATTATAAAAACATGGGATATACCTTCCAGATCGATTTCCCACATGTTATGAGCGAACCACCAAAGGACTACACCGCATACGATGAACGCAATCCGGTGGGAAGTTACCGTCGTGATTTTGAAATACCAGCCGATTGGAATAAACGAAGGATATTTCTCACTTTTGACGGTGTTGATGCTGGATTTTTCCTATGGATAAATGGAGAAAAAGTAGGTTATAGTATCAACAGCCGCAATGCAGCAGAATTTGATATTACCGATTTTGTAAAGCCAGGCAAGAATACCGTTGCCGCTGAGGTCTATCGCTATACAGTAGGTAGTTATCTGGAAGACCAGGATATGTGGCGCTTGAGTGGTATTTTTCGCAATGTGACCGTTTGGAGTGCTCCGGCTCTTCATATCAGGGACTTTTTCATTAAAACAGATTTGGATGACCAATACAAGGATGCTACAGTTGAAGTTTTGGCCAAGGTTAAGAATTACAGTAGCAAAGCCGTAAAAGCATCCAAACTCACCGCAACACTTTACAATGGAAATGCTACCGTAGAAGGAGCTGTAGCCGAGATACTGGTTCCGGCACTTAAACCAGGTGAAGAAACAACCCTCAAAATAAACTATCCGGTATCCAATCCTGAAAAATGGTCTGCAGAATCCCCCAAACTGTACACCACAGTGCTGACCTTGAAAGAAGGTAAAAATACAACTGAGATTATTTCTTCCCGTACCGGTTTTAGAGAAATCGAAATTAAAGGTCGTTTGTTTCTTATAAACGGAATTCCTCTTAAACTCAAAGGAGCCAATCGCCACGAACATTGGCCGGAAGTAGGACATGCCATTACAGAAGAACAAATGATCAAAGATCTGGAGGTTTTAAAACAAGGAAATTGCAACCACGTCAGAACTTGCCACTATTCGGATGATCCACGCTGGTATGAACTCTGTGACGAATGGGGTTTCTGGTTAGTAGGTGAAGCCAATGTGGAAAGCCATGGATGTTCGGATCAATTTACAAACGATACCAAACTGCGTTCAGCCATTATTGATCGTAATAAAACGAATACCGAAAACTTCAAGAATCATCCATCCATCATTATGTGGTCACTTGGTAATGAAAACGGAGGTAACGATAATGGCGGTTTCAATTTCGAGGCAGCAATGAAAGCCGTAAAAGTTATTGATCAATCCAGACCCGTTCATTACGAACCCTTTGGCATTGGAGAAAAAAATCCCGGTGATATTGACAGTCGAATGTATACAGGTCCTCAAGATGTGGAACGTATAGCAAATGACTCTTTAAAATACAACAAGCCTTTTTACTTGTGCGAATATGCCCATGCCATGTTCAATTCCATGGGATCCATTGGTGAATACAACGATTTATTTGATAAGTATCCCTCACTCCTGGGAGGCGCCATCTGGGAATGGATGGATCAGGGTCTTTGGAACCGTCGTGATCCAAATCACCCCATACTTGCCTACGGAGGCGGATTTGGAGAAGTTCCCAATGATCATTATTTCATCCATAAAGGTGTTGTAGCCTCAGATAGGTCGCCCAAACCACACTTTCCTGAAGTGAAAAAAGCGTATCAGTGGATCGGTATTACAGCTGAAAATCTCGAAAAAGGACTCTTTAAAATCAAGAACAAATATCAATTTATTGACCTTAGCAATTTTGCAGGTAGTTGGACACTTTGTCAGGACGGTGTAGAGATATCCCACGGAAGTTTGGAAATTCCTCCACTCGCTCCGGGCGCTGAAGTCGTTCTATCTTTGCCTGGTAAAATAACTCAAGCAAATCCTGGTTCAGAATATTTCCTTCGCATTTCTATTATCCAGAAAGAAGATACCCGTTGGGCAAAGAGTGGTTTTGAAGTTGCCAGCGAACAATTTGAATTACCAGTAAGTGCTCCGGCAATGGTTAAAGCAACGCCTACTTCGGTTAGCTTAAAGCAGGATGCCAAACAAATCCAGGTCATTGGCAAGGATTTTACCGTTCATTTCGACAAGACAACCGGTTTCATGAGTCAGATGACGGTTGAAGGAACCGATCTCCTGCTCAGCCAAATCGGAGGACCTAAATTGCATTTATGGCGTGCACCTCACCGCATCGATGACATGTGGGCCTACGAAGACTGGCAAAAGAATGGATTGAGTGACTTGAAATGGCAATTGCAGATAGTTAGCACCCAACAGACTTCTGCTACAACAGTCAAGGTTTTGACAAGCCTAAAAGCTTTCGGCAAAGATAATTTTGAAGTGACCCACGATGTGGTCTATACGATAACCGGAGACGGTCGGATTCAGGTTGAAAATGAAGTCACTTCCAATAAGCCTGATCTCGTGGTAGCCCGTATGGGTGTGCGCATGTTCCTGAACAAGGATCTGGCTTCATTCTCCTATTTAGGTCGTGGACCGATGGAAAACTATTCAGACAGAAAGCGCGCTTCTGATGTTGGTCTTTATAAGAGTACAGTTGCAGAGCAGCTCACTCCCTATGAAAAACCAATGGAATGCGGCAACCACGAGGATATCCGTTGGGCGAGTCTGTTCAATGAAGCCGGAAAAGGATTAAAGGTTATGGGTAGCACGAACCTGCTGCAGGTTTCAGCCCTTCCATATTGTGACGAAGAAATGGAAAATGTGGAATATCGCATAGATCTGCCACAAAGTAAATCGACTGTACTTTGTGTAAGTTACAAAACCTTGGGTGTAGGCTCAAACGGCTGTGGTCCAAGACCTCTTGAACCGTATATGGTTTATGCAAAGCCGGCTTCCTTCCAGTATGAAATCCAGCTTCTTAAGTAGTATTGAAATTCGTATAAAAAATGAAGGCTGCCTCACTTTGGGCAGCCTTCATCATTTATTTACAATCCTATTAGTCTACGGAAACTTCTCCGCAGAAAGAACGGCTCATCTGAGTTTTAATGACATCCGGATCATTATAGTGTCCCAACAGAAACATGAGTTTGGTAATTGCCGATTCTGTTGTGATGTCGTAACCACTTATAACACCAGCGTCGAGCAAATGGACACTGGTCTTGTAACGGCCCATTTCTACACTGCCAGTGTTGCATTGGGTGACATTTACTACGACGATGCCTTTTTCTGAAGCCTCTTGGAGGATCGAAATGAACCAGGAATGCGAAGGGGCATTACCGGCACCAAAGCTCTCCAGAACGACTGCTCTGAGCCCAGGCGTGTTGAAAATACCCTTGACATAGGCTTCTGATATTCCGGGAAACAACTTCAGGATAGCAATATTGGTATTCAACGCACGATGCAGAATCAAGTGATGTTGTCCTCTGACGTGATGAATCACCGATCGGTTGTATCTGATATGTACTCCGGCTGTCGCCAATGCTCCATAATTATAGGAACCGAAGGCGTTGAAGAGTTCCGCATTCTTTTTGGTTGTACGGTTTCCCCGCCAAAGGGTGCTTTCAAAGAAGATGCAAACTTCAGGAACCATGGCAGCTCCATATTCCTTTTCAGCAGCAATTTCAATGGCCGTAATAAGGTTTTCCTTGCCATCTGTCCGAACCATACCTATAGGTAATTGCGAACCTGTCAGGATAACTGGTTTCTGCAGGTTCTCCAACATAAAGCTAAGCGCTGAAGCTGTGTATGCCATGGTATCCGTTCCGTGCAAAATCACAAAGCCATCGTATTGATGATAGGCCTTGTATATCGTTTCTGCAATTTGAACCCATTGCTCAGGTCCCACTTCCGATGAATCCAGTAAAGGGTCAAATTGAATGGAATCAATTTTAATATTGAATTTGTTAAGCTCCGGTATATGCCTGTATATCTTTTCGAACTTAAAAGGCGTAAGGGATCCACTGCCAGGATCAACAGACATTGTAATCGTTCCCCCGGTGCAAATCAGTAAAATGGATCTTAATTCAGAATCATTCATAAAAATAAGTCTTAAGCCGCTACTTTCTCCAGCTTTTTCATAATGGAGAACATAAATACGGCTGATAGAAGGCAACAAACGACAAAAATCAACCACAAAGACCACAAGGGAATAAGACTCCAGAAATGTGAACCGATTCGTATGAGGAAATTTCCGATGGCTGTGGCTGCAAACCAACAACCCTGCATCATACCTTTGTATTTTGGGGGTGCGACTTTGGAGACAAAGGAAATGCCCATGGGACTAATGAAGAGTTCTGCAATAGTCAATGTTAAATAGGTCGAAATCAGCCAATAAGGGGTGACTCTGGTGTAATCAACTACATCACCGCGATCTACAGGGCTCAGAAGCCCTAGGGACGCAACAGACATCAGCACAAAAGCCAGCCCGGCAATCAACATACCATAAGCAATCTTACGAGGTGCGGATGGTTCTTTGCCTCTTTTCCCCAGCCAGTTGAATAATCCGACCGAAAGCGGAGTCAATACGACAATGAAAAAGGGGTTGAAATGTTGAAAAAGTTGGGGAGTGAATGGGTTACTTATTTCAAATCCGTTGATACGAGCGTAAGCCAGAATGCCAAAACCTACTGTCACAACACCAAAAATAAAACGTTTCCGAAGAACATTACTCGTATCTTGTGAATACCTTTTGACGGTGAAGAAAGCGCATACCAAAGCAATGACCAGAGGAATCAGGGTGAAAAGGTCAAACCAGATGTTGGTAAAGCGTCCTACTGTTGTATCGGTATAATCACGTGCGAAATAGGTGAGTGTTAAACCGTTCTGATGGAAAGCCATCCAGAAGAAAATAACAACAGCAAATACCAGAAATAGGGCAACCATCCGTTGTTTCGTTTCTTCTTTTGACATTTCAATCACATTTGTTTTATTCGTCCCGGACTTCTTATTTTCACTGACTTCTATTGCTGTATAGGTTTTGCGCCCCAACAGAAAGATCATTAATGAAACGATCAAACTCAGACAAGCTACACCAAAACCGAGCTGATAGGCCCCACCCAAAGCATCCACATAGCTGCTCCCGAAATTCTTTAATGTCTCCATAGTAACTGTTGCGTCCTGTGTTTGAGCAATAGATAGAAATCCTTCTTTTGCAGTGACATCCAAACCACCTGCATTCATCTTGTGAAATAATTCTGGAATGCGGGAATCATAGGTAAGGTGGGACTTGTTCATTATAAAGTTGACCACACCCTGAGCTGCAGTAGGTGCAAACATAGCGCCCAGGTTAATAAACATATAGAAAACGCTGAAACCACTGTCTCGTTTACTTTCGTATTTGGGATTATCGTACAACCTGCCAACCAATGCTTGCAAATTTCCTTTGAATAAACCAGTACCCAAAGAGATAACTCCCAGAGCAGTATAAATACCTAACATTTCTTTCCCGCCAAGAATGTTTGGGAAAGCCAACAATAGATAACCAGCAAACATGATGACTATACCGGCTGTAACCGTTTTTTTGTAACCCAGCCATCTGTCAGCAATAATACCACCAAATAAAGGAAGAAAATAAACAAACATCAGGAAAGTAGAATAGATGTCTCCTGCATCAGCCTCCGAATAACCATATTTTGCCTGTAGAAATAATACGAAAATGGCAATCATAGTGTAGTAACCGAAGCGTTCACCTAGGTTGGCCAATGCTGTTACAAAGAGTCCTTTGGGCTGTCCTTTAAACATTGTAAAAAAGATTAAATGGTCAATAATATAGAATAAACCGATTGCAGAAAGCCTTTGCTTAAGGGATACTTTAACCGGCCATCGTTTGATATAAAAACAAAAATAGTAAAAAAATGTGAATAATGATAAGCGGAAATTGTCTGAAAATGCTCTATTTCTGCATAATGCCCAAACGTTGATAAATAGGTCTGATATTTTTCAGAATGACAGGAAGTTTGCTGGCAAAAAGAAGGGCACCTATAATACAGGTAATACCACCAACCAATAATGTGTGCGGAGCTCCAATCCAACTTGCCATTCCTCCGGCCAGTAGACTGCCGAAAGGAGCAGTGCCCATAAATGCCATGGTATAAAAACTCATGACGCGTCCTCTTTTATCGTCTTCAGTGATGGTCTGCAATATGGTATTGCAGCAAGCCATTTGCATCATCATTCCCATTCCGGTTGCTACCATGAGTATCATTGATAAGGCAAAGACATGAGAAAGGGAAAAAGCCACCAGTCCGAGACCAAAAATGCCAGCAGCCAATGGAATAATTTTTTCAAGACCCAACACCGTTTTTTTTGCAGCCAGATAGAATGCTCCCATCAGTGCTCCAACCCCTGAAGCACCTACCAGAAACCCATAAATATAAGGGCCACCGTGAAAAATGTCTTTGGCAAATACGGGCATCAATACAGAGTAGGGCATACCCATCAAACTAACCAAAGCCAGCAAAAGGATGATGTATTTGATAGGTACGAAACCAAAAGTGTACTTAAAGCCTTCTTTCATCTCATTGAAAATGTCCGGTTTTTTCTTGTTTGGTACTTGAGGTTTTACTTTCATTAAAAGGAGTGACCCTATGACAAAAATGTAACTTAGTCCGTTAATGAGGAAACAAATGCCTTCACCCAAAGATGCGATCAGAATACCGGCTATGGACGGGCCAATTAATCTGGCGCTATTCACCATGGAGGAATTTAGGGCAATAGCGTTTCCTATATCTTTCTTGTCATCGACCAGCTCAAAGACGAACGATTGTCTGGCTGGTGTATCCAAGGCATTGACGCATCCCAGGAGAATACTCAGCAGGAGTATGTTCCATACCTCAATATTGCCAGTAAAGTAGAGTAGGGCTAATACGAGTGCCTCAACCATGGCTAGTATCTGTGTGATAATGAGTATGCGATAGCGATTCCATCGGTCAGTGAGGACACCGGTGAAAGGTGCCAGAATAAAAGTGGGTAGCTGACCGGCGAATCCAACAAATCCCAAAAGAAAAACGGAGTCTGTTTGTCGGTATATCAACCATGGAATGGTTATTCTTTGAATCCATGTGCCAATGAGTGAAAGCGTTTGGCCACCAAAAAACAAACGATAGTTTTTATACCTGAGTGATCTGAAAATATTTCTAAGACCTGTGGGTTCGTTTGATGCATTTTTGACGACGTTTTTTCTCATTTAAAAGCTCCTTTTATAATCGAATCCGTTTTTTATTCAAAGCTACAGGATTTTTGCAAACATCCCGAAAGGAAGCCTTATAATTTAGTATTATTGGTAAGAATAAATAAATGCTTATTTTTGCAAAATCGGAGGGGTAAAAGTATTGTTGTATAATAAAAATACGATAATTTTACATAAAAATTCAAGTTTCCGTTATTTAACCCTTTGGTGAAATACAAAGGTCTATTTTTTTGTCTAATCAAATCGAATTTAAATTTGAATCATGGAGAACTTCTTTCAAAAAAACACTTTATTCTTTTTCCTTTTTTTCGTTTGTGGTTTGTCTTTAGGTTGGTTTCTGTTTCATCAATCTACTCCTGTAGTTGACAGTTCAGAGAAACTTGTAGCTCAGACTTCAACAACTTTATGGACATGCCCTTCACATCCTGAAATTAGGAAAGGTCAGGCAGGGCAATGTCCGATTTGCAGTACGTCTTTGATTCCCCTTGAAGAAAATGCCGAAGAGACTGCCCCTAGTGTGGTGCGTTTTACAAATGATTCTGAAGATTTGGCAAAGCTAACGACAACAATTTTAACTAAGCAAAGCCCGATTAAAGATCTCTATATATATGGCAAGGTTCAGGCAGATGAATTTGTTGTCCAAAAACAAAGGGCTTCCATTTCCGGACGATTGGATAGAATGATGGTCAATGCTACAGGAGTCAGAGTTGCAAAAGGCCAAAAGTTAGCCCTCATTTATTCCCCTGAATTTGTTTCTGCACAGCAGGAGTTGCTGGAAGCTGCAAACAATAAAAGCATTGATCCGGCAACCTATGAGGATGCGAAGGCCAGATTACTTAAGTTTGGTTTAGATCAGATACAAATTGCAGCGATTGAAAAAAGAGACCGGGTTCAAATAAATACAGAGGTTATCTCCACTATAACAGGCATTGTTACGGCCAGGAAAATGAACGATGGCGAATACGTCCAAAAGGGATCAGTCATTTATGAAGTAGCAGATCTTTCCAAAGTATGGATTCTTTTTGATGTTTCAGAGAGTGACCTCTCCTTTATTAAAAAAGGTGATCAAATATCTTTTACCGTTAAATCCTTACAGGGTACCACCCTCAAAGGAAATATTGAGTATATCTACCCAGGGATAGATCCTGATACACAAATGTCTAAAGTCAGGCTTGAATTTGACAACTCGTCTGGTTTGTTAAAGCCTGATATGCATACCACTGGTATTGTACGTGCAAATCTTTCACAATATGTAGATGAATTGGTTGTGCCTCAATCAGCTGTCATCAAATCGAATGATAAATATTTTGTCTATGTCAAACAAATAGTGGAAAATGAAACTGTATTTACCCCCCGCGCTATAACATTAGGCTCCAAATTGGGTGACAGCTATGTTGTAACAGGAGGTATCAGTGAAGGTGAAGAGCTGATTTTGCAGGGTACTGCAACCTTGCGTCAATCCAATAGTCAAAATTAGTATACCAAATAGAACGGATACTACATGATACAAAAAGAAGAAGCTGTCTCTCGAGAGACAGCTTCTTCTTTTTGTATCATGTAGGTACCAGAAATTGGCCCCGACTGATTTTATTTTTGACCTAAAGGCAATTGGAATGTTACAGTTGTACCTTTTCCCAAATCGGATACCAATGTGATATCTCCGTTGTTCTTTAAGATAAACTCTTTACAAAGGATCAAACCAAGTCCTGTTCCTTCTTCGTTGTCTGTACCATGGGTTTTGTAATTTCCATTAACCTTAAATATCTTCTGGATATTTTCAGGACTGATACCAACACCGTTATCTGTTACTGTCACAATACCGAATTTATCGTTGGAGTCCAGTTTGATGGTTATTTTGCTATCCTTCTTGCTAAACTTAATGGCGTTGGAGAATATATTACGTAAAATGGTCAATAACATATTCTTGTCAGCCTTCACGTTGACATCGTGAGTTGAATCAAATTCAATAGTGATGCCTTTTTTAGCAGCAAGCTCAATCTGTAGATTCAGCTCATCAGAAATGAAAGCCTTGAGGTCGAAATCTTCGATAACAAACTGGATGTTGCCGGTTTGAACACGTGCCCAATCGAGCAGATTCTGGAGCAGTTTGTAAGTGCCTTCCGATACCTGACGTATAGCAGATACGATAGTCTTTTTTTCTTCATCCGGAAAACGATCAAAATCTGAAAGCAGAATGTCTGAATAACCTAGTAGACCGTTGAAAGAATTCTTAAGGTCGTGCGCAATGATTGAGAAAAATTTATCTTTTGTAGCATTGGCTTTCTCCAATTCCTGGGTACGTACCTCTACCAATTTTTCAAGATTGTCATTAATGGCTTCCAATTCCAGGTTCTGTTTTTTGATCTCAAGCTCCTGAAGAAAACTGCGTACAGCTTCACGAACAGTAAGGATAAGGTCGTCACGATCCCAGGGTTTCGGAATATAGCGGTATAGATTCGCTTTATTGATAGCGTTTGTGATACCTTCAATATTTGCGTGTCCAGTCAGAAGAATTTTTAATGTATTCGGATTCTTTTCATGAACTTTAATAAGGAACTCATCACCACGCATACCTGGCATCAGGTAGTCAGAGATTACAACAGGTATGTCATAATCACTTTCTACCAACTCGTCGTAAATTTCAAGGGCATCTTCTGCAGTTGTTGCAGTTTCAATCAAATACTGATTTTCAAAGAAAGGTCCTAGCTGGTCCTTAAGTGCTTCGAGGATGATATCTTCATCATCAACACATATAATCGCTTGTTTCATCTTGATATTATATATTTTTTATATTTTTCTTAATGGGCTCCTGATTAACAGGTATTTCAATGAAGAAAGTCGTTCCTATGCCAACTGTAGATTCAAAGTAAAGTTTGCCTTTGTGAGAGTCAATAATTTGCCTTGAAATATCAAGTCCCATACCTGTACCGATTCCTTGAGCCTTTGTTGTGAAGTAAGGTTCAAAAATACGTACTTTAACATCATCAGGAATACCAGGACCATTATCCTTAAACCAGATTCTAATGTTTTCAGGATCAATAGTTTTAACACCAATTTCAAGTTTTCCACTTTCACCCATTGCTTGAATAGCATTGGTCATTAGGTTTGTCCATACCTGACACATTTCATCTTGCTTGCAGAAAATCATTGGAATGCTGTCAAAGTTTGTTGTGATTTCTGTCTTGGTATGCTTGATCATATTGGCTGTCAGGATCAAAACGGTCTCAATCGTTTCTACGATGTTGGTTGCTTCATATTCACCCTGACCATTTTTGTAAATGTAATTTTTCAGAGCGCGTACTACGTTGGAAGCTTTTTCTACAGAAACAAAGATGTTGTTGGCGTTGCGTTTCAGCGAGAACAATACTTTCAACATCTGAAGTAAATTCTGAGCATTCGGCATGCTTAGCAGTTTAATATATTCTTCGTTGGTTTGGTTCAACTTCAGAGTAATTATTGTATCTGCAATAGTTTGTGCATTTTCAATATGATGAGCTTCAAACATGCTTGCCAGTTCGCGTTTTCTTAGGCGTTCCACTTTAGAGAAAACAGAAATATCTCTGGCATCGGCTTCATTGATTAGTCTGAATAACCAGTTGATTTCTTCAGAAGTAGCATTGTTGATGAGCCATGGTAAGTCAACATTTATTTTCTCAACGACTTCTTGTATGTTGGAGGAGCTAGCCTTGATTGCGCCAAGCGGTGTATTGATTTCATGAGCAATGCCACCGATAAGGTTTCCAAGTGCTGCCATTTTTTCTGCAAAGATCAGCTTGTTTTGAGTTCTGCTCAATTCTTCAATGGTATCTTCCAACTTCTGGTTTTTCTCTTCCAGATCTTTATATAGTTGTTTTGTTTTACCTTCAGCTTCTTTGATTTCTGTGATATCTCTTGAAATACCGTAAGTACCAATGGTTTTACCATCCTGACTTTTAAGCGGAGATTTGGTTGTTAAAACCCATGTAACACTTCCATCCTTATGTACTTCTCTTTCTTCTTTTTCAATGACGTTGCCAGTGTTTATAATGTACTGCTCGTCTTTCATACATGCATCAGCGTGTACTGCCTGAAAAAAATCATAGTCAGTTTTTCCTCTGACCTCATCCATGGATTTGCAACCAAGGAATTCAATATCATTTTTACTAACCAGAATAAACCTACTTTCAAGATCTTTGAAATAGATATTCATAGGCATATCATCCAGAATGGTCTGCAAATATAGCTGCATACTTTTATCGGTCTCTTCAGCCATTACCAGTTCTGTGATGTCATTCATTCTTTTCAGAATAAAAATAGGATTGCCCTTCTGATCCTTGAATGCCAATGCTGTAATTTCAACTAAAACGGTTTTACCATTTTTGGTTAATCTTGTAGACCGATATTTCATGTCGGTAGCAGTTCCGGAAATCAACTTGTTGATATTCGCAATTTCTTTTTCGTAATCTTCCTGAGAAGCGCACAGAGCATTGGTCTTACCCTTTAACTCTTCGTAGGTGTATCCAACCAGATTTTTGTAAGCCTCATTGCATCGGTAAATATTACCATTCATGTCAATTAGCGCGTCACAAGTCGGGGAATTTTTTAACAACAGGTCAAAAATCGTGTCTAAATCGTGTCCATTCATGTTAAGATAAGGTTAGTTATAGGTTTTAATTTATACTCAAAACAAAAGCCGCTCTGTGTCTTTTTTCAAATATTTTATAGAGTGAATCTCTTATAAAGAGCCTGTAAAGATAGTGCTGATTATTAAAATAACCAATGAATTAAAATATTATTTTAAAAATACCTAAATATATGTAAACGCAATGGATGATTGACTTTTAGATAATAACCTGCCCTTTTATAATTAGATTATAGTAACATGAATCAGTTATTTCTAGTTAAAAAAACTGTAAAAATATTCAATTTAATGCATAATATTTGGGACTTCAATCTAAAAAGCACATCTTTGTAAATAAGCAATATTAAAAATAGGATGATAAATCACTTATACTCAACCAGAAAGTTCTTTATAATTTGTTTTTTAGTCTTATTCTCATTTGCATCTGTGCAAGCGCAGGATAAAGTGACTGTGCTCTCCGAGAGAACAGGCACCGCTTCTTTCTACAATAAAAGATTTGATGGCAGAAAGACTTCCAGCGGAGAAAAACTGGTAAATGACCTGTATACTGCTGCGCATGCTTCGCTTCCTTTCGGTACCATGGTTCGTGTGACCAATCTTAAAAATGGGAAAATGGTTGTGGTTAAAATTAATGATCGCTTTTCCCGAAATAGAGGCAGAAATGCACATTTGATAGACCTGACTTATTCTGCTGCCAGTAAAATAGATATGGTTCGACTGGGAGTGGCGCGTGTTAAAGTGGAAGTTCTTGACCTCACGGAAGAAGAAGCAGAAGATCAATCCATTGTACCACTTGACACCATCACGTTTAGCCTCCCTGCTAAATTTTTACCGGTACCTCTAGTTAAACCCAATACCAAGCCCGCTACAAATTTGTAAAATAATGCGCGGTATTAAGTTACCGTAACTTCCACTTGCAGGAACCGCGAAAGTAAATCCATAGCTTAATAAATGTTAATAATGGCAAGCCTGTTTAGTATTATTCCAGACTACTTCGACTTATAAAAAGACCATTAATATTGACTCTTCCTTTATATAAAAGGGGTCAACGGAGTTGAGTTTTAAATAAGAACATTCGATATTATTATTTAACTCTTTTTCTTTGTATTGGTAAAATATACCTATATTTGGAAACTTTTTTTAACAACCTTTAATTATGAAAATGTAAACGCCTATGAATGAATTAGTAACCTAAACTAAGAATGATTATGAATGTTCTTTTTATAGAACATCAAAAAACACTATTTTTATTAATACCATGAACTAAAATTTATCAATGATGAAAGAAATAATCAAATCAGATCATTTTGCATTCCCGAAATGCAGTTTCTTTTCTAAAATCATGAGAATTTCTCTTATTTGCTTCTTATTTAGTACTTTGTCTGCCGTTGCCGGTACAAGCGCAACCCAACAATCTGCCAAAAATTCCATTATTATTACCGGTACCGTTATTGATGACCTAGGAGATGCACTTCCGGGCGTAAACGTTATCGTTAAGGGAATCAAGTCAAGCACGATTACAGACAACTACGGTAAATATACCGTTAAAGTGCCTTATGCAGAAGCAAGTTTGATTTTCTCATACGTTGGATTCCAACCCCAGGAAATTGAACTGGAAGGACGTACAGCAATCAATATTACATTGGTTGAAGACCGTAAAGCATTGGAAGAAGTTGTTGTTGTAGGTTATTCTACACAAAAGAAAGCAACTATTGTTGGATCCGTATCCACCATTACTACAAAAGATTTGCAACAAAGCCCTACCGCTAATATCAACAACGCTTTGGCAGGTAGAATGCCGGGTTTGATGGTGAACCAGTTTAGTGGTGGTGAACCAGGAGTAGACAAAGCTGATCTTAAAATTCGTGGTTTCTCCACCTATGGCGACAATTCTCCCATCGTTATTGTAGACGGTGTTGAAAGAGAAATGAGTTATTTGGCAGCAGAGGAAATCGAAACATTTACCATACTGAAAGATGCTTCCTCAACAGCTGCATTTGGTATCCGTGGTGCAAATGGTGTTATCATCGTATCCACCAAACGTGGTAAGGCACAGGAAAAAGCAACCGTTAACTTTAAGGCATCTACAGGTTACAACGAACCTGTTAAGTTTCCAGAATATCTGGGATCTGCAGATTACGCCACCTTATACAATGAAGCAAGAACCAACGATGGTGATGTTGCAGGTTTGTTTTCACAAACAGCGATCGATAATTTCCGCAAAGCCAAAGGAGACAACTCGGATGGTTTTGGTTATGACTGGAATTATTTTGATTACGCATTTCAACCTGGATATCAGCAGGATTATTCCCTGTCAATACGTGGTGGTTCAGACAAAGCAAGGTATTACGTTCTAGCCAACTATTTTGACCAGTCTGGTAACTATTCGCACACCAATTTGCCCAAATACGATACACAAGCTGTATTTAAAAGATACAACTTCAGAACAAATATGGATATAGATATCAACAAAGATTTTTACGCAAGACTAGATATCTCGGCTCGTATAACTGATCGAAATGCACCAGGTACAACAGCAAATCGCGTTGTGCAAATTTGTAATACACAAGCTCCATACCTTCCAATGATTGTGGAAGATAATGGCAATGATGCCAATGCCAACTTCTTGAAAAAGAATCCTTCAGGAATGCTTTACGGAGATCAGTTTAACCGTTTCAACCTTTTGGGTGAATTGTCCCGTACCGGTTTCCTGAATGAGAAAAATACGTATATGAACGGATCTTTCGCTTTGGGCCACAAGCTGAACTTTATAACCAAAGGACTTAAAGTGGAAGCTAATTTCTCCTACGACGCTTCAGAAGGTCGTTGGATAAACCGTAAAATAGATACTTACTCAGAAGGCTATCGTACCTATCCAAAGTATGCAACTTTCACACCTGCTGATGGAGGTGCTAATGTATACATGGAGCCGGGTCATTATTTAGGTGCCTACAAAACGGGTAATAAATTTGAAATTGATGAGACGATGTCCAGTAACTTCAGTCATAATTCCTCAGTCAGTAAAGCATACTATCAACTAAAACTGGATTATGCCCGCAATTTTGGAGACCATGCTGTGTCTGCTTTGATTATGGGCAATCGATCTTCATCTGCAACTGATAATAATATTGAAGTTCGTTATGAAGGGATTTCTGCTAGAGCAACGTATGATTTTTCTCATCGCTATTTAGCTGAATTTAATATGGGTTACAACGGATCAGAAAATTTCGCTGTTGGATCTCGTTACGGTTTTTTCCCAGCAGGAGCTGTTGGTTGGGTTGTTTCAGAAGAACCTTTTATGGAAGGCACCAAATATTGGTTGAACAATCTGAAAATTAGAAGTTCTTATGGTTTGGTCGGCAGTGATAATACAAGTAAAAACTTACGTTTCACTTATTTGCAATATTATAATTATACAGGTAATTATAGTTTTGGTACCTCCAATTTTTCCAGTGGTGCTGTAAACGGCGGTGTAGCTGAAGGAGATATTGCGAATCCTAATATTTCCTGGGAAACTTCCAAAAAATTTAATATAGGTGTAGATGCTTCTATGTTAAAAGATCGATTGACTTTTAACGTTGATTTTTTCTCTGAGGATCGTTACGACATTTTAACCAACTTAAGTCGTCCAGGTAGACTTGGTTTCCCTGATGTAGTTGGAGCTGTTGCACCAATTATTAATTCTGGTAAAGTAAGTAACAAAGGTGTGGATATAGAAATTGGCTGGAGAGGTAAAATTGGTAAAGATTTCCGTTACTCCATTCATCCAAACTTTACATTCGCGCGTAACAAGATTCTTTTCCAGAATGAAGTTCAACGCGATTATTCCTGGAGACAAGAAACCGGGCATCGTATCGGAGAACATTATGTTTATGTTTTTGACCGCTTTGTAGCAAATCAGGAAGAAGCCGATCAATTGAATGCTAGCAACGATGGAGCTGGATGGCAACCTTTCGGACAATTGTCTCCTGGTGATTGTGTCTATAAAGATTTGAATGGTGATAAAAAAATTGATGAAAATGGAGACTTGACAGCTATGGGAAATCCTCGTACTCCTGAAATTCAATTTGGTTTACCAATTAGCCTTCAGTATAAAGGTATAGATGTTAGTTTTCTATTCCAGGGTGCTACCAATGGTTCTTTATTATTGAACGGTCCTGCCGTATGGGATTTCTCCTTAATTGAGAATGATATGCATGGTCGTGTAAAGAAAATGCACCTCAACCGTTGGACACCGGAAACAGCAGCAACAGCAACCTATCCTGCTTTGCACTATGAAAACAACCTAAACAATAAAAATGACAAAAGTAGTTTATACCTGTACGATGCTTCCTATCTTCGACTGAAAAACGTTGAAATTGGTTATACGTTGCCTCGTTCTGTTATCCAATTTGCCGGATTTCAAAATGTCAGGTTCTATTTACAAGGACTGAACTTGCTCACTTTTGATGGTCTTGACGATGTTGATGTCGATCCTGAAACAGGTGATGGTAACGGTAGCTGGTACCCCGTACAGCGTGTCATCAATTTTGGAGTTGATATAAACTATTAATCAATTAAATCGAAAATAGTATGAAAAAAATTATATATCTAGTTGCAGTTTTATTGACTAGTTTAACATATACTTCTTGTTCGGAAGACTATTTGGATGTAAAGCCAGATGACCAAATGGATGAACAACAAGTTTTCGAACGTTATACCCGTGTTGATGGATTGGTGACAAAGCTTTATGAAGATGCTAAAAGCGCCAATCGACCTTTGGTTTTTTTGAATCACTTTTCATCTTCAGCCATTACGGATGAATGTGAAGGATCTACTGTTGAAGGTAGCTTATCCAACATTTTTAACTCCGGTGGTTGGTCTGCAGACGCTATGCCTGTTAATAGCAGTTGTGGTCAATACTGGCCTGACTTATGGGCAAAGGTCCGGAGATGCAACAAAATAATAGAGGGTGTTAAGTTCTATAAAACACCTGACACCTCAGATCCATCAAGTAAAGGGATGTTGAATAAAAGAGTTGGTGAGGCCATTTTTATGCGTGCCTATTTCCATTATCTGTTACTTCGTGAGTATGGTGAGATCCCTTATGTTGATTATGCTGTTGATCCACAGGCTGTTCCCGTATTCAAGAAAGAATCCGTACATGCCATTATTGACAAAATATGTATAGATTGCGACTCTGCTTATGCTCGTGTGCCTGAAAAATGGGTTTCTGACGATTATGGTCGTATTGAGAAAGGTATGTGTTTGGGTTTAAAAGCCATTGTTCGTTGGATGGGTGCCACTCCGTTGTGGAATGGTGGAGTTTTTCCAACAGGTACGGACACCAGACTATATAAAGATGAATACACTTACGATCAAAATCGTTGGGTAAAAGCAAAAGACGCTTCCTTTGCTCTGATTAATTTTCAGGTAAATGGTAAAAAACGTTATTCTTTGTATTATGGAAATGATACGACCTTCGTTAATGATAAGGGTGTTGATGAAAACAATGGCCACGTTCGGGCACGACTTTGGAACATGTTTTATGAAATGAATTCATTTCAACAAGAATGGGTGTTCTTTGTGACCAATGATAAATGGGAAGCATGGCAAGGTGATATGTATCCTCCATCAGCTGGTGGTGGTGCCAGACAAATGCCAGTTCAGGAACAAGTGGATGAATACGAATACATTGCTCCTGACGGTTTTGGATATCCAATTTATAACTCCAATGCAAAGACGAATGGTTACGATGATGGTAATCCCTACGAAAGTGTAAAAAGAGATCCACGCTTGTACAGAGATATCATCTATAATGGATGTACTTTCAAGAAGAAGGTTATCAACACAGCCAAAGGCGCAAACAGAATTGGTGCAAACAATGCTTCCAAAACGGGTTATTACCTGCGTAAATTCTTCAAAGAAGGTTGGACGAGTAGTAGTTCCCCTTTCTCTATTCATGGACCAGCCATTTGGCGTTTACCTGAATTTTATTTCATCTACGCTGAAGCAGTCACTAAAACAACAGGTCCTACACAGGAGATTTACGATATGTTGAATGAAATCCGTGATCGTTCCTTTATGGCTCCCATACCTGCTGCAGCTTTGACTGACGCAGCTTTGATGATGGAATACATTCAGAGAGAAAGAAGAGTCGAATTATTCTATGAAAACAATCGTGTATGGACTAACCGCTTATATATGGATGCCAGCAATAGCGTAGAATTAGCAAAAGAATCCGAATGGCAAAAAGCTGGAACAACCAATAATGAACGCTCACAAGCTTTCTGGCCTTATCCAAAGACTCAACGTATGATCAATGGAATGAAGCCAATTGAAGATCCAGACGGGAAAATTGTAATTGATGGTATCAAATATAAGATGACGCGTTTCTGGGTTGAAGATAGAGTTTTCGTAGTCCCACGTCACTTTTTGTTCCCTATTATGAACAACGAATTGAAACGTTTGCCAAAAGATTTTCCACAAAATCCAGGATGGTAATCAAATAAAGACAGATCTCCGAAATTTGTGTTTCGGGAATTATTCTTAAACTTGAGTTTATTAGAGTCGATTAATTGATCAATGGATTAGTTAATCGACTCTGTTTTTTTAACATTAAACGATTTTAATAAAAAATCCTTTAATGTTAAAAAGCCTATGTGAGACCTGTATATTGATGAATATCTACATCTTATGCTTTTTTTTATGTATTTTTACCTTTGTCATTAAATAGAACAAATTATAAACCATGTATGATTTTTTTATGAAACACACAATTCTCATTTTAGTTACTTTCTTTCTCCTGCAGCAGTCTGTTAGCGGGCAATCCCATTATCCAGTCACTCTGACAGGATTTAATGCGGACGTTATTTATGATACTGGTGAAACATTGAGCAGCACAGCCGATGTTGATGGTATGGGTTGGGCTTTTTATTCCAAGGGGATACAAGAAGAAGGTGGAATGCCCCAGTTGTATACTTCTACTATTGGAGTGCCATATAAGTTAGCCGCCTTTACTGCAAAAAATGCACTTCTTCTAGGCGACAAAGGACAAACGTCAGGAGTATTGACTTTTGCCAGTCCCTTAAAAACCAGTCAACTTTGGATCACCGGTACTGCTTCCAACGGATCAAAGACTTTTCAAGTAGTCATTAACTATACCGATGGAACATCTTCCAGTTCAATGGATCAGACTTTTCAGGACTGGTTTCAGGATAATGGAAATAAAATGGCTTACTTTGGTATTTCCAGAATCAAAACCAGCAACGGTGATTTTGATGGCCGTCTACAATTTGGTCTGTTCGAAGGAGCTGTTCCTACCAATCCTGCTAAAGATATAAAATCGGTAACCATCACAAATACAGGCGGTTCCTACGCTATTATAGTTGGCATATCCGCTTACGATACGACTAAACCCAAAATAGCTGTCGGAAATTTGAATTTTATCACCGACGCACATATGGATACACAATGGAACTGGACAGTCAAAAATACCATTGATGAATACATTCCAAATACACTGAACCAAAATTTTGCCTTGTTTGAAGCGTATCCCAACTATCATTTCAATTTTGAGGGTGCCATCAAATATATGTGGATGAAAGAGTATTATCCTACAGAATATGCTAAGTTGAAAACGTATGTTGCACAAGGAAGATGGTCTATTGCAGGTGGATCTGTTGATGCCAATGACGTGATGGTGCCTTCCGCAGAATCCATCATTCGAAATTTCTTATATGGTCAGACATTTTATAAAAAGGAATTTGGCGTAAAAGGAGGTTCGGATATTATGTTGCCAGACTGTTTCGGTTTCCCTTACACCTTGCCTACATTGGGTAAACATTGTGGCGTTACCGGATTCCATTCAGCCAAACTATCTTGGGGTTCTGCTTATAATTACGACAACTTGCCTGCTTTGGCTAAATGGAGGGGAGTAGATGGATCTCAAATTTTTGCTATACTTAAACCAGGAGCCTACGTTACACAAGACGAATATCATAAGGATATGTCTTATGATTCCGGAATAATGAGTGAGATTAAGTCTAATGCTTCAACCATGGGAATACCTGCCACTTTCAAATATGTGGGTACTGGTGACCGTGGAGGTGCAGTTAGTACAGAAACGGCAGACTGGCTGGAGAAAAGTATGGCCAGTTCTGGACCAGTAAATGTACGTATCGTTTCACCGGATGCCGCTTTTGTGGAAATGGAGAAATACAAGGAAAGACTCCCGATCATAGATCATGAACTGCCAATGAGGATACATGGTACTGGTTGCTACACCTCACAAACCATCCGAAAATATTGGAACCGTAAGAATGAATTATTAGCAGATGCCACCGAAAAATCCTCTTTTGCAGCTGATTGGATGGGTGGATTGGACTATCAGCAAGCTACTATCAACAATTCATGGATCAGACTTTTGTGGCACCAATTTCACGATGACCTCACCGGAACATCCATACCTGAAGCTTACGGATTTTCTTACAACGATGATATTCTCACACAGCTGGATTTGTCAAAAACGTTGAACGATGCAGTTGGATCGATTTCAAGAAACCTGTCAACTAATACAGTAGCAGGTATCCCAGTTGTTGTGTATAATCCATTATCCATTGAAAGGTCAGATGTTGTGGAAGCTTCCATTGTGGCTGCTACTCAACCTACAGCCCTTAATGTGATTGATAAGGATGGTAAATCTGTACCTGTGCAAATAACCGAGTACCTGAACGGAAAGGTGTCGTTTGTTTTTCTGGCAACGGTTCCATCCCTTGGTTATGCTACCTATGATGTTCGTGTCAATGAAACAAGTACACCTGAAACATCCGGTACACTAAAAATAACCACTACCACCATTGAAAATGATGCTTACCTGGTTACAGTCAATGCCAAAGGTGATGTATCTTCCATTCTGGATAAAAGACAAAGCAACAAAGAACTTTTAATGGCTCCCATCAGACTGGCGATGTTGTATGATGAATCTAAAGATTGGCCATCCTGGGAAATACCTTATGACGTGATCACAGGTACCCCCAGAGAATATGTAGATGAAAATGTGGAAGTGAGTATCGCTGAAAACGGACCGCTCAGATCGGCTTTGAAAATAAAAAGAACCAAAGCCGGTTCAGAATTTGTACAATTTATCAGTATGACTTCTTTGGGCTCTGTTGATAGAATCGACTTTACAAACGAAGTTAACTGGCAAACTCAGGAAAGACTTTTAAAAGCTGTTTTTCCTTTGAAAGCCAGCAATACAAAAGCCACCTATGATGCATCTATCGGTGCAGTACAACGTTCTAACAATACCAGCGACCTGTATGAAGTAGCTGGTCATCAATGGGCAGACTTAACCAATACGGACAATGTCTATGGTATATCCATTCTGAATGATTGTAAATATGGTTGGGATAAACCCACCAACAATACCCTTCGTTTGTCTTTGATTCATACTCCAAAACCAGGTGGTTATACCTATGAAGGAAGACAGGACTTGGGGTTGAATAAGTTCACCTATTCATTCTACCGTCACTTGGGCTTATGGAACGAAGATACCCAATGGGAGGCATCCAAGCTTAACCAACCCCTGTTGGCTTATCAGACAACAAAGCACGAAGGAACACTTGGCAAATCTTTTGCATTTGCTAAATTGAGTTCCGACAAAGTAGCTATAAAAGCCTTGAAGAAAGCTGAAAATTCAGATGAAATGATCGTTCGTGTCTATGAACTCACCGGAAATGCACAAGACAATGTAGAAATAGAATTTCCAGCAAACATCGTTTCTGCCAAAGAAGTGAATGGTGTTGAAGAAGAAATTGGTGTGGCATCCTTTAGTGGAAAGAAACTAACGTTAAGCCTGACTAAATTTCAGCCTAAAACCTTTGCTGTAACATTGGCCGCTCCAGCAACAAGTATCGCTGCTCCGGTGTCTAATGCTGTAACGCTGACATACAATGCCGACGTGATGAGCCCTGATACCGATAAGAAAAATGGCCAATTTGCAACATCCGGTTCCGTTTATCCAGCAGAACTGATTGCAAACAAAGTTGTTTCTGAAGGTATCACTTTTACTATGGGGAGTCGTGCCATCAATGCTATGAATGCAGTACGTTGTCAAGGTCAAACCATCAATTTGCCACAAGGAAACAATGCAACGAAGCTTTACATACTTGCGGCCAGCCTGAATACAGCAGGCTCAGCAGTGAACTTTACAGTAGATGGCGTTGCTACCCCGGTTAAAGTTGAATATTTTGCTGACTTTGTGGGACAATGGGGCACGGTTTTCGCATCACGTTTCTACAAAGCTGAAAATGCTGCGTTGACATTGACACACAGGCACGATTATAAAAACAACACCAACTTGTCGTATCAATATCTGTATATGTTCAAGTATGTGATTAATGTACCTGCCAATGCAACGACACTGACTTTGCCAAATGACAACAATGTCTTTGTTTTTGCTGCAACTATGTCGGACAATAAAAACGATGATATCGTTCCTTTATCTGAAATCCGCAGTTTGCCTGAACCTAAATACACCATTATCATCGATGATGAAACCTGTGGTTATCTGCTGACGCCTGATATCTATACTGCTTCAGGATTTACCAAAACAAGCGAAGCCCCAAGTATGGCTGGCGACAACAACCCATTTACAAAGTGGTGTGATGACAAAAGTGCGATAAAATGGGTACAATATTCGTACAATGAAGAAATGGAAGTTTGTCAGTGGAATGTGTTGAATGCCGGTATCGAAGGTGATGATAATATTTCATCAGCCTACAGCCTTCAATACATGAATGGAAGTAACCAATGGGTCAATGCAGACGTAGTAACCAACAATACTGCAATAAAAACAAGTCGTGTTGTTGCAGCCGTACGTGCCAGGAAGTTTAGGCTATTGGTCGTAAATGGACAACAAAACGGGAATACAGCAAGAATTTATTCCTTCGATTTATTTGGACGCAAGGCATCAGAAAGTGGAGTTGAAAAAAATCAAATGACAAATTTGACCTCCAGTAATTATCCCAATCCTTTCAGCAGAAGTACTACTATTGATTGTACTGTTCCGGATAATACTACCAGTTTGACTTTGATGATTTACAGTGCTACCGGATCTGTTATGGATGTTCAGGAATATCCTGTGATAGCTGGTGGTAAACAAAACATCACCTGGAAAAATAAATCGTTGGCTGACGGTATTTATTTTTACACCATCCTTTCTAACAGTTCCGAAAAAGAGTTGAAACGCATTCATGGAAAAATGATTATCGCTACAGGCAAACGTTAATATCAGACTTTTATTTAATGAGGAATCCAGTGTAGTTTAGTGCTACGCTGGATTTTTTTATTGGATGAAAGCTGTCAGTAAATAGAATAATGAATATCTTTGATTTGAAATAGTACAATTATTACAATCCTATAATGAAAAAGCACATTCTTTTTTTGCTCCTGATGTTAGTAGTCTACAGTATCCAAGCCAGGAACCTAAAAATCCTTGCCATTGGAAACAGTTTTTCTGAAGATGCCATTGAGCAAAATTTATGGGAGTTGGGGGCGGCAAGTGGCGATACGTTGGTGATTGGTGTGATGTATATAGGTGGAAGCCCTCTGGAAGCCCATTACAACAATTTTATCCACGATGCCGACACCTATTCTTATCGGAAAATAGTCCAGGGCGTAAAGACGACTACAGCGCATTTTAAACTGATACCTGCCATAGAAGACGAAAATTGGGATGTCATCACTTTTCAGCAAGTAAGCCAACTGTCGGGAAAGCAGGAGACCTTTTTTCCGTATTTGACCAACCTTATAGCCCTGACTCGTCAGCATGCCAAAAACCCCAATGTCCGATTTGGATTTCAGGCTACATGGGCATACGCTCAGAGCTCCACGCACGAAGGATTTGCCAATTACCACAATGACCAGATGGAAATGTTTAATGCCATCGTTGTTGCTGTAAATCAGGTGCCCAAAGTGGCAGCTATTGATTTTGTTATACCTTCGGGCACAGCCATTCAAAATGGACGTACCAGCTTTCTCGGAGATACTTTCTGCCGTGACGGTTATCATCTGGATTTGAAATTTGGTCGATATACTGCTGCTTGTACATGGTATGAAGCACTGCTCGAAAAATCGGTGGTGGGAAACGCTTTTGTTCCCGATGGTGTAAGTCAGGAACAAGCCATTATTGCTCAGAATGCGGCTCATTTTGCAGTAGAGAATCCATTGGTTGTGACGCCGATGGATAAGTAAAAAAGCCAGCCGATACGGTTACGAATTTAAAGTTATTTAATGTTGCTTTTTCATGAATGTTTTTTATCTTTGGTTCTATACAAGTATTCACAAAAACCATTACAATTATGAAAATACCAGTTAAAGTTCAAGACGTACTCAATAAGCAAGTTACTGCTGAGTTTTGGTCTGCATTTTTATATCTTTCCATGGCAGCATGGTTTGAAGAAAAAGGGTTAAAAGGCTTTGCCAACTGGATGCGCATTCAATATAAAGAAGAAAGTGCACATGCCCTCAAGTTATATGATTTTGTTTTAAGTCGTCAGGGTGTTATGGTTTTGGAGCCACTTGCTGCTGTTCCTTCAACCTGGTCCAATATTATGGAAGTCTTTGAAGAATCTTACAAACACGAATGCATTGTAACTGCTATGATTTACAATTGCCTGGAGGTTGCTGATTCTGAAAAAGACCGTGCCACTGCCAGTATGTTGCAATGGTTTGTCGATGAACAAACGGAAGAAGAAACCAATGTAGATGACATCATCAATCAATTGAAATTAATTGGAGATGATGGTCAGGGTATTTATCACCTGGACAAAGAATTGGCCACCCGGGTCTTTGTAGATCCCACGTTGGCAGCTGTTTAACTTATTAATTATTAATAAGATGAAAAGTATTAAAATAGTTACGGTAGCGGTAGCTCTGCTTACTGCGTCCATGTTTACAGGATGTACGGTTTTTAGCACAATGACGCCTACAACGACCGTCGTGCAAGAGACAACGTATTCCAATCCTCAATGGGCACCTCCCTATTATCCAGGTGCACGGTATTACTATTTGCCTGATATCGAGTGTTATTATGATTTGTCTGCGAATGAATTTATCTATCTATACGATGGACAATGGAATTATTCCAGAACAATTCCTTACATGTATTCAAACTTTCAACTGGATAACTGCTTTACCGTTGTCTTGAGTACGGAAGTGTATCGCCCATGGCTGCACCATCAGTACTATGTTTCTCATTATCCCAGATACTACTACAGTGACTACTACGATCACAGCAACATTCCTTATGTCAGGGGATTTAACGAAAATCGTAGAAGTGCCATATATTGGGGTGAGAACGATAGACACAGAGCCCGTCAATGGGATGACAGAAATCTGAGTAGAGATCGTCAATTCAAGTATCAGAAAGAGGATCGTGCGAAACAAAAAGAAATCAATTATCAGAATAAGGACAACGATTCAAATGAAAGCGATAATCGCAGTAACGACAGAAATGTAAATACGCGTACTCAACGTGAAAAGGAAAATGCAGAAAAAGATGCAGCTGCAAAAGCCGAAAACACACGCGGGCAGAGAGAAAAAACAGATGCTGCAACAGGAGATAGAACCAAAGACAATACACGGACTAATCGTGCAGCTACTGAAACCAGAACCGGAACCAACACCCGTTCAACACGTCAACCTGCAGAAACAAAAACAAAAGAATCAGACAAGACTCAAAACACCAACTACTATGGTCGCACCATCGGTAACCCTGTGAAAGTTGAAAAACAAATGCAGGATAAGACTGAAAAGACCACAGAGAGAGCCACCAGAACAACAACTACCAGAAGAAGGTAGATGTGGTTTAATACGAACAAACGAAAAGCCCCTCCGGACAATGTCTGAAGGGGCTTTTTAGGTTTTATAGGTCAGGAGATTTAGATCATTATAAATTTATCTTTGGGTGTTCCACAGAAAGCGCATGCATTGTCTACTGCATTGGCTTCGTATGTGTTTCCGCAAACCGGGCAAACAGCGTAACCAAAAGAAAGACTTCCTGTGTTGTGCGCTTTCAACATGGCCAAAGCTTTTGTGTAGAATTCCTTGTGCTTTTTTTCCGTGTCCATGGCCCAGGTAAAAGTTTTTGTAGCTTTTTCCACTTTTTCAGCATCGGCTGCTTCCAGAAAACCTGGGTACATGGTGGTTTGCTCATAGGTTTCACCATCAATGGCTGCCTGTAGATTTTCTTCTGTGGTCTTTACTACAAATTCAGGAGTGAAAGCTTCCATCTTTACTCCTAATTCTTCCAGCACTTTTGTATGATTGACAGCGTGAATGCCCTCGGCCTTAGAGGCTGCAACAAAAAGTTTAGCGATGGTATCCAAGCCTTCCGACTTCGCTTTTTCGGCAAAAGCCAGGTATTTGGCACTTGCTGTGGTTTCACCTATGATACCAGCTTTGAGATTTTCAATGGTCTTAACAGGTTTTGGACTATTACAACTTGAAAAGATCATTAATACAATGATAGACAATGCAAATAAACTCTTTTTCATGTTTAAAAGTTTTAGTGAATAATTATAAAGGCATCATGTAATTGTAGACTAGGGAACCACCAAGAAATCCGGTGATACTGACTGTAATAATAGCCAGCAAATAAAAGATAAAAGTTATAATTTTCGTCCTATTCGATACCATTCCATTAATATAGGGAAGGCTTTTAAATATGGATGTTACCACAAGAAGTACCAGAGTGATAAAAGCAAATAATGCATGAGTTTCACGAACTGTACCAGCTTCACCTGACATCTCGTTTGTAAAGAATACGCCAGCTAATACTGCTGCTATCGCAGAGAGGGTACCTGCTATCAGCAAATAAAAACTCATTCTTGGTAAGAAGGTATCTTTCTTTATAAAGAGAGATAGTAGTTCTGCCAGAAAACCGATCGTTACCAGAGCAATTGGGAAGTGCACAATCATTGGGTGCAAATGTGTAAGTGAAAACATAAGCGGTTTTATTAAATTTTTGTATCAGATCTCATCAACCCTGCGTGCATTGTGATGGCTTTGCCAGCAAGTTTTGTCTCATCGCTACCATACAATGTGACATAGATCATAGACAGTCCCACCTCTTCCAAGGTGTTGTAACTTTCAGGAAATAAGGCTTTTCCGATTGGAAGCACCCAATTGATGTACTTATAAAATGTTTTGGCGTGCTTTTGCCCGGGTACTGGTTTGACAAAGCCAAACCGATAACGGTACATTGCTTTGAAAGGCAGTTTCTCCAGATCGTTTTCAGTCTTTCCTTTAACCCTGGACCAACTCAAAGTGCTTTTTTCTGTTTCATCAGTACCTGCGCCAGCAACATAGCAGAATACTATATCCGGATTAAGTCGGCTCAATGTTTTGCCAAAGTGCATGGTCAAAGTATAGGTGGTATTGTAATACTCCGTTTTGTCGACGCCTATAGACGATATGCCCAGACAAAAAAAGCAGGCATCAAAACCGGTCAGGCGATCCTCTATGGTGGATAGGTCGTAGAAATTTGGCTGGATGATTTCGGTCAGCTTGGGGTGTGTAATGCCTACGCTTCGTCTGTTTACTACCGTAATCTTTTCGATAGCAGGATTTTCCAGACAAACGAGCAAAACGCCTTCACCAACCATGCCTGTTGATCCTGTTATCAGGACATTCAATTTTTTGGTTTCCATTTTCTAAATTATAAGATGGCTTTGATGTCTGCTTCCAATTCTTCCAATGAATCGCCAGAAAGATAGCGTTTAATGATTTTGCCATTTTTGTCTATCAGGAACTTATTGAAATTCCACATGATGCGACCGCCACCTGTTTCTTCTTTCAAGTAGACGTAGAGGGGATGCGCTTCTTTGCCATTTACTTTTAGTTTCCCAAAGACAGGAAATGTCACTCCGTAATTGAGTTGACAGAAACTCTGAATTTCCTCATTGGAACCTGGTTCCTGTCCGGCAAATTGATTGCATGGGAAGCCCAGAATAACGAAATCTTTGTCCTTGTATTTTTCATACAAAGCTTCTAGCGGTTTATATTGTTTGGTATAGCCACATTTACTGGCTACGTTGACAATGAGCAAGGTTTTACCCTTGTAATCAGCAAGATTGACTTTGTCACCTTTGCTGTTTTCGACAGTGAAATTGTATACGCTCATAGTTTTGGTTTTTTGTTTGACGGGATTTTTTGAGTTAACAAAGGGTGCTAATAGAAACACCAGAGAAAGAAGCCAAAGTTGTTTTTTCATATTCTTTCGTTTTAGTTTTGTAAATATAGTAAAACGAAGTTACATAGTATGAAGTTCAGTTTTACTTTTATTTTTTAACTTTGTAAAAACCCACGACCATGCCAGTAAATCTAAAAGACACTCTTATCATTGGAATTTCTTCCAGAGCTTTATTTGATCTGGAAACGGAAAACAATCTTTTTGACACAGAAGGCGTGTTGGCTTACCAGGAATATCAAATTGAACATGAGAACATTCCTTTGGAAAAAGGCACGGCTTATCCGCTGATTGAATCTTTGCTGAACCTGAATGCAACGCAGAAAGACCGGAAACTGATCGAGGTGGTAGTGATGTCACGGAACTCTCCCGACACTGGTTTGCGGATACTTAATTCAATCAGTCACTACCATTTACCCATAACCCGTTCTGTTTTTACTTCTGGGATTTCATTGTCAAAATATGTTGAGGCGTTTTCTGTGGATTTGTTTTTGTCAAAGTATGAATCAGACATTCAGGATGTTATTGAGTCTGGCAAATGTGCTGCTGCCCTTATTTATGCTCCTCCTGTCAATTATACCCCCGACAAGCAGACGGTTCGAATTGCTTTTGACGCGGATGCCGTGATTTTTTCGGATGAGTCTGAACGGATCTTTAAGCAGAAAGGTTTGGCTGAATTTCAGGACAACGAATCGAGATTCGAAGATATTCCGCTCAAGGAAGGGCCGTTTGGAAAGTTTATCAAACTATTGTCTGCTATTCAGCGTGGACTGGATAAGGACTTGATGCGGATTGCCATTGTTACAGCCAGGGATTATCCGGCGAATATCCGGGTGATTAAAACCTTGCGTAGCTGGGGTGTAGACGTGGATGAGGCTTTTTTTCTAGGCGGTTTGCCCAAGGATGCGGTGCTTCAGGCGTTTAATGCGCATATATTTTTTGACGATCAGGATTCGTATGTTTTGCCGGCTTCGGCGAAAGTGCCGTCGAGTAGGGTGCCGTATAAGAAGGATTCGCCGTTATCGGAATAGTTTTTTTAAGATTTCTAGTAGCCTGGAAGCACTGCGTGTTTTTAGAACAAGATTCTGGGGGCAAACTCATTAATACTTCTAACAGGAAGCTTGCTACCTCCGTCAAGAACTCTCTTTATGAACTCATTACATTCCTTTTCAGTCAAAAGTTTACTTGTCAAGACTTTCCATAAGAAATCCATGGTGGTTATCCATGTAATTCCATTTTGGCAACAATACTCGGTGATATCTTTGATGTTGCTACTTGCAATGACATCTTGATTGTACTTACAGAAAACCATACAAACACTCTCGCCAAAACCAAACTTTTTTGTTAGAAGGGTTAATTCTAAAGTCATTTCATAATCCGGATTCCATTCAATGACCTCAATATTCTCCTTATATAAGTTTAGATATTTATCCAGATAACCCTTTTGGAACTTCTTGTATGATTGTATGTTTTTTACAAAGTTATAGAATAAACGATAGGATGGTTTTGTAAACCTACATATTATTCATTTACACAATCTGATGGACAGTGCCTTTTAGTACAATATTGAACGATGTCGAAGCCATTGCGCTTAGCAACTTTAACGACCAAATCTAAGTCTATCAGCCTCTTCAGACCATCCGTCTAGCTAATTTTCAATCTTCATCAAGGAATTCGCGGCCATTAATTTCTTTCAGCATCTTTGACACATATCCTTTATGGGCGTAAAATTGCTTAAAGCGATGCACATTATTGGGCACGATTTCTATTCGGTCATCATCTGATTCATGAATTACCAAGTCAAGCAGTCCGATGACGTTCCCAGCTTGGGGTATTGTAATACCATATCGTTCCGCCAGTGCTTTTCTTCCGATATTATAGGTCACATCACGTATATCTCGAGGAGAGATTCTATCCTCACTAATATCTGGCCAATTCTGTCGAATGGCATCGACTAACTCAGATTTTCTTGGCAATCGTGCACTTACTCCTGGCCATGCGATTGTATGTAAATCCACATGTCCATTTTGTGCTGGTTTGGGCACAATACTTGCCCCCATGCGCTTTAAGTCGCGAAGCATCATACACACAGTTTTAGTCAGTAACCCCAATGACTCCAATTTACTTAATAAAGCATCTGGTAAAGGATTTTCGCATATCTGTTTAAGCGTGCGACCTTCACCATTTATTCCTCCATTTCCAGAAGGTATAATATTCTCAATATCCATAGAGCGTAAATTAAATTTCTTCGTATTCTGCATCTTCGATATCTTGCCCATACCATTTTTCTACTTCACCCTTATAAACACGCACACCTTCATTTCGCTCTTTCAGTTGGTTATATATATTTCTACGTTTATTCAGCTGATTGCGTAATTCCAGATAAGTTGGTGCAAAATTCAGGTAATAATCATCAACTTCATCAAACTTAGCAAAAATATCTGCAAAGATATCGTTGAGTCCGTTATTAAGATCCTTCTTCCCTTTGTCCAGTTCCTTTTGCTCGCGATAAGCTTTATGCCAATCCCTTATCTCAAATATTACGCCCAAAAGAGTTCCTACTTTACCGAGAGTCTTGGTAATCTTACTACCCAAATTTATAGCTCCGTAGGGCTTGAATTTATGGCTTTGCGCAAATATATCTCTAGCACTCTTTACCATATTGCCACTGATATTTATTTTCCCAAGATATTTACTGGCTTTCAATGCTTCATTTTTCAGGAAATTATCAGTGTGATTGAAAGACAATTCAAATTCCATCTTCTTTGTATTGATTGTAGTGTTATTGGTCTCAACACATATAGATAGTATTTGGTTGATTTTCCTGACGAGCACATAGCATGTCGTTTCATCACCTTGACGACCTATTTCAGAATCGATTATATTCGACAGCTCTGATGTACTTTTTGCATTCGTCACATCATTTAGGAGCGAATTTTTCAGAGTCTGTATTTGGTCGGTCATTGTTCCTTTATTGTGGGCAATGTCACTTTTCAGAAGATCACATTTATGTTCCAGATCATCCAGTTCGTTCTTGATATTCACAAGAGGATTTTCTAGCTCCTTGTAGGTCAAAGCTATTTGGCGAGCCAATTGTAAGATCAGATCTTTAATGACCGATAAGTCCACCTGAACTTTCAGCTCCTCCCGATCTAGAGTATTTGTTATCTCTGTCACGTAATTGCGTAACTGATCAATATGAGAGCGATGAAGATATACATTCTCATTTCTGAGCCAAGTGTCAAGTCCTCTATTATTTGGATTAGAAGCGACACAGGCAATACGCAGATCCTGCTTCTCTTTAGGGGTCAACGAGATGGCGGAATTCAATCGCTCGATAAAAGTCTTTTGCTTGATTTTAGCGGCTTCTTTATAATCGCTATCGTCAGACATATCCACGCCTGCTTCATCCATCTTGTTAATAACAAAAATAGAAGACCCCAGTTTGTTAAAATCGCGAAGAACCAATTTCAAGATTTGTCGATGGCTTTCCTTCAATGGGTTCACAGCATCTGTCACATAGATGACGATGTGAGCTTCCGATATATATTTTCTGGTAATATCAGAGTATTTTATTTCCTTTCCATCAATTTCTTTCGACTTAGATCCGAAAAGTCCCGGAGTATCTACGATTTCATATCCCTTCTTGAGTCCATCAGGTCTGTAAATAGTCAAGTCATCAGAAGATTCATCGGTATCAATCTTCATATTGTCTTCAACCTTTCCCAGTAATCCGGCAATAACAGAAGTCTTACCATCCGAGAATGCGCCAAGCATCACAATTCTGATGATGTCATCCTTAGATCTCTTTATGGTACTTTCAAACTTTTCCACAATATCAGTCATATTAAGACCCAGCCCTTGGCCTTTTTGTATTAAGGCCTTAAACTCAGATAATTTGTTAGTAGATGCTTCCATAAATTACTGATTGTATTTTATTTTCAAAATTGAGTATTCTTTTCTTTACTTCATTAATAGAATTGCCAAACTTAGAAAAATTGGTCAATGCCAAATCAACTTCATTTTTCACAGAATCAATTAATTCTTCATATTGGCCGTTTCTCTTCGCAATGACATCAACACGAAGATTTTTCTTGGTTATTTCTACGGCGGCATCGATTTTCTTTCTAGCTTCTTCCTGAGCTTTACCAACGCCACCATCGCTGTTTACAACATTGCGTATCGTACCTAAAATTCCACCAAGAATTCCGCCAACTATCGAACCGATAGGACTAAAAAGCGAACCGATTCCTGCTCCTGTAGCAACACCACCTCCTACATTTAATCCAAAATTTAATACGTCCTCAAAATTGATGTCGAAATGCTCCATGATCTCATTGATCTCAATATTGATATCGTCGATCTTGACAGCATTTCTATCCACTTGAATCAAAGAAATAGGAATACCCGTCAATATCTTCTTGCTTTCTTGCATCCTACGGTTCAACTCAGTAGCATTCTGGTGTAGGATATTCTTTACCGATTCACGTAATGCTGCTTTCGAGTGAATAAGTGCGTTTTCCATCTGAGTCTTTTTAAGACCCTTATCACTTTTCTTATTTGGGCTGTTGATGATTTCAACTATTTTTTTCTTCAAGTCATAGAAAATCAAGCTGCAAGTATTGCTTATATCCATTTCCAAAGATTTCTTTGATGTATTTACATAGCCATCAATTTCGCGCTTGTAATTTGTTAATATACTTCTATATCTGTCCATGTTGTTTCTTTGAACGCTAAGTTGCTTATCCACAGTCTGTATCGTTTGCTTTGAGAGATAAATCAACTTTTCCTTGTTTGCTTCTACTATTTCCTGAGTGTAATTGGTTGCCTTCTGTTCTACCAATTTGACAACTTCTTCAAAACCGCAGAACTCATACATCGTTTTCTTGGTACCGAAAGCAGATAAAAGACTATTCTGTTTTCTTATCAAATCAGCTCTTTTGGGTGAGAAATTAGCTTGGGAAGCCATCGCCAACAGACCCTGAGTAATGATATTTCCCCCATAGTTATTACCTAAAATGTTCAAAAAAGACTGATAGATCGTTTCTGCCACTTTATTCACCGTATCAGACTTTAGTTTTTTCCTGTCTTCAGGCAGTTCGTAAGCATCTGCACCTCCTCTTACATTGTATATAGAATAAACTTTGACCCAGTCTTTCAGATATTTCTTGATTTTTTCTGCGGTCCCAGTTTCTGTACCCTTATTATGGCCTTGCACATAATAGACGCAATGTGCTTTGTTGAGAGCAGACTTGATTTCTTCCTTATAATCATCCTCATTACCCTCTATTCCTGGTACATCGATGAGTACAAATGGCTTACCTGCAATAGTCATATTATACTCTGTATATGTTTTTGTAAAATCATGTCTTCCATCGCCTACGATAATACCATCTACTGGATATCTCACATGTTTAAACCACTTTTTTATGTTAAATATGCTAATCGCAGTTTTATACACCTCATAGATGTTGCTGTGACCTTCAGAAGGTAATTCAACATAAGCATTCTTGAGTCGTTTGAAATAGGAAGCATTGATATCATCACGCCTTTCTTTCTCATCAAACAATATACGGAAAGTTTCTATGATGGTACTTTTTCCGGCATTTGTCTCACCAAAAAAAGCAATCACCAATTTATCCCATTCCAAAGAATCCAGTATATGATCTGCAGTATCCTTAGTTTGTTCCAATTGTTTACTCAATGTAGCAACAAAAGAATTCTGTATTTGAGTAAAATCAGCTGAGACGCCATTAAGATCATTGATTGTTGATATGGCATTACTCAACAGCTTGATCATCTCATCGTACGATTGCTTCACAAACTCTTTGGGTTGCTTTTCTTTATTATTCATAAGGAGATATATCTTTTTTACTGTTGTCTCATGGTAAAAACTTGTGTCATTTCATCAAATATATAATTAGCAATATCATTCAATTGGTCATTTTCTGTTAAGCCAAAATCTTTCATCCAAAAAAGGATATAAGAAACAATGTTCATACCAAAGCCATAACAGAATCTACACATCATTGAATGTTTTATTATGTATTAAATAAAATATTCTTTCTTTAGCTAAATAGACTTGCAATGAAAAGATTCATGTCCCTAAAAAACTATATCACATATCTTACTACTCTAATTATTTTTATACAGACCGCCTATCAATTAAGCGTCTGCGTTATTCATCTGTAGGATTAAATAAATCCCTTATATATACCTCTTGCAATTTTGTAATCTCCACAAAGGTAGCAACCTCTGGTTGGCAACTATTAGTACACCATTTTGAAACGGTTGATCTGTCTCGTCCCATTTGTTCTGCAAGCCGTCTTCCTGTCTTTTTTTTTCGGCAAGTACAACCTTTAGCCGATTAATCCTATTTGCCATACATTAAAACATGGGTTCAAATTGATAAGCAGAATTAATGCGTTCAGCTTCAGCAAATAGTGAAAATTTGACAGGGTCACCTTGAAAATTATATGAGCCTTCTTCAGTGAGGCATTCGAGTGTATCGAGATATTCCTTAGAAATCATCTTGGTGTTGGCTCTTTTGTATTAACTCCTGTAAACTTAATGAAGACCATTGAGCTTAATTGTTGGACCTGGTTAACTGCAACAGGTTCCGAAGGTATCAGATTTTTTAATATTTGGCCGGGTTGAATGGACATTTAATAAACTTAAGGTTATATTGATGAAAATTAGGTCATGGCCCTATTATCATTAAAATGCAGTCATTACAAAGATAATGGTTAATTATTAACTCTTTGATTCTAGTCATATTTATTTTACAATTCCAATTTTACGTGAAGCCCGTTAAATCGATTTTGGGTAACCTAAGGAAAATGACAACTACAATAGTTTCAACAACCAATAGATAGGATTAGGCTTATAGTCATTTTGACTTGAAAATGGTTACAATTAATTTTTTTTATAGTACATAGACCGAACGTGCGTTTGTTTGTTCCAATTTGCCCTACATTTTGACAATAATAATTTTTAAGGCGTTAATATATTGGATATTAGTGTTTTTCTATGAAAAATTGAAAAAATCAGAAAATCAAATCGATCACACGGTAAAAACGGCCTATTTTGGCTATTAATTACTGCTAATTATTTGAGGAAAATGACTCAAAATTTTCTGGTAGAATCATATTTGCAAAGTTCTTCTTCAAAAAGAGTATCAAGAATAACGTATTGGAATTCGGGGAAAATTGTATGAATCATTGGTAATTGACCACCTTTAATAAAGTGAATAATCACATCCGAATCCAGTACTATTTTCGTCCGTTTACTCATTTGTATCTTGAGTTGGATTTAGACCAATGGAATGCATTAGCTCCAGGTAATGCGATTCGGATATTTTCCCGTTATCAAAAAGATCTTTTGTTCTGGCTCCAAAATCGCCTAATACCAGACCGGTATTGCCCGGTTCATAAAGTGTTTGGTCAAAGCCATATTCTATTGTTTTTTTCTTTATGGGCAGTTTGGACAAATCCTCTTTTTGGTTTTTCGTGATACAATCCAAATCAAGTAATCGTATCAACATGGATGAATGAGAAACTGAAAAAAACTGCTCTAATTTTAGAACAGTGGCTATGGATAGAGATTTCTCTAATTTCTCCTTTTCTGGTATCTGACTAAATATACTGTCTTTTGGCATTAAAAGGCATGCTGCAAAAATATTTGCTGTTGTTTCAATAGGGTCATTTTGTTCTGGAAATCCAGGATTGCAAATATGAGGTGTGAAATCTTTTTGAATAAAAAGATGATAAATCTCATGAGCTATTGTGAAATGCTGTCTGCCCCTTTGATGGTTTGAATTAATCAACATAAACCGATAATCTTCGTTTCTAAGACACATACCCGAGAAGTCTTCGGACATTGGCCTGTATAGAGTGAAAATATTTAATGAAAGTATTAGCCTCTTGCAATTAATCGGATCAAACTGACCAATCAAATGATCCCGCCTAAATTGTGTTGCTAAATACTCAATTTGATTAACGTTTTGCCTCATCTTTTGAAAGGTTTATTACTTTCATGTAGTTACTAACTGCCGTTTTAAAGAGGTTTATTTCTCTTTGATCTTCAGAGCATACTTTGCTTTTTCTGAAAGCACAAATAAAATCCTTTTCGAGAGTTGCTGTTTCTTCCTCGAAGAGTACGGATAAGTTAATACCATAAACCTTACTTATCTGTGTTAGCAATTTAAATGGCATCTCTCTGTTTCCTGATTCGTAATTTGCATACGCCCCCCGGTCTATCCCGAGTTTATCAGCAATTTCTTGCTGTGTAAAAATTGAGGCGTCTCTAAACATTTTCAGATTATGGCCTACCATCGTTTTCATTTTCGTTCGATTTTTTTGTGAACGTGTTTTTCATTTTATGTTGCAAATATACAATAAAAATGAACATACACATTTAATGCAACGTTTTAAATATTATTTTGTTCAGTATTTAACATACAGAAAAAGAATAGCATTATCAAATAATGATAAAAAATAGGATGATGTTGCAAATATCATACTTTTGGTTTAAAAAGGTGATATATATATCCTGGGAGTACTGCGTGATTTTTGGCACGACCTGCCCGCTGCCTCCGATTCGAAAAGCTAAAAACGACACTGCGCTCGGCTGCTGGCTCGAGCCGCCGCGCTTCGCTTGGCTCGGCCTGCGGCCCGAAGACTCGCCAGCTGACGCCTCTCTACAGTATCGTTTTTTGACGCTTGTTCTCATAGTCGGCCTCGGTCTGGCCGTGCCAAAAATCACTGCGTTTTTACCGTAGGTGGTGGGGGGGGTGAAATTCGTTTAATTTTTCGCCTAGCGTATTGTAGAGATTCATTGATTTTGGGTAGACAACACTTTTTACAGGGAATAAATGGGTTTTGACTACACTTTTTACAGGGAAAAATTGAATTTCATGAAAATATTGATAATGAATGGCTGAAAATGAAAAGAGTAACTCAACTAAATAATAGTATATTTGAAATTCAACTACCAACTATGAAATCATACCGCAAAGAACTTTTTTTCCAAACCGAAACTCGTCGTGCGTATATCAACATTACCGCCCAAGTGGAAGACTGTCTCAAAGAATCAGGAATCCGCGAAGGTTTACTTCTCTGTAATGCTATGCATATTACCGCTAGTGTTTTTATCAACGATGATGAAAGTGGACTACACGCTGATTTCGAAAAATGGCTTGAGAAACTAGCTCCGGAAAAGCCTCACAACCAGTATCAGCATAATGGATACGAAGATAATGGCGATGCGCATTTGAAACGGCAGGTCATGGGTAGAGAAGTGGTGGTGGCCGTCACGAATGGTCGGCTGGATTTCGGGCCGTGGGAGCAGATTTTCTATGGGGAGTTTGATGGAATGAGGTATAAAAGGGTGTTGGTGAAGATAATTGGGGAATAAAAAAATAGGCCATGAATACCATCCAAATTTATCCAATGACTCCAGCCTCCTGTTGGTGTGCTTTATCCAGCGTTTCCAGCAGATATGTCTATGCCGGAGTTGCGGAAGTCAGCATTTACAACAAGCCTTACATTACCGGGAATCAAATTGAATGTACTAAGTCCGTGTTTTATCTGAACCAAATAGCTTAAAAATCCTGGTCAAAAGATGTATGAATATCAGGAAGGTGAAAATATGAGCGAACATACTATGAATGTGCAATGTGCTGACCGTAAAACCACCGATAAAAACCAGTAAATCAACGATCAACAGTACAAATGCGAAGCAGGTGAATGCTGTGATCTTGTTTTTTAGGAGGAATTTTCTGGATAGTAGCGCTTTGATTTGCTTCCAGTGCTGCCAAATATGAATCGCAATAAAACCAATCAATACCATGCCCATGATGCAATGCACGGTACTCAAAAAGTGAACATTCGTCATACCTTGCTCGCTTCCTTCATTTAGAGGGAGTTCTTTAAAAACCGATGACCCATTCATGCATGCCATTAAGCAAAACAACATTGCTACATCGACGATCCATTTGCTGCGTCTCTTCTTAAGAATAGTAACCATTTTTAAATCTCCTTTTTAAAATTTTGGTTTAAAATTCGGCAAAATTATGGTTTCTTTACCCTCGATTTTGACTGAATTGGACAAAAATGGGGGTGAAGTTGACTTAAACAGATCAGCACTCAGAAAGCCATTTAAAAAAGTCGGTTATTTTTTCTTTTCTAATCAATATTTTCCCGGCAAAAGGAATCGTCAGGCTAATGGATAGCTTTCGGGTAAAGTAGTGCGAAGCCTCTTTAATGGCTTTTCGATGGATCAGATGTTGGCGGTTTACCCTGTAAAAAGATGTCGATGTCATTTTTTCCAGTTCCTCCAACGTTTTACCGATGCTGTGTTTGGTATTATCAAAAGAGATCAAAAAGGTTGTTTCGTTTTCGATGTAAAACAGGGCTATGGATTCGATGTTTACCGGAATTATTTTATCTTTATGGTACACCAGTACGGAGCCCGGCTTCTGATTTCTTTGTTGTTCGAAAATCTTTAAAATGTTTTCTATTGGCAGGTCGTTTTTGGAAAAGGTCTTCTTTAAAGCGCTGTATTTTGTAAACGCATCGGAAATGGTTTGTTCAGAAAATGGTTTCAGGATATAGTCAATGCCGTTTGTTTTAAACGCACTTAAAGCATATTCGTCGTAGGCTGTGCAAAAAATAACGGGAAACGGACATTCTATGTTTTTAAATATTTCAAAGCTCAATCCATCACCAAGTTGAATGTCACTAAATACCAAATCCGGACTATTTGAAGCATCTTTAAAGTAATCAATCGCTTCACCAACTTATTTTAGAATCGTTAAAATCCGTGCATCCGGCTCTACTTTCTGTATGGTTTCAGCAAGGTCGTTTGCGGTGAGTTCTTCATCTTCTATGAGTACAATTTTCATTGGGAGAGTATTTTAATGCTTACTGAAAAAACGTTTTCATTCCTAAATATTTCTATACTGCTATCTGATAGCATTTTATAGCGTTCTGTTAAATTGATCAGACCCAATCCAGTTGAACTCTCTGTATTGGATTTCGCTTGCAGATTGTTGCTCACTTTTATCCAACCATCCCGATGAATGACATCTATTTTTAATGGCGAGTTTTCCGTCAGTGAATTGTGCTTTATGGCATTCTCAATCAACAATTGAATGGCAAAGACTGGAACAAACCCCTGATATTTTACTTCATCAGCAATGTCAAACGAATACTCCAAAGCCTTCCCAAAACGTATTTTCTGCATCTCTAAATAATCGAGGCACAATTTTAATTCCTCTTCCAGCTTCACCGTGTTCGAATTGTTTGAAGAAATGGCTACCCTTAGAAAATCAGATAATTTGATGATGTAATCTACAGCCGCATCCGGATTCTTCTTGATAAGCGTTTTGAGAATATTCAACGAATTAAATAAAAAATGTGGATGAATTTGCTGTTTAAGTTGCAGATAAAAAGCTTCTGTATTTTTGTTCCTAAGCTGGGTATTCTCCAGTTCCACCATTGTTTTTTTATTCCTCAATACTACACTTTCCGCTATAACCACAACAACAGTATTCAACAAAAATCCCATTAAAATAGGAACAAAGATACCTGACTCTTCCCGAAAGCCCCGCGTCAGCTCCAGATTCTGATTGCTAAAAACGTACACCTTAATAATCAGGATCAAAATGGCAATTATGGATACATTTATTAAGTAACTTAACACAAATCGTACGATGTTGCTTAATCGAAAGTGATGACCCGTTTCCTGAATATGAATCAAATAGATATTCACCAACCAAATCAGGAAGGAAAAGCTTATTCCAACAAAGACGCTAAGTAAGAAAGCAGGAATCGAAAATGCAACATGGTTGAATGGTGAAATCGAAATTAACAAACCTATCACAGGCGAAGTTAAGAGGGCTACCCTGATGAGATTATTGGTATTTGGAGATAATTTCATTTTGGTGGAATGGGCAAGTTGGTGGACAAGATACAGCATTTTTCAAAAGGAGACTTCTTGAAATAGACAAAATATTGAAATCTCAGAGCTATAGGTTTATTACTAGCATAAACAAAAAGAATTTTTTAGAATTAGTATAAACAAAAGTTTTATCATTTCATCAAACAAATGGAATCAAAAACCGACATAAATCATTACTTTTATGATGATTTATATTTATTCATGTGTATGTTCGATTATATTTATATTATTTATTATTCAAATTCTTTATATAAATTATAAATGAAAAATAAAGGTGTTTTTATTATTTTATTATGTATTATTTTTATCGCATGTGACAGGAAGAATACAATTAAAGGCAGTAAAGTTGAGTCGGAAAATTCGGAAATAATCAAGATAAAAGGATCATATCAAGATGGGCCTGTTGATATTTTACCATTTTTAGATTCTGTGAAATATGTTAAGTTAGAATTGACAGATAAATCGATTATTGGTTACATTCAAAAAGTAGTAGTTTTTAAAAATCGCATTTATGTTTTAGATACACAAACATCATCACTTTTTGTATTTGATATAAATGGTAAATATATTTTTAAAATAGCGAATCTGGGCCAGGGACCAGGGGAATATACACAATTAGATTTTTTTGATATAGATCGTAAAAAGGAGCAAATTGTATTGACTGATTTAATGGGTAACTGGGTTATGAGGTTTGATTTACAGGGGACTTTTCTTCAAAAGATGAAAATTCCTCTTTGGGTAGAAGGTGTTGTTCCCAATAATGATAAGGGTCTTGTAGCATATGCTAATTTCAGAGATAACAAAACTACTATGAATAATGAATTTAATATCATATACATGGATTCTGCCATGAAAGTAAGGAAGGCTTATTTTCCGTATAACTCGTCTCGCATAGAAGAACTCAATATCAAGTTTTCAACTCCTCAGAGCAGTGTGTTTTATTCGTTTAAAGATAATTTTTGTTTTTTCTCGCCTTATGGAAATAATATATATGAAATAGATGGAGAAAAATTACTCAGAAAATATACGTTTGATTTTGGAGATAAATCATTTGATGTGAACACTTCACCATCGGATGATCTTGAAAAAGTAAAACAATACATTGACGATAATAATTTTTATTTCATACATGGGGTACAGGAAACAAATAAATTGCTTATGTTTTCATTTAGTGCGCCTAATTCTCCTCAACTTTATCAGGGCTATTATTCAAAAGGAAGCAAAAAGCTTCTGTGTTCTCCGTTTTATTTTGTTGGTAAAGAAGGGCAATTTGATCCTTTCCCCCCTATAGCTACATATAATTCATGGATAATCTCAGAGCTTTCAGTTGATTATTTACTTTCGTTGAGAAATGATTTGTCAAAACAAGTATTTAAAAATAAATTTTTTCAGGATAAGAAAACGCTTGTTGAGCAGCTTACGGTGGATGATAATTCAATATTGATGTTTTATAAATTTACAGAATTTTAATTTATTGAAATGAAAAGAGGTTATAATGGCTACAAATAAATTATCACTTTCGCGTTTAGCCACTTTCCTCGAAGAAGTCACGAATGGTCGGCTGGATTTTGGGCCGTGGGAGCCGATTTCCTATGGGGAGTTTGATGGAATCCGCAAAAAGCGAGTTTTAGTGAAAATAATAGGTGAATTATAAATTAGCCATGAATATCATTCAGATATCCCCAATGACTCCAGCCTCTTGGTCGGAAGTCGCCCGCATCTACGAAGCAGGCATCGCATCCAAAAATGCCACATTTGAAACAAAAGCACCAGAGTGGAATGCCTGGGACAGTGCCCATCGAAAAGATGGTCGGTTGGTGGCTATCATTGATGAACAAATAGTCGGTTGGTGCTCGCTATCCAACATTTCCAGCAGATGTGTCTACGCCGGTGTTGCAGAAGTCAGCATTTACATCGATCCTGCATTTCAAGGGCGAGGTGTTGGAAGTAAGCTCATGGAGGAGTTGATCAAAGAATCAGAAGCTAATGGGATTTGGACATTGCAGGCCGGAATTTTTCCAGAAAATTTGGGAAGTTTGGGGTTGCATCAGAAATTTGGGTTTCGGGTGGTTGGGGTGAAAGAGCGGATAGGGAGAATGGATGGGGTTTGGAGAAATGTGGTGGCTTTGGAGAGAAGGAGTGGGGTTGTGGGGTATAGGAACTTGAAAATTTAGAAAAAAATATGAAAAATAAGAAGTTACATGAAACAATTGCAGATATAGCATATATCGCTGGACATCGTCGTTACTATTCAGGTGATTCACGCATGGATATGTCAGACTTTATTTATTGGGCCACAGAATTCGAAAAAGTAAATAAAGTTACAGAATGGGGAGAGCGTGATTATATGATCGAAATCGAAGAATTTGCGAATAAAAAAATTGATATAGCTAGAAAGGACAATGAATTTTTTAAGAATAGACGTTAAATCAAGACTAAGAGTATCTCAATTAATATTTGTAATTTTGGATATTAATGAGCAAATTTGTCTTTTAATTATGGAAATAAACATATTTAATAATGCACGCCATCACCGCACTGGTCGCAACTTGCTTCTTACAAAAGAAACCAGCCATCAAAATCGAAAGTACAACCCAATTATTTTTTTAGAATTCAAGTGAGTTGATTCTGAACTTGCTATATAATAAATCTGATTTGTAAGTTAAGTTTTATTTTCTGATTTCCATTATTATCAAAATAAACTTGTCCAAAATCAAATTTTCCAGGGTCTGGAGTTTCCAAACGTGTATTATTAAATAAATAGTCCTCAAAGTTTTTTGTAAAATAAAAGTGATAACAAATCAACTCGCCATCGTCTTTAACAATTAAATAACCTCCAGTAGCCTGATAATCTCGTTTCCAAACCTCTGCAGCACGCATCCCTAGAGCGTAATCAGTAAGAAACTTTTTCATGATTAACTCATACATACTTGAATTAATCTCTAAATTATAACCGAAGGTATTTTTCTTTGTGATCTGCTCTATGAATTTTACTACTGTGTTTTCAGAAGCAACTTCACTTGAATAAAACAATAATAATACCTCTGAAAGAATTTTGTCAAAGTTGTAATCAATAGTTTGCAAGTTGGACTTGAATTTTAGATTATCAACCTGTTCAAAAACTAAATCAGCTCCGGCACTTCTTATTATTTTGATTTTTTTAGAAAAATATCGTTCACTGTTTACTACTTCTATCTGTTCGTTAGATAAGATGTTACCAATAATTTTATAAGTAAATTGTGTAGCACCACTTGCATTCACAAGTGTGGCTGGACTACCCATTTGTGATTTTATACTAAAACCCAAAGAAGGTGATAAATAAGTATTTGGGTCTTGAACCTGAATTGTTATGTCATTTTTCAATTTTGATTTAGCCTTTAATGCTTTTATTGAAAAGGAGGCCAAAAAGCTTTCAATTTCTGGGATTTCAAATGATCCCTTACCACTTTTTGCACCTTTAATTCTTTCAAAACACAACGAAGTATTTTTAATAAATTCAATAATTGGAATTTTAAACAATAGTTCATTGTCTGTGATAACAATGAGTTTATCGTTATATGAAAATTCAACATTTCTATCCTTTTCATGTCGTAGGATCTTAATTATTGGATAAAAAAGGCCCTTTACTTTGCTGAAATTTTCACCACCTAAATAAAGTTTGCCATCAGACAATAGTTTTAAGAGTGCATAAGGTTCACTCCATTCTCCTTTATTTCCTGTTAATGCCATGATGCTCTTCTAATAAGTTTATGATTTGATTGGCAGTCGCCTTAATAGCTGGGACTGCAACAGAATTTCCGAATTGTTTATATGCCGAAGCATCGGCAACTGGAATTACAAAAGTTTCAGGATAACCTTGTAATCTTGCCCATTCTCTAGGCGTCATTTTACGTATCCCTTCTTTATTGACTTCCCCTTTTATATGGGTAGTTGGTGTGAAATCAGTTATTCTGTTATCTATTACTAAATTTCGCTCTCTACCCATTCCTCCAACAACAATTGCGTTTGACACTTCATTATCTTGAATTATTTGATACCCAAATCCATTCCCTTTACTTTCATGTCTTGCTTTATGATTGTACAAAGTCTGTAAATATTGAATTGAAAGATAATATTTTGTAGGTACAGTCTCTAATTCTTTAATATCTTGAAATGTTTTATTCATATCAGTTGGCTCTGGATAAGAAAATTCGGTAATTCCTAAATCTTTCCTAAATCCAACAATGTAGATTCTTTCCCGATTTTGAGGTACACCAAAATTTTTAGCATTTACAATTTGAGGTTCAGGTACAAAGTAATTTAATTCATTTCTTAAAACATTTAGAATTCTTTCTAGTGTCTTTCCACCATTATGATTTCTTAATCCTTTGACATTTTCAAGAAATAGTGCTTTTGGTCTTTTTCTTTTGATTATTTCTGCCACTTCAAAAAACAAAGTGCCTCTTGTATCTTCAAAGCCATTTCTTTTACCTGCAATGGAAAATGCCTGACATGGGAACCCACCACATAAAATGTCAAAATTATCTGGTATGAATTTTTTGGTTTCCTCTTTAGTAATATCACCAAACGGAACTTCCCCAAAATTTACTTTATATGTTTTTTGAGCTTCTTTATCCCATTCGCTTGTAAACACACATTTTCCACCAAGTTCTTGCAATGCAATTCTAAAGCCACCAATTCCAGCAAACAAGTCAATAAATGTAAAATTTGTATCTTTTTTTGTTGGAAATGGAACATTTTCCACTTCAAACAATAGCTGTTGTTGAGCGGAATCAAGTAGGATAGAATTTCCTTCTTCTTGTACTTTATAGTCAATTAACTGTTTTATATAACTCAATGCATCTTTTTCAAAATATTTCCGGAAACCATTATTTTTTATATTATGCAAAAAATGAGTAATAACAGCTTTCTTATGATTAGTCGAATCTGGTTCGATAATTTTTATCTGAAATTTCTTACCATCGAATTCTTCAATGCTTATTTTTTCCTTTAGTTTCATCAATTGTTTGTAGTATTCTGTTTAAACACCCTTGTAAATCCTTGTTAATATCATTACCCCAAAATCTCATTATTGTCCAACCTTCCTCTTTAAGTTTTTCATTAACTTCATAATCACGTTGAATATTTCTTTCAATTTTTGGAATCCAAAACTCTTTATTTGTTTTAAAATCAAATTTTCTTTTCTCCCAATCTTTACCATGCCAGAATTCACTGTCACAAAATATAGCAATTTTGTATTTTTTGATGCAAATATCAGGACAACCAATTATGGATTTGACATTTCTACGATATCTAACTCCATTTCTGAAAATTGTTTTCGCAAGCAAATTTTCTATTTTTGAATCTTTAGATTTAATTGCCTGCATGTTTTTTCGTCTCTGTTCAAGAGTCAATTTATCCATTTCTCGACAATGTATTTTTATATACAAAGTAAGCAATTTATTTCAAGAACTGTAAAAAAATAATTTAAATCTATCCCGATAAAAAAATTAAAAAGTCTTTATATCTATATAGAAAAGTGCCTTGTTTTAACTACTATAACATTAAAATAGCCGCGAGGCGGTCAGAGCCCTCATCTTCCGGCCGTAGGCCGAGCAAGCGCAGCGGTTTGAGGGCTCAGCCGAGCGAATTACGCTTTTTAGCTTTTTGAATCGGAGGATGCGATTTTGTTGGGAAAGGGCGGAAGCGTTGCCGGATGCTCTTTATTAAAATATCCTATAAGTTTCCTTACAATGCTGCCCATTAAATTTTGAATATTCAATTAAATAATTACCTTTGACGTTAGTAACGCGATAAGATACTATGATTATATCGTTTGGATCAAAAGATACTGAGAAAATATGGAATGGGGAACGAGTGAGAAGGATTCCTATTGAAATTCAACTAGTTGGTAGACGAAAGTTGAGAATGTTGAATAATTCACAGAATGTGGGTGATTTAAGGATCCCACCTTCAAACAAACTTGAAAAATTATCTGGCAAATACAAGGATTCCTACAGTATCCGAATAAATGATCAGTGGAGAATTATCTTTATGTGGGAAAACAACCATGCGTTAAGAGTGGAAATCATTGATTATCATTAAAAAGATATAAATATGGAAAGATTGGCAAACATACACCCCGGTGAAGTTTTAATGGAAGAATTCTTGACTCCTTTAAATATCACGGCATACAGGCTCTCTAAGGATATTGACATACCACAAACTAGAATATCTCAAATAATCAAAGGGAGAAGAAGAATTACCGCTGATACGGCCTTAAGGCTTAGTTCGTATTTTGGGAACTCTGCCAAATTTTGGCTTGGATTGCAAGATGACTTTGATATAGAGGAAGAGACTTTGAAAAATAAGGATTCTTTTAAAAGAATATCTGGTTTAAAGAAAAATGCACAACAACACAGTATGTAGAAAGCACCCGAACGGGGGGCTTTCGAAAGTAAAGATGATCCAATTTAAATCCCAACCAACTCAAAACTATACCTGTAGTCTATGAGTTTTCTTTCCTTTTCATTTTCATACCACCCTTTTTCCTGATGACTTAGGTCGATGATGTTTTGGGTATTTGTATCCAGGAAATGGTCTGCTATTCTATTCAGCATTCCAATCTCCCTTTCAGAGAAGAGTTCCGCTGAGAACTTTTTAGTGGTTTTGGCTATAAATTGTTCGCCAACACCCCCGTCTGCAAAAGTGGTACAATTGATATCCACCTGGTTCATGTTAGTCATGTATTCATACAGACTGTTAAAATTGTTGGGAACTGGTCCCATTGGTATTGCACGGTATGTGGTTCCGCTAATGGAATAGCCTGTCTCTTTGTACATGATGAAATCTGTGTAAAATAGAAGCTTATTGAGTTTTGTTTTCCATGGCTGCATTTTTTCAGCAAAATAATAACCATTTCGGTTAGCTTTTGTAGGTTTGGATTGGTGTAGCCTGTTATGGAGCCGGGTTGTTTTGTGCCAATCAAATAGGCATCAATTTCTTTTTTGACTTTTTCGTTTCGATCTGCTTCCAAAAGATTCTCGATTCGCAAACAGAGTTTGTTCTTAAATTTTTCGTCCAATGTATTGCAAAGCTCAACAAGCTTTTTGAATTCTTTCGGGTTGTCTGCCAGTTGAATAAGTTTACCATTGGAGAGATTTGGCACTTCACCATCCTCGTAGAGGCGGTAACTGTTAGTCCCAAATCCCATTATTTCTGACATTTTTGATGCTGAAAGTTCATATTTAGTACGGATCGAAGCTATTTTCTCAGGAAATGGCAGGGCGTATTTTGCTCTGTATTGATTGACAAGCTGATTGTAATTCAGTGCCGCAAAGTCATCGTCTTCGAACGTATTTCCGGTGTCCGGACATTTGTATGAATGAAACAATACTCGAAATGATTCTTTACGATAGGTCATGTCTATCCATTATTGATTTTTGGTGGCTTCGGAGCCTGTAAACGGACTTTTCATGATTTCTATTTTTTTAATGAAAATTTCATTGGATGTTCTGCAATATGAAACGATATACAGACTCCAAAATAGTTTAGTTGCCCCATGCTGATTTTAATATAAACTTCTTTTTATCATTTTTTCTTCAATGGGTCCTTCGGAAAAGTCTTCAATATTTAGATGTTATATGTGTTCCGTTCGACTGTTGGGTGAAATATCTAAGTTTAATAATGCTTGTGCATTTTTGTGTCGATCGTCGATATAAATAATACCAAAAATGTTAATTTTAGATTTGAATTCCTTTAGGAATGCCTCAATGTATTGAATCAAAAACAACTATAAAGTTGAAATAAATTACACTAATTATGACCACCCTCCACCACCCCCTCAAACCCTTCCTCGACCAAAAGGTCGCCCTCTACAATTCCCCTGAATTCATCACCTCCGATCCAATCCAAATACCCCATAATTTCACCCTTAAGCAAGACATTGAAATCTCCGCTTTCTTAACAGCCATCATCTCCTGGGGGCAGCGGAAGACGATCATCAATAATGCGAAGCGGTTGATGGATTTGATGGATAATGATCCGTTCGATTTTTTGTGTCATTTTCAAAAAGGGGATGAGGTGAGGTTTGAGCGATTTGTGCATCGGACGTTCAATGGGGGAGACTGTCTTTTCTTTTTGCAATCGTTGAGGAATATGTATCTGAATCACGGTGGGTTGGAGGAGGTTTTTAGGGATGGGTATGCAGCTGAGGGTAGCATTTACGGAACGTTGAACTATTTTCGGAGGGTCTTTTTGTCTATTCCGTATGAGAAACATGTTTGCAAGCACATAGCAGATGTATCGGCCAATGCCAGTGCCAAACGGTTGAATATGTTTTTGCGCTGGATGGTGCGTTCGGATGAGCATGAAGTGGATTTTGGATTGTGGAAGGGTATTCCGACTTCATCGCTGATGCTTCCGCTTGATGTTCATACGGGAGATGTGGCGCGTGCTTACGGTCTGCTCACACGAAAACAGAATGACTGGAAAGCGGTGGAGGAGGTCACGGCGGTTTTGAGGACGCTCGATGCCAATGATCCGGTGAAATATGATTTTGCGCTGTTTGGGATAGGGGCATTTGAAGGTAAAGGTGATTATATGTAAAATACACCTTCTTTACTTGCTTAAAAAAGACCGTTTACTCTCAATAACGACTCATTTTAAACGCCCGTCGACTTTTTATCTATCCCCACTTTTGGTTTACTCCTTTAATTGTCCTCCGTATTTACTTACTAGTAAATATTGAGGACAAATGTGTTTACTATCGCGACAAAACCTCTTCTGTCAGTCTTACGAACTATTGTGACTTGAATATTTACATTACTTATGTACAGTTCTTTTTATTTTTGAATCGTAAGAATTTGTTAGTTAAAATAGCGAGTCTTCTATGCCTTGTTAACTCAAAAAGTGAAACAGGGAGAGACAAGAAGTATACAGGATGGAAGTCAGTCTTCCATCCTGTTATACTAGCAGATTCAAACTATTTTGAGATTTCTGTAATTATTATTAAGTGTAAATTAAAATTTTAAACCATGAAAAAAATTTACTTATTGTTTGTTGGTATGCTAATCTCGATCGGCTTAAGTGCCCAGGATTATTCGCAAATTTATATTGTTGGTAACGCTACTCCAGCTGAGTGGGATAATAACGCTGCTCAAGCATTGACTTTAGTTGAAGGTTCCGATGCTGTTTATGAATGGAGCGGACAGTTGAAAGTCGGAGAATTTAAGTTTTTAAATAACCTAGGAACCTGGGATAACTGTTTTAATCCAGTTGAAACTGGTGATGTTGTCCTTGGAGCAACTGTTAACCTTATGTTTAAAGGTGCGGATAACAAATTTTTGGTAACTACTCCCGGTATTTATACCGTAACAGTCGATATGAAACATCTGACATGCGTTGTTATAGAAAAAGTGGTTGTATTACCTACAGAATTATGGATGTCAGGTACGGCTATTCCTGGAGGCAAGCTTAAAATGTCAGCTCTTCCTTCTGGCGAAAAAACAAAAATGAGATATATCGGAGAATTGAAAGAGGGAGCTTTTTCGATAGCCAGTAAAGAAACAGCAGGAGCAGGAACAGAATTCTTTTGTCCTACATTAAATGGTGTTGATGTTTTGGGTCTTACAACGACCAATTTGGGTACTGGTGCAACCGGTAGCTGGGCAGTAGGTACACCAAGCACATTGTATAAGATTACAGTTGATATGTTCAACAAAACAATGAATGCAGAAATTTTTCAACCTTGGGAAAATTTGTATATCGTAGGTGGTGCCACATCTGTTGGTTGGGATGCCGGACTTGCTTTACCACTTGTTAAAGATGCTGTGAATCCTGCTATTTTCGTTTTTGAAGGAGAACTTAGAGTTGCAGAAAGTGGAGAAGACCGTAACAAGTTTAAGTTATTAGGACAACTGGATTGGGGTTCCAATAGCCTTCATCCTTATTCCGCTGACGAACCAATTATTGGATCAATCAATGTTCTGGCAAATAGCGGTGATGATAAATGGATTATAAATGATGCAGAACAAGGAAATTACAGAATTACCGTCAATACATTTACAGAAACAATTGCTTCTATATATTTAGATGGTCAATCATCCGTTGGTAAAGAATTGGATGGCAAATCTGTTCAGGTTCTTTCATCGAATGGTTGTGTTGAATTGGTTAGCAATGATGTGCTTTCAAATGTTCAATTGATTGATTTGACTGGTAAGACAGTAGCTGAATCAAAAAATGGTACTACTGTTTCTTTGGGCGAAAATGTTGCTGCCGGAATCTATTTTGTAAAATATTCTGTAAACAATAACGCATTCGTTCAGAAAGTGTTAGTGAAGTAAATAAGGCTTAGGACAAGTACTTGAGCTATCATGAAATGTATCCTATGTTGAATAACCTTCAACATAGAATACATTTTTTTTACCCCAAAAAGAGGAAATAATTAATCACATAAAGTAATAGAATATGAAGTATTGTAGTAACCTGATTTTGCTGCTTTTCCTTTTAATCAATTCATTCCATTTGAATGCCAAACCTGTATCGATTGGGAAATCGAACTTGGTGGGCAAGGGTATTGTGGAGTTTATACCAGTTGGTTTTGACCAAACTAAGACTCCATCCCTGATTCTGAAAGAGGAACCGGTATCCATTGGTAATGTTCCAGGAGAATGGTCATTAGTGCCAATTTTTTCTACTATTAATGGAAAAGCCAATGCATCCATTAATGTGCCCGCCAACACGAGTCTGTATGGAGGTGGTGAAGTGACGGGACCTCTTTTGCGCAATGGTAAAACCATTAAACTATGGAATACTGATTCCGGTGCTTATGGAGTGGATAATGGAAGCAGGCTTTATCAATCACACCCATGGGTTATGGGCGTAAGACCTGACGGTACTTCTTTTGGTATCATTTTTGACAGCTCTTGGAAAGCTGAATTGACCACCAACTCGGATTCTATTTATTTTAAAACGGAAGGTGCATTGTTTCGTATGTACATCATTGATAGAGAGTCACCTCAGGCCGTGTTGAAAGGTTTAGCTGAGTTGATTGGTACTATTCAAATGCCTCCTCGTTGGTCGCTGGGCTATCATCAATGTCGTTTTTCGTATGGATCTGAAGAACGTGTCAATGAAATAGCTGACACCATGCGTCTTAAAAAAATCCCTTGCGATGCCTTGTGGATGGATATTGATTACATGGATGGCTATCGTATTTTTACGTTCAATCCAAAGACTTTTCCGGATCCTAGAGCTTTGAACGATGCCCTTAGAACGAAAGGTTTCCATTCGGTTTGGATGATAGATCCAGGAGCTAAAGTTGATGAAAACTACAGTGTCTATAAATCTGGAACGGAAAAAGATGTTTGGGTGAAAACAATAGACGGAGCAATGTTTAAGGGAGTAGCATGGCCTGGTGATGCCGCTTTTCCCGATTATACCCAGCCAAGAGTCAGGGAATGGTGGGCCAATCTGTATAAGGATTTTATGGCCAAGGGCATGGATGGTATCTGGAACGACGTAAACGAACCCTCCGTAGGTGGCGATTTGCAAACAATGCCCTACGATAACGTACACCTAGGCGGTGGTAATTTACCGAAAGGTTCGCATTTACTGTATCACAACGCCTATGGTCGTTTGATGGTCGAAGCCAGTCGTGACGGGATACTTGCAGCAAATCCGGAGAAACGTCCTTTTATACTTACAAGATCCAATCTATTGGGTGGACAACGTTATGCGGCCACTTGGACAGGAGATAACTGGGCTGGTTGGGATCATCTGAAATTATCTATTCCTATGTCTATCACGCTGGGTCTTTCGGGACAACCTTATAGCGGACCTGATATTGGTGGCTTTTTGAACAATACGACTCCGGAAGTATTTGCCAATTGGATCGGTTTTGGTTCTTTGATGCCCTTTGCTCGTGGTCATGCTTGTGCAGGTACCAACAACAAAGAACCCTGGGCGTTTGGTCCCGAGATTGAAAACTCCTCCAGAATGGCTTTGGAGCGTCGTTACCGTTTGTTGCCCTATTATTATACCTTATTTCACGATGCCTATAAAACAGGTTTACCAATTATGGCACCTGTGTTTTTTGCCGATCCGTCGGATGCTAGTTTACGAACAGAACAACAATCTTTCCTGGTTGGAAAGGATATGTTGGTCGTACCGAAATGGGCTGAGAACCCGATTTCACCCAAAGGTATTTGGGAAGAATTCAGTTTAATAGATGGCGATTTAGCCGATAAATATCAGGCAATTATTAAAATAAGGGGTGGAGCTATTATTCCTGCCGGAAAAGTGATCCAAAATACCAATGAGAAATCGTTTGAACCTTTGACTTTAATTGTTTGTCCGGATGCTAATGGAAATGCATCGGGTGAAATGTATTGGGATGCAGGTGAAGGTTGGGCTTTTGAGTGTGGTGAATACGGTCTGTATCGTTTTTCAGCCACACGTACCGGTAACGAAATAACCGTTAAAATAGCAGAGAAAGAAGGTAAAACAGACTACATCGGTAAAAATGCTGTCCAGGTGAAAGTACTTGTGAGCGGTAAAGTGTATCAGGCTTCTGGCTCGTTAAACAAAGGCATTGTAGTCAAACTTTAAGAGTTCTAAAGAACCATGTTGAAAAGAAAAATTTTATCCAATCAGGCCAAGACGCTCCTAGTGGGTTTTGGTCTGATGTATGGATCCTTGTTGCAAGCAACGGATGTCACTTTTCCAATAATCCTGGAAGCAGAGAATGCTGAATTACATGGTGACTTAAAAGTGAAGTCGTTGGTTGGCTTTTCAAATGGGGCTTACATTGGTGATTTCAATGATTCCAGCGGCGCTTATTTGCGTTTGCTGGACGTTGAAGTTCCAACGGAAGGTACGTATCAATTGGATATTTACTATGTTTGCATGGAACGTAGATCCATGTTTATTAAGGTTGGCAAGTATGTGCAAACGGTTGTTCAGATAAAGGAAGAAACACAGGATTGGAATAAGCCTCCTACGGGCGTATTGAGTTCTGCCATTTATCTTAACAAAGGAAAAAATACGATCAAAATAGGTTGTTTTAACGGAAGTGGTCCAAATATTGACAAGTTTGAACTACTGGAAACCACTCAGGTTATTGAAAAACCATTTGAGGAAAAGGCTGTATTCAATTACGATTTGACAGACAATGCTGATATTTATCCAACAGTAGAAAATACAACACTTTCCTATTTGACAGACAACAATGATACTACTCTTTACTCAGTTCCAGGTGCTTCCTCCACACAGATTATTGTAGATTGTAAAACGCCCGTTTTACTCTCCGGTTATTTACTTTCGGCAGGAAATGGCAGCAGTCAAAATGTGGCAAACTGGAAGGTCGAGTACTCAAAGGATCGGAAAGTCTGGACTAAAATAACTCCCAATGCATCCAATGATTTAATCGGATCGACGCTTTTTACTATAAATCGCGATCCAGGAACTGCACAAGCCTTTGCAGCACCTTATTATCGCATTACTGCCTTGGGCAATGTCGATATTCAAATAGCCGAAATTCAGTTGTTTGGTTGTCCTTTTTTGGCTCAAGTAGATGGGAAAAGTTTTCCCGCCGATATGACAGATGGAATGGATAAGGAGTTTCAAACCTATGGTGATCCGACAGGTACCATTTTGCAACCTCTGGATGAGCGTTTTTTCAATTTATTTAATCGTGACTTATCCAAAAAATACGCTCAGGGAGATGCCAATCAGTTTTATGTTCAATGGGAGCCAACGTACGCACAAAGACTAGATTATTATACGTTAACCTCGTGTCGGGATTTTCCAGACAGAGACCCTAAAAAATGGGTTTTGGAAGGATATCTTACGGGCGCTTGGGAAACAATCGATGAGGTTTCCAATTTTAAATTTCCATGCCGTTATGCAACGATGAGGTTTGATGTGGCTGCAGAAAAATATTATTTAGGCTATAGGCTGAGTATGTTGGAAAACAATGGATCCAGCTCATTTCAATTGCTCAAATGGCAACTATTTGGAGAGAATACTCCTTCTGCGATTTCGAAAACCATTCAGGATGGCGTGTCCATATTTTCCTCTAAAGGGGAGATTCGATTTGATTTAAGCCTGGCTGAACCTATCACATATGAAGTTTTCGATGTAGCTGGGAAAAAAGTAGACCATGGGATCCTGATTTCAGGAAAACAAATCACCATCAAATCGGGTGTGTATTTTGTAAAATTATCGTCCGAAAAAACCAGTACCGTTACTAAAGTTTTAGTTCAATGACCTTTCTCATGAATAAACCCCTTACTCGTTTTAGCTTATTTCTAAGTTCTTTTTTCCTGCTGGGATCTTTGAATTTATATGCAGAACAACTTCTTGCAACGGTAAAATCGCCCAATCAAGACCTTAAATTTGAACTCCTACTGGATGGTGGAACGGCCTTTTATCAAGTAAAAAAGGGAACTGAACAGCTACTTTCAAAATCTAAACTAGGAATTGGAACATCGGTAGGCGATTTTACTTCAAATATGACGTATGAATCTTCTGCCACTATCAATGTAGATGAAACGTATACACTGCCTTTTGGCAAGAAAAAAGAATATGCAAACAAGTACAACGAGCTGGCTGCTGTCTTTGACTGTTTAGGGCAGAAAATTCGCATAGTCGCACGTGTTTACAACGATGGTTTTGCTTTTAAATATGAGATCGATGGATTGGGAAATGTTGCTGTTGCCTCCGAATCCAGTGAATTTAACATTGAAAATTTGGAAAAAACCTGGTCTCAGGTTTATTCTAAAAGTTATAACGAACCTTTTAAGGAATCAAGCTGGCAGGATTTGGAGTGTATGCGTTCCACCTCTTTACCCATGATGGCTCAGGCAGGAAAGAATTATTTTCTGATTAGTGAAGCTGAAAATTCTGGTAATTATGCGCACTCCAGGGTTAAGGTTGGTAACGAGCCTGGCTCCATGGCTTTCTTTATAAACGAAACTGTCAATACGCCTATACCTCTAAAAACACCGTGGCGGGTCATTTTGATTGGCACCTTGCCGACTATTATGGAATCGGTGACCATAGAAAATCTGAATCCGGTCACTAAGATACAGGATCTTTCCTGGATTAAACCTGGAAAAGGATCCTGGAGTTATGGTGGAGAGGATGCTTCGAATTATCTTGGATTTAATTTGATCAAATCGTACATAGATTGGACCAGTGAAATGAACTGGGATTATTTTACGTTGGATAGGAACTGGAATAAACAAAAGGTCAATTTCACGCTGAAGAGTGTAGTCGATTATGCCGCAACAAAATCGATCGGTATTTTTGTCTGGCTGAATCAAGCAACACTTTCCAGTAATGAGATTCTAATGAAAAGTGCTTTGAAAGTCTATAGTGATATGGGTGTAAAAGGAGTCAAGGTTGATTTTTGGGAGAGCGATTCTAGATTGATGATGCGAAAATTGGAGACCTTTCTGAAAGTGACCAGTGAACTGAAATTGCTGGTAAACTTAAATTCTTGTGCCAAACCTACAGGAAGCAGAAAAACATGGCCACATCTTTTAACGACAGAGGCTGGTTTAACAGGAGCCTATTATGCTTCAAACCCGGAATGGGTCACGGCCAAAAACAATGTAAATCTGACATTGATTAGAAACGTGATTGGTCCATTGGATTTTTCTCCCGTCGATTTTGCCGATAAATTTGGAAAAGTGCTGAGTAGTACCACGTATGCTCACCAAATGGCGTTGGCTGTTGCTTTTGAATCGGGTATTCAAAATTTTATAGATGCTCCTGAAAATTATAGATACAGCATTTCAAACGAATTCTTTAAAATACTTCCTGTTGCCTGGGATGATCTAAAATGTCTGGAGGCCGAAATAGACCGATATTCTACCATTGCCAGAAGAAAAGGGGACGACTGGTATGTGGCATCTATTTGTGACAGTGCGCGGGTAACTGATTTGTCCTTATCCTTCCTTTCCAAAGATGTGACATACAATGCCTATATCTACAAAGACGGTGATTGCCGTTCCGAAATTGCTTTTGACTATAAAGAAGGCATGAAATCGACCGATATTCTGTCCGTTTCACTTTTATCGAAAGGAGGGCTAACTATCCATTTTTCGCCATCCCCTAATTGCCCGAAACCGGAATACATCAAATACGAAGCGGAGTCTTTAACAAATAAATTTGGTGTGGGAGTCCTTATATCTACCGATACGGATAGCTTATGTTCAGGTGGAAAATTTGTTTCGAAAATAGGTAAACCCAGATCCTTGACCTTTCAAAAAGTGAAGGTCCCTGAATCTGGAGACTATGTGGTCACGATTTTTTATATGGCTGCGACTTCCCGTACTGCCTTTGTTAAAATTAATGGAGATGCAAACACTCAAAAGGAGTACACTTTTGCGCCTTCTGGCGGAAACGAGGGTAGGGGGCTGGCTATGAAAAACATACGGGTCCATTTGGATGCGAACCTGGAAAACACCCTGGAAATAGGTAATCTGAGTAATTATGCACCCAATATTGATCGAATTTTGGTTCAACCCATAAAAAATACTTCTTCGGATAATCAAAATGAAAAAATATCCAACAAAACGTCCTCCGTTTATGTTTTGAATAAAACCATTGTTATTAAAAGTGATTGTGCGACTGGATTTAGGATTTACAACCTATCTGGACAGCTCCTAAAATCAGGAAAGTTTGACTCTGGAATGAGGGTGGTACCTCTTTTGGTCAGCGGTGTTTATATGGTTCAACTGGATGCCGGAAACCAAAAATCAGTAGAGAAAGTTATTTTATTTTAAATGGTTTTGAAAAATTAACTTTTGAAATGGCGCAAAAGTTAACTACCTTTTCGTATGTATAGTTGAGATATGATACAATTCAATACGATATGAAAAACCACACACGTTATTTAGTATTCTCTTTTTTGTGTTTTATACTAACTAATTCAGCCTATTCTTATAGTTTAAAACAGATTGTTGATAAAGAGCATTTGTCAAACAGTGCCATTACCAATTTTTGTCAGGACGATAAAGGTGTGATGTGGATTGGCACTTGTGACGGGCTAAATATCTATAATGGCCGGGAAGTTCGTAACTATGAACCTGTTGACGAAGGAAACTATTTATCCGGAAATTTAATTGATAAAGTACTTTATTCAGGAGATGATACGTATTGGATCAAGACGTATTACGGTGTAGATAAATACGACGCAAAGAAGAACAAATTGGTTAAATACAATGAGTTCAGAAAGCTGTTTTTAATCGAAAAAGACAACAACAATCATATTTTCATTATTCAAGAAAGTAATTCCATCTATTATTACCACAAAAAAAGTAAAACGTTCAAGAAAATAGTTATTTCAGGGGCAGTTTTTTCAGATATAAGCAAGTTTTTTATTGATCCTAAAAACAATCTTTGGATAGTGACCAATAAAGGCTATAGTTCCTGCTTCAAAATTACTGAGAATAAAAAGAACGGTGAACTATCGCTTACGGCGAATAAAAATAGACTGCACAATAATGCGCAATTACTGGACTGCTTTTACGACGATGATTGTATTAATCTGATTGATGAAAAAAAAGATCTTTACAATTTGAATATAGCCAGTGGAAAAGAGACTTTTATATTCAATCTGGATAAGGAAATACAATCGAGAGGAAAAATATCATCCATTATCAAATACCACGATAGTTATTTTGTTGGGTTTTCAATGGGCGGGTTGATACTCTTAGAAAAGCCCAAAAACACCACTGTCTATAAATCAACTGTAATAGGTGTGAATTGTGGCGTTTTCTGCTTAAAGAAAGATCGGTTTCAGGACATTGTCTGGATTGGTACCGATGGTCAGGGCGTTTATCATTATACGAATACGCCTTATTCCGTAAAATCAACTTTGTTGAACAATATTCCCAATGGCATGGATCGTCCCATCCGGGCGCTGTATCTGGATGAACAGAATACACTTTGGATAGGTAGCAAAGGGGATGGAATCCGAAAAATATACAACTACGACATCAACAAGAGCATACTTAATTCCAAAATTGAGAAACTGACTCGCGATAATAGCTTTTTGAGCAACAATGCTGTCTATTGTTTTGCTAAAAGTAAAAGAAACATACTCTGGATTGGCAATGATGAAGGTGTCAATTATTTTTCTTTCAAAGAGAATAAAATCAAGCAACTTGTTCTAAAAGTGAATGGTGAATCTTTTAAATACGTTCACGACATCTATGAAGATAATAATTCCAATCTATGGATAGCCAGTGTCGGTTTAGGTGTTGTTAAAGCGCATATTGGGGGGAGTGATGGTGAACCTATTTTGGATAATATTCAACATTATTCCATTAATAACAAGGAGTTTGCATCCAATTTCTTTTTCTCCATCTATGCCGAGAATGATTCCACCATTTGGTTTGCAAACAGAGGTTTTGGCCCCATAAAATACAATGCAAGGACCAATAGCCTGAATCCTGTAAACCTGTATAAGAAATACAACAACCAGATAGCGAACGATGTGTTTTCCATTACAAAGGATAAATTTAATCAATACCTGTTTGGTACCAGTTTTGGACTTATCAAGTATAGCTCTTCCGAAAAATCCAAAATTTACAACAAAAAGAATGGTTTTTTAAACAATACGATTCATGCCATACTGAAAGGTGTAAACAACAATTATTGGTTGAGTACCAATCAGGGCCTGATTGTGTTTGATACTCAGAAAGATGTATTTCGGAATTTTGACATTCTGGACGGTCTGGAAGTGGCTGAGTTTAGTGATGGCGCCGCATTTAAGGACCAAAAAACGGGTACATTATTTTTTGGTGGTATTAATGGTTTTGTTACTGTATTGGAAAAGAACGTGTCCGAGCAAAAATATATGCCTCCCATTATTTTTGATAAGCTTAGTATTTTTGGTGCGTATTACAACATTCTGGAAGTTCTTACAAAGGAAAATAAAAAAGATGTTTTAAACCTGAAATACAATCAGAACTTTTTCTCGATTTCCTTTACAGCGGTAGATTATTTAAATGGAAATAACTATTCTTATTTTTATAAGCTGGAAGGGTTGAGTGATAAATGGATTGATAATGAACATTCGAATGTTGCTTCTTTCACGAATTTATCTCCGGGAAACTATTACCTCAATATTAAATATTACAACCAGACACTGGGAAAAGAAAGTCCTGTCTATCGAATTAAAATTCACATTATTCGACCTTGGTATCAATCGTTTTTGGCCTATCTGTTTTATTTAATCCTGCTATTTTTTGCAATCAAATACATTATTAGATTCTTGAAGGCTCAGGAAAGTCAGAAAAAACGGGAATTACTGAATGCAATTGAAAAGAAGCATCAAAAGGAGATGTTTGAGTCTAAATTGACATTCTTTACAAACATCGCTCATGAATTTTGTACGCCTTTGACTCTTATTTCAGGCCCATGTGAACGTATTCTGGAACGAAAAGACATCAATAAGTTTGTGATAGACTACGTTATGATGATTAAAACGAACGCAGAGCGATTGAATAATCTGATTCAAGAATTGATCGAATTCAGGAGAATTGAAACGGGTAACAGAATTCCATTAATTGAATCTTTGCCTGTTTCAGAAATGGTAATGGACATAACGGATTCATTTAAACTGCTAGCAGAATCAAAGGAAATTTCTTTTGAAATAAACATTCATAAATCACTTTTCTGGAATTCGGACAAAGGTTTTATCACTACCATAGTAACCAATTTACTGTCAAATGCATTTAAATACACACCAAACAAAGGAACAATAAAGATTGATTTGTCTATTAGCGACGATAATTTGGTGATAGAAACGTCGAATGATGGTAAAAACTTCAATGAAAAAGACCTTGTTCGTGTCTTTGACAGATACACCATCTTTGATAATTTTGAAAAACAGGAAGGTAAGCAGAGCTTCTCCAGGTCAGGTCTGGGACTGGCCATCTCGTCCAATTTGATTAAAATACTGAACGGTAAAATAGACGTTCAAAATGCACCGGAAAACAGAATCATCTTTACGGTTCGATTACCAAAAATGGATGTTGTTGATATTGTTTCAGAGGGTAATGTTATTCATGAATACATCCCTTTTCTTGAAATGCCTCATACCATCAAATTGAACGATGACAAAATAGATCAAATCAGGCAAACGCTTCTCATTATTGATGATGATATAGAGATGTTGTGGTTTGTCAGTGAGATCTTTTCTAAAGAATATAACGTTGTCAAGTTGCAGGATTCCACACAAATCAGCCAGATTTTGAAGGATGTTTACCCCGATTTGATTATTTGCGATGTCATGATGCCTGTACTTAACGGCATTGATTTGACCAAGAGAATCAAAGAAAAAAAAGAAACCAATCATATCCCTATCATCCTAATTTCAGCTTTGCATGATATAGATCAGCAAATTGATGCTATATCTTCGGGAGCAAATATTTACATCACCAAACCTTTCAATACTGAATTATTAATAACCTCTGTCCATCAATTGCTTGAACAAAAAGAGGAGTTAAAAGATTACTTCAGCTCCCCTCTAAGCTCTTTCGACCTAACGGAAGGTAAGTTGACACACAAAGACAATAGAAAGTTTTATAAGTCTGTATTGAAAGTCATCAATGACAACATTACGGATCCTGAACTATCCAGCCAATTTATTGCAACGAAACTAGGTATGGGGTCCCGCAGTTTATACCGCAAGATGAAAGAAATAGGTGCTCAAAGTCCATCAAACTTAATTAACGAGGGGCGTTTGTTTATAGCGAAAGATTTATTGGTTAAAACGACTATCACCATTGAGGAAATTGTTTACAAATCGGGATTTTCAAACAGGGTGTCTTTTTTCAAGGCCTTTAGTACCAAGTTTAATTGTACCCCCAAAGAGTATCGAATGAAAAACATGGATGATATCATGTCCTGAAATAGCCATTGAAAAAAAACTTTAAAATTCCTTTTATTTTACACTAGGAACCAATAATAAAAGACTTATATTTGTTTCACACGAACCTTAAAGAATCTAGATTATGTTTTTAATTTACGCAAACTACTCATACGGCTTAGAGATAGTAGACAAATACCTTGTAGAACACCGTGCTTTTTTGGATAAATATTTTGAAAAGAACAAGTTGGTATTTTCAGGCTCAAGAGTTCCAAGAACCGGTGGAGTCATCATATGCAAAGCTGAAACTCGTTTAGAAGTACAGGAAATTCTTTCTGAAGATCCATTCTATAAAAATAAAGCGGTTGAATATGAAATAATTGAATTTAATGCCACTAAATTTATGAAAGGTCTGGAGTCTATCTTATAACAGGCCTTGACAGCAATTCCCAAAACTGGAAAAATCGTTTTTACCCTTTTCGTGTTAGACTAAGTTAACACAAAAGCAATATGAATATAATCGCATGATTGTATTAATGAGTTATTATATATAGCTTTGCAGGAATATAAGGTTAAAGAATGTTTATTGGAATCGGTTAGCCCTTTTCCTATTGGTTATGAGAAAGATAGAAATAATTTGGCAGGAGCTTGAGCTAGAAAGAGCTGGTGATTTGGGAATGGTCTATAAACGATATTCTCCGGCCGTCATGCCCGATTTGTTTGTAGCATTGAGCCCTCAGAATGAACGAAGTCTCGCTTTTCTTGTGAAAAAAGAGAATGTTCCTTCCATGGTTAAATGGTCAGCTGTCAATGAGTTTAAATTGGAACTCCTGCCCGATAAAGCCAATGTCAAAAATATATTTATTTTTATCAGGCTACTGGATTCCCAATACAACGAATTATTTGCAGTGCTTTGCGAAGACCTGATCTTTAAGGTTTTCAATACCATTGATGAACTCCGGTTGATACAAACCATGAGTATCAGTTTTACCAAATGGAAAAAAGTATTTAATTCAGTAGCCTCAAATGGGCTTGATTTGGATGTTCAGGAAAAACTCTATGGTGAGCTCTATTTTATCCGAAAACTCCTTCAGAAAAAATCAAGACATGTTTTTTGCATAGAATCCTGGCAATCTCCCCTTGGGTCCTCGCACGATTTTCAAAGACGCGATTGGGCTTTACAGGTCAAGACAACAGAAGAGTACGAGAATCAGGAACTCTATATATCCAATGAAAGACAGTTGGACGAGACCTTAATTCCCAACATCCATTTGGTTCAACTGGAGATGGATATTAGTGATTGCATCGGAGAAAATATCAACGATATCATCAAGGATATTCGCGAACTGCTTTCAAAAGAACAAATGGCTATCAACTCTTTTGAAAGGCTTTTGCACGAAGCATGTTACTTTAATGTTCATGCAGAACTTTATCAGGTAAGAGGATATAAAGTTCGGAATATGCATATTTACCACGTAGAAAAAGATTTTCCACGTATCCTGGTTTCACAATTGGCCAAAGGTGTTACCAATGTAAAATACACTATAAATGCTTCGGATCTTGAGCCTTACAGAGTCGAAGAATTTATTTTTTTTCAAGAGTTTCGGATTTAATCCTACCAATCCTCCTAATCTTCCAGATAATAATTGATGGTGGTTACGACCCTGACTGTTTTGATGTGAGGCGTATTGGCGTCTCGGTCACTAATTGAAAACTGACCCTGATCGGCTGTTTTGATTTTCCCAAGTTTACTTTGTGAATCCTGTGCAAACTTGAGTGCAGAAGCTCTGGCATTTTTCGTTGCTTCCTCTATCATGCCTGGTTTGATTGAATTGAGTTTCGTATAAAGAAATTGTTTTTGGAAACGGAAATCGTCACCCGTAATGGCTATTCCTTGTTTAATCAGTTCGTTTTGCCTGGACATCAGTGCACGAACCTTGTTTACCTCGGTGGAATTCACTGTCACAATGGAGGTTATGTTGTAACGATAGCGGGAAGCATTGGCAGAATACCGTTCGGCTTGCATATCGATGATTTCAGGAGCAGATACCACTATTTCACTTTCCTTGATGCCGTTGATAGTCAAGTAGCTCACAATGGCCTTGTTTTTTGCAAGTATACCCGTGTTTAAAGCTGCCAGATCGTCTCCGATTTCCTTGAATGTTAAAGGCCAGATAACACGGTCGGCTGGTACTTCCTTTTCAGAGAGTCCTTTGACACTAACCACTCTGTCTTTGGCCTTGAAATTTTCAATACCACCTTTCAGGCATAACCCTAAAATGACTAAACCCAACCCGATACACAGACCGGCTGCAAATACTTCATTCTTCATCCGATTTTCCATAAGATTTTGATTTTAAGATACTACAAATTTAGCAAGTTCTATTACCTTTGTTCCACGACCGGAAAATAAATGTTCTATAAATGAAAAAAACATTCTTTACCATCTTTTTGGCCATTTTTGTCATCGTTTTAGCACAGGCTTCTGTAGTGGATACCGTGCTGACCTATAGTCCTTCGATGAAAAAGAACATCAAAGCTGTTGTGATTACCCCTGATAGTTATGCCACCGGAAAAGCATTTCCTGTTATTTATTTGCTACACGGTTTTAGCGACAGCTATAAATCCTGGGTGGCGAAATCCAAAAATATTCTTCAATTGTCCGATCAATACAATGTAATTTATGTTTGCCCGGACGGAGCCACGAGCTGGTATTTTGACAGTCCGGTCAATACTAAGATAAAGTATGAGACCTATGTTTCCGGTGAGCTGGTGAAGTGGGTGGATCAACATTACAAGACCATCAAAAGCCGAAGGGGAAGAGGCATTACGGGTTTGAGTATGGGGGGGCACGGTGCTTTGTATTTGGCGTTTCGTCATCAGGGCGTGTACGGAGTTGCCGGGTCTATGAGCGGTGGTGTAGACATCAGACCGTTTCCCAACAACTGGGATTTGTCTCACAACCTGGGAGAATACAAAGATTATCCCCAGAACTGGGATAAAAATACCGTGATCAATCAGGTTCATTTTCTTAAACCCAACAAGCTTTCTATTATCATTGACTGTGGAACGGAGGATTTTTTCTTTAATGTTAATCAGGATTTGCATGCAAAATTGCTGAAAATGAACATTCCACACGATTACTCCACCAGGCCGGGTTCACACAATTGGGAATTCTGGACTGTTTCTATACAGACTCATACCCAGTTTATGAGCTGGTATTTTACCAAATAATAACGATGAAATGGCTTATTTTCGTCCAAATACAAGCATGAAAGTACTTAAAATAATTTTCGTTTTTCTTTTCGTATCGTTTTTTAGCTTTGAATCCTACGGGCAAGATAAACTGGAGAGTCAGGTTATTACAGCTCTCCTGGATAAAGGCAGGAGATTTATTCCGGAATACAAGATTACCCACAAGAAGGTGCGGATGAAGTCATTCAATCGTATTCAAGATCCTGCCTATGTATTGCTGAATGTGACTACAAACCCCACAAGTGATGCCACGTTTGATACCACTGGTATGTTCGATCGGAAAGTATTATTGGAAAAGGACAGAGATATTCTCAGTGACTTCTGTGAAAAAAATAGTACGCCAATAAGTTTAGACAATGGTTTTGGCAAAGAGACCAATGTGACGTTTATCCGAAACGCGGATTACAGGAAAATGTTTGCCAAGAAGGATTGGCACCTGTATTATAAGAAATACGATTTGAAGCCCATGGTCATGATTTCCAGACCTGGTTTCAACAAAAGAAAGAATAAGGCGCTTATTTATCTGACTTATTCTCTCGGTGAAACGGATGGTGCCGGATATTACATGGTTATGAAAAAAGCCTGGGGTAAATGGAAACAGGAAGGCTTTATTCTGATTTGGTTAAAATAAAAGGACTATGTTTTTTTAGATGAGGCCCATGCGTTCCATCAGAATGGATGCATTCATGTTTTGACTAACACCTTTTTTGAGCTTATAGTCGTAAATGATATCGGAATCCGTATGCTCTATTTCAAAACAAATGTTGAAGAAGTGCTGCGGATTTTCTTCTGATAGTTTGCCCAGAGCCAGGTCGTGGGTGGCTACCAATCCGGAAACTGGCAAGGAGAGTAGCCTATTTAGAAATTTGATGGACCCATTTAATTTGTCTTTGGAATTGGTTCCTTTCAGCATTTCGTCCAGGATGATGAAATGTGGATGATTGTTTGAAACCTGATCAATCAAGGCTTTTAGTCTAAGTAGCTCAGCATGGAAATAGGAGGTGCCTTTGGCCAGATTATCCGTGGTTCTCATGCTGGTGAAAAGCAAAATTGGTGTAAAAGAAAAGCGTTCGGCACAAACCACGTTGCCACTTAGTGCTAAGACCATATTGACTCCGACTGACCGCAGGAAGGTGCTTTTTCCAGCCATGTTTGCACCCGTTACAATGTACAGTTCATTCAACTTTTCAGTGCGGAAATTGTTTGTAACCATCTGACTCGCATCCAATAATGGGTGTCCAAGCGATTGAGCATTGATGATGCTTTCGCCGTTGGGTTTTGGTAAGGCATAATCCGGATGATTGAAACGGAAATTGGCCATGCTCACCAACACTTCCATTTGATTGATGGCTGAAATCCAAAGGTCAATGTCATTAACGTGCTTTTCTTTCCATTTTTCGAGTCTTAGCACCAAGTGTAAGTCGTTGAGGTAAAGACCGTCCAGCAAAACAGTGATTAATAGGTTTGCCCTACCTTCAAACCCATTTTGAATGTTGTTCAGGGAGGTGAACGCTTCCAATGCATTTCTGTTTGAAAATAAGTCCTTTTCGATTTGGACCAAAAGTCTGGATGAAAAATGTTCTTCATGGATAACTTTGGCCAGAAAAGTGTAATTTCCCACAGCCGTGATAAACTGACCCAGCTCCATGTTCAGTTTGCTTATCCTGGAACTGTACATCATGGCAGCCATCAGCTGCCCCAAAAACCAAATAATACCTATGCCTATGTATCTGGATTCAAAAAAGCCGAAAACAACCAACAACAACATGATGATATTGGAACCATAAATCAGACGTTTGGGGCCTTTACTTCTAAAAAAACGACCCAGCTTCTTCCATTGTTGAATCAATTGATCCGTTGTCCTGGTGATGTGGAGGTTATTGCCGCTAATTAGAAATTTCTGATACCAATTTACTTTTGTAATGAGTTCTCCCGTTGCGTCTTGTCTGTCCTCTATGAGGCCTTTATCCAGGCATGGATTCAGTAGTGTGTCAGCCATGCAAGTTGTTCCGTTTGGGGTAATGCAGCGATTGATGACCTGAAAGATGGATTCTTCGCCAAAAAGATCCAGATCGTTGGAGTAGGGGTGGTTGGGGTCGATAAACGATTCCCCTTTTTCCAAACTGGAAAAGTCTCCGCTCAGGTAGTCCAGCTCTTTTTGGTTGCACTCTATGAGTGCTTTTACTGCGTCTATTTTTGCTAAAAAACGGGAGTCTATTCTGGAAAGAACAACGAAGCCTATGAGGGAGAAAAGAGGTAGGATTAAAGCAATTGCTGTTCGTTCATTGGTGAAATAGCTGTAGATCGTAAAAACCAGAAGTAAGAAAAAGACGATCAAAACGATACTAACGAGGTTCCTTTTCTTTTTGGACACTGTCAGCTCCTGATTCAGTGTCTGAATCTTCTTTTGATAGAAATCTATGGGCTTTTCAGTAAATATAGTGTTCATGAATTTTTTCTGTAAAGATAATAATCAATTCCAAAAAGGCAGTGCTATTGAGATTGGTTCTTATATTTCACGCCTGAATCTTTTTATCTATCTTTGTTCATCAACATCTTTTTTCGGAGTCGGTTATAAATTTAATACGGAATGAAACGTATCTTTTGGGTCTTAATACCTTGTATGTTGTTTTTAGTACCTGTTTCTGCACAACAGAAAGTATGGAAATTGGGCGTAAACAGCTTTTTCGACAATACCGAGTTCGGACATTCCGAATTACAGATGCCCCAAACTATGGCAGGAGTACATATCTCTCCTCAAATAGGGTTAAGCTGGGATTCCATCCACCGGGTTTATGTTGGAGCCGATTTCATGCACGAATTTGGCAGCAACAAGACCATCGATTTCATCAACCCGATAGCTTATTACGAATTTAACAACAAGCCATTCCGTTTCCTGATGGGCGCATTCCCCAGAGAAATGGCACTGGATGATTATCCTTGCATTTTCTTTTCGGATTCCATCAAAAATTATCGCCCCACCATGACCGGATTCCTTTGGGAATTTTCACATAAAAAATCGTATATACGGGCATGGCTCGACTGGACCAGCAGGCAAACCTTCACCAGACACGAAGCTTTTTTCATGGGTGAATCTGCCCGGTTGGATAAGGGTCTTTTCTATGCCCAGCATTACGGATATATGTTTCACTTTGCAGGTATTATGGATCCTGCTGTACCTGAGGGGCTGCACGATAACGGCATGTACCTCACTTCACTCGGTGTGAATCTGGCTGAAAAAACTGGTTTTGACAAGTTGGAAACCAGTTTAGGTTGGGCAGTTGGAGTTGAAGATGAACGAAATGAAACCCAGAAATGGCTGACGCATCATGCCTTAATGTCTGAAACAAAGATCGAATACAGGGGTATTGGTCTCGAAAATACGTACTATCGGGGTAACGGGCAAATGTCCTTTTACAACGATCATGGAATGAATTTGTATTGGGGTGACCGCATATACCGTGCCAGTCAATACGATCGTGCCGATCTCTATGTTCGTTTCCTTCAGTCTGATGTAGTGAAAACAAAACTGATGTATACACTGCATTTTGCAGAAGGTCAGATGTACAATGAACAATCGTTGTATGTCTCTGTAAACATGGATAATCTGGAAAAGAAACTGAGCAAACCTTACCATTATTTGTGGAGTTCCTGGGTTGAATCTCTACGTAAATAATTAAAAAAAGTGTATTCTTATGACAATCTGTCGGAAAGATATTTCTGCCAAAAAAATGTTCTACCTCTTGCTGGCATGCTGGTTTTTAGTGAATCTCCTGCAGGCCATTTTTACCGGTATGTCCAATGATGAAGCTTATTATGCGCTTTGGGGAAAACATCTGGCCTGGGGCTATTTTGACCATCCGCCCATGGTCGCCGTGTTCAATTTTCTGAGCTCTCTGCTATTCGATGGAAATCTGGGTGTGCGTTTTATGACCGTGCTGGCGCAGATTGGAACGCTTCTGCTCACTTGGCAAATTTTGGAGGAAAAGCAAGCAGACTGCATAAAGGTAAGCACTTTTTTTATTTTGGCTGCCTCTTTGGTTATGTTCTCCGCTTTGGGTTTCATAACCACACCAGATGTGCCCTTTTTGTTCTTTACGGCTCTTTTCCTTTTAGGCTATAAACGCTTTCTAAAAAGCGAGAATTGGCTGAATACATTCATGCTTTGTCTGGCTATGGCTGGCATGGTCTACAGTAAGTATCAGTCATCCCTGGTGATTGGTTTTGTGGTCTTGTCCAACCTGAAACTGTTGTTGAAACCCAAATTTTGGTTGGCAGGCATCACCGCTTTAATCCTTTTGACACCGCATTTTTACTGGCAATACAGTTCTGATTTTCCCAGCTTCAAGTACCACTTAGTAGACAGGAGCAATCAGTTTCAGCTAAACTATTTCCTGGAATACATACCCAACCAACTTGCTGTTTTCAATCCTTTCACACTGGGTTTGGTTCTTTATGTGCTGATTAAGTTTAAGACTCAGGATGTGTTTGAACGGGGACTGCGTTTTCTCATTATCGGTTTTATCGCCTTTTTCTGCATTATGTGTTATAGAGGCCATGTGGAACCACATTGGACGGTGGCAGCTTCTATTCCTATGCTTCTTCTTTTGTACAACAAGGCAAAAGAGAGCGAAGTGGTCAGGATGTTTATCAGTCGCTATGTGCTCGGCTCGCTGGGGTTGGTGCTTCTGGCTCGAATAGCACTGGTTTGCCCGCCATTGGCCGGTAAAGCCGGATTTAGCGAGCAAAAGAAATACAAGGCAATTGAGCAGATAGCCGGTGACAAACCCGTAGTTTTTACCGGCTCGTTTCAACAGCCATCGCTTTATTCCTTTTTCAGTGGAAAGGCTTCGACCACCATCAGCTCTGTCTACAATAGAAGGACGCAGTTTGATGTTTGGCAGCTGGAACGGGAATTGGAGGGTAAACCCGTTTTTGTTTGTGCCAGTATTGAAGGTTTGAGCCAGACTTATCGGGTGGATGGGCAAACCTTTGATGGCTTTTTTACAGAGTCTTTTCATTCAGCAATGAGGCTTCAGGTCAAAACAGATTCTATTCCTGTCAAGTCGTATCACCGCGGTGAAATCATTTTAGTCAAGTTTTCAGTGCATAATCCATATCCTTACGCTGTCAATTTCGATGATCAGACATTTCCTTCCAGTATCTGCGGTTGTTTTTTTACTAAAAAGATAAAAGTGATCAACCCTGTGGTGAGTAGTGTCGAAGTGAAAATGCTGAAACCAAATGAAACCATCCGTGGAAATATGTACACTACGGTGCCGGATACCTTGCTTTCAGGTGACTATAATTTTTCATTCACCATCCAAGGGCTATTTGGTCCAGCTATTGAAAATGAGGTTGTTAAACTAAGTGTAAAAGAATGATAACAGACAATTTACTGATATTAAAATTAATAAAGTTCTGCGTTGTTGGATTTTCAGGTATGTTTGTGGACTTTGGCACCACCTGGTTGTTGAAAGAAAAAATCAGACTCAATAAATATGTGGCCAACTCCACCGGTTTTATTTTAGCTGCTACCACCAATTTTTTTTTCAACAGAAGCTGGACTTTTCACAGTCAGAATCCAAAGATAGTCACTGAATATTTCTCCTTTTTCGGTATCGCCGTTATTGGACTTGGTATCAATAATCTGATCATTTATCTACTGACAGAAAAATGGAAGTTAAATTTTTATTTATCTAAACTTTTTGCAATTGGTGTTGTTACGATTTGGAATTTTGTAATGAATTATCTGGTTACTTTTAATTAAAAAAACAGTTCTGATTATGCCTATACCTACTTCCCGTACTCACGAGAATGCAGTGATTCTCATAGATGATAAGCTTTGCAATGGATGTGGACTTTGTGTGACGGTCTGTAAAGATTTCAGCCTCACATTGAAAGACAAAAAAGCGGTGCTTTCCGGTCAGGATTTGTTTGGTTGCATAGGTTGCGGACATTGCATGATGGTTTGTCCCAAGGCTGCTATATCTATTGAGGGCCGTTGTACTTCTGCAAAGGATTTGATGGATGTTCCTTTCAAGGCCGATGCGTCAACCTATAAGGAATTACTTTCGCTGATGCAACGTCGCAGATCCATGCGTGAATTTAAGGATGTTCCAGTCGAAAAAGAATTAATTGATAAAGTTATAGCTGCGGCTACTACCGCTCCTATGGGCTTGCCACCTTCTGATGTGCATGTTTTGGTACTTAATAGCAAGGAAAAAGTACATGCTTTTTCGGTAGACTTTTGCGCGTATCTGGAAACTCAGAAGTGGATTTTTTCCAAATGGTTTCTAGTTTTATTGCGTCCATTTCTGCGAAAGGATGTGTATGCTTTTTACCGGGATTTTCTGAAACCATGCCTGGACTGTTACACTGATTTTATGAAGAAGGGGCAAAATATAGTGACCTACGATGCGCCTGTTGCACTTTATTTCTACGGTTCTGCTTTTTCAGATCCTGCTGACCCATCTGTTGCAGCTACTTATGCTATGCTTGCTGCTGAATCCCTTGGATTGGGTACATGCATGTTGGGTGCTATACATCCGATGATCCAGAATGGAAAACAGGCCAAAAAATTCAGAGAAATGCATGGTATCCGAAACAAAAGCCGTGATGGTTTGTTTCTTATAATTGGGTATCCTTCTGTTAAATACGTCAAGACTATTGGCCGAACTTTTGCCTCTGTGGACGGCCTTTAATTTTAAAGAAATGATGATGTTGAACAGAAAAGAGGCCATTGCGTTGATGAATAGTTATGGTCAGGCGCAACGACCCTTTTTTTTTATGATTGATTACAAGCAAAAGGAAAATATTGTATTGCCATTGGATGAAATTGATCCGCGGGAAATTCAATTTGAGATGTTGAACCATTCGGTCAAAAAAAAGCAAAAAAAGGCTTTAACATTTCCACTTTCTATTTCTAATGACGGTTATTCAAAGTCCAATTACACTGTTCAGTTTGAACAGGTTGTCTCAGCCATCCGGAAAGGAAACAGCTATTTGGTCAACCTCACCTGCCAAACGCCTGTTACGCTAAATGTGGGTTTGGAGGAAGTGTTTCAGGGGACTGTGGCAAAATATAAATTATGGTACAAGGATCAGTTTGTGGTATTTTCACCTGAAACTTTTGTCCGGATTGAACAAGGTATCATTTCTTCGTATCCAATGAAGGGAACAATTGATGCTACAGTGCCCGATGCGGCGGAAAATATCCTGAACAATCCCAAGGAAAAAGCCGAACATAGTACCATTGTGGATCTCATTAGAAATGACTTGAGTATGGTTGCAGATAATGTGCAGGTAGTCAGGTTTAGATATATTGATGAGCTGACTACGGACAAAGGTAAGTTGTTGCAGGTCAGTTCGGAAATTTCAGGTCGTTTGCCAGAAAGTTTCCCCGCCAGTATCGGGAGCATTCTGTATACTCTTTTACCAGCTGGTTCCATTACAGGAGCGCCTAAAGATAAGACGCTGGAAATCATTGAGCAAGCTGAAACCTACGAAAGAGGTTTTTACACAGGTGTGTTTGGTGTCTTTGACGGTCTGAACCTGGATAGTGGGGTGATGATCCGTTTTATTGAAAAGAATGCTCGCGGCCTTGTCTACAAAAGTGGTGGTGGCATTACAGCTTTCAGCAATCTGGAGGATGAATACAATGAAATGCTAAAAAAAATATATGTACCGTTTACTAGAAAGCATTAAGCTTAAAAATAGACAGTTACAACATATTGAATGGCACAACAAGCGGTTCAATGAGGCAAGGCACCAATTGTTTGGAATGCATGGCGATATTGATTTGTTGGATGTAATAGAAATCCCTGAACACCTCACAAATGAGGTATATAAGTGCCGTGTACTTTATCGGAAAGATGTAGAAGTTGTTGATTTTCAGCCTTATTTACCCAGAGATGTCAAAACCTTGCAATTGCTGGAAGTCAATGACATAGATTATTCGTTTAAGTTTGAAGACCGTCAATTATTTCAAAGTCTGATGAACCTGAAGGGGCAGGCAGATGATATACTAATCGTAAAAAACGGCTTTATAACCGATACCTCTTATTCGAACATTGTTTTTTTTGATGGAGAAAAATGGATAACTCCTGATACTTACCTACTTAATGGCACACAAAGACAGTATTTATTGAGAAAAAAAATCATTACCGAAGCCAAAATAAGGAAAGAGGATGTAAAGAATTTCCAATTGGCTAAACCCATTAATGCCATGTTAGATTTTAAAACGACTCCATTTGTTTCCATTATTTATTCCCAATTTTAGGCGTAAAAAACCGTGATCTTTATAAAAAGTATGTATATATTTACAGCATAGACCTCTCGTTTCTTATAAACACTGGCTTTTAACTCTAATTGAAACCTTATGAAACGAATACTTTTACTATCCGTACTTTTTCTTGCCATACTCAGTTGTGTGCCAGTTGTGACTTTTGATCGTACACAGCCTGAGGGAGTTGACAGTCTCACTGTTATTCCTAAAAAATTAGTTGGAAAATACATCTCAAAAAATGGGGTAACAAACCTCATTATTGAAAGTAAACGTATGATTATGCATTACGATTATGAGATCAAATTGCCTAGGGATAGTACAAATTGGGATAATCTCACAGCAGAAGAAAAATCTTGTTTTCGCCTGGAAAACGATTCCGTTATAGAACATGTGGTGGATGTTGATACCATTTTTGAAATATCTGAAGACATGGTATTGAAGAAGTTCAAAGGGTATTATTTTCTGAATACCAGAAAAAAGGGCAATTCCTGGTACGTCCAGAAATTGCAGCTCAACAAGGGGATGCTCACAATCGGCTCCATTTCAACGAAGGATGAACTCAAAACCTTGGATAAGGTCAACGAATCACCGGTGGACACCACAACCTATCAGGTAAGTTTCAATAGAAAACAATTTCATGAATACATTGACAATGAGGGTTTCACTAAAGTAGATACTTTCTTACGAGTCAATCAAACACACCATTAACCATGGAAAATCCGATATTGTCTAAAGAGGAATTAATCACCTCTTTAACAAAGAGGCAACTCGAGCTTGATGCACTTTATGAAACATTGGAAGGTGTAGAAACCGAAAAATCCAAGGTTGATTTTCTCTTGCGGGAAAGGATTAAAGAATTGACTTGTCAAAACAGTGTATCGGAAGTCTTTGCTACCTTAAATATTCCTTTAGAAGAACTTTGTGAAAAAATAATATTGATTGTGCCGGAGGCCTTTCAGTTTTCTGAAATTGCTGAAGCTGAACTTGTTCTATACGATCAGGTTTTTAAATCTCCAGGTTATAGGAATTGCAAACAGTACCTTTATCAGAAGATTGAAGTGGATGCGGAGGAAATCGGACATTTAATAGTTGGATATCCGGAAGATCAACTGCCGGAAGCAGAGCAGCTATTTCTAAATGAGGAAAATAGCTTGTTGTTTTCCATTTGTGTCAGATTGTCCAGGTTTCTTGAAAAAAAAATGTACGAACAGACCCTAAAGGAGAGCGAAGACAAGTACCGCAGCTTGATTGAAAGCCTGAACGATGTAATTTATCGGGTCGATGCCAATCAGGTCATTACCTATATAAGTCCAATTATCCAAAAAATTCTTGGCTATTTGCCAGAAGAGGTTATAGGTAGAAAATTCCATGAATTTGTCGGCGAAAACAGTGACATGTTGAGTTCCAGATTTGAGGTGCTAAAAGAAAAAAAAGAAATTCACAACATCTATAAAATAAAAAATAGGTCCGGCGAAGATCATTGGATCCGACTATCCACAAGACCGATCATTAAGGACAATCAATTTATCGGGGGAGCCGGTACACTTGTTGATATCACTGAAACCAAACAGATAGAAATGGAGTTGCATAAAAGTGAAGAACTCTATCGCAAACTGGTTGAAAGAAGCAATGATGTTATCTATGAAGTGAACCTAGAGGGTAAAATAAGATTTATCAGCCCTGTTATAGAAAAGTTGCTGGGTTTTAAACCGGACTATCTGATTGGCCGTAATTTCATTGATTATGTGTATGAGCCAGACAGAGAAATACTGATCCAAGGGCTTTTGAATGACAATTCCATGGAAAATATGTTGGTGGAATATCGTTATGTGAATATCACAGGTGAAATTCGATGGGTCAGCACGACTTCGACCACCCTTTATGAGAACGATGTACCACTTGGAAAGACGGGATTCATTATTGATATTACAGAAAAGAAACGCGCTGAAGAAAAGATTGAACAGCAGAACGAACGTATTAGTGCCATACTCAGAGCAATGCCAGATATGATTTACATCGTGGATTCGAATGGTACTTATCTTGAATTTTTTGCAGACAATGTGGATGAATTACTGGTGCCAAAAGACAGGCTAGTGGGTATGAACATGCGCCAAATATTTAATGAAGAGACTGCTAAACTACACCTTGAAAAGATTAAGGAATGCATCCGGACCAAGAATCTTATTACATACGAATATTCTGCCCTGCTAAAAAATATTTTGACACATTTTGAAGTTCGGCTTATACTTTTGAGCGACAATACGGTTTTAAGGTTTATCAGAGACGTTACGACTCGAAAGAATGCGGAGAATGAAATACTGGATTTGAATGTAAACCTGGAAAATAAGATTAAGGAACGCACAACACAACTTGCTAAAACCAATTTGGATTTGCTCAGGGAGATTGATGAGCGTAATCGGGTAGAAAACGATTTGAAAAAAGCCAGACTTGATGCAGATGAGGCCAACCTGGCCAAAAGTGAATTTCTTTCAAGAATGAGCCATGAGCTGCGTACACCTATGAATTCCATACTTGGTTTTGCTCAGTTGTTGGAAATGAGTGAGCTTTTACCCAAACAGAAGAAGAGTGTCAAACACATCCTGCATAGTGGCAAAATTTTGCTGGAGCTAATCAATGAAGTACTGGATATTTCGCGAATAGAAGCTGGGCGGCTTTCTCTTTCAATTGAACCCGTCCCATTGGAAAGTGTGATAAAAGAGATTATTGATGTTGTTTATCCTATGGCAAAAGCAAAGCAAATCAAAATTGAGTTGACTGACTCCCCTTGGAATAAACTTTATATTAAATCGGATAGACAGCGATTAAAACAGATTTTAATCAACTTGATAAGCAATGCCATTAAATACAATAAAACAGCTGGATCGGTTATTCTAAAGACAGAATTGGTGCCTGGTCAGTATGAAAATTCTCAACGCATACGTATTTCCATTATAGATAAAGGTTTGGGCATTTCGGCCCAAGATCTAACTAAAATATTTACCCCTTTCGAGCGAATAGGTGCTGAAAATACCCAAACGGAAGGCACTGGTCTTGGTTTGACAGTGGTTAAAAAACTGGTGGAAGCCATGGGGGGAAACATTGGAGCGGAGAGTGTCAAAGAGGTAGGCAGTACCTTTTGGTTTGAACTTCCGCAAGCCGAAAATAATCCAGAGGCAATGAATTCGGAAGCGCTTTTGGATTTGAAATCCAGCAACGAACACTGTAAAGGCCAAATTTTATATGTGGAAGACAATCAGCCAAATATAGAATTGATTGAACAAGTATTCTCTGTACAGCGTTCTGGTATTAAATTGGTTGTCTGCAATAAAGGTAGTGAAGTGGTTACACTGGCCAAGGAGATGAAGCCAGATCTGATACTTTTGGACCTCAATTTACCAGATATGCATGGCAGTGAAGTATTGGAATTGCTGAAAGCAGATACTAAGACGAAGGACATTCCTGTTGTTGTGATAAGTGCAGACGCCATGCCACTTCAACTAGAAAAACTTAAAAAGGCGGGAGCTAATAACTATTTAACAAAACCTTTAGATATTAAAGAATTTCTGGAAGTAATAGATGAGTATCTTTGTGATTGATAAAAATACCCCATGATAAACTCCGCATTATTAAATGCTAACATTCTCGTTGTAGACGACCAGCAAGCCAATATTGACATATTGGAAGGATTACTGGAATTTGAAGGGTACACGAATGTTCAGTCTACTACCGATTCACGCGAAGTTTTATCCATTTATGAAAGCTTTAAACCGGATCTTATTTTATTGGATTTGATGATGCCTTATCTCACAGGATTTGACGTGATGGCGCATTTAAAAAGGAAGATGAAAAAAGGTTCGTATATTCCTATTCTGGTTTTGACAGCAGATATTACGACGGAAGCGAAAAAACATGCATTAAAAGATGGAGCCAACGATTTTTTAACTAAGCCTTTTGATTTGACAGAAGTTGCTTTGCGTATCAGTAACTTGTTGTATACCAAATATCTGCATCAACAGATGGAACTGCATAATCTGATATTGGAAGAAAAGGTGAAAGAACGAACGAAGGAGCTGGAAAAGACCAATATGGAGCTGATCATAGCCAAAGATAGAGCCGAATCCAGTGATAGACTTAAGACCGCATTTATCCAGAATATATCTCACGAGATACGCACTCCGCTCAATGGTATATTAGGTTTCAGCGATCTGTTGGTCGATCCTGAAATAACTGAAATAGATAAAGCGCAGTTTATTACTTTTATACAAGAATCCAGCAATCGTCTACTCAATACGATAGAGGATTATGTAAACATTGCACTGATCGCTTCCGGAAATATGAATGTAAAATACGAGACAGTCGATGTCAATGCCGTATTAAGGGAAGTAAAATATATCTTCGAGAAAAGAGCGATTGAACGAAATCTTCATTTTAATCTGACTATTTCAGCTGATGCTATGGGGACAACCTTAGAAACAGATCGATCACTTTTCAGGAGAGTACTTTATCATTTATTGGACAACGCTATTAAATTTACCTTGGATGGAACAATAACCATTGGATATGATGTGGTGCAGGATAATGTTAAATTTTACATCAAAGATACCGGCATAGGCGTGGAAGAGGAAGTTAAAGATCTGATCTTTGATATTTTCATGCAGGAAGATATTGCCATGACCCGCGGACATGAGGGCAGCGGCCTTGGGTTGTCCATTGTCAAAGGCCTGTTGATTTTATTGGGTGGCACTATTCATTTGGAATCGGTCAAAGGCGAGGGTGCCATTTTCTATTTCACTTTACCAACCAAAGCAATCAGATCTTAATGGAAAATTTCATCAAAAATATTCCTAAAGCGGAACTCCATCTTCACATTGAAGGAACCTTTGAACCCGAATTGATGTTCCGGATTGCCGAGAGAAATCACATTCAGATACCCTATCAAACAATAGAGGAGATACGCGATGCCTATAAATTCAGCAACCTTCAGGATTTTCTGAATATCTATTATGAAGCAACCAATGTCCTGGTTCTGGAGCAGGACTTTTACGACCTGACATGGGCCTATCTGAAAAAATTGCAGGAACAGCATGTCGTACATACAGAACTCTTTTTTGATCCCCAATCACACACCAGTCGCGGAATCTCTTTTGGCACTGTCATCAACGGTATTCATCACGCGCTGTTGGATGCAGAGCAGGAGCTTGGCATTAGCAGTAAGCTTATTATGAGCTTTTTGAGGCATTTAAGTGAAACCTCGGCCATGAATACGCTGAATGAGTCCTTACTTTATAAGGATTGGATACTCGGAGTAGGACTCGATTCTTCAGAAAAAGGGCATCCACCATCCAAATTTCGCAATGTGTTTTTAAAAGCCAAACAAGAAGGCTTCAAGGGTGTTGCTCATGCAGGCGAAGAAGGTCCACCCAGTTATGTCAGAGAAGCTATCTATCACCTTGGTGTGTCACGCATTGATCATGGCAACCGAAGCCTCGAAGATGCGGATCTGATTAATGAATTGGTTGATAGGCAGATGCCGTTGACACTCTGCCCACTGTCCAATCTTAAGCTCGGTGTTATTAAGGATTTAAAGGATTATCCATTAAAAAAAATGATGGATTATGGCCTTTTGGTTACCGTCAATTCCGATGATCCTGCCTATTTTGGAGGGTACCTCAACGAAAATCTGTTAGCTGTTTCAAAAGCCTTGAATCTGAGCAAATACGATATTTACCGGTTGGCTAGAAATTCATTTACATCCAGCTTTTTGGAGGATAATCTCAAGGAAAAATACATTCAGGAAGTGGAGGAGTTCTATCATTCGGCTATCTATTAAGTTGCCTCTGAATCACTTCAGTTGATCCGACATTTCAACTTCCGTATAGATCGTAGCGTTTCCCCGTAACAAAATCAATTTGATGGGCTTTTTTGAAATAGACATAAATTGAAGCCTGATATCATTGATCGTAGTTTGCAATGCATTCAGTTCATTTATTTTAAAGATCTGATCTCCAACCCGAATGTCGGCTCGTTCTGCCGGTGAATTTTTGCTGACGTTACATACTTCTGGCAAAGCCAGAAATTTATTTTCAATGGATAAGTCTAACCCGGCAATATTATAGGTAAAAGGTTTCTTGAAATTGCTGTTGGGCTTTATCCACAAAGTCCTTTTCGGATAGTCAAAAATTAAATTGAATCGGTTTAGCAGTTGACCTCCAATGATTCCATCCCGTTCTGATATAGAGATGACTTCCGCAATGGAAAGAGAATCGGGAAAAGCTACTACCGGGGCGTTCAAAATATGTCCCTTCATACTTATCTGGTTGATTCGTCCTAAATGACCCTCAATAACTCCGTTCAGTCCTTGACCGATGTATCTGTCTATGTTTTTTTTAGGTATCTCAATGTGGTTTTCTCCAAAAGAACGAAACCATGCTGTCACTTCAGCGCCTGTGTCCAGAAGTAGTGTGGCTTGATGGACTTTCCAGTTACTGCCTGTAACCGGAAGTGTGATGTACATTCTGTTCCGCTCGATGCTCATGGATATCGGCTCATACCCCTTGGGTACTTCAAATGTTTTGGAATCATATAAAGTAATGACCTGAGTGTTGTAATTGATCCGGACAATGTGATTCTGAAAAAAATCAGCACCCAGTATCCCATTTATTTTATAACCCACATGATTGGATAGGTTGAATATGTTTTCTTTAAGAACATAAACCGTTTGATTTGTCAGTTTTATTTTCCCGGCTCTTAGCTCGTTAAATTGGCTACGATTGGCCATGACTCCGGACCCGGTCCCAAGCCCTTTTATCTCTATTAAAGAATTGTAATTGAGTGAAAGGCTGTCTTCCTCTGTCAGTTCGGTGATGAGTGTAGCGGAAGCACCTGAGTCAAGTATCATATTCATCTTGGTAGAACCGTTGATGCGAACTTCAACGATCATATATGAACCGACCACTTTGAAAGGAACGGACGCAATCCTGGATTTGCCGTAAGTCGGTAAAAGACAGAATGAAAGACAAATCAGTGCAAAAAACAACGTGACGTTTTTCATACTTACAAAAACGTCACTTGTTTACAAAATGTTCAATAATTATATACTAATTATCCAATGCTCCCGGCTTGTACATTTCATTCCACCATCTGTCGTCTTCTTTCAGGTATTTGGCAAACCATGCCAGAATGGTACGTTGCCATTCCAGTTTTCGTTGGAAACCTCTGATAGAATGGTTTTCTCCGTCCACTTTTACGAATTCAACAGTTTTACCCAACATTTTTAAAGCGGTATACATCTGTATGGATTCTCCTATGGGTACATTGGTGTCTACTCCTCCCTGTAAAAGCAACAACGGGGTATTGATTTTGTCTGCATGGAAAAGCGGACTGTGCTCGGTATACAATTCCGGATTGTTCCAGGGATAACTACCAGCTGATGCGGCACTGCTATAGGTGTATCCCCAAAAACCTTCACCCCAATAGCTGGCAATGTTGCTGATGCCGGCATGTGAGACTGCGGCCTTGAATAGGTCGGTTTTGGTTTGCAGGTACATGGTCATAAAACCTCCGTAGGATGCACCAAAACACCCAATTTTTGTAGAGTCGGTATAGTCATGCGTACGACAAAACAATTTGGTGCCCTGAATGATTTCATCGGCGGTTTTATCTCCCCAGGCATTCACGTGCCTGGCAGCAAATTCCTGTCCGAAACCGGTACTGCCCGAAGGATTCAAGGTGTAAACAATATAGCCCATTGCTGCATAAAGGTTCAGGGGATAATTACCCTCAAAAGCTCTTGATGTTGGTGAGGTTCCTCCATAATAATAAACCAGTACCGGATATTTTTTGGAAGGATCGAAGGAAGGAGGTAGATAATAACGTCCATATATGGTTGTTCCATCCTCCGATTTGAAATTCCAGTCTTCCACCTTGCCGGTTTCTACATTGCTGAGTCTGTCGGCACCTGGTTCGGCTACGGTCCTTTCAATGAATTTCTTTTTAATGTCTAAGGCGTAAACTTTAGCCGTATTATCAACTTTGGCACCGAAATAGAGCATAATATTGGCATCTGCAGCCAGTTCAAAATGCGATACGACTTCTGGGGTAACATGTAAAGTGTCTATCACGTTCAAAATCGGATTATAGGTATATAGTCGTACAAAGTCCTTGTCTTCTGCTCTAAAGTAAATGAGACCGTCCTTTTTATTCCAAACGCTTTCCTGGATAGATGGATCAAAGTCCTTAGTGATGGCTTCTACTTTTCGGGATTCAATATCCATAATGAAAGCTTGAATGTCAAATGTATTTGCTGTCTGTCCATTAGCTATGTTCAGCCCTATACCTTCAAACGCTTCAGGTCCGCCTTTTATCAACAGCTTTTTTCCATCGGGCGAAAATGCAGCATCGTTGGCATATTTGTCATGCTGCCAGATGGTATCCACTTTCATCGTTTCCAGAGTTAATAGGTAAAGATTTGATTCACTAAATGGTGCTTTTGACATAAACTGATTTTTTGTACCAAACAGTAATTGCTTTTCATCGGCACTAATGTCGTGTAACCAGGTATTTTCCTTACCGTAGGTCAATCTGCTGAACAATCCTGTTTTCAGATCATACTTATAAAGGGAAGACCTGTTTCGGAAACCTTCTTGTCTGTCTTCCGGATTTATCAGTCGATGCAGTTCACCTTTGTCTTCTTCTGCAGAATCCTCCACAGAGTAAATAAGGAAGTTTTCTTTTGGACTAATACTGAATTCTCCATCTGGAAGATTATTGGCCAGAATTTCTTGCTGTTGGGTGATTGGATTAAACGTGTTCAATTCCCTTCCCTCCAAACCTTTTACAGTATAGTATAAGGCATTTGTTTTAGGCATCCAACGCATTCTACGGTTGCTGGTGTCTAAGCTCCACATCACTTCGCCGCTAATGAGGTATACCAGCTCAGATACACTGCTTCTGGAGCCATCTTTCAGGATGATGTTGTAATCGATCAAAGCATATTTGCCGTTTGGTGAAATGGAGGCACTTGAAATTCGTTTTCCCATCAAAAAATCGGGTGTCCATAATAAACGACGATTGGAAGCCGTAAGGATGTTTTGATCTGTGGAATCACGCTTTTCCGTCTTTACAAAAACAGATAAATTGGTATTACTAGAGTCTGTTGATGCTGTCAACATCTTGATTAGCAACTGATATTGTCTGGGATCGGCTTTCAGGTCGATTGTGACCGAACGGGCTTTTGCTTTACTAGATTCTAGCGTCTTTTTTTCGGTGTTTTTTACCCCGTCTATGTAAACCTCAAAAGCATTGGTCGATTTGATTTCAAGTTTTAAGGGCCTGTAATTTTCAGGCATAACAAAAAACTTCCACAAGGAAAGATGATAGCCTTTTGACGGCTTTTCCATTTTAAAGGTGGAGTCCGATTCTACCTGGATGGTCTTATACCTTTTTTGTTCCATTGGCTCACTCAATTTGGTCTTGAGCATGGTCTGCCAATTGAATTTTTCGTTTTTTACGTTTATGCTGTCACATATTATCGGGCTATTGACTTCAATACCACCGTAGTATAGTATCTCTTTTAGTGGTGTAGTCTTTTGAGCGAAAGTCCCGAATGCCACAAAAAGTAGGGGTAAGAATAGGCGTTCTCTTATCATATAATGCTGTTTTTTTTCAAAGTAACACAAACATACCCAAAAATCAAAAATGAAATGCTTTAAACCTAAATCTTTTTCAGCTTATTGTTGTTAATAATAAGTAAGTTTCTTACATAATAAGTAAGTATCTTACATTAGGTTCTGTTATTACATCAAATAAAAATAGCTGTTTATGACACTGGACAATCTCACGATGAACAATTTCAAGGATGCTCTTATAGCAGGGAATAGATCAAATTGTTCAATGATAATCAAGAAATTATTGAAGGATCAAGTCCCCATTATCGATATTTATGAGCAGATTATCAAAAAGGCTCTTTATGGCATTGGTGATAGTTGGGAATCTGGAAAAATCAGTGTGGCTACTGAACATCTGGCTTCGGCTGTGGTGGAAGGTATACTTAATGTGCTATTATCCAATACTATAACTAAAGACAAATCAGGTCAAACAGCGGTGCTAGCTTGTGTGGAAAGTGAGAGGCATCAAATCGGTCTAAAAATGGTGACAGATGTTTTCGAGAAAAATGGATGGAATACCTTTTATCTTGGATCCGGTGTACCTGCAGAAGAGCTTATTTGGTTTATTAAAGAAAAAAAACCAGATGTACTTGCTTTGTCTATCACATTGACTTATAGTATTCAATATCTGGTAAGAACTATTAATAAGATTCATGTTCTTTTTCCTGAACAGATTATACTGATTGGAGGGCAGGGACTTTGGAAAGGCAAAGCTGAACTATTTCAGTTTGATCCTACTATACGGTACATTCCTGACTTATATGTATTGGATACGTTCTTTGTAAAGTAAATGAGTGATGAAAGATAAATTGATAGAAACCTTATATTCGGAATGGACAGAGGAATTGAAATACTCCATTTACGAGAACAAATCGTTATACATAGCTTTGTTTGCGGCAGATGGTCAATTGATTATAGCCAACAAGCCTATGGCCGCCCTTTTTATAGGTGATGCCTTTTTAAGTCTGATCAATCCTTCTTTTAAGAAACTGCTTGAGCTAGATTATCAACACTCTTTAATTTATTCCGGTTATTTGACAGTAGGTTCTCCCATGGAAGATAATTTTTCCGTACAAGCCAATGTTTACCGTAAAGCCGATCGAATACTTATTGTGGCTGGAGTAGATGTCACTCAACTGGTCAGACAAAACGAGGAAATGCGGCAGCTAAATCGAGAAATTGGAAATTTGCAACGTCAATTGATTAAGGAAAAATCTATACTTGAAAAAACCTTGGTACAGTTGAATGATTCAAACAAGGATTTAAAGGAAGCCAATGAAACCAAAGATAAATTTATCTCCATCCTGTCGCACGACCTGAAAAATCCTTTTTCCGTGATGTTGGGTTTCTCCGATCTTTTGTATGAAAATTTTGATGACTTTAACAAAGAGCAGGTGACAGAACAAATCCAGCTTATTCATAAAAGTGCACACAAAACGTATAATATGCTGGAGGATCTGTTGTTGTGGTCCAGGTCTCAGCTTGGTCGCATTCAATTTCAACCTCAGAACTTTTTGTTGGCAAACTTATGCAATGAAGTCATTGGTTTTTTGTCCGAACAATCTACTAAAAAAAATATAACGCTGTGTGTTGCCATTGCTCCCGAATTGGAAGTATTTGCAGATAAGAATATGTTGAAAACCATACTAAGGAATTTAGTTTCAAATGCCATTAAATTTTCCTGGCACAACACGAGTGTCACTATTTCTGCACTGATGAGTCCAGAAATGCTGACTGTTTCTGTTTTTGACCAAGGGGTAGGTATCAGCTCTGAAAATCAAAAAAAAATCTGGGTATTGTCAGAGAAATTGTCCACTTCGGGCACCGATAAGGAGGAGGGGTCTGGACTCGGATTGCTACTTTGCAAAGAATTTACGGAGAAACATGGTGGCAGCATTTCTGTGATAAGTGAACAGGGAAAAGGTTGTGAATTTAGGTTTACAATTCCTATTTAACCGGTTTTAGTTTTAAAAATGAAATATGTAACATATAAATCGAGACGATGAAAGATGCTATTAAAACTGTTTTGGCCAGTCTGATCGGCCTTTTTGCCTTCAATTCTTGTGCAAGTATTCCTGAGGGAGCAGTGGCTGTCACTCATTTTAACGCTGAAAAATATCTCGGGAAATGGAATGAGATAGCTCGAATGGATTTTCGTTTTGAACGGGGTTTGAACAATACAACAGCTAATTATTCGCTCAATAAAGATGGTAGTATTAAAGTTGTTAATCGTGGTTACAATGCAGAAAAGAAAAAATGGAGTGAAGCCATTGGTAAAGCTAAATTTGTAGGACCCTCCGATGTGGCCAGTCTAAAAGTTTCATTTTTTGGCCCATTTTATGGAGCTTATAATGTTATTGCACTGGATGATGATTATAAATATGCTTTGATTGCCGGAAGCAACCTGGATTATCTGTGGATACTTTCCAGGGATACAACGTTACCCAATGAAATCAAGGATTCTTATTTGAAAATGGCTAAGAATTTAGGATTTAATACGGATGCGCTGATTTGGGTAATACATGATTTAAAAGAATAGTCCTCAAAAGTAGGGTTAATTCTTCATTTAGTTGAAACACTATTGTAATACGTATACTGTTATTTTGCATTCATAAACATTAATTATAATAACGATGCAAATGAAAAAATTCAAACTCCGGATCTTTATGGGTCTATTCGCTGTGTCCACTCTGGGTACGGCATTTGCGCAGGAAACTACTGAGAATACATTGTCTCAGGACGTGGAGCAACTGCAATCAGATAATATATTAGCAAAAAAATTGAAAATCACCGGGTATGTTCAAACACAATTTCAATTGGCCGATACAGCCGGTATTGAAAGTTTCGCCGGAGGCAATTTTTCCTCAGGTATTGACAACCGTATGACCGTTCGTAGAGGTCGTGTCAAATTTGCATACGATAACGAAAACACAAAAGCAGTGATGCAGTTTGATATTACTGAAAAGGGTTTGGGTATTAAGGATGCCTATGTGAGTTTAACGGAACCATGGCTTAATACCATTTCACTAACTGGTGGTGTTTTTGACCGTCCTTTTGGTTATGAAATATCTTATTCTTCCAGTTCACGTGAAACTCCAGAACGTTCAAGAATTTTTCAGACTTTATTTCCCGGAGAGCGTGATTTAGGTGCACGTTTAACTTTTCAAGCTCCCAAAACTTCCAACTGGAACTTTTTGAAGTTGGATCTAGGACTGATGAACGGTAACGGTACCAATGTGGAAACCGATTCCTACAAGGATTTTATTGGCCATTTGTCTGCAACACGGTCTTCCAGGAATGAGAAAATGAAATGGGGTCTTGGTGCTTCCTATTACAATGGTGGTTATGCTACGATATCAAATAAAAGCTACAGTATAACTGAGGTTGGTGGTGTTCCGGTATTTACCGATGCTGCAACTACAAAAGGTGATCGCTCCAAACGTCAATATATGGGATTGGACGGACAATTCAGTTATGATTGGGCTCCCGGTATCACTCAAATACGTGCAGAGTATCTCACGGGAACACAACCCGGTAATGCTGATAAATCTGCCAGTTTAACAGCTGCACCAGCAGCCAAAACGGATGTTTTCAACCGTGATTTTAGCGGTTATTATGTATACTTTATTCAGGATATACTGGAAACGCCTCTTCAAGCCGTTGTAAAATACGATGTGTATGATCCAAATACAGCCGTTTCAGCCAATCAAATTGGGAGTAAAGTGGATGGTTCTATTGCAACCAATGTTGCTGATATCAAGTATTCTACCATCGGTTTAGGTTTAAACTATCGTTGGAACAGCAATGTGAAACTGATGGCTTATTACGACATCGTCAAGAACGAAACGACCTCCTTGCTTCCTACGACCAGTACCTTGAGTGATCTCTCTCACGATCGTAATGACAATGTATTTACCTTTCGCATTCAATATAAATTCTAAATAATCAAGGATGTTTCATGGAGGTGTAAACTTTCTGTAACACCATTGTAACAGCAAAACAGTTTCTTTGAATCAGTTAAAATAGAAAAGATATGAAAAAAGTATTAGTAGCTTTGGGATTGGTCATCACTATGATGATGCCAAATGTGGCAAACGCTCAAAAGGTAGTATGCAAGATTAAAGGAAGTGATACATGTTTACCCCTTTCTCAGAAATTTGCAGAGGTATATGGTAAGAAATTTCCTGGTTCAGGTATTTCTGTCGTAGGTGGTGGCTCAGGTGTAGGTCTTGCAGCATTGCTAAGCAACACTACAGACATTGCGCAATCTTCCCGTAAGATGAAGATGGACGAAAAAATGAAAATGAAAGAGGCCGGCAAATCTGTTAAGGAAACCATTATTGCTTATGATGCATTGGCCGTGATTGTGAATCCTTCCAACAATGTGAGCAAATTAACCCGTGAGCAGCTGGAAAGCATTTTTACAGGCAAGACCACCAATTGGAAACAAGTAGGTGGACCAGATCTGAAAATTATCGTTTACTCTCGTGAAACCAGTTCCGGCACGTACGAATTCTTTAAAGAACATGTCATGAACAAAAAGAATTTTGTTTCCTCTGCTTTATTAATGGCAGCTACAGGTGCAGTCGTTCAATCGGTTAGCCAGACAAAAGGTGCTATCGGTTATGTGGGATTGGCCTACATTGAAAAGGATGTAAAAGCATTGACTGTTTCCTACGACAAAGGCAAGACCTATGTCACACCCAATGTGGAAAATGCTAAAAGCAAGAAATACCCTATTACCAGACCATTATACTATTATGTAAGTGGCGCATCTGCTGCCAAAGTGAACCCTTTACTTCAGTTCATTCTATCAGCAGAAGGACAAAAGATTGTATTGGCTGAAGGTTACGTACCTCTTTCTTAAACAAAAAGCATGAAGCTTCGAAAAATTATTGAAAAGTTTACCGAAGGAATTTTATTTACCAGCAGTACGGTGACTACAGTCGCCGTACTCTTTATCGTATATTTCCTGTTTAAATCCGGAATTGGTTTATTTCAGGTGAGTCCGGTGGAGGAAGGTTATTCCCTGGGTTTGAGTATGTCCAATCCTGTGAAAAGTCTGTCTTCCAAACAAGTAAAAGATATATTCAACGGTGATGTTACCAACTGGAAAACGGTAGGAGGAAAGGATCTGGATATCCAGCTTTTAACCATGGACGAGCTAGGTGCAGCCTATACCGAAGAGCAACTGGGTGCTGATTTTGAAAACATTCCAGCTTGCATCAACGATTATGTGTCCAAAAATGAAAATGTCATCGTCTTTTTCGATAACCATTATTTTCCGAAAAAATTTGTCGGGCACACCCTGGATATCTTAAAGGTTTCAGTTTCCGAGTTTTTGACAGGTAAAGAATGGTATCCAACAGCAGTCCCGGCAGCACAGTTTGGTGTATTACCCCTGATTTTGGGTACTTTGTGGGTTACATTTCTTGCCATTCTTTTTGCCATTCCCATTGGTCTTGTAACCGCCATTTATATGGCCGAAATAGCAAGTGATCGTATTCGCCAGATGATGAAGCCCGTTATTGAATTATTAGCAGGTATTCCGTCTGTGGTTTACGGTTTTTTTGGTTTAGTGGTACTCGTACCAGCGATACAGCAATTGTTTAACTTGCCTGTTGGTGAAACAGCTTTGGCTGGAAGTATCATACTCGGTATTATGGCCTTGCCAACAATCATTACCGTATCCGAAGATGCGATACGTTCTACACCCGTAGCTATGAAAGAGGCTAGTTTGGCTTTGGGAGCTACACATTGGCAGTCTCTGAAATATGTAGTTTTGCCTTATGCCCGTTCTGGTATTATGGCAGCCATTATATTAGGTATCGGCCGTGCCATTGGTGAAACCATGGCGGTGCTCATGGTTACAGGTAATGCAGCAGTTATGCCTAAAAGCATTCTGGAACCTGTCAGAACCATTCCGGCCACAATTGCGGCAGAGTTGGGCGAAGCTCCTTTTGGTGGAACGCACTTTAAGGCTTTGTTTGCCCTGGGAATTATACTCTTTATCATTACATTCATTTTCAACACGTTGGTGGAAATGATTAAAAAGAAAGACAAATGACCCTTTTTAATAAATATGTATCCAAGCGGCTCAAGCAGTCGATCGCTTTCAACACATTCAGGCTGGTAAGCTTTTCTGTGGTGGGTATCCTGTTTTTGATCATCGGATTTATTGTGGTTCGCGGTATTTCTGTTATTAGTTGGGATTTTCTAACAAAGATGCCTGAAAATGGAATGACCGAAGGTGGAATCCTTCCTGCCATAGTCGGTACTCTTTGCCTGGTATTCGGGAGTATGCTTTTTGCATTTCCTGTAGGCGTCCTATCAGGTATTTACATGAATGAGTATTTGAAGGAATCCTGGTTCAAGAAAATAGTGCACTCCATGACCAATAATCTGGCAGGAATTCCTTCCATCGTTTTTGGCTTATTCGGAATGGCCTTTTTTGTACAGAAACTGAGCTTTGGTGATTCTATTTTAGCCGGATCTTTGACGCTGGGTATTATGGTTTTACCCATCATCATCCGTACTACTGAAGAGGCACTGAAGTCTGTGGATGATTCACTTAGAATCGGAAGCTATGCCTTGGGTGCATCCAAATTGCAAACCATCCGAAAAGTGGTTTTACCCATTTGTTACCCCAATATTGTTACCGGACTGATACTTTCTGTTAGTCGTGTTTCCGGTGAAACAGCTCCCATTTTGTTTACCGTGGCCGCTTACTTTTTGCCACGCTTACCACACTCCATTTTTGACCAGGTCATGGCATTGCCTTACCATCTGTATGTGCTGACCACCAGTGGTACCGATATGGAGAAATCGTTACCCATGGCTTATGGTACGGCTTTGGTTTTAATTGCCATTGTGTTATTAGTCAATATGATGGCCAATTCGGCACGCCGCTATTTCATAAAAAAATTAAAATAATTGCACTATGTCAAACCCGAAAGTAGAAGCAAAAGACTTCAACTTATTTTATGGTGATTCTCAAGCTTTGAAAGATATCCAATTTCAGGCCGAAGCCAATACGATCACTGCATTCATCGGCCCCTCCGGTTGTGGAAAATCCACCTTGTTGCGTTCGTTCAACCGAATGAATGACTTGATTCCCGGTGTCAGAACAACTGGTACTACCATGGTGAACAATATATCTGTTTACGATAAGTCTGTCAATGTGGATGAATTGCGCAAGCAAGTGGGTATGGTTTTTCAAAAGCCAAATCCTTTTCCCAAGAGCATTTTTGAAAATGTAGCTTATGGACTTCGGGTGGATGGTATCAGCGATAAGCATCTGATTGAGGAAAAGGTGATTAGTTCATTAAAGCAATCTGCGCTTTGGGATGAGGTCAAAGATAAGTTGAAAAAGTCTGCCAATGCACTTTCTGGTGGTCAGCAGCAACGTCTTTGCATAGCCAGGTGTTTGGCTATTGAACCTTCCATTATCTTGATGGACGAACCCGCTTCGGCTTTAGATCCGATTTCAACTTCCAAGATTGAGGAGCTAATCTATGAACTAAAAAATCAGTATACGATTATCATCGTTACCCACAATATGCAACAGGCTGCTCGTGTAAGTGACAGAACGGCTTTTTTCTATATGGGTGAACTGATAGAATGCGATGAGACAAAAACTATATTCACGAACCCAAAGAATATCAGGACGCAAAATTATATTACAGGTAAGTTTGGATAATTAATTAGGTCGTTTTTAAAGGTTGAAAAAAAGCGTTTCAGTATTTCTGGAACGCTTTTTTTTGTACTTTATTTCACCAACGAAAACACGAATTCCAATCCACCTTCCGGTCTGTTTTTGGCTGAAATAGTACCTCCATGCAGGATCACCGCATTTTTAACAATGGCCAGTCCCAGACCAGTCCCACCAAGTTTGCGGGTGCGGCCTTTGTCTACGCGGTAAAAGCGTTCAAAGATTCTGTTTAGGTGTTCTTCCGCCACACCAGCACCGGTGTCGTAGAAGTTGAAAAAGCAGCTACCGGTTTCGTTTCGAAAGCAGGTCAATACCATTTCGGTATTTTCTCCGGCATAAGCCAATGAATTGTCCATCAGATTCCGGAAAATAGAATATAACAAGCTTTGGTTACCATGAACGATGACATCCGGGTCAATGTCAGTTGTTATCTTCATGTTCTTTTGTTGCATTTCGGCCTCGAGTTCGCCGGCTAATTGTTCCATCAATTGACCGATTTTTACATCCTCTTTTTCGATCATTTTAGGCGCTTCGTCTATTCGTGTCAATGTAGAAATATCGCGGAGCAGTTCGCTTAGACGCTTGCTTTGCAGATACGAACGTTGTACAAAATTTTGAAGCTTTTCGGCTGGCAGTTCCGGATTGGCGATAATGGTTTCCATATACCCTTGTATGCTGCTGACGGGAGTCTTTAGTTCATGAGCTATGTTTTGAGTCAGTTGGCGTTTTAAGCGGTTTTCTTCTTCAAATTGGGTGACATCGGTGATGCTTACTTCAAAGCTCGAGTCCTGAAAAATGATGCACTGAACATGAAAAACCTTGCCGTTTTTCTCCACCTGGGCGCTTTGGCGTTTCAAAGCACTAATAAGACCTTTTTTTCCAACGTTTTGTTGTATGTACAAATTTATTTCGTTCATCTCAGGCAACTGAAACATATAAGAAGCTGCCTGGACAGGTTCGTCCGAAATCAAATTTATGTATTGAATAAATTGGTTGTTGGCGATAATCTCTTTTTTGTCGGGAGAAAATACAGCCAATCCTTCCCGGGCAGTCTGCAAATGAGTTATCAGCTTTTCACGTTCTACAATTAAATCGTCGCGTGTGGAGCTGATCCGCTTAAAGAGTCCAACAATATGATTTGATATTTCTCCCAGTTCATTGCGAGGAAATTGCTGATCAATGTCCAGTGTCCGATTCTTGTCCGCATTTTCTGCAAAAAGCCTCAATTGGTCAATGGTATTTCCAAGACGTCTGGTTATCCGATAAAGAAAGACCATCAATAGAATAAGCAACAAACCGGTAAGGATAATAAAATCGAGATCTGCACTTAGTTGTTTGTTGAGGGTGTTGGTGTATGGCAATGAACACCGAATGATGTAATTTGGATACCTGTTGGCGGCATAAAAAAACGTTTCACCTGTTGTCTCTGATTTACGTCGAACGGAAACACCGCTACCCGTGGACAGTGCATTCCTGAATTCGGGTCGGTCTGAGTGGTTAGGCAGATTCTGAACATCTTTAATATCACTGTCATAAAGCACCTTACCAGAATAATCGATGATGGTGATGCGTAAATTTTTAACATTCAGAAAATTGATGATGCTATTAATGCTATTGTCGCTGAGTCCTTTGTTGGATATGTCTTCATAAACGATGTTGTTGTAACTCTGAATTTGTTCGGTCATCAAATCAATGCGGAATTCTTTTTCACGTTGATATTGAAAACTGCTGATCAGAAAAATAAAAACCAAAAAAGTAGAGACAATGGTCAAAAACAATTTTTGGTGAAAAGACAGCTTAGGTTTATGGATGATATCTGACATAGCTCTATGATGTTTAGTTAGTTAAATTCAAAACAATAACCGTAGCCCAGACGGGTAACGATGTATTTTCCATATCCACCGAGCTTTCTACGCAGCCTGGTGATGTTTACATCGATGGTACGGTCAAGTACATAAACCTCATCTGTCCATATTTTGGTCAGAATATCCTCTCTTGAATAAACGCGTCCAGGGTGGGAGACCAGCATCAATAAAATATCGAATTCTTTTTTTGTTAAAGTGATGGAATCCTTATTGACAAAAACTTTCTTTTTAAGTACATCCACACTTAAATCTTCAAAATGAATGATTTCCCCTTCTTCTTTTTGAACGGATTCTGTAGATTTGGTACGGCGCAGAATCGCTTTGACGCGAAGTGCTACTTCCCGGATGGAAAAAGGTTTGGAAATATAATCGTCTGCACCTATGTTAAAACCTGTCATCAAGTCGTTTTCAGTGTCTTTGGCAGTGATAAAAATAATCGGAAGGTGCGATGTTTTTTCATTTTTTCTCACCATATCTGCCATCTTAAATCCGGAAATGCCACCCATCATGACATCCAGCATGAGCAATTGGTAGGTCGTCAGATCCTTTTCCATTGCTTCCTCTGCCGAGTTGGCAGTCTCCACTTCGTAACCTTCACTTTCTAAATTGAACTGGAGGATTTCACATAAGTCTTCCTCATCGTCCACAACCAAAATTCGGGGTTTACTCATTTTTACTATTTTCTTCTAGTATAATTCCTTTATGTTTTAAAACCTTTGCGTCCAGGTAGAATACAATTTCCTCCCCAATATTGGTACAATGGTCACCAAGTCGTTCCAGTTTGCGGAAAATTCCTATAATTTCCAGAGCATCTAATGCATTGGCTTTGGGATTTTCCAGAATGTAGTCTTTCAGTATACCATTTGCATTGCGGTTTATTTCATTTACCCGATAATCCATGTCGAAAACTTTGATGGCTAAATCTGCATTTTCCTTTTCTAAAGCTTCATACTGAATTTTTAACATATTTTCAACTTGTTCAAACATTTCAGCCATTTCAAGTTTGCCGACAAGTTCTGCATCAAGCGCCGGCCCATCAAAGTCCAGAACAAAGCGGGCAATACCGTCCGCAAAATCGCCAATACGTTCCAAATTGGAATTGATCTTAAACATGGCCAGAATAAAACGAAGTTGTACAGCTACCGGATTGTACAGTGCTATCATATCTTCCACATCACGATCTATCTTAAGTTCAAAGGCATTTACCCTGCTTTCGCGAAGGATAACCTGACGGGCGAGGTTCTTATCCAGAGTCAGTACAGATTCACCGGCACGTTGCAACTGATTGTAGACCAACGTCCACATCTCCAATGTTTCTTTTTTTAATTTTTCAAGTTCTGCTTCTACCTTTTGTACCATAGCTCTATTTTTTTTAACAAGAATTCTTTTATTAGTATCCTCTTAATCAGGCACGAAGATCGCAATAGGGTGTTACAATCCTGTTACAAAGTCATGAAACGAGCGTGTTTTTCTTAGAAAGAAATATCATAAAACCCCATAAAGGATGCTGACTACAATTACTCTCGTATCATTTTAAACAAATATAAGTAAAAAGATGTATTTATAATGAATTAACAACAAGTCTTTTAATTCAAAGTTCAATGTAAAATAATGAATTATTTGTTGATTTATTTTTTGTTGCCAATTGTCTGGAACCCTTATGAGCGCTCAATTTTTAAAGATTAGTTGTTTTAGAAATAAAGAAACATGAATAAAAAAATTACAAATGAAGCCCTATGTATTATTAATATGTTATATTTGCAAAATATATTATAGTTAACAATAAGACTATAAATAGAATACTAGACCCACTCCAATATATTGGTCTAATCAACAAAAGTACGGTTTTTCAAGTTTTGGTTTTAATCACTTAATTCATTGAAAATTCCATGAAACGATTTCAAGTTACTTTCTTTTTATGTTTATTGAGTTTCTTCGCTTTGTGTGCAGATGTCAATTTGTCTGACATTCGTCAAATTGATCAGAAGTTAGAGAATATACTTCGGGAATCTCTTGATTTGCCACAACAAAAAAAGGTACGCATTGCCTTTGAAGTAGAATCCATTAAAAGGATATTGGACAAACAACGCGAAAAGGGTTCAGAAGAAATAGCCCTACTGATAGAAAAAAACAATGCCCCATCAGAAAATTTCAAGCCAAAAAGTCCCTACATGCCTATATCCAAGTTGTATGATGACAATGCGATTACTCTTTTGAAAACTCGCATACGTGGTGCTAGACCCTATAAAAATCAGCTGGCCTATTTTAAGCAAATAAACAAGTCATCCTCCTTCACCATAGAACAAATCCAGGAATTGATTGAAGAAATTAGTCTGACGAGCGAAAAAAAAGAAGTGGTAAGGATTCTATTGCCCAATGCGGTAGATCTTGAAAATGTTGATCAACTGTATAATTTGTTTAAGACAGAAAGCGAAAAACAAGAAATTGATAAGGTGGCAGAGCAGTTTTTAAATTGATTCATCCAAATGTCTTTGATAAAGGAAACAATGGAATCTCGCATAGCGTCCTTTCAGGAACCACTAGAAGAAAATGTTGTGCGTTGTCTGCTTTGTCCACATGCTTGTGTACTAAAAAATGGACAAACTGGCTTCTGTCGTACCCGCATCAATAAGGAGGGTAAACTGTATACCATATCGTATGGCAATCTTTGCTCATTATGCATCGATCCTATTGAAAAGAAACCCTTGTTCCATTTTTTTCCAGGGACAAAGATTCTTTCGTTGGCTGTGAATGGATGCAATTTTAGATGCCTGAATTGTCAAAATTGGGAATTATCACAGACTTCACCCGAAAAATCCGGGAATCATGTTTTTTTACCGGTGGAAGTTGTGAGACATACCTTGAGGTGTGAACTTAAAAACATTGCCTTTACTTATACCGAACCTACTGTCTTTTACGAATATGTTTTCGATACAATCAAGTTGGCTCATGAGCAAGGTTTGAAAACAGTACTCGTTTCCAATGGATATATAAACAATCAGCCATTATTGGAAATATGTCCTTTTCTGGATGCCGCAAACATTGACTTGAAGGGCTTTGATGAAAAAGTCTACCATCAACTTGCCGGTGGCCGACTGCAGCCCGTTCTTGAAACACTAAAAACGCTCAAGGAGCAAGGGATATGGCTGGAAATCACCAACTTGTTGGTGCCCGGTTTTTCGGATAATCCAGAAATAATTCGGTCTATGTGCAACTGGTTGGTAGAAAACGGTTTTAACGAAACACCATTGCATTTCAGTCGCTTTTTTCCAGCTTACAAATTGAACGATACACCACCTACCTCTGTGAAAAGTTTGATCCAGGCCAGAGAAATAGCAACGACTGCAGGCATAAAGTATGTATATATTGGTAACATACCTTCACTGAACGCCGAAAATACGTTCTGTCCGAATTGCAAAACACTTTTGGTGGAACGACGAGGGTATGAAATCTATCAAAATCGCATCATAAATGGTCAGTGTCTGTCTTGTGGTTGCCAGATTAATGGTGTCTGGAGTGATTGAGCATAAAAGTTACTCATTTTCACGGAATATTGTTGCAGTGAAAATATAGATACCCGCTGTTTTCCAACCTTCCCAATCCAACCCGGCTTTGTCCCTGGAGCAATGTCCCAGAAAATCTTCCAGGCTCCAGCCTGTTTCTGTAGCAACCTGAGGCAGAAAGACACCACTTCTTTGACCTTTAGTGATATAGATGCCGTGCTTCCCGAGCTGTATCTCTTTGATGTCTATGATTTTTTTCAGAGGCGAAAGTATAGAAAGTTCAATGTTTATCAAAGGCAGTTCTTCCGTCGAAACCGGTATGAAGCGTGGATCATGGACGGCTGACGATACTGCCATATCCTGAATCATCTTGAAAAGTGGAACGTCACCAATCATTCTTCCAATGCAACCCCGCAACTTTCCACGGCTGTGTAGAGTCACGAAAGCGCCGCAGTTGCTTCTCAGGTTTTCAGTGAAGTCAGACGGATTAAGCGCACTCACTTTCCCCTCCCTGACTTTTTCTTGGATGGTTTTTCTGGCGAGTTGAATCAAAGTCGCTTTCTCCTGTTCACTAAGTTCAAACGGCTTGTTTTCTTTTTTGACATCGCCTGAAGGGAGTTCCTCCGAAACGGCTATGGCCCAATATCCGACCACCCGATCCGGATCTCCGTAAAGGTGAGAATCACCGGAATTGCTGTAATCCAAAGCGTCGTATTCCATAGCATCATCGTTTGCCGTCAAGTACATCAAAGTCAGGACAGAAGTCCATCCACAAAGGCTCGTCACCAGGTGCGGTACATGGTGTTTCGCATTTGACTCCAAAGTGGCTAGCAGCGTGTTCGGATCATTCGACAGAATGGCATTTTTGGTGTGGAAATCCACATTTTTAGCATCGGTGTATTCGGCATAATGGGAAAAGTCTGAGCTGATTATGAACAAATTATCCGAATTGAAGTACGGTTTCAGGGCATTGGCTATCTCCTTGCAAACGTTTGGCTTGGAGGTTCCCAGGATGATGGGCACGATGCTGTAATCCTTTTTAAGGGTATAATGCAGAAAAGGTAGCTGTACCTCCAGACTGTGCTCGTTTTGATGTGGTCTGCGGTTTGATTGGAAGATTGCAGGATGCTTTTCAATCAGTTCACGACCAAAATCCTTGTCCACCAGTTCTTTCCCGTAGGGCATGAGAAAGTCTCCGTCGCAATAAACGGACGCCCCGTCAAATTGTTCCTGATGAGAAGATGCCAGGATAAAAACATGTTTGTATTTTTTGCGTCCGTCAACCTGATTGTAAGCTGATGCGGCCACATTACCGGAGAAAACATAACCGGCGTGTGGCGTGATAATGGCACGGACGTGCTGACTCTTTCTGGGAGCAGCATTTGAAAAAAAATCGGTCAAATCCTGTTGCAGTTTTTCCGCATTGGCCGGATAGAATTGACCTGCTACGGCTGGTTTTCTGTCTATTGTTTCCATAACCTTTCAGAAATTAAGAACCTTTTGAAAAACGTATTAAAGATAAGATAATTTCGCAATAATTATTCAATATACCTCGGATTTGTTTTTTATCTTGCGCAGCCAATAAAAAAAAATCTAATCCTATGAAAAAAACCGTTTTTACGATGGTGATCCTCCTGATGGTGGCCCTTTCTGCTGCTCTTGCTCAGGAAGCTCTGAGAAACAACAATTTTCAAGTAGTTTCCCCTGAAATCAATTCAGACAATACCGTTACTTTTCGAATGCCTGCACCCAACGCCACCGAAGTGGAAATTTCAGGTCAATGGATGCCAAGTCAGGGATGGGTACCAGGTTCAATGAATATGGTCAAGGATGAAAAAGGTATTTGGACCTATACAACACCTGTTTTAGCCTCAGACCTCTACAGCTATTCTTTTATCGTGGATGGTCTAAAATGTGCCGACCCGAACAACATCTATCAGATTAGAGATGTAACCACCATCACCAACGTTTTTATTGTAGGTGGCGGTAAAGGTGATTTTTACAACGTGAACAAAGTGCCTCATGGAACGGTGACCCGAAGGTGGTATCAATCTCCAGGTAATGAAAAATCCAGACGCATCACCATTTATACGCCTCCAGGCTACGAAACATCCAAGACCGATTATCCCGTATTTTACCTGTTGCACGGCATGGGTGGGGATGAAGAAGCCTGGATGGAATTGGGCAGAGCTTCCCAGATACTCGATAACCTGATAGCACAAGGCAAGGCGAAACCAATGATTGTAGTGATGACCAACGGCAATGTGGACCAGGAAGCAGCTCCGGGTCAGTCCAGTCTTGGCATGGTCAAGCCCGGCAAATTGCCGCATACCATGGATGGCAAGATGGAAGAGACCTATATGGAAGTGATCCGTTTTGTGGATACCAATTACCGAAGCATTCCCAAAAAATCCAGTCGCGCCATTGCAGGACTTTCCATGGGAGGATTCCATGCACGCCATATTTCAAGAATTTATCCGGACTATTTCGATTACATCGGCCTTTTCTCAGCAGCCATCAATCCCGATCCAAAAGTTCAATCCAAAGTCTATGAAGATATGGATGGAACGCTTAAAAAACAGATGGATAAAGGCTATAAGCTTTACTGGATAGCCATTGGGAATACAGACTTTCTCTACAATGCCAATACCGAATACCGGAAAAAACTGGACTTGATGAAAATGCCCTACGTCTATCGTGAAAGCGAAGGTGGTCATACCTGGTCCAACTGGAGGATGTATCTTACAGAGTTTGTGCCTATGTTGTTCAACAAATAAATACTATCGAAATGCTTAAAAAGACACTGTTCCTTTTTCTGATTTTACAATCGACATTTATCGCTCTAACCTTTGGAGCAGATCAGCAAAACTACTTAAAAGGATGGGAAGCTTTCCATCAGAATAAATACGATGAGGCTCGTAAAAGCTTCAATCTGGCTATCACCGATCCGGCAACCAAATCGGATGCTTACCTGAGTCTGTGTATGCTCGATATGAATGAACATAAATACGAAGCAGCGTTCTCTAATTTCAGGCAATTTTACGAATCCAGCAGCAATCCATATCCGTATCTGTATGTTTTGAGCACAGAACCCTATTTGTATGAGTCCGACGGATTTTGGAGTCCTGAAAAACTCAACTTTTTTGAAAAAATCGTAGCCGACCCGAAAATGAATGGTACCCTAAAAGCGATATTTTACGAACAGATCGGTAAACATTATCAGACCATCAATGATTTCGCAAAATCGAAAGAATGGTATGCAAAAATGGGAGCCATCGATAAATGGCAGGTGTTAGGTACTTTTGACAATACATCGGGAAGCGGCTTTTCCAAAGATTGGGGAGCAGTCACAAAAGCAAAACCCGACGATGTCTTTAAAAACAAGGTTGATGCTGAAGTAAAATGGTTTACACCAACTTGCAACAAACCCAATAACTGGTTTTACTTCGATTATTATTTTGATTTGACGAACATCATCAGCTATGCGCAATCCTTTGTAACCAGTCCCCAGGCGCAGGACGTTTTCTTGAGAGCAGGTTCTTCCGGTTCCATGAAAATATGGGTCAATGATGGTTTGATTGCTTCAGTACCCGAAGAAAGAAACTGCGATTTAGATATCTATGGCTATAAAGTTCACCTGAACAAAGGCGTCAACCGTATTTTGGTACAAATTGGACAAAGTGAGATTAATGGTGCAAATTTTTTAGTTCGTCTCACCGATGCAGAGGCCAATCCCATTCCATCGTTAGCGTATTCCAGTACGTACGATGCCTATCAAAAGGTGGAAGAGGATAGCCCGAATGACATACTGCCCTTTTTTGCTGAAGAATTTTTCACTGAAAAAATAAAGACCAGCAATCCCAATCCTCTGGATCAGATGCTATATGCACAGTCTTTTATACGCAATGATAAGTCCTACGAAGCAACCAAAACCTTGAAATTGCTGGAGGCTGAGTACCCAAATTCGACTTTGATTTCCACCCGGTTGATTGAAGTCTATATTCGGGTCAGTAATCAGACCGATTATGATCTACAGTGTGAGAAAATAAAGCAAATTGACCCCAATTCCTTTTATGGCATACAACTTCGATACAATGAGGCTGTCAAATCTGAGAAATACACCGATGCTGAAACACTTAGCAATCAAGCGATAGCACTTTATGGAGCGAATATGTTAACAGATGAATGGACCATTAATACTAATTCCTATCAAAAACGGTATCAGGAGTTGATGACTCTGGCACAAACTCTGTACAAAAAATACCCATACAGATACGATTACATGAATTTAGCCTATCAGATAGAGAACAACAAAAACCCAAAATCAGCTACAACCATCATTGAGGACTATTGCAACAAATACTTTAATTCAGATGCTTTGAATTTGCTGGCAGAAACCTATATTCAACAGGGAAACAACAAAAAGGGCATCGAAACTCTTGTAAAACGAAATGCTTGTGTCCCCTATGCAACGGGTTATATGAATAGTCTGGCAGCGACTCTGTCCAAAATGCAGAAATACAAAGAATCTCTTAAAGTCTCCGATCAGCTGTTGGCTATGGCACCCTATTTTTCCCCATACTACAATACCCGTGGGTATATCTATAAAAACCTGAATGATTTGGAAAATGCCAAGGACTGTTTCAGAAAAGCCATTTATTTCGATCCCGTATCCTACGACTCCAGAACGCAATTGAGACTCTTAGAAAATAAGAAAGAGATGACCGAATATTTCCCAAAAGTAAACTTAGTCGAACTGATTGCTAAGGCTCCTTCAGCCTTGGAAAATGCGCAGAATAGTTCTGTCATCGTTTTGAACGACAATCAGTTGATTGTTTATCCGGAAGGAGCTAAAGAATATCACAACGAATTGGCCATCAAAATTCTGAATCAGTCAGGTATTGAAGAATGGAAAGAATACAGCATCAGCTACGAGAGCTCCAATCAGAAATTGATTATTGACAAAGCAGAAGTGATTAAATCAAACGGCCAAATTGTAAAAGCGGAAACCAACAATGATAATTACGTTGTCTTTACCAATCTGGAGGTCAATGATGTATTGCATTTGGACTATCGTATCCAGGATTTGTCCAGTGGTGAACTTGCAAAACATTTTTTCAGAAACTGTATGTTCCAGTACGATTCGCCCTCATTGTTAAACCGTTATGTCATACTTGCGCCCAAAAACAGAACTTTCCAGTATTTTTTCAGAGGCGGAAATGTTAAGCCCATTATCTCAGAAGTGGATGATATGAAAATGTATTTGTGGCAAACAGATAATGCGCCGGCAGTCAAAGCGGAACCCTATATGAGCGCCTATCAGGATGTACTTCCAACACTTTATTACAGCAGTATCCCTGATTGGAAATACATTAGTAACTGGTACAAGGACCTTTCCCACAATAAATTCAAATCGGATTACGTACTTAAGGAAACTGTTACGAGTTTATTGAAAGGAAAGGAAAATGCTACCCCTTATGAAAAAGCAAAAATATTTTACAACTACATATTGGAGAATATCACCTATTCCGATGTCTCCTTTCTGCACAGCAATTTTGTTCCGCAAAAAGCATCAAGGACCATTACGACCAGACTGGGCGATTGTAAAGATGTATCCACTTTGTATGTTGCTCTATGCCGTGAAATAGGCATCGATGCAAACCTGGTGTTGATTTCTACCCGCAATTTTGGAAATAAAACCATGCCGCTTCCTGCTGTTGATTTCAATCATTGCATCGCACAGTTGAATCTAGACGGCAAAGTGCATTATCTGGAACTGACGAACAATTCATTACCTTTTACGGCAGCACTAGAAGCGGATCTGGGCTCGGAAATTCTGCCAATACCCTTTGCCGATGAGCCTATTGGTGATCAATTATTAACCCTGAAAGTGTCCGACCGATTGGGTAACAACGAAGACAGTCATCTGGATGTCAGTTTAAACAACAATACGATTCAAATCGATTTGAATGCCAGTTTCACTGCAGGTTATGCGTCGCAAATGCGGAGCTCATTCAGAAATGTAGGTAGCGAAGATCTTTTAAAGGCAATCAATCAGGCTTTTACGAAAGAATTTGGTGTTCCTGTAAAAGTGAATGACTTAGGTTTTGAAAATCTGGAAAATCTGAAAGACAGTCTGAATGTACGCATCAAGTTGGATGTAACCGGTGCCGTTCAGGATGTGGCAGGAATGAAAATCCTGAAGATGCCATGGACGGTGAAAGTTGATTACAACGAAGTTACGCTGGAAGAAACCAGAGAATATCCATTGGAATTTTGGTCGTTTTTTGATAGAGATCGGAGTACAGAAGTTATCAACTTTCTATTACCCAAAGGCAAAAAATTTCTTGAGATACCCAAAGATATCAAGTTGGAGTGCGCAAATGCTGTATTTAGTATGACTTTCAATGCGAAAACACCTGGTAAGCTTATAGCCACACGTACTTTGGAAAGAATTAAAGATCAAGTCTCCCCCGTAGATTATCCAGCATTCCAAATTTTCATGAAAGCAGTAGGTGAAGCCGAGAATAAACAGTTTGCTATTCAGTAATTGAAGGAATGCTGCAAGTATATTTAGTTTGGATGAAGGATAATCTTGCTGGACCCTTTCTAATTCCGACAAAAATATTTATATTTGCAGCATTCTAAAAATAACGAAACACCGTATGCTGTATTTCAAGTACATGCGAACTACTATGACCCCTTGGGGGTTATAAATTTCTTCTACAGTCTGGCAGAAGGGCATCGGTGTGTGTCAAGAGCCATCGCCTTAAAAGGCAAAATCAAAACAAATAATTTTAAACAATTCAGGGTGACGGTGCAATAAGCACTAGGGGCATTCGTAAGTTCGACGTCTTCCTGTGTTACCAAACTCAAATACAAACACTTATGAAAGTAATGAAATTCGGCGGGACGTCCGTAGGTTCCGTGAACAGCATTCTCGCGATCAAAAAAATTGTCGAATCGGCTGACGAGCCGGTCATAGTTGTCGTTTCTGCCGTGGGCGGAGTGACCGATTTGTTGATCAAAACCTCCAAAATGGCAGCATCAGGAGATGAAGACTATCAAGTAGATTTCCAGACCATTCGTGAAAGACACGATGAACTGTTGAAAGGACTTTTCAAAGGCACCAAGCTGGAAGATGTTTCAAAAGGAGTAGACCACATGTTTGATGAACTTTCAAACATTTTGAAAGGTGTTTCACTTATACAAGATTTTTCAGATAAAACAGCCAGTGCCATCCTAAGCTATGGCGAACGTATCACCTCTTACATGATTGGTAAGTTTCTGGATGCAACGCATTTTGATGCACGTAAGTTTATCAAGACCGATGACGTCTATGGCAAAAATATTCTCAATTACGAGCTGACTTCCAGGAAGATACTCGAGGAATTTGTAGAAATACCCAGTCTTTCTGTTTTAGGTGGTTTTATCGCAAGCAGTGCCAAAACCGGTGAAACAACCAATTTAGGCCGAGGTGGATCGGATTATACTTCAGCCATCATGGCCGCTGTATTGGATGCAACCATCCTGGAAATCTGGACAGACGTAGATGGTTTTATGACAGCCGATCCCCGTGTCATCAACAATGCTTATGTCATAGAAAAAATGAGCTACGTGGAAGCTATGGAACTTTCCAATTTTGGAGCAAAAGTGATCTATCCACCAACGATTTTCCCCGTTTATCATAAAAATATTCCAATCCTGATCAAGAATACATTCAATCCAAAGGCTCCAGGCACAATGATTTCGAATGTAAAGGATAGTTCAGGCAAAGTCATCAAAGGCATCTCTTCCATCAGCGATACCAGCCTGATTACCATTCAGGGTTTGGGCATGGTTGGAGTGATCGGCGTGAACTACCGTATATTCAAAGCACTGGCTAAGGCTGGTGTCAGCGTATTTCTTGTTTCACAGGCATCTTCCGAAAACACAACTTCTATTGGTGTTCGCTCTGCGGATGCCTCTGAGTGTGTACGTGTTCTTCAAAAAGAATTCAAGTCGGAACTGGAACTCGGTGAAATCAATCATATTTTCGCAGAAAACGATTTGGCTACCATTGCCATTGTCGGTGAAAACATGAAACGTACACCGGGTATTGCCGGTAAATTGTTCGGAACGCTTGGACGCAACGGTATCAACGTGATTGCTTGTGCTCAGGGTGCTTCAGAAACGAATATTTCGTTTGTAACAAACACAGCCAACTTGCGCAAAGCGCTCAACGTCATTCACGATTCATTCTTCCTTTCGGATTATCAGGTCCTGAATATTTTCCTGACCGGTATAGGCACAGTGGGAGGCAGCTTGCTCGACCAGATCAAGCAGCAGCAATCTTTTCTGATGACCCAGAATGGACTGAAATTGAATGTAGTAGGTATAGCCGACATCGACAAGGCTATTTTTAGCCGTGAAGGCATCGATTTGGATAATTATAAGGATATACTTGAAAGACAGGGTCAGGCCAATTCTCCCGAATTGATGAAGGACGAAATCATCAAGATGAACATCTTCAATTCGGTGTTCGTGGATTGTACGGCCAGTGCTCAGATTGCCGAACTTTATGGAGACCTCCTGGAAAACAACGTTTCCGTGGTGGCCGCCAATAAGATTGCCACTTCCTCATCCTATGAGAATTACGAATACCTCAAGAACCTGGCTCGCAAAAAAGGCATCAAGTATCTTTTTGAAACCAATGTAGGAGCAGGGCTGCCCGTTATCAACACCATCAACAACCTGATCAACTCAGGTGACCGCATCCTGAAGATAGAAGCCGTCCTTTCAGGTACCCTGAACTATATTTTCAACACCATCAGTGCCGACATCCCTTTGAGCAAGACCATCAAGATGGCTCAGGAAGCCCGTTATTCTGAACCGGATCCACGTATTGACCTTTCCGGCAAGGACGTAATCCGTAAACTCGTGATTTTGGCCCGTGAAGCCGGTTATAGGGTAGAACAGTCCGATGTAGTGAAAAATCTCTTTATCCCCGATAAATATTTCGAAGGAACTCTGGATGATTTTTGGGCGACCATTGGCGAGATGGACGCTGAATTTGAAGTGAAGCGCAAAGTTCTCGAAAAGAATTCCAACCGTTGGCGATTTGTTGCCAAGATGGAAAACGGTGAATGCTCCGTTGGTTTGCAGGAAGTATCTTCCTCACACCCATTCTATGAACTCGAAGGAAGCAACAACATCATTCAGATTACAACTGAACGGTATTTGCAGTATCCGATGATGATTAAAGGCTATGGTGCAGGTGCAAGTGTCACGGCAGCAGGCGTTTTTGCCGATATTATCAGCATCGCCAATATCCGATAAAATGAAATACATAGTCATTTTAGGTGACGGCATGGCTGACGAAGCTATTGCCGCATTGGGCGACAAGACCCCGATGCAAGCCGCCGATACGCCGTATATGGACAAGCTGGCTGCAATGGGCAATTGTGGTCAGCTGGAAACCGTTCCCGATGGATTTTTACCCGGGAGCGAAATAGCCAATATGAGTTTGCTGGGATACGACGTTCGAACTGAATTCGAGGGTCGTGGTTCCCTGGAAGCCGCCAGTATGGGCGTGTCGATTTTGCCGGGAGAAATGGCCATGCGCTGCAACATTATTTGCATCGAAAACGGTCTGATCAAGAATCACTCCGCAGGTCATATCTCCAACGAAGAAGCCGCTGAACTGATCCATTTTCTGGATAAGGAATTGGGTTCTGAAACCGTAAAATTTCATGAAGGTGTTTCGTACCGTCACCTCCTGGTGATGAAAGGTGGAAACAAGGAACTGGATTGCACCCCGCCGCACGATGTGCCGGGTACGCCTTTCAGGGATGTGATGATAAAAGCATTGGTACCGGAAGCTCAGGAAACAGCGGATGATTTGAACGAACTAATTATCCGGTCACAGGAACTTCTGGCCAACCATCCGGTCAATCTCAAAAGAATATCCGAAGGCAAAGATCCAGCCAACAGCATCTGGCCCTGGTCTCCCGGCTACAAGCCAAAGATGAAGACCCTGATGCAGCAATTCCCCAAAATCAAGACCGGTAGCGTTATTTCTGCCGTGGACCTGATCAAAGGCATTGGTATTTACGCCGGACTCGAATCCATCGACGTGGTAGGAGCCACCGGTCTGTACACCACCAATTACGAAGGAAAAGCCGCGGCTGCCATCGAAGAATTGCGTAAAAAGGATTTCGTATTCCTTCACATTGAAGCGTCCGATGAGGCCGGCCACGAAGGAGATGTAGACCTGAAAGTCCGCACCATCGAATATCTGGACAAACGCATTGTCGGTCCCATCTATGAAGCTTTGAAAGACTGGGATGAACCTGTCACCATCGCTGTATTACCCGATCATCCAACCTATTGCAGCACCAAAACCCATGTGAAAGAACCAATACCCTTTCTCATCTATAAACCCGGTCAGGTGCCCGATGAAGTGAACGTTTACGATGAATTTTCTGTCCTCAAAGGATCTTATGGATTGCTGAAGGACAACGAATTTATTAAAGCCGTGTTTGACTAAAAAAAACATTCTCGTATGAACTATTACAGTACCAATAAAAATATTTCCCCAGCCTCTCTTCAGAAGGCAGTCGTAGACGGTTTGGCCGGCGACAGAGGCTTGTATATGCCTGAGCGCATTGCCGTTTTGCCCGCTTCCTTTTTCGATGAAATTGATACCCTGACTTTTCAGGAAATATCCTACCGCGTGGCAGATGCCTTTTTCGGAGAAGACATTGAACCCGAAACCCTCAGGCAAATCGTTTACGATACCCTGAATTTTGACACCCCGCTGGTTGAAGTCAAAGAAAACATCTACAGTCTGGAACTTTTCCACGGCCCCACGTCTGCTTTCAAGGATGTGGGCGGTCGTTTCATGGCCCGTATATTAGGCTATTTTATCAAGAAACAAGGACAGTCGGAAGTAAATGTACTGGTAGCCACTTCGGGTGATACCGGTAGCGCTGTTGCCAATGGATTCCTCGGCGTTGATGGCATCAAAGTGTATGTGCTTTACCCTAAGGGCCTGGTCAGCGACATTCAGGAAAAACAATTCACCACCCTCGGCCAAAACATCACAGCTCTGGAAGTGGACGGAACCTTCGACGATTGCCAGGCTTTGGTTAAATCCTCTTTCATGGATGCCGACCTCAAAGCCCACATGGAACTGACTTCAGCCAACTCCATCAATGTGGCCCGATTCCTGCCCCAGGCTTTCTACTATTTCTACGCCTACGCTCAATTGAAAAAATTGGGTAAAGCCGACAACATGGTGGTTTGCGTACCCAGCGGAAACTTTGGCAACATCACAGCCGGTCTCTTTGCCAAAAGAATGGGACTGCCCATCCAGCATTTCATTGCCTCCAACAACCGCAACGATATTTTCTTTAGTTACCTTGAGACAGGTGAATATAAGCCAAGGCCTTCTGTTTCAACCATTGCCAACGCCATGGATGTGGGTGACCCTAGCAATTTTGCCCGAATATTGGATTTATACGATGGCTCTCACGAAGCGATTGCCGCCGAGATTAGCGGTGCCCGTTACGACGATGCGCAAATAGCTGAAACGTTGAAATCGGTTTATACCGAAACTGGTTACTTGCTCGATCCTCACGGTGCTTGCGGATACCGCGCACTGGTGGAACAGATTAAGCCTGGTCAAACTGGAGTATTCCTTGAAACTGCGCATCCGGCGAAGTTTAAGGAAACGGTATCTGCAATAATTGGAGCTGAAGTGGAGATACCAGAAAAGCTGCAGGCGTTTATGAAAGGGACTAAACTGTCGGTTGAGATGGGGAAGGACTTTGAGGGGTTCAAAAATTATTTATTGAGTAAGTAAATCGGTTTTTTTGCTCCGTTTTTAGGATGGGGTGATTTAAGATAGGAATTGATAGCCAATAGCTCTCTGAAGGGGGGGGAGGTGTTGGCTATTGGTGTTTTTTGGAAGTTTGGTTTATAGTGTCTCCCGTTTACTTACGATTGATTCATGATATACATTTATTTCACTAGTTTTTCCCAAAAAACTTGAATGAAATTGTTGTCAATATGCTCAACTAATTTAAAATAACAATCTGGGCTATAATCGGAAAATGGTTTATTTTCTTTAAATGCAGAGATTTGTTTGTCTTCTGAAATTACCCAACAACTAAAGACATCACTTGGCTTATCTCTCATAACAAGATATTTTTTTTGTAATCTAGGCAATCTTTGGTAATACTTTTTCACACACTTCCTTGTAAAAAGCATTTAAACTACAATTATAGGACAAATATTTTCCTCTTTGAACCTCCCTTGTTTTTGAAAGAGGTTTACTTAAGTCTAAAAAGTTTTTATAATTGGATGTTGAGTTTAAACCAGCTTTACCACAAATACGATCAAGTTTTTCTTTGGGTTGTGCTGATTTTGCTGAATCGTTTTTGTCATATATTGGAAGAATCCATGCTTCAATTTCTTCTATTGCAACAGCATATAATATACTATCAGATATATCTTCATTTAGCCATGTATTGATTTGTTGAATTATTAAGTCTCTCAATTCAATACAAAATGACTCCGATTTTTTATCTGGTCTATTAATTCCATATTGGTCTGCTTCTGCTGAATCTATATGGATTACAACAAAGTCTTGTCCCTCAAATGCCAAGAAGCCATCAATAAGTTCCCTACTTACGCATTCTTCTTTTACCACTGACCATGTACTGAAACTTTTAGGATTGACAATTGCTTTATCCGTCTCATCAAGATTATATATTGGTCGAATAGCTTCAATATCACTTTTATCAATTCCGGTTATACCTGTAATAATATTGGTAATGACTGCTCTATCAGCATGACCTTCTGAAATAACTCCGATTTTCATACTAGAAATTTTTTGGTACAGCTCCTAGCAGCCCTTTCAGCCACATTTCAGACAATTTAAACTTTTTATCACTCAAATCTTTCTTAAATTTAATTCTTCGAGTTTTCGTTTTACCCTCACTATCTCTATAAACTTCAAATAATCTTTGCTCATCGTCCAAAAGATTTAAGCCGTCTAGTATTGCTGGATTATGTGTTGTTATCAATACTTGTTTTTCGTTTTCTTTCGACAGCTTAACTAATTCTGAAATTAAAACCTGACATAATCTAGGATTTAAAGCAGTTTCAATATTGTCTATTGCAAAAAGTTTGGGCGTTTTGTTGCTAATAAATAGTGCTAAATAGAAAAGAACATGCAAAACACCTTCATTAGAGTTTTCAGCAGAAAAAGTATTATTTTTTTGCTGCATATATTTGTCTTTAAAATATAAAGTGGAAGTGCTCCTTCCGGGTTTTAATCCCATGATCTTCAACTTGTCATCTTTATCTGCTACGATTTCATCAAGCCAATCAAAGAACGTCAGGCACTTACTAAGTTGCTGTCGTTCACTAGCGTTGAAGCTCGCAATTAAGAGGTCAAGCCCTTCTCCATTAATACCTAATGGGGTCTTTTTGCTATCTAATTGAGCAATCCCTCTTAGAGATTTTGTATTCAAATCAAAAATTGAATAATCTGATAATAATTTATCAAAATTATGGCTTTTTCGTAAACCATTTTTTGAAATAATATCATTCACTTTTTCAAGCAAGGCATTACCAGTTATGCCGGGATTTTCCTTTGTTATGAGACTGAAATATTTTAACATTACTTCAGGATACAATTCCTCTTCAGAAAGATTTATCCACTTTGTGTAAATATCATTTAAGTTTGCTGGAGATAATGAGCATTTGTATTCCTCTTGTATATCATTACTTTCGAGTGATAAACTAATATCAATACTGCTTTTCTGACTGCTATTTAAAAATGAACTTAATATTAAATCTGGTCTAGCAATACGAACTCCTCTACTATACAAGCCATCAAATGTCAAATCATTCCCTCTTTCGGCTCCCACAGTTGCAAGGGCTTCTAGAACATTTGTTTTTCCACAACCATTGACTCCAATAAAGACATTAAATCTACCAAGATCAATTTTGTCATTCACAATTGACTTATAGCTTTCTAAGTGGATCGTTTTTATTAATATTGAAGGAGATTCCTTCTTAGATTCTATTTTTTTATATCTATTGAAATTATCTAAAGCGAGTTTCCATTCTGTTGTGCCATACTTTTTTATAGTGTTTAGTGCTAAATATGAGATGGCATAATGTGTATTTGGACTATTAATCGGTAAATCTGGATTATCGGGGTTTTTCTCAATTAAACCAGAATTAACAAATGGATTAATTGCCTCTTTTCTAAATGACTCTCTTGAACCAGATTTATACATAACATAATTTTCATTTACAAATTCCATAATATCTGTAGAAAGTATCATGCTTTTTCTTTCAGCATTTTGCCAACTATCTTTTGGGCGGACATTGCAAAGTGCAAGTAATGTTAGTGCTGAAATTTGATTCTGCTGTGCTTGTGGAAATTCAAAATTATTAAGAATTTCTTGTGCTTCAATTATTTTATTTTCCATACGCTTGTGATAAGTCAATTGACAAATTAAATATTTTTGAGACTAAGAAATCAATATCATAATTTCTTTTTTTTTCTTGTATTGCTATAATTTTTGCACCTAACTTTTCTATCAATACCATATCGGGTAAAGGAAAATCTCTTAATTCTGTGGCACTAACATTTATATTTCCATTAAAAGTTCTAAAATAAAGGTCAAAAAGCTGGCTATTTAACAAAGCTGCAATGCCGTAAATCTGTGCTGAACTAAACCTGTTTTGTTTATGATAAATATAGTTTAAATGGTTTTCTAATCCTAACATTGTAAAATCATTAAGTGAAGCACATAAATATGGACTTGCAACAAGTCTTCTTTTATCATCTTTTGAACTAAATCTTCTTAGTAAGACATAGTTTCTATTTTTTACAAGTCTTGAAAGAGATTCTTCATTATTAATGATATATTGACCTTTTGGTTTGCCTTTATACCCAATATTATGTGGCCAGATTAATTTCATTGATTCAACATTGTGTAACCAAAGCAAAGGTACAGTGTTTTTGTCGTTTTTTAGTTTTATCAAATCTTCACTCCGGAATCCAACAACAGGTCCAGTTGATATCTCTAAATTATAACGACTTAATGAACCAGTCCATGTTTTGAATATTTTAATAACTTCTTCATCAATAGTCGATGATGGTAAATATAAATTTTTTTGGTGGGAATCGAAGTTAATTAATTCAGTGATTCTAAACTCTTTTATTCTTCTATACTCGATATCTTCCATTCCTGTGGATGACGATATTGTTGTGAAATATTCTATAGTATTTTGTTTTATACTGCTTGATTTATCTGAACTTTTTCTATCTGCAGTAATAATTATGTTCTCTTGAAGTACTTTATCTCTTTTAAAGGTGTCTTTTCTAGATTTAAAAATATGAATTGACTTTATATCCACTAGCATAAAAAATGTCTCTCTAAATAATCTAAAATAGTTTCCAGAGCAGAAACTTCTAGGTGTAATAAAAATCAATTGCCCTTGTGGTTTTAATAATTTTGCGGCAATTGATAGAAATATCGTATAAATGTTAGTTTGTCCAAAAATTACAGATTTTGCGATTTGTGATCTAATATCCCCCTTTGGGAGTTTAAAATAAGGTGGATTTGATATGATTATATCGTAAAATTCGTAAATGTTATCTTGATTATTTAGGATAAGTGAATTATGTAATATAAAGTCATTCTTACATAGGAAAACTGTAAATTCTATTCCTCTTTCATTAAGCCATTTTCTTAAGTATTCAAAACATCTCTCTGAATATTTGAGAATATCAACATCTGTTTCAAATGCGACCAATTCTATTGTTCTAATATCTCTATTTTTTAAAATTAGTTCTTCTGCCAGAGCTGCTGACAAAATTCCGATACCGCAACCTGGATCTAAAATCTTAATCCTATCAGTTGTTACCTTTGAGTATTTTGACATAAAACGCGAAACATTCAAAGGAGTAAAATATTGGCCAACTTCTTTTTTATATTCTTCTGTAACAGTTGTAGAGTAAAATATTGCAAGTCTATCAGCATATTCACTTGGAGATTCACCTAGAAAAGGCTCAATATTATTTTGTTTTGAATTCATTCGTATATCACTTTTTGACTATTTTTTTATTTTTTACAAGCTTTCATATTGTTATATATTACACCGCGTAGCTATGTTTTATTTAAAATATTTATATAAAATATAAGTAAATTGCTAAATAATAACTAATTCAAATACCTTGTACCAGTAAAAAAAGGCTTCCGGATTGGATTTTTTTAGTTTATTGAGTTTGTTGTAGATTGGGTCAGTGATAAGCCAATCCTTTACTTGTAACGGATTTTTAAATTTATCAATTTGGGCTGCATCTTGTTTAATTATTGTTGAAAGATAGGCTGCTTTTGAGGCATGAACAATGACTTTTTCCAAGTGATAGTTTTCTGAGAAAATAAAAGAATTTACCCGTTGAATTCCTACCAATAATTCCGTATAGTTTCCTTTGCCATCTGTACCTTTGCTTGCTATACAAAGAGCTGTTTGGAAAATGTCTTCTAAAACATCCAGTACAGTATTTTCGTCATGACGGTATGTTAGTTCTGTTTCTGCAAAACTATTGAATGTTGCTTTTAATGTCTCTATATTGCTTGCTACATCAAATAAATTACCGACGTCGTAAAGTTGTTTAATAATTTCCATACTCATGCTATCTTCATGCTTGAAATATGGAATTCCTGTGGTGTTTGGAGCAAAAGCCGTTAATTTATCTCCAAGTAAATCTTCTAATGAAGGTATGTTTACCAGAAGAGAATCTCCTTCTAATGGAACAAATGTAGATTCTATCGGAAGTTGAATTAATTCCTGATAATTAGCGTCTTCAAGTAATATGTCAAGTAATATATACTCTTCTTCTTTATTCGTTTTATGTAAAGGTGTATATAAGAATTTGTAATGTTTTTTACTGATAGTTGTTTCAGCGTTTCTTAGTTGTACTTCTTTTCTTATGAATCCCTGTTGAACTGCAATGGCATCGAGACTGGTATCTATATCTTCCGGTAATTCTGGTAAAATAATATCAATGTCAATCGAGAGCCTCTTAGTGGAATTCAAATGAAGCATTAATGCTGTTCCCCCTTTGAAGACAAATGGGATTCCATTGTGAACAAGCCCTTCCAATAACAGCAATGCACGAATAACTTTTTCTACAAGAATCTTATCTGCATTTTTGTTAGCCCGAGACACGCTGTTAATCCATTCCAGCGATATGTTTTTTTTATCTATCATAACCTATAAATTGGCATCAATTGGCATCAATTGGCATATAATGCCGCTAATTAGAAATTGAATTCAGATATTTGGAAAACTTTTCCTTTTTCCCTTTTCTGCTTGCATAACGTAACATCCTACTTTGATTTACAGCATATTTAGTTAGTGCGGATTCAAAAATAGTACGCATTTCTACACCTTGTTGCGGAGTAAAAATCACATTATCACAATATATATCTACCAATAATTTTTCTAATGAAATTGTATCTATGCCTTTGATATTTTGAGTTGGTGCTTCTGTGACCAACGATTTGACTATCAGAATGTCTTTATTGTTTGGTAAATACTTCTCTAAAATATCACTTGTCGGGTCTGAAAAAACTGCATAATTCAACTCTTTCAGAAAATAAAAGATGGATTGAATTGAATCTTTTTCGACCTCAATAAGAAAATAAAAGCGACTAGGTTGGTGACGCATAAATTCATTGATTGTAGAGGTATTCCAAACACAGATGTTTAAAAATGGAAATTCCTTTTTTATTTTAGAATATATCGTCTTTATTTTGGGGGAAATATCTGGCAAGTATATTCGTTGGCTTCCTAACTTAAATTTGCCCCGACCAACCCGATTAATAATGCCTAATTGAACTAAGGAATAAACTCGCCAGTTGACCGTTTTAGGATTGACATCAGGATTTAATTGCTTGTAAAAAGCAATAATATCTGTCGTTTCAAAACGCTCAGTCGTTTCGAAAAACATCTTTAATTCTTCGATATGTAATTTTGTTGTTGCGATAGGCTTAGATATTTAATGCAAAGATATAAATAATAACTAATTAATGGCAGTAATTTTAATTTGCTGCCATTAATTTGATTGTAAAATGAAATATTACACATTTATGGTTCTTCGTCACTTTTAGTGGAAAATCATCCTGTTTTCGACAATACAACTTTGCGCTTCAACAATTCAAAGCTGGCACGGCCATACATTTGCCTCTTAATGTTTTTTAACCTGTTCACATTCCCTTCAACCGTGCAACTACTCAAGCTCGTGGTGATGACATTATAGATGGCTTCAATATCCGGCTAGTCGACTCCTTTTGTTAGCCACTCAATGATGTTAATCTCTTTGATCGTTACACTTTCTACTTCACGAGTATTTGTTTCACCAAGTGTTAGTAATGTTAGATTTGAGCACTTTAATGATTGAGAACCTTTAATCAGTGCACTAACCTCACGCTTAAATGTTTTTGCATTATCTACGTAGGTAGATACCTGTATCAGTTCCAATATACTTTGCTTTTCGCAAATGACAAAGTCTATTTCATAACCTTCGCGATAATAATAAATATCAATATCTGCTGTTTTCTTCCTGCGAAGCAACTCCAAATAGACTATGTTTTCGAGTTTCCATCCAGTATTATCGCTTGTAAGATTGTTATCCTGATTTGATATTAACGATTGATCAATCAGGTACATTTTCTCAGCCCTAACTCGTTCACGAGCTTTAAAGGAAAATTTATTTAATCCGACCAACAAATAAGCCTGTCGAAGATAATTAACATAGTTTTCTGCCGTATGCTGACTACCAAGACCAAACCTTTCGGCAATTGATTTATAATTTACTTCCTGTGCAAAATTGGCTATTATATAATTGGTTATCTTCACTAATGCATCAAGATATCGAATTTTAAAACGTCTCTTTATATCTACGGTGATAATATTATTTACAAGCCGTTGAATGTATGCTTTAGAGTCTTTTACGTTAAATAACTCTGGGAAACCTCCTTTAAGAAGATATTCTTCAAATGCCTTTTTACGAAAAGCTATATCTTTTGTTGTCAGGGCATTACTTTTTATTTCCTTTATCTGTAGATATTCCGAAAATGAAAATGGAAACAGTTCTATCTGATTGTAACGCCCTGTCAAATATGTGCTTAACTCGCTGCTAAGCAATTTAGCATTTGATCCAGTTATAACAATGTGGATATTCTGACGCAAAAGTCGATTGACAAATAGATTCCATCCTTTGACATTTTGAATCTCATCAAGAAACAGATATTTGAAGTCACCATAGACCATATATAGAGCCTCTAATACCTCATCTAATTGCTCAGTTTTAAGGTCAGCTAACCGTTCATCGTCAAAGTTGACGTAGGCATAATTGATTTTGTTTTTCAGCAACACCGTATGACACAACGTTGATTTTCCACAACGACGTACCCCAATGACTATTTGTGCAAGTGGACTATCCAAATCCACCAATCCTTCTTCCTCTCTTTTGCATACCTTTTCGAGATCAAAGTTAAGCACTTCCATTTGTTGGTCTGCGACTATTTTTGAATATCTATTTGTAGTCATAATCATTGATATTAACCTTTCTACTGCTGCAAATATACTACAAAAATTGATTTAACTGCACTAAAAACAAGAAAATGAATATCTAAACTGCACTAAATAGGAGTAATATGACAATCAAACTGCACTAGAATCAATTATCTTGACCTACAAACTGCACTATTAAAACCTGAAAGCCCCCCTCATTAAATCCTGTTCCGATCTTGGTATCCCATACTTTGTCGCTGTTTTTTGCCAATTGGAAACAGATGCTTTAATTTCATTGAGGATTTCTTCAGCCCGAACTTTGCTCAGACTGAAGTATTTGGCCACACTCATGGGTAGATTAAAGTCCAGAGCGTTGTCTTCTTCAGAAATATTCAACTTCAAACCGGCGCCTTGTTCCTCCGGGTTGACATCATAAGCAGGGGAGAGGGTCCATCCTTTTGAGGTAAGTAAGAAACCATGGTTTCGCAGATGGTCATCACAATTTGAAACAGCAATGTTGAAAACAATTCTGCGCCAAAGTTGTTCCAGATTGCCATCCGTATGGATGCAATTTGCCATTATCCATTCCGCAAGCTCCAGATAACTCACGCCTTCCCCCGAGTCTGCACCATCGGTATAACCAAGCAATGTCATGGCCGAAGCAAAATGGATACGTTTGCCTTCGTTTGTCCGGTCAAAACGCTTTGTCAGGAAAGTATGCTGTTTGTCGCTAAATTTTTGGGCTTTAAAATCGGTGACCTGGATACCACCAAGCAGAGCCAATTCTGCAGTTACTGCTTCCCAGGCTCCAACATCCTTGGTGTCGTGACCACTCGGAAATTTGGCAATCCACAAGGCCCCGTTTTTATCTAGTATATTTGCTTTAGGCCTGGCTCCACCCAATGAAGATCCGGGTGCTATCAGCATATTTAGCCATTTGGAATAATCAGGATTATCTTTTAGTTCTTCCTTTTCAAGTTGCAAGCTAGCATATTCAAGATCACGAATAGTTGTCCAGGGAGGAGTTGCCAGTGCTTTATTGTTATCCATAAAATCGCCCTCCGGGGAAAGTTTGAAACGCAGAGCTCCCATACGGTTGCCGTCATAGACGCCCAACAAATAATCTGCTTCAGTCAATGTACGAATAGGGCGGTTTTCACTGTGTGCCAAAAGAACCTCCCGTCTGCGCATCAGGACTCGTCCCCAGCGATCCGGAGAGGAATCCAGAAACAACCCAAAATTGCTTTTGTCAGTAGGTAGGTATTGCTTTCCTATGAACTCCGCCAAATCGGGATCTAAAGCTCTGAATTGTTTGTTTTTCAACCATTCCGAATCGTTCTCAAACGAAAAAACTTCCTTACCACGCAGTACTTCACTGTGTAATACACCCATAAAGACAGCGTTATCCGAATCTGCCCAATCCATATATACAAATATGTTTTTTTGCTGTGCCATCTGTTATTTCTTTGAGGCCCGTTCTTTTACCACTAATTTTGAGTCCTGCAATCTCCTTCCCAGTTCATCGTCTTTGGCAACAAGAAGCAAATCTTTATCCAGACCAAGCACGGCAAGCACCCGGAAATAGTATCCAATGGCAACACCCTCATCACCTTTTTCAATCTTGATAAGAGTTGTACGTGAAATCCCGGCACGCTCTGCAACAGTTTCAGATGAAAAATCCCGACGTAAACGTGCATATTTAATATTCTCTCCAAAAGTCTTCAGAGTTCTTTGCTGACTTGGTAGAAGTGTACGTTTCATACTATAATGTGTATAATTATATACAAAAATAGATAATATTGTTCATAATTACAAACATTATAGAATAAATCTTTATTAAGTAAAATTTTCAAAATGAATAAGATATATTTGTATTCATTAAATGAAGATATATGAAAAAGCTTGTTTTTTTAATTCTTTTATCTATCTGTTGTTTTTCCCCGAAAGTCCAAAAAGTCATCATCTTGAATTTACTTTAAATGGTATTCAATTTGAGAAACTCAGAATTGGAACTTTAGATAATTCGACGGGTCAAGAGGTTTTATTATGGGGAACAACAAATGACAAATGCAAATGGACATTTGAAATTCCTGATAGTCTCTGGACGACAATTAACTAATGCTTATTTTATCTATATATTACTATTTTAATGGTTAATTGACTATAAAAATTATTTTTTTACATGAAAAATGAAAGAAAAAGACGAAATGGAGAGAAACACCGACGGTTAGTTAATGGATATAAGATTCCTGAGAATTATAAAATTGAGGATCTAAGATTTATGAATTTGGAAATCGATATCCGATAACTATTGCAAATCTGTATTGTAATAGACAATAAAATAGCTAATTATTGTAAAGTTAACAGCAGTTAAAAAATTAAATACACTAAAAATGAAAAAAATATATAATTGCAAAAACGAAATTAATTACAAAAAGCAACTAATTCAAATCGGTACATCCACAAAAAATAGCAGTAATGATTAAAAATATATGTAGTATTAAAATATTAATGATTATTTTATTTTTAGATTTCAATATTCAGTTTTCTTTTTCTGCTGAAAAGCCGCAAGATCCGATTCAGGAAAAAAATGATCCTGATAGTGTGAATAAGCCGGTGGCAGAAGACGAAGACGCAAATTATGATCCATCGATTGAGCCTATCGATTCAACAGCCATAGCCTTTCTTGATGATAAAGTTGTTCCTTATCAAGAAGCAATGAAGTATTGTTTTGAAGAAAATAAGGGAAAATTGAAAGCATTGTTTTACCCTATTGATGCAATATTCAATTATGGAGAAAAAGCACGCAATGGATTAGTTTTGTTGGAATCCTGTAAAATTGAATCAAAATGAAATATAAGAAATGCAGTTGGGTTTTATTCATGGTTTTTCTGACTGTAGGAACCATGGCAGAGACTGTCCGGTATAATATAGAAGGAAATGTCCGCCCACAAAATAATGGGAAAGAGGTCATGTTGTTTCAATTTATTGGAAATAAAGTCTCAAATGTAGATACATGCATTGTTGATAAAAATAAGTTTTATTTTGAAGGACAATGTGATACGTGTAAGTATGCAATGATTTCTTGCGGTAATTATCCGGATACCGTTTTGGCTGCCAAGTTGATGTTGGAAAACGGAGTGATAAATGTCCGCTTAGATAAGAGGTCTGTTATAGGTGGGACTCCATTGAATGACATCTATCAAGATTATTTGGCAAAATTATATTCAATTTCAGATAGTTTGAAAGAGAATGAAAACAGAACAGATTTGGACAGCATTGCTCAAACAGAGAAAGAAAAGAATTTGTCCAGCATTTTAGATGAATTGAAAACAGATCTTATAAAAAATAATATAAAAAATCCGTTAGGTCTTTGTCTTTTTAAACAAAAGTTATTCAACTTCCGCGAAAACGATTTTTATGAAATCTATCACGAGTCAGATTCTCAACTTAAAAATGATAAGGATATCATTCGTTACATTCGTTGGATGGAGAAGGATAAAGAAAAAAATCAAAAACGATATCAGAATCAAGCAGCGCTGGTGGGGACAAAATATACCGATCTTGAGTTTCTTACTCCGACGGGGGAGAAAAAGAAGCTTTCCGATTACGTGGGCAAATCCAAATACGTATTGCTCGATTTTTGGGCATCGTGGTGTCACCCTTGTATGGAAGAACAGCCATTAATAAAAGAGATGTACACAAAATACAAGGACAAAGGATTGGAAATTATTGGTATTTCTTTGGATGACAATAAAACATTATGGAAGAATGCTATAAATAAGATTCAAATGACCTGGCCACAACTTCGTAATTCAGAGGGAGATTCTACTACTCAGAAAGCTTATAAATTCATTGGAATCCCTTATACAGTTTTGATAGATCAGCAAGGTTCTATTTTGAATACCAATATGAGAGGGGGTGATTTAAAAACAACGTTATTAAGGCTTTTTCCAGAATGAAAAAGAAAAATCCAGAGAATACTGTTCTGCATATTTAACATAATAACTCTGTGATTTAATGATTAAGTCCACTTAATTTGTATTATAAGATCCTAAAAATCATGATTAAAGCGAAGACAAATAATACTTACATTTTAATTTTCTATTTACTGATTTTTTTATCTTTTTCTTCTTTGTCTTTTTCTCAACGAAAAACTATCCCTTTTCATTTAGACGAACGAAATAGAATCATTTTAGAATATACCATAAAAGGAGAAAAAGTTAATTTGTTTTTTGATACAGGAACCTCTGAAAATTTTATCGATATCAATTTTTCTGATAAAGTAGATTTCTTACCTCATAAAAAAAACATGAAATTTACATTTAAAACAATTAGTGATATTACTCTAAATTTGATCCAACCTGATAGTCTATATAAAACAGATTGTGTATTTAATGGCGGTTGGTCACTCACGGACATGAATGAAACCCGAAAGCTTTTAAATCTGGGTGACAATGTAAATGGAATCGTTGGGATAAATTATGCGTTTTTTAAAGATGTTGTTGAGATCAATTTTAAAAATAAGAAATTATATATTTGGGATTCGTTCCCCAAGAAATATTTAAATCACGCAAAAATGCTACAAGTAAAAATTGTAAGATCTGATGATGGGCATAAAACAAAATATTCAGATTTGTGGTCAAAATATCCTTACATTAAAAGCTCATTTACAATTGCAGACAGCATTCATTTAAACCCACTTTTTTGCCTGGATACTGGCTGTACGCCTTATGCAGCTATTGCGGTTTACGACAGTTTATTGTTTACCACTCTTATGGAACACAAAAAAAATATAACTGAAAAATATGGTATAAATTACCCAACCACACGATTACAATTACCCGAATTAGGTATTGATTCATCGTATGTGAGCATTAGTGCCATTCCTCCCTTTCATACCGATAAAGAAAAATCAGATATAGTAGGTACAAAAAAAATTGAAGGTTTACTTGGTATGGGTTTCTTTATAAAATACGAAATAGTTTTATTTGATTGTATGAATAAAATAGGTTACTTTATAAAAAGAGAATAAGCCAAGATATCTTTCTGTGGATCGAGCATCATCCAACCTGCAAATATGAATTTTGGAACAATGACAGGATGAATAATTTTATTCAGGATTTTTATCCACAATATTGGGCGATTTATAATAGTATAAGCTTGAATCCATTCATTAATCTAAAATAATTTAACAGATGAAAAAGCTCTTATTTATATGTTTTATATTTTTTTATATTGTTTCCCCGAAAGCCCAAAAAAGTCATCATCTTGAATTTACTTTAGATGGTATTCAATTTGAGAAACTCAGAATTGGAACTTTAGATAATTCGACGGGTCAAGAGGTTTTATTATGGGGAACAACGAATGACAAAGGCAAATGGACATTTGAAATTCCTGATAGTCTCTGGCAGAATATGACTTTTTTAGTTTTAGGCAAGGGGGATGCTACTAAGAAAATTTACGATTACATTCATCTTACTGAAAAAAGTGATAATATTCCGTATTCAAGAGCCTTAAATTCTCATATTACGCCTGATCTATTAAATGTAAATGTAAAAGCAAAACTTTTTAATATTGATACCCTTTTGGTTAATGGCTACACTTTAATTCATTACGATTTTATAGCGATACCGGAAGAATCCTCAGGAATTAAAGCGATGCTAAGATATCCGGATTTTTGTGTATTTCACAATGATTCAATAAATGAGAATCTTGCTTATGGAGAACAGCTAAGATCGTATATTCAGGCTGTAAAAGCGTGCCCTGATTCGAGATTTCTGTCAAAGAGAATGAGTGAACAACTGAAGAATTTTCGTTCATCCAAAGATGCCAAGCTCGTTTTTGATTGTTTTTCAGACAGTATTAAGAAATCGAAATACGGAAAAGATATAGAAACAGGACTAAAACAAGATTGGACAAAATTTGAAAATATAGCCTTGAAAAATGTGTTGACAGACAAAGATGAAAAAGTCGTACAGGATAGCATGAAATACAACCTGATATGTTTCACGGCATCTTGGTGTGAGGCTTGTAGAAACGAAATACCCTTATTGAAACAACTATATAAAGATCTAAAGTCTTATCCGTTTGAAATGGTCTATGTATCAGTTGATCAATATGAACAATCTATGTCTGCATTTAAAAAACTAGTAGTTAAAGACTCTATACCATGGCGCAGTCTTTTCTCCCATCCAAAAAACATGGATATGAAATATCAAATTCAGACTCTTCCGACAAACATGCTTGTCTATCCCGATAATCATGTAGAGTTTATGGATGTACGTGTTGAGGCTATAAAAAACAAATTGTACAGGTTGGTAAAGGGGGCATTTTAAAACTAAAATTCAATTTGTAAGACCGATTAAAATGAATACTTGTACGGTTTTCAAATATATTGAATGTCATTTATTGAAGTTTATCATCGCCGAAGCTTTTGAAACCGATAATGAGAAGATAATGGATACTCTCATTAACCGAAGTGAAACGTTCAAACATTATATCAATTTTGACAAGCTGAAAATAGAGCAAGCGGTAAAAATAGTACTTGCGAAACTTAAGTAAGCAAGAAATAACCACCACTAATATCTAGAAACTGACATGAATAAATTCAAAACACTCCAAATTCTCTTTTTCCTACTTCTTTTTACTGCAGCAATCAATGCCCAAAAAACAGAGGTACAATATTTGTCTGGTACAGACAAAGACCATACCGTAACATGGGATTTCATGTGCAATAACGGCATGAACAGCAACAAATGGACCACCATTCAAGTTCCTTCACAATGGGAACAGCAAGGATTCGGATCTTATTTGTATGGTAATGTAAACCGCAAAGTCAGCGAAAAAGGTTTTTACAAATACAAATTTACCGTTCCTCAACAGTGGAAAAGCAAAAAACTTTATCTTGTCTTTGAAGGCTCTATGACGGATACAGAGGTAAAAATAAATGGAAAACTGGCCGGCCCCATTCATCAAGGTGCATTCTACCAGTTTAAATATGACATTTCAAAACTGCTTAGTTTCAAAGGTGAAAATTTATTGGAAGTCACAGTAAGCAAAGAATCCGAAAACGAAAGCGTAAACAGAGCGGAACGTATTTCAGATTTCTGGGTTTTCGGAGGAATTTTCAGACCTGTATATTTGGAAGCTCAACCCGATGCCTTTATCGAAAGGGTTGCCATTGATGCCAAAGCAAATGGTTCATTTTATATGGATGTTTTTGTGAATAAAGCGTCCAAAAACAGCACTATTGAGGCACAAATACAAACTCTAGAAGGAGAGAAAGTGGGCGAACTCTTGAGCACAAACTCAAAAACTGATGCTGAAAAATACAACATCAAAGGCACCATTTCAAATCCCAAACTCTGGAATCCAGAAGACCCTAACCGCTATCAGGTTGTTGTAAGTCTTAAAAATGGCAAAAAAACGACCCATCAATTCACTCAAAAATTCGGTTTCCGCACCATTGAGCTAAAACCCTCAGATGGTTTCTATTTGAACGGTACAAAAATTTTGTTCCGCGGTGTCTGCCGTCATACCTTCACCCCTTCGACCGGTCGTACCAGCAGCAAACAAGTCGCCATCGATGATGTTAATTTGATTAAAGACATGAATATGAATGCCGTGCGCATGAGCCATTACCCACCAGATCAATACTTTTTGGATGTGTGTGACTCTCTGGGATTATTTGTTCTGGACGAACTAGCCGGCTGGCAAAAATCCTACAACGACACCACTGCAAAAAAACTTGTTAAAGAAATGATAATCAGAGATGTTAATCATCCTTCGATCGTAATATGGGACAATGGCAACGAGGGCGGATTTAACAAAAGCGTTCGTCTGGATTATGGCTTATACGACCCCCAAAACCGAACCGTCATTGAACCATGGTCGACGTATCTGAATACAAACACCCACCATTACCCACAATACAATGCAGTGTATAAAGCATTAACCACCGGATCTACCGTCTTTTTCCCAACCGAGTGTTTACACGGCTTGTACGATGGAGGACATGGAGCCGGATTGGACGACTACTGGAATCTGATGACTTCAAATAAACTATCCGCGGGTTGTTTCCTTTGGGTTTTTGCCGATGAAGGTATTGAACGCAGAGACAAAAACGACTCCATCGACACCAATGGAAATTATGCCCCCGATGGAATTCTGGGACCCTATCACGAAAAAGAGGGAAGCTTTTACACCATCAAAGAAATATTGTCGCCGGTTCATTTTAAATACACTGTTTTACCAACAAGCTTTAATGGTAGCTTAGACCTAGTTAACCGATTCATATTCAGTAATATGAATGAATGCAAATTCATCTATGAATTGGCAAAAATCAAACAACCATTTACCAAATTAAATATTCAAAAACAAAAAGAAGATGCTCAGTCTCCCAATATTGCTGCCGGTGACAGTGGTGCACTCAGGCTCAATCTACCTGTAAACTGGAGGGATTACGATGTGTTGTATGTGACGGCTACCGACAAATACAATCGTCAAATCAACACCTGGTCCTGGAACATCAGTTCACCTGCTGAAATGTCCAAACAGATCATTACAGAAAACACCAACAAGGTATTGGTAAGCGAACTCGACAGTTTATTGACCCTGAAATCTGAACAAACCGTCATTACTTTCAATAAAAATAATGGTTTAATTACTGAAGTTAAAAACAACGGTCAGACTCTGTCATTTAGCAATGGACCGAATTTTGCCGGAATTAAAACAACCTTCAAAAATCTAAAGCATTATGCAGTGCCCAATGGGTACGTTGTAGAACTGGTTTACGACAGTATTTGTCATGCCAAGTGGACCATTCTTCAGGGAGGCTGGATGCAGTTGGATTACGATTATAGCCCGAAAGGCAATTTCGACTTCACAGGCATTTCTTTCACCTATCCTGAAAGTCTCGTAAAAGGTGCTACATTGATGGCTAACGGTCCATATCATGTCTGGAAAAATCGCCTGAAAGGAACACAATTCGGTGTTTTCAATAAGGAATATAACAACACCATTACGGGTCAAACTTGGGTTTATCCTGAATTTAAAGGTTATTACTCCAATTTCTATGGTGTGGAAATTCAGACAAAAGAAATGCCTTTCACCATCGTAACCGCAACTAAAGACTTATTTTTACATCTCTTTACCCCGGAAACAGCCCTCAACGCAAAGGGAGGTGTAACTCCGTTATTCCCGACAACAGGTACCATTTCCATCCTCGATGGAATCACAGCTATTGGAACAAAATTCTCCGATGCAACAGGAGAAGGACCGCAGGGACAAAAAAACTTGCGCAATGGCAGCACCTTTGTTGGTAAATTATTCTTTAAATTTGGAAAATAAACTTTGTAACCAGAATATCTTTATACAAATATGAAACAGAAACAAATAGCTTTCATCGAAAGGATTTCAATCTTAGCACTCAAGCTTTGGAGCAAATCAACCGCATTTGTTATTGGATTTGGAGCTTTGGTGTGGTTCATAATACGGGTTGTACCCAAACCCAGCAGAGCATCCTATCCTTGCCAGCAAGCTGCCTTTCCCATCGCCAGTGCGTTCGTCGTTTGGCTTGCCGGAACGCTTTCAAGCATGTATATTTTAAAAAAAATGTCTAAGACTTTTGCAAACCACAAACTGGTCGCTACTATTTGTGGAATAGCCTCCATGGTGGTTTTGGTTGTTTGTTTTACCGTAATGCCGTTGGGTATTCTTGATTCAATCGGTGCCAATACTGCTGAGAACTACACTCCTGCTGTCGGTTTTGACTGGAAACCGGGCGCATCCAACGAGCCTATTGGTGTTGCAGGAGGAATCTACCCCGGACGCGTTGTTATGGCTCGTAATCCATTAGCCGCAAAATGGGCAGGAAACTGGAAAAAGAACGAAGACCAATGGTGGTTGGATAAGAATACCGATGTAGAAAAAATTAGCGAAATGTTATCCGTTACTTTGTTAAAACTTACCGGTGCCAAAAAAGACGCAGAGGCTTGGGATAAAATTTTTAAATACCACAACAATAATACGCGTGGGTTTAAAGATAGGGCTTACAAAGCTGGTGAAATTGTAGCCATTAAGATAAATCTCAACAACAGTAGTGAAACCAAAGTTGACAATCAAAGCGATGCAACACCGCAAGTGGTCTTGGCTATGGTGCGTCAATTGGTAAACTATGCCAAAGTGCCTCAAAACAACATTATCATTTACGATGTACGACGCATGATGTATCCTGCGATGTTAACTACCGTATGGAAAGAATTCAAAGATGTGCGCTTTTTGCAATCAGATCCGGCGAGCAGCAAACAACCAGTTAATCCCGCTTATGGCGATCACCATGGTATAGAAGCGGCTCAATGGGTAGAAGGTATCAGCTATTCGGCTGGTAAATTCAAGGATGCCAAGCTAATCCCTCAACAAATCATGGATGCCACTTACCTGGTCAATCTAGCCATGTTGAAGCTACACTCCTATCCATACAACTACATGGAAGACGGCGACGAAGGTCAAACTGCAATAACCATGACAGGTAAAAACCATGCTGGTTCCATCAAAGGCACACCAGAACTGCATGCCATACTCAACACCAAACAGGAAGGTAAAAAAAATGCTTATTCTCCATTGGTAGACTTGGCAGCTTCACCAAACTTAGGTGGAAAAACCATCTTGTATATGTTGGACGGTATGTATTGTGGACGCAAATGGCGCACATACCCACTACACTTCCCAAATCCCCCTTTCAACAACAAAGTTGTTCCTTACGAAAATCCGGAATGGCCATCTTGTCTTTTAGTTTCTTTGGATGGTGTTGCCATACAGTCTGTTGGACTTGATATTGTTTATGCTCAAAGTAAAAACAACATGGAGCCAACTTATCACAATGTTCCTAGGATTCTGGTCCGTGAAAATGCTGACGACTTCCTTCACGAGATGGCTACCCCTGAAAATGCACCTTCGGGTATCAAATACATGCAGGGTGGCAAACCGGTTAAGAGTCTTGGCGTATTTGAACATTGGAAAGACGACGCATCTATGAAATATTCCAGAAATCTGGACCCCAAAAATGGAAAAGGGATAGAATTTATTTATATTCAATTGGGAAACAAAACCAAATAATCTAAATTAATGAAAATGAAAAATCTCGTAACATCCTTCAAATCTCAAGTGCGAATCGGGTTGTTCCTATCTGTTTTTTCAGTAGGCGTAGGTCAACAAATCCATGCACAAACACCAGCTTTGTCAGCAGCGTTGAAGGGCGAAGACCTTTCACGCTTTGATTTCTTTTATGCAGGTGAATCAAAACTTGAGAACATGTACATCGTGCGCAAAGGCAAAATTGTATGGTCATACACCCATCCGGGAAAAGGCGAAATCAGTGATGCTGTGATGCTTTCAAACGGAAATGTTCTTTTTGCGCATCAGTTTGCCATTACCGAAGTGAATCAGAAGAAGGAAGTTGTTTGGAACTACGATGCACCGGCAAATACGGAAATTCATACCGCGCAACCCATTGGCAAAGATTTGGTGATTTTTGTTCAAAACAGCAACCCTGCTAAAATCTATGTAATCAACAAGAAGACCAACAAAATGGTTAAAGAATTAACCATTGAAGCCGGCAATCCAAGCAGCACCCACGGTCAATTTCGCCACGCGCGCTTAACCAAAGCCGGTACGTATTTGGTTTCTCACATGGATAAAGGCAAAGTTTGCGAATACGATTCAAACGGAAAATTACTTCTGACCATCGATGCTCCTGGCTTGTGGGGTGCAGAAGAAATTGCAAATGGCAACATCTTGATTGCGGCTAGAAACAAAGTGTCGGAAGTCAATCGCAAATCGGAAGTTGTTTGGGAATACCCACTCATGAGCAATCCCGATTTCGCAATCAACTCCCCACAAATTGCTATTCGTCTAAAAAATGGCAACACCATTGTAAACAATTGGTTTAACCAATGGAGCAACGAAGATGTCAGCAAAAAACCGCTTCAGGCCATTGAATTAACACCCGATAAAAAAGTGGTGTGGGCTTTGCGCTCATGGGTTAATCCTGCAAACCTGGGTCCATCAACCATCATTACCCCTCTGAATGAGCCCCGTACAACGGAAAAAGCGTTCTTCGGAGATATTCACTAAAATTAAAAGTCTACCCAAAACGTCATGGGTGTTTCATAATTACAAACATTATAGATAAACATTAATTACCCTAACAGCTAAAGTTCCATATAATACACTATTTTCATACAAAAACAATCTATTCGTCTGATTACTAAAAGTATAAAAAATATATTGCAAATTCACTTTTTAATCGTAGATTTGCATAAATAACGTTTATATGATAGAAAGGATATTAAAAAACAAGCTGTTAGAGCTAATTACAAAGTATCCGATCGTGACCCTAACGGGTCCAAGGCAATCCGGTAAATCGACATTACTTAGAACTTCATTCCCCGATTATCAATATGTGTCGCTTGAAGATCCTGATATGAGACTTTTTGCATTGGAAGATCCGCGTGGCTTTTTGACTACTTATCCCGATAAAACGATTATTGACGAAGTGCAGCGCGTGCCTGCACTTTTCTCTTATCTGCAAACACATGTAGATAATGAAAATAAGGAAGGAATGTATTTGTTGGCCGGTTCGCATAACTTCTTGCTAATGGAAAGTATCAATCAATCGCTTGCAGGTAGGGCCGCTATCTTACGTTTGTTACCATTCTCTCACTCAGAGATGAAAACGGGCAGTATAGTCCCAAATACTATTGACGAAGAAATTTTTAAAGGGGCATATCCTCGCCTTTATGATAAGGATATAATACCCACAGATTACTATCCATTCTACATTCAAACCTATGTGGAGCGGGATGTGCGTTTAATGAAAAATATAGGGGATTTAAGCAAATTTATTAAATTCATTAAACTTTGTGCTGGTCGCATCGGGCAATTACTAAATCTCTCGGGATTGGCAAACGAGTGTGGGGTATCTGTTTCAACTGCTACGGCTTGGGTATCCCTTTTAGAGGCCAGTTATATACTTTATTTGTTAAAACCAGATCACAATAATTACGCAAAGCGATTGGTGAAAAGTCCCAAACTATACTTTTATGATACCGGTTTAGCGTGTTCTTTATTGAATATAAAGAGTACCGAACAGGTGACTACACATTTTCTTAGAGGAGGCCTATTTGAAAATTTAGTCATCAATGAATTTGTAAAAGAGTCTCTAAATAAGGGCGAAGAACCGAATTTGAACTTTTGGCGTGACAGTACAGGAAATGAAGTTGATTTACTCCAAACTGTCGGAAGTAAACAGTATGCCTACGAAATAAAATCAGGGGCAACTTTCTCACAAGATTACTTCAAGGGTGTCAGTAAATGGGCAAAGTTGTCAGGAGCTAATTCCGAACAATGTTTTGCCATATATGCAGGAGAAAAATCAATAAAAACGTCCCACGGGGAAGTCCTTTCGTGGAAAAAGAAATAAAGACACAAATGAAAAATATCAAACCACATCTTTTCCTATTCCTTTTCTTGCTCCTTTTTACCCCAAGCCTCAGTTTTGCCCAGCAGGATTCAGCGTTGATTAAACTCACTTCCTTTGTGGAGAAGGTGAACTCCTTCAGTCAATACCTGCCGCAGGAGAAAGTGTATGTGCATATGGACAACACCGATTATTTCCTGGGGGAATCAATCTGGTTTAAATGCTATGTAACCAATTCGGAGTTGAATAAGCCTTCCGATGTCAGTAAGATTCTGTATGTGGAGCTCCTTTCACCCAATGGTGATGTGGTGATAAGTAACAAATACAAGATAGTGAACGGACAGTGTCATGGAGATATGTTTCTGGATACCAAGGTGATCTATTCCGGCTTTTACGAGTTGCGTGCCTATACCAGATATATGACCAATTTTGATGCCAAATGTGTTTTTTCCCGCGTTATACCGATCTATTCTGCACCAAAAGACAAGGGAGTCTATACCGAACATAAAATGATTGGCAACAATACATCCCGTCCGTCAGTTAGGGAAAAGAAGCCCGAAAGGAATGATGTCGATATTTCCTTTTTCCCGGAAGGTGGAAACCTGATAGCAGGTGTGGAATCAAAAATTGCATTCAAGGCTACCGATAATGAAGGAAGATTTATTGATGTCACTGGAATTGTATATAATGAAAAGAAAGAGGCAGTGGCTCCATTTTCATCCATTCATCAGGGAATGGGTACATTCAGTTTAATGTCCGATGGAGGAAAATACAGTGTGGAGGTTCAATCCATGGATAAAAAAAGCATAATGGATCTACCGGCCTCTCTGCCAAATGGTTATGTAATGAGGGTCGATGCTATTACGAATGATTCTATTCAGATACAAGTGCAAAAAAGCAACGATTTGCCAGGAGAAATTGTCGGAATTGTAACCATGGTCAGGGACAAAGTGTATCAATTTGCAAGCCTTGATTTTAGTCAGGAAAACGTTTTAAGCCTGTCGTTTAGCAAGGCGGAATTGCCAACCGGAGTAGGTCAGGTGATTTTATTTGACACACAAGGAAGGATCCTTTCCGATAGGCCTGTATTCATAGAAAAAAAGGATACCTATCTGAGCATACAGGGAAAAATGGACAAGACTTCCTATTCGCCCCTCGAAAAAGTGAGCATGGATTTTAGCATTCAGGATGGTTCCGGAAAGCCTGTTGAGACCACCTTTTCCCTGTCGGTAAAAGACAAGGCTACCAGTCTGGAAACGGCAGTCAAAGACAATATTCTGGTCAATATGTTGCTCTCTTCCGACATCAAAGGGTATATCGAAAATCCGTCCTACTATTTTGAGAACGTAGACAGGAAACACATGCAAGCATTGGATTTGCTTCTCATGACGCAGGGGTGGCGACGTTACCAATGGAAGCAGATGACTGGACTGGAACCCAAACTGATGACCCAAAGAGTCGAGAAGGTCCTGATGATAGACGGAAATGTCAAAAGCATTGTGAAGAAATCGCCCAAGCCGAATATGGACCTGGAGTTGATTCTCAACAAGCAGGATACCGCCTGGGCCGGAGCGAACTATACAACTGGCTATTGTAAAACAGGACTGAGTGGAAACTTCACCTTTTACATTGATATGGATATCAATGGTAAGTGGAATACAGTGATTCAGGCAAAGAGCAAAGGCAAACGGAAGGATACCCGCATCATGCTGGACCGGACTTTCAGCCCAACTCCCAGAGCATATACATTCTTCGATACGGAGATGAATGTGCCAATTATGAATGTGAAAGAAAATGATGAAAATCCGATAGCGGTAATTCCGGAATCCTTGGAAAAAGCGAAGGTTATAGAGCCTGTTTTGGATGATACTTTGGATATGACACAAAGGGATCACCTGCTTAAAGAATTGGAAGTTCAGGCTAAGCGGAAACAAATTGAAAGTCAGGAAAAATTGGCAGAAGCGGTTCTTGTCTATGATGTAGAGCAAGAAAACGACAAGATTTTGGATGAGGGAGGTGAGCAATACGACAATATTTTGTCCTTTATGAAGCAGACTAATCCATTTTTCTTGTATTATCCAAATGTAAAAGCCAGGCAAGCTGTTGATTCGCCTAGCAGTAGCGATCCAAACGACTATTATACGTACAAGAATAGACCGGTCATGTTTCTTCTGGACAATAAACCCATCGTAGAAACGGCCTGGAAAAGTGTGGATAATATTAGTATGACCCGGATTGCAAAAATAACGATCTGTGACGAAGGAAGCACTCCTTTGACCATGTTTGATGAAACAGGAGCCTATTCGTCTGATTTGTCAGTGGATGTACGAAGTTCAGAGGCCAACTTGCTGAGCATTAAAGAACGTACATCAACTAATGCTGAAAATCCGAATCCATCGGGCTTTGACCGATATGGAAAAATATTCTCCAATGTAGTCTACGTATTCCTATACTCGCGGCCAAACTATAAAAGTGTCACTCCGTCAAAAGGATTGAGACTGACCAGCTTCGAGGGGTATGCCGTTTCCAGGGAATTTTATTCCTCAGACTATAAATACGAATTGCTTCCGGATGAAACCGATTTTAGAAGGACACTCTATTGGAATCCAAACGTCGCAACAGACAAAGAAGGGAAGGCCAGCGTCAGTTTCTACAACAACAGTACAGCCACTGATTTTTCAATCAATGCTGAAACAATGACCCGAGATGGAAAGTTTGGAGTCTATAAACAAGAATAAAGTTACTCCAAATTCTTTCTCACTGCCTTTAGAAAAACCTGCATTTTATCGGCATCCTTGTCTTTGATAATGTCATGGAGTTCACTGAGCTTACTCATGATGTTCTCTATCTGCTTGGTAGCAAAAGGGTTGAACAGTATTTCCTGTAGCAAATAATCGTCCTCGGACATCAACCCCTGCGCTATTTGCATGTGACGTTTGAAAGTGGTTCCCGGTGCTTCCTGATGTCGCATTACAGAGCCAAAAACCAACGTAGAAGCAAATGGAATGGAAAGTGAATAGGCCGTTGTCTGGTCGTGCTTTTCGAACGTGTATTCAAAAATTTTCAACTTGAGCGAGCCATAAATGTCCTTAAAGAAAGCCTTGCCCAGGGCATCCGATTCTTTGATGATGATGGCACTTTGGGTACTCAGATCGCTGAGACTCGCAAAAGTCGGTCCGAACATAGGGTGGGAGGATACAAAACGAAATCCGCTATTGGCATAGAATTCCTTCAAACCCGTTTTGACCGAAGCAATATCCGACAGAATACAGCTCTTTGGCAAATAGGGAATCACATTCTCAAATGCCTCAATGGTGTACTTAATGGTCACTGAATTGATCATCAATTCCGGCTCAAATTCCCTGACCTCTTCCAAATCCGTTGTCCGTATCGCATTGTAAACAAACTTCAGCTGTTTCGGATCCACATCGTACAAGCAAACCTCGTGATGAAAGCTCAAAGCATCCGCAAAGAACCGTCCCATCTTACCAGCCCCAATTATCAGTATCTTCATCTTCTTCTCTTCTTTTTATCTTTCTTATCTTTCTCTTTCTCTTTCTTTCTTCTTCTTTTTCTTCAAACTGTCCACCCACCCTAAGGAAAATAGTTAAATGAGTGATGCAGTACAAGGCGCAGGAAAATTTTCTCCCGCAGCGTACTTTTCGTACGTGAGGACAGAAAATTTCCCTGCAACGCCGTAATGCGTGCTCATTTAGCTATTTTCTAAGTTGATGATTTCTATTTGTTGTCGTACGGACTCCTCGTGTATGGCTTCAAGAATCTTCTGCATACAATCCCCATCAATCCCAAACTTAATTGCCTGGTTGATCCTACCTTCCAAAATCTCACTGTATCTGCTAGCCTGCAATACCTGCATATTGTGTTCCTTCTTGAACGTTCCGATTTCACGGGAGATACGCATACGTTTGGAAATGATTTCAATCAGCTGGTCATCCATTTCGTCTATTTGCTTGCGGAGTTCGCTTAAGCTTTCGGTGCTTTGTTTACCATCGCGAATCACAAGCAGATTGAGGATGTAATCCAGGATATCAGGCGTAACCTGTTGATCTTTGTCACTCCATGCACAGTCCGGATTGCAATGAGATTCGATGATAAGACCGTCGAAGTTCATGTCCATGGACTGTTGAGAGATGGAAGCGATCAACTCGCGTTTGCCACCAATGTGACTTGGGTCACAAAACATGGGCAAGTTGGGGAAACGTCTGCGCAATTCAATGGGGATGTGCCATTGGGGTGAATTGCGGTAGATCTTTTTATCGGAGGAACTGAATCCGCGGTGAATGACACCCAGTTTACGAATACCAGCTTGATAGAGACGTTCAATAGCACCGATCCAAAGATCCAGATCAGGATTGACAGGATTCTTGATCAGCACAGGTTTGTCGCATCCTTCCAAGGCATCAGCAATTTCCTGCATAGCAAAAGGATTGGCTGATGTACGGGCACCAATCCAAAGAATGTCTACACCATATTTAATGGCCTCGGAAACATGTTTGGCAGTAGCCACTTCGGTGGAGGTGTACATGCCCAATTCCCTTTGAACTCTTTGCAACCATTTAAGGCCCTCAGAGCCAACACCTTCAAAAGCGCCTGGTCTGGTGCGTGGTTTCCATATACCGGCACGGAATATTTTGATTCCTCTGTCTGCCAAAAGTTTGGCTGTTTCCATTATTTGTTCTTCGGTCTCTGCACTGCAAGGACCAGCAATGACGATGGGACGTTTGGCGTCAACGCCTGGCAATAAAATTGATTCGAACTCCATTGTTTCCATAATTGTATGTTATTTTAATTTTTTTATTCTTTCAAGTGCTTTGGATAAATTATCCTCCTTGCAGCAGAGTGACAGGCGAATGTATCTGTCCCCTTTGCTGCCGAATATAAAACCGGGGGTGATAAAAACCCTGGCGTTATACAATACGTTATCGGCCATTTCAGCAGCTCCTATACAGGAGTCTGGAATGCGTCCCCAAAGGAACATGCCGGATTGTTTTGGATCCCATGCGCAACCAAGTTCCTGAAGGATGGCTTCAGCCAGTATGCGACGTTTCTTGTAGATATTATTCATGCTCTCATACCATTCAGGTCCTGCTTTCAGTGCGTTTACCGCAGCTTTCAGCATGGGACGGAACTGCCCGGAGTCCACATTGCTTTTCACCTTGACAATCCATTCAAGGAAGGTCGGATTGGTAGCAACCATTCCGATACGCCAACCTGGCATATTGTGCGATTTGCTCATGGAATTGAGCTCGATACAGATGTCTTTTGCACCCGGCACGCTCAGAATACTCAGGTATTCGGTGCTTAGGATAAAACTGTAGGGGTTGTCGTTGCAAATGACGATGTTGTGACGTTTGCCGAAATCCACCAGTTTTTCAAACAACTCCATGGAAGCTCTGCCTCCTGTGGGCATGTTGGGGTAATTTACCCACATCAGTTTCACGTTGGAAAGGTCCATGGCTTCGAGCGCTTCAAAATCGGGGTGCCAGCCGTTGTTTTCATCCAGACAATATTCGTGGATTTCTGCTTGAACCAGATTGCTGACTGCCATGTAGGTGGGGTATCCCGGATTGGGTACCAGCACGCCATCACCCGGATTCAGGAAGGCCATGGAAACGTGAAGTACACCTTCTTTGGAACCAATCAAAGGTTGAATTTCGGTATTCGAATCGAGAGCGACACCAAACCAACGGGCATACCAGTCGGCAAATCCTTTGCGAAGTTCGGGAAGGCCTCCGAATGGTTGATATCCGTGGGCATCAGGACGCGCAGCATCCTCAGCTAATAAACGGATGGTCTCTTCGGAAGGTGGCAGATCAGGGCTTCCAATACCCAGACTGATAACGTTTTGTCCTGCTGCATTCATTTCGGCTACTTCTTTAAGCTTTTTGGAGAAATAGTATTCCGAAACGTTGTTGAGGCGGTTGGCTGGTTTGATTGAGTTCATAGTTAAAGTTGTTGACGTCCGATTTTATATTCGCCAAGGACCTTTAAGTTTTTGGTCAGGGGTCTGATGGCGTCCAGACTTTGTTTGTATCTCATATAATCGTCAAAAGTGAGGTCAATGAAAAAAAGATATTCCCATTCGTGTCCCATAATGGGTAAAGATTGAATCTTGGTCAGGTTGTTGTGGTAAAAGGATAGTACCGATAACACCTGTGAAAGAGCTCCTTCTTCGTGGTTTGTGGTGAAAACGATCGAAGATTTGTTTATTTCAGAAGATTGATTGTATTGTTCTGCCGTCCAGCGATCGCATAAAATCAGGAAACGTGTAAAGTTTCTTTTGTTGGTTTCAATGCCCTTTGCTAAAATAGTCAATCCGTAAATCTTGGCAGCAAGCTCGCTACAAATAGCTGCTCTTCCCATGATTTGACCTTCTTGTATGGCTTTGGCACTTAGGGCTGTATCTTCGCTTTCAACCACTTTCCATGTCGGATGGCTTTCCAGATAGTCTGTGCATTGCATCAAAGCTATAGGGTGGGAGTGGACTTCTGCGATATCCTCCAATTTCTGTCCTGGCAGTACCGCCAGGCAATGGCTGATGCGTTGCTTGAATTCACCGATGATGCTGGTTTCGCTTTCTCTCAATAAATTGTGATTTTGCAAAAGACTCCCGGCAATAGTATTTTCGATGGCTATGATGCCAAATGTGGAGTTGTCTTTTCGCATTGCACTAAATACATCCTTGAATGTACTACATGGGACAATATCTATTTCTTCTCCTTCGAAAAAGGCTCTGGCCGCAATATCGTGATAGGCTCCGGCGACTCCTTGTATGGCTACTTTCTTCATAAATTTATTGTTAAAAAAAAATCCCGCCAATTGCTTAGCGGGATTTTTTTGATTCTTTATTTGTCTGTTTGATTATGCATACAAAATCCCGCTCTTACTGTTTCTAAAGTAAAAGTAAAAATAAAAGTATGCAAAACCTCTTTGTATCATATGGATGCTTTATTTCGCTACAAAAGTACGAATAAATTTGAAAACCGAATCAAATAGCAACTATTTTATATAAAAAAAGTGTTTTTATCTGGATTCTGTTTTATTTTACCCGAATCACAAAGGTGTCTGAAGACCTTCAGGCTTTTTGTGTCGTTCTCATCCAGGCTGTCAATCAGTTCATCCAATAGCAAGGGATGGGTGTTTAGGCTGTTTACTATTTTCTCCTCAATGCGATTATAGTCAAATCGGGAAAGTCCCATTTCATTTTTGGCCAGACAAACGTCGCATTTTCCACAATTGGGAGACTCTTTTTGTCCGAAGTAAAGTAAAAGCTGGCGACTACGGCAAACCTGATCCAAATTGGCGTAATCGAGTATCGCACCGATCCGCTTTTCGTAACGATCCAGCCTGTCCTCGTAGACCTCTTTTCGGAGAGCTACACGTTCTGTATCTTCTCTGGACACCATATATATAATGTAGGGTGATTTTTTTCTGGGAATATAATGGATAATACCCAGTTTAGAAAGCCGGATAAGACGTTCGTAAATATCTCTGGAATTGGTTTGCAACCTTTTGGCCAGCACTTCTTCCTGAATGGAGACCAGGTCGGCAAACAGTCCGGTGTAGGAGCGAAGCAGAGTCTGGAGCAGTTCATCGCTTTTGGCATCACCCAATCGCAGCTGGTAGAGCTCATCTCTTTTCGTCAGGAAATACACTCTGGAAGGATTGTCCTGTTCTTCCGTCAACTCCAGATAACCGGCTTGTTCCAGGATTTTGAGGGCGTGGTAAGCCTGCAGGAAATTGTACTTAAATTTGGTGCAGAAATCGTTCAGGTCAAAAGCCTTCATAAATCCCAGGCCGCCTCCCACAGGTATCTGATAATAGTGGGCCAGTGACTCATAGACTTTTCGGATGGTCTCCTTTTCAGGAAAACTATCACGGATCCGTTTTTTTAGTTTGGTGGCATCTGATTTCTGGAAGAGAAGTACGGCGTACGCCTTTTTTCCATCACGTCCTGCTCGTCCTGCTTCCTGAAAATACGCTTCTATAGAATCTGGCAGGTCCATGTGTACGACCAGACGGACATCGGCTTTATCAATACCCATACCAAAGGCATTGGTAGACACAATAACCCTGCATGCGCCCGACATCCAGGCTGCCTGTTTCTGGTCCTTGCGTTCATTGGTGAGTCCTGCGTGAAAGTAATCGGATGAAATGTTGTTGCTGCGAAGCATGTCTGAAATATCCTTTGTGCCTTTGCGACTGCGGACATAAACAACGGCCGTTCCCGGAGTTTTGTCCAGCATTTTCAATAGCATTTTATCCTTATCTTCTGTATGTCTGACCACATAGGCCAGATTGCTACGCTCAAAGCTTTTCTGAAAGACATTGTGTTTGGGGAAATGCAGGCGTTCCTGGATGTCCACTACCACTTCCGGGGTGGCAGTGGCTGTCAGAGCAAGCACCGGTACATCCGGTAAATGTTCCCGGATTTCGGCAATGTTCAGGTAGGAAGGTCTGAAGTCATAACCCCACTGGGAAATACAATGAGATTCGTCAACGGCTATCAGGTTGACCTTCATGAGCTTGATCCGACTCAGAAAAGAGTCTGTGCTGAGGCGTTCGGGCGAAACATACAGAAATTTGTAATTTCCATATAGACAATTGTCCAGCATGATCAGGATTTCCTTCTGGGTCATTCCTGAATAAATGGCAGCTGCCTTGATTTCCTTGCTTCTGAGGTTTGCTACCTGATCTTTCATCAGGGCAATCAGGGGGGTGATAACCAGGCAAATGCCTTCCATGGCAAGTGCAGGTACCTGAAAAGTGATGGATTTACCTCCGCCGGTAGGCATTAGGGCCAACGTATCACGACCTTCACAAACCGAGCGGATAATATCCTCCTGCAGGTCGCGAAATTCGTCATAACCCCAATACTTTTTCAGAATGTCGTGGTAAATGCTCATAAATTCCTCGTTTAGCCATTCAAAAGCAGTTATTCTTCTGCTTCGGTCTTGATGTCTTTAATCAGCAATTGGGTATAGTTTCCGCCATTGTAGTTATTTTCTTCGATGGAATAGGCTATATCAAACGGATTTCTGGTCTTGATAAAATTGAAGTGCTTTTGCATGCAGAAGCCGATGCCGTTCATGATGTTCTGCGAATCCTTGTCCACCATTTCCAGTTTCAGGTGGTTTTGTTCCCGTCCAAAAAGTCTGCTGGTGCTGTAATCGCTTACACTATTGGTGCTAAATATCGGCTTGGAATTGTCTGGTCCGAATGGATTGAACAGCTTCAACTGACGCACAAATTTGGGTGTGATTTCCTTGAAAGGAATATCTGCATCTATGTCAATAGTTGGTATCATCTGTGCTGGGAGAATGTTTGCGGCCACATAGTCCTCAAATCTTTTTGTGAATTCAGGTACTTTTTCCACTTTCATGGATAATCCGGCTGCGTAGGTGTGACCACCGAAGTTTTCCAGTAAGTCGCGACAATGGTCAATGGCTTTATAAACGTCAAAACCAGGCACAGAACGGGCAGATCCGGTGGCCAAATCGTCGGTGCGTGTCAGTACAATGGCTGGACGATAATATTCTTCAGTGAGTCTGGAAGCTACAATACCGATGACCCCTTTGTGCCATTCTTCGCTGTAAACGACAATGCCTTTTCGGTCCGAAAGATTGGTACAGGCGTGCAAAGCAAGGTTTGCCTCCTCTGTGATATTTTTATCCAGATCTTTTCTGGTTTGGTTGTATTGGTTTATTTCATCGCTCTTCCTTCTGGCAATGACAGGGTCATTGGTGGTAAGCAATTCGACCGATTCGTTGCCCGTCTGTATACGTCCGGAGGCATTGATGCGTGGTCCTATCTTGAAAACGATGTCGCTGATGGTGATGTCTTTATCGCTCAACCCACACGTATCGATGATGGCTTTCAGGCCTACACTCGGGTTGGAGTTCAGTTGTTTCAGACCATAATGAGCCAGTATTCGGTTTTCACCCGTAATCGGCACAATATCCGAAGCGATGCTGACAGCCACCAAATCAAGCAGGGGAGTCAGTTCTGAGAATTTAATTTTGTTGTCAATGGCAAAAGCCTGCATGAACTTGAAACCTACGCAACATCCGGATAACTGGTCGTACGGATACGTTGAATCGACCCGTTTAGCGTCCAGAACGGCGATGGCATCTGGTAACGTATCGTCTGGTACATGGTGGTCGCAAATGATAAAGTCAATGCCTTTTGTTTTGGCATATTCTACTTTTTCGATGGCCTTGATACCACAATCCAAAGCGATGATCAGCTTGTAATCATTGGCTGCCGCAAAGTCAATTCCTTTGTGTGAAATACCATAACCTTCGCCGTAACGATCTGGAATGTAATATCCTATGTTCGATGAAAACTGTTGAAGAAATTTGTATACTAAGGCTACTGCAGTGGTACCATCAACATCATAATCTCCATAAATGAGGATATGTTCTTTATTTTGCAAAGCGGCATTTAAACGTACTACCGCTTTATCCATATCGTTCATCAGAAATGGATCGTGCAAATCAGAAAGTTGTGGACGAAAAAATTGTTTGGCCTGTTCAAAGCTTGCTATCCCTCGCTGTACGAGCAGTCCAGCCAATATCGGGCTGATTCCCAGCTCTTTTGAGAGGGATTCCCTTTGGATGGTCTGATCGGGTGTAAGGGTTAAATGATTCCATTTGTAAGTCATTATATATATTATTTTTTTTCTTTCGGCTATGGGTGAGGCAGTTTCAGCTAACCTCGGAGACTTTCCCGAGCGTGTAAACTATTCGTTTTTTACGCATAAAAAGAGAAAGCAGACTTGTAAAGATACTGTTTTTTTTGAAAAAAGTTGGTTGCAGAAATTCTTAACTTATTAAATTGTGTTTATTTTTTGTAGTTATCTTTGTTTCATCAAAAAAAAATCAGGATGAACGATGAACTAATAAAAGCACAGGAAGTCCTTTATAAAGGGGGGCTTATTTTGTATCCAACTGATACTATTTGGGGCATTGGTTGTGATGCGACCAACGAAGAAGCGGTGAGACGTGTTTATGAATTAAAAAAGCGAGTGGATAGTAAAGCTTTGCTTGTTTTGGTAGATAGTGCAGTAAAATTGGATTTTTATGTTTCGGATGTGCCCGAAGTTGCATGGGATTTAGTGGAATTGTCTGACAAACCTTTGACCATCATCTATCCCAAAGCCCGCAATCTGGCAGCAAACCTTTTGGCTGAAGATGGAAGTGTGGGCATTCGCATTACCAGGGAAAAATTTTCCAGAAAACTTTGTGAGCGATTCAGAAAAGCCATCGTGTCTACTTCGGCCAATGTGAGTGGGGAAGTTTCACCACGTTTTTTTGATGAGATTTCACCCGAAATCCTGGCAGGAGTTGATTATGTTGTCAATTATCGCCGTGATGACAAGACGCCATCCAAACCTTCATCGATTATTCGTTTGGGAAGTGGAGGGCAGATCCAAGTGATCAGACCTTGATGTTCCTTTTGAAATTTGGTTCTATATTTATACCAAAATACTATTTGACCCGTTTAACTAATAACCGGAGACAATGAATGCCAGCTATTTCTTAAAATGAACGATAAAAAACGACTCATTCGCTATCTAGTTTTTGATTTTTTGTCAGCAATGATTGCCTGGCAACTATTCAACATCTTACGTTTTCATGTGTTCCGAGGCACCATTGATTATTCGAGTCTCTCATCCTTTATGTTTTCGATAAAGGGTCTGTGGATGGGCTTTTTTGTTCCTATTTTTTGGCTCGTTGTCTATTTTTTTACCGGTTATTATGCCAAGCCCAGACGAAAGACCAATCTGGGTGATTTAATGAATACCTTCATCAGTACACTAAGTGGGGTACTGTTTCTTTTCTTTGTGATTATCATCAATGATTACCCCGAAGAGCCGGATTTGTATTATGAAGTGGTCATCGCTTTTTTCTCCATTCACTTGTTTTTAACCTGGATTTTTCGTTTTGTCCAAACGGCTCCATTAATAGTTGCTCAGTCAAAAGGACTTTATTGCGTACCTGTTTTGATTATTGGAACCGGAGACAATGCAGCCAAAGTTTTGCAAGAATTTAATCAGTATAAAAGTAGTTTTGCCTACCAGCTTAAAGGTTTTGTTCGTACAGGCATTAATCCCAAAGATGTTGTTCCAACTCGGGAAATCCTTGGAAATATGGATGATTTGGATAAATTGATTGCCAGGTATAAAGTGGAAGAATTGTTTTATGCTATTGAAAGTCACAATCCTGACAAAATTCAGCCCTTGTTGGATTTGACCTATAAATACCGTATTCCGATGAAAGCCTTTGCCAACAAGCAGGATATTTTGGCAGGTAATGTTTCTCTTTTTTCGCTGTTTGGCATACCTATGGTCAATCTGACTCCCAGAACCATGCCTTCATGGCAATGCAACATCAAGCTTTTTTTTGATAAAATCTTTTCATTCGTTGTTTTGATTCTTTTATTGCCGCTCTATTTATATCTGGCTATTCGTGTACGTATAAGTTCGAAAGGCTGTGTCTTTTATTCGCAGGAGAGAATTGGAAAGCATGGTAAGGTTTTCAATATCTATAAATTTCGTACCATGTTTGTGGGTTCAGAACCGGATGGTCCGCTTTTATCACAGGTGGATGATCATAGGGTGACCTCTTACGGTCGATTTATGCGAAAATACAGGTTGGACGAATTGCCTCAGTTTTGGAATGTACTCAAAGGAGATATGTCGCTGGTAGGGCCACGTCCTGAACGAAAATATTTTGTTGACCAGATAGTTCGTAAAGCGCCACATTATTATTTGATTCAGAGTGTTTTACCTGGCGTAACATCGTGGGGTATGGTTAAATTTGGATATGCCAATACGGTAGATAAAATGATCAAACGGTTGGAATACGACATTATTTATCTGGAAAACCAAAGTTTGTTGATTGATCTAAAAATTATGGTTTTTACTTTAAAGCCGCTTTTCTCTGGAAAAGGGCAATAACTTGTTCAAAACGGCCCTTTCTTAAGGCCTTTTAGCATACTACATAAACGATAATTTCTGATTCCTTGCAACTGTTCCAAAAAATGTTGTACTTTGCCCTTTCATTAAGGTTAGATTGAATGGTTGAAAGTGAGCGTTATTTAAGGATTATCCGCTGGAGAGAGGATCACATCAAGAATTCAAATTTTGTTTTGATTCTGGCATTTGTGGTTGGTGTTCTTACTGCCATTGCCGCTTTGATGCTCAAAAAGATGATCGAAGTCATCCAACATTTGCTCACTTCCACGTTCTCAGTAGACCAGGCCAATTACCTTTACTTGATTTATCCGGCCATCGGTATTTTTCTAGCTTCCCTTTTTGTTCGAAAAATTGTTCGTGACGATATTGGTCACGGCGTCACCCATATTTTGTATGCCATTTCACGCAGGCAAGGCCGATTGAGACGGCACAATATGTGGACTTCCATTGTTGGCAGTTCACTGACCATTGGTATGGGTGGATCTGTAGGAGCGGAAGCGCCTATCGTTTTGACCGGTTCTGCTATTGGATCTAATCTGGGCAGTTTCTTTAAGATGGACCACAAAACACTGATGCAACTCATGGGCTGTGGAGCTGCAGCAGCGATAGCCGGTATTTTCAAGGCTCCCATTGCAGGTTTGTTTTTTACGATAGAGGTTTTGATGCTTGATTTCACAGCAGCATCTGTTATACCGTTAATGATATCATCAATTACAGCAGCTTCCCTTTCTTATTTTGTGACTGGAACTCAACCTATGCTCCAGTTTTCTCAACCTGAACCTTTTTTACTCAACAGAATACCTTGGGCAGTCGTTCTTGGCGTTGCTTGTGGGTTGGTTTCTCTTTACTTGATTCGGGGCATGAATAAAGTGGAGGGTTATTACAAGAAGATGAAGAATCCCACTTCCAAGTTGTTGACTGGAGCAGTGATCCTAGGAGTCCTGATTTTTTTGTTTCCGCCTTTGTATGGTGAGGGTTATATCACTATTTCACAATTGATAGGAGTGCATCCTGAAATTCTGACAGAAGGTAGTTTTTTCTATGCCTACAGGGATAATGTCTGGATCCTGATTGGTTATATGTGTCTGATTGTATTTTTCAAGATTATAGCTTCGGCTTCTACCAATGGTGCCGGTGGGGTAGGTGGAGTTTTCGCTCCAAGTTTATTTGTGGGTGCTCTGGTGGGATTCGTAGTTGCTACTGTTTTTAATGAATTGGGCATTTCAGATGTATCGGAAGCGAATTTTGTATTATTGGGTATGGCGGGTGTCATGACGGCAGTTATGCATGCACCTTTAACAGGTATTTTCCTTATAGCTGAACTGACTGGAGGGTATCAGCTATTTCTGCCTTTGATGATTGTATCCTCCGTTTCCTATCTGACCATTTTCTTGTTTGAAAAGCATAGTATCTATTCCATGCGTCTTGCTCAGAAAGGCCAATTGGTGACGCATCACAAGGATAAAGCGGTGTTGACTTTGTTGAAAGTGGAAAATGTGATAGAGAAAGACTTTGATGTAGTGAAACCGGATATGTATCTGGGGGATTTGGTGAAAATCATTTCGTCGGCTAAACGCAATATTTTTCCTGTGGTGAGTGATTCTGGCGTTTTGGTTGGTATCGTGCTGTTGGATGATATCCGAAACATTATGTTTCGCAAGGAATTATATATGCGATTCAAAGTTCAAAAGCTGATGATTTCTCCTCCGGCAAGACTTTCCATTCACGATCCCATGGAAAAGGTCATGGGTATTTTTGACGATACAAAAGCTTGGAACTTACCAGTGGTTGATGAGAATTTTAAATATCTTGGATTCGTTTCCAAATCCAAGATATTCAATTCCTATCGGAAAGTGTTGGTGCATTTCTCAGACGAATAGACTCTGCTTATTCCTCCATTTCCACATTGATCTGACCAATGGCTCCATTGATGTAGAGCGTCAGAGTATGTGCTGATTTTTTATAGTTGTCATTGGTGTAGACGTTGCCCTCTCTATTGAAAAATGGGATGTTTACTTCACCCAAAACTCCAGTCACATGAATGATAACACCTGTTTTGAAAGGTACTTTTACAGTGATTTCACCTACACCACCCTTGATATCCGCTACGCCGTCATTTTCCCATTTTCCAGTCAGATCAATATGAGCTTCACCTGCCAATAAATTGAATTTAACATGAGGCACTGACGTGTTTCTGAGGTTGATCTTAGATTTTCCTGCTGTCATTCTATAATTGAAACTATTCAGATTGCAGTCTTGCAGGTCAATAATGGCATCACCTGCTTTGAGTTGAATGGACACGTTATTTTTTACTGACTTGTTTAGACTGAGGCTCCATTTGTTGGTATCATCGTTAAAAATTCCTTTTTTATTTTCTTCTGATTCGACCGATAAGTAGCCTGTTGATCCTACTTCTCTGTAGATCATATCTGGTCTGAGAAATCCATCCCTGTAGCCATAGATGCATTCTGCCAAATCTTCTGTTTCGGAATTGATAAACAGTTCTCCGGAAAAAAAGGAGATGTCTGTCCTAACCTCTTTGGCTTTTCCAATTTCAATACTTTTCTTTAATAATTTCGAGTCTGATTGGGCATAGATGTTAGTCCCACTTAATAGGACTGAAAAGAGAAGACAGCTTAAAATGATTGATTTCTTCATTGTTGTATATTTTTTGGTATGAATCGAAAACGAAGATCGATGTATATAAGACAAAGATAATCGTATATTGTTTACTCGTGGATTCTTAAAAAAAATTAACTGGAGACTCCCATCCGTTCCATTATTGCTGTATCTTTGATGTACTATTCGAGACCAGTTGAGGTCAAATTGTATGTATTAGTCTAATGAAATCTATGAAAAAGGATCAACTGAGAATTATTTATATGGGTACTCCGGAATTTGCGGTGGAACCTTTAAAGGAATTGGTGGAAGGCGGTTATCAAGTTGTGGCTGTGGTTACAATGCCGGATAAACCTGCTGGAAGAGGTATGAAACTACGGTATTCTGATGTCAAAGAATATGCGCTTGCTCAAAATTTGCCAGTCCTGCAACCGGAAAAGTTAAAAGATCCGGCCTTTTTGGAATCTTTGAAATCCTTTCAGGCAGACCTTCAGATAGTCGTAGCGTTCAGAATGCTTCCTGAAGTGGTGTGGGCTATGCCTTCCATGGGTACGTTCAACCTTCATGCTTCCCTTTTACCGCAATATCGTGGTGCTGCTCCTATAAACTGGGCAGTGATAAATGGCGAAGAGGAAACTGGTGTGACGACCTTCTTTTTACAACAAGATATTGATACAGGTGATATCCTGTTGCAGGATAAAATTGAACTTGGCCCCGATGAAAATGTTGGTTCAGTCCATGACAGGCTTATGGCACTGGGTGGAACAATGGTGGTACGTACAGTAGATGCCATTTTGGATGGTTCCGTCAATGCTTGTCCTCAGGAAATGGTGATTACAAAAGAGACAGATCTTAAAAAAGCGCCCAAATTATTCAAGGATAATACGCGCATAGACTGGAATTCAGATTGTGTGAAACTACATAACTTCATCCGTGGTTTATCCCCTTTTCCAACAGCATGGTCTGAGCTGAAGGATGCCAACAACGAACAATACAGTGTTAAAATATTTGAGGCTCAATATGAGCTGATTTCACACGATAAAGTACTGGGTACTTTAGTCACTGATGGAAAAAAAGAACTGAAAGTGGCTGTAAATGACGGCTTTATTGTTTTAAAAAGGTTTCAACTTGCCGGGAGAAAAGCCTTGAATACCGATGAATTTCTGAGAGGGTTTCCAAGGATATCGAATTTTTTCTTTGTTTAAATATTAAATAAATGCATATTCTTTTGGTTTTGAAAAAAAAAATCCCTTTATTTGCGGTACTAACACCTAAATCCATTTGCCTATCGAACTACTGCTACTCTTATTTTTAAACTAGCAGCAATGGACATGATAAAAACAATGACCGACGAAGAGTTGGTCGGTCTGTTTTCAAATGGAAACAATCAAGCCTTCGATGTTTTATTAAACCGACACAAAAATCGGGTATTTACGTATATCCTATTGATTGTACGCAATCGGGATCTTGCTGAAGATATTTTTCAGGAAGCGTTCATGAAAGCCATCGTTACCATCAAACAAGGACGTTATGTTGATAATGGCAAATTTTACTCTTGGGTTACCCGCATCGCGCACAATCTGATCATCGATTTCTATAGGCGTGAACGCAATGAAAATACGGTGAGCAATGAAGAATTTGCGGATGTGGATCTTTTCAATAATTCCAAACTTTGCGAGGAAAATGTAGAAGATGTACTTGTACGTGATCAGGTATTCAGTGATGTACGAAATCTGGTACTTCATCTGCCTGAAAATCAACAGGAAGTGGTACGTATGCGCTATTACGAGGACCGTAGCTTCAAGGAAATCGCAGATATGACAGGTGTCAGTATTAATACCGCTTTAGGGCGTATGCGCTATGCTGTTTTGAATATGCGTAGAATGGCCGAAGAAAAGGATATTTCATTGGTTTTTTAAAATTTTATCTTGTTTTTTGGGTTTCGGCCGAAAATGCTGAAATTTAATTGAGTTTCTATATACTATGTGGATAAGTTTCCCGTTTTATAAAGGAACTCAATTAATTAATGCCTATGCTTCAAAATTTTACATCTATTTCTCAACAAAAGAAAAGGGTTAGAAGAACATCAGCGCAACCTTCTTCATTGACCCTTGACATTTTAAGGAATTTTGCCAGGACCTACTCACCAAATGATGCATGTTTGAGTGAAAAAACCAAGTTGATTCTCATTTAAAAAGAGATGAAACGCGTTCCAATTTTAGGCTTTCTATCTAGGAAAGCCTTTTTTTGTGCACTGTTCTGAGATTTTTTTCGTTCCTTTGTTTGCATAAAATCTTCCAACAATGCGAATGGTAGCACCTTCCTTATTATCAGCAAATTTTCTGGATTTGCGTTCTGATATCGAGATGATTAACAACAGTCAGGCCGATTGGCTTCACCTTGATGTCATGGACGGTGTGTTTGTACCCAATATTTCTTTTGGTTTTCCTGTGATGGAGCAGGTTTCTAAAATTTGTACAAAACCTTTGGATGTACATCTTATGATAGTGGAACCTCAGAAATTTGTTACACAGGTGAAGGATGTCAATGCGTATATGATGAATGTGCATTATGAAGCTTGTCAGCATCTTCATCGAGTTGTTCAGGAAATTCACAAGAACGGAATGAAAGCTGGAGTAACTCTCAATCCGCATACCCCTGTCTTTCTATTGGACGATATTATCTCTGATTTGGATTTAGTCTTGCTTATGTCTGTCAACCCAGGTTTTGGAGGTCAGGCTTTTATCGAAAATACCTACAAGAAAGTTCGTGACCTGAAGGAATTAATCCTTCGCAGAAACAGCAATGCGTTAATTCAAGTGGATGGTGGTGTGACCGATAAAAATGCGGAAGCCCTTTACAAAGAAGGAGCCGATTGCTTGGTTGCTGGTAGCTATGTCTTTAAATCCACTGACCCGAAAAAAGCCATAGAATTAATTAAATAATAACAATATAGTAATATAATGTTATATTTGCGGTTAAAAAAACCGCATGCTGATTCGTTTTCTTCAAAAAGTACCAACATTCAGACTACTGTTTCCCTATATTCTGGGAATTGTTTTAGTTTCAGACCATTTTCGATTGGCATGGAGTCTTCTGCTCTTTGGCCTTTGGGGGCTGATGCTTTTCAGCTTTATGGAAAGGAGGATGCCTACAGCCTGGTCTATCCGATGGTTGCCCGGCGTGAGTATGGTTTGCCTTTGGATTAGTTTGGGCGCTTTTTCAGCCGGATTTGAAAATCAAGGGTCTTCTTATCCTTCTACTGATATTAAAAAAATATCGGCTTTGGTGCGTGTTGAAACTGTCCTTCAGAAAAAACCGAAAACCTATCAATGTGAAGTTGCTGTTTTGCAAGCAGATTGTCAATCCTGGAATGGGAAACATCTTCAATTGTACATAGCCAGGGATGAAAGGTCAGAGGTGCTTGAAATGGGGGATTGTATGCTTGTGTCCATTAGGCCTCAAAAGCCCGAACCACCCTTGGATCCAAAAGCTTTTGATTATGCATCATGGCTTAGAAACAAAGGCATTTGTGCCACAGCATACGTAGCTTCCTATGCCTGGAAACTCCAGTCGAAGCCATCTATGCTATCAGTTAGGGCCATCGCTGAAAAGATGCGATCCATGCTGTTGAGCCGATTTAGTGCTGCTGGTATATCCGGTGAAGAATATTCTATGGTTTCCGCATTAACACTGGGCAGTGTCCAATTGCTGACACCCGAAACCAAGAAAGAATTTTCTATTTCCGGGGTATCACATATTTTGTCTGTAAGTGGCCTTCATGTAGCAGTTGTTTTTGCCGTCCTTGAATTTATGCTCTCTTTCTTCAATCGTTTTGAGAAGTTAAAGGTGGTCAAGCAGGTATTGATCATTGCTGTTCTTTGGTGTTATGCTTTCATGACAGGTCTCTCCCCATCGGTGATTCGTTCTGCTTTTATGTTTTCAATGATCGCTTTTGGCATGTGCCTGCATAGAAAGTCGCACACCATCAATACGGTGCTTTTTTCGGCATTTATACTTTTATTGTGGAAGCCATCATTCCTCTTTGACTTGGGTTTTGATTTAAGTTATTGCGCTGTGATTTCCATTGTGGTCATGCATGAACGCTTGACTTCCAGTTGGAAACCCTCTTCCAAAATTATCGGTTATTTTTGGCAAATGATTTGTCTTTCGGGGGTGGCTCAACTTGGTACAGCACCTTTGACGATATACCATTTTCACCAGTTTCCCAATTATTTCCTGTTGAACAACCTCATAGCAGTCCCTTTTTCCGGTATGATTATTTATTTGGCCTGTGCTTTTTTACTTCTGGGCGAAATACCTTATCTGGGTGTGGTTTTGAGTTGGTGTCTGAGTACAGCTCTGTATTGGTTTCAGTGGTTTGTGAAAACAATGAGTGAACTTCCTTTTGCACTGTCAGAAAACATAGAAATTCAGAAAATGGACGTTTTTCTCCTGTATGGATTGATGTGTTCCTTTTTTGTTTGGTTTTTTCTGAAAAGACGCAAGTGGATTTTTGTAGTCCTACTATGCATTTTATCGTTGCAGTTTTTGTCATTAAGTGAACATTTTTAGGTCCAAAAAAGCGTGAATATTTGTGAAATGTCCGCAATTTAGTACATTTGTAAAAAAACAAATCCATGCTTACAAAAATTATTGCTGAAGATCTGATTCAACGTGCCAAACATATTTTACATCACGCTGATAAAGTGGCTATCATTTCACATCAGGGGCCTGATGGTGATGCACTTGGTTCGAGCCTGGCCATGGCAGATTTTCTGACTCAAAAGGGGATGACGGTACAGGTGATGTATCCGGATAATTTTCCTGGTTTTTTAGCTTGGATGCCCGGTGCCAGTTTGACGTTGAGCTATAAAACTCAAGCAGATGCTTGCCGGGATTTTATCAACGTTGCAGATACTATTATTTGCGTTGATTTCAATCAACTCAAACGAATGGGTGAGCTTGGTGAAATAGTCGGAAATTCCAAAGCTAAAAAAGTGATGTTTGATCATCATCCCGGACCCGATCAATTTGCCGATGTGCAGATTTCCTATCCTCAGTTTGCTTCTACCAGTGAAATTGTTTTCCGATATATTTGCCGTTCAGGCTGTTTTGACGAAATGACTCTTGAATGCGCACAGTGTGTTTATACCGGTATGATGACAGATACCGGAGGTTTTACCTATAACTCCAATAATGAAGAAATGTATTTCATCATTTCCCAACTCATTCGCAAGGGGATTGATAAAGACGATATATACAATAAGGTTTTTAATACCTATTCGGCTGACCGTATGCGTTTGATGGGTTTTGTCCTGAATAACAGGATGAAAGTTATTCCTGAGTATCATTCGGCCATCATGTATCTGAGTTTGGCTGATCTGGACCAATATAACTATCAGGTAGGTGATGCTGAGGGTTTTGTGAATATGCCATTGAGTATAGCCGGTATTGTTTTCACGGTTTTTTTACGAGAAGACACCGACAAATTAAAGATTTCGTTTCGTTCACGCGGTACATTCCCAGCAAACAAAGTGGCTGCAGACCTTTTTAACGGGGGCGGGCATCTGAATGCTGCAGGTGGTGAATTTTATGGTTCAATCGACGAAGCTGTCCGGTTATTGGAAGAAGCTATCCCGAAATACGCCATTTAAGTCCGTTTACCTACAAAATATGTTAAGTGTTCGAATGGATAGTTTGAAATAATTATCTTTGCCTACTACAAAACTTGAGAATTTGATTAATTAATTAGTATGAAACAACGATTCTGTCTTTTTGCTTTATTAGCAGTACTTTCCAGCGCTTTTATTTCATGTAATGATACCGCTACCTATGCAGAACTATTAAATGATCAAAACTCGAGTATCACGTCTTTTATGAAGGCACGTGGTTACACGCTTACTGATAAAATACCAACAACAGTGCCGTGGCCTGACAGCGTTTTTTATAAGACCGAGAGTGGTCTCTATATTCATGTAATAGACACAGGAAAAACAGTTATAGACACTATACCGGTCAATACAACAATAACCATCAGATATATCGAACGTGATATGAATGACTCTATTGGTTACAATAATATGTATAGCGCTAGTACTCCCGCTGAGATTTACTACAACAATGTAAGTTCCAAAGCAACTTATGACGACTGTGTTGCCTGGCATGAACCTCTTCAATATGTAGGTGATCATGGCCATGTTTACATCATTGCACCTGCTTCTATTGGATGGAAGATGTATTCGAATGACGTAACAGCTCATTTTTACGAACTTAGATACACTTTTTGGAAATAAAAAATAAACGAACAGCTATGAAAAAGTTTTATGGAAAGTGGATATCGCTTATCCTGTTACTGATGATACTCATTTCCTGTTCAACTTCCGGTCAGAAAAAAGCCGAAATAAATCCAAAACCTTCAGTTTCCACTTTTGCTGTTCCTGAAATACCACTTGTACTCAAAACATCGGATCAGAAGATTGATTTTTTGATGGACCATTATTGGGATAACTTTAATTTCTCAGATACTACCAGTCAGAGCAGATACAGAATAGCTGAACAAGCATTTGCAGATTATATAAATATACTCACGTCTGTATCTCCTGTAAAAGTGGACAGAGGCATGCTTGTGCTGATGCAGAAAGCCAGTATAAATGCCAAAATGCCTGTGCTTTTTCAGGAACTTGGTGAAAAATACCTGTATGACCCAAATTCTCCTGTTCGCAATGAGCCTATTTATTGCAGTCTCTTAAAATATTATCTACAATCTGAAGTCATTGATGATGCCTGGAAAATCCGTTCCAGAAAGCAGTACGAACTGGCACAGCAGAATAAAATTGGGACTAAAGCCATTGATTTTACATTTAACTTGAAAGATGGCTCTGAATCCAGACTTTTCACGATTAAAGCTCCCTTACTTTTGTTGTTTTTCCATAATCCCGGATGTACGGATTGTAAAATTCAACGGGAAAAAATCTTGTCGTCCAAAGTCATGAATAGACTCCAAAAAGAGGGTGTTTTAAAAGTACTAACTTTATATCCGGATCAGGATTTGGCGGAATGGAAGAAATATTATGGTGAATTGCCCGCCTCTTGGATCAATGGTTATGATAAGAATGTAACTATCAAAAATAACGAGGTTTACGATTTAAAAGCTATTCCCTCTCTTTATCTCCTGAATGATCAAAAGATAGTATTAATGAAAGATGCCCGATTTGAAGAAATCGAGACCTTTTTGTCTAATCAAAAATAAAAAATATATGAGTCTGATTAAGTCCATTTCTGGAATCCGCGGTACTATTGGCGGAAGGGCAGGAGAGGGTTTGAACCCCCTTGATATTGTCAAGTTTACTGCTTCCTATGCTTCCTGGGTGCGTTTGAATGCCACCAAAAAATCAAATAAAATAGTGGTTGGAAGAGATGCCCGCATTTCTGGTGACATGGTTTTCCAAGTTGTATCAGGGACTTTGATGGGTATGGGTTTTGATGTGATCAATATTGGTCTGGCATCGACGCCTACCACTGAACTGGCCGTGACCATGACTGGTGCTGACGGAGGTCTTATCCTGACTGCAAGTCATAATCCAAAGCATTGGAATGCTTTGAAGCTGTTAAATGAAAACGGGGAGTTCCTCAATGCAGAAGAAGGTAATTTTGTATTGGATACAGCTGCTGCTGAAAATTTTTCTTTTACGGAAGTAGATTCGCTTGGGCATTTGTTCGAAGATTTCTCTTTTAATCAAAAGCATATAGATGCTGTTCTGGCATTGAAACTGGTTGACGTAGATGCTATCCGTAAGGCTAATTTTAAGGTTGTTATTGATTGTGTAAACTCTGTGGGAGGTATTGTGTTACCAACCTTGCTTAAGGCTTTGGGAGTAGATCAAATCGTTGAACTGAATTGCATTCCAAACGGTCAGTTTGCACACAATCCGGAACCTATCCCTCAAAATCTGACTGAAATTGCTTCTTGCATGAAAACCCAAAATGCAGATGTTGGTTTTGTAGTTGATCCTGATGTGGATCGTCTGGCGCTTATTTGTGAGGATGGTGAGATGTTTGGTGAAGAATATACGCTAGTATCTGTTGCTGACTATGTATTGTCCTTTTCACCTGGAAACACGGTATCCAATCTGAGCTCTACCAGGGCTTTACGTGATGTGACCAGAACACATGGCGGCACCTATAAAGCCTCTGCTGTTGGTGAGGTCAATGTAGTGACAACGATGAAAGCGACCAATGCTGTTATTGGTGGTGAAGGCAACGGCGGTGTTATTTATCCTGAAAGTCATTACGGTCGTGATGCATTGGTTGGTATAGCGCTTTTCCTTTCACATTTGGCACACAAAGGCATGACGGTTTCTTCGTTAAAGGCTACTTATCCGCCTTACTATATTGACAAACAGAAAATGGAGTTGACACCAGAGATTGATGTGGATGCAATTCTTGCTGCTGTGAAGGTGCGCTTTTACGAGGAAGAGGTGAACGATATTGATGGTGTTAAGATTGATTTTCCTGGGAAATGGGTACACCTTCGTAAATCAAACACGGAGCCGATTATTCGTATTTATTCGGAAGCTCATACGCAAGTGGAGGCTGAAGAACTTTCAGCAAAGATAAAAGAGGTGATTGCTTCGTTGATGTAGAGAAATTAAGCGACAGATTAAGGTCTGGCTATAGAATAAAAGAAGACCATTCCTTTTGAGGGAATGGTCTTCTTTTATTAGAACATCATATTGATACCAAACTGGAAGTTATAATAGGAATTATTGATTGGAATATACTGAGGAGTCACCTTTAACGGAATATAATCCGAGGCCATAAAAAAGTTCAGAAATGGTAATTTAACATTGATTGCTGCTCCAAAAGCACTCATTTCGCCATGAAGCAAAGAGTATGTGAGTGCACCCTGAAAGATGTTGGCCGGCTTAAAGTTGGCGGAAAGCATGACATCCTGATAAGATCCGTTTTCGGCAAAACCGGTTTGTGACAAGACACCGAATGAAATCTTATTGTTCAAAATGCCGGCTTCAGCGCCAATATTCAATTTAGTAGTCAATCTGCTGGTATAGCCTAAAGAACTGTTATCCTTTTCAAAATGAACCATTTCTTCTAGATTCTGAATTGACCCTGATGATACGTTTTCTTTTGCTGATTCGTTTAGAGCAACACCTTCATAGCTGAATGATCCGTTCGATTCAGCACGTTGAACGTATGTCGGATCCCATTTAATGGAACCCAAGTCAATAACTGCAGCGGATAAAGTTAAAAAGGATAAAGGTTTGGCTGTAACACCCAGGTCTATAGAAAAACCACTACCACTCTTGGGTATTGAGCCACTGGTCAATGAGTTGGAGTCGAAGTTTAGTCCATTAAAATAACCGTCTTCATTGTATTCAAAGTCAGCGAAATTAGGAGCGGCCATCTGGATATAGCCATTTGATGTGACCCTCCATTCATTCTGACCGGCATCCACAGTCAACTTGTCAAATCCAAGACGCATGTCCGAAATACCTAGCAAGTAATTGGCGTTGATACCTACAGAAAATAGTTTTCCTACTTTCATGGAGTATCCGACACCCATTTTAGCGTAACTCATCGCATTGATATTCATACCCGTGAGGTCGAAGGCTGTCGAAGATTTATTTTCGTCCATTCCAACCATGATCATTTTAAACAGGTCTTTAGGTATACCAATTCCAGCATCAAATACAATACCACTATGAAAAGTGAAATAATTGTTGAGGATTCGGATGCCTAGATTGAATATATCCATGCTGGTGTTCAATTTCAGGGAAGAAATATCTCCTAAGCCAGATAAAAAGGCATTGGCATCGGCCTTAGGATCAAGAAATGTGTATGGTTTTTGTCCATTTTCACCTGGGAATATCACATCGTTCAAAGCGAGGTCTGATTGCAGGCTGAATGACATATTTCCAATACCTAGCCCCATTCCGGATCGATTTGGAGCCATGGCAGGATTCCATTGAGTGTGAAATGGGGTTTTCTCCAAAAAATAAAGCGAGTTCACTGTTTGAGCCGTTGTTGTCAAAGGTTTAAAACAAAGAGCAACGGTGGCGAGTATTATATAGGATGATAAGATGATACGTTTCATAGCTGTCTTTTATTTAGATTTGTTCGAAAGATCCAGGATTATTCCACCGTTAATCTTACCACCAATTTTAATAGTGATATAATCTGTAGGTTGCACACTAATAGACTGTTCATCCTGTTTAGAAGTGACGATAAAGCTGACACCGAACATCTTGGTATCCTTAAGTTTGTTGATTTTATCTGGTGATAATAAGATATCTGTGGTTGTTAATGCAGCACTGGTTGATAAACCATTCGTTGTATTTGCTGCCTTGATAGTATCAGTCTGAACGATAAATAAAGAATTGTTGTTAGTGTCGAGCGCTTCAAGCTTAATCTGCATATTCAATGGAATTTTATTCTCCACATTCAGGTTGAGAGCAACACTCATGTTTTCCTGATTATCCAATATATCCAGATTGTCTTTAAATGGATTTTCAAGTGTAGTGTCAACGCTGATTTTTAAGTCATTTCCAAATTGAAGTGGAATTTCCATATTGTAATCTAAGCTTAGCTGACTATTTTTTGAAATAAAATGGTTTTTACCATTCTCGATAACTGTGTGACCATCATATCCCATATTTATGATATCAGGATTGATTTTAAACAAACCATCAGTTCCATTCGTTCTATCAATGGTTTTCGTATTGGTAATCGGTGATTGAGGGTTCGAAGCAGCCTTCATATGGAATGTAGCATCTGTCAGGCCAGGACTCGTTTGTCCTGTCTTTGAATTGGTTGCACTCATGAATAAATTTAAATCAAAAGGTACACCTACATTGCCAACCGTCTTGAGGGTTATTTTTGGGTTATAAATACTTAGTACGTCATTTTGGCTGATGATATCTCCCAAACCTTCAAAACGAATTGGATCAATATCTGATTTATCCATTGTGTAGTTCACTTTTCCCCAAACTAGATTGTAATCAATGCCATTCGTGAATTCCAAGAGAACTTCCACGTATGTTTTAATCTTTTCGGTTACCATTATATCTCCGAGATTTGGAATTTGAATGTTCATATTGATGTCCATACCAAGCTGAGAAGCTCCACCTGTCAGATCAATCTTGTGAATTTCAACGGTAAATGGTTCACCTAATCGAATGGTCCATTGGCTTGATTTCTGACCATTTACATAGTATTCTGCTGCAGTACCTTTTGGAGTGAATGTTGCAGTGATGTAATCGCCTATTGGCTTGTTGTTTGAAGCTACCAGTCCAACACAATTAGTACTTATTTTTAAGAAAGTGTTTTTAAGAATAACACTGTCCACATCAATTGGATCAACACTGCCAAATCCTGCAGGAAGATCAATTACGACTGTTCCGGGATAGGTTTTCTCAGCTGTTTTTGGTAGAGGAAAAGGTGGATCTAGTGGAATTAAACGACCATCAAATAAATCGACACTCGCATTGACATTGCCCAGATTGGCAAGTTTAACAGTGTTAAACTTGTCGGTCATTTTAGTTAGATTGAAATTGCCGGAATAGCCAAAAACATATATACCATCTTTGACAGTCAGTACAGAGGGGTCAACATTCATTCCACCTATGATACTATCCATATGGATTGTTAAAGTTCCAACTGGTGCGCTGAGTGAGTTTTTGAAAAGTTGCGATTTATTGGAAAGATTCGTTAGATCATAAGCCTCGTTGACACAAGAAAAAGATGAAAAACAGAGTAGGGCCAGTGCGCTGTTCTTTATAAGAAATCGTATTGGTTTCATTTTTCAGTTTTTAGGGGTAAATATTATAAACAGAAAATGGCTAACTATTGTTTTGCAATATTAACCATTTTTATTTAATTATAAGTTATCTACCTATTGATGAACCAAAATAATAAGTCTTATTTCAATAAATCAGCATCCTTCATTGATTCCTTGATTGCTCCAATGACCTTATCTGCAGCAAATCCATTTAGAAAAGTTTTACAGATGAGCCAGGTTAAAAGTTTTTTAAATGTAGATAAATGACCAATATGTAAAGCTAGGCTTTGTATTCTGCGTTTCAACAATGGTCGGAAACGATCAATATCATGCTCCTTGCGGATAGGCCAGTCAGTTCCTGAAGAAAAAGTAGGTATATAGGGCTTTTTTGTCCGTTCCGTAAATATGGGGATAATTTGTCTGGAGCCGTCCATCTGTGAAACAAACATTCCCTTGGGGACATCCCTATAGCCATTCTGAAAAATAGGATTGGAGGTATCTACAGGAACGGTGAAGTAGTCTCGAAGGAACTTTTCACAATTGGCACGGCCCAGAAAAAAGTCGTGGATGCGAAACTCCTTGTTTAGAAAACCACCAAAACCACCCAGAGTACCGCAAGCAATAGCCTTGGAGCCTTGTAGATGTTTGTATTCGTTACCAACCAAAAGAGTCCTGGAGGGGGATATTAGAAATTGACCGGCATTGTCTGTATCCAGTGCATCTGTCAATGATGCTGGTTTGTCCCGCAGTTGGTTCATCATAGTGGAAAAAGTATGTCCGGTGACGTTGCCAATCAGGTCATCGTCTTTATAAATTCCAGGCATACTTGGAAAAGGATCAATCATGATGACTGTACTTCGGAATTTATCAAAGGATTCATATTCCGATTTGGTTTCCCCGGTCTGTTCATTGAGACATTCTCTTACTCGTTCAAAAGGTTCGTTGTTGATTAGACCGCCGTCCACAAAAAGAGATTCGTAATCGCCTTCCAGAATTGGATTTAGTTTTGTGACGTCTTTGAGCCAGCTTAGTTGATTTACATAAAGACCGTCGCGGGTCACTCTTCTGGCAGGAAGACCCACCGGGAAAGCACCTGTAGCCATAGCTGCATCTTTGGCTACATTGACGTTCAGTCCGCTTTTGAAATCAAGCGGCATCCAACCGTCGTTGCCATACTGTTCGCGATTCTTGTTGAGGATAAAGCAAGCATAGTCGTTGTGTCTGCTGATGTAATAGGGTGTTGTTTTATTTGTGTCGCCTTTGAATGCGACATTGAATTCGTAGCCTTTCAAATTGGAAAGCGTTACAAAAACCTTCATGTGCTCAGAGATATATGTGCGGGATTGCCATTTTTCTTTATCAACATCTTTAAGTCTGGAGGCGACATCATCAATGAAATCACTGTTTAAAAGGGAGGTGACAGTGCCGTTTTTATGGATGTCTTTGTTGTTAAGCATGGCAGGGAACATATCGTCTTGAGTGAGGTCTACCCAGGAATGATAAAACTTGTTCTCCGGTTTTTGTTGAAAGATATTTCCTTCTATTTTTTGGACTGGTGGTATCGGATTGTTAACAGCGGAAGCAAGTACTATACTTGTCATTCCACCTGCAGAAGCACCACCCGTAACGTCAATAACGACGTTATGGGTTGGGATATTTTGGTTTCCACTCCTTTTTTGTACGTCCCAGGTTTCCAGTGCTTCAATCAGATAGTCCAAAACTCCAGCTGTATAGGCTCCCGCCGATACGGCCCCTGCCATACAAAGGCCAATTTTAAACGTTTCATCGTTTTGCTCCTTTTTCTTATCCATCTTCATTTGCTATTTGTTGACACGACTAAACAAAAAGTAATAAATCTGATATTCAAAAGATGATGGCCTGTAAAGCTTTTAGCTTACTGATCTCAAATATATTAATAATTATTAAAGTTGAGAAAATGTATAAAGAATAATAAGGAAATACAAGGTTAATTAAGGTTTCATTAAGGTATCAGCCGTTCAATCTTAAATTACCATAGATACATACAAAAAAAACCTGTCCGATTGACCGGACAGGTTTTTAGATATGGATGTAATGAGTAAACTATTCTTCCAGCAGAATTTCCATGATGGTACAAGCAGCCTTAGCTACAGACGTACCGGGGCCAAAGATTCCGGCAACACCTGCTTTGTACAGATAGTCGTAATCCTGAGCAGGAATAACACCGCCGGCAATTACAACGATGTCTTCGCGACCCAGTTTCTTCAGTTCTTCAATGACCTGTGGAACCAATGTTTTATGACCGGCTGCCAGAGAGGAAATACCAAGTACGTTGACATCATTTTCAACAGCTTGCTTAGCTGATTCTGCAGGAGTTTGGAACAATGGTCCCATGTCTACGTCAAAACCGCAGTCAGCGTAACCGGTTGCAACAACCTTGGCACCACGGTCATGACCGTCTTGTCCCATTTTTGCAATCATGATACGTGGTTGACGACCTTCCTTTTTAGCAAACTCTTCAACCAATGAGCAGGCTTTCTGAAAGTCTGCATCGTTCTTTGTTTCTGATGAATACACGCCTGATATGGTTCTAATGGTGGCTTTATAACGTCCGACAATTTTTTCACATGCGTAGGAAATTTCACCGAGGGTAGCACGAACGCGTGCTGCTTCAACGGCCAGTTCCAGCAAGTTGCCTTCTTTGGTTTCCACACACTTGGTGATGGCTTCCAATGCAGCTTGCACATTGGCTTCGTTGCGGTTTGCTTTCAGTTGTTTTAGGCGTTCTACTTGTTGTACGCGAACAGCTGTGTTGTCAATTTCAAGGATGTCGATGGGGGCTTCTTTTTCCAGACGGTAGCGGTTTACACCTACAATGATCTGGTTGCCTGAATCAATGCGTGCCTGTGTACGAGCAGAAGCTTCTTCGATACGCATTTTAGGAATACCGGTTTCGATAGCCTTGGCCATACCTCCCAGCTTTTCAACTTCTTCAATCAATGCCCATGCTTTTTCGGCCAGTTCGTTGGTCAGGGATTCGATGTAGAATGAACCTGCCCAAGGGTCAACTTCCTTGCAGATGTTGGTTTCTTCCTGGATGAAAATCTGAGTATTACGTGCAATACGTGCTGAGAAATCTGTTGGCAAAGCGATGGCTTCGTCAAGCGCGTTGGTATGCAGAGACTGTGTATGTCCCAATGCTGCGCCCATAGCTTCGATGCAGGTACGGCCAATGTTGTTGTAAGGATCTTGTTCAGTCAGTGACCAACCAGATGTCTGACAGTGGGTACGTAGAGCCAAAGATTTGGCATTTTTTGGATTGAATTTCTGTACGATCTTGGACCACAACATACGGGCAGCGCGCATTTTGGCGATTTCCATGTAATGATTCATTCCGATAGCCCAGAAGAAAGACAAGCGAGGAGCAAATGAATCGATGTCCATGCCTGCATTTACACCTGCACGAAGGTATTCGAGTCCGTCGGCCAGGGTATAAGCCAATTCAATATCTGCTGTAGCTCCGGCTTCCTGCATGTGGTAGCCTGAGATGGAGATGGAATTGAACTTTGGCATTTTCTTGGACGTAAATTCGAAAATGTCGGCAATGATTTTCATCGAAAATTCAGGAGGATAGATATAGGTATTGCGCACCATGAATTCTTTCAGAATGTCGTTTTGGATGGTACCTGCCATTTCTTCCAGTTTCGCTCCTTGTTCCAGACCTGCGTTGATGTAAAAAGCAAGAATAGGAAGAACGGCACCGTTCATGGTCATAGAAACAGACATTTTGTTCAAAGGAATTTCGTCGAACAAAACTTTCATGTCTTCCACTGAGCAAATGGAAACTCCGGCTTTACCAACGTCACCAACCACACGTTCATGATCTGCATCGTAGCCACGGTGGGTAGGAAGGTCAAAGGCAACGGACAAACCTTTTTGACCGGAAGCTAAATTGCGACGGTAAAAGGCGTTGGATTCTTCTGCTGTGGAAAATCCAGCGTACTGACGGATGGTCCAGGGGCGCATGGCATACATCACACTGTATGGTCCACGTAAATAGGGGGCGATACCTGCTGCATAGTTCAAATGTTCCATGCCTTCAAGGTCTGCTTTGGTATATACCGGCTTTACGTCAATTAACTCAGGCGTTTTCCAGTTTTTTTCAATGCCGTTTGCTTTTTCCCAGGCATTTGGCTCTGTCGAAGCGATTCCGGCATTTTTGATATCTATATTTTTGAAATCTGGTTTCATAGTTACTCTCTTAATTGATTCCTAATTGCTTGTTGAATCCTTGCAATGTCTGCAAGACATTGGTGCGGACGTTGATGAAGTTGGTAATGCCAATGGCTTTAAGATCTTCGGTGCATGCGGGAGCCCCTGCTACAACGAAAAGGACTTTTCCACCGATGGCTTCAAATGTTTTTGGAGCCAATTCTGCATATTCCTCATCACTGGAACAAATCACGATGATGTCGGCTTTGGCAGCGAATGCAGCAGCAACACCTTCTTCAGGAGTTTCAAATCCAAGATTGTCGATCAATTCATAACCAGCACATCCGAAGAAATTGCCGGAAAATTGAGCACGGGCCAATCTCATATTCAAATGTCCGATGGTGAGCATAAATACTTTCGGACGTTTTCCGGATTGTTCCGTTGCCAGACGCAATGTATCAAAGGCTGAACTACCGCGATCAAAACGAAGTGTAGTCAGGTTGCCTTTTTCAGTATTGCAGCTACAGCATTGGGTCTCTTTTTTACCTGCTTCCACTTTTTCCAGGGAGAATTCGTTGAAATTAGGGAATTGGTTGGTACCTAAAAGAATTTCACGACGGCTAGAAATGGCTGCCAAACGTTTTTCGTTGGATGCATTGACTTCATTTTGAATGAAACCTTCTTTTAAAGCGGCGTAGAAACCTCCTTTTTCATTCACTGACAAGAAAATTTTCCAAGCTTGTTCGGCAATAGATGCAGTCAGGTTTTCGATATAATAAGAACCGGCAGAAGCGTCAACGACCTTGTCGAAATGAGCTTCTTCCTTGAGTAATAATTGCTGGTTGCGCGAAATTCTTTCTGAAAAATCGTCAGAAACCTGATAGGCTTTGTCAAACGGAGTTACAGTGATTGAATCAACACCTGCGATAGAAGCTGACATGGTTTCAGTCTGGCTCCGAAGTAAGTTTACATAGGCATCATAGACACTTTGGTTCCATTCAGAGGTAATAGCGTGAACATTCATCTTTGCTGCACCTTTGCAAGCATCAGCAGGCAAATAGGCATTGACAATCTGAGCCCACAACGAGCGACCAGCTCTGAACTTGGCGATTTCCATGAAGTAGTTGGTGCCAATCCCGAAGTTGAACTTAATTTTTTTTGCAACATCTTTTGCTTCCAAACCAGCTTCTGTGCCAAGAGTCAGGAATTCATTTCCATAAGCTAAACCGTAGCCAAGCTCTTGAGCGCAATATGCACCGGCATTGTTGAACAAGTATGGATTAGCTCCGAATACTTTAAGACCTTTGAATTCTGCAGCTGCTTCGAAAGTTTCTTTTACAGCCGATTTAAGGTCAATGTCGATATCAAAACCTTTGATCATTATGCGTTTGAAGGGGTCAAAATTGATGGAACCCTTCACATTCTCTGGTGCAAAGTTTTGAGATTTTGCATAGTCAACCAGCAGTTTGGTTATTTTTGCAGCTTCAGTATAACAATTTCGGAAATTGATTTCAATACAATCGAGTTGGATGTCTTTCAATAAAGTTTCCATGGATTTCGCATCGAAATCCTTGCCTGAAAAATTAAAACCCAAAGAAGTAACACCTTTGCTCAATACGTCCAATGCTTTTTCATTGGCTTTTTTTGCGTCTGTAACTTCGATGTCCTGACGAACATACCAGTTGTTGTTTGTTTTTGTTCCGCGTACAAAAGGAAACTCACCGGGAAGTGAATCTGTGGTTTTCATACCTTCCAGATCTTCAGCACGGTAGAAAGGTTTTACATTAAACCCTTCGTTTGTTTTCCATACAAGTCTCTTTTCAAAATCTGCTCCTTTTAAGTCTACAGTGACTTTGTCCAACCATTCCTGGGTGGAAACCGGAGGAAATTCCGAAAATAACTTTTCTTTGCTATCTGCCATAGTTTAAGAATAATAAGTTGATATTTATTAGTATAATTTGAAATCAGAAATAAATTAAAAAATGCCCACAAAATTACTCTTTTTTATTGGGCATTAAAAGGAATAGACCATCTATATTTATACAGAAGAGGCACAATTTTAGCTTTTTTAGCGCAAGACCATCGGATTAAAACTGTCAGGACAAGATGTTTGCAAAAAATGAGTGATCTCTTCAGTTTGATTGGGATGAAACCAATGGTATTCTTTATCCCTACGAAACCAGGTCAGTTGCTTTCTGGCATATTTATGGGTATTGTACTGGATTCGTGCAATAGCATCATCCAGTGAAATTTCTCCGTCAAAATGTGCGAACAATTCTTTAAAACCAACAGTATTCAGGGCATTCAAGTCTCGGAATGGATAGACACTGCGGGCTTCTTCCAATAGACCTAGCTGCATCATTTCCAGCACTCTTTGGTCGATGCGTTCGTACAGTTCTGTCCGGTCACGGTTCAAGCAAATTTTGAGGATATTAAAAGGTCTTGATTTGGTGGTATTTTGTCGGAATGATGAAAAAGGTTTCCCTGTCATCAGACAAATTTCCAGACCGTGAATAATTCGTTTGTGGTTTTTTTGATCGACCTGGTTGTAATATTCCGGATCCAGCAACTTTAATTTAGCCAATAAGGGTTCCAGACCTTCCGTCTGAAATAGTAAAACTAACTCTTTTCGGAGCTGTTCGTCCACATCCGGCATATCGTCAATGCCCTTGCATACGGAGTCTATGTACATCATGGAGCCACCTGTCATCAGGATGGTATTGTGATGGGGGAAGAGATCCTTTTCCAAAAGATGAAGAACATCCTCCTCGTATTTGGCTGAGCTGTAATAATCGTGTATGGAATGAGTGCCAATGAAATGGTGTTGTACTCGTTTGAGCTGCTCCCCGGTTGGAGCGGCTGTACCTATCGGGAGCTCGCGAAATAGTTGTCGGGAGTCGCAGGATAAAACAGGAGAACCCAGCGATTCGGCTATCCGAAGGCTGAGTTCTGTTTTTCCTACACCGGTGGGGCCGGTTAATACCAGCAGGGTCTTTGTATTTTTTTTAGATAATATCATTGAGTGAAGCTGGGTCGACAATGTCATCGTTCAGACCTGAGAATCCTTCAGCATCCAGTTCGTCTATATCAAAATCCTGGTCGCCGTAAAAATCTTCATCCAAATTTATTTTTGGAGTAGTATCCAGTGCCGCAATCTCATCAAATTCCAAAAGTTGTACAGGTGCATCGCCTTCAGACAAAAGGCATTTAGCTTGTGTCAAATCTTTACCGGTAACAAACTGGTAGGCTTCCATGAAAAAGACTCTTTCGCTGAGATAATCAAAAACATACAATAGTTTTTGACCTTCGTCTTCTATGAGCTCACTCAATTTTGTCGATTCCATGATCCAACTGTCCACTTCGGGGCTGCTGTCCATTTCAATAAGTGTTACTTCTGCTCCCTTTTCCCATTCATCGTCGCAAATGAAGAAAGAAGTCATTTGATCTTTTGCATAGCTGACACTATCCAAAATGGCATTGTGTAAATCTAAGAAAGTGGCTTCTGAGCTGATTGCGATTTCGCGGGTAAAATTATCAACTTCATCCGACAGGATCCGAAACTTGTAAACCATAAAAATTGTATTGTTTTTTAATTAAAAATAGCCTTTAATAATTCCGCGTGGGGTATTCTTCACAAACAGGAGTATTTCATCGCGTTCTTTCGTTGCAGGTAATTCAGCTTCAATGCGTTCAATAGCATCGCTGTTGTTGAGCCCCGATTGGTAAAGATAACGATAAATTTCCTGAATATCACGTATCTGTTCGTTGGTATAATTCCTTCTTCGCAAACCAATTGAGTTGATTCCACAATAGGCAATTGGTTCGCGGGCAGCCTTGATAAAAGGAGGAACGTCTTTGTTTATTTTAGAACCACCTTGTATCATGGTGTGTGATCCAATGTGGGAGAACTGGTGAACGAGTGTACCGCCACCAATGATGGCCCAATCATCTACGACGACTTCTCCGGCTAATTGCGTGCTGTTTGACATAATGACATTATCACCAACCACACAATCATGTGCAATGTGGCAATAAGCCATAACCAGACAATTGTTGCCGACTACTGTTTTCCCTTTCGCTGCAGTACCGCGGTTGATGGTGACGTATTCACGAATGGTGGTGTTATCTCCAATTTCAACTGTAGTCTCTTCTCCGGCAAATTTTAAATCCTGAGGGACGGCTCCAAGAACTGCACCAGGAAAAACTACGCAATTTTTACCAATCCGTGTTCCTTCCAAAATGGTGACGTTTGAGGCTATTCTTGTACCTTCTCCAATAATCACATTCTTATCTATAGTAACGAAAGGTTCAATTACTACGTTTGGCGCAATTTTAGCATCAGGATGAACGTAAGCCAAAGGTTGTTTCATATTTCTTATGTTTGCCGGAAACCCGGCCTTTGTTCGAAAAAAAGAGTTACTTATTTTTAATGATCTGAGCCATAAATTCTGCTTCAGAAACAATTTTGTCACCTACAAATGCATAACCTTTCATAGTTACGATACCACGGCGGATTTCTGTCATCAGATCCAGTCTGAATATCAATGTATCACCTGGGACAACTTTGTGACGAAATTTCACGTTGTCAATTTTCATAAAGTAAGTGGAATATTTTTCAGGATCCGGTACCGATTTGAGAATGAGTAATCCTCCTGTCTGAGCCATTGCCTCTATTTGTAAAACACCTGGCATAACTGGTTCATCGGGAAAATGTCCCATGAATATTTCTTCATTTCCGGTTACATTCTTGATACCCACGATGTGTCGGTTGCTCAGTTCAATAATCTTATCGACCATTTGGATGGGCCAGCGATGAGGCAGTAATTGTTTGATGCGTACGTTGTCCATGATAGGGGGCACTTCCGGATTGTAAATCGGAGCCTGTACTTCTTGTCTTTTAACCTCCTTGCGAATCATTCGAGCCAGCTGGTTGTTGATTTTATGACCCGGGCGAGTAGCGATAATGTGGCCCTTTAATGGTTTGCCAATCAATGCAATATCACCAATCAAATCCATTAATTTGTGACGAGCAGGTTCGTTGTCGTAGAGAATTGGTTTGTTATTGATATATCCCAGCTTATTGACAAGCTTGTGGGGTATATTCATGGCGTCGGCAATACTGTTGAGCTTTTCCTGAGGAATCTCCTGGTCGTAAATGACCAATGCATTGTCAAGGTCACCGCCTTTAATCAGGTTGTGTTGGAGTAATTGCTCTACTTCTCGTACGAAGACGAATGTGCGGCTGTCTGCAATATCTTTTCCGAAATCGGATAGTTGATTTAATCTGGCAAATTGATTGCTCAAAATGCTGGATTCATAACTGATCAAAGTGGTTATACTAAAACCGTCATAGGGCAGGATGATGAGGGATGCGCCTGTTTCAGGATCGCTGACCTCAATTCTGTTGCGAACAACGTAATATTGTTTATCATAAACCTGTTCTACGAAACCGGCTTCCTTGATTGCATTAACAAATTGGATGGCGCTACCGTCCAGAATGGGCATTTCAGGGCCATCAATTTCTATCAGGCAGTTGTCTATTTCGGCAGCATATAATGCGGCAAGAGCATGCTCAATCGTACTGATTTGAACACCGCCTTTTTCTAAAACGGTACCACGTTCTGTTTGATGAACATTTTCTGCCAAAGCTTCAACGATGGGTTTCTCATCCAGATCTATACGGACAAAACGATAACCTGTGTTGGGTTCTGCCGGGCAAAAACGAGCTGTGATATGAAGTCCGGTGTGCAATCCTTTTCCGGAAACAGAAAAATCTTTTTGTATGGTAAGTTGATTTGCCATTATTCGGAATATTTTATTTTATATATTTTTTTAATTCTTCAATCTCTTTACGAAGTCTCGATACTTCGATCGCCATCTCCGGTAACTTTTTGTAAATGACATTTGAACGGGCAAATTGTTTGACTGGAATAACCGGTGAACCCATGTAAGGTGTAGAATTATCAGTCAAATTGTTGGCAATCCCTGATTGAGCTGCTATCTGCATGCCATCAGCAATATGAATATGTCCTGCAAAGCCAACCTGGCCGCCAATCATGCAATACTTACCGATTTTGGTGGAACCTGCAATGCCACATTGAGCAGCCATGACAGTGTTTTCACCAATTTCCACATTGTGTGCCACCTGGATCATATTGTCCAGTTTTACACCCCGGTGAACAATGGTTGAGCCCATAGTCGCACGGTCAACAGTGGTATTGGCACCTATTTCAACATTGTCTTCAATAATTACATTTCCGATTTGCGGTATTTTCTGGTAGTCACCAGAACCTTGCGGAGCAAATCCGAAACCGTCGCCTCCGATGATGGCTCCGGCCTGCAATATACAATTATTTCCTAAAATGCAATCATCATAAATTTTGACTCCAGGATATAATATACAATTGGAACCCACTTTAACCCCGTCACCAATAAAGACATGCGGGTAAATTAAAGTATCGTTTCCAATCTGACTTTTTTCACCAATGCAGGCAAAATCTCCGACATAAATATTCTCTCCCAAAACGGCTGTTGAATGAATGCATGCCATTGAGCGAATACCCGTTTTTCGGGTTTTGGATTCACTGACTAATGTCAGAAGTTTGGCCAGGCACTGATACGAGTTTTCAACCCGAATCAAGGTGGCTTCTATAGGTTGTTCAGCAGTAAAATCCTTATTTACAAGGATTATGCTGGCTTTGGTGGTATAAATGAATGGAGAATATTTGGGATTAGCCAGAAATGTTAATGTTCCTGGTAGCCCTTCTTCAATCTTTGATATGTTATTGACGGAAACATCGGGGTCACCTTCAATCTCACCAGATAAATATGAAGCAAGCTGTTTAGCTGTATATTCCATTAGTCAAAAAATTTGCGCAAAAATACAAAATAATCGCTATTAATTCTCAATTTTCAGGGGAAGCCTGTCAAAAACATTCATATTTAATGAATCAGGGAAATCTGAAATGACAGTAAATTTGTTTCTCAACCTCTCTGGAAAGCAGTTCCAGATTGAGCATGTCTGATGCTTTGGTGATGGGTTTGATATCTCCATTATTATATAAGATATCAATGCTGTCGTCCTTTTCACTGTACATATTAGAAGAAACGCAACTTAAGGAGATTAAGTATTGAGCTTCCTGTTTAGATATGCCAAAAAAGGAGATAATTTTTTCCATATCCTGGTTTATCCTCTTCTGCTCAGGCATTTCATTGCTCATTTCTATTTTAAAAAGATTGCGTTGAAGCAAACTTTTACTAAGTATAGAAAGTACGAAATCTTCGTGATGTTGCCATTTTTTGATGGCAGACCAAATATCGGTATCGTCCAGTTCCTCAAAATAATCCAGAGATTCATCGGTCATGATACCAGTGGATTGTTTGCCTGAAAGAAAATAATGGAGGGCTATTGAAGCTTCAACTTCAACCCCTTTCATGGTTAATTCTCTGGCCCTGTTGAGTAAATTCTGAAGCATTTTCTCTGCAGCGACCGATGTTTTGTGCAAATAAACCTGCCAATACATTAATCTTCTGGAAAGTAAAAAGTTTTCTATAGAATAGATTCCCTTTGCTTCAACGACTAGTCTGTCATCCACCACATTAAGCATCTTGATAATTCTGGCAGAACCGATATTTCCTTCGGATACACCGGAAAAGAAGCTATCTCTTCGTAGGTAATCCAGTCTGTCCATATCCAGATTGCCAGACACGAGCTGGTGTAGAAATTTTTTGGAATAGTCATCTTTAAAAATACGGATGGCTAAATCAAGTTTCCCTCCAAACTCTTTGTTCATTCTTTCCATCATCATCAGGGACAGATTTTCATGGGTAACACCATGTATTATGGTATCCTCCAGAACGTGTGAGAAAGGTCCATGACCTATATCGTGCAGCAGAATAGCTGCTATGACGCCTTCGGATTCTTCCTGAGTGATGGTATTACCTTTGTTGCGCAAGTGCTGAATGGCTTCTTCCATCAGGTACATGGCTCCGGTGGTATGTTGAAAACGGGTATGTTGAGCTCCCGGATAGACGTATGGTGACATACCCAGTTGCTTAATATGCGTTAGACGCTGCAAATAGCGGTGTTGAAAAACTTCATTCAAAAAACCGGAAGGAAGATTGATGAAGCCAAAAACTGGATCATTTATGATTTTACGTTTTTCCACTTTATTGTAATTGGATCAGGTATTCGGCCATTTCTTCCTGAACTTTAATAGCCTCGGTCTGGGCACATGAGGCAAAATCATTGCCATTGCTTGCGTACAAAATTTGTCGGGATGAATTGACCAGCAAACCACATTGTTTGTTCATGCCATATTTTACGACTTCAGCCAGGCTTCCGCCTTGAGCGCCGACGCCAGGCACCAACAGAAAATGATTGGGCGCAATCTTGCGAATATCTTCAAACATACTGCCTTGGGTAGCTCCAACGACGTACATCATTTGTTCGTCCGTAGCCCATTCACTCGATTTTTTAAGTACTTTCTCAAAGAGCCGTTCGCCTTGTGTATCGGCAATAAGTTGAAAATCTCTGGAACCTTTATTTGAGGTCAGCGCCAAAAGGATGACCCATTTATTGGGATAGGTGAGAAAAGGTTTTACGCTGTCTTCGCCCATGTAGGGTGCAACTGTCACAGCATCAAAAGGAAGATCTTCAAAAAAAGAGCTAGCGTACATTTCTGATGTATTTCCGATATCGCCACGTTTGGCATCGGATATAATAAACTGTTCCGGATAGGTTTCACGAATATAGCGGACGGTCTTTTCCAGAGCAGTCCAGCCTTTAACACCCAGGCATTCGTAGAACGCCATATTGGGTTTGTATGCCACGCAGTAATCGGCCGTGGCGTCGATGATTGCTTTATTGAAAGCAAAAATTGGATCTTCTGCACCCATAAGATGTGCCGGTATTTTATGGATATCGGTATCCAGGCCGACGCATAAGAATGATTTCTTATGCATGATCTGCTCAAAAAGTTCCTGTTTATTCATTTTTAGTCAACTATTATAATTCATTTTCTTTTAATCGTTCCGCATTTTCAGCAATAATCAACTGATCCAATACACCTTGAATGTCTCCGCTCATGAAGGCTGTGAGATTATAGATGGTAAAATTGATGCGGTGATCGGTTACACGACCCTGAGGATAATTGTAGGTGCGGATTTTGGCTGAACGGTCACCTGTAGAAACCATCGTCTTACGTTTGGCACCGATGGCATCCAGGTATTTCTGGTGTTCGATGTTATAGATACGTGAGCGCAACTCTACCAAAGCTTTTTCTCTGTTTTTGTGTTGCGATTTTTCGTCCTGACATTGGACGGATATGCCTGAAGGTATATGCACCAAACGAACGGCTGAATAGGTTGTATTTACGGATTGTCCACCTGCCCCTGATGAACAGAAGGTATCTACACGAATATCCGATTCTTTTACATCAATTTCGAATTCTTCAATTTCGGGTAGTACGGCTACTGTAGCTGCAGAGGTGTGAACACGTCCCTGGGTTTCAGTTGCTGGTACACGCTGCACACGGTGCACGCCGGATTCGTATTTCAGGATACCGTAAACATTGTCACCGCTGACGGTGAAAATAACTTCTTTGAAGCCACCCGAGGTGCCTTCGCTGGTGGATGTCACACTGACTTTCCAACCTTTGTTTTCGCAGTATTTTAGGTACATCCGGAAGAGGTCACCGGCAAAGATGGCAGCTTCGTCACCACCAGTTCCACCACGGATTTCCACAATAGCGTTCTTGGCGTCTTCAGGATCTGCCGGAACAAGTAAAAGTTTGATCTTTTCTTCCAGTTCAGGAATTCTCCGCTGACTGTCGTCCAGCTCCTCTTTGGCCATTTCGCGAATGTCAGAGTCGGTCTCATTATTGAGCAATTCTTTGGCATCGTTGATATTCTGAAGCAGACCTCGGTATTCTTTCTGGGCTTCCAGAATCTTTTCGAGATCGTGGTATTCCTTATTCAATTTCACAAAACGTTTCATGTCTGCAAGCACCTCAGGATCGGTGATCAGGGTGGATACTTCCAGAAATCGGTTTTGTAAACCTTCTAATTTTTCAAGTAATGTGCTTTCTGCCATAAAGGGGATTAATAATTAAATGTGCCGAATTCGCTTTCGATGGTGAGGCAAGCTTTATCCGCTTTCTCTACGCGACCGACTATTTTTGCTTCTATGCCCAGGCTTTCAGCAATTGAAATAACTTCTGCCGCTTTTTCCGGCTTTAAATAAACTTCTAGACGGTGTCCCATGTTGAACACTTTATACATTTCCTGCCAGTCTGTGCCTGATTGTTCCTGAATAAGTTTGAACAATGGAGGTACCGGGAAAAGATCATCTTTGATGATGTGCAGGTTTTCGATGAAGTGCAGGATTTTCGTTTGTGCACCGCCTGAGCAATGAACCATTCCGTGTATGTCTGCTCTTAGGGCATCCAATAACTTTTTCACGAAAGGAGCATAGGTACGGGTGGGAGAGAGTACCAGCATGCCTGCATTGATGGGGCTGCCTTCCACAGGATCAGTCAATTTTTTATGTCCTGAATAGACTAGTTCCTCAGGTACGCCTGCGTCAAAGCTTTCAGGATATTTTTCTGCGAGGTATTTGGCAAAAACATCGTGTCTGGCTGAAGTCAGTCCGTTGCTTCCCATTCCGCCGTTGTAACTTTTTTCGTAGGTTGCTTGTCCGTAGGATGAAAGTCCCACGATCACATCGCCGTCTGCGATGTTTGCGTTGTCGATCACGTCGCTGCGTTTCATGCGGCAAGTAACGGTACTGTCTACGATGATGGTACGTACTAAATCTCCTACGTCGGCTGTTTCGCCGCCAGTGGCATAAACACCCACACCCATTTCGCGAAGTTCTGCTAGCAATTCGTCGGTACCGTTGATGATGGCTGAAATGACTTCGCCCGGAATCAGAAGCTTGTTTCTTCCGATGGTGGATGATATCAGAATATTGTCGACGGCTCCTACGCAAAGCAGGTCATCTATGTTCATGATCAGGGCATCCTGAGCTATTCCTTTCCAGACGGAAAGGTCTCCTGTTTCTTTCCAGTACAGATAGGCCAACGATGATTTGGTGCCGGCTCCATCTGCGTGCATAATGTTGCAGTATTCTGGGTCTCCGCCCAGAATATCGGGGATAATCTTACAAAATGCTTTGGGGTACAGTCCTTTGTCAATATTTTTGATGGCATTGTGTACATCTTCTTTCGATGCTGAAACGCCGCGCATCATATACCTTTGGTCGCTCATAGGTGGGTCATTTTTTTAGTAGTGCAAAGATAACAAAAAATACAAAAATGTCCCTGTTGCTTTGCGACAACAGGGACTTATTGTTCGAGAATCAAGACGATTCACTCGTATTATTTAGTCAGAAATGCCGTTACATTCTTTTCGATACGGCCAGTCAGGTCTTCAATGTTTGCTTTGTCGAATTTTTCGCCGACGATCTTTTCGTACAATTCAATGTAACGTTCAGAAACGCTCATGCAATATTCTGGAGTCATTTCTGGAACTTTTTGTCCGTCTTTGCCCTGGAATCCATTTTCAATGAGCCACTGACGAACAAATTCTTTGGAAAGTTGTTTCTGAGGTTCGTTTTTAGCCAGTTTTTCTTCGTAACCTGCTTCATAGAAATAGCGGGAAGAATCTGGAGTATGAATTTCGTCCATCAGGATGATTTCACCGTCTTTCTTTCCGAATTCATATTTGGTATCCACCAGGATCAAACCCATAGATGCAGCTATTTCTGAACCGCGTTGAAAAATGGCTTGGGTGTATTTTTCCAGTAATTCGTATTCATCCTTGTTGACGATGCCTTGAGCGATAATTTCTTCTTTCGAAATATCTTCGTCATGGCCTTCATACGCTTTGGTTGTGGGGGTAATAATGGGTGTTTCAAATTTTTGATTTTCAACCATTCCATCTGGCATTGGAACACCACAAAGCATACGTTTGCCTTCACTGTATTCTCTCCATGCGTGACCTGTGAGATAACCGCGGATCACCATCTCCACTTCGTATGGTATGCATTTTATACCAACTGTAACCATTGGGTCTGGTGTAGCTATTTTCCAGTTTTTTACGATGTCTTGTGTGGCATCTAGAAACTTGGCGGCTATCTGGTTCAAAACCTGTCCTTTGTAAGGAATTCCTTCTGGCAGGATAACGTCAAAAGCTGAAATACGGTCGCTTACAACCATCACCAACAGTTCGTCGTTGATGTTGTATACGTCGCGTACTTTACCATGATACACGGATTTTTGTCCTGGAAAATTGAAATCTGTTCTGGTCAGAGCTTGTTTCATAATTTTACTTTTTTTCTAAGGCCGGTATTTCTGCAGAATCCGGCGATGGGTTTATTTTATTATCGTCATTTTTCAATTCACGGCGCTGATCCGTCCGTTCTTCCTGATGCTTTTCGTAAGCATCCACAATCCTTGATACCAATTTATGCCGGACAATGTCATTTTTATCGAATTCAATCTTGGCCAAACCTTTCACATTCCGAAGAACCTGTATGGCCTGAATCAAGCCCGAAGTCACATTGTAGGGTAAATCTATCTGAGTAATGTCCCCTGTAATGATCATTTTGGCATTGATACCCAAACGTGTCATAAACATCTTGATTTGGGCAGTGGTTGTATTTTGAGCCTCGTCCAGAATAATGACCGCATCGTTGAGTGTTCGTCCCCGCATAAAAGCCAGCGGGGCTATCTGGATGATTTTATTTTCCATATAATCCTTGAGCTTTGCCGGTGGAATCATATCCTCCAGTGCATCGTACAAAGGCTGCAAATATGGATCAATTTTTTCTTTCATATCTCCTGGCAAAAAACCGAGCTTTTCACCCGCTTCTACTGCCGGACGGCAAAGAATGATCTTTTTTACTTCCCTGTTTTTCAAAGCTCTAACAGCCAATGCAATTGCAGTGTAGGTCTTGCCAGAGCCAGCCGGACCTATGGCAAAAATCAGATCATTGGTATCGTATGCTTTCACCAGTTTCTGCTGATTTTCCGTTCTGGCCATGATGGTTTTTCCACTCACTCCATGTACAATCATATGATCCTGTCTAATCACCATTGGCGCATTGCCTTTGACAATTTCCCGAATTGTTTCTTCGTTGAGCGTGTTGTAATCCGAACAGTATTTCTCCATGGCATTGAGTGCCATCTCAAAAGTGTCCATTTCCGCTTCATCTCCCAAAACCTTCACTACATTTCCACGCGCTGTAATTCGTAGCTTTGGGTATAATGCTTTAATAAGCTGTATGTTACAGTTGTTGACTCCGTGTAAAATCGCGGGGTCAGCTTGCTCGATCATCATGACGCGTTCGTTCATAGGGTAGTGAAAAATGAAGTTGGTGCAAAAGTACGAAATAATGGGGAAAAAGTGGAAGGCATGGGTGTGGTTTTTTGAGCGAAATCAAGGGAATGTATTTGAATTTGTACTGATAAGTTTATACATTTACAAAATTCGAATTTAAATAATTCTAAATTAATTTTTTTAAATAAAAAATATGAATTTTATTACTGCTATGGAACAACGTTATACAACAAAAATGTATGACCAAACGAGAAAACTAAATCCAACTCAACGAGAAGAACTCAAAGAAATTTTAAGAATGAGCCCGTCTTCTATAAACAGTCAACCTTGGAATTTTACATTTGTCACAGATGCTGAAACAAAAATGAAGCTTGCTGAAGTTTCAAACTTTAACGCTCAAAGTGTTATTAATTGCGATACTTTGGTCGTATTTAGCAGGATAAACAACCTTCAGTTATTTGAAAACCAAATTGCAGAACAATTACCAGCGGCAGCGGTCGATTATTACAAAAGAGTTGTAAAGCCCAAATCGGACGAACAGATAAAAACCTGGTTTGCTAAGCAAGTTTATTTATCATTAGGTGTATTCTTGAGTGCCTGTGCAGAAATGAAAATTGATTCAACTCCAATGGAAGGAATTGATCCGGAAAAATACGACACCATTTTAGGCTCAACGGATTATTGCACATTGGTAGCTGTAGCTATTGGATATAGAGATAGTGAGGATCCCAATCAGTTAGAGAAAAAATCTAAATCCAGAAAGCCTATAAATGAAGTTGTTAAATCAATTTAAACTAGAACATTTGACGACTTGAAATGGATCAATGTATCTGGATTAATTGTTTTGCCAGAAAGAAAAAACGTATGCTTACCATTCCTTTTTTGGTTTGTAAATAAAGCTCCCCACAGCAATAATCAGAATGATCCCTGTCACAATAAACGCCCATATATTCGTTTTACGTGACTCTGCTTCAATGGTATAATCATTGTAGAGCATGCGATACGCTGTGAGCTTATACGTCAAGATCCCGTTAGTTAAAACAGCATTATTTGATGGCGTAATGGTACCTGGCATTTTCAAATTGTAATTAATAGAATAGGACAAATAATCAATTAGGTCCTGATTTATGAATTCTTCCTCATATTCTTTCATGGGGCCTTTTTCCATTTCCCACATAGCAGAGAAAGCATTGGTTTTAAAATATTTATTCAGTATTTTATCCATTTCATAATCGCTTAATGTGAACTTTATTGTAGAGAAAATGGTATCTCTCAATGCTTCCAGGCTATCTTTCGATACAGGTTTCTTTTTGACTAAATCGTAGTTTTTAAGAAGCACTTTGTACTCGTTGTTCCATATATTTTGCCCAAACCATAAATTATACTTCTCCTCCAGGGTACCCATATATTCTCGAATTTCCAGGCCGTTCATACCGATCAAAATGTTGGGTTGACCTGTGAACCAAAAACGGGCTTCGTCTTTGGACATGTAATTTTCAACCGGTAGGTTAAAGTTGGTCTTGATTTTAGGATACGTTTCGCGGTAATTAAAATAGGTATAAAACCAACGAAACTTTCTTTTTAAAGAATAATCAACTTTGAAACTGCTCCAATTGTTAGAAGATTTGAGTTTAAATGAGGTAGCCATATCTTCCACCGTTTTATAATCCTTGCGAATATGAACGGTGAAAAGTGTATGAACAACGGAATCAGGTGAATTTTTTAAGATGGAATCAATTTTTGAGGGTTTCAAAGGGTAATCTTTACCCGATGCCAATTTCAGGAATTCCCAATTGACATTCCAGGAAGAGTCAATTTCTACCGGGAAGTTGGTTTTTTTGGAGGCACCAACCATAAAAGTAGAATCTTCCTGAGATGTAAATTCCCGGTAACATGATCCGTCAGCATTAATAACGGTCGTCATATCGTCGTTGTTGGAACAGGAAACGGCAATCAAAACCGAGAGGAGCGATAAAATTTGTATGGATAATTTCATGACTTTATTGTATTGATTGTTTTATGAAAGATTCAAATTGGTTGTTTTCAATGGCATTTTTTTTCATGTAACACAAATAGGTTTTTAACAAATTGAGTTCAGTGTCTGACTGATATTGAATACAAGTTGAGTCTATAGAAACCTGTGTGACCAAAACAGGTGAATGTCCTTGCTCTAGCACCGAATCACGTTCTTGCGTTTGCTGAAAGACAAACAATCCTAGTAAAAAAATAGCAGCAGAACTCGAAATTGCTCGGAACCAGATCAAAAAGCGAGGTTGCGAGGACCTACTGGGGTATTCAATTTGTTGCATGATACGATCAGTAAACATCATTTCATCTTCCAGTGCTGGTTGTGCCTGACGTAGTTTTTCGAGAAGATGCTCGTATTTTTTATCGTTGATTTTCATAATCGATTTTTTAGAGATTCTTCAATTTGTTTCGGATAGCTTGTCTTGCCAGAAACAGGTTGCTTTTGATTTTGTTGGCCGACAAGCCAGTGATTTGAGTGATTTCTTCGACCTCCAACTCTTCAATATCACGCAGGGTGAAAACGATTTTTTGTTTGTTGGTCAAATCGTTGGTCAGAGCCAGAATGATGTTACTTAGTTCTGAATTTATAAGATTCTGTTCCACATTTTCCGATGAAATCAGTTCGTTCAAGCTATCGTCAAGCATAACAGACCGATAGCAATGTTTCGGAGATTTTAGTTTATCCAGACATAGGTTGGTGGCGATGGCGTAAATCCAGGTGCTGAATTTTCGTTGTGTATCAAAGCCCGACAAATGCATCCATACCCGTAAAAAAGTTTCCTGGGCAATATCTTTAGCGTCGTCATCGTCACTCATAAGTCTAAATGCTAATGAATAAATCTTTGACTGATAATACTCTACAATTTTACGAAAAGCCTGATGGTCATTCCGTTTGCTTAATAGTATTAGTTCATTCAGGCTCGAGTTATCCATTTTGTAGAAACTGTTTGTAGGTAATACGACAAAAGTGGATGCAGGTCGAATTATTTATTGAAACAATTCCGGGTAGTACTTCCGAATCATCTCCTGATCCTCCTTGTCCATTTCCAAAAGTAATCTAGGTTTATCCTGAACCCTCAAACCCTTTTGATTAATCTTACCCATCAAGCTCCAATCTGCTGAAGGATGTTCCGGACTTGGGTCCACAGGCTCTTTGGCAGGTAGATCATAGCGGGTGAAGTCAATCACATATGCCGGTGTATTTTTGTGCCAGTCGCGAAGCAAAGCCATACGGAAAGACTTATTCATAAACCATTTTATTTCCAGGTTGTTATAGGAATCACCCAGACCGGAACCTCGTTCTTCAAACTTGTAATTCCAGTCATTATTCGTTTTGTATTTGTTTCTCCAGATGTTACCAAATTCACCGAACGTGACAAAATGTGTGTCCGGCCAACGTTTTTTAGTATCGGTCACCCACATCTCCAATGCATCACAAATAAATTTCTGTCCGAATTCATACGTCAGTTGAGCTTCCCAGATACAAGTGACCCAACCAAATCCGTTCATTTCAAAGCCCTTGTCAAAATGGATGGATTGTGTATGCATGACTTCCCGATGGCCCAAATCAAGTCCCCAACCCTTATAGGTTTCTATAGGTCCAACACCCCGGCGACTGTTATATCCGGTAATTTCATGTCCGTTTGCACCGCTTTGACGGGCACAAACAAAATCCATCGTCCAACCATCCAGATTTACACAATCGATGAAATCAGCAGCACCTTGAGCCGGTTTGCAAAAATGTTCTTTCGAGGGGTAGAATGGATAGGAGGGAGAGCCGTCTGCACCACCACCATCTATGTTGAGCTGACTCCAGATAACAGCATGGGCAGTATGGATCTTTTCAACCTCTGATAAATACCTTAGGTTTTCTGCCGATAGAAATCCTCCCATTATGGACTGCGGACGATAACCGTGTCCGACAAATTTGGTGATGATATGAATAGCTTCTGTCATTTCCTTGTTGATGCGTTCTCTGGGTAGATACATGGCTGGAAAGTAGCCCGGAAAATAGGTGACTTCATCACCGAATTTGGCTTGACAATGGGCTACATAAGCGCGGATTTCCTGATAGTTCTTCCGTTGGTCTTCCAGTGCGTTCAGTGTAAATCCCCAGGTTAGACGTCCATCTGGATTGTTTTTCGCAAAAGCTTTCCGCATGGAGCGCACGCCTTTAAGGGTATGCCATTCTCCTTCATCACGGGGATGTAGTTTCACATCGCGCGAAACTTCCCATGGGGTAGTTCGTATCATGATGCAGAAAGTAACGAAACGGTTTCCATCCAGGATTAAAGGCTCGGATGCATTTATGGAAAAGCAAAAAACGAATGCGCATGCTAATGAAAGGATGGTTTTTTTGACTGAAAAAGTATTCTTCATGGTAGGTGTTGTTATCAAAAAGGTTGGGTATGTCAAAGATAATTGATAAATTGATTTTTCAATAATGTAAGTCATCCCCCTACAAGAATATCAGTTTTTTGCTATAGGAATTACCGGTTTTATTTCTGAATATTCCCTTAGTTTTATTACCATACTTCGTTTGGTAATCAATTATTTATGATTCTAAAATAGGTGTATTTTAAATTTGTATTTTGTTAAAAGAAAAGCTATGAAAAAAAAATTTACTCTTGTCATTCTGGGAATGATTTTGTTCCTTAATACTTCGTGGGCTCAAAGAAATGATCATTTCATGGGCAATCACAAAGATTCTACAATGAATAGTAGAGATTCTCTAAAGATGGGCGATTCAATTCATGTAGATAAGGATAGCATAGAATTCAGACCAAAATTAAGAATCCAGCCGATGGATACCCTTGTTTCTATTGGAAGCACCATTGATTACAGACTTCAAATGCTGAATGATTCCAGTGAGTGGATTGATATTAATGGAGAATGGTCTATGAAAGGTTCGGCAATTGGTAGCATCAATAAAAATGGACATCTTGAAGTGACCGCTTCTGGAATTGCATATGTGGTTGTACACGCTGCTGACTGTAGAACTGTTGCTCGAGTGGTTTCCAGGGAAGCTGTATCTGTAGCTGATTCGTCGGACTTAAACACCATTAGCATTTCCAGAGTTTTTCCTGACGGAACAGTGCTTCCCCCTCAAATTATTAAAGAAGGTGATTCTTATAAGATTGGAGGACTACCTGCACCGCTTAACTTATTGAATGGAGCACAAATCTATTTTCCTGTAGGTTCTTTACACGAAGATATTGCAATTCAAATAAAACTACCAAAATTTGTCAAAGTTGACAGGCAAAAAAATGTAAACTTTGGTGGCAAGATTTTAAATGCTATATCTTTTGATGTATATGTGAATGACGTACACATTGAACCTTACAATTTTGATATACCTTTAAATGTGATCCTTCCTTTTAAACATGGAATAATTCGAAAAATGGGTCTTGATATTTCCAGATTGAGTTTGTTTTATGCCAAAGATAGTACAGAGCTTGATTCCAAGGGTATTTCGAATGTGATGCTTGATACCACCAACAATCAGATTTATTCACAAGTAGCGCATTTCAGTAGCTTGGCTCTGACTGATGTTTCTCTGTTGACTTCTACGAAAAGTCTTTCAGAGTTGAATCAATTGACTGTTTACCCTAATCCTGTTAATGATATCTTAAATATCGATTTCAATGGTGTTAAAACGGATGGTGCTACTATTGTCATCACAAATATTATTGGTGAGGCAGTGTTAACTGTTAAAACAACTTCAAATAGGTTTCAATTGAATACATCTGTTTTAAATACAGGCTTTTATCAAATTCAAGTTCTCGATGATCAAAACAAGTTGATCTATGTAAATAAGATAATGAAAAGGTAAATTCTGGTTTATAGCATTTTAAATCAAACTAAAAGAACAAATTAACTTCTTAATTTGTTCTTTTTTGCTGACCAGGATTAAGTAAATTACTGTGAAAAATAATATTATTGATGAAAAACTTTGAGAAACCTTTTTTTACTTTAATTTTTGGGATGGTATTTCCCTTTATTTTTTGCCTTATATTGATGATTATATGGTTCTATCTCGATAAATCTGAAGACCGGGTACTCTTTTATAGTATCTCTGGGCTTTTGATAGGAGTTCTTTTAGATATCAAGTATTTGAAAGGTTGGGTAAAGCACAGGTATGATTTGCCAATTTGGTCTGTCGCTGGATTTTATGTTGTTTACAACATCATCGTTTACGGACTATTTATGGGATTTCCAGTATTTAATATTTTCCTTGGTTTTATTGCTGGGTATTATTTTGGGAAAAGGAGTTGTTATAACAAACAAATTCTTCGCGAAAGTGCTAAACTGATCAAAAAGGTTTCCCTTTTCACCGGGTTTATCATGTTGCTTATTTGTATATCATCTGCAATCCTGGCACTGCTAGGTGATGGGGCAGGAGGCGATATTCAAAGTATGTTGGGCTTACATTTTGTTGTAACCAGACCGATGATTTGGGGTATTATATTCGTTGGAGGTATTTCACTGATATTGATTCAAATCCAAATAACAAGATGGACAATAATCAAAACAATCAAACATTTTTAAGACTGTGTTTTAAGAATGTAAAAAAAACATAAAAAGTACTAATTAAAACCTGTTGCACAGGCGTTGCATATTCAAAAAAAGTATACATTTGTTTCTCAGTTTGATTGAGCCACTTCTTTATAACCTTGACCACCGTATGACCCTTTTTGAATTACACGATACCCTGCTAGATAGGAAAATTCTGAAAAACCCAAAATCTTTTATTGCTCTTTATGAGGCTAATAGCGATTTGATTGCACAAACCGATTTGTCCAATATCGAAGAGTACAAATGTCTGATGAACATAACGTGTGAGTATGCCCATAAGCTCGTTAAAACAGGCCAACTTAAAAAAGGTTTGCTATTTTTGGATGAGGCGACAGATTTGATGGAAAGTTTCCCAGAATATAATAGGGATTATATCTTTGAAGTCGCTAATTATGAACGTGCAGTTTCGAGTAAAGCAGTTATTTTTTACAACTTGAGAAAATTCGAAAAGGCTTTGTCTCTTTATAAAAGATTAAATGCTGCGTTTCCAACCAATGAATCCTATCAAGGTTGGATTTACAGAGTTAAGGCCAGGAGATATGGTAATCTTTCATGGACGGGGGTAGTACTGGTTTTTGCTGATGTAGTTTTAAGACTCATTTTTGACGACACCAGGTTTGCTGCCTATAATGATTCCTATTGGATTTTGGCTTCAGGTATAAGTCTCTATTTATTTTTTGAAATTCTGAGAAGAATTGCGAAAAGTAAGCATAAAAAGTTGGTTGAATGTTCCAATAAAGAAAAATAAATCTTCTACAATATTATCATTTTATTTCTGAAAGGATACTAAAAAGAGAGTAAGACCGTTATTAATTAAAGATACTGGTATTACTGTTTTTTTAATAATCCGAATCGTGAAAACACCTATCGTCCAAAAATGCAGAGTGGGAATAGTACTTCATCCGACCGTTCATGAAAGTCGTGAACTTTCGCAGGCATGAGGTTAAACCTATAAACATGCTGTCCAAAGAAAACTATCCCTATTACCTGACGGCTCTTGGCCTTTTTGTCTTGCTGAAACTGGGCTTTACTGTTGCTGATAACGATAGCATGGCCTTTTTGTTGAGGCCTATAAACAGTGCCATCGAATTGTTGACGGGTTCCAAAGCAATCTATTTTCCAGATAAAGGATTCTACCATGAGCGCCTGGATGTGCTGATTGACAAATCGTGTTCGGGATTCAACTATTTGCTTCTAAGTTTTGTCATGCTGGTTTTTCTGACCGTAAAATATACTACCAAACAGATTAGTAAGGCTTGTATGGTGCCCGTTTCGATGCTTGCAGCCTATGTTTTGACGATCTTTGCCAATACTTCCAGGATTTTTATATCGATTGTTATTGAACACAAAAATATACATTTTCTACAGGAGCATCAGGCTGTTTTGCACGAAGCCATTGGTGTGCTGACCTATTTGTCCTTTTTGGTGCTGACCTATTTACTAACGGAAAAATACCTCATTAAAACGAATAAACATGCGAAATTTACTGAATCCTAAGTGGCTGCTTCTGATCAATACGTTGCCCTTGACTATCTTATTTGTTCTACTCTTTAGTGATTTCAATGTCATAAAAAGTCTTTTAAAGGCAGAGAATATTCAGCTTTGGATCACTTATGGACTGTTGTTGGGGGGTATGGGTTTTCTGAACCTGATTTATGCTGTTTATCTCATTCTTCAAAAAAAGCAGGTATCAGTCATTTACGGGGTAATTGCTTTGCTTTGTTACATTCCATGGTTGTATTTGTTGGCTTGCAAAGTTGATGATATTTTGCCTTTTACCATCCCACAGTGGATGCTTACAGGTGATATTTTTATTTCTGCTGGGACGTTTTTGATGCCGACACTAGCGTATGCCTTATTTATTCTGGTTATTCGTCTGACTCCCGAAAAGAAACAAAACAAGCCTTGGAAGGATTTAGCCATTTCATTTGCTATTCCCACTGTGTGGTATATGTTTATCATGCTATTGATCCCTTTCTGGAAACCTGTTGATTCCAATTTTGGAATTCATGTGTTGGTGATCCTTTTTATTGTTGGAACCTTGGTTTTTATTTTCTTTTTGACCAGGGCTATTTATATTCTGGTTTCCCAAAAAGCTGAAATTTTTCAGAAGAACAAACTAGCTTGGTTGATTCCGATTTCCATCGTATTTCCTGTGATGGGATTATTGGTCAATAATACCTTTGGAAACTTTATGTCGAACGATCATTCAGGTATCATAGGTAATTTCAGCAATTTATGGTTTTATATCCTTGCAGTATTAAATGGGACTGTAATTTGTTTGCCAAACCGAACAAATCAACTTTACAGGACTTTTTTGTTTTTTGCAAGAAGTTTGACTTTTGCTTACACGCTCTATTTTTTCCTTGTTTTTTTGCCACTCCTGCCTATATCAATCATTGCTATTTTGGGTATCGGAACTGGTTTCCTGATGTTGATGCCCTTATTGTTGTTTGTTGTTCATACCAGTGAACTCTCAAAAGATTTTAAGTTTCTAAATGATTTTTACTCAAAGAAAATGATTTGGGCTATATCCTTGGCTGGTTTTATAATTATCCCTGCAACGATTACTTTAAGCTACCTAAATGATAAAAAAGTTTTGAATGAAACGATGGATTATTTAGATAGTCCGGATTATTCAAAATCGTACAACCTGAATGAGGCGTCCTTACGAAAGACAATGGATATAGTCAAAATGCACAAGAAAGGATCATCCGGTTTTGTTATTGGTGTAAATATCCCTTATTTGACTTCGTATTTCAACTGGCTTGTTTTTGAAAATATGACCGTTTCTGATGCAAAAATCAGAGCTATTGAAAAGATTTTTTTCAACACTGATTCTTTAAAAATGAGGGTTGACCCTATTCAGAATAACCGGGCGATCGTTACTAGCTTTAACACAAAAAGTACATACGACAAAGCTCAGAAAACATGGAAGTCCTGGGTGAACTTGGAGATTGCCAATGACAGTATTGGGATAGGTGAGTTTGAAACCACCATCGATTTACCTGAGGGTTGCTGGATAAGTGATTATTATCTGTATGTGGGAAAGAAAAAGGAAATGGGCTTACTGGCAGAAAAGAAATCGGCAATGTGGGTCTTCTCGCAAATCAGAAACGAAAACCGGGACCCTGGCATTTTATATTATTTAACCGGAAACAGGGTTGCATTCCAGATTTTTCCATTTGCTCTCGGTGAAACTAGAAAATCAGGCATTGAATTCCTGCATAAAGAACCAGTCAGACTGAACATTGACGGCCATTTTATAGAACTTGGAAATACCGCACAGGATTCTATTGGAAGTTTTGAGAATAAGGATGTGATATACGTAACTGCCAATCAGAAGAAGACCCTGAAAAGTATACATAGAAAACCTTATTTTCATTTTCTGGTGGATGTTTCAATGAAAGAAAATATAAAAAAGAAGGAGTATACCAAACGTATTGAAGCACTATGTGAGAAGTATAAACCGCTTGCAAACAATGCCATGGTCAGTTTTGTCAATAGTTACGTGACGACCTATCCCATGGACAAAAGCTGGGAACAAAAATACGAGTCTCAAGAGTTTAAGGGTGGCTATTATTTAGATAGAGCGATCAAAATTGCACTTTTTAATTCATTTGCAAACGGAAAAGAGACGTATCCAATAATTGTAGCAGTGACTGATTCCATTAATAATGCAGTGTTGAATACAGATTTTTCGGACTTTAAAATGGCTTTTCCCGAAAGTGATTTGTTTTATGTTTTAGATAGAAATGTAAAACTTGAACCCCATTCTTTAGTTTCTAAACCCAATGCGAAGATGATTGATACGTTGTCCTGCACTTTTAATCAATCAGTTCTGGCTTTTCCAATGGCTGATCATTCTATTGCTTTTTTGCCAAATAACGGCAAACCAAGCATCATCCTGAAAAAGAAACAGTTTAACATGGATGAATCATCACTTAAAGTGAAAAATTGGCAATCAGCAATGGCCTTACAGGCTAAATGGATTTCTCAGATTTTTTATCCTCAAACATCAGAAAAAGAATGGATTCAAATGATCAAGGGGAGTTTTGTCACACAGGTGATGAACCCGGCTACCTCTTATCTGGTGGTTGAGAATGAAGCTCAGAAAGCTGCTTTGAAAAGGAAACAAGATCTGGTTTTGTCCAGCAATAAATCCCTGGATTTGGGTGAGGACACACCACGAATGAGTGAACCAAGCCTGATCCTATTGAGCTTGTTACTCGGTTTGTCTCTATGGCTGAGAGAAAAAAGAAAAAGGGTTTTAAAGAAGCATTAAGACAGCAATCTTTTCAGTCCATTGACATCCAATATCGTGATCTGCTTTTTGTCCATACTGATTAAACCTTCTGCAACCATTTCCGACATACTTCGGGAGAGGGAAGGTCTGGCAACACCAAAATATTCGGCTAGCTGAGTCTGATTTTTGTCCAGCGTGAGTGTGTTGCTACCGAGTTTCATTTGCTCGAGCAAATATTGTGACAGCTTGCCCTTGATGGTTTTGACAGATAGAATCTGCAATTTGTTGGAAAGGAACTGTGTTCTTCCCGCATTGAAAGACAAGTAATTGGATAGGAAACCCTCGTTGGTGGCCAATAATTTCATCACCGATTCTTTGGGGATCATCAATAATTCGGAATCCTCAAGTGTGGTTACATCAACCGGGAAACGGTTGTTTTCAGCAAAAAGAAAAGCAGGAGCAAGAGGACGGGGTGCCAGGATCTTTTCGATGGTCAGCAAATTTCCGTCTTCTGCTATCATTTCTGTTTTTACTGATCCTTTGGTGAGCAGGTATAGATATTTGCACAATTCACCCTGTCGGAAAATCAATTCGTTTTTCTTGTATTTTTTTTGGATGCAATTCAGATCTTCAACAAAAGATTCCTGCTCTTCAGCGGGTATCTTATTGCAAATCGGACATCGGGATAAATCAATGGTAGCCATAAACCTATGCTTTTGGTTGATGGCCTAAATATAGGCATTAATCCCGAAAATCCGGATGCTCTTTCCTTAGCCTTTAATCATGGTAAGTAGCATCTTGAACTTTTTTTCTGCCTGTAAAGCATGGGTAATATTTGCCGGCATAATAATCGTTTCGCCCTTTTTTACCAAATGGGGGTTTCCTCCAACACGAATTAGAGCTTCTCCGTCCAAAATCTGAACCATGGCATCAAAAGGTGCCGTATGTTCAGTCAGACCCTGACCTTCATCAAATGAGAACAGGGTGATGTTTCCTGCTTCACTTTTCAATACTTGCTTACTGATAACACCACCGGTAGAATATTCCACCATTTCTTCCAGATTCAGGACTTTTCCTTTATTAAATAATTCTTGCATCGTTTTTATGTTTTATTGATTGAAAACAAGTCAGTTCCATTTTATGTTCAAAAGTAGTGATCAAATTGACTAATATGTGTAACAAATGTTACAACATTTAAAAAACGCTCTAACTTTCTTTGTATCCAGAAAAATAAAATGTCCAGTGCTTTTAGGATTGTCGTTTATTTTTTATAAAAGTTATTGTATTAAGTATTTAAATAATAAAAAAATGGATAAAATGTTTTGTTTTCAGTGTCAGGAAGCGTCTAAAGGTACCGGTTGTACACTCCAGGGAGTTTGTGGAAAGACAGCCGATGTAGCTGGTTTGCAGGATTTGTTGGTTTTCCTGATGAAAGGAATTTCTCAATATACGACCCGCTTAAGGGCGTTGAATGTTGAAATGCCCGAAGCTAATAAATTTATTGTGGATGGTTTGTTTATGACCATTACGAATGCAAATTTTGATAAAGATCGCTTTGTCGTTAAGATAAAGGAAGCGTATTCTGTCCGTGAAAAAGTGAGAAACTTGCTGACTGCTCATGGTGAAGATATGAGTGACTTGAATTTCGATTGTCTGACCTGGCAAAAGGATGATGTTGCTGAAATGGAAAGCAAAGCGGCTTTAGTAGGAGTACTTGCTACAGAAAATGAGGATGTACGTTCTTTGCGTGAACTGACCATCTATGGATTGAAAGGTATGGCAGCCTATGCTGAACATGCTTACAATCTGGGGTATGAAGATGTCACGATTCATGCATTTATTCAAAAAGCATTGGTCGCCACCACAAACGACGATTTGTCAGCTGGAGAACTGACGGCTTTGGTGCTGGAATGTGGCGAATTTGGTGTCAAGACAATGGCTTTACTGGACAAAGCTAATACCGGCAAATATGGTCATCCTGTAATAACAAAAGTAAATATTGGTGTTCGTAACAATCCGGCTATTTTAATAAGTGGCCATGATTTACGCGATATGGAGGATTTGCTGAAACAAACCGATGGAACAGGGGTTGATGTCTACACCCACAGTGAGATGCTTCCAGCCCACTACTATCCGGCATTTAAGAAATATACTCATTTTGTTGGAAACTACGGAAGCTCCTGGTGGAAGCAAACCGAAGATTTCGAAACCTTCAACGGTGTTGTACTATTTACCACCAATTGCATTGTTCCTCCACGTTCAAATTCGACTTACAACGACCGTATCTATACAACAGGATCCTCCGGTTTTGAGGGGTTCACTCACATTGATGATCGCAAAGAAGGTCAGCCAAAGGATTTCTCTTCCTTAATTGAACATGCCAAAAAATGTGCAGCTCCTACAGAAATAGAAACTGGTGAAATTATTGGTGGTTTTGCTCACGAACAAGTTTTTGCCTTGGCCGACAAAGTCGTTGAAGCCGTAAAGTCCGGAGCTATTCGCAAGTTTTTTGTGATGGCCGGATGTGACGGAAGAATGAAGAGCAGAGATTATTATACGGAGTTTGCTGAAAAATTACCTAAGGATACCGTGATCCTGACTGCAGGTTGTGCCAAATATCGCTATAATAAACTTCCACTTGGTGACATAAATGGTATTCCACGCGTACTTGATGCCGGACAGTGCAACGATAGTTATTCACTTGCGCTGATAGCCTTAAAGCTTAAGGAGGTCTTTGAATTGAACGATATCAATGATTTGCCCATCGCTTACAACATTGCGTGGTACGAACAAAAGGCTGTTATCGTACTTTTAGCCTTACTGTCACTTGGTGTCAAGAATATTCATTTGGGGCCAACGCTCCCAGCTTTCTTATCACCAAATGTGGCTCAGGTATTGGTCGATAATTTTGGAATTGCTCCGATTGGTTCGGTGGATGAGGATATGAAGTTGTTTTTAGGTGAATAAAAAGTTAAAATACGGGGTTAATTTAACCCCGTATTTTTTTTGTATTTTTGCAAAATATTTTTGTCCAAAAACAATTCTGGCATTTTGGATGTTCATATCAATAACTCAAACTCTAATTTTATGAAAAAGATTCCTTTACTCCTTACAATTATGCTATTTTCTATAAGCTTTACCTTTGCCGGTGGCTTATTGACGAATACGAATCAAAGTGTGCATTTTTTACGCAACCCTGCACGCGATGCTTCTACCGCAATTGAAGCTGTCTATGCAAATCCTGCTGGTTTGACATTTTTGTCTGAAGGTTTTCATATGTCACTGACCAATCAAAGTGCTTTTCAAACCCGCACCATTAATTCCACTTTTGCTCCATTTTCCGCTAATAATGAAGGCATTGCAACAAAAACCTTTAACGGTGAAACGAATGCACCCATTATTCCTACAGTCCTCTTAGCCTATAAAAAGAATGATTTTGTTCTTTCAGCCATGCTTGCCGTTATTGGTGGAGGTGGTAAAGTCACTTTTGATAAAGGTTTGGGCTCTTTTGAATCAGGTGTCTCCATGTTGCCTTTGTTGCTCAATGCCAACCATTTGCCCACTACTGCCTATTCCCTGAATAGCGCTTTTGAAGGTAGCCAATATATTTTTGGCCTTCAACTAAATGGGTCTTACAAGTTGACTGAGGCCTTATCTGCAGCTGTAGGTGTTCGTCTCAATATGGTCAGCAATGGTTATGTTGGTCACATTAACGACATTATGATCAATCCTCAGCATCCGCTTTTGAATCCATCAGCTGACATGATTTCAGCTCCTTTATTCTTCACCAGGGCTGGTATGACAACTTATGCAGCAGCAACAGCCAATAAACAATTGGATTGCACACAATCTGGATTGGGCTTTTCTCCAAACGTAAGTATCAATTATCATCTGTGTGGTCTGAATTTGGCTGCAAAGTATGAATTCAAGAGTGTCATTGATGTTAAAAACAAGACGTCAGTGGACAACACTGGCATGTATCCCGATGGTGTTAAAACACCTAATGACATACCTGCTTACCTGACAGTTGGAGCAGAATATGATATTATGGATAAATGGTCTGTTTCTGGCGGTTATCACCATTTCTTTGATTCTGATGCCAGGATGGCCAACAATAAACAACAATACATCAATGGAGGTATAAATGAGTATTTGCTTGGTACTGAATATAAAATCAACAATGTTTTTTTAGTAAGTGCCGGTGGGCAATTGACCAAGACTGGTGTAACGGATGCTTACCAAAGTGATATGAGCTATAGCCTTGATTCTTATTCCATCGGTTTTGGTGGTGCCATCAATATCACTTCTGATTTGAGATTAAATGTTGCCTATTTCTTTACCAAATATACTCCATGGACTAAAGAATCAGTTAGTTACAATGGCCAACCTCTTGCCGGAAAAGATGTATACGATCGTACGAACAAGGTTTTTGGCATCGGATTGGATTATAATTTTTAATCTAGTTGGTTAAAAAGGACGTAAATATTTGCTTTGCTGCTCATTCGGCAATCCTCACGTACGAAACTACGCTACGGTATGGCTCATAATCAGCGCCTTTACCTTTGCGTCCTTTTTAACTATCTTTGCCCTTCCTGATTCTTCATAAATGCGAATTTTACATATTATTAAAAACTTCGATTTCGGCGGTGCAGAAAATCATCTTTGTGTATTAGCCAATTCTTTGGATGCTATCGGTAACGAAATATACCTAATTGGAGGTCAAGGTACCCAACAATCCAGATTATCCAGTTCAATCAAATTCATTCCTCTACAATTGCGGAGTCTCTTGTTTCTGTACAATATTTTATGGATAGTTTATTACGTTCTACACTACAAGATTCAGATTATTCACGCTCATCAACGGTATCCGATTCACTTGGCTTCAATCGTCGGGAAAATAACCCGAACGCCTTTAGTTGTTACTGTCCATGGCCGATCTCAATATGATTTACGTTCCAGGTTTTCAAGAAAATACGCGGATAAAATCATTTTTGTTAGTCAGTTTGTCATGGAAAACTCCATCCGATTTCCTGAAATTCAGAAAAAGGTTGTCTATATTCCGAATGGAGTGCTTATTTCCACCATTAAGTCTGTTAAGAAAATCTGTCAAGTCAGTTATGTTAGTCGAATGGACAGTAAACATTGTGCTGTTGTCCTGATGATTATTCATCATATTCTCCCCCGGTTATTGATGGATTATCCGTTGCTCACTTTTAATATTGTAGGTGGAGGCCATCAACTTGAAGTGGTAAAAGAGGAAGCGCAACGGTTTAATCAAGCTTTCAATAAAGAGGTCTGTCTTGTATCAGGTTTTCAATCAAACGTGATGGAGTCCATTTGCCCATCTGTATTGGTCCTTGGTGTTGGAAGAGTAGCCTTGGAGGCCTTGGGTTCTGGGATTCCAGTTCTATCGGTCAACAGGAAGCGCCTGGGGACAGTAATAAACACCGAAAATTTTCCGTTTTACAAAGCGAATAATTTTGTTGCAGTTGGTCATAATCCACCTGATGCAGAAACGTTGTTGGCTCAGATTCAGTTGTTTTTGACCAATCAACTTTATTTTCAGACAGAAGCAAACGAATTGCAGTCTTATGTGGATGAGGAATTTAATCATCTAAAAATAGCGAGTCGCATCAATGAACTTTACAAAGAGTTGGTTTAGATTCTTTCTGATGTAAATGGAAACTGATTTGACTCTCTAAATAACATTAGGCTCTATTATTTTGTTTTTATTTAAAAATAGGATAATGTATTTGCACCAGAAAAACAAAAGAATGTGTACATTCGCCCTCGAACGAAGCAGGTTCTTATCTGTTAAATCTTAAAATCTACAACTATGGGCTTTTTATTTGGAGGTTTCTCAATTTTTACATTGTTTTTTATAGTGATTCCAATTTTGATTCCTATTCTAGCACTTGTTGATATTATTAAAAGTGATTTTGAAGGAAACAACAAACTACTGTGGGTCATCATTGTTTTATTGGCCAATATTTTGGGCGCAATACTTTATTTTCTGATTGGCAGGGATCAGAAAATTAAGAAAAGCGGACAATAATAGTGAGCCCTTGCAATTACGCTTGTTTCTGTTTCTTTACAGCTTTGTAAATTTCAAACCAAATAATAGACAGGCATCCTGCAGCTCCAGAATACAGGGTTTCTTTAGCACCAAGTGGTGCAAAACTGAACATCCCTTGCAGGAACGGAATAAACAAAACCGCGCCTAAGAATACCACAGCCAGACTGACAATCCATTTCACACTTTTATTGGGCGAAACAAGTATCTGGAAAAAGTTATTTTCCCAGGAACGGTTGGTCTGAATGGTAAAGATGTTGGAAACAATCAGGGTGATAAAAGACATTGTCCTGACCGCTTCGTCAGAATAGTTCAGGTGAAGGCCTACGAAATAGACCCCAAGTACGACCAGTAGGATGGAAACACCCTGCATACAAGTCATCAGAATTTTGCTGCCTCCAAAGAATTTACTGTTCTTACCTCTTGGTGGACGATTCATTACGTTTTTTTCCTCTTTCTCGGACTCGAAAATAACGGAACATGCCGGGTCGATAATCAATTCCAAAAAAGCCACATGTACTGGAAAAAGTAGAAGAGGAGCATCGGCAAAAAAGACAGGAATGAGTGATAAACCTGCAATGGGAACATGTATAGCAAATACATATCCGAATGCTTTTTGCATGTTGTCAAAGATTCGGCGGCCCATCCGTACTGCTCCCACAATAGAGGAGAAATTGTCATCGGTCAGTACCAGGGAGGAGGCTTCGCGTGCTACATCCGTACCCCTTTCACCCATGGCTATACCTATGTTTGCTGTTTTAAGCGCCGGAGCATCGTTCACACCGTCACCTGTCATTGCAACCACTTCACCTTTAAGCTTTAGCGCATTGACAATTTTCAATTTTTGTTCCGGTATTACACGGGCAAATATATTTATATCGTCAATTTTTGTGCTTAATTCCTCTTCGCTCAGGAGCTGTAATTCAGGACCAGTCATGCATAGGTTGGGGTTTTTCAGCCCTATCTCACGACCAATATTCTGAGCTGTAACCGGATAGTCTCCGGTTATCATAATGACCCGGATTCCAGCTTTGTAACACTCTTCAATTGCACCTTTGACTTCTGGACGGATGGGGTCTGATAAACCAATCAATCCGATAAATTCAAAGTCAAAATCGTGCTGAATTTCTGGCAACATCTCTTTTCCGATGGTTGCTCTGGCCACACCCAGAACCCTTAAGCCATTGGAGGCCATTTTTTGGATTGCTTTTTCGTATTCAGCAATATCCTTTAGGTGACACAAATCAAAAATCGTTTCAGGTGCTCCTTTAGCAGCAATGGAATAGGTACCGGTATCTTTCTGGATATAAACCCTGGACATAGCCATCTGCTCTCTGGTAAGCGGGTATTCGCGAATCATGGACCAGTCGTGGTGCATGTGTTCAGTGCCTTTGAGATATTTTTCCCCAAGTTGTATAATGGCTTTTTCCATCGGGTCGTTGGGGTTTGTCTGACTCGATAAAATACCGTATTCAATGATTCGATGAAAATCTTCCGGGAAACCATCTTTGTTCAGAATATCAAAGAAGCCCTCCTTATTGTATAGGCTACTCACTGTCATTTTGTTTTGAGTCAACGTACCTGTCTTATCTGAACAAAGAACGGTTGCTGAACCAAGAGATTCAATGGCATTGGGCTTGCGGGTCAGTACTCTTTTTCGGGACATCCTCCATGCTCCAAGTGCCATAAATACTGTCAGGATTACAGGGAATTCTTCAGGTATAACGGCCATAGCCAAGGTCAGACCGGCTAGGATGCCATTTAACAAGCTACCTCGGGTCAGAAAAAAGACCACCACTACAATCAGGCAAAGAATGGCACCAATAAATGCCAGTTTTTTTACCAGTGAGTTTAATTCAACTTTTAGGTTTGTGGTTTCATCCTTGACCTCACCAAGGGCTTTGCCAATTTTCCCGATTTCAGTTTCAACTCCAATTTTAGTGACTTGTGCCACGCCATTGCCCTGAATAATCATCGTTCCTGAGAAAACAAATGGCAAATCGTCTCCACCGGGTGCTGTCAGTGTTTCTGTACCAACTGATTCTATTTTACGCACTGGAACAGATTCTCCGGTAAGAAGTGATTCATCTACCTGAAGGTTGATGGAATGCATGACCATACCGTCTGCCGGAACTCTTTCACCTTCGGAAAAAACGATCAAGTCACCAATGACAATCTCTCTGCAGGGTATCTTGATTTCTTTACTATTTCGGATAACAACGGCATTCGGACTGGACATTTCTTTCAGCGCATCCAGTGCTTTACCGGTTTTTCTTTCCTGATAAAACTCGATACCCATGATAAAAACGACAAAACCAAGCAGCATGAACCCTTCTTGCATATCACCCAGTATCATGTACAATGTACCACAGATAATCAACAACATAAACATGGGTTCCTTAAAAATACCCACAACTTGTTTTAAAAAACCACCTGATTTCTCTTTAGGCAGTTCGTTGAATCCGTTTTTAAGTTGTTTTTCTTTGACTTGTCCTTCAGTTAATCCGGTGAAGTTGTGACCGGAAAAATCAGCGTTTTTTTCCATAAATTAAGTACTAAAATAGTATTGGCTAATGTTTTAACCCTGAGCCTAACCGGTTTAAACGATCAGAAATTGTTTATAATGATTTTGTAAGTTTCTCTAATAGAACTGTGAGTTCTTCCAGTTCATTAGGTTCGAGCATTTCTTCCATCAATTCGGCAAATTGAGTATGCGCGCGTTCATGCATTTGATTGATTTGCATTCCTTTTTTGGTCAAATGCAAATGGGAACTTCTCCTGTCTTCGTCAGACTGAATTTTAAAAACGTACCCTTTTAAGATAAGTTTATCCAAAGCCACCGTTACAGTCGGTTTAGTCAACCTCATTTCGGTTGCCAGCTCTGTAATGTTTGGGTTGCTCATTTCGTTCATGATCTCCAGATAATGCATTTGTGCCGTTGTAAGCTCCTTGATATTTAGTTGCTCACGTGCAAGCTCTTCCATTTCCCCTAAATTTTGGGAAAGTTTTGAGATGATGCTGACGATTTTATCCATTGCTTAAAGATTTTGGTGGTACAAATGTAGTTAGTTAGTTCTAACTAACAAGGGAAATGGGTGATTATTTTAGGTTTATGCAGTTATTTCTTGTTTTAATGAGGAAATAACGGGCAATTAATGCAATTAAAACTATTTTTCATTCATTGGTCGGAATAATTAAAATATGCTTAGTGTTTTATATACTTTTGTCGTCTATATATAAAGTAAAAACGTCTAAATGCTGATTGGCTTGTTAAAAGCCAACTATTTATATAACTGATGATACTGTGAAAAAAAATACACTTAAGATTCTACTTATATTATTTTTGTTTTCCTTCCATTTCTCGATAAAAGCACAACAAGAGGAAGCACTAAAAAACAATTCAGGATTGGTTACATTCGATGTCCTTGCCTCCAAAATAGAACGCACACATCATATCCGATTATACTACAAATCCGAATGGTTTGGTCAAAAGTTATTTAAGGAATCTATAGTGGAGCGTACCTTGGAAGAATGTCTTGCCATCGTTAAGCATCAAGCAGAATTGAATATACTGATTATGAATTCTGATGAATACGTTTTTGTTCCGATAGAGGTCAGAAATTATTCGTATAGTAAAAATAGAGAAGGCATACTTTTGATTGGAGAGATAAGTAATTTGGGAAATACGACAAAAGCCACTATTTCTGGAAAAATATCCGATGTCTATTCTGGCAAACCACTAAAAGAAGCAAAAGTCAGCATTGATGAACTTAAAGTATCTTCCATTACCGATAAAGAAGGTAATTACAAATTTACGATACCAGTAGGCTCGTATGATCTGGCACTTAATTATCCTGGCTTTGAAGAAGATAACAGGAAGATAAATGTTTATGGAAATGGAATTGTCGATTTTGAGATGTCAGAGAAAACCATCAGATTGAAGGAATTGGTAGTTAATGACAAGGCTGCCAATCTCAACATTGTTAGTTCACAAATGAGTGCAATTAAACTCAATGCAAAGAATATCAGAGAACTACCATTGTTTTTGGGCGAAAAAGACGTGATTAAAAGTATTAAACTACTTCCCGGTATTCAATCAACTGGTGAATTTGGTACTGGATTTTATGTTCGGGGTGGAGGACAAGACCAAAACCTAATCTTGCTTGAGGATGTACCGCTCTTTAATTCTGCACATGCTTTTGGACTTATTTCGGCCATCAATTCGGATGCTGTCGATAATTTTACCCTTTTGAAAAGTGGTATTCCAGCCAAATATGGAGAAAGAGCATCCTCTGTTATGGATATCCGAATGGGAAGTAATTCGGAGAAGCCCTCTTTCAAAGGAGGAATCGGCCTGATGGATACCCGATTAAACCTCGATTTACCCCTTCTCAATAAAAAAGTCCATCTACAGGTTGGTGCCCGTACTTCCTATTCCAACTGGCTACTTCGTCAGATGCCGGATCCGGATTTAAAAAACAGCATGGTTAGTTTTTACGATATAAATGGCTTACTGACTATTAAATTTGATCCTAAAAACAAATTGACACTTTTTGGGTATTATAGCGATGACAAGTATGGTTTGTCCAATGAATATGAATATCACTACGACAATACCATGGGATCCCTTCAATTTGCCCATCAATTCAGCAATAAACTCAATGCCACTTTTATGGCTGGGACGAGTCGTTACAGAAATGATATTGCGGAGTCGGACACCTTAAAACCCACGGAGGCCTACAAAGTCAATTCATCCATCAGTTATCAGAACACAAAGCTTGATTTTAATTGGTTACCCAATGAGCAGCATAAAGTTAATTTTGGTTTGAATGCTGTTTTGTACAATGTACAACCAGGTATTATGATGCCCTATGATACTTTATCTGAAATTGTTTCACAGACGACGCAAAAGGAAAAAGCGCTGGAGATGGCTGCTTACATTTCTGATAACATAAATATTTTGCCCCTGCTCAGCGCTGATTTTGGTTTACGTTTAACCCGGTATACCTATCTGGGGCCAAACAGCGTTTTAATGTTCAATCCCAATGCTGCACATACAGGGGGGAACATTACCGATACGCTGAGATATGCCAAAAATGAAATTGTCAATTCGTATACGAGTCTGGAACCAAGGGTTTCTATGCGTTACACCCTGGATGATGTCAGTTCATTGAAGTTTAGCTACAATCGAATTAGTCAGTTTATCAATCTTGTATCCAATACGTCTGTGATGTCGCCCACTGATGTCTATAAATTGAGCAGTCCAAATGTAAAACCGGTTATTTGCAATCAATTTGCTTTAGGTTATTTCAAAAATTTCAACGATAATGTATTGGAGGCTTCTGTAGAATTGTACTATAAAAAACTGAGCAACATCCTGGAATATAGGAATGGAGCAGAAATCCTGATGAACAACTCCCTGGAAAAGGATTTACTCAACGCTTCGGGTTATAATTATGGTTTGGAATTTTATCTGAAAAAAAATTCGGGTAAACTAACCGGATGGGCAAGCTATACGTTTTCCCGCTCTTTGAGGCACACCACCAGTCCGTATGTCGTTGACCAGATAAATGGCAATAAGTATTATCCATCTGCGGGTGATCAACCTCATAATTTTGTATTTGTTGGTAATTATCATTTGACAAGAAGATGGTGGCTTTCAGGTACATTTAATTACAGTACCGGAAAACCAGTGACACTCCCCGAGTTGAAATACGACTTTAACGGCAGCCAATACATTTATTATTCCGATCGTAATAAATACCGCATGCCCAACTACCATCGCATGGATATTGCCATCACCCACGATGAATCCATTCGTTTGAAGAAGAAATGGAAAGGTAGCTGGACATTCTCTGTCTTAAATCTGTATGCTCAGAAAAATCCCTACTCGGTCTTTTATAAATCAACTTCGAACTCTAAATTGAATATAAATCCGACCTTTAATTTGTACAGGATGTATATCATTGAGAAACCAATTCCTACCCTAACTTATAATTTCACTTTTTAAGATTGTTCAGAATGATTCATATAAAAAAAATATACCTTGTGGTGCTGACATTGACCATTATAGGTTGCACGGAAATCTATGTTCCGGATATAAACACAGAAAAGAATATTTTGGTGGTGGAAGGATTGGTTACCAATGGCGATGGTCCCTTTCTTGTCAAATTGACTGAAGCTTTATCGTACGATTCCGATTCGAATGCAAGGAAAAAGTTTATACCAAATGCTAAAATGACGGTTTTGGATAATGAGAATCAAGTTTTTGAACTTACGCATATTGGATTTGGTGTTTATTCTTTGCCGGCAACATTCGAGGCTAAAGTTGGAAATTCGTATAAGTTGCGCATTGTAACAATAGATAAAAACATTTACGAATCCAATGCTCAAACGCTATTACCTCCGGAAACCTTTGACAGTATACATACTTCCATAGCTATTATAAAAAGTAAAAATGAAGCCTTTTTGCAGAAAATATTCTGTTATGATGTTCGGGTTGACCTCTTTAATGCTGTTTCTGCTGCAAACCCATCGCCCTTGTGCCGGTTTGAGTCAAACGTCGTTACTCATTATGATTATAAATACAGCCTCTCTGTAGACCCCCAAACGGATACTTTCCCATCCTGGGGCTGGTCTGTTATTGCATGGAAAACCACTCTTCTGGATGAACGGGAGAACCTTACTGAAGAAAGATCTAAAAGTGCCAACGCTAAAATTCAAGGCCATTTTTTGTGCAATATACCTTATGGGTTAGAAAATTACAGTATCTATAATGTACCAGAGTATGCCCATCTGACCTATTATTATAGGTTTAACCAGTATACACTGAATGATGAAACCTATCAGTTTTACAAGGAAGCGAACAATCAATTGGCAGCAAGTGGAAAGCTTTTTGACCCTATATCCTCGCAACTTTATGGCAATATGAAATGTATTACTGATTCCACAAGAATTGTTCTTGGACTGTTTGAAGTTTCATCGGTAACCAGATCGGCCTATGTAGTTAGCGGATTACCTACTGATAAAGTGATCAGCTTGCGCAAGGTTCCTTATGTGACTATTTCGCCAGATGAAAAATACAGCAAATATAAATACAGTATTTTTCCTGACTCGACCATAGTCATTTCAACAGACCCGGATTATATTGAAATTCCATTACCCGGTTGGTGGTATCATAATTAATAAAAGATTTAATGAGGAAATTAGTTCTAAAAACACCATTTATTCTTTTCCTGCAATTGGTCGCCTTGACGTGCTTCACGATGCAGGCAAGATCGGCTGTCCAGGAAGCAGTCTATCTTCAAACCGATAGAATGACCTATATTGCAGGTGAGTCTGTATACTATAAAATGTATGTACTTGATGCCGCAACTAAGAAACGTTCAGACCTAAGCAAAATGGGTTATATTGAGCTGAGAGCTCCGAAATCTGATCCGACTTTAAAAATCCGGGTTAAAGTAGATGCTGGTATAGCTAGCGGTTGTTTCGTTTTACCCGATACCTTATCTTCTGGTCTCTTTCAGGTCGTTGCTTTTACCAGTTTCATGAGAAATCAGGGTGAGCAGTCTTTTTACCAAAGTAACTTGGTGATCGTTGACCGATTTGACAAAAAAATGGATTTTAAAAACATCAAATCAGGTAAAAAGGATACAAGTAGTTGCCATCAGGCTGATTCTTTACCATGGATTGTCACAGATAAGAAAGTGTACGCCCCACGTGAGAAAGTGGTAGTGAGTTTGGGTAAAACGCATTGTAAAGCCAACGTTTCCGTTTCTGTCTATGAGCTTTCAGGTGACACATCAACGGAGAAGTCGGTCGTTGAAACACTGAATGGATGGTCTGTTAATCAATTATTAAAAGGCTACTTGCCTGAAAGCAGATCAAAAATACTGAGAGGCAGGGTGATCGATGCCAAAACACGAAAAAATATCCAGACAGCGACGGTCTTGTTGTCATGTCCTGATATTGTTCCCAATTTGCAATACGCTACAACCAATGCAAATGGTTTGTTTCAGATGTCCTTAGGCGCTTATTACGATGGGAAAGAGCTTTTTTTTACACTAAAAGATGTGCCGGAGGGTACAAGCTGGAAAATTGAGATGGATGATAATTTCAATTTGTCAGAAAAATGGGAACCTGAACTGGTGTCTGAAAAACATTTAACTGATACTTTTCTACTAAAAAGTCAGGATATTGTTTCTATAAACAAGTCGTATAAAACAGAAGTTGATGCCATTGAGGACTCCCTGATCACAAAAGAGCCCATTTGTCCACAGCTTTTTCGTTGTCCAGTAAAATCGATTTATACGTCCGATTTTATTCCATTAAATGACTTCCGTGAAATTGCCGTTGAAATATTACCGACCGTTAGTATAAGTAAGCACGATGAAACTTATAAAGCACGTCTTGTCTCTTTTCTTGGAAACGAATACGCTGATAAGGAACCTGCCATTTTTCTGGATGGTGTGTATGTAGATGATATCAATAAAATAATGGGCCTTGGTTCTGATAAGATACTGAAGATCGATGTGATTGAAACGGAAAGAACATTTGGCGATTTGGTTTTTTATGGTGTCATTTCCATTATCACTAAATCGAATGAAATCCTAAAAACGAAACCTACTTCAAGCTCTTTACGCATCAAAAATGATCTGACCAATAGCAGTAAAAGCTTTGTTGCAATAAATCCAAATACCATCAAGGATATGCATACACCTTTTTTCAGGCAATTGCTGTATTGGAATCCAAATTTAGAATTAAAGGGGAGCGATCAGACTAATCTGGAATTCTATACTTCCGACAATATTGGCAACTACACCCTAAAAGTAGTGGGCATATCAGAAGACGGAACGCCAGTCAATTACAGCTCTTGCATTCAAGTAATCACTCCTGAAAATGTTCTTGTCAAATGAAAAACATCCTATGCCTGGCATTTCTATTGATTTGTTTTTCAATAAGTGCACAAAATAGTGTTGGAACAAGTCTTTCCAATGTTGATTCCATTTTTTCACCTAAATTGACAGGTGAACTTTATAAACCAGATACCATTAGCAGCAGAGGTGAGCAGTTTTTTAACGGACAATGGGTGGAAAGCTCTGTTCTACTCTCCACGGGTGAAAAAATCAATGGTGTTAAAATCAAGTACAATGGTTTTCTAGATGAAGTCATTTGGCAAAATACGTCCAATTTCAAACAGTTCCAGCTTGATAAATCGTATATAAGTGAATTTTGGCTAAAAAACCAAATGGACAGCACTATTCATTTTAAACGCTTAAATATTACAGACTCCACTTCCAGAAATCCATCAGGTATTTTTGTTGAAGTGGCAGCTGAAGGAACATTTTCGTTATATATTCAACATAAAGTCAGCCATTTGGTCGATGAACTTGTTGCGTATAAATATTTCGTCATTTATGAAAAGACACCATTATATTATATCAAGTTGCCTTCAAGCCTTTATTTTAGGTTGAGCGAGCTCAACCGGAAAACGTTCCTGAATGTATTCCCTGAACAAAAGAAGACCTTGTCCAAAATGATTCGGGTAAACCGTCTGAATTTAAAAACGGAAAAAGGATTGATTAGAGCAATCGATTTGATGAATCAGAATGGATTAATTAACTAATATTTCCGGGTAACCGAAAAAGAAAATTTCGGGAACAGCAATATGGGTAACGAAACACCCACTACCAAAGCAAATAGGATAAACATAGCCGTCATTCCATTGTGGAAGAAATCCAAAATATATACCTGTTCCAGTTTTGAATCGGTATTTTGCATAAATTTGATTAAACTCAATATCGTTTTATAGGCAAACATTCCAGGAATCATTGGAAGCAAAGATGGGAATGAAAAAACTTCAGCCGGGCAATGGATTAGCCGTGCAAAAACAATGCTCATCATTCCTATTGCTGTTGCTGCTATAAATGTAGCGATTGTAATGTCCATGCCCGATTGAATCAGAAAAAATCGCATCGAGTGTCCAATGGCAGCCAATAATGCCGATACAAAAATAGCTTTACGTGATGGATTCGAAATAACGGCAAAACCAATAGCGGCTACGGCTGCCAGCAAGGCATCGATTACCACCAAACGAAACATATCTGTTGTTATCATAATTTTTCCAGTCCTAAAATCAACATTGATGCAAATAAACCAATCGAAATGCACACGATTAAACTACAAGCATTAACCAGGCGCGCAGTGCCAGTGAGAATGTGACCTTGAATAATATCCAGTATGGAATTGATCAACGGCACTCCGGGTATCAAATATAAAACGCTTGAAGCCAATGCGATATCTGGTGTTGTTCCAATGTTGAAAACGTAGCCCATACCTGCCATTAATGATGCCACAAAGGCACTTGAAGTGAAAACAACTAAGTGATTGATGTGTTTTTTTATCATTTCCTGACGAAGAAAAAATCCCATCAAGGTGGCAAAAAATACAAGTCCAATGGCATAAAGGTCACCATGAAATAATCCACAAAATGCTGCATTGGCAGTACTAGCCAGAAAAAGAACAAGCCATCTGGACATCCGTTTTTTAGAAATAATCTTCTTGTAAATATCTTTGGCCTCGTTGAACGTGGTTTTTTTGTCGAAAATATCCCAACTCAAAGCACTCAAATCCGACACGAAGTTATAGTTTATGAGTAATGGATCCGTCTTTTTGATCAGGGTAAGGCGTTGGTGTGGATCCTCCACAAAAGTGATGGTCATCATGATGCTCAGTTGAAATACGGACAAATCCATTTGATAGCCAAAGGTCTTTGCCATACGGGATACGTTTTGCATTATGCGCATTGTATGGGCCCCAGAAGTCATTAATGTCGAAGCGACATCGGTTAACAAGTCGGCTACTTCTTGAATATCAGGCTCATTAATATCGGAGTTTTGTGTCATCTGAAAGAATAAATTTTGTGCAAAGTTACAAAATTTCTTTCTTTATTTTTTCTTTAGATACCATCCCACGATCATGAATGCTGTAAGCATCTCTGAACATGGCACGGCCAGCCAAATACCTGTCACATTAAAAAGCTCAGGCAATACCAGAAAACAAATAATCATAAAGATAAAACCTCGGAATAGGGTGTAGATATTGGCCAGTTTTGCTTTTTCAATACTTTGAAAATATCCAACAGCGGCCATATTGAAGGCAAAAAAGAAATAACCGATGGAGAAATAAGGTAATCCTTGTATCGCTATCTGATAGGCATTAAAAGAGGAATCCAGAAACAAAGCGACCAAAGGTTTGCTGAAAACGATACTAACAACCATAGCACCTAAACCACATAAAAGCGCAGTTCCAAGGCTGATGCTTACTGTCTTTTTTACTCTAGCCCAATTTTTTGCTCCGTAATTGAAACTAATAATAGGCTGTGCTGATTGTGCAACAGCGTTGCCAAACATATAAATAACAGGAAAACAATAACATGCCACACTGAATGCCGCAACCCCATCTTCACCCAGCGCATGGATAAACACATAATTCCCAATCAAAACCATGACCGAAATAGCCATCTCACCCAGAAAAGCAGATGAACCCAATTTGGCCATATAAACCACATCCCGGAGTGTCTTCCATAAATTGGATTTATTCAACTTAAGTTTGTACAGTCGCAACTTATTTGAGAAGAACGCGGAATAAACAATGACCATAAGTCCTCCAAGAGTCACCCCGATTGAAGTTGCCATAGCAGCACCTTTTATACCCCAACCAAACTTAATGACAAAGAGCCAGCAAAGAGCCAGATTTAATATCGCAGGAATGACATTGCAGAGCATCGCATAGACCGGAGAACCATCTAATCGGATGATAAACAATCCCATACTCATGATCATATTGAAAATAAGGCACGGAGTCAGCCAATCAATATAGACCAACACCAGAGGTAGTAATTTATCTGAACTCCCAAACATATACGCCACATCCACGTGGAAACTCAATACCAGTGCTGAAATGAGCAGCATAATAACCGATGCTACAATTACGGCCTGAGTGATATTGATACGCGCTTCGTCTATTTTGTTGTGTGACAAATGTATAGAGGCAACAATGGATGATCCGATGCCAAACATCAATGCGATGCCAGTGGTGATCATAAATAATGGGCTGGCAATGTTTATAGCCGCCAAACCGTTACTACCTATACCGCGTCCTACAAAGATACCTTCTGCTACAATCAATGTGGCAGTTGACAGCATACCCAGGAGGGTGGGGAAGAATAGCCTGCCAAAAATGGTAGGTATGCTCATTGTGCCGTAGTCAATTTTGTTGCGGGGCATTTAGTTGAATATAAAGTGCAATAGGTTCGTAGTCTGTTTAGGAAGGATTATTGCAAAAGTAAAGAATATTGTGCGAAATAACGGATTATTCATAGTTGACTTCAAGGAATTTTACCGTTATTTTGCAACTTAGACTTAAAATACAGAACCAATCAAATAGTGATGGATATAATAGAAATGCTAAGAATTGCCCCTGCAGCCATTATTGGTCTGACGGTTCATGAGTTTTCACATGCCTATATGGCCAACCGTTTAGGAGATAATACGGCTAAACTAGAAGGTCGTTTAACCCTCAACCCTTTAAAGCATATTGACTGGCTCGGCTTTTTCCTGATTATGGTTGCCGGATTTGGTTGGGCAAAACCTGTCGTATTCAATCCAGATAATTTGAAACACAAACACCGTGATGAAATATTGATATCCATTGCCGGACCATTATCCAATTTAGCAACGGCATTACTACTCTTTCTGTTTGTCCGAGGACTGTATTTTTTTGATTTTTTCAACAATACAGGTATTGGTTTAGAAATTGTTAATGTGATACTAGTATGGGGAGTAATCAATATTGGCTTGTTTATTTTTAATCTGATACCCTTGCCTCCGCTTGATGGGTCCCACTTTTATTTAACCTTTCTAAAAGAAATCAATCCTACTTTAATGGCCAATTTGTATAAATATGGAACGGTGGGTTTACTGGTCATTATCCTTGCCGAAAGTAATCTGCATGTGAACATCCTTCATTTATCAGGTATGGTCAACTCCGTAACTACATTCATCATGCAGTTGATGGCCTTTAATTAAATATCCAAAATAAACCATGAAGAAAATAGTAGCACTTTTGCTGATACAATTGCCACTCTTTTGTCAAGCACAACAGACCACTCGTTTGTCCGATTACGTCAATCCTATGATAGGAGCGAGTACCAGTGTGGGTGCAGCAGGTATTTATCATGGACTAGGTAAAACCTATCCAGGTGCAACCAGCCCTTTTGGAATGGTACAGGTCAGTCCGAATACCATTACAGGAGGGGACAATGGCTCAGGCTATAGTGATGAACACACGAGTATAGAAGGTTTTGCGTTTACACAAATGAGCGGTATAGGTTGGAATGGAGATCTAGGCAATTTTTTGGTTTCACCTACATTGGGGAAACTGCAAACCTCAGCCGGAACTTCTGATAATCCGGATAGTGGTTATCGATCACGGTACGACAAATCTAGTGAAAAAGCCAAAGCTGGTTATTATTCAGTCCTATTATCGGATATTGGTATCAAGGCAGAAGCCACGACAGCTCCCCACAGTGGTATGCTGCGTTTCACCTTCCCGAAAAATGATCAGTCGCGCATTCAGATCGATTTGGCTAGAAGAGTCGGTGGAACATCTTCCAGGCAATATGTAAAAGTGGTTGATGACCATACAATCGCAGGATGGATGGAATGTACTCCTAATGGAGGTGGTTGGGGCAATGGTGAGGGCAATGCCCGTTATACTGTTTATTTCTATGCTCAATTTTCAAAACAGTTGAAAAATTTTGGTGTCTGGTCTGCCGAAATCCCTGATAATTGGTCCCGGAAGCTGCAGGATGTGGTAAGTGATACGTATCAGAAACGCATTTCAGAAGCGAAAATTCTGAAGGATGTGAAAGAATTTGAAGGGAAACATATAGGATTCTTCAGTGAATTTGAAACCTCTCAGAGCGAACAGGTCTTGTTTAAGTCCGGGATTTCTTTTGTAAGTATGGAAGGTGCCCAAAAAAATCTGAATAAGGAAATCGCTGACTGGAATTTCGATTATTTACTGGAAAATAACCGTAAACTTTGGGACGACGCTCTTGGTTGTATGAAAATAAAATCCAATGTTGTGGATCAGAAAACCATTTTCTATACCTCCTTATACCACACCATGTTAGATCCACGTATCGCAACAGATGTGGACGGACAGTATACCGGTGGTGATCAAAATACTCATAGTGCTACCGATTTTACCAAAAGAACTATTTTTAGCGGATGGGACGTCTTTCGCAGTCAGATGCCCTTGCAAACGATCATCCATCCTCAGGTGGTTTCCGATATGATCAACTCTCTGATTACCCTGGCCGACGAATCTGGAAAAGGGTATTTTGAGCGATGGGAGCTTTTGAATGCGTATAGCGGTTGCATGCTGGGTAATCCTGCCATTTCGCTTCTGACCGATGCCTTCGCAAAGGGTATCCGAAATTACGATGTCATCAAAGCTTATCGGTATGCCATTAAAAGTTCGGAGAAATTTGGAAATGCAGAAAAGGGTTATGCGCCGGGTTCATCCGGTATTTCCTATACGTTGGAGTATGCTTACACCGAATGGTGTGTGGCTGAATTGGCAAAAGCCCTTGGTCGTAAAGAGGATGAAACGATATATCGGGGATTGTCCCAATCATACAAGAATATTTTCGACAAAGATAAAATGTGTTTTCGGCCTCGTATGGAGGATGGTACTTTTGGATCTTGGCCAAAAGAGGGGAGGCTGAAGGAAGGATACGGCTGTATGGAATGCAACCCATGGCAGCAAGGTTGGTTTGTGCCTCACGATATCCAGGGAATGACGGAACTGATGGGTGGAACAGAACGCGTATTGGCCGATCTGGACACTTTTTTCTTAAAAACTCCTTCAAACTTTCAATGGAATAATTATTACAACCATGCCAATGAACCAGTTCATCATGTTCCTTTTCTTTATAACCGGTTGGGGGAGCCATGGAAGACACAGTATCAAACACGTTATATCTGTCAGAATGCCTACAAAAATGCTGTAGAAGGTTTGGTTGGAAACGAAGATGTAGGTCAGATGTCTGCCTGGTATGTGCTGGCTGCCAGTGGTATTCATCCGATATGCCCCGGTGAAAGGCGTTTTGAAATAACTTCACCTCTTTTTGATGAGGTGCAGATTCAGGTCGATAATACAAAGACTTTTACCATAAAAGCTATCAACAATAGTGCGAAAAATGTCTATATCCAATCAGCCAGACTGAATGGAAAGAAATATACTAAATGTTACCTGGATTACGTGGACATCGTTTCTGGAGGAATGCTGGAACTAAAAATGGGAAAAAAAACAAACAAGCATTGGGGAGTGGAAGATGTTTAAAATTTGTAGCCAATCCTTAATTGATAGTTGGTGTACTTGTTGAGTGATTCATACTTTATGTCTCTCTCGTACATTAGTTTCACTGCTATGTAGTTTTTTTCTTTGATAGGGATATCAAACCCAACTCCTCCGGTCAATCCGTAAATGTAGGTTTCTGGCAGAATTTCGTTTTCCCGGTACGAGGATGTTACTTTACCTGAATAATAAAATTGGTCTTTTCTAAAAGAGCTTTCCATTTGCATCATAAAACGTTGTGAAAAGTCTACTTCAAAATAGGGTTGAAACGGGCTATTAACGAGCTTGTATTTGACGCCTAGATTGTAGGTCGATTTTAGTGCGCTATAGTCGTAGCGATAATAATATTTATTTTCTACACCATAGTCACATGCTCCTGAAATCTTCGATAAATTGAATGAAAGCACCAGACCCAATGCACTTGAAAATCGTGGATCTGAAAATTCAACTTCTGCACCGATGACTGGACTTTTGGAGTATAAATTCGAAAAGTATTCAGCTCTTAAATTTAGGCTATTGTATTCGAAACCGCTAAAAAGGGTAAAAGTGTATTCCGTATATTTCTTTTTATAGTCATTCTCAAAAATGATGCAACTCTCACCCGATTCGCACATTTTTTCGTGGTACTTTTCTGTAAATTCGATCATGGATTTTCGGTCAAATGTAGCATTTACAGTCTGTTGGGCCAATGGAAAATAGTCCTTGAAAACATAACCCAATTTTCCTTTGTATACGTTGTCTTCTTTTATGGTGCTTTGGATGATTTCGTCCGGCTTTTTGGTCATGGAAACCATAGACCCATCTTCTTTTTCAAAAAAATAGTAGCCGTTATCCTGACCTAAATAATACAAGTTGATGATCCCCTGAACCAGATATTCCAGAAAGAATACTTGGGGCTTATTGTTTAGAATCACATTCTTGGATTCGTACCGTTTTCCCTGATCAAGAAACCAAAAGGAGGCTATGTCACCAGGATAAAATGTTTTTGTTGAATCAAGTTCATTTATTTTAAAATCGCATTTGAGAGAATTTTCAGTATCAGTCCTAAAATCGATCAAACCTATTAATGTGTCATTATCGTTCGTAACTAGGAATCCTTTTTTATAATTGGATTGTGCATTGATAGTTACTATTGAAATAAGGCAAAATAAGATGCTGAGTGTTATTCTTTTCATGGTAGGTCGTTCTTAGCTATTTTAATTCTATATCCAATTTTATATCCTCTCCTCCAACGATGACAATCGTTTGTTTCTCACTATGATATTCGTTTTTCGTAAAAGTTATTTCCAAGATGCCAGCGTTTGGAATATCGACGTTATAGGTGCCGTCATTTATGGTTGTTGCATCGTAATTGGACAATCTTGAAACAATGTGGATAGCTACTTCCGGTAATTCAGCTCCAATGCTATCGGTTACTGTACCTGAAATGGAGCACGGTTTTTCAACATCGCTAATGGTGCATGAACTAAGATTTAAAAGGGAAATAAACAATCCGGTATACAGTAAGTATTGACTTTTCATATAGATTGACTTTATGGTATCTTTTATGTGACGATTTGGGTTTTATGCTGAATTAATAAAGTAGAAGGAATGTTGCATCATCCTAAATTTGTACCAAATGTACTATTTTTTTATATTAAGTCAAATATTTAGTATTGATAAAGGTGTTAGTCTATTCACCAAAAAAACATACCTTTGTAGTCCTATTTTATCCTGAATGAAGCAGCGTTATTTTATTCGATTATCGTACGACGGTACCAATTACCATGGATGGCAATATCAACCCAATGCCATTTCTGTGCAGGAAGTCATGACCACAATTATGCAACGCATTTTTGGTCCGGAAATGGATTTAACGGCAGCTGGTAGAACCGATGCCGGCGTTCATGCCAAAACGATGTATGCCCATTTTGATACAGAAAAACCGGTGACTGATGTTGTTGCTCTGGCTAAAAAACTCGATCTGATGATGCCTCCCGATATCAGTATTCGTGAAGTGATACCCGTTCGCTCAAATGCCCATGCTCGTTTTGATGCCACTTCCAGAACCTACGAATACTGGATGGCTGTAGGAAAAGACCCTTTCAACCGAAACTTTTTTACCCATATATTTGGCGAACTTGACTATGAGGCCATGAACAGAGCTGCTCAATGTTTGTTTGAATACATTGATTTTACGAGCTTCAGCAAAGCACATACGGATGTTAAAACAAATAACTGTAAAATTTTGCAGGCCAATTGGGAGAAGCGCGGCATGTACTGGGTTTTCACCATTCAGGCTGATCGCTTTTTACGTAATATGGTCCGAGCTATTGTGGGAACTCTTTTTGAAGTGGGGCGTGGAAAAATGGATGAGGCTGGATTCAGAGCAGTTATAGAATCCAAAAATCGTTGTAATGCAGGTAGTTCAGTACACGCTCAAGGTTTGTTTTTAATGGATGTATCCTATCCGGAAGAAATTTTTCTGAAATCGTTTTAGGATAATATTGGTACTTTATGGATAACTTAATAATTAAAAATCTTTTCGAATGAAAAAGCATACTATTTTGATCATCCTCTTTTTCCTGACAGTATTATCTGGCATAAAGGCTCAATCCATAGCCCACTATTTTGTGCAAATGCCAGCCAATATGATCCCTACTATCAAGACGGAAACTCGTAAAGATTTGGTTGATTTTTACCAGAACGGAAAATTGGCCGCTATGCCTACTTCCTTTGGTGGAGAAGTGATACTGAAGGAACTAACGGAAGATTACCTTTTGCTTCAGATATCTGATCACGCTGATATTCAAATGAAAAGATTGCAACTTACAGATTCCACACGTGTTTTGGCTGTGGTTCAAACAGTTTCAGCACCTCTAAAACACAGCACCATCAAATTTTATTCAACCCTGTGGGAACCCCTTCCTCAAATTGCATTTCCAACCCTTACCTATAGCGATTTTCTTGATATGGAGAAAGGAAAAGTGTTGGGTTTGTCAGATCATTTCAATGATATTTCACTGAGAAATTTTATTTACTGTAAATTTAGATCAGATAAACCTCAAGTAGTCGTTTATTCCTCCATTAGAGAAGATATACGTCCAGAAATAAAGAAAGATTTTGAGCCAGTCATCAAAGACTCTTTGATCTATGATTGGAACAAGGGCATTTTTAAATACATCAAACCTTAAATTCAATCAATGAGCGGCTCCATCAACGATGTCTTTGAACCGATTGTTCAAAGCTTAACCAAAATCCTATTTTGGGATCCTTTTGCTGCAGTAGGTTTTCACTTTGGCGCTCCAGTACCTTTTATTGTCGTGTGGCTTATTGCCGGTGCCCTATTCTTTACATTCTACCTGAAGTTTATCAATTTTCGTGGATTGAAACATGGTGTGGATTTGGCTTTGGGCAGGTATACAAAGCACGTGGGAAAGGGTGAAACATCCCATTTTCAGGCCATCTCAACAGCGCTTTCTTCTACCGTTGGACTAGGGAATATCGCTGGCGTTGCTGTCGCCATTTCTATGGGAGGACCTGGGGCAACATTCTGGCTTATTATCGCCGGATTACTGGGTATGTCTTCCAAGTTTGCAGAATGTACACTCGGCGTTAAATACCGGAAAATGAGTCCTGAAGGAGTTGTTTCTGGCGGACCTATGTATTATTTACGTGATGGTCTGAAGGAACGTGGATTGCCCAAATTGGGTATTTTTCTAGCCTATACTTTCGCTGTCATCGTGGCTTTTTCTGCTTTTGGCATTGGTAATATGTTTCAATCCAATCAGATACATGCGCAGCTTTCAGTTATGTTTCCAGCAATTGCACCGTATGGTTTTTGGGTCGGAGTGGTTTTGGCTGTGATGACTGGACTGGTTATTTTGGGCGGTATTAAAAGCATTGCCAAAGTCAGCGAAAAATTATTTCCATTTATGGCGATTTTGTACATCATCATGTGCTTGATGATTATTTTTACTCATATAGATCGAATTGGAGAGGCTTGTCAACTGATCATTAACGGTGCGTTTCATCCAGATGCTTTGAAGGGTGGGTTTGTAGGAGTCTTGATTACCGGTTTTCGTCGCGCTGCCTTTTCAAATGAAGCTGGAATCGGATCTGCAGCGATAGCTCACTCTACCGTGAAAACGGCCAGACCTGTCACTGAAGGTTATGTGGCTTTACTGGAACCCTTTATTGATACGGTCATCATTTGTACTATGACGGCTCTTACACTCATCTTTACCGGTTTTTACAAAAATCCAGACGGTCTGGAAGGAGCCCAACTCACCTCCGCTGCCTTTGAATCTTTTGCCTGGTGGGCACCTTACGTCTTGTTGCTATGTATGTTCCTTTTCGCCTATTCTACCCTGATTGGCTGGTCTTACTATGGGGTGAAGGGATTCGATTTTATTTTCGGAGGTTTTTTTGAACGAGTTTTTGGCAAAAGAATATATGCTGAAAAGTTCTATCAGGTCCTCTTTTTGATGGTTATTATTGTTGGAACAACTACCAGTCTAAATGCCATAATAGACTTTTCAGATATGCTTGTATTGTTAATGTCTGTGCCCAATATTTTGGGTTTATACATTCTGGCTCCTGTTTTGAAAAAGGAAGTGAAGGCTTATCGCATGGCTTTAAAGTCCGATAGGATTGGTTGCGAGAAACCTTAATTCTATTTTTCCAAATTCATAATTGCCCCAGTCATTGGACAAAATTCCGCTGATTTAAGTGCGCCTTCAGGTAAGTTCATAATGCGTCCAAACTGAGCTACAGGAATAGATTGGTCGCAAAAAACAGTTGTACCGTTTGTCACTTTTACCTGAGCTTTGCCAGGTACGCGATAATATACACTATACACTTTTTTGCTATCCTCAGCCGGTGTCTTAACAATGTCGGCCATGGTACCCACTTCTTTTTTAAGATTGATAAAAACAGGGTCTCCACCTAGGTTTGTCTTTTCAACTACACCTTTCAGTTGTGAAAATCGGAACAGAATTTCTTCACCGTTTTTCTGAGGATCGTATTCAAAAGTGGATTTTTCGATTTTCTCTGTACGTTTACCTGAAAAAAGCTCTGTGTAATATTTTTCCATCCTATTGAGTTCACCCAGAATAATTTCATAGGAACGACCATCAGCAGGCGTTTTGTCTAAATCAAGAGTCAAGAGGTTGATGCGGGTATCTCTGAGGTTGAATAATTGGGCAGCTGCCAGTTCGGCCATTTTTGCGGTAGAAGTGGCTTGTTGCATTTCCAACGTTACGATTGATTTTTCCTGTGATTGATAATTATCAACACAATTTGGCTTATTGGGTTCTTCTGGACGACGCATATCCATTTTGGAACCACAATCAGACTTCCCGATAGACTTCAGAAATCCTTCTGGAGTCAATTGAATGGATTCTGGCGTTTTGGATTTTCCAGTACTGATGACATAGGCATTTTGAAGATCCGGGATAGCTTTTGTGGTTAGTTTTACACCTACAATTTCATAATGTATGGCTTCTTGCTGGCATACATTTGTTGTACCCAGATAGCGTTCAGCATATGGAAAATAGATGCCAGGTGTTTCCTGGATCATTCGAGTTTCCACTTCAACGACAAAAACTGTTTTGGGTAGTGAATAAATCAATCCTCCAGCAGGGTCAGTTGCGCTGCTTATTGGAGTAGACTTAATTTGGGCGAAACCTAAAGTCGTCAATACTAAAAGAAGGACTAAAGAAAAAAGACGTTTCATATAATTGGTTTTATTAATAGATGATCAAGTTCTTAATTTTGAAAATGCTTTTCCAAGGTTTTTGATAAGGTCGCTTGCCAACAAACTTTCCTGCGACTGCTTTTTAAGCGCCAGATCACCACTCAAGCCATGCAGATAAACACTCAGTTTACATGCCTCAGCAGGTTGGTATCCCTGAGCCAGTAAAGATAGTACAATTCCTGTCAGAACGTCTCCAGTTCCTCCGGTAGCCATTCCTGGATTGCCTGTACTGTTGAAGTGGCATTCGCCGTTAGGGCTTATACACGCAGTATAGGAGCCTTTTAGAATAAGATAAACCTGATGCTCAGTAGCAAATTCCCGTGCTGACTCCAAACGTTCAAAACCAGTACGAGCTGTTTTTCCTGCCAACCTGTCAAATTCTTTGGGATGAGGGGTTAATACGGTATTTTTTGGGAGCATTTTCAGCAAATTTTTGTTTTCAGCTAAGATATTGAGTGCATCAGCATCCAGGATCAAAGCACAAGGTCGTTGCTTTAACAAGTTTTCCATAGATGAAACTTGTTCTTTTGCCGTACGAATACCTGGACCTACGGCTATGGCTGAATAACCATCCAAATCAATGAGTTCAGATTCATCACAGAAACCCTCTGAATGGTAAGATTGGATAATGGCTTCTGGTGTTGTTGTCTGAAGGATGGATACACCAGAATCTGGAATTCTGACATTCAGCAAACCAATGCCTGAACGTAAAGCTCCTTTGGAACTCAGAATGGCAGCACCCATCATTCCTGGACTTCCTGCAATTAAAAGTCCTTTTCCATAAGTTCCTTTGTGTGAAAATCGGGAACGCATTTTTAAAATAGGAGTGAGATCATGCATCTCCGTATATGCGTAGGGTGTCTGCATTGCTTCAATGGCTCCAGGAAGTATGCCAATATTAACCAATTCCCATTCCTTTATAAAGGATTCATTTTCAGGCATCAGGAAAGACAATCTGGGAAATTGAAGGCCAAGAACTAAGTCGGCAAAAACAATGTTTTCCAGAATATTCTGGCTGTTGTCCTCGCCGAACAAACCACTAGGTAGGTCAATTGATAGTGTTTGAGCGACTTGCCGTTTGATCCAATGTACAATTTCTGCGTAAAACCCCATTAATGGACGATTCAGACCTGAGCCAAATAGCGCATCCAGGATAATGTTATGACCTTCAAAGTTGGAAAGATCGGTGACATTTTTCAGAATGAATACTTCGGCATTCGGAATTTTTTGTAATCGGTCCAATTGAACGGAAGCATCGTTCGATAATGTCTCTAAATGGCACAAAACGGTCTGTACATGATATCCAGCTTCAACCAGTAGACGCCCCAAGGCTAAACCGTCACCGCCATTGTTGCCTGGACCTGCCAAAATCAAAATCGTATCGGTCAGCTTGATTTTTTGAATGATACGTTTGAAAAGTGCTAACGATGCACGGTTCATCAAATCAACTGAAGTTAGGTCTTCCAGTTCAATCGTTTTAGCATCCAATTCTTTTATTTGATTGGTCGTGAATAGTTTCATTGCACATCTATTCTTTAATAAATTTCATTGTTTTTGTGCCATTTTCTGTTTCCACTTTAAGCAGATATACTCCGGCATTTAATTGACCAACCTGTATAGTTTTTGAATCTTGTCTTTCTAAAAGTACGCTACCAGAAAGGTCAGTAACCTGAGTCTTTTTCAGGGATTCTGATGTTTTGATATGAAGCTCATTCGTGACTGGATTTGGATAAATCGACAAATCAAGTGTTTTGATATCGCCCAGGTCCGTCAGAGGTGTACGCAGTGCAAAAGAAATATAGCTGTTGGCGTTTGGCGTCAACTGAACCCAGCTGCCATTATTGATGAAAACGGCAACGTTGTAGGTGCCAGCTGCAATGTCCAATGAACCAGTCAGTGTGACAGTCTGCGTTTCATTATTCTCAATGCTAGCGATTTTTGAGTTCAATTGACCTACAGATCCACTCCAGTCTGTTGGAAAGATAAAGGCGTAGACCTCAGCGTTGAAATAACCTCCCGTATTCTTAAGTGGCACATTGAGAGAAATCGTTCCATTTCTGTAGACCTTGACATCTGTCAAAAAGATCTTTTTGGTTAAGCTTAATATTGAAGCAGCTGGTTCTGGGTTCACTGTGACTGCAATTTGACCGAAAACAGTCGGACCGATATTTTTATAGCTACTTGCTGAGCGGGTATTGGTACTATCAAAAATAGCAACCGCGTCGTATTCGCCTGTAGGGCAGGTAATTGTGCCGCTATAAGAATAAGACTTAGTTTCCCCTGCCGGAATGCATACTACCCCTTCGCTGATTGTAAAGAAAACCGTTGGATTGGTTTTAGATATCAGTCTGATTCCCAAATTGGAATAAAATTCCGTACCTGAATTTTGTATGGTGAAATTAAAGCTGGCATTCTTGTTTTTGTAAACATTTCCGACCGGTTTTATCGCTTGGGTAAGTGAAAGTATGGGTGCTACAGAGGGTACTTCAATAGTGGCCGAAAGCACATCTGTACCTGAAATAACGACATCCGCATAGTTGTTTTTTGCCCAGGTATTTCGAACAATAGACCACGATAAGGCACTAGTGGTTTTAAAAATACAATAGATCCGGTAATTGCCCGATTCGGTATTAGCAAGTGAAATCGAACCGAAGGTGTAGTCCTGGTAGCCATAATTACTGTTCAAAGTCGTACTCATAGTCTTCAACTTTTTTACAAAAATACCGTCCTTAAATAAACCAAGTCCAACTTCACCTGCAAAGCTGTTAAGGCCATTATTCAGGAAGCCAAAATTCATATTGAACGTAATGGTATTTATATTGCTTACTGTTTTTCTGGAAGGAGTCAGGCTTTTGTCCCAAATGCCCATTTCGTATGTTTTTTTGCTTACCCCATCTACTTTTTGAATGCCAGTTAAAATCAGCTGACCTTGGCTATACCCACCGGTAGAACCACCAATTCCCGCGGATGAAGGTTGCAACGAACTCAGTTCAAAGTATCCATCGCTCATACCTCCCCATCCCCAGTTGATGTGGTACAAGTTGTTGGTATCGTAGCCGTCACAAACGAAGGCATGTCCACCGTTATCTCCCTGATTGCCGGAATAAAGTATAGGTCTTGCTGCGTTTAGTTCCACTTTTATGAGACTATCCCATTCTGTAGCAGTATAGAATGCTCTTGGTTTTTGCTGAATATCAGAGTCGTATCTAAAATATTTATAAAAAGCTGTACCTGCATTACTCACAGAAGCTGAACTTGCTGTGCTGGAATAATTCATATCCATTGAAACACCCACATGATACATCAGAGTTGCGACTGCTGTATCTTGCTTCGCTGTAGAGGTCGATCCGTACGTTTCGAGCATATTAGCCCAATCATATGTTGTTTTCGCATAATTGGCAGTAAGCGATCCGTAGTTTGGACTTGTGTAAGTATGGGTGTTTAAACCAATATCCGGCCATTTGTAATAGCGCATGATTTGTGCCATGGCAGTGGCTGTACAACCAGTAACAGCTCGATCAGCTCCTGTAGCCTTGGGGCAAATCAAATTATAAGGATCTCCTTGATTCCATTTTATTTTACCAAGCAGAGGTGCTATCGAACTTGCGTTGCGTAAGGCACCATCAGGTGTAACAGTGGTCTGCCCACTTTCCATGGCATATTTTATTTCTGATTGGTAAAAGCTCAGCCAGTATTTAAGGTTGTCCGGCATTTTTTCAGAGCAAAAGGCACCTTCATCTGAATAGCCCAAAATCGTTTTTGTAGCATCATCTCCCGAAACGATGACAAAGCCTTGCTCGCTTCCTACATTAAAGACATAAAAATAGTTGACTGTGTTCGCAGATCTTAGCAAAGAAACGGAGTCTTTACCGGTGTACACCAATTTGAAATCGGCTGCCGAACGGAGTTGCAATACCTTTTCCTGAAAATAAAACTGTTTTGCTTTAATCAGGGCTTCTTCAGCACTTATTTGAGCAGCAAATAGTCTGATAGACATTGCAATCAGGAGTGTTAACGATAGTAGAAAACGAGATTTGTTCATTTTTTAATCAAGATAAACGGTTTTAAAAAGCTATTCACGCATAATAAATACTGGTCCTTTTACTACTTTCTTGCAATCAGGAAAACCTTTTTCAATCAAGATATTCAAATCGTTTACTTCGTCTTTGAAATTGGCTCTTGGTCCGCAATTCCACAATTCTAAAAGTGGAGATTTATCCAGTAAGGCGTCCAGCATCTGCTGCATTGTTAAAGTGCCCTTTAGTTGGCTGTAGGCCTCATAGGTAAAATTCAAGAAGGCAACATTGGGACCAATGCCACGGTTGTCCAATAAAAAACCATTGTTCAGTGGAGTAGGGTAGGATAGTTTCCCATTGTAATAAATATCTGTGGGATCCGGGTAGGATACTATTTTAGTTTTTTCCACATTCATGGTAACTGGCACGTAAAGCGCGTAGTCTTTCCGGGTCTTATAAACCAAAGCAGGTGCAGTGGCATTAACTACAGGACGATCAATCTTTTGTTCCACGGGTATGCTTTTTGAAGCATTCTTGCTGCAATGGCAACCAGAAAGGATGGGTATGATAAAAAGAATCATCAGATAAATGGGAAATCTTTTCATTTGAATGCTTTTTATTTTTTAATGAATTTGATCGTTTTTGTACCATTTTCAGTTTCAACACGAAGAAAATAGACACCGGATTTCAAATGGTCAACAAGTATATTTCCAGTATTCTGAATACACAGGATTCGTCTTCCGGAAAGATCTAAAATAGTAGCTTGCCTTATTTGTGCTGATGTCTGGATGTTTAACATTTCCTCAACCGGGTTGGGGCATATGGATAATTCATTCGTTTTTTCATTGCTAATACCTGACAATCTTTCTTCTATTTTAAAGTTAATTGAACTATACGCTTCAGGTGAAAGTCGAAGCCAATCTCCATTATTTTTATATAAAACAAAGTGATAGATACCTGGGTCCAAGTCCAAAACGCCAGTTAAAGCAATAGTTTGAGTTTGGTTAGTCTCGATGGATGCGTTTATTGAATTCAACAGTCCAACTGAATTGCCCCAATTTTCAGGAAAAACAAAGGCAATGATTTCAGAATTGTAATATCCTCCTGTATTTTGGATGGAAGCATTTAACGTAAAAAGTTCATTTTTATAAATAATGGAACCATTTGGCAAGTTAATTGCATTGATTAGATTTAATACTGCAGCTGCTGGTTCAGCAAGAATGGTTACAGATAAAGGTCCTGTGGCTCCTGATCCCATAACCTTGAATGTAGTTTCAGAAGCATTGTTGGTGCTATCATAAACAGCAACGGCATAATATAGCCCAGGTGCACAAGTAATATCACCAGTGAAATTTATTGATTTAGTTTCTCCCGATGAAAGAAAGGATATACCATGTAAATATTGGAAAACCGAAGGATTTGTGGCCGAATATATTTTCACACCCATTTCTGAGTAAAATTCCAACCCCGTATTCTGTACAGTTATGTTGAAATTTCCAGTCCTGTTTTTGTAACAATTTCCCGATTGTTGTATTTGAGTCAACACCAGAGTTGGAGTTGTTTCTGGTCTTAAAATGGATGCAGAATTGCCTGCTACGACTACATTTACAAAATTATTTAAACTAAAAGTTCCTTTAAATTGTTGCCAGGTTGTGGCACCTGATGGCAGAAAAACGCAAAAGAGTTGATAATTGCCATCCGAAACTCCTGAAAGTGAAAGGTTGGTAAAAGAATAGTTTGCATTTCCATTAAAAGAACCAATAGTTATTGTCGTTGTATTTTGAATGACTTTTTGAAAAACGCCGTCCTTGTATAAACCAATACCAATTTTTCCTGTAAAGTCATTGATGCCAAAATTTCCAAAACCAAGATTTAAGGAAAAAGTGTTTTTGTTTGTATTGCTGAGGGCTGATACTGAGGATGTAATCCCTTTGGTGTGCATCCCTATCTGATGATTTGTCAGGCTAATTCCATCCGGTTTTTGAATACCTGCAATGATTGACTGATTTTGATTATAACCACCTGTTGAGCCACCAATACCCGAAGATGTTGGTTTTAGTGAACTGAGCTCAAAATACCCATTGCTCATTCCGCCCCATCCCCAGTTAATGTGAAATAGATTGTTGGTATCGTAGCCATCACAGACAAAAGCATGTCCAGCCTCAGTTGAAGATCCTCCGTAGAAAACAGGTCTTGAGGCATTCAACTCTGCTTTGATCAGGTCAGCCCATTGCGTAGAGGTGTAAAAAGATCTTGGATAATATTGAATATCTGCATCGTATCCAAAATAATTGATCAAAGCCAAAGCGGCACTTTTATCATAAGCTGCACTTCCACCTTTTGATGGAACATTGTAATCCATATCCACCGAAAGTCCGAAATGATACATCAAAGTGGCAACAGCCGAATCCTGCGTTTTTGTTGCTGAAGCTCCATAGTAATCCAGCATGTTGTCCCAATTGTAGTTTGTTTTACTGAAATCGGCTTGGAGGGTACCAAACCCTACACTCTCATAACTGTGAGAAGAATTACCAGTCAACGGCCATTTATAATAATTCATAATCTGTGCCATGGCCGTAGCAACACAACCCGTCACTGTACGTTCATTCATTGTGGCGTCAAAAGGACAAAGCAAATTATAGGGATCACTCTGGTTCCATTTAATGTTTCCAAGAAGTGGGCTCACTGCACCTTGAATGGTAGTATATACTGTTTTTTGTGAAACCGGGGTACGTACAGAATCCATGGCAAAATTGATTTCAGACTGATAGAAATCCAGCCAGCTTTTTAAATTGACTGGCATGTTAACCACCGAAAAAGAACCTTCATTCGAATAACCTAGAATCGGTTTGGTGCTATCCTCACCCGAAACAATAATAAATCCCTGTTGGTTTGCAACATTGAAAATATAATAATAAACAGTCGAATTGGCTGATTTCAAAACGGTTGTATTATTTTTTCCGCAGTATATGAGTTGGAAATCGGAACCAGAGCGGAGTACGGTTTTATTATTCTGTAGATAGAATTGTTGAGCCCTCTCCAAGGCTTCTGTTTCGGAGACTTGCGCAGAGTATGCTAAACTGGATAATCCAGCCAGGATAAGAGTCAAAAATAAGAATCTGAATTTATTCATTGAAAACTTTATTTGAACGTCTGCTCAAGATGTACTTGGTTTCCTTAAGTTGATACAAACATAGGAAAAAAATAGCGGATATAAGGGCCTGTTTTGATATTTTTCCACTACCTTTGTGGCTTCTTTTTTTGGATAGAAAATATAAGGAATATGGAGAATATTATAGTTAAAGATAAGGAATTCAAGCTATTACTCTCGGAAGAAAAAATTCAGGGAAAAATTAAAAATATAGCTGAGAAAATAAATAAAGACCTTAATGGTAAAAAACCTTTATTTTTAGCAGTTTTGAATGGTTCATTTATGTTTGCTTCCGATTTAATGAAGAATATAACAATCCCATGTGAAATCTGTTTTGTAAAACTGGCTTCCTACGAGGGAATGGAAAGTGGAGGTAAGGTAAAAGAGGTTTTTGGATTAACTGAACATATTGAAGGCAGAACTGTTGTCATCATTGAAGATATTGTAGACTCAGGAAGAACAATGCAGCAATTGCTTTATTCTCTGAATTCCAGAAATCCGGCTGAGATCCGGATTGCAACATTCCTTTTCAAACCCCAGGCATTACTGAGTGATTTGAAATTGGATTATGTAGCTTTTGAAATACCAAATGATTTTGTTGTAGGTTATGGTTTAGATTATGATGGGTATGGCCGTAATTTTGGCCAGGTTTATACCCTTGCTCGCTGATTTAGGTTAAAAAAAATTCAATAGGAAATGTTAAATGTAGTTATATTCGGTGCTCCGGGTTCCGGGAAAGGGACTCAGAGTGCGTTTATTTCAGAAAAGTACGGTTTAGAACATTTATCAACAGGTGATCTGTTGCGTTCTGAACTAGAAACAAAAAGTGATTTGGGAGCTTTAATCGATTCCTACATCACTAAGGGCAATTTAGTGCCTGATCAGTTAATCATCAGTATGCTAGCTAAAGTGCTGGATACAAAAAAAAGTGAAAAAGGGTATATTTTTGATGGCTTTCCAAGAACTACCGCTCAAGCTGAAGCGTTAAAGATTATGTTGGCAGAACGGAATATGAATGTTTCCATTGTCTTGGATCTGGCAGTAGAGGAAGAAGAATTGATCAATCGTCTCTTGAATCGTGGTAAAACATCGGGTAGATCGGACGACAATTTTGAAACTATACAGAAACGTATTCAAGTATATAATTCTAAAACCATCCCAGTAAAGGATTTTTATGTTAATGAAGGATTAGCCTCAGATATTCAAGGACTTGGGACGATGGATGAAATTTTTGGTCGAATAACCAAAGCAATAGACGCTCTTTAAATTAGGAGCAATTTACATTAAACTATATTATGGCGGAAAGCAATTTTGTCGATTACGTTAAGATTTACTGTCGCTCTGGAAATGGTGGCTCAGGTTCTACCCATTACCACCGTGAGAAATACGTTCCCAGAGGCGGACCCGACGGAGGAGACGGTGGAGCCGGCGGAAATGTTATTCTGCGGGCAGAAACCAATTTTTGGACGTTGCTACATTTGCGTTATGCCCGTCATGTCTTTGCTGATCACGGTGGAAGCGGAAGCGGGTCTCGTAGTTCAGGCAAGGGTGGTAAAAATGTCTATATTGATGTTCCAGTCGGAACAGTAGCATACGATGGAGATACGGGTGAATTTTTATGTGATGTAAGTGAACCCGGACAAGAAGTTGTTCTTTTGAAGGGTGGACGTGGAGGTCTGGGAAACTGGAATTTTCGTACATCAACCAATCAGACACCTCGTTTCTCACAACCTGGAGAACCTTTAGAAGAACGAAATGTTGTTCTTGAACTTAAGCTTTTGGCAGATATCGGTCTTGTTGGATTTCCAAATGCAGGTAAATCAACACTTTTGTCAGTCATTTCAGCTGCTAAGCCTAAGATAGCTGATTATCCTTTTACTACTCTGGAACCCAATCTTGGTATCGTACCTTACCGCGATGGCAAATCTTTTGTCATGGCAGATATACCTGGTATTATTGAGGGTGCTTCTGAAGGACGTGGTCTAGGGTTGCGTTTTTTGCGACACATTGAGCGTAACTCCGTTCTTTTGTTTATGATACCTGCTGATAGCAATGACATTCAGGAAGATTATAAAATTTTGCTGAATGAATTGGCTCAGTTCAATCCTGAATTATTAGATAAACAACGTATTCTAGCTATTACCAAAAGCGACATGCTTGATAATGAGCTGATGCGTGAAATGAGCAAGGATTTGCCCGATATACCCTATATGTTTATTTCTTCCGTAGCTGGTTTTGGTCTAACCGAACTCAAGGACTTGCTTTGGAAGGAACTAAACGATGAAGCCAACCGAGTTTCAACCATTTCTCATAGGTCAATTACCATCACCAAAAAGGATTTCCCTGATTTGGAAGATGAGGTTGAACTAGAAGACGATCCTTATGAATACGGCATTGATGACGATTTGGAAGATTTCGAAAAATTAGATAATATGGAAATGGGACCAGGCTGGGAAGATACCGGTAAAAACTATTAAACAAAAAAATGGCTGTTCAAATACTTGAACAGCCATTTTTAGTTTATCTTTTTCATATAGATCTGCACAGGCGACAGACCTATCCCGGTCCATCTGCCAATACCACCCTCAATATTGGTCTGAATACCTGCAGAATTGAAAGCAAAAGGATTCGAACGAACGGATTCATCTGCAAAGATACTCTTCAGAACCAGATAGGATTCCATGTCAACCGAGCCCACCTTTACCAATACCGTATCATTCAGCGAATAGGCGTACCTGTTCCAGCCTTTGTAGACAGTGCTATTGTTGTTTGTCAGATATAAGTTTGTTTCGGCACATCGCTCCATGTGAATGATTTGAATAGATTCGCCTATAGGGATTTGGAACAGTGGAATCTTTGACGGATGAAAATTTTTATCAGCCATCTTGCTTTTTACCTGTATAAATAGGCGCGTCTTTTCGCTTAATGAAGGCAATACCGATAGCTCCAGATTTCCTGAACTATCACTATCCGCTATCATTCGTAAGTCTTGTAAGTTGGGAGGTTCAGGAATGGAAGTAGAGGCAGTAATTGTCTGCCCTTTGTATTCCACTTTCAAATGGTATGTGCTACCTGCTATTCCCTTTATTCGAATACTTTTATATACAAAAGGCGGAAAATAACTGTCACGCCTAAACAGTGTCAGAATTTCAGATTCTCCGTTTGAACAGGTCAACGTTATTTTAGCATATTTCAAAAAAGTCTTGCTGATAGATGCAGAGTCATAATTGGTGAGAAATGGCGAACTTAAGGTGAGAAATACATTGGCAAATTCTCCCGATTCAATCCATCCATCCACCACCATCTTTTGTTCATATTCGCCTTGTTTAAGCTCAACTTCTGTTCTGCAGGAAGTAAAGCAAATAAGAAAATATATCCAGATATAACACTTTCTCATAGATCAGAATTTAAAACGCCAACTAATGGACGGCATGATGGGGAATAGGGAGACCTGGTAGGATTTTACATCTAGGTTGTACTGATTTTCACCCATAAAAACCTTGAAATAGGCATAATAGGGATTGGCATGGTTGTATAGATTAATAAGGGAAAAGTTCAGGACCGACTCCTTAAACTGTTTTGTTTCCAGATGCCAGTTTGCCGATATATCGAGGCGATGGTAAGAAGGCAAACGAAAGCCGTTGAAATGGTCGTAATCGTTCATGACTTGGCCCATCATCCACCATCTGCCCGATGGTAATGTCATATTATTGCCTGAAGCATAAACCCAAAGTGCAGAGAAGTCCCATTTTTTGTTCAAGTTGCAAGTCAAGTTCAAACTCAGGTCGTGAGGTCTGTCATTCTTATCATTAAACCATGTCCCGTTCATAATCAGGGGAAAAGAACGTATGGATTTTGACAACGAGTATTTTATAAGTCCTGTGAATATCCCTGATCTTTTTCGAAGTGAAAAATCAATTCCATAGGCCAATCCTTTTCCCTTGAAAAACTGATCCTCAAAACCTTGATTTGAGGAATTGTCAGTAATCACGTTGAAAAGGAGCTGATGCTTCATGAATTTGCCATATATTTCCACAGAAAAGTCTAAAATCGTGCTGCTACTATAATATCCAATAGCCAATTGATCGCAAGTTTCCGGACGCAGCCTTGGAGAGGAGGTTGTCCAGATATCGTTTGGCAAAGGAATTGAACTTAATGCAGCTAAGTGAAGATTCTGTTCATTGACTGAACCTGAAATTTTTACCGAGTGCCCTTTTTTAGGAAAGAAGGAAAAGGAAATGACCGGCGAAAAAGTCCACCAGGCTTTTAAAAGTACATTTTTGCCAAACGAAGTTGTTCCATAGTTGTAGGGTCCAATGGGTGCGTCAACAGAGGAGCGTATGCCAATATATGTCTGAAAAGTTTCGGATGGAGAAAAATAACTATCACCGAAATAGGCTGAAAATCCAAGATTTCTGAAGGAATGGTATTGACGAATGGTATCAGAAAGAAAACTCATAGCCATATCTACCGGTATGGAGTGTTGACCGAACAATTCAAGCCCCGTATGCGACAAATGGTTTCCCCAGCGGTGTTCCCATTGATTTTTTTGTTGTATTTGTTCAAAGAAACTGGTGAAAAGTAAATTGTTGGAGATAAGTTCTCCGTTAAACCCTGAAAATGTAGCGTTGTAAGCAATGGAATTTTTAAAGATATTAAAGCTGTTGGGTTGATGTTGGACTTGAACAATGGCACTCCTATTTCCCCAGCTTGTTTTTGCTTGGTATTGTACGTCTGGATTATTGCTCGAAAAGTCATCTTTGCCTGAGTACCAAGCCAAGGTTAATTTTGTTTTGTTGGATATCCGTAGATTCATTTTCCCGTTGAAATCGTAGAATGCATAATTGTTGTTTTTGAAATAATTCATAGAATCAGATAAAATGAAGGATGCACACCAACCAAGTGCATTTAGGTAACTTCTTCTGTAACCAAGTGTAATATCAAACTTCCCATTAGAACTTTGTTTAGCGAAAGCCATTGAAGAGCTAATAGTTCCCAAATTAAATTCAAATCCCTCATTCTCCTTTTTCGGTGTGAAAGAATGAACATCTATGGTAGAGGATAGCCTTCCTTGCATATTTACTGGAGCGTTACCCTTATAGATGTCAACTCCACTTGTTGTAAGTGGATTGAAAACTGAAAATATACCCATTAAATGCGATGGATTCAACAGTTCCATTTCGTCAAGCATGTATAGGTTTTGTCCAGCACTACCACCGCGCACATATAAACCGCTGTTTCCTTCACTGACAGACTGTACACCCGATAAAAGCCTGACTGCTCGTATAACATCAGCTTCACCCAATAGAGTTGGAATGTTCTTTATATCCTCCGATGTTAGTTGATCTCTACCAGTAAAGGAGGAATTGAACGCTTGTTTTTTTTCACTCACAACCACTTCTTTTATTTCTACCGTATCATTGGATGAAATAGTTTTCAATTCCGATTTGTCATTGGCATAGCTGGTTGTTGAAAGGAGAATCATCGCCAGACAAGTGGGAAAAAATAGGTGCGTTTTCTGGAAATACAAAATCATCTGGTTTAAATAGTATCGTCATAAAACAGAGGCTGTACCATGAGTGATACAGCCTCTGAAAAAATATAGTATATTGATAATCTTTGTTTTAGGAATAGTTCTATTCGATGCAATTATTGTTTAACGTTCAGATTAAAAACGTTTTGTTATTTGCTTAATTCCTCTATAAATAAATTGATTGCCTTCGTAAGGTCATTAAAACCTGTACTAAAAAAACTTCCATCCATAGCGGATCCGTCACTGAAAACAAAAGACGGTGTAGGTGAAAAGTAGGTGCTGGTATCATCCGATTCGTAAGGATACTGATAATATTCATTTTCAACAGTATTGAATGTCAGTTTTGCAATTGCTTCTCTTTTGTCAGCGTACATTAAAACCAAAAAGCTATTATTATTCAGAATAGTACAAGCAATATCCGATTTCGCTTTTGTCAACTCTTCATTATTGTCTGAAAAATCTTTGTAGTAGTCTTTAGTGAACTGGTCAAAGTTAATAGCTCCTGACATTTTTAAATTGCCCAACTGAATCGAGGCATTAGCCGATTTTAAGATTTCATTTATTCCCTCAGGACCATCTATATTCGTATTTTTAAGTGCACTGATGTTATCATACGAATAATTACCGTTTGTATCAAAAGCTCCGCTTAGAATGTTGTTTTTATCCTGTTTAAAGGCAAAAATCCATTTAATGTCGTTTTCATTGTAGCTGAACGTTTCTGAAAAGGAGAATCCTTTTTCAAAACTGACACTGATGTTTTCACTGCTTGGAAGATCATTGTCATCGTATGAAGCATCCATTTCAATGCCTAAAATTCTGGAGTTATCATTCCATACATTCAAATCCAATGATTTAAGCTGTTCCATTCCCTCAAAATCAATATTGGAAGCAATTTGGCTTGAAAAATTGTTTAATGTTATTTTGCCATTGTTTGTCCGACTTTGTCCAATTGGGAATTTGAATGTGATCTCTTCGCTATTTTTTGCATAAGCAAAGGTGTCAACAATACTATTATAGGTATATGTACCACCATAAATTTTTAGATATTCTTTCATTGTTGATTCATTGTCAACAAGGACCATGGATGAACGCAGTTTTGTCAATTCCATCAACTTATTGTTCATTCTGGCTACTGGAGCCAACATCATTACTACTTTTTTGTATGCTGATGAATAGGAGCTTTCGCTCATCCTTATAGAAAGGTTCAAGAAATCCTGAATGGTGCCGATTGATGAAAGATTTTTCATATCGTCCATCTGATCAATAACTTTAATCCCTTCTGCTTCTATATTTTCTTTGTTTTCTTCAACTGTGTATTTAGCAAATTCAAGATTGTTATCCTCTTTGTCTTTACATGATGTAACTCCAAGTCCGATAAATGCAGCAATAGAAATAAAAATCAGTCGTTTTCTCATTTCAGTCATGTATAAATATTATAATTTGATAAAGTTTGCGCAAAAGTAATAGATTTTTTTGAAAATCAAATGTTAACTCATAATCTAATAAAAGAGTTAAGTAGTTCAGAGGGCTTTTCGTTTAAATGTATTTATGGATATAATATGGCCAAAATCGCTATTTAAATAGGTCCATTAATTCTTTTGGTGCTGGAATACATATAAAAATGCGTCATTTTTGTACAAAATTGTGTCACGATAACTTTTTTTTGATTTTCATATGGAATAATTAATTATATTCGAACAAATTTGGAAGAAGTCATATTTCTATTACTTCTAATGCTCTTTGAAACACATTTACTATACTATAAAGTAAGACACACATTAGTACACAATTTGCTTTTTTACTAAACAATCAACCTTAATTTTTTAACTATGAAAAAAATCCTTACACTTTTTGTAGCGGCTTTATTCGGCATAACGCTGATTTCTGCTGCTAATCCAACGTCATCGTTGTTATTTAACGGCCAGAATGGCTGTAAATTAGCGACTGGTGATAGTCTTGCATTTAATGTTCTCACAGAATTTACAGTGGAAGCTTGGGTTAATTTTGCATCCACAGGCGGTGGATATATCATGTCAACAGAATCTGGTGCTCTTGGCAACAGTGGCTGGGTACTGAAAGCCGAAAACAACAAAGTCATTTTTAGTATTGGTAATGGTACATGGTCTGCTTCACAAATGGCTACTACTATCAAAACCGGTCAATGGTTTCAGGTTGCTGCTACTTACAAAAAAACGACAGTTGATTTGGTTACAACCACTCAGACTGTAATTTATATTAATGGAGTTCCAAATGATACCTTGAATCTAACTGAACCAATGCATCTTTCAACCAAAAAAATGGTGATTGGTGACGGAACCGAATGGATTCCAAGAGCATTCAATGGTAGAATGGCTGATGTTCGTTTTTGGAATGTTGCTCGTACGCCACAACAAATTGCTGCCAATTTTGCACCATGCATCCTTACTGGCACTGAAACAGGTTTGGTGGCTAACTGGAAAATGAATGAAAAAACAGGTGATGTAGTTGGTGATGCCAAAGGTACCTACAACATTGCAAAACCAGCGTTGGCCGTTTGGGCTAAACCTGAATTACCTGAATCATTGGCTCCAAAATCATCCATCAATTTCACAGGTGTAACTGGCGCTCAGATTGGTGCTGGTACTGATGCTGCTTATGTAAGTTCTGAAAAATTCACTGTTGAAGCTTGGGTGAACTTTTCTGATTTGAATGGTGGCTATGTACTATCCGCAGAAGACAATCCCGGAAATGTTAGTAGTGGCTGGGTTTTAAAAGCTGAAAATGGAGTTTTGATGCTTAGCATTGGTAATGGAAGCTGGTCAGCAGTAAATATGACAAGTCCTATTAATTTGGGTACATGGTTTCACGTTGCAGCAAGTTATGAAAAGACTGGTGCTACAACTGCTCAAACAAAAATATATTGTAATGGCGTTTTGGAAGCTACAAGAGATCTAACCGCTCTAATGAAAAATTCAACTGAACCTTTAACTATTGGTGACGGAACAGAATGGCCAGGTAGAAAATTGAGAGGTAAATTGGCCGATGTACGTTTCTGGAATGTTGTTCGTACAGCAGAGGAAATTGCAGCCAAAATGGTTCCATTTTCACTTACAGGTACAGAAACCGGTCTGGTTTCAAATTGGAAAATGAATGAAGGAACTGGAAATGCTGTTGCTGATGCAACTGGCAAGACTAATGTAACTATTGATTCCAATATTTTAACATGGAATAAAGTAACAGTTGCTCCTATTGTAAATTCACTTTTATTCAACGGTACAAACGGTAGCGTTCTTAATTGTGGCAAAAATGATGTTTTCACGAAACCAACAGCTTTCACAACAGAAGCTTGGGTTAAATTAGCTAATTACGATGGTGCTTATGTCGTAAGCACTGAGTCTGGTGAAAACTCCGCGAGTGGTTGGGTACTGAAAGTAGAAAACAAAAAGATGATTTTTAGTGTTGGTAATGGAAACTGGTCAGCAGTTGTTTCTAAAGAAGTTTTTCCTTGTGGAAAATGGATTCATGTTGCTGGAACCTATAAGGTTACCGGTGAAAATACAGCTGAGACTGTTCTTTATCTTGATGGTGTTCCTCAAGACACTTTGCAACTTACTGAAAAAATGCGTCTATCTACAAATGCTTTGTCCATTGGTGATGGAACAGCATGGCCAGGCAGATATTTCAGAGGAAACATGTCTGATGTTCGTTACTGGAATGTAGCTCGTACACCTGAACAAATTGTTGCTTCCATGGCTGCCGGTTCATTGACTGGCTGGGAAACTGGTTTGGTTGCAAACTGGAAAATGAATGAAGGTACAGGTGATGTAGTTTCTGACGTCAAAGGTGCATTTAGTGCTTCTAAACCTGCTTCTGTAGCATGGAAACCATTTGCTTATGCAGTTGTAGCTCCAAGAACTTCACTTCAATTCATTGGTGCAAATAATATTGCTGGTGGTTATATTGATTGTGGTGTTAATACAGCATACACAAATCTGGAAAAATTCACTGTAGAAGCTTGGACCAAATTCTCTGATTTAGGTGGTGGTTATGTTCTTTCTACTGAATCAAACCCTGGTGGCGTTTCTACCGGTTGGGTATTGAAAGTTGAAGGTGGCATGATTAAATTTAGCATTGGTAATTCTTCTTGGTCGGCAGTAACTGCTACAACTCCTGTATTCTTGAACCAATGGTTCCATGTAGCTGCAACGTATGAAAAGACTGGTGATGCTACTGCTCAAACCAACATTTATATCAATGGTGTTAAAGAAGCTACTTTAGAACTTACCAAATTAATGAATTATTCTGCAAGAGCTCTTTTCATTGGTGAAGGTGGCGAATGGACTAACAGAAGATTTAAAGGTGAAATGGCTGACGCTCGCATCTGGAACGTTGTACGTACACCAGAACAAATTGCTGCAAATATGACTGCTGCATCACTTGCTGGTACAGAAACAGGTCTGGTAGGAGACTGGAAGATGAATGAAGGTCAAGGTCTTAATGTTGCTGATGCAACAGGTACCAAAAACGCAACCATTGTTTTAGCTGAAAATACCTTAATCTGGCACGGTGATATCTTGACAGATCTTCAGAAAAACGTAAACGGTGTTGATGCAAAACAACTTGAAGCATTCGTTAACGGCGAATCTTTGAATATTGTGAACAATACAGAATCTGCTTTGACAGTTTCTCTTTACAACATTGCTGGTATCAAAGTCTTGAACTTTGTAGTTAAAGCTGGTGAAACATTTGCAAAAGACTTGAGCAGCCTGAATGGCGTTTATTTCTTGAAGGGTGTGACTGTAAAGGGTGAACAATTGAGCAAAAAAGTTCTGTTCAACTAAAAGCAAACTAATAGTAGTCTATTGACTGCTTGATAAATAAAAATCCCCTTAATCGTATGATTAAGGGGTTTTTTTAATTTTAGATCCAGGTTAAATTACTTCTTGAAAGGTTTAACTATGTAACCAAGTTCTCTGATTGATTTTGCCAAGCTGGCTGTATCCGTTTTGTTCTTTTTAAAAGTGACTGATACTTTCTGATCTTTCAGGTCGGTTTTCAAGCTTACCACTCCCTTTTCAAAACGTAACTGTTCTGTGATTTTTGTCTCGCAGCTTTTGCAATCCATATTGACACAAAATTCTACTGTTTGTTTATCACTGTTTTTGACAGGTGCTTTGCTGTTCTTACCGGTGTCTTGTGCACCAACAAATCCAGCTACCATTAAGGCAGCTAGCAAAAATGTAATTCTGAATAGTTTCATCGTTTAATTGGTATTAATTTGTTTCTGATTTTTTTGATTTAATGGCATAGCGTAACCCTACGTAAAATTTGCTTCCATGAACTGGACCCCAGGCCATTGTAGCATCAAAGTTGTTTCCCCATGGTTGATCGGCTCCAGCAATGGGGTCTTGTTGGCGAAATCCGGTCAGGTTTTCACCACCACCATAAATAGATCCCCAGCGAAAATATTTCGTCAGCTGAGCATTTAGTATATTAAAGGGTTTGTATCTACGACTCGAGTCTCCATTCAAGTCGGGAAGTCTTCCGTCTCCGTTAAACTGAATGTTCGTATCTATTTGCCAGCGTTTCATCGGGTCTTGCCAAGATGCAGCAATCAAACCCTTATACCGTCCAGTAAGCGGTCTTTCCCTTAAAACCCCAGCATAGGCGGCAGTTGGGTCTCCTGCATTCGTATTGTATGTACTTTGAGCATCGATAAAACGTAGTGCTGTAACCAATTGTAGGCCTTTAAACAACTCATAGTTCAATTCGGCTTGATAAACGTTCGAGAAAGATTTTCCCTGCAAAGCATAAAAGTAAACGGCATGTTGATTGTTGTCTACGTCTGTAAGCAACTGATTGGTGAAGTTTGTATTGAATGCTTCCAAGGAAAGCGTTAAATCTTTATGGTTTACCGGAATGTAAAACATGGCACTCAGTCCACTATTCCATGCTTGTTCCTGAAAAAAGAGCTTGTCGTTCTGGAGTTGGAATTCCCTGCTACTGGCCATCATATAACTATTTTCAGATAGCACATTGGTTGTCCGGTACCCTTTTCCAACATTTCCTCTCAAATGGAACCAATCGGTCACATCGTATTTAAGGTGAAATCTCGGGGTGACAAATCCATTGAACCAAGAGCTATGATCGTATCGAACACCCGCCATCAGTCGGAGTTTTTCCATAACCGTTAATGAATATTCTGCAAAAAGTCCAGGGGTAAACTCCACTCTGTTTGAGTTTGCTTGTGGCGAATTACCCACCTGGCCAGACAGCTTATTCAGAAAATCCTCTTCCAGGCGATCGGCCATAAAGCTGGTTCCAGCCACCAGTTTCTGATGCTTGCTCAAATCTGTCTGGAAAATTAAGTTTCCATATCCATTTTTTTGATTGGCTTTGTATGTCCCCAAACCAAAAAAACCGTCCTGATCGTGTAATGAACCAGAAAGAATGAGGCCAACGGAAGTGTTTTTTTCGCTATCAAAAACATAACCATTTTTTGCAAAAACCTCCAGACGTTTGGTCTCAATGCCAATACGATACGGATTTTCTTCATGCATCGTATGAGTTTGTCCGCTTTCACGTGATTCTTTCAGCACTTTAACACCAAACTGCGAGGTAAAATTGTTTTTGTTGAAATACCACCGATTAAAAGCCGAGAATTGTTCAACGGCCGGTAAATCCATAAATCCATCACCGTTTGCATCGTGTCCCTTGGTTTCATTCTCGTAATGGACAAAGGTTGAAGTCGAAAGAAAAGGACTCAATTTGAGTGCAAGATCTGCATTGGCCTCTTTTCGAAGATTGTCAGCAACAAATAAATTGACAGAAAGCAGATCGGAAGTTGCCGGTTTTTTGTACTCCACATTGATTTGTCCGGTAATTGCCTCATACCCATTTAAAACGGATGCGGCACCCTTTGAAATCTGTATACTTTCCATCCAGGGACCTGGTACATAACTCAAGCCATAAGGTGAGGCTAAGCCTCTGATAAAAGGCACTCCCTCACTCAAAAGTTGAACATAGGTACCCATTAGCCCCAACATTTTTATTTGTTTGGCACCTGTAGCTGCATCGCTGTATGAAACGTCAACCGAAGGATTCGTCTCGAAACTTTCAGACAGATTGCAACATGCTGCTTTGCAAAGTTCTGCCTGATTGATGGTTTCTACTTTCAGCAGAGATATACGTGAAGCATGTAAACCCGATTTTCGACCGGTTATTTGTATTTCTTTGATATTGAGCGTGTCACCATCCAATGCGGAGGCAGTGAAGGGCAACATGAATAGTTGTGGCAATAGTATTGCCAATCGATATTTTAATTGCATATAATATGAAAATAAGATCGTTGATAAATAAAATAAAACGCTACTTATGTAGAGTTTATAATCTAATAATCAACGTCTTAATATGCAATTCAGTGTAAGGATTTGCCTTCCACTAAGGGGTGGATGTAGTGACTTTGTAAGTTGGTAGCAGGGTGATTGATATGGATCAAACTGGAATAATACGCTTGCAACAAAAACAAAAAGTTCATGTGATAAGATCTTGTGTTCTGTCTTGAAATTCTGTTTGTCTAGAAATATAGAAATATTTTCCAGAAAACAAGAATGATTTTCTGCCTGACCAATATGTTGGTCAAAAGAATGGTCGTCGTAGCAATTAGGTAAATGGGAACTTTGCTGATTCGGAATCGTTGTGCAGCAGAGGTCACTCGATTCTTCGTGACAAATTCCATTTTCAATAACTTCGGGTCCGTTATTTTGGCACAAATCGCAACAATAATGCCAAACGTTCACAGAATTTCCAAAAATGAAAATCAGTGATGCCAGGAACAGTATCAGTACTATTTGTAAGTTGCTCTTTTGTTTCACTTGTCTAGTTATTGATGCAAAAATACAAAAAAATAAGTTTAATGGTACAAAATATCCGAATTTCTAAAATCATCAAATAGTCAGATGTTTCCATTTAGTTTATTAAATAGATCATAATCATGGATTCAATGTACAAATATCTTTACTTATCAGCATTGTCTGTTGTAGTTTTCTATGTAGGAGTTGTAAAATTTCTAATTAAAGTATTGAAAGCTCAGAGTGGCATTTATTTATTGAATAAAAAAGGCACTAGATCCAGGCGTTTAAAACCTTGAAATAGTGCCAGTTGTGGAGATGGAGGGATTCGAACCCTCGTCCAAACAGTGAACCAATATGCTTTCTACATGCTTATCTTCGCCTAAATTTTCGAGTTTGAACCGGACCGAAGCCACCTATTCAAACCTTATTCCGTTTATTTTGGAAACGACCCCGGACTTACCGTTTCCTATCCCCGATATTCCTGCACCACCTGATCCTATAAGCTTCGGGAACAAAGCTTGGGGTGATGTTCCGTCCCTGCCCTAGGCAAGGATTAAGCCAATCTACTTTATTCGATTAAGCAGCGAGAGCGTAATTATTTTCGCCAGTTATGGTTTTTGGTCTTAAGATTAGAGTGCGTATTACCGATGCACTGCATGCTTACATACCTGTTCTAACCGCTGTCAAATCCAGTCATCCCCTTTAAAGGTATAAAACCCAATGTGGAATTTTACAATGCAAAGATAGGCAATAATTCTGAACGTGATATTGGTGACTGCGTTAATTAACGTTGGTTGTCAAAAAAAGAGCAGCGCAAAATCCAATGAGGATGATGCGCTGCTTTATTTTTATGGTGAAACGTGTGCTTTAAACTAGACTTATTTTGCGTAGCTGACAGCGCGGGTTTCACGGATTACAGTAATTTTAACTTGACCAGGATAGGTCATTTCATCCTGAATTTTCTTAGCAATTTCGTTGGAAAGGTTTTCAGTTTCTTTATCGTCAATCTTGTCTGCACCTACAATAACACGGAGTTCGCGACCAGCCTGGATGGCATATGTTTTGAGCACACCGGGGTAGGACATGGCCAGTTGTTCCAGATCGTTGAGGCGTTTAATGTAAGCTTCAACAATTTCACGACGGGCACCTGGGCGGGCACCTGAGATGGCGTCACAAACCTGAACGATGGGGGCCAACAGAGTCTGCATTTCGCATTCGTCGTGGTGCGCACCGATGGCGTTACAGATTTCGGGTTTTTCCTTGTATTTTTCGGCAAGTTTCATACCAAGAAGTGCGTGTGGCAATTCTGGTTCATCATCCGGCACTTTGCCTATATCATGGAGCAATCCGGCGCGACGTGCTTTTTTAGGATTCAATCCAAGTTCAGAGGCCATGGTGGCACATAGATTGGCTGTTTCACGAGCGTGTTGCAACAGATTTTGACCGTAAGAGGATCGGTATTTCATGCGTCCGACCATGCGGATCAGTTCAGGATGCAAACCATGTACACCCAAGTCAATGGTGGTACGTTTACCGGTTTCTATAATTTCTTCTTCTACTTGCTTGCGGACTTTGGCAACGACTTCTTCGATACGTGCCGGGTGAATACGACCATCGGTAACCAATTGATGCAAAGCCAAACGTGCAATTTCGCGACGAACTGGATCAAAGCCTGAAAGAACAATGGCTTCCGGGGTATCGTCTACGATAATTTCAATACCGGTGGCTGCTTCCAGTGCACGGATATTGCGACCTTCACGACCAATGATTCGGCCTTTGATTTCATCTGAATCGATGTGGAAAACTGTTACTGCATTTTCGATGGCAGTTTCAGTTGCCACGCGTTGGATGGTTTGTACTACGATGCGTTTGGCTTCTTTATTGGCCTGCATCTTGGCGTCATCCATAATTTCATTGATAAAGGATGAAGCCTCGGTTTTTGCTTCTTCTTTAAGTGATTCAATCAGGCGATCTTTGGCTTCATCTGCAGAAAGTCCTGAAAGTGCTTCGAGTCTTTCAACTTCCTGCTTGTGAAGTTTGTCCATTTCCACTTTTTTCTTCTCAACTACCTCCAACTGGACGTCCAAATTTTCTTTTGCCTGAGTTGCTTCATTTTTTTTGCGTTGAAGCTCTTCCATTCGTTGATTGAGCTGCAATTCTCTTTGCTTCAGTTTAGATTCTGTAGCTTGAATTTTGGCATTGCGCTGGGTTACTTGTTTTTCAAGTTCAGACTTTAAAGAAAGGAATTTCTCCTTGACCTCCAAAAGTTTATTTTTCTTGATGACTTCGGCTTCCGAATTAGCCTCGTTGATAATGCTCTTGTATCTGGCATTCGTCACGAAGCGTAATCCTATCGCGGCAAGTACTGCCCCGACTATGAATCCTCCTATGATGTATACTATGATCATTTTTGTTGGTATTAATTTATATATAAAAAAACGCACCACATAAACCAAGTATTGCCTGGTTTTATGTAGTGCGGTATGTTAGTATTATAAACGAGAAAATTATTGAAGGAATTCCTCCAACTCTTTGTTTAACTGTGTGATACTCTCTGCAAACGGTGTATTGTCCGTGCGCTCTTCAGCTTTGAGGGCCTGAATTGCTATTTGGCAAGCAGCCATAGCTAAGAGGTCTTTAAGTTCCAATTCCGTATCATCTGTTTTAAAATGACTTCGGTAAAGAGCTATTTTATCGTTTATCAACTTTGCAGATCTGCGTACAAGTTCTTCTTCGCTTCGTTTAATTCGAAGCGGATAATGCTTATCAGCAATATACAAGTTGATGGTAAATGTATCGTCCATTGTCCTTATTCGTTAATAAGTGCAATGCATTTATCTACTTCCCGCACTAATTTTGACAACCGTTGTTGGGCTCCTTTTACATCTGTTCCTCCCTGAGAAATCATTTTGGCCAATTTAAGATTGTCGTACCTGGTGTTTAGTTCCTGGATGGACTCTTTCGCCTCTTTGAGAGCTGACTCTTTTGCGCCCAAAGCTTTTTCCAATTGTGCCTTGTCTTGCTTGAGAGAATTACAGAGTAGCATTAGTTGCCTTACCCTAGTCTCAAAATTGGTTAATAGTTTTTGCTGTTCATCCGTCATTTTTTACACCAATTTGAGACAAAAATAGTGTTTAGTTCTACTAAATGCAAATTTTAAATGTCTTTTTTAGATATTAATGTGTGTTCTTTTGCGTATTTTCAGGATATTGTTTCATCATCCAGAAGTCTTACCAACACTTTGTCAATTCGAGCGGCATCCATGTCCATAATTTCCATTTCGAAATCTTTCCATCTGAACTTCTCGGTTGTGGTTGGAATGTGTTCAAGTAGGTCAAGGATCAAACCGCTTAATGTATTGAAGTCGTGCTCCTGATACAGATCTTCCATGTCAAAATGAGCCAGGAAATCATAAAATGAATACTGGCCATCCACCAGCCAGGTGCCATCTTCGCGTTGTATAATTTGCTCCTCGTGTTCGTCCGGTTCGATGATGTTTCCGACAAGGGCTTCCATCAAGTCATTCATAGTAACCATACCCTGAATGCTACCGTATTCATCGGTGATAATGGCATAAAACAGCTGACTCTTTCTGAAAAGTTCCAGAACATTGAAACCATTCATCGTTTCAGGTACAAATTGGGCAGGTCTGATGTAATCCCGAAGATTAAAGTCTGGGTTGTTAAAATCAGAGAAAAAATCTTTCAAGAAAACGACACCTTCTATTTCGTCCAGTTGTTCACAAGCTACTGGATAAACATTGTGCACTTTCTTTTTAATTGAATTTCTGATTTCGTCCTGTGAATCTTCCATGTCCAACCAAACAAGATCATTTCTGTGAGTCATCAGCGAATTGACATCCCGGTCTCCCAGATTGAATACCCTTTCAACAATGTCGTGTTCCACTATTTGTATCTCACCATCAATGGTGCCTTCTTGCAATATGGCTTTAATCTCCTCTTCAGTGACTCTGCTGGTTGATGTAGCAGGGATACCAAATATTTTCATAATTCCGTTGGTGCTAATAGAAAGCAACCAAACGAAAGGTATACCTACTTTGGATAAGAAATTCATGGGACCAGCCATCATTTTAGCATAACGTTCCGGGTTGCTCATTGCAATTCTTTTTGGCACCAACTCCCCAAAAATAAGGCTGAAATAGGTGACAATTATGATAACAATTGCCAAAGAAATAGTGTAGGAGGTTGTTTCTAATCCGGGAATAGTTGAAATTTCTATTGAAAGCCAGTGAGCAATGCTATCTCCGGAAAAAATACCGGTCATGATGCCAATGGATGTAATGCCTATTTGGATAGTAGATAGGAATTTATCGGGACTTCCAACCAAATCAACCGCTTTTTTTGCTTTGCTATCTCCGTGTTTGGCATCGCCTTCCAGGCGGGATTTCCTTGATGAAACCAAAGCCATTTCGGCCAGTGCAAAACAACCATTTAATAGAATTAAACCGAGTATAACAAAAACTTCCATGGAGGACTTAATTGGTGGATAAAGCGTAATACTACAAATTTCGTAAAAATTCTGAATATTTTATGCATTTTTCACCCAAACACTAAAATTTAAACCAAAAATGGCCGTAATATTTAGCCAAATCCCAATTGGCTTCCTTTGATGTTTGAAACTTTGCCAGGATTCAAAACCAATTATTCTGCGATTGTTTTGTCTGGTAGGGTAAAATAGAATGTAGATCCTTTGTTTTCTTCACTTTCAATCCAGATCTTTCCTCCATGTTTTTCTACGAATTCTTTACAGAGAATCAGTCCTAAGCCGTAACTTGGTTCACCTTGTGTACCGTTACGATTAATTTGGGTTGAAATATGGAACATATTTTGTTTGATTTCTGGACTCATACCGATACCATTATCCTTGACGGCAATCAATGTGTTTTTTTTATCATCGTGGGTGGCTGAAACAATGATTTTGCCACCTTTCTGAGAAAATTTTATTGCGTTGGTAATCAGATTTCGTAGTAGCGATTGAAACATGTAGAGATCCGCAGTAATTTCAATATCCTTAGGAAATTCGTAAAGAATTTCCAACTCTTTTTTTAGAACAGTTTCTCTCACTTGATCAGAGACAAAATCAAGCACTTTTGTAAAGTGGAGTTTTTTAGGTTCAAAAGGGGTCAGTCCACGCTCCATTCTTGACCATTCAAGTAAATTGTCGAGTAAGTGGTAGGTGCTTCGGGAGGAATTGTACAGCGCATGTAACAGTTTTTTTCGATTAATTTCGTCCATCTCGGTGTATTCTTCAACCATGGTCTCCGTGATGTTCATCAATCCGGACAATGAACCTCGTAAATCATGTGCAATAATCGAAAAAAATTGGTCTTTGGATTGAATATCTTCATTTAATTGAAGGGCTGAATCCTCTAGTTGTTTTGTCTGAGATTGGATGACACGAAATTTTCTGACATTGGCGATCGATAAACCGCATACATTAGAAATGAGCGGAGTGAAGCTTCGATATTTAACCTTCCAATCCGGATATTTAATACCATAAAGATCTACAATACCAACTATTGAAGTGGAATGTTTTATTTCAAACTGAAAATGGAGGTCTTCCACTTGATTGTAATCCGTGAAGTCTTTAATAAAAGAGAAGGTATTTATTTCTTTTCCATTTTCAATGCTATGAAATAGAATTTGTTCAGGCCTATAAAAAACATTTATCAAAATAAAGAGCTCTTTTGCTATTTTTTCTTCATCATCGTATTCAATAAATCTCTTTAGTTCATTAAATATAAAATACTTATCTGCATTGCTTTTACTAATTCCGGCTATTTCATTTTTCAATTGATCGTTCTCGGATTCCAACCTCCAATTGGTGATTTCAACGTCCAATAAGTTCTTGCAATAGGAAAGTCCAATTGGAAGGATTGCGTACGGTTTGTTTATACGACGGGCGAAGAGCTTTAAATCAGTCAAATAGTCACCAGGGATTCCTGTATCCAGAAAAAGAATTTTTTGAATGGCGTTTTTAGCAACCAATTGGCGTGTATTATTGGCTAACTTCCATTCTTTGGTGTGCTCTTTGTGATTTTTAAGCCAACCGTTAGATATAATGTAATACCCAATGCCTATCAAGTATTCAATGGTTTCTTTGTTGAGAAAAACTGAAAAACATTTTTCCAGCTGGATGACTTTCAATGTAGGATTGTGTGAAAAACCATCTTTAAATATATCTGTACAGGCGTTTTCAAGAATAATGGTTTTTGAGTAGACTTCAGAATCCTGAGTAACTATTTGCTTTATTTTTTCAAGTTCCTGAGTATCGGATATACATACATCGGGATAGTTCACGAGCTTAATATCGCTATATTCTGGAGCATGTAGAAGATGGCTTACTTCTGCAAACAAGCTGTTGCAAACAAAAATTCGGAGAGAATAATTCATCTCGTCACATTTTATTAAGGGTCTATATCATCTGTTGAAGTTCCAATTATAGGTACTATTTTTAGTAGGTAAAAGTGCCTGCCTTTTACCATAAATCAGAGTCGGGACTGTACGGGGTGTGTCACAACGATAAAGTATGCCTGGTTTAATGTTGAGAATGGGACATACCCTTTACTAATCAAATTGCATTAACACCTGGAAGGGATAAAATGTTCAGAATGAGCGATTTTTTTTTGAGATTTACGCCTTGATCATCTCTGAAGTCACTTGATTGCCGGGTTGAATGGTGCCATTTTTATAGTCAGTCAAGTTTTGTAAGGTGGTCTGCGAGATTTGAATTAATGCATTATCTGTAAAGTAAGCTTGATGGGCGGTAATCAATACGTTGGGGAAAGTCATTAGACGTGAAATTTTGTCATCACGGATGATAATTTCAGACAAGTCCTTAAAGAAAAGATTTTCTTCCTGTTCGTATACATCCAAACCCATATAACCTATCTGGCCTTCTTTCAAAGCGTCAATGGCTGCATTAGTGTCAATGAGTTTACCACGGCTGGTATTGATTAACATGACGCCTTTTTTCATTTGAGCGATGGATTTATCGTTGATCATGTGGTTTGTTTCTGGAGTCAAAGGGCAGTGCAAGGAAATGATGTCTGATTTTCTGAAAAGCTCATCCAATGAAACGTATTTAACACCTGCTTTTTTAAGTGACTCATTTTCATAAGCATCATGCGCTATGACGCTACACCCCAGGCCAAACATGATGTTGGAAAAGACGGCACCAATACGGCCTGTACCTATAACGCCCACTGTTTTACCATCCAGTTCAAATCCCGTAAGCCTTTCTATAGAGAAGTTGCCTTCTCTGACACGGCTGTATGCTTTATGTGTCTTGCGATTTAATGTCATGATAAGTGCCAGTGCATGTTCAGCCACGGCATGTGGTGAATAGGCTGGTACCCTTAATACTTTGATACCCCAGAAACTGGCTCTCTCAATATCCACATTGTTGAAACCGGCACAACGTAACACGATAATTTTGATGTTGTTGGCGGCTAATTCATCTATAACTTCAGCATTAAGTGTGTCGTTTACAAAAACACATACAGCCTCGAATTTTTCAGTAAGTTTTACTGTTTTTATATCCAAGGATGCTTCCAGATAAAATAATTCATGTGTACCTGAAGCGTTTGCCAGATCTAAAAATTCTTTGTCGTAAGATTTTGTACTAAAAACTGCTATTTTCATATAATTAGATGATTTAGACCACAAAGGTAACAATTATCAATGTCTTTTTATATTTACTTAAGATATCTTATTCTGAAAAAAGGTATATTTGTACTACATATACCAACTTCTTCAAAATAAGATTTCTATGAAAAAAAAAATTGAGATCGTCCTGATTGTACTGGGTCTTTTATTAATGGCAATGATCATTTTACCCTATGCATTTAAAGGGAAAGTTAAAACCATCGTTCTGAAACAAGCCAACAAAAACCTAAATGCCAAAGTTTCTTTCAGTGATTTAAGTCTGAATCTCTTTTCCAATTTTCCCAACATGACGGCAACGTTGTCCAATATCACTGTGGCAGGAATTGATTCTTTTGCCAACGATACGCTTGTAAATGCTGAAAAAGTAAAACTATCCATTGATTTGACAAGTTTATTTACCGACAAAGGGCTTTCTGTAAAAAGTATTGAGCTGATTCGTGGAAATGTGCTGGCCAAAGTTTTGCCTAATGGTAGTGTCAACTGGGATATTATGAAACCTGATACGACAGAGGTTGCTGATCAGGATAGTTCTGAGTCTATGCATTTTGAGATGAAGGAAGTCATTATAAAGCACTCCAATGTGGTCTATGATGATAGGGAGTCAGATATGAAAGCCGAAGTGAAAGATTGGAACGGGAAATTAAAAGGTGATTTATCCACCGATATAACAACGCTTTCTACGGAGTCAACCATTAAGGCATTATCTTTTGGCATGAACGGAATGACTTTTCTGAGCGATGCGACATTGGAGACAGAAATGGCTATAGATGTGGACTTTACAAAAAGTAAATACACCATAAGTACCAATAAAATCCTTTTAAATGCCATGGAACTTTCGTTTGGAGGCTGGGTGCAGATGCCTGATACGTCAACCATCAATATGGATTTGAAGGTAAATACGGAGAAAGTGACTTTCAAACAATTCCTTTCGTTGATTCCAGCTTTGTACATGAAAGATTTTGAATCAATTAAAACGTCAGGTAACCTTAAAATAGATGCCTTCATGAAAGGAAAAATGCAGGGAGAAAATTATCCGGCATTTGGTTTGAATATTCATGTTGACAACGGTATGTTTCAATATCCATCATTGCCTAAATCAGTCAAAGATATCCTGATTAAGGCTAATATATCTAGCATTGGCGGATCGCTTGACAATACGAAAGTGGATATTTCTGCCTTCCATTTCAATTTGGCAGGTAATCCTTTTGACCTGACGGCTTATGTAGCCAACCCAATGAGTGACCCCGATGTGAAGGGCGCTATTAAAGGAGTACTTAATCTGGGAATGGTCAAAGATGTTTATCCACTTGAAAAAGGGACGAATCTCAAGGGGCAGATTCAAGCTAATTTGTCAGTAGCAGGACGCATGTCTTTTCTCGATAAAAAACAGTACGATAGATTCAAGGCCAACGGACACCTATTAGTAAAGGGTATTAATTACAAATCTGCTGGTTTGCCGGAAGTTTCCGTTAATGAAGCGGCTATGAGTTTTAGTCCCAAGGAAATAGACTTGACAGCATTGTCGATGATGTTGGGCAAAAACGATATTCAAGCCACAGGTAAACTGACCAACTTAATTGCTTATTTCCTTAAGGATGATGTATTGAACGGTACCCTTCATGTAACATCTACGTACCTGAACCTGAATGATTTTATGGAAAAAGATAGTACAGTTGCAACAACGAGCAATGAATCGGCTCCGATGCTTGCATTTGAAATACCTAAAAATCTAAATCTTAGTCTTAATGCCACCGGCAGCAAAGTTCTTTTCAGCAAACTAACCATGACAGGTGCTTTAGCTGAATTGTATGTAAAGGACGGAAGACTTACTATCAAAAACCTTTCAGCTAATGCGTTGGGTGGGTCGATGGGAGTGAAGGGTTATTACGAAGCTTTAAACCCCGATAAGCCCCAAGTATCCTTTGGACTTAATCTGAAGGAGGTTTCTTTTGCTCAAACATTCAAAACCTTTGAAATGGTCAGGCAGATAGCCCCCATATTTGAAAAGGTACAGGGTAATTACTCCCTGATCATGGATTTCAAAACCTCCATGAATAAATATATGGATCCAGACCTTATGGCTTTAAATGGAAGTGGTGTACTTAATTCTAAGGATGTAAAAGTTTCTGATGTAAAAGTACTTGATGTTCTTGCCACTACTTTAAAAAAGGAGTCGCTCCGAACCATTTCTCCCAAAGATTTGAAAATACCTTTTAAGATTGAAAACGGATTGCTTTACACGTCACCTTTTGATGTAAAGGTGGCCAATATTAATCTGAATCTTTCAGGAAATACGGGTCTGGATAAATCCATTAATTATAATGTGGTGGTCAATTTACCTCAGAATTTAACCATTGCTGGTGTATCAAGTCTGAAAGGTAAAATAACCGGAACTTTCACGGATCCAAAGATCAAACTGGACGCAACTGCAATGGCCATGGAAGCGGCAAAAGGTTTAGCCGATAAATACTTGGAACGGGTGACTGGAAAGAGCACAAGCGAAACGATAACGAAAGCTAAAGAAGATTTGTCTAAGAAGGCGGAGGAAATTCGTACTCAGGCAAAAGTGGCTGGTGATAAATTGATAGCGGAAGCCGAAAAAGATGGTAACCTGTTAATTGATAAAGCTAAAAATCCATTATTAAAAGCAGCGGCCAAGGCTTCGGCAAGCAGATTGAAATCGGAAGCTGTGAAAAAAGCAGCTGCATTAAATGCCCAAGCGGAAGAAAAAATAAAAGAACTGAATAAATAAATAAAAATTTTAAAAATAAAGATAGAATTACAAAAAAAATATTCTACCTTTCGCCCATTAAAATAAAATTATATCATGAACAACGGAACAGTTAAATTTTTTAATGAATCAAAAGGTTTTGGATTCATTAAAGACGCAGAATCTTCAAAAGAATATTTCGTTCACGTTTCTGGATTGATCGACAAGATCAAGGAAAATGACCAAGTAACTTTTGATATCCAAGAGGGAAGAAAAGGATTAAATGCAGTAAATGTTAAACTGGCTTAGTCCATCTAACATCATACAATTAATCGAAAAAAAAAGGCTGTCTCACAAGGGCAGCCTTCTTTTTGTTACCTACTCGGCATGTGCTTTTTCAGCGCGTTTGGCCATCTTGGCCGCTCTCTTCTCTTTCAAGCTTTTCAGCGGCTCTTTCTTCTCATGATTCTCTCTGACTTCTTTTTCTTTTGTCATAACTTTCAAAGTTTTAAGAATAATCAAAAATAAAACTGTTTTTGCTAAATTGTACTTTTAAAATGGAAATTAACATTATTAAATATGCTTAACAATTTAGGTAAAAACCCAACTTTTTAGTACCTTTGGACCTAAACTAATAAATTATATGGGTAGATCTCAAGAAACTTTCAACAAGAAGAACGTAAAGAACAACAAAGACAAGAAGAAAAAAGAGAAGGAAAAGAAAAGACAAGATAGGAAGGACAACGATAGACCATCCAGTTTGGAAGATATGATCGCCTATGTTGATGAAAATGGAATGATTACTTCAACACCTCCGGATCCAACCAAAAAAGCAATTGTCGATTCCGAAACTATTTTAATCAGCATCCCTAAACAAGAGGAAGCTGAGGCTCCAGATCCCAACAGAAAAGGAACAGTGACCTATCTCAACGAATCTAAAGGTTTTGGCTTTATTAAAGATGCCCAAACTCAGGAAAGTATTTTTGTGCACGTGAAAAATGTTCTTGAAGAAATTAAAGAAGGTAACCTGGTTACTTTTGAGGTTGAAATGGGAATAAAAGGACCAACTGCTACACAGGTCAAGATCTGCCGATAGGGAGATTTAAAAGAATTAATAAAATTCACACATGGGTGTTGATGATGCCTTAAGTGGATATACTATACAATATGAAAGGATGCTCGTGAGAGCATCCTTTTTTTTTAATGGATTGGTATAAAAATCTTTTTATGTGTTCCACACAAGCTGCATTTGTTTTCTATTGCTTTATCATCGTACATATTACCACAAATGGGGCAAATACTGTATCCAGAGGGCAAAATGATAACTGTGTCCGGGTTTAAACTTTCGATTGCTTTTTTGAGTAACGGAATATGCTTCTTTTCTCCTTCCATCGCAAGGGTAAAAGCCTTAACTGCTTTTTCAACCTTATCTTTTTTTGCGGCGATGATAAATGCTGGATAATCTGTCTCCATATCACTTTTTTCTCTTTCTAATGAAACTTTTAGGTTTTCTGCTGTTTTACCAACTTTAAATTCGAGATTGAATTCCTCCACCTTTATATCGTATTTTTCATCGAGTAAATCCTGAAATGTTTCTGCATGAATTCGCTCTGATTTTGCGATAGCATCAAAAAGCCTGGCAATGGTATCGAGTTTCTCCGATCTGGCTTGAGCTGCAAAAGCAGTGTATTTGGCACCTACTGTTGACTCGTTTATAATGCTGGTTTTTAGGTCTTTAATTGTTTGTGCATCCTTTTCTTGACAACCCATCAGGAAGAGCGCACAAAACGCTGCAATGATTAGATTTTTTTTCATATGATAATACTATTTAAGTAAGTTATGTATCTTATTTATCAATCCATTAACATCGATGTATTCAAAAAGTTTAATGTTTCTTGTATTTTTATGTTCGCTTTATTTTAGTTCAAATAACCACAAAATGATCTTTTTCGACACTGCAAATTGGGCAGGTCCAATCTGCAGGTAAGTCATCGAAGGTCTGGGTTTCAGTATCTTCAAAAATGTATCCGCAAACCAGGCATCTGTGCTTTTTCAAACCCTTTGAATTGGTGGTCTCTTCTATAACATCATGCTCTACATAGGTGGGCGCATTTTTGGGGGAAATGCCTTTTCTAATTTGGCGGTAATAATCATACGTCAATGGATCTTTACTACTGTCTAAAACTTCAGCCTGTACCACTGCACCGATAAACATCATGTGAGTACCGGTATCAATGGTTTGTGTAACCTTGCACTCCAGAAATGCTATACATTCATTTAAAATAATGGGCACACCTGTTTCGCCCCAACGGATGTCCTTTCCCTCCATTTTATTGACTTCTCTGCCACTTTTGTAACCGAAATCTCCAATGAGTTCTGCCGAACAGTTTTGTTCCAGGACAGATACAGAAAAGGCGTCTTTTTCTTCGATCAGTTCTGCAGTAAAGTTGTTCTTGTTGCAACAAATGGTAAATAAAACAGGTTCTGAAGATACTTGCATTACTGTGTTGCATACATAACCGTTTCCTTTGTTACTGTCACCGGAACATACCAGGTACAATCCGTACGAAACCTTAAATAAGGCATTTGTATCTATCATTTTAATATTTATTGATGATTTTGAAATAGGAAAAGACACCGTTAGCACCATTTTTGTTGTTTTCCGCCCATAAACCGACACGAAGTCCGCCGCCCCATTGTGCGAGACTGGTACCGTTGATCTGAGTATTTTTGTCCTTGTCCATACAGGAGTGCCATTCAATTTGGTCGGTGGACCAGTAAAAACGGAACAATCGACCGACCAGAGATTCAATCTTCAGGTATATTGGGGTGTTGGTAGGCACTGGTGAGGTGCAAATGGGCAGGCTAACATCTTGACGGATTTCATAAACTACAACCTGATTGTTTTCCACCGCTATGCTTAAAAGGTTGGAATGAGTACCATAAATGCAAAGACCTTTTTTGTTTTCGCTTTGGTTGGTGACACACGTTTCCATGGTGTAAGTGCCGGTTTGCGGGCTTACACCGAGGAATGCCGCTTGGTTGTCGTTACTTGATAATATCAGCTGTTTTGGTGAACGGTTGATTTCCGGTTTGGCATAACGCATATTCCATTGCCAGTATTTTTCGTTTTCTGCTGATGAAAAATCGTCTTCGAAAATGGGATGACGTTTTTGAATGGTATTTTTGAATGGGGTTTCAGCCTGGGAAGATGGGGTATTGCCATTTTTAAAATAGGGCCAACCTGTTTTTTCGTCCCATAGCATTTCATCCAACAAACCTTGACGTCCTACAAATTCGAAGTCCTTGGAATTATAGGCGTGATACATGTAAAAGTAACGGTTATCGGGGGTCTGAACCAAGGTTCCATGACCTGAGCAAACCCAATTTTCCCCACCTTCCAACAAGGCTTTTTCTTCGTATTGTTCCCAATCGCCTCTTAAAGATTTGGAACGTGAGACGCGGACATTGTAGGTGCATCTGTTGTCACAGCAACCACCAATAGAATAAAGAAGGTAATAGTAATCACCATGTTTAACAAGGCATTCGCCTTCGTCACCTCGTCCGATCCAACCTTTGCCGTGGTTGGTCAGTGTAAAATGTTCCCCTTTCAGGGACAATCCATCTGCACTCATCTCTGAAGCCAGAATTTCGATGGGACGGTCAGGCCCAAGCCCATAGGCTTTCCAAGTGATGTAGAGTTTGCCGTCAGTGTCTTTGAAAACGTAGGAATCGATGGCTTCTTTTCCCCATTCGATGAGTATGCCATGATCGGTAAATCCTTTGCTTAGATCTTTGGTTGTAGCTACTCCGATGCAGGAAACGTTGTCGCTCTTTTTTCTGGCGGTATAATAGACAAAATAAGTTCCGTTGTTGTAGTAAAGTTCAGGTGCCCAGAAGCTACCAACAATCCATTCGGGTGATTTGTTGAAAATGGCACCTATCCTGTCCCAGTTTATCAGATCTTTGGATTGGTAAAGTGGGTAGTTGGGGGCAAAGTCGGAGGATGTACCGGCTGAATAGTAATTTTCTCCGACCCGTATGACGGTTGGGTCGGGATAATCTCCAGGAATGACTGGGTTATGATACGTAGTCGTTTGAGCGTTTGCGTTCCCTAAGAAGGTAACCAACAGCCCCATACACAGATTTTTCAAAAGGGAACTTTTCATATAAAAGTGTTTAAACGTGGATTTCATTTATACAAATATAGTTTTAAATAGGTTATGCCCAACTAGGTTTGATAAGACTTCCTCTGTCTTCGTCGTTTGTTATTTTAAGATGGGTATCAATTTCTTGTTGCATTTCTTCGACATGAGAAATGACGCCCACAATGCGGTTTTCTTTTCGAAGTGATTTGAGGGTGTCGAAGACGACGTCTAGCGATTCTTTGTCAAGTGAACCGAAGCCTTCGTCCAGGAAAAAGAAGTTTTGGTTGGATTCGGTGATTTTCTGAATGTTGTCTGCCAGAGCCAATGCCAGTGATAATGCAGCCTGAAAAGTTTGTCCTCCGGAGAGTGTTTTTACATTTCGTGTCTTGCCACCATTCATAAAGTCTCTTACCTGGAAATTATTGTCCCCGGTAACTTCCAGACTCAGTTTCTGTCTGGTCAGCTTGTAAAATCGGTCATTGGCTGCGTGGCAAAGTTCCTGCAGATAGACGGAAGAAATGTAGTTGACGAAACCGCTTGCCTTGAACAGTTGTTTGAGTGTTTTGAGGTCCTCGGCTCTGGAGTCGAGGGCTTTTTTTTGGTCAGACAAGGTTTTGAGAGCTTCGAAGTCCTTTTTAATATTCTCCACTTCCATAGCCAGTTTCCCTTGGTTCAAAGTGGCTTGGGTCAGTTCTTCTTGCATTATCGAAAGTATATCCAGTACTCCTTGATGTTTTTCTGAATCGTATTCTTGATCTCCCAGGTCTTTGTGGATTGTAGCCAGGTCGTTTTCAATTTTCTTCAAAGAATCCCTGTATTGTTTGAGTTTGTTTTTTTCAGCTTCGATGTTCAGGGGTTTGCATAAAACGAGTTCTACTTCAGTAAGGGTCGCGTAATTTGATTTTTCAAGTTCTGTTTTAATTCTGGCGTCAAGGGATTTTTTTTCTCCAATTTCCTGTGCCAAAACGGTGTTGTTTACCTCCAACTTCACCGTTAGGGCGTCACGTTCTTTTCCAAGATCATTGATAGTGTCGCTAGCTATCGTGAAGTTTTTCATAATTACCTGATAGTTAAGGAGGCAGGATTCTTGTGATTTCCTGATTTCTTCAGCCGGCTTTTTTTCAAAATCTGCAAGCTTTAACAGTTTGATTTGTCCAGCAAGTGTAGCTATTTCTGAGGTTTTACCTGTAAGCTGGTGACGGAAATCTTCCAAAGCCTGGTTGAATTTTTCCTTGTTTTTAACTTCATTTTCAAGCGTTTTTCCAATGTTTTCCAGTTCGGCTTCTTTCGATTTCAGCTGATGTTGAAGTTTGTTGGCCTTTTCAAAATCTTCATTGACAGATTGTTCATCCTTATAGAATTCCCAAACAATGAGTTTCTGATGTTCGACTATTTCAAATTCTTTTTGACGCCTTTTCTGAAGGATTGATTGTTGAAGCTCCTGTTTGAGTTTCAGCGTTGTATTGAGTTCAGAAAATTTATTTTGCAAGGTTTCGAGAACAGTCAAACTGGACTCCGTTTCGTTTTTTAGCTGACGGGCTTTGAGTAGAGCTTCTGAAACGTTCCTGGTATTTAGAGGGCTGGGGTGGTTCAATGATCCGCATAGTGGACATTCATGACCCTCTTCGAGGTTGGTTGCATATTCTTCCAGCTTGCTTTGAACGGATAGATGTTCTATTTCTTTGCTTAGGTGCTCTAAATTTTTCCTGAGAAGTGTTTTTTTGTCTTCCAGAACGACATCGTTATCATTTGATGACTTGTCTTCCGGACTGACGTTTTTCCAAAGTTGATCTTTTTGTTTATCAATATCCTGGATGTTTTGCTGAATTGTATCTATTTCATCGATCAACCCTTTTTGGGTAGATAGTAGGGTCTTTTGTAATGTAAACCAACTTTTTATCTGGGCTAGTAAAGCCATGTCAGGCATTTGTAACTTGATATCATTGACAGCCGTTTTCAGGGCTATTTTGGACGTCTGAAGTTTTTCGATTTTTTCATTCGTCTCCGTGATAATTTTTTCACCGTTTTCTAAACGTTGTTGGATTTGTTGGCATGTTAAATTCAACTCAAGGATAGTGGCTATTTTCCCATATTCTTCGGCTTGTTGGTTGTATGTCTCCCGGCCATCATAAGCCATTTTCAGCTGTATAAAGCTTTCTTCCAGATCTTTCAGCTGTTGGAGCGTTTTAGTGAGCGTTTCCTGATCAGTTTGGATATTTTTCTCTTGATAATTAATTTTAGCTGTACTTTTTTGGAGGGACTCAAAAAGATTCTTGAAATTTAAAAGGCAATATTCGTATTCCTGAACGGCTCTTTCCAATAAGATAAATTCGGGCTCCTGGGTTTTGAGTTTTTCCAGTGTTTGGGTTGTCTGGTTTATTTTTTCAGTCAGATCCTTTTGTTTCCTGAATTGTTCTTCCAGTGACTGTTGTTGTTTCAGTTCTTTGGCTTTTTGTTCAATTTCGGCTATTAGCTTTGTTAAATTGTTTTTCAGAATTTCAATTTGCTCTGGATTGATGTCTCCGAGTTTGTTCAAAAGAGTTTGAAGGACAATTAATTGTTGATTATTCTTATTTTCCAGGGAAAGGACTTTGTTGGAAAGTTCAAATTTTCCCAGGTTGAAAAGTTCTTTCATCATGCGGGTGCGGTCGCTGTTGCCCAGCTGCAGGAATTCCTGAAAGCGCCCTTGGGGTATGATGACGGTCCGCTTGAAGTTCTCATAGCTCAGCCCGATGATGTCGGAAAAAGTATCGGGTTCGATGGGAATCCATTTTCCGTTCTCTTTTTTGTAGGCATTGCGGTCCAGTGCCTTGACCTCTTCAAATTGCTTGCTGTTTCGCCGGCCTTTGACGGTGGCCATGTATTCCTTATCGTCCTTGCCAGTCCGAAAAATAAACTCGATGAAAAGCTCGTTCGACTTGAGGTTCATCATGTTGTAGTTGCGGTTGTCTCTCTGGTTGAGACGATCGGTATTGCCGTAAAGTGCATAGGTGATGGCTTCCAGAATGGTCGATTTGCCGCTGCCCACCGATCCGAAAATGCCGAACAGATTGGCTTCCGTCAATTTGGTGAAGTCGATGGTCTGTTTTTCCTGGTAGGAGTAAATGCCCTGAAGTGTGAGTTGTATGGGTATCATTGTGCTTCCTCCTCTGATACTATTTCCTTGAATAAACTGAGAAGGACTTCGTTGGGTTCTTGTCCCTTTTCGTGCCTGAAGTAATCGATGAAAAGTCCTTCCATATTTTTGTTCAGGTCAATTGTTTTCTGTGACGGATCGTTCCAATCGCCCTTCATCTGAACATCCGGAATCAGAGACACGATACCGTCGTGGGCTGCATAAAGCTGCTTGCGTTCTTCGGCAGTCAGATACGTTTTTGTGGCCATGGTTAGTTCCACAAGGGTACAGGGATTGTTTTGCAGCCACTCTATTGCTTCATCAACGTTTTCAGAGCGTTTTCGAAGCAGGCGTTTGCCTTTTTTGAGCTCAATTTCTTGTATCTGAGCCGTTTCCCCCGGTTGAATGTCGGCTAGTAGTACGTATTTCGTTTGGTTGGCTTCGCTGAAACTGTAGGAGAGGGGACTTCCTGAATATTGAATTTTTGAAATTCTCGCTATGTCAACTGTTTGTTTGCGGTGCAAATGTCCCAAGGCTGTAAACTGAATCTGCTCCGGAATGTTTTCACTGTATATAGCTTGAGCACCACCTACGTGTAGAATGGGCTTTTCATCGTCCGGTTCTTCCGGAAGCTCGTCTCCTTTTTTCATAAGGAGTAAATGGGATAGTAGGATATTTACACCTTGGTTGTCGCAATATTTTTGGGCTTTTTCTGTCCAACTATTTTGAAGCACGGTTCTGAGTTCCTCTTCGGAGTTTTCTTGTCCAAGGAATGTTTTGATCCTGAACTCGTTGGCGTAGGGTGTAAGCAAAATACGCAAGGGTTCTAGTACGTTTGGTATTTTTAATTCGATAAAACCGGCTTCACTTTTGAGAACCTCCAAACCTGATTCCAATTTAAAAGGAGTAATAAAAGAATTGGGATAACCGGCAAAAAGGATACCACATTCACGTGCCAAAGGGTCAGGAGCTTCGATGCGATCGGGCGAATCGTGATTTCCGGCTATGGCTATCACTGGACGGGTTCCGTTGTTGGTCAACCGTTTCAATGTTTTATAAAACAACTCGGTCGATTCGATGGGTGGATTGAAGGTGTCGAAGATGTCTCCGGCAACGATAACGGCGTTTACTTGCTCTCGATCTGCTATGTCACAGATTTCATCCAGGACATCCTGTTGTTCGGGATGACGGGGGAAGTTCTGCAGGTGTTTTCCAAGGTGCCAGTCAGAGGTGTGAAGGATTTTCATAGTACAATAGTAAGCAATATTTTCCAAAAAAACAGGGCATCAACAGACTGTTTTGACTCAGTATGTTGATGCCCATGCTTGACCATGAACTTATAAATAAAAGGAAATTTAGTTTGCGGTGAGTTTGAAGCGTACCAGTCTCATAGGAATGCCTGAAGCATTTTTCTTTTCCTGCAAGCTGTAAAGATATCCATTGTGAAAAATCATTCTGGATGGATTTATTTTCAAATTGTAATCGTCGCAGACAAAGCGGCTCTGGCATACAAACTTGCCGCCTTTTTCGTAGACCCAGACGTTGAAATTGTTTTCGTTCTGCTTTTCTGCAAATTCAAAGAAAAGTAGATTGCCATCGGAATCCTTGAGGATGGTTGAAAAGGTTGGAATGGGGATGGGGTCTTTAATTAAAAGCAGGTCTGCTTCCATCTCTTTGATAAACTGGTCTTTTACTTCACGTATTTCCTCAGGAGTGTTTTTATCGCTCGCTTTAAGGCCATCGTTCGATTTAATTCTCTCAATGGCTTTTTTCTGAATTTCTTTTTGATCTTCCACTAAAAGGTACTTCTGTTCCCAGGATATTTTTTCCTTTGACTTGAAGTTTCCATCCAGATCGTAGATCAGTATTTCACCAGCTGAAGGAATGGCTGCAATCAATTTATTTCCCACGGAGGAGAGGATGGGCCCATTTCTCATTCCCAGATCATTGGTGTAGGGCATAGTACGGTAACCAATGGAGCCTCCGGATTTGAATTCATGTCTATAGAAGAAAAGTTTGTCGTGGGACCAATCCTGACCTTTGGGCGTATTGTATTCCCAAAGCACATTTTCCTTGTTGGTGTTGTAGTCTATAATGGAAATGAAGTCACGGAACATACTTTCACCAATTTCCCAACCAACGATGGCTAATTTATTGTTTGGCAAAGCAATAACCTGTCTGACCGAATGTTTGAACTTGAAGGTCTTGAGCCATTTCCCGTTAAAATCCGTGAAGTACATATTGCCAGGATTGTCAACACCGGTGAAGAATTTAGTACCGTTGAGGACACCTTCGATGGCCATGATTTTTTTGAACCGCTTACCTGTGGTGCTCGTGATACCGAATTCCTTCAGAAATTTTCCCTGGGGATTAAATTTAGAATAATAATCGGTGTAAGCATGATTGACCATGACTGAACCGTCAGGCATGATTACCAGTGATTTCCTTTCGCCGACGTGACTATTGCCCATCATGTCCTTATACGAGCGGAACACCTGATCCCAATCATTTCCCTGACCGTAGTTATTGTCTGCAATAAGTTTGATGGTCCCTTTTTGGTAGAGGTCCAACAATTTTTGCGATGAGGCGGTCCATGCCATTGTCAGGCAGAGGAGGCTTAAAATGATTTTTTTCATAGTTGTTTTTAGTTAGATTAAATTCATTTTGAATACGAAACGTTGCCATCGGGATCGATCACCGTGATTGTTGTTTCTTGCTCTGAATAGGGCTTATTGGCATCTATTTCTACAAAATCTTGTTGCATCAGTAGTACATTTTGCGACTTTTCGGGGTATGCTTTAGGCGTATAGATGAATATCAAAGCCAATAAACATGCTGCTCCAACACCGAAAAAAAGGCGCTTTAGTGGATTCCAACCATTTTTTGTATGAATGATCGCTTTTTTTCCAGCGAAGACCAATGGCAGCGGTTTTATGGATTCTTCTTTATTTTCATCGCCTAAACTGTGGATTAATTTTTTGATCCGCATGGCTCTTACCAGGAGTTGTTCCATCCGTTTAGCACAGTCCGTGCAATGATTCAAGTGTTCATCCATCGTGAGGTTTTCATCGAAGGAGGTTTCCTTGTCCAAATATTTTTGCAATATATCGTCTTTAAAACAAGTCATAGCGTTGAGTTTTTAATTGGTTTTCCATTTTTTCCAGTGTTCTGGCCAGCGTTTTTCCCACCGATGAAAACCGTATACCGGTGGAATCTGAAATTTCTTTGTATGAGAATCCTTCACTGTAAAGGATTAGTATTGCCCGTTCTTTTGGCTGGAGTTTCGACATTGCCATTCGAACCAATGCCTTATTCTCCTTTTTTTCAAGGGTATTATTCTCTGGTTGATCCTCAGGAGCAGAATCGAGTGAGCTATACCTCTTTTGCCTGTTTACACAATCCAGACACTTGTTGAGCGTTGCTCTGTATAGCCAGGTGTTGAGATAAAGTACCGCTGTTCCACCACTGAATTTCTCATACAAACTCATGAAAACATCCTGAACAATATCGGAAGCATTATCCGTATCATCCACCATCTTCACAGCTACCCTGTAAAGTTTGGTGTAATTTTCAGAATAGATTTCTTCGAACGTTTTCATGTGTTGGAATAAGGCCTTTATACTTAGTCTGAGTTGGGTGTGGTTTTGTGACACTAAATTAAATTATTTTGAATAAATTTAATTCAATAGTTCATTTAGTTCCTATGTTCAATTCAGTTTCTGGAAGGGGAAAGTACGCTACTCCATGCTTTGAGCTTTTTTTCAAAGGACAAGGTGTAGGCAGGACTGGTAGACGGCATTACATTGGTCTGGATACCATCGATGGATTTCAGGTGTTTGTGAAATAACTTTTCCGCCGTTTTTCCGTTGAAAAGGATGGTGTGGATGGAAGGGTGGGAGTCCAGTAACTCTTTGATTGGATTGGGCTCTTCATCCTTGATATCACTATCGGCGCTTCCGGGACGTATGCAACTGTGACAGACATCCCAAAGTGCCAGATCCATCTCTACGATCAACTGTTTTTTCTTCAAATAATCTGTTGGGCAATCTACGCCGTAAATGGTTGAAATGATTCTCCAGAATACATTTCCCGGAAAGGCGTAATACTCAAAAGCTTGAAGGGATGCTGCACTGGGCATGGTCCCTAAAATCAGAATCTTAGGTTGGTGGGAGAGTATGGGGGCAAAACTGTGAATCTGCATCAGCCACGTTTGTAAATTTCCCTGATGTTCTCCTCGTTTAAGAGCTTTATGTCTTTGTCTTGAAGTTCAATCAGGTTTTCTTTCTCAAATGTTTTAAGCAATTTGACGGTACTTTCTGTTGAAATTCCCGCAAAATCGGATAGGTCTTTTCGGGTTAGCAATTGAAAAATGTTTGGTTGATTTACTTTTACATTATTCAAATACAAAAGAGCACCGGCCAATCTGCCGTTCATTTGCTTAAAAAGCTGATTTTGTAAAACCTCATGAAGATCTGCATTTTGAGCACAATAACGCTGTGTCAGACTGAAACTGAATGTACCGTTTTGACGCAGCACTTTTTCAATAGTATCTTTTTCTATGAGGAAAGCTTGACTGTCGGTTAGTGCAGCCGTTGAATAGGTGAAAATGTTGTTGGAAAAAACGGAAGAAAGTCCGATAAACTCACCTGGCTGAACGATACTAAAATTGAAGCTTCGGTTTTCACTTCCTTCCACATATTGTTTCACCACTCCTTTGATCAGGAAAAGGACGTATGAGGCGAATGCACCTTGTTTGGTCAGGGTATCGCCTTTGCGGAAAAACACTTGCGTTTTGCTGCTCCGTATGTGTTCTGCTTCTTCACTGGATAGTTGTTGAAAGCAAGGAGCCTGGATATCACAAATAAAAGCGTCGTCGGTTTCGGTGATGGTTTTCATGGACTTAATAAATTTATTAAGTCCAAAGATAGAAATTAATCAACAAGAAAGATCCTTTTTACAGCTAACATTTCCCATTGAGACAAGGACTAGTGGTAAAAAATAATCCAAACAATCCGCCAAAAATCATGCTTGCATAGGGGTTGCTAGTAATGGCAGATTGCCCGGACGTACCGCCAATGAAATAATAGTATAGAAATCCCAGTCCGCTACCTATTACTATACCCAGAAACGGTTTGAGGAATTTTCTGGAGAGTATAAAATGCTTTAATTTCATTTTATCATTCATTTCCATTTTCTTTTAGTTTGTAACAACAGCTTTCATGGGACACATTTTGCTGCATTTTCCACATTTGATGCATAGATCATTATCAATGACTGGTAACCCAAAACCGTTTTGAGTAATAGCGCCAACGGGGCAAACCTGGGTGATGGGACATCTGTGATTTTGAGGACAAGCCTGCGGATTGATAGTAAGTGCCATAGTGTAGTTGTTTTATTTGATCGTAAAGATAGGTTACCGTGAGCTTAGGTGCTGTGTTTTCTGGGTTGTAATGGAACGGTTTAGTGGTTGTTTTAAGTCAATTTTTTAATTGAGATAGATCAAGAATTGTTTTTTTTAAAATTGTTTTTTTTCAGAGGGTCTTATCTTATTCTTATATTTACGGATAAAAATTTTACACTTAATGATCCATGTCCGAGATTGAAGAGTATATAAAAAACATTATTACTGAGCAAAACGATCTTCCGTTGGCAGAGATTTTTGAACTGTGAAAATATCCAAAGGGATTTACTTTTGGACCACATAGCCATGTTAATCTTGAAATCAATTTTGTCAAGAAAGGCAGCTGTAAGATGAAATTTAATGACGAAGTCGTCAAGTTTCAGGCAAACGATTGCATGATTATTTTTCCGGATGTAACTCATTATTTTTTTGTGGATAATCAACCTGCGGAACTTGTTCAGTCGGAATTTAGAATGGATATTTTTCCGGAGTTGAAACACGATCCGATGATGGAAGATCATTTGGCTTTTTTACACAATATTCTGACCCATTCACAACGCTATCTGAAAATATCGTTGCATAAACCCTTAATGTCCCTACTTGAAAGGATAGTGGATGAATTAAGCCAAAAGCGTGATAATTATGTGCTGCTTACTCGGAGTGAGACGATAAAAAAAGCCCTACGGATTATCCATGCTGAATACATCGAAAATAGTAAGATTGAGCACATTGCCGAAAAATGTGCTATTTCAGCCAGATACTTGCGTAAGCTATTCGAAAAAGAAATTGGACTTTCACCTGTGGAGTATATGACTATTTTACGAATTAATAGTTCAAAGGATCTTCTTCGGAACCCTTCGATTCCTTTGAAGGAAATTGCTTTTTCCACTGGATTTGACAATCAACAATACTTCTCCAAGCGTTTCAAACAGATTACCGGTATTTCGCCTTTAAAATATCGTAAATTGATGTTTCGGGAAATGTAAGTAAAAAAAGAGGCGCAGTATAAATACCGCGCCTCTTCATCACTAAACAAACAATCAAATCAATTCTTTATAAATTTGCTTACTTCACTTCCAATTTTGATGAAGTAAATTCCTGCGCTTAAGTCTGAAACATCAACCGTTGAGCTAGTACCGTTCAGGATTTTTTTTCCTGTCAAATCGGATATCTGATAGTCAGAAGGTCCGTTTACGATAGTCAATTTACTTTGCACAGGGTTGGGATAAAAGGCGTTAGTGCCTTTTTCTTTGGCCGTGTTTAATGCAGTTGGCACTTCATTCAGGTTGAAAGTGTACGATCCGGATTTGAGCTCGTAAATGGCTTTTCCGTTTTCTTTCTTCACAAAAGTAACGCCTTCAGCATTTTGTGCAAGTACTATTCCTTCATATACAACGTCTGCGTCCTTTGATAAGGGTAAATAAAGTGTTGCAGTGGTGTTGGCTGGAACGGTTGCTTTGTAAGTCAAGTTTCCATTGCTTCTCAATTCCCATGCACTCTTGATACCTCCGTAATAGGAAGCATAGATGGCTTCAGCAGAGGTGATGCGTTCTTGTCCTTGTGGTAAAGTTGTTCGAACATCGGGCATTGGTTGCAAAATAAAATGTTTGAAACCTGGTACTGACTCATCTGTTTCAATACCACCCATATAGCGATACATCCATTCAGATACTGCTCCATAAGAGTAGTGGTTGAAGGAATTCATGCTTACATCTCCGAAACCAGTTTCTTTGGTGTATGAATTCCATCTTTCCCAAATAGTTGTTGCTCCTTGATCAACACTGTACAACCAAGAAGGATTGTTTCTTTGAAGCAACAGATTATAAGCGGTATTGGTTGCACCAAATTGACTTAAGGTCTGATTCAATATACCTGTTCCAACAAATCCAGTACTCAGTTTGTCACCATTGGTGGCAATTTTGTTGGTCAAATAGGTGATTCCACTATTTTTAGCAGTCTCATTGGGAAACAATCCCTGTTTAAGTGCAAGCAAATAGGCTGTTTGTGAACCTTGTTTCAACGTACCGTTTGCATTTACATATCTGGTCTGGAATTCGGCTTTGATGTTGTTATACAACGTTTGATAGTTTGTACTTTTCACATCGTAAGCATCACCAGTTGCTGTACTTAATGCTTTGGACATTTTAGACATCAGTTGTGCTGCATAAGCATAATAACATACACTAACGAAGCGGTTTTCTGTACTTTCATAAGAAACCCAGTCACCATAAGCCGTTCCTGCTCCATTGTAAAGGTATCCATCACCCGTCTGTGCAGCTAAGAATGCCATGTATTTCTCCATGGATACAAAGTTTTCTTCAATAATTCCGGCATCACCATACATGAGGTAAACATTGTAAGGTACAATAATACCAGCTTCAGCCCATGCTCCCTGACCATAACCAACCACTGTGTGTGGGGCAACATCGGGATAAGCGCCATCAGCACGTTGACTGTCTCTCATATCACCCATCCATTTGTGGAAGAATGAAGCTACATCTGCATTATAAGCAGCTGCTCTGGAAAAAATCTGAGTATCTCCGGTCCATCCAAGGCGTTCGTCACGCTGAGGACAGTCGGTTGTTACGCTCAAGAAGTTGCCTCTCTGACCCCATTTAACATTGCTGTATAATTGGTTTACGAGTGAACTGCTTGATTTAAAGGATGATCCTTCTTCTGTAGCAGAACCAACAACTTCACCGAAAAGAGATTGAATTTCAACATCAGCAGTAGCAGTGACTTCGCAATATCTGAAACCGAAGAATGTCATATTCGGATTGAATGTTTCACCAGCTTCAGTTCCTTTGAAAGTATATCTTAAAGTTGATTTAGCTGAACGGTAATTTGCGGTATAGATACTTCCGGCAGGGCCGTCGTTACCTCTGGATGATTCGCCGGTATCGTTGAGCATTTCACCGAAACGAATTTTCATTTTTGTACCGGATGCAGCTTTTGCGGTAAATTTAACCCAGCCTACCATGTTTTGACCAAGGTCGTAAACAACGGTTTGACCTTTTTTGAGTTGAATAACACCAGGTGCAGTTGCAACACTGATTGTCTTGATGGTGCCAAAGGTTGTTGAACCAGCATCCGTTCCTTCATAAACTGTAATACCGATGGGTTGGCGAGCCAATTCGGGACGAACCTGAATAGAAGGACCTACAAAGGCCTTCAGCTGGCCACTAAAACCAGTGAATAATGCAGTTTGAAGCCATTCTGAATCATTATAACCTACTGTGCTCCATGCACTTTCTTTGCGGGAATCGTATGATTCACCGTTGTAAATATCGGCTAATCTGATAGGACCGGTTTTTGAAGTTAACCAAGTAGGATCAGAAACAACTGTTTTGGTTGATCCGTCTGTGTATTTGATGACCAGTTTTGCAATAAAGCTCAATTCTTTATTTCCATATTCACCATGAGCGATAACACCATTCCACCAGCCTGAAGCAAGGTGCGCACCAATGGCGTTGTCACCTGCCTGAAGCAGCTTGGTCACATCATACGTTGAATATTGTACGGTCTTGGAATAATCTGTCCAACCTGGTTTCAATTCATCAAAGATGATTTTATTGTCTTCGGTGGGTTTACCTACTCTCTGTCCATTGATGAAAAGATCGTAAACACCAAGTGCTGATGTATAGATTTTAGCCGATGCTATTTCTTTATCCAGATTAAATTCAGTTCTGAACATGGGTACACCATTAAGTGATCCCTCAAGTACGCGGAAATCACCTGATTTTGTAGACATCTTCAACAAGGTGTTACCTTCAATTTCAACTGTTTCACCTTCTTCAAATGCATTGCTCCCATTTTCGAAGTTTTCAGTGAATGTGATAGTTGGCTCTGTGACTCCTTCTTTATATGTCTTTACAACGATATTGTCATACATGGCAACTTCGTCGGTAGTAGCGTTATTGAAGGCACGAAATCCAACATAACCATTAAACAGGCCTCCGCTATTGTCTATATAGGTATCGACCAGAACTCCATCAATAGATGTTTTGATAACGTTGTCCTGAACTTCAATTTTAACGTGACGTTTCTTGCCAATCAAGTCCTCTGTTGTGAACAATGAACCAAATAAATGGTCACTGAAAGCAGGGCTTCCATTTGTATAAATATGACGTCTGATGAGTGGTTCTGCATTATCATGTGTATTGATAGACCACATATACATATTATTGGCATCCTTTGCCGAAAACATAATACCTGCATCATCAGAAACAAGAGTCATGTCCATATCCATTTCGAAATGGGTAGGATTGTGTGTGATAACTCGTTGCCATGAAAATAAATCAGGACCGGGTGAAGCCACATACAAACGACCATCAACCAATTCTCCTGCTGTAAATGCATATTGTACACTTGAGAAATTTTCTGAAAAAATGGTAGAATCTTTTGCGTTGATGAGTGATTTCAACTTGATGTTGTCAACATAAGATTGTTCGGGTTTTCCTCCATTACCGTTTGATGCACGGAAACCAAGGTTTGCACAACCGTAATTTTCACTGTATGGATTTTCTGTGACGTCAACAAGTATACCATTGATATAGGTGGTTGCTGTTTTTCCGGCAATATCTATTTTAAGGTGATAAACTACATTTTTTTCACACTTGATCTTACTTGTAATATCGACTTCTTTTAAACATCTGCCTCCTCCATTTCTCCAAACGTGAGGACGGAAATAGGTTGTGTTTGCTGGTTTCCCATCTGCAGAAATATTGACTTGCCACATGTAGTAATTGCCAGCGTCTTTCATTGCAAAACATGGACCTGTTGAAATCTGATTGATCTCAAAATCCATCTCGATAGAATAGTTTAAAATGCCAGTAAGATTGATGCCGGCATTGGGGTCTTTTTGCCATGAATAGGAGCGACCCACTACATTTAAACGACCGTCAACAACCGTTCCACTGGTGAACGCAAATTTATCTGGATTTGAAAATGTTTCATCTAATAAGGAGACATTTTGTCCTTCAAAGCTTGTAGAAACTTTGATGTTGTCGTAATAAGCATCTTCCACATTTTCACTTAACATTCCTTTATCCTGACGGAAACCAAGGTTGTAATAACCATAATTTCCACCACGTGGATTTGTCCTGTTTTCATCAATCCTAATATTATTGATATAGGTTGTTGCTTTATCTCCTTTTATTTCAATGCGTAAAGCATAAATTACACCTTTTTGCAAATCAATCAATGAGGTAATATCTTTTTCTTCGTGGCATGCACCTCCACCATTTTGCCAGGAGTGTGGACGAAAGACCGTTTTTCCTGTTTCAATATTGAATTGCCACATAAAGAAATTGTTTGCATCTTTTGCAGCAAAACAAGGACCGGCGGAGATGTCTTTGATCTCAAAATCCATCAAGATGGTATAATCCGTGATGTTCTTTGGGTCAAGTGTCCCATTTCCAAGGCTTTCGCCTTGTTTCAATGTGGTAGGTTTGATCCATTTAGCATCACCCCAACCGGTGCTCATAAGTCCGGTTTCGAACAAAGCGGTTTCTGTGGATGAAACCATTGAGTTGGTGTTGTACCATACGTCTACATGCCAATAATAACGTGTTGAAGCTTTTAGTGCAGCACCAGCGTACTTAATATCTATTGACTTGCCGGATTCAATTTTACCTGAGGTCCAGATTGTGTTTGATCCAGCTTTATCACTCGTTACTGTGATTTCATAAGCGGATTGTACCACGCCTCTTGCGTCAGCGCTGATTTCCCAGCTAAAACGTGGAGTTGTTACATCAAGACCTATCGGATTTCGCAGGTGCTCGATGCGTAGATTTTTAACTTCAGGGGTAGCCTGAGCTAAAATACTGAATGAAAAAGTCAGGAAAAGACCCAACAGTAGTAGTAGTTTTTTCATTACTGCTTGAATTAGTTTTAAGGTTAATATTAAGGGTGTGTGTTTTGATCAGATTATCGAAGGTCAAAAATAGATGGTCAATCCTATCTTTTGACTGAGTAGACTGATTTAAACCATTTAAAATTTGACAGTAATATTTAATGAACGGCTGATGATGATTTCTCATGAATTTTTTTACCTTTGCCCTAACTTCGAACGAGTTATTAATCTGATCTTATGGAAAACGCAATTCATTTAAAATATTTAATTGTTAATGATCACGATTTATTTTGGGGCATGACAGTCGATTCTGTCGGCTCACAACACATCGCTCCCAATGAAACCTATCCTCCCAAAAATCATCCGACAAGCTATCTTTTCTCTACAGAAAAAGGTCGGGTACTCGACAAGTATCAATTACTTTATATTTGTGAAGGAAAAGGTAGTTTTGTTTCTACTGCCTGTAAACGTCAGTCTGTAAAAGAAGGAAATATGTTTCTTGTTTTTCCCGGTGAATGGCACAATTACATGCCAGACAAGCCAATAGGTTGGGACGAATATTGGATAGGCTTTAATGGCATAAATATAGATAACCGGGTTGAACACGGTTTTTTCAGCAAGCAGAAGCCGATTTTCAATGTTGGAATGAATAATGAAATAATTGAGCTGTATAAGCAAGCCATAACGATAGCTATTGAACAAAAAGCCGGGTACCAGCAAATGTTGGCTGGGATTGTAAACCATCTGTTGGGTTTGGCATACTCCTTAGATAAAAATCTGCAATTGGAAGATATGCAGGTTATTAATCAAATGAATAAAGCAAAGATATTGATGGTTGAAAATCTGTTTACAGGTATAAAGGCCGAAACGGTTGCGGAGAAAGTGAATATGAGTTATTCATGGTTTCGTCGCGTATTTAAAGACTATACCGGATTTGCGCCGGCTCAGTATTTTCAGGAACTTAAAATTCAAAAAGGAAAAGAGTTCTTGACCAATTCTACACTATCAGTCAAAGAAATTGCTTTTAAGATGGGTTTTGAAAATCCAGAATATTTTTTTACTGCTTTTAAGAAAAAGACTGGCATGACGCCTGTGCAATACCGGAACTTTACTCAGGGTAAGATGCATATCGATTAACTGCACACACTTTAATTTATTGTTTTAATAGCGCATATCCTTTTAGGATAATGCGCTATTGTTTTTATATAGTCACTGACTATAAGGTCTTTATATTCTCCAATAGAATTATTGGATTTGAAGAACTATCAAAAATTATATCTATTAAATCAAAATATTCAGTATTAATACATTGTTCACCAATTATTTTTGGCATCGTTAGAATTTTGATTTCTAACGCTGTTTTTTAATGTAAAAGTAAGATTTTACCCATTTATGAACAACACGTATCTACCACAGAAAAACCCTAATTAATTACGGTATTTCTTCTTTTTCTTTTTATTTATGAACCTAAAACTAATCAAACAATCATGAAAATTTACTCTAGAAAAATGAAATACAAAGGCACTATCAGTGCTTTATGTATTGGATTGCTTCTTCTGTTTTTATGCCCTTTAAATGCCTCGGCATTAAGCTGGGCTCCATCTAAGTACACTATTGACTTAGATTTTACAGTTAAAAATAAAGCGGTAGGTTTTATTTTTGGTTCTTCCAATAGAGATCACATGTATATGTGGCAGCTAAATGCTGAAAAAAGTCCTTTCAGACTTCGTCCGCATTTTCGTAAGAATGGACAATGGCCTTTTTATACAGATGTAAATGTACCTTTGGAAGTAGTGCCTGATGCTCAACAATTGACCACCAATCATATGCAAATTGCCATTGATGGTGTTAACATCAAAACGTATATAAATGGTGTACTTGTGGATGATCGTATTGACGATTCTCGTTTCATTAACAAATTTGGACGATTTGGAATGCGTGTTAATTCACAAGTGGACCACGAAAGCGGTTCTATTGATAATCTGATTATCAAAGACAGCCAGGGGAAAGAAATATACTCAAATGATTTTGAAGTCGCAGCACCTGAGTTTCCAGGTAGTGTCATCGTAAATGGTGCCCTTGAAAACAAACCAGATGTTGAATTTAGTTTGTGCACTTTGACTGACAAATATTCCATTGATGTAGACATGACTTCTCCAGCTGGAGCTGCAGGTATAATTTTTGGAGGCAGGGACAATGATAATTTATATATGTGGCAATATAGCACTGAAAAATATCCTGCAAGATTACGTCCACATAAAAGAATCAGTGGAAATTGGGTATCTGTCAAAGATATTGATCTTCCAAGTATCGCAGAAGCAGACGTACATGCTAAACATCACCTTAGACTAGATATAAAAGGTGAATTAATCGTTTCTTCTGTGGATGGTAGCATTGTTGATAGCTTGTATTCTCAAGAATTTGGATTTGGTTTAGTTGGTTTTAGAGAAGACTCAGGTGACAAACAAGGCGCTTATGATAATCTTGTTGTAAAAGATAGTACTGGTAAAGTCTTATATACAAATGATTTTACTCAGAATCCTCCTTTTAATTTCCCGGATTGTATTAGTGTTGATGGAAAACTTAAATTTGGTGAAACTACAGGTGAATTCCAGATGCTAAGAAATTTGGATAAATTGGTTACCACCGAATTGATTACTCCTAGAACACATGCTATTAATGATAGTATTGTTACGGTAAAACTGACTTCACATTCAGCAGATGTAATCACAAACCTGCCCATCAAGTATCAAATGGATAACGGTACTGTTGTTGAAGAAGTAGTTGCATCTATTCCTGCTTTTGGAAGTGTAAACTATTCTTTTACTCAGAAACATGGATTTGCTAAAGAAGCAGCGAATGTTACTGTAAATGTATGGTCAACTCTTGACTCTATTTCAATTGTTATTGAAAACCTTGCTTTTGATGCCAGTTCCAGAACATCTGCATTGGCTTGGTCACCTTCAAAATACACCATGGATTTAGATTTTACTGTTCATCAAAAATCAATGGGCTTCATTTTTGGTTCTTCAAACGATGGTAGCATGTATATGTGGCAGTTAAATTGTGAAAAAAGCCCATTCAGACTTCGTCCTCATATTCGTAAGAATGGAAATTGGCCTTATTACACCGATGTGAATGTTCCATTGGAAGTAGTTTCAGATGCTCAACAATTTACCACGAATCACATGCAAATTGCTGTTGATGGTGATAGCATCAAAACATATATCAACGGTACACTTATTGATGCTCGTAAAGACGATGTTCATTTCAGAAATAAATTTGGACGAATCGGTATCCGTTGTCATCCAGGTGAAGGTGAAAAAGGTTCTATTGATAATGTAATTATTAAAGACAGCGAAGGAAAAGTTTTATATTCCAACGATTTCTCAATAAGTGCACGTGAGTATTCCAATGGACAAATTATTAATGGTGCTCTTGAAAACAAAGATGGTCAAGAGTGGAACATTGGCCAATGGATGGATAAATATTCTGTAGATGTAGATATTGCTTCAGAAAATAAAACATCCAGTCTTCTTTTCGGCGGCAGGGATAACAATAACTTCTACATGTGGCAATTGAACACAGAGAAATTTCCTGTAAGATTACGCCCTCACAAAAGAATCAGTGGCAATTGGGTCGGTATTAAAGATATTGATCTTCCAAGTATTGCAGAAGCAGATAAAAATGCTGAACACCACTTGAGAGTTGAAGTTTCTGGCCAGAATATTCTTTCTTATGTAGATGGAATTAAAGTGGATAGTATTAATTCTCAAGAATATGGTTTTGGTTTGGTTGGATTCAGAGAAGATTCTCAGGATATTCAAGGCGCTTACGATAATCTTGTTGTTAGAGATGCTACCGGTAAAGTGCTTTATACAAACGACTTTAATCAGAATCCTCCTTTTAATTTCCCCGATTGTATCAGTGTTGATGGCAAACTTAGATTTAGTGATGTCACCGGAGAATTTCAGTTGATGAAAAATCTTGATAAAAAGATTACGTCTGAATTGCTAACCCCTGTAACAAATACAATCAATGATGGTACAGTTACTGTTAAACTGACTTCTCATTCTGCAAATGAAATATCAAACTTACCTATCAAGTATCAATTTGATAACTTTACAGTTGTAGAAGAAGTTGTTGGTTCAATTCCTGCTTTTGGAAGTGTAAATTACACTTTTACACAGAAACATGTGTTTGGTAAAGATGCTAAAACTGTAACCGTAAGTGTTTGGTCAACTCTTGACTCTATTTCTACTGTAATTGACAACCTTCCTGTTATTACATCCATCGATGGTGTTACTCCTTCAACTATTGTGGTTTATCCAAATCCAACAAGTGGAAAGTTAAACATACAGTTGAGTAATACAAAAGATGCAGCAGATGTACAGGTTTCTACTATGTTGGGTACTATTGTGAAAACAGTAACCATCCAAGGAAACTCAGCAGTTGTTGATTTGACAGAATTACCCGATGGACTTTATCTTGTTAAGGTTAAATCCGGAAATTTGGTTGAAACTTTAAAAGTGACTAAAAAATAAACTCACTTTTGTTTATAGTATGAAAAGCGCATATTCCTTTAAGGATATGCGCTTTTCCTTTTTAGATAGGATTATAAATAGTTGTTCCGATTCGTATACTTTTTTAGATACTCATTTTGTATATTTGTTAGTGTATGTATGATTTAAAAGACCATTTGAATAGTGTATCCAAAGAGTAGGTCTATGAATTTAAAATATGTTGTTGCTTTCGTTGTTATTAATGTAAGTGTGCTAACTATCACTGCATTCTCACAGGTTGTTTCGGGCGTATCGCCCATAACCGAACCGTATCCATATGTCAGCAAATGATTGCTCCTGTTCAGGTTGTAGATCGTTTTGATGGTGGCAAATACTTGATTTTTTCGTATAACAAATCTGCAAAATTCAGGATTGATCAGGTACGAGGTGACAACGCGGTATTAAGTGGGCTGTTTTTTGATTCGGCAAAAACAGATTTTCCCAATCATGTGGGGGCAGTAAAAGGTGAATATTCGTTTGAAAATTTTGTTCTGACATCTCGACTTGCCGATTTTTATTTTACCACTAAAAATGCGAATGATACTATTGAAGCAGTGCTTTTTGATTTGCAAGGCCGAAAAGTTGCTACACTTTTAGGCGGTAAATATTCCGGTTACAACCATATTTCACATGCTTTGCCTGGTCTGACGTCTGGTCTTTATCTTTGGAAGTCAATGTAAATAATGAGAAGGTTATTATTAAAAAATATTTAATAGAATCGTAGATGATGTTAGTATCATTCGTACACTAAGTGTAATTCATTTAGATGTTGCCAAAACCGTATCTGAGAGTATCCAGATGCGTTTTTTTTTGTGATTATCCTACTCATATAAAAGATATGAAAATCACCATTTTAGCAATCAATTGATGAAAACAATCAAATAGTTCATTGATTAAATCAATCTTTTCAGTCCAAAAAGTTATATGACCATCTATTTTTGATACTCGGTATTTGAGAATGCGTCACACGCTATCTGAACAAGCCTTTTATTAAAAACACACCTTAAATGAAAAACTTATTTATAGCTATTGGATTACTTTTTTGTGCTTCTACATCCTTTGCGCAAATTTATAAAGATCCAAGTGCATCCGTTGAAGCAAGAGTTGAAGATGTTCTTTCGCGTCTCACAAATGAAGAAAAAATAGATTACATTGGAGGTAAAGATCAGCTCAATATTAGAGCGATCGCAAGACTTGGAATTCCCCAAATAAGAATGTCCGATGCGTCTGTAGGCATAAAAAATTATGGAAATGGTACTGCTTATCCAGCCAGTATACTTGGTGCTGCTACATGGGATGTGGATTTGTCAAGCAAGTATGGCATGGCAATAGGCAGCGATGCCAGGTCCCGCGGTGTACACATCTTACTTGGTCCTGGTGTGAATATTTACCGTGCCCCAATGTGTGGTCGAAATTTTGAATATTTAGGTGAAGACCCTTTTCTTTCCGGACAAATGGTTGTGGCTTATATTCAAGGTTTACAGAGCAAAGGGGTCGTTGCACCAGTAAAACATTTTGCAGCCAATAATTCGGAGTGGAACCGACAGAATGTCAGCTCAGACATGGACGAACGTACGTTGCAGGAAATATACCTGCCTGCCTTTAAAGCTGCAGTTCAACAGGGAAAGGTGGGGGCAGTAATGTGCAGTTACAACTTGATCAATGGTGTACACGCTACACAAAAAGTAGAGCCTATGTTTCTGTTTGGCTTTGGTCTATCCTATACCTCGTTTGCTTATAGTAATTTGATAATAAGCGGTGATGCCAAATCCGCAAATAGAACGGTGTCCTTTGATGTAACGAATACGGGTACTCGCGATGGCTCAGAGGCTGCTCAAGTGTATGTTCATCAGATTGCTTGCAATGTGCCTCGTCCTTTGAAGGAACTTAAAGGTTTTGCCAAGGTGGCCTTAAAGCAGGGTGAAACTAAAACCCTATCATTGGTTCTGGACAGTGCTGCATTTTCTTATTACAAAACCAGTCAGAATGGTTTTGGTATGGATATGGGTGAATTTGAGATTCTGGTAGGCTCTTCATCCAGAGATATCCGGTTAAAAGGCTCAGTCGTACAGAGCAAATACGATACCTCACTACCTATTGATACCGCCTATTTTCCTACGAAAAATGCTCAGAATGTAACGCTTAACACTGTTTTCAATATATCTTTCAATAACACTGTTTTTTATACTTCCGGGAAAAATATTCAGCTCAAAAATTCGGCTGATAACAGTATTGTCGAAACTATAGCTGAATCAAATATTCTTGGTATGGGCACTAATGTCTTAACGTTTAAAACCAAAAATAATCTAGCCCTTGGCATTCAGTACTATATTGAAATAGACTCGGCCGCAATTATTGACTTTAGCAATAATGCGTTTGCAGGTATAAAAGGTGCTGATAAATGGACATTCAAGGCTATAACCACGGGTATTGAAGATAATAAAAACGACCAAGACGTACAGGTCTTTCCCATTCCTGCGAAAGATGTACTAAATTTTAAATTAGGAAGCATCGCAAATCACAAAGTTGATTTTTTTGATCTGAATGGACGAGTCGTATATTCGTTTGCAACAAACAATATGCATTATACTTATTCATGCAGTGGCAAGAAAAAAGGCATCTATATATGCCGCATTCTGAATGACAAGGAGACCATTCTCAAGAAAGTAAAGATTGAATAGGAGTCAAATAACTGAAAAATAACATTATAATATAAAAATAATTTTTATGAGAAAAAATACATTATTATTAAAAATTCTGTTTCAATTGATGGCTTTAATAGTATTCCCTTCCATTGTTTCTGCCGCAGATATGGAAACAGACATTCAAAATATCATTAATCAGATGACACTGGATGAAAAAGAAAAGATGTGTTTCGGAAATGGTAGCATGGACGGAGGTAAATGCACCAGGTTAGGTATAGGTGCATTGAGAATGTGTGACGGCCCGCTAGGTGCAAAAAGATCAATGCCTTCTACAGGATTTGGTTCAGGTATGATCATGGCGCAAACATGGAATGAAGCCCTGGTATACAATGTGGGCGTTGTTTTAGGCGAAGAGACCAACGCTGGTGGGGGCGATATGCTTTTAGGCCCTGGTATCAATATTATACGAGATCTAGTAAGTGGACGTTCTTTTGAATATTTTACGGAAGATCCATTTCTGAACGGTAAATTGGGTGCAAAATATGTACAAGGTGTACAAAGTCAGGGCGTTTCAACGACCATCAAGCACTTTGTTGCAAACAATCAGGAAAATAACAGAGAAGGTGCCAGTTCCAATATGAACGAACGAACTCTGAGAGAAATTTACCTTCCTGGATACGAAATGGCCATTAAAGAAGGAGGTGCCTGGGGAGTGATGACAGGTTGCAATTTAATAAACGGTGTGGAATGTGCCGGTTCTCCTCTTTTACGGACTATTTTAAAAAATGAATATGGATTTAAGGGACTGGCACTTACTGACTGGAGTGGAATAATGGGTCATAATACAGAGTCGGCAGCTCGGGCAGGAATGGATATGTCGATGCCTAATGCTACTATTTATGGCAATTTGGCAGAAGCAGTCACCGGAAAAACATTGGATGTTTCTGTTTTGGATGATATGGTTCGTAGAATATTGCGGGTGTCCTATTGGAGCGGTGTCTCCGGTTGGGGCCCGATCTCTCCTGTAGGATCAAAAAATACCCCTGCTCACCAGGCTGTAGCGCGTCAGGTTGCTGATGAGGGTATCGTTTTATTAAAAAATACTGGAGCTATTTTACCACTAAATAAGCAGAATGTCAAAACTGTTTGTCTAACCGGTCGGAATGTATCAACCGAACATTGTGCAGGTGGAGGTAGCAGTGGCACACCAGTGCCTTATGAAGTAAATCCTTTAGAAGGGCTTCAAAGTCTGGGTGGGTTAACGATAAATCGTCAGACTTCCCAAACCGGTGCAGTTGCTGCAGCCAAAACAGCGGATGTTACGATTGTTGTGACAGGTTTTCAACATGCTGAACCTTATACAGGTGGTGATACCGAAGGAAGTGACCGGACCAATCTGGATTTTCCGCAAGCAGAAATAAATTTAATTAATGCTGTTGCTGCTGTAAGCAATAAAGTGATTGTTGTTGTCATTGGTGGATCCCAAGAAATTAGAGATTGGGTTGATAATGTAGAGGCAGTTGTTTATACATCCTATCCGGGTATGGAAGGTGGAAATGCCATTGCCAATATTTTATTTGGGAACACGAATCCTTCTGGAAAATTGACCATAAGCTGGCCAAAAAGAGATGAAGATCAACCTTCCTTCTCCATTAGAAATGCCTATAATGCGAATTATACAGAAGGTGTTTATGTAGGTTACAGAGGATATGAAAAAAATAAAGTGGTACCCGAATTTGCATTTGGGCACGGTTTATCCTATACTTCTTTTCAATATAGTAACTTGAAAACGTCAGCTTCCTCATTTAATTCCACAGACACTCTAACTGTAACAGTCGATGTAAAAAATACAGGAACTACTGCGGGAAAAGAAGTAGTACAGCTCTATGTGAAAGATCTTGTTTCGACTTTGGATAAACCTATTACAGAATTAAAAGGTTTCAACAAGGTTTCTTTAGTAGCCAATGAGTCCAAAACGGTCACATTCAGACTTGACAGTCGAGCCTTTTCCAACTGGTGGAAAGCGTATGGATGGTATGCTGAACAAGGAGATTTCGCGATTAAAGTAGGATCTGCCTCGGATGATATACGATTGACCGATACGGTGACTTTACTCAATTCTACATCGGTTCCAAAAATGGTACCAGATACCATACCTGCCCCTGTAGTAAACCTTGCGTTAAACAAACCGATCAAAGTATCTTCCACCGAAAAAGTAGAAGTGCCTGGTTCGTATGCCGTTGATGGTCTGGCAAGCACCAGGTGGTCCAGCGCGACTGGTAAAACGACACCGGAATGGATTTACATTGATTTGCAGCAAACCTATAAGATTTCCAGCGTTCAATTAACCTGGGAAACGGCTTGTGGCTCAGCTTATCAGATACAGGTTTCAGAAGATGCAGTGAACTGGACATCCATTTACAGTACTACTACTGGAGATGGAGGAACTGATGACTTGACTGGCTTATCTGGGGTAGGCAAGTATATACGGATGTATGGAACAGTAAAACTACATCCAGAGTATGGTTATTCCCTTTTTGAGTTTGCCGTGTATGGAAGTCCTGTTTCTCAGGAACCCTATGGAGGTACCAAGTGGTCAATACCAGGAACTATACAAGCCGAAGATTACGACAATGGTGGTGAAGGTGTTGCTTATCATGAAACAACAAGTGGAAATATTGGAACTACGTACCGAAATGAAGATGTAGATATTCAACTTACCACGGATAATGGTGGAGGTTATAATGTATGCACGGTTGCAAAAGGAGAATGGTTGGAATATAGTGTATTTATTCCTACTCCTGGTACATACGATCTAGAGTTACGTGTTGCCCGCTTAACTGAAGGAAAGTCAAGCTTGCATCTGGAATGCGACGGCAATGATATCACTGGTCTTTTGGACGTACCAAGCACAGGGGATTGGCAAACTTGGACTACAATTAAGAAAACAGGGATTTATCTGAATACGATAAACCAAACCATCAAAATCTATAGTGATGGAGGTGATTTTAATATTAACTGGATTAAATTTGATGTAAATACTTCAATTAAAAATCCAGTAGGTTCTGTAAAGGATGTATCGTTATATCCCAATCCGGCAAACAAAGATTTAATGCTGGAATTGCCGGAATTGACTGATGCGATTCATACAACTATATATTCTTTGGGAGGGGAGCAGATAGCATCCTTTGATTTCTCACATTCCAGGATCTGTAAAATGGATATTTCAAAGTTTAACGAAGGTCTTTATTTTATTAAATATGAAGCTGGAAGCAAACAAGGAACTATTGAATTTATGAAAGATTAGTACGGATGAAGAAAAGCGTTTGGTTTTTTAGTTTGTTGCTTTTTGCAAGTACCTTTTACAGGCACAACAATTGACATCTGATGATTTTAGAAATCCTCCTGATACGTACAAACCTCGTCCCTTTTGGGAGTTGAGTGGCACTTTAAATAAAGCAGCTACGGAAGAACAACTTACAAACGCTAAATTTTCCAGCGAATATTCAGGCGTTGTATGGCTTCCGATTCTGAGCACCAAACCAGCCTATCTTTCGGAAGATTATTTCACACGTTTTCACGAAATGCTTGATAAGGCTGATCAGCTTGGAATGAAAGTAACTTTATACGATGAGTGCGATTTTCCCACAGATCTTTCAAATAAAGTGAGCGGTGGATCTGTAACCTGGAGTGTCCCGGTTGGCAGCTGGAAAATTATGATTTTCACCTGTGTAAATGGATGGAGTGGGGTCGATTACCTGGAACCAAATTCTGTCAATAAGTTCATATCACTCACGCATCAAAATTACTACGATCGATTTCCGGATCATTTTGGAAAAACCATCGATATGACCTTTTTGGTATTTATCTTTTGGTTGTTACCGGGCAAGATGGAGTGAAGGATACTTTAAAAATAGTGAAGCAATAAAAAATACGAATTGTAGATATTTAATCTTAAGTGATTGTTTGGTTAAATAAATTGTGTGCGAGAAACCGTATTTGAATCTATTCAGATACGGTTTTTTTTCAATTGTAAAACGCATTGACTAATAGACCTATCAAACCCCAATATCAGAAGTCAAATATTGAATACTTTAAATCAAATAGTTCAGTAAATTTCAATCAAAGACCCTCTATTTTTGATTTTGAGGCATTGCGGGCAGAAACAGGGAATAAAGACATCAGGTAAAGGATTATCCTTAGACATTACCCTTAGGCACCTTCCTGAGTAGAAAAAAAATACCAATGAAAAAATGAATAAAAGTCTTAAATTGATTATTGCAGCTCTATTTACTGCGATAAATTTTAGTGTCATGCAGTTAAATGTCTGCGCACAGACCTCCAGTTTTTCTACTATGCAGTGGCAGGTTGCTGAGATTGTTCTTACAAGTTCAAAGACCTATACCGATCCTTTTCAAGATGTCGATGTGAACGCAACCTTTACAGGTCCTAATGGTGAAGTGATTACTCGTCCGGCATTCTGGGACGGTGGGACAACGTGGAGAATTCGGTTTGCGCCTACGGTAGTTGGGCAATGGATCTATTCGACAACTTGCACCGACGTGACCAACTCTGGCCTTCACCTTAAAAATGGAAATGTACAAACAACCGAATATACTGGAAATTTACCCATATACAAAAAGGGCTTTTTGAAAATATCATCCAATAAACGCTATATGGTGTACAACGATGAAACACCGTTTTTCTGGCTAGGTGATACTCATTGGCAGATGTCTGACTACGAAAGAGACAGCGAGTGCAATTATGGAGACAACTGCGGAAGTCAGTTTAAACATGTGGTTAAAGACAGGATAGCGAAAGGGTTCACCGTTTATCAGACCTATCCGGATGCAGGAGTGAATGATGGTGGTGGTAATGTGCATGTAGCCAATTGGTGGTCTACTAAATACAGCCAACTAGATCCTGTTGCCTTTCAACAACATTTTGATCTGAAAATGAAATATTTGGCCGATAATGGTATTGTGATAGCTTTGGGATGTGGTGTTCATTGGCTCAGCACAGAGGGTGTCGGACTTAATGGTTTGAAACTCCTTGCTAAATATATGGTTGCCAGATATGGTGCGTATCCAATTGTTTGGATCACAGCACAGGAAGTGGACATCAAACCGGAAGAAGCTGCCATTTGGAAAGAAGTGGCTAAAACCATAGATAGCTACGATAGCTATAAACGCCCGTTAACCGGCCACATGTGTTTCAATAATTATACTTGGGGAAAGGAAACCTGGCACACCTGGTTTGCAGTCCAGGGCGGGCATGCAACAACCCGGACCTATAAGAATCAGGCCTTTTATAAAGGATTCTGGAATTATTCACCAACTCAACCTTTTTTGGAGGCTGAAGCAAAATACGAAGATGTAGATTGTGGTGGTCTCAACGATGCTACAGATGAAAGGGTGGCTGCCTATAAAGCTATTCAATGCGGTAGTTTGGGATTTACCTATGGCGTATCAGGAGTCTGGGCCATGAAATGGGATGCAAAGGTTGAAGGTTGGGACAGTTACAGCAAATACCCATGGTATGTTGGAGTAGATGCACCTGGATCAAGCCAAATGAACTATCTGAAGGAATTTTACACTTCGTTCGCATGGGAAAAACTCGTGCCTCGTTTCTCAGACCCTGCCTGGTGTACTTTTGTATACCCAGAATCATCTATTTTATCTTCAACACCAGATGCCGACAGATATGTCGTTTATTTCTACAAGACCTCTACATCAACCGGAATCCTGAAGAGCTTAATGGATACAAAAACCTACAATGCTCAATGGTTCAATCCAGCAACTGGAAAAAGCATACTTATCTCGGATGCGATCAAATCAACAGGTGGCATTTATACCATTCCATCAAAACCAGATACGAAGGATTGGTTGTTGCTGGTAGAGGATGTAACTGTCAAATCGAACTTGCCGATTGGCGAAGATTTACCAGTTTCATTAGGAAAAGTAACAACGACATCCTCGTCAAACGGAACGGATTATAATGGAATGAAGGCTGTTGACAACAGCCCACGGAATTATTGGTGTGCAGCGAACGGTACATTTCCACAATGGCTATCGGTAGACTTAGGAGAAAGCACGAAATTCTCCTGGATTCAAACTAAATTTTTTGCAAATGAACAATGGAAATATACAATAGAAGGCTCGGTGGATAAATTAGACTGGACTATATTGGCCGATCACACAGACGGTGCTCAAGGGTACTTTATGAAAGATTCTGTCAACGGAAATTTCAGGTATGTCCGCATTACGGTTCTTGGATCAACTATAGACTGGGCAGCAATAAGAGAGTTCTCTGTATTCAGCCCATCTGAAGTCTCTAAAATTGAAGCTACTATTTCATCCGAAATCGACAATGCTACACTTTCTGCATTTCCAAACCCAAGCAAAGGAAGTACGAATATTCTGTTTAACTTGCAGAAGTCGTCAATGGCAGACATTCAAATTTTCAATAGCCAGGGGCAATTGGTTGAAAACCTGGGTACAGCACATTATACTTCCGGGCCTCACCAGCTCCATTGGGATGCAACGGGGCAAGCAAATGGAATATATTTAGTCGAGCTAAGAATGAACGACCAAATGTTAAAGTGTAAAATCGTACTTCAAAAATAAAATAATATCAGATGAAAATTTTAAATAATTATCTAGGATTATTCGCTGCATTTTTTAGCCCGTTTGCTTTAATGACTGTTCTGCTTTTTACCAATAATATTTTATCACAGGCAAATAAAAAGCAACCCGCTAAGTATAAGTACGATGTCGCTGCCTTCTATTGGCCTGCCTATCATCCGGACTCCCGATTTAAAGAAATAAATGTTTTCCCCGATGGAAAAGGGGAATGGGAGGCTGTTTATAAAGCCAAACCAAAATTTGCAGGACATGAAGTACCCAAGGTGCCGCTTTGGGGGTATGAAGATGAATCCGATCCCAAAGTGATGGGCAACAAAATAAAAAATGCTGTAAAATATGGCGTTAATGTGATGATATTTGATTGGTATTGGTACGACAATAAACCCTTTTTGGAAGATGCTTTAAATAAGGGTTTTTTGAAAGCTAAAAACTCCACGGATATGCGGTTCTGCCTAATGTGGGCAAACCACGATCACAACTCTTATCTGGATCCGGCCAATCCCAATAAAAGTAAGATTTATTGGTATGGTGGGGTAGACCGGACTTTTTTTGAAGGAATGGTTAAACACATCATCAACGATTATTTCAAGAAAACCAACTATTATAAAATCAACGGTGAACCAGTATTCAGTATCTATGAACTTTCTACTTTTATAAACGGTATTGGAGGTCCCGAAAAAGCAAAAGAGGCACTCGATTATTTTCGGAAAAAAACCGTTGAGGCTGGATTCCCTGGTTTACATTTGCAAGCCATACTTTGGGGAAATATCCCTTCAACGATTAAGGATGTACCGGGTGATCCAATCGAAACTCAAAATGAAACTCTGGAATATTTTGGCTTCAAAAGCATGACCAACTATCAATGGTGTCATTTTGTTCCGGCCAGTGGCGATTATTTGAATTGGGGTGCAAAAGCCATTACTAAATGGGATGAATGGGATAAAACCTTTAAAATTCCTTATTGTCCTCATGTTTCAATAGGTTGGGATTGTAATCCTAGATTTCCTGTTGCAAAACAGGATTTGGTTGTTGATAATAAACCAGAATATTTTAAACTTTACCTTCAAAAAGCAAAAGACTACCTGGTCAAGCATCCAAACCAGCCACAGTTGATTACCATAAATGCCTGGAATGAATGGGCGGAAGGTAGTGCTCTGGAACCGGATACTAAAAATGGAATGAAGTATCTGGAGGCAGTAAAAGATGTTTTTAAGAAAGATTGATTCTTTGACAATACATTAAAAACCAAGATAAGTGATAAGAAAAAAACGTTTAAAGATTGAAGCGTTGCTCCTTCTTTTATTACCGTTGTTCAGCTTGCCTTCTATGGCACAAATATCGTGGCCGGAAGGACAACTTCTTCCTTCGTTTCCTGCAACAGCTCCAACTCAGGATCTGATTTATATGAATGGATCAATAGCACCTTATGCAAAGTCATGGCGTTGGCAAGCTGAAGGAGAATTCTTGAAACACGATACCGGTCATTTAGAATCGGAAGGCTGGCTTTGCAAGGTCGGAGTGGATGTTGCCAATAAGCTAATGATTTCCGGGCCCAATGATAAAAACGTTACCGAAGGGCCTAATATTGCAGAGTTTCGGATGAAAATTGATGACAATACAATCAACGATGAACCGATAGCAGAACTGGTTGTCAGAAATTCAACGAAAGGCACAGTCCTTACTTCTCAAACTGTAACTCGTAAGCAATTTCTTTCTACTGGAAGCTATGTGAGCTTTAAATTACCTTTTGAGATGCCGGCAGATAGTCAATCGATCGAGTTGCGCATAAATTGGAAAGGCGTTTCCTACTTAAAAATAGACTGGGTTGGTGTATCGCAAGATAATTCAGCTGCCGAGATGTATTTGTTTTCCTCTTTGAAAGGTATCGTTAACAGGACTCAACCGAGAATATTCTCCTTTGAAGGGGATGCTTTTGCAGAAGGAGCTTATACTTGGATGCAATCATTGGGTTTAAAGTGGATTGAACGTTCCAATAGCTGGCCACTTATCACGAAGTATCGTACTGAAATAGCAGGTTTGATTGTGTATGACCCTTCACTGATACACACAGTCAATCTGGCAACCACGCTTGCAATAGATAAAAAAGCACTTATTGCATCACCGTCATTGTTGTCAAAATTGACTTCCGCTCCCTATAATTTACCAGTATTGGTCGATTTACGTGACCAATTTACCAGTAAACTTCAGATTTATCAGACTCTTTATGATACCTACTGGCCAAAAATCGATCATCGTTTATTGATCGGTTTAAGTCCGAATGCACATAAAGCCTCCTTACGGGAATACGCCACAGCATTGGGTGCAGCCGTAATTTGGCTGGATCCCAAAATAGCTGCTGAAAGCGCATTGCTCAACAGATTTTTATTTTCCATGCCGGTTGGTTCTAATTTTATGGGTTGGTGGCCAGAAGAAGGCGCAGGAGTAACAAGAGCTTCAAATTATGGAATTGCCACCATTGCCAGCGATTATGCCACCAATTTGACGGTTCATAGTGGTATGCCCAGAACGGTAACTATTAAACCAATGCCACCCAAACCGGTATTGCAAAATAAGATCTACGTTGCTTTCATTATCAGTGATGGGGATAACTTACAATACATAGAGCATTTGATGCGTAAACTATGGAACAATCCGGATCGTGGCTCGGTTCCGATGGGATGGACATTGTCTCCTGCCATGCTCGATGCAATGCCTGGTGCACTCAACTACTATCATAAAACATCCACCATCAATGATAATCTGATCTCGGGACCCTCTGGATATGGTTATGCCTATCCCAACAATTGGGAGAATCAAAGTTCATTGAACCAATACGTTGCCAAAACAGAAGAATACAATCTCCGTGCCGGTTTCCGCGTAATTACCGTTTGGAATACCATAACTGGTGGAATCAATTTGAATGTTGGAGAAACGTATGCAAGTTATGCACCAACCTTGCTTGGTGTTACAGCCCAAAATACCGGAGGCCCACTTTCTATTTACAAGAATAGTCTTCCGGGCAAGCCCCTTTCCTGCAACTATTGTACAGATGAGCAGGCTATGAAGGATCACATTGCTTCAGCAGCTGCCGGTTGGAGTGGAAAAACCCCTCGATTTGTCATCATACAGGCTCAACCATGGACCAATGTGACGCCAACAACGTTCAAGAACGTTATGAATTCACTCAACACAAACTACATCGTAGTGCGCCCCGATCATCTTTTTCAACTGTTGCGCGAAGCAAATCATCTGACATTCAATCCAGGCAGTATTATAGGGAATGGAGATGGTTTGACTGGTTCTTATTTTAATGGAATGAATTTTGAAACTCAAGTAGCAACCAGAAAGGATACCACTATTGATTTCAATTGGGGTACTGCGTCTCCAATATCAGGCGTAAATCCAGACGTATTTTCTGTTAGATGGACAGGTCAGGTACAACCCATATATTCCGGTACCTATACTTTTTATATGACCAGCGATAACGGACGCAGAGTCTGGATCAACAATCAATTGATCATTGATAAGTGGATAGATAATTCGTACAGTTATTCCGGAACCATTGACTTGACAGCTGGTCAGAAATACGATCTGAAAGTGGAGTATTTTGAGAATACGACTGGAGCCAACTGTAAATTAGAGTGGGCAAGTGGATTACAGGCAAGAGAAGTTATACCCCAAAACCAATTGTATTCCGAATCTTCATCTGGTATTGCAGATATTACTGAATCTTCCAATGTAAAAGTATTTCCAAATCCTGTAACAAAAGATGTTTTGAACATTGAAATGAATGGCTGTACTAAGAATGCAGAGGCTTCTTTGGTACTTTATGATCTTTGTGGAAAAGTAGTATTACAGTCAAAGTTTCAAGACTCAAAACTAGTAGACATGAGCAAAATTCCGGCAGGAACTTACCTTTTGTCCATTTGTACAAAAGATACCAATTTCAATAAAAAAATAGTGGTTCAATAAATCAATTAAAACTAAATATACTTTATGAAAGACTCTAACTCTCCAAATGCCAAACGAAGCGAAATGTCTGGTTCAAAAAGGAGTGCAAAACAAACGGCACTCAGACTTTTTATTGCCCTGCTTTTACTATCGCAGGTCACATTTGGTCGTACAAAAACTCCGGATACGTTTAATGCGTCAGCATTAAAATGCGAATATATGATGAACCCTTTGGGTATTGATGCACAGACCCCACGCTTGAGTTGGGTAGGTGAATTGCATCAAAGGGGAGCTATTCAAACGGCTTATCGTATCCTGGTTGCAAGCAGCAAAAAGAATCTGGATGCAGGAAAAGGAGACTTATGGGACTCCAAAAAAATCAATTCAGACCAAAGTTTAAATATCGTTTATGCTGGAAAACCGCTTCTTTCAGGTATGCCCTGTTACTGGAAAGTCAAAGTATGGGATACGGATGGAAAAGAATCAGCTTGGAGTACATCAGCCCTTTGGTCCATGGGATTGCTTGCTGAATCAGATTGGCATGCCAAATGGATAGGTTTGGATAAAGGTGTTGGTAAAGACGAACCAAACAGTGAATTCAGAAGATTGTCAGCCAGAATGTTGCGTAAAGAATTTGAAGTGAAAGGTAAAATAAAGAGAGCCACAGCCTATATTTGTGGCTTAGGCTTGTTCGAGTTGCATTCAAATGGGATGAAAATCGGCGATCAGGTCTTGTCTCCTGCTTTGTCGGAGTACGCCAAACGCTCATACTACATCACTTTCGATATGACTTCTCAGCTCCACAAAGGTAAAAATGCTATTGGGGTGCTACTTGGAAATGGCCGGTTTTTCGGATTGCGTTTAAATGCACTCACCGTGCCGAATGCTTTTCCAAAAATGCTTTTTCAATTGGAATTGGAATTGGAAGATGGATCAAAACAGACCATCCTTTCCGATGAAACCTGGAAACTGACTACAGATGGTCCAATTATTGCAAATAATGAGTACGACGGAGAAGAATACGATGCCACCAAAGAAATCAACGGATGGGATCAACCCGGATTTGATGATAAAAAATGGATGACTCCTGAATTGGTCAGTAATCCATCTGCAGTACTTCGTGCACCAATGACAGAGCCAATTAAAGTGAAAGAGCTCGTTCAACCCAGATCCATAAAAGAATTGACACCAGGTGTATTTATCATGGATATGGGTCAAAATATGGTGGGATGGGTCAGTATGAACGTCATGGGTAAAAAAGGTGAAACCGTTTCGCTTCGATTTGCTGAAACCCTTAATCCCGATGGCAGCCTGTATCTTGCTAATTTAAGGACAGCCAAAGTAACGGATAAATATACGTTAAAAGGGGAAGGCATAGAATCTTTTGAACCTAGATTTACCTATCACGGCTTTCGGTTTGTAGAAATCAAGGGTTATCCGGGAAAGCCCGAACTCAAGGATTTTACCGGCAAAGTAGTCTATGATGACATGGAAACAACCGGCTCTTTCGAAACATCGAATGCAACCATCAACGCCATTTATAATAATGCGTATTGGGGCATCAGAGGTAATTACAGGAGCATACCAACCGACTGTCCTCAACGCGATGAACGTCATGGTTGGTTGGGTGACAGGGCAGCCGGATCGAAAGGTGAAGGTTACATATTTGACAATTCAAAATTATATGCAAAGTGGTTGCAGGATATTGAAGATTCACAATTGGAAAATGGCACACTTCCAGGTGTTGCACCTACCTATTGGAAAGTATATAATGATGATGTTTCCTGGCCAGGTGCCTATGTTCTTATCGGAGATATGTTGTATGAACAATATGGTGACCTTGAACCAATGAAAAAGCACTACAACTCCATGAAAAAATGGGTTGATTATATGCAAAAAAACTTCTTAAAAGATGGTATATTGATAAAGGATACTTATGGTGATTGGTGTATGCCTCCTGAAACTCCTGAATTGATACATTCTACGCTACCCGGAAGAAAAACCAGGGGCGAACTCATCAGTACGGCTTACTTTTATGACATCATTACGATTATGAACAGATATGCTAAAATGTTTCATAAAGAGGAAGACGCCAGCGCATTTGCCAAAACTTCGGCAGTTATCTATAAAGCATATAATGATACTTTTTTTGATAAAGATAAAAAATGTTATTCCAACAACACAGCTACAGCAAATCTTCTGTCGCTTGCATTTAAACTCGTACCAACTGAAGACAGACAAGCTGTTTTTAATCAGGTAGTAAAGAAAACGTTGGGTGAATTCAGAGGTCATACAAGTACAGGTATCGTAGGTGCACAATGGATCAATAGAATGTTTTCGGAGTTCAACAGACCTGACATAGCCTATTTATTATCAACGAATACCGACTATCCAAGTTTGGGCTATATGCTTAAACATGATGCAACGACTATTTGGGAACTTTGGAATGGAAATACTGCTGAACCTTCCATGAATTCCGGCAATCACGTCATGTTGCTTGGTGACTTGATCATTTGGTACTATGAAAGTTTGGTTGGTATAAAGGTTGATACGGCACATCCCGGATTTAAACATTTTATCATGAAGCCTGACGTAATCAAAGAACTTAGCTTTGCAAAAGGAACTTACAAAACGGTGTATGGTACTATTTCCAGTAATTGGAAAATTGATGGCAATCAATATTCTTGGGATATTACAGTTCCAGCCAATTGTTCGGCCACCGTTTATGTACCCGCACTTGCTGAAACAGATGTTGAAGAAAGCGGTATTACAGCAACGAAGGCAGAAGGTGTTAAATTCGTAGGCATGGAAAACAACAGGGCTATTTTCGAAGTGACTTCAGGAACGTATAAATTCGTTTCCAAGCAGTTTAAATTCCAGAATCCTGAAAAGGCAACTGTAGCAACACCTATGATTTCTCCTGTTGACACACTTTCAGCAACGCCAGTACTTGTTAAGATTTCTTGTACTACGGCCGGGGCTGAAATCAGATATACAATGGATGGATCTGAACCCAATGAAAACTCTCCCTTATATACCGCTCCATTTACATTGGATAAACCAACCGTCATTTTGACCAGCGCTTTTAAAAAGGGAATGCTTCCTGCTTACAGCACATTATCGGATATAGAAATATACAATGCCGGTTTAAATGGTTATAACTATTCATTCTATCCCGGAGAATGGAAAAAGATTCCTGATTTTTCCAAACTGACCCCTAAAGCGTCCGGGAAATCCATTAACCTGGATGTTTCCAAAATTGCAAACCGCGCAGAAGACTTCTGTCTTAGATTTGAAACGTTTGTAAACATAGAACAACCAGGCGATTATACTTTTTTCATTACATCCGATGATGGAAGTAAACTAACAATTGATGGTAAGCTACTGATCGATAACGATGGTATTCATGGAATGGATGAAAAATCGGAACGTATCAGTTTATCCAAAGGAAAACATGCTATCGTTCTTGACTATTTGCAAGGTAAAGCGGGTGCCGGTTTAAGCTTTGAATATGCAGGGCCGGGGATGTCACGACGCAAATTGCCTGTTTCGTTTTTATTCCTAAAGTAAAAGAGTTGAAAGGACACTTCGCTTTGTTTCAACTATATAAAAATTTAAGATACTATTTTCTAGAATACATACTCAACATGAAACAACAACATCTTACATTAAAACGAATTGCAAAAGCCTTTATCCTGCTGTGCTTACTCATTAGCACCCAATTTGTAAATGCTCAGGCTGAAACCTGGAGTGCAAATTGGATATGGACTTCCGACCAAGGCCCGAATAATACCTGGGTAGATTTTAGAAAAAAAGTCATTCTAACCGTAAAACCCATTACAGCTATTACCCGAATTGCAGCTGAAAATAACTACTGGCTTTATGTCAACAACAAATTAGTGGTTAGAGCCGGTGGAATGGACACGCGTCCTGATCTTGAAAATACTTACTCCGACGAGATAGATATAGCCCCATACCTAAAAGCAGGAGAAAATAGCATTTGTGCTTTGGTTTGGCATAAAGGAGGTTATGAAGGATACACCCAGCGAACATTACCCGATGGTGGTTTTCTGTTCGAATCCAAACTGAAAGGTAGTACAAATACCTCCATCGTTTCAGACAAAACCTGGAAAGTCAAGACGGATTCAGCCTTTGTCAGAGGCGTCTATTTGTATAAGTACGGAGTAAAAGGGACCATCAAGTTCGATGCTGCCACCTTTGGGGCGGATCCGATTGACGGTGTTGCCAAAGCAGGCTATTATCGACCGTCAGGTAGTTCGTTACCGTTTATCAGATGTGCCAATGATACTGAATCCTTCAATCTGCCAGGTACTTGCGATGTAGCCTATGGCTCCATGGACAGTCCGTTAAAAATTATGGCTGATTTTAAGTGGGTAGCATTTCCAATTACCTACGACGCCCGCAAGGAAAAACAAGGCTGGCTTCGATACGATTACAACGATATTAACTGGAAAAATGCCACTGCAAAAGGACTTCCTCCAACTGCTCCCTGGAATAAACTAGTCAATCGTACTATTCCGTTTATGAAAGATTACGGCTTAACCTCTTATAAAAATCATGCATTATTACCTGCTTCCATAAATACAAACACCACCATTACAGGAATTCTCGGAATTAATATTCAAGGTAATCCATACTTAAAGCTGAATGCACCTGCCGGTATCAATATTCGCATCGTTTTAAATGATTTCTATTATCAGGACTACGTGACCAAAGAAGGGGAGCAGGAATTTGAATGTCTGACATGGCAGAATTCGAGCAACCATACTGTTAAATATCAGTTCACCAATGTGACAGGAACGGTGCAAATTCTTGATTTGAAATTCAGACAAACCAGTTATGATTCCGAAATTATTGGTTCTTTTCAATCCAGTGATCCTGCCTTAAATTCGTTATGGACAAAGTGTAAAAATACGTCCTTCGTATGTATGCGTGACTATTTTTACGATTGTCCAAACCGGGAACGCGGCCAGTGGTGGGGCGATGTGTCTGAACAAATACTTTATTCGTTGTATTTGTACGACCAATCGAGTACCAAATTGGCCCAGAAAGCATATAGAGAGTTGATGGCCACTCAAAAAACCGATGGATCACTTTATACCACTGCTCCAGGAAGAATATTTAATCTACCCGATCAAAATATTGCTGCCGTTTCCATGCTTTGGAATTACTATTTGTACACAGGAGATAAGGCATTAATTTCAGAATTGTATCCTTATGCAAAGAAGTTTGTTCAGAAATGTGCCTCCACTGCCAACTTAGATGGCATGATTATTATGGAAAATGGACAGGGTCCCAACCTTTGGAACTGGATAGATTGGGGAAGCAATATGGATATTCAGGAAGGCAGTGCAAATACCGTCTGCAATGGTCTTTATGTTGTATTGTTAAACAGCATGATGAACCTGGCAAAAACATTGGACATGGAAGCTGATGTTACTTATTACCAATCGCTTCAAACCAAGGTCAAGGAACATTTTAACGACTATTTCTGGAACGGAAATGCGTATGTCTTTAATTCGAATAATGGAGTAAAATCGGCAACTGTTGATGACCGTAGTGGTGCTTGGGCTGTTTTAGCCGGAGTGGTTGATGATGCTAAAAAGCCATTGGTGTTGAATACTTTAAAAGCCAGGTACGATGCCAGTCCGTATCAGGAAATGTACATCGAATTGGCCATGTTGCAATTAAACCCAACGGAAACCCTAAAAAGGACACGTGCCAGATATTCGGCCATGATTGATAGTTGGTCATCCACCTTGTGGGAAGAATTTCCGGCAAACAACAGCAACAACCATGCGTGGTCTGCTGGACCAATGTTCCATTTAAGTGGATATTTCCTTGGTATCAGACCTTTAAAACCTGCTTTTGCGGAGTTTACATTTCTTCCGCTTATGGGCGATTTAAAACAAATATCAGGTGTTGTACCTTCACCAAAAGGAACAATTTCAGCATCCTGTTCCATCGATAATGCTACATCAACATTGACACAGGAAATAACCTCGCCGGCAAATACGGTCTGCATAATTGGGGTACCCAAACACGTGTTTGGAAAGAGCGTTTCTTTTAAGGAAGTGAAAATTGGCTCGGATATCATCTGGCAAAATGGTTCGGCAGCAGGAAATGTTCCCGGTGTCGAATTCTTTGAGGAAGATGCTCAGTTTATCAAGTTTAAAGTTCAATCTGGTCACTGGTTGTTTACATCCAAAGCCAATGATCCTGCCAATGCCGGAATAACTGCAATTGTTACTCCTCAAACAAAAATTGGTCTACAAAGCAATGAACCCATCAAAGTAAAAGTTTTCAACGAAAACAAGACAGAACAGGTAAATGTCAAGATTTCTTACACCATTAATAACGGTAAAACGGTAAAAGAAACGATCCCATCCATCCCTGCTCAGTCTAGTGTTGATTTTACTTTTGCTAAAAAAGCCAACCTGTCGGAATCCGGGAATTACCAGATTTCTGTAAAAGTTCAGGCTCCCGCTGACCGATATGCATTGGATGATACCCTGTCAACGACCATTACAAATTACGAAACTGGTCTTAATTGGGCTCTGTTGTTTAACGGAACTGCTGGAAAAATAAACATTCCAAACGCTTCGGACCTGGCTTTAAAAACTGCTTTTACCCTGGAAGCATGGGTCTATCCAATGGGTTTTAAATCGAATTACTGGGAAGGTACTATTTTAAGTACAGAAACGAATACCAGCGGTTATGCGCTTGATCTTGGAGGAAGAGGTCAAGGTCGTTTGGTCATTTTTAGTGATGGATGGAAAGAAGCAGTACTGCCTGAGGGTACCATTGCTTTAAATAAATGGCAACATATTGCAGGTGTATATGATGGCTCAAACCTAAAATTTTATGTGGATGGTGTTTTAAAAGCAACAACAGCTGCCGGTGATCTTTCACCATCAACAGCACCTCTATCAATTGGTGAATCCAGTGCCTGGAGTGGTCGTGGATTTACTGGTGGTATTGATGAAGTTTGTATCTGGAACAAAGCACTGACTCTTGATGAAATTCAAAAAAACAAAGACATAAGCAGGGTAGGGAAGGAAAGTGGTTTGGTAGCCTATTACAAGCTCAATGAAGGAATTGATTCATCCATTATAAAGGATTGGACCAAAAACAACCATCAAGGATCTTTTATCGATCTTGATACACATACCTCTTGGATGCCAGGAGTTCGTTTACCTCGCAAATAATAAATAACTCTCAATGAAACAACGCTATTTTTTAAAACATCGAGTAACCAAATCATTCATACTGCTTTGTTTAACGTTTATTGCCCAATTTGCCAATGCCAAGGCTGAAACCTGGACAGCAAAGTGGATTTGGACGTCCGATATGGGTCCAAACAATGTTTGGGTTGATATGAGAAAAAAAGTCACCCTAACTGAAATACCAGCTACTGCAATTACCCGAATTGCCGCAGAAAATAAATACTGGCTTTATATTAATGACTCACTCATTATTCGGGATGGAGGACTTGAAACGCGTCCGAACCTGAATGATACTTACTACGATGAAATTGATCTTGCTCCTTATTTGAAAGCAGGCGATAATATAATAAGTGCCTTGGTATGGCACAGAGGTGGACCGGATTGTTATACCCAACGGACTTTAGCCAATGGTGGTTTCTTGTTTGATTCTCAACTTACAGGTAGCAGTATTTCGACTATAGTTTCAGACAATACCTGGAAAGTGAAGGTGGATTCTGCTTTTATCAGAGGCATCTATTTATACAAATACGGAGTTACCGGTACCATTAAGTTTGATGGTACTACATTTGGAGGCGATCCGATTTGGGGTTCACTCAAATCAGGTTACTACCGACCAGTAGGCAGTTCAGGACCTTTTATCCGATGTGCCGATGAAAATGCTTCTTTTACTTTGCCCGACACCTTATGTAAATCAGGCAACTCTTCCTACATCCATTTCCACAAACACAACTATTACCGGAAACCTGGGCATCAATATTCAAGGTACTCCCTACTTAAAACTGAATGCACCCGCTGGTATTACTATTCGTATCATTTTAAACGATTTCTACTATCAGGATTATGTGACCAAAGAAGGTGTACAGGAATTTGACTGTTACGCCTGGCAAAATTCGAGCAGCCATACGGTTAAATACCAGTTTACCAATGTAAAGGCACCGGTTCAGATTCTTGATTTAAAATTAAGGCAATCCAGTTACAATACGGAGATTTTAGGCTCATTTAGTTCAAACGATCAAGCCATCAATACCTTATGGACAAAATGTAAAAATACGTCTTTCGTCTGTATGAGGGACTATTTTTACGATTGTCCGAATCGTGAACGAGGTCAATGGTGGGGCGATGTTTCAGAACAAATCCTGTATTCCTTTTATTTGTACGATCAGTCGAGTGTCAAATTGGCTCAAAAAGCGTATCGGGAGCTCATGTATACTCAAAAAGCCGATGGATCACTTTATACGACTGCCCCAGGTAAAGCCTATAATTTGCCCGATCAAAATATGGCCGCAGTTTCCATGTTGTGGAAATACTATATGTACACAGGTGATAAGGCTTTAATTCAGGAGTTATATCCGTATGCCAAGAAGTTTATTCAACAATGTGCCACCACTGCCAACGCTGATGGAATGTTGATTTTGCAACCGGATCAGCCAGGTATTACTGGTGGAAATCTTTGGAATTGGGTGGATTGGGGAGACAATCTGGATTTACAGAATGGAAGTGCAAATACCGTATTCAATGCTATATATAGCGTGTTGTTAAACAGCATGATCCATATTGCTGACACCTTGGGTATGGATGCCGATATTCCATATTATCAATCGTTGCAAACCAAGGTTACAACCAACTTTAACAAGTATTTCTGGAATGGAAAAGCGTACGTCTTTCACAATAAAAACGGTGTAAAATCAGCAATTACAGACGATCGTAGTGCTGCATGGGCTGTCTTGGCCGGAATGGCTGATGATGCACAAAAAGCAGCTGTTTTGACAACGTTGAAAACCAAGAAAAATGCCAGCCCGTATCAGGAAATGTATATAGACATGGCAATGTTGCAGCTTGATCCTACTGAAACTCTAAAGAGGGTGCGTAGCAGGTATTCGTTTATGATTACCAATTGGTCTTCTACTTTGTGGGAACATTTTTCCACCGTAATGAGTAGCAATCATGCCTGGTCTGCAGGCCCGGTATATCATTTGGGTGCTTACTTTCTTGGTGTCAGACCTCTAAAACCAGCTTATGCTGAGTATACCTTTCAACCCCTAATGGGTGATTTGAAGCAAATGTCAGGAGTTGTACCTTCACCCCAGGGTTCTATTACAGCATCCTGTACATTGGACAATGCTTCGTCAACTTTTAAGCAAGAAATTACTTCTCCTGCAAATACAATTTGCGTTGTAGGAATACCCAAGCAAGTGTTTGGTAGTAGTGTCACTTTGAAAGAAGTGAAAGCCGGCTCCAATGTACTTTGGCTGAATGGCTCTGCTACCGGAAGCCTGGCAGGTGTTGAATTTTTTGAAGAGGATGCTCAGTTTATCAAGTTTAAGGTACAACCAGGACATTGGGTCTTTACAACAATAGCTAATGATCCTGCCAGTGTCGATTTAAACACAAATGAGAAGTCCATACAAATATTCCCCAATTTAACCAATGGTTTGGTAAACATACAATTCGCTGATGGAAGAAAAAATGCTTCGATAGAAATTGTTGATATGGCTGGCCACACTGTTTACAACACTAAACTTTCGGTTAAGCAAGGTGATACCAAGCAGGTAGACATCAGTGCCTATACCAGTGGTGCTTATGTAATGGTTGTAAACAACAGCTACCGACAGAAGATAGTAAAGTCGGACATTTAGTTAAAACGCTACTAATTATCTAGATGAGTAAGCTTTCAGGAGAAATTGAACCTGATAGCTTACTCATTTTTTTTTAATTCAATGTCAGAAAGTATAAGACTTAAATCAAATTTTATATTACTTTAAAGATCTTATACTTCTACCTTTAGCCCTTAAAATATAAGTCTTACTATGAAAAAACAACATTTTACTTTACAGCGGGTTGCAAAAACAGTAGTCCTTCTTTGTTTAATGATATCGACTCAATTTGCAAAAGCGGTTGATGATACCTGGACCGCAAATTGGATATGGGCTTCTACAATAGGTCCAAACAATTCTTGGGTTGATTTTAGGAAAACGGTCACCCTCACAGGAAAACCAACATCTGCTATAACCCGTATTGCTGCGGAAAATAAGTATTGGCTTTATATAAACGATTCACTTATTGTCAGAGATGGTGGATTGGAAACTCGTCCAAATTTAAAGGACACTTATTACGATGAAATAGACCTTGCACCTTATTTGAAAGATGGCAAAAATATCATAAGTGCTTTGGTTTGGCACAAAGGTGGACCAGATTGCTATACTCAACGAACTTTTGCCTATGGTGGTTTCTTGTTTGATTCCAAACTGATTGGCAGCAGTCCTTCATCCATAGTTTCAGATAATACCTGGAAAATAAAGGTTGATTCTGCTTTTTTAAGAGGCGTTTTTTCCTACAAATATGGTGTAACCGGAACCATAACTTTTAATAGCGCAACTTTTGGTGGGGATCCACTTTCTGGCGTAGCTAAATCAGGTTATTACAGACCAGCTGGCAGCACACGCCCATTCATCAGATGTGCCAGTGAAAGTGGTTCATTTGTACTGCCAAGTGCTTCTGATGTAGCTTATGGCGTAATTGAAAGCCCTTTGAAACCTGCCGGTGATTTTAAATGGTTGGCATACCCCGTTACTTACGACGCTCGTAAAGAAGTTCAAGGTTGGCATCAATACGACTTCGACGATTCTACATGGGGGAATGCTACTGCTAAAGGTGTTCCACCTATTGCTCCCTGGAATAAACTGGTGAATCGCACCATTCCTTTCTGGAAAGATTATGGCTTAACTCCATATACCAACCAGGCAGCACTTCCTACTTCAATATCTACCAAGACTACTATTATAGCAAAACTAGCGCTTAATATTCAAGGTGCTCCCTATTTAAAAATTAATGCACCAGCTGGTGTTAATGTCCGCATCGTCTTAAACGATTTCTATTATCAGGATTATATAACCAAAGAAGGTGAACAAGAATTTGAATGCTATGCATGGCAGAATTCGAGCAGCCAAACAGTTAAATATCAGTTTACCAATGTAACGGGTCCTATTCAAATCCTTGATTTGAAATTTAGACAAACCAGTTACAATACAGAAATTTTAGGTTCGTTTAATTCCAATGATGTTGCTTTAAATACGTTATGGACAAAATGTAAAAATACGTCCTTCGTATGTATGCGTGATTATTTTTTCGATTGTCCAAACCGCGAACGAGGTCAATGGTGGGGTGATGTATCTGAACAGATTCTTTATTCCTTTTATTTATACGACCAATCAAGTGTAAAATTAGCCCAAAAGGCATACAGAGAACTTATGTATACTCAAAAGACAGATGGTTCACTGTATACAACTGCACCTGGAAAAGCCTTTAATCTTCCCGACCAAAATATAGCAGCTGTTTCTATGCTTTGGAATTATTATTTGTATACAGGCGATAAAGCATTAATTGAGGAGCTCTATCCATATGCAAAGAAGTTTGTTCAAAAATGTGCCGCAACAGCCAACGCGGATGGTATGTTAATTATGGAAACCGGTCAAGGCTGGAATCTTTGGAACTGGATTGACTGGGGTAGCAATATGAATATTGTGGAAGGAAGCGCTAATACTATTTGCAATGCAATGTATATCGGATTGTTAAACAGCATGATGAACATTGCCGATACGCTTAACATGGATGCCGATATCCCTTATTACCAATCACTTCAAACCAATGTGAAAGATCATTTCAACGATTATTTTTGGAACGGAACAGCTTATGTTTTCAACACAAAAGGTGGTGTAAAATCAATTACTGTTGACGACCGGAGTGGCGCTTGGGCTGTATTGGCCGGAATGGTTGATGAGACTAAGAAGCCACTTGTTTTAAGCACTCTAGAAACCAGAAATGATGCCAGCCCTTATCAGGAAATGTATATTGAATTGGCCATGGCACAGCTCGACCCTGCCAAAACACTTAAACGTGTACGTACCAGATATTCGTCTATGATTAAAAGTTGGTCATCCACTTTGTGGGAGGAATTTCCTGCCAACAACAGTAATAACCATGCATGGTCTGCTGGACCAATGTATCATTTAAGTGCTTATTTTCTGGGTGTAAGACCTTTAAAACCAGCTTTTGCTGAGTATACCTTCCAACCACTCATGGGCGATCTTAAGCAGTTATCAGGTGTTGTACCTTCTCCACAAGGAACTATTTCTGCATCCTGTTCCATTGATAGTACCAATACTAAATTTACTCAAGAGATAACATCTCCTGCAAATACGGTCTGTATCGTTGGTGTTCCCAAGCTTGTGTTTGGTAGTACTTTTCCAGTAAAAGGAATTAGAATGGGCTCTCACATTATCTGGAACAACGGTGCTGCATCAGAAAAGGTAGATGGTGTAGAATTTATCGAAGAGGATGCTCAGTATATTAGATTTAAGGTACAACCCGGCAAATGGTTGTTTGTATCGGTCGCTAATGATCCTGCCGGTATCGAAAATGCTTCCGATAAACAAGCTGTTAAAATATTCCCTAATCCAACCAAAGGTATGGTTAATATACAGTTTGCAGATGGAAGTAAAAGTGCCTCTATTGAAATTGTTGATATGGCTGGCCGAACTGTTTATAACAACAAGCTATCTGTTAATCAAGGTGACGTAAAACAAGTAGACATCAGCGCTTATTCCAATGGTGCGTATGTGATGGTTGTTAATAAAAGCTACCGACATAAAATTGTGAAAACAGACATCTAGTCCTGATAATTTAGAATGTAATTAGAGCAACCTTTCAGGCTTCAGGTCTTGGGAGGTTGCTTTGTTTTTATAACGGGCTTTATCTTGATCCGCATCTTCTGCCTGAACTCAATGGAACTCAGCTCAAATATTGGTTGAGGGGAAAGTTGTTCACCATCGATTTAAGCGTTAATGATTATGTCGTAACAGTGAATGGCAAAACAGTGAGAGATACCGTACCATTTGCCGTAGATGATAAAGGAGACAAAATGTCTTTAAAGGATCTTCCCATGTCAACGAACGTTGTTAAAAAACATAAAGAAGATTTGACTCCCGAAAGTCCCTTTGAAAGTTTATACCTGACTTCAAAGTTGGAAGACTTCTCTTTTACTGCCAGGAAGTCCAATGAACCTATAAATGCGACGCTGTTTGATTTGCAGGGACGAAAAGTAGCCACACTTTTGAACGGCAAATTTACTGGTCATCATCAGATTTCTCACGTACTTCCAGGTCTGTCATCAGGCATTTACATACTGGAAGTCAGTGTCAATACTGTAAATGTTTTAAATAAGAAATTCTTAATAGAATCCTAGTTGGTTTTATTATTAATAGGTTGTTAAATTTAGTGTGTGTATTGAACCGTATCTGGAAGTAGTACCAGATACGGTTTTTGCCTATTTTTGATTCCCGTAAATAAAACAATCAAATATTTAATTCTTTAAATCAATCTATTCAGTCAAAAGAGATCATCAACCATCTATTTTTGACATTCGGGAATTTTGAACTGAATTGAAAATTCGAATTATTCGGCCATTAAATATTAATGGCACTAATCATAACCTTAAAACCAGATCTATGAAAAAAAGAATTGTACCTATTATGTTGGTAATGAGCATGATCTCGTTGTGCTCCTTTATCAGCGTCAATAAAAAGGTCGAAGCGACCGGAAATGAAACCGAACATCCCAAGATCGTAAACTTTATCAATTTTATCCGTTTATTGGAACCTCGTGATGCGAATGTGACGCAAAATGTACTTTATCAAACCGTTGTCAGTCAAATAACGATGATGAAGAAATACAGACTTGGCGGGTCTTTTTTACTGCAATACGATGCCTTGATGGATTCCAGATATCAGACTTTACTGAAAAGTCTTCCTGCCGATTCTTTCGAAATTGGCGCATGGTGGGAAATACCTCAGCCACTGGTGGAAGAAGCCGGAATGAAATGGCGCGGTCGTTATCCATGGGACTGGTATGCCAATGTCGGCTTTTGTACAGGCTATACCCCGGTAGAGCGTGAAAAATTGGTCGATGTCTATATGGCAGATTTTAAAAAGATATATGGTTACTATCCCAAATCAGTTGGTTCATGGTTTATTGATGCACATACCTTGAATTATATGTACGAAAAGTATCATATTATAGCTTCCTGTAATTGCAAGGATCAGTCCGGTACCGATGGTTATACCTTATGGGGCGGTTATTGGAATCAAGCCTATTATCCGAGCAAAATAAACTCGTTTATGCCTGCTCAAAATGAAGAGAATCAAATACCAGTACCCATTTTCAGAATGCTGGGAAGTGACCCCATACGTCAATACGATACCGGTCTTGGGACTACCTGGCAAGGGGTGATTACCCTTGAACCCGTTTATCCGGACGCTGGAGGAAGTGAAACCTGGGTTAATTGGTTTATGAAAGAACTAGTGGAAGGTGCATGCATGGAATTTGCCTATACACAAGCTGGCCAGGAAAATTCCTTTACCTGGAATGCCATGTCTAAAGGATTTGGAATTCAATTGCCACTGATTTCTCATTTACTTGATCAAAAGAAAGTCAAAGTAGAGACTCTTGCTCAATCAGGTCAGTGGTTTAAGGATCATTATAAAGTAACTCCAGCCACATCTATGACTGTGAATACCGATATAAACGGAAGCAATCGTAAGACCGTCTGGTTTAACAGCAAGAATTACCGAATCAATATTTTGTGGGAAGACAGCACTTTACGTATTCGCGATATTCACTTATTTGATGAAAACTACGAGGATTTTTATACGAAAGGAGTTGCTACTTCCAACGTCTGTGCATTCAATACCCTTCCTTTTGTAGATGCTTATATTTGGAGTACCAATCAACAAATTGGAGGAATGAGACTCAAGGCACTTGTTGGTGGTAAGGAAATACTACTTAAAGGTGAAGACCCTATTGTTACGGATTCCATTTCCGGGAAGCTGCATATATGTTGGCCATTGAAGTCGATGGAAGGAACACTGGTCATAGACCTGGATGAAAAAGGAATGACGATGAAAATTGAGGGCAACTCAACCCTTGACTGGTATTTTGACATGACCACAGCAGACAATGCTGTTTTGCCCTATAAATCGATTAATCCAAATCAGATAGATTGTCAGTTTGACGGGATGAATTATTCCGTTTCAGCTGTAGAAGGTTCTTTTTCTAAATTGGGTAAAGCTTTCAGACTTTCACCAAAGGAGAATTTATTAATACTCAAATTGAGTAAATCTTCTGCGATAGTCAATAATGTTTCAACCATTCAGGAAAACTTGCTGAAAGTATATCCAAACCCTACAAATGATATTTTAAATGTTGACACTTCATTGGATTTGACCAATGGTCGTATTAATATTGTGGACATAGCAGGAAAGGAAGTCTACAGTGACTTAGCTTCTGCTACGATTAATGTGACTGATTTTAACAGAGGGGTTTTTATGCTCACTTTGATCACTCAGAATGATCAAAAATATTCCAGAAGTTTTGTGAAGCAATAGAGTGAAATTATCGGCTTGCTTGACTTTTCAGGATATTGACATCACTTAAAAACCTTTTAACATGAAAACATTTATTCTTAAAAGAACATTCAGCGTATCCTCTTGGATGCGTTGCCTTGCTCTATTGCTTATAACTACATATTCTTTTAATACGCAGGCTTTAAACTCCTTATCGCCAACAAAATATTCCATAGACGTAGATTTCACCATCACAGGCCAATCCATGGGATTCTTATTTGGAGCAACCACCACAGGCAATTTATACATGTGGCAACTCAATTGTCAAACTGCCAATCATTTTAGACTTCGTCCCCATATTCGAAAAAATGGTGGTTGGGTTTTTAATACGGATGTCGATGTCGCGGCTGTCATTACGGAAGCCACAAAGCATAGCTCACACCATTTGAAAATTGAAGTTCATGCCGATACCATCAAATCCTATCTGGATGGAATCTGGGTTGATACGCGTATTGATGAAACCTACCTTAAAGGCAAGTATGGAAGAGTTGGGCTCAGAGCTTCCCCGGTAGCCTCTGATAATGAGTCTGGTACCATCGACAATCTGGTCATAAAAGATGGTGAAGGTAAAACGATCTATACCAATAATTTCGATGTAAGTGCTTTGGACTTTCCTGAAGGTCAGATTGTTGAAGGTAAACTTAAACTGAAAGCAGGTTCTGAATTTGCGCTTAAAAATGGTATGTGGACTGCGAAATATTCCATAGAAACCGATTTCAGGGCTATTAGTTCTGGAGCTGGACTTATGTTTTCGGCCATTGACAACGATAATATGTATATGTGGCAATACAATATTGAACAGACTCATGCCAGACTCCGACCCCATAAAAGGATTAACGGAAGCTGGAGTTCCATCAAGGATGTTGACCTGAGTGCTATAATTCCAGATAATCAGAAAAGTGTACAACATCGTATGAAAATAGATGTTCAGGGTACTTCTTTGGTAACCTACATCGATGGAATAAAGGTTGATAGTATAGTTCTGGAAGAATATGGATATGGTAGTTTTGGCTTTAGATACGGAGGTGAGGACGGTCTTTTTAACAACCTGCTTATCAAAGACCAGTCTGGAAAAATCATGTATGCTAACGATTTTAGTCATAACCCACCGATCAATTTTCCATCCTGTATCAGTGTTGATGGTCAATTGACAAAAGGTCCGGAAACCACAGAACTTCAGTTGTATACACCTAGTGAATTAACTCTGACAGGTGAAATCTTAACTCCAAAAACTCAAATTGGGCAATTGGGAGATACCATCTCCGTCAATTTGGCCTCCTTAACAGACGAAACCATCAAGAACCTGGCCATTCATTATCAAATAAATGGGGGTGAGGTTTTCGATGGAACAGTTGATTCTGTGCCAGCATTCAGTAGTGTACACTATACTTTTCCTCAAAAATACATTTTTAGCAGACGTTTTCCAGAGGTCGATACAGTCACTGTATGGACAACCTATGAAACAATGACTTCCTATGTCGCCAATTACCTGTCAGATTCTGACTATGCATTGAATTTTACCGGTAAGGACAAAAAATACGTGACCATTAACAATATCACGGGAATGAACTCCGATCATTTTACGGTTGAAGCTTGGGTATATCCAGAAGCAAGTGGCTTGAAGGTATATGAAGGTACTATCCTTTGCAACCAAACCGATGCTTTTTCAGGGTATGCTTTGAAGGTTGGAAATGCCGATCGTGACATTCGCTTTGAAGTAGGTACCTCTGCAGGTTGGGAAACGGCTTTCGGTGGTTCCAATTCATTGGTAATGAATCAATGGCAGCATATAGCCGGAGTTTTTACCGGTGACTCAGTACTGGTTTATGTAAACGGTTTATTAAAAGGTTCCAAAAAAATAGCAGGTACTCTACTAAAATCGACAAAACCACTGTTAATAGGATCTAATCCAGCATGGCCCGATGGTGAATTCAGCGGAATGATCGATGAAGTTGGTCTTTGGAACCTGGATCTGACAAACAAACAAATCAGCTCGACTACAAAGATTCATTTGGATGGAAAGGAACCAGGTCTAATAGCTTATTACAGGTTTAATGAAGGCCCGGGTACCACATCTATAAACGATGTAACTGGTCAAAATCATACTGGAAATATGGTTCGCTTTGTTGAAACAGATCGGATATGGGGTTTAGGTAAAACATTGCCAGTTAGGGAACTTACTATTCCGGCAGCTTTAGACGTTGCTGCGACAGAAGGTAGTATTGTTTCCTTCAAAATTCATTCAAATGCCAAATGGAATGTAAACAATTTACCCGAGTGGTTATCTGTAAATCCGTCAAAAGGATCGGTAGATTCTGTACTCGTAACTTTTACCGCTCAGAAAAATCTTCTCACAACCACCAGGTCAGCTTCTATAAAAGTATCAGATGGTTTTGTTGAGAAAACGTTGATTGTTAAGCAAGATGGCGCCGCACCTTTTATATCCGTTCCCTCAATCTTTGGACTTGACCAATTTCAAAATAGCTTTCGCCAAATAGCTCTTTCCTCTAATACAACTTGGGAATTTTCAGACATTGCTGCATGGGTTAACATTGATAAGATCCGTGGAACTGGTGTTGATACACTACTTGTGATGGCTAACACAGATAATAATTCAGCCGAAATTCGGGTAGATACCATCTGGATATCGTACGACAATCTAAAGCAACCAATTGTTATCGCTCAATTGGGTACCGCACCGGGTTTAATTCTTTCATCAATTGATAAAATAGCTCCAATTGCCAGTACGAAGACGATTTCTTTAAATGCAAACAGAAATTGGGAAAGTCAATCAATCAGCGATCCATCCTGGTTAATTGTTAGTCCTCAATCTGGTACTTCTTCATCAGAAGTTTATTTGGACGTCACTGCCAATAAGTCGGGCATTTCCAGAAAAGATACCATCACTTTCACGTGCGATGCGCTTTTACAAAAAATAGTTGTAACACAAGATTCTGCCGTCCTTCAAGTTCCAGCGAGTCTGCTTATTCATTCCTCTGAAGCCAGTTATAAGGATTTTGATCTGGCCTCCAATATTGACTGGGCTATTCAACTACCGGAAAAAGATTCATGGTTGTCTGTGAATGTTCCCAATCAAACAGGAAAAGGTGAACGGAAAGTACGATTGACCGCTTTGCAAAATCCATACGATGTTGCAAGGGTTGGGAGACTGTTTGTATCCTCTTTGGATTTTGGAATCATGGATAGTTTAACAATTACACAGGAGGCTTCACCGTCCTATTTGAATGTTGATAGTTCAGCGATACATTTAGGTGCAGTATCCAAATTGACCAACAGTTTTGACGTTCAAACCAACAGTTTAAATTGGACGGCTTCAACGAAAGTACCTACCTGGTTCACCCTTGTTAAATCAGCAACCAATTCAAATCTGATAACAGTTACTTTGACCGCTTCCGAAAATAAAACTTTTAGTCCCAGGGTTGATACCTTGTTTATCCATGGAACATTATTGGATACCATTGTGGTTAAACAAGATGCTGCAATACCTACATTGCAGGTCTCATCCTTGTCACCTGCATACATCGATGCCAAAACGGATGCCAAAGTAACATTCAACATTTCTTCCAATGTTTCCTGGTCTATTAAGGGATTAAACTCCTGGCTTACGGCTGATTTGACGGAAGGAACCGGCTCAGCAACAGTGACTTTGACCGCTCAGATAAATGCTCTTTTTACGACAAGAAAAGATACTTTGACGATTTCGGGCACTGATGGTGTCAGTCAACAAACCATCATTGTATTGCAAGCGAGAGCTGAAGTAACGGAAGTTTTATCTGAATCAACACTGAATGCAGACGATCTGTTTCTTGTTTATCCCAATCCAACCAAAGGTTTATTCCAGCTTGAGTTGGTAGACGCACAGACAATCACAGATTTACAGATATACAATGCAACAGGCGTTCTTGTAAAGAATGTAAAACTTCAGTATAAGTGCCTTGTTGATATTTCAGAACTGTCAAACGGTCTTTACCTTTTAAAAGTGACATCAGGCAATACGACCAAAACTCAGAAAATAGTAAAGTATTAGAATTTAAAAAGGAGATAATTAATGAACGTCCATTTAAACTTTATGAGGAAAAGCAGGTTCAAGGCCTTATTGATAGTTCTCGCAGGGCTTTCCTTTGCAGGGTCTGCCAAGGCTCAGGCACCCGAACTGGCATGGCCAAAAGAAACCAATGTTTCCAGGCCTTGGGCCTTTTGGCATTGGATGGGAAATGCAGTTGACAAGGTTAATATTGCATCTGACCTGGATAAAATAAGTCAGTGTGGTTTTGGGGGAGTACTCAATATTCAGCTTCTGGATTGTGCAGATCCCAATGCCACAAAAAATCCATTTCTATCTGCTCAATGGGTTGATGTCATGAAGTTTACAATTAATAAGACCAGAAGTCTGGGAATGGACATCGATATGTGCGCCACTACTGGTTGGGAATTGGGAGGTCCATGGATTACAGCTGCAGATGCTGCCTCCAAAAATAAAATATCGACCTTTACGTTAGCCGCTGGTGCAAAATTAACCTCGGCTGTTTTTATTCGTCGGGCAGATCTTCACGCTGTTATGGGCTTTTCTGCTGACGGAGTAAAACAGAACCTGATCGAATTTGTTGATGCGAGTTGTAAGTTAAATTGGACTGCTCCTGCCGATCATGGTACCTGGACCATTTATGCTTCCGGCATAACCCGGGGAACCAGCAATGTGCGTGTACCAACACCAGATGGAAAAGGTTGGGTGGTAGATTATTTAAATCCTGATGCAGTAAAACGTCACTTGGATAAATTTGAAACAGCTTTTGCTGGATTTACTGAAAGTGAATGGCCTCGTGCATGGTTTGATGATTCCTGGGAAGCCGATTTGGATTGGTCGGATAAAAGTTTTGATGAATTTCAAAAACGACGCGGTTATGATTTACGAAATTTTCTACCGGAATTGAATGGCAAAGGAACTGCAGATAACAAAGCCAGGGTGAAACGTGATTTCATGTTGACAGTTAGCGATATGATGATTGATGGATTTTTTAAGGCTTCAACCGATTGGGGTAAAAGTCATCACTCCCAATTGAGTTGCGAGTCTTTTGACCATCCGGGTAACACCGTTGATATGGCTGCAGTGACAGACATTCCCGTAGCGGATGTTGGCGGTGGTGCAGACTGGTGGTTACCAGGCGGCCAATTTGCGACTTCCGACAACTTTTTTAGCCGTATAAAAGTGCAATCTTCTGCTGCGCATATTATGGGAAAGCCATTGATTGCCTCTGAAACCATGTCTTGCTGGGGCCCAACGACCACGTGCGAATCAACGTTCAAGGTTGCGCTCAAAGACATTAAGACTAAAATAGATATCGATTTAATTGGTGGTATCAATCATACCATGTTTCACTCCATATCCTATTCTCCAGCAGAAGCCAGATGGCCAGGTTACATGTTTTCGGCAGAAACGCAATGTGGATCCTATAATCCTTATTGGCCACATTTAACAGAGTTGAATAAATACATCTCTCGCTGCCAATCCTTTTTGCAATCTGGATCACCTGATATCGATTTACTTTTCTACTATCCATGCGATGATATGTTTATGCATGGAAACAACGACCATTTGTATCTTTCTCCAGTTGCAAAACAACTTTTTGAAATTGGATACGATATGGATTATGTTACCGACAGGATGCTTTTAGACCCTGAAGTAGTCAGCGTTTCGAACAAAATATTGGTATCTCCCGGCAGCACGCATAAAGTTATTGTTGTTGCTAATTGCACCTATATGGAAGATACAACCCTGCAAAGAATGTTCAATCTGGCCAAAGAGGGTGCTACAGTTGTGGTTGTAGATGCATTTCCAACAGACGTCCCGGGATTGAACAATCTGACAGAGCGTCGTACAAAATTGAAAGCACTTATCAGTTCCTTCAACGCCGCTAAAATACTAACGGGTACCATTGAAAAAATGTCTATCGGAACAGGTCAGATTCTAAAAGGGACTTCCCTTCGGGATTTGATGACTGCAGCAGGGGTGAACCGCGAAAAAATGATGGATTACGGACTCCGTTATATCAGACGCAAAGATGCCAATGGTTGGATCTACTTTATTTCAAATCCTCCTGGAAATCCAAAAGTCGACAACTGGGTTGCTATGGGTGTAACCGGAAGTTCAGCCGCACTTTTTAATCCAATGACTGGTGTTGTTGGTATGGCTGGCTATACAAACTCAAAGATTTGTTTGCAACTTGAACCAGGAGAGTCTATTATTGTGCGTGTTTACGATCATGCAGTAACAGGCCCGGAATGGGTATACCAATCCTTAAATCCAACACCAACACCCATTACTGGCCTTTGGAAAGTGGAATTTTTGAGTGGTGGTGAGGTTTTACCTGAAACAGAAATGGTAACATCCTTGTCGTCATGGACCACCTGGACTACCTCTCCACAAATCAAGGATCTGCGTTATTTTTCAGGTTTAGCTAAGTATTCAATTTCGTTTGATAAACCCGAAACGACTTCCGATGAGTGGTTTATAGACCTTGGACAAGTCGAAAACAGTGCCAAAGTAACTTTGAATGGTACCTATTTGGGAATGGTTTGCGGAACACCAAATTACCGCATCAATACAAAAGGTTTGTTAAAGTCCACAGGTAATCAGTTGGAAGTGGAAGTGGCTAATCTTTCAGCAAATCGGGAAGCCTATCTGGATATCAATGGGATTTCATGGAGATTTGGTGCAGGCCCCGAATGGGGAACAGCCCCCATGAAAAACGCCAGCTATGTTCCTTTAAAATCAGGTCTTTTAGGACCGGTGATGTTAGTCCCTTCAGAAAATGCGAAACCGGATTCCAGTATTTTAACGCAACTATCTATCACTGCGGACAACGGATATAAGGTCTATCATAATGGTGCACTTTTAGGATCTGGTACCGATTGGGGTTCAGCCCAGAAGTATTCATTACCTTTTGTAAAAGGGGAAAATGTGATAGCGGTAAGAGGTTCAAACGATGCAAACTCCACTGGCGGACTGTTGGCGTCAATAATGCGAAATGATACCTGTATCGCTGTAACAAACACAAAGTGGAAAGTAAGCACAACTGCTCCGACGAATTGGAATACGATCGGCTTTGACGATGCTGCCTGGACAAATGCGACCGATTATGGTGCATTTGGGGTTAACCCATGGGGCTTTTCAGTTTCTGGAATGCCAACAGAAACATTACCTCATTGGATTTGGTCGAATAATATGAACTATAGTACAGTCTATTTCCGCCTGGTCATTCCTTCTGAAATGAGTAACTCAGTAATAGTACCACAATTAAAGAATGAAATTCAATTTGCGGTAACTGGTACAGACAGAATACTAAGCACAGATATGCAAAATATCAATAAAGTCAGAATTTTTGATATTAGTGGCCGTCTAATTCGTAACATATCCGTTTCTCCTGATTCCAACCGCATTTTGTGGGACAGGCGGAATAGTCGTGGCAAAATGGTCCTAAACGGCGTTTATCTGGTTCATTTTTTCAGTACAAACGTTGATAAAGCAATGAAGATATGTATTTAAATATTTGGCGTGTGAGGTGAATATCCCGAGCACGCCAATATTTTTTAATACCCTCAGAGGGAACCTCTTGGATAATTAGGAGACTTTTTTATCCAACCCTGTTAATATCTTAAAAAATGTATTATATTTGAAAAAAATGTATTTATGAAGCACTACCGATTTATTCTATTTTCAGCTTTTTGTGCAATCACTTGCTTTAGCTGTGTCAGTACTCCATTTGATGGTCAAAATCAATCCGAAAACTTTAATCAACTGAGTGTTTCATCAGATTTTAACTGGGAAACTAGTCATAATATTGTTTTTCAAATCACTGCAGATAATTCAACGGTTATCAATATTACATCAGAAGACGGAACTATTCAATACCACAAGGGCTTCTACAGCCAATTGCCCGATCCATATCTGGTAACGGTCAATCTTCCTACCTATGTAAGTAAGGTGCTCGTTAATGGAGTTATTACACCAATTACCGACGTTGTCATTGTACCACTTGGGTCATTAGTCGCTAAGGCTTCAGCAAGAATGCGTTCAGCCAAAACTTTTCCAACAACAGACCTTCTGGCGGTTTGGCATTTAGATGAGAACGCCTCCACTATTGCTAGTGATGCGTTTAATAGTTACAACGGAACTATCACTGGTGGAACCTGGGTTACAGGTATTAGTGGCAGCGCTCTGGAACTCAGTGGAACAAACAGTAGTGTAACTATTCCTTTCAATGATAACTTAAATCCTGTTTCAGATAAAATTAGTTTTTCATTTTGGTTTAAGCTTCCCGTTGTTGGAGCCAGCGGTACTTTTTTCTTTCAAAATACGAAATACAATGTGCGCATGGATCCTCAGGGTAGAGTTTCTTTTGCAGTATATACTCCAGGTTGGACAAGCCTGGTCATGAATTATGCAGACAGAATTCTTAACACAGATTGGCATCATGTCGCTGCAACTTATGACGGTGTTACCATGAAAATTTATGTGGATGGTCTTCTAAAGGCTAGTCTAGCTAACTCAGGAACTTTAAAATCTTCAAAAGCGGATGTCTTTATTGGTTCAAGGAGTAACTCAGACTTTTACAACGGTATTATTGATGAGGCAATGATATACAGCAAAGCACTTTCGGAAACCGATATTACACAACTTTTTTCGACCACACCAAATACCGCAAGTGGGGCTGAGAAACTTCTTTCTTCCTGGGAGCTGAATGAAAATACCGGAATTATAGCTGTAGATAAACAAGGCATCAGTAATGGTAGCATCAGCAATGCCATTTGGGAAAATGGAATTAATGGCTCTTGCCTGAATTTCAACGGAACCAGTAGCTATGTAAGAATACCTTCCGCACCTAAACTTTGTCCTACAGACGCTATTACCATGATGGCCTGGGTGAAGACCAAGGATAATAGATCTGCTAAAATTTTTGAAAAAGGAGATTGGGATGGTCATGGACTTGGCATTGACAAGTGGCTCGGCTGGCAAGTTAGTCTTCGAATGGCAGACAACACCTCAAATAATATGAACTGGGGCGCCGGATTACCTATGCTTAATACCTGGTATCATCTGGCAATGACCTATGATGGCACCGTCATGAAACTGTATGTTAATGGTCAATTGAAAAACAGCAAAGCACTTTCTGGAAAATTAGCAGTAACAACTCGCAATCTATGTATTGGTTCCAATGATGGTACACAGAAATTTTTTAACGGTTCCATTGATGAAGTGAAGATTTTTGGAAATGCACTTGATCAAACAGAAATCCAGACACATTTCAACAATAAGGTTGTTTCCTCCGATAAGGATGGAGATGGTGTTACCGATATGGATGACACCTATCCGGAAGATCCGGCAAGAGCTTTCAATAATAGTTACCCGGCTACTGGATTCGGTAGTTTAGCTTTTGAAGATTTATGGCCAAGCCAAGGAGATTATGACTTTAATGATTTGGTTGTTGATTACGGATTTACTATTGTAACAAATGCAGACAATAAGGTGACTGAAGTACTGGCAAAATTTGTCGTAAAAGCTATTGGTGCTGGTTTTGCCAATGGCTTTGGATTCCAACTTCCAGGATCGAAACTTAAATCTTCCGATATACAGGTAGAAGGTACCAAACTTTTCGATAAATACATTACGTTGAACGAGAACGGAATAGAAGCCAATCAGGATAAAATCACAGTCATTGTTTTTGACAATGCATCTAGTGTAATGTCAATTCCAGAAGGTCGCTATCTAAATGTTAAACAGGATGAAGCGTATATAGAGCCAGATACAGTGTTTATTAATATGGGCTTTAAACCTGGTGTTTATACCATCGATGATCTTGAATTGAATAAATTCAATCCGTTCCTGATTATCAATAAGATCCGAGGTAATGAGGTACACTTACCCAATTATGCGCCAACCAGTCTTGTTGATGCAACCAAATTTGGCACTTTCGATGATCGTTCAAATCCGAATGCAGGTATTTATTACAAATCGGCAGGAAATCTGCCTTGGGCCATCAACATTGCTTCCAGTTTTGACTATACCATTGAAAATGCTATGATAACGAAAGGCCATCTGAATTTCAAAGAATGGGCTGAATCATCAGGAGTAAGTTTTCCAGACTGGTATTTGAACAAATCTGGATATCGCAATGAAAGCTTTATTTATAAAAAACCATAGTAATTTATTTACAGAATTATTCAGAATAATAGCCTTGACGGACAACGTTGAGGCTATTTTTTTTTATTTTTGCTTATCTTTATTTTTTAGATGTATGACAGATATAATAGGTGATATACACGGACACGCAGACAAACTGGAAGAGTTGCTTCTGAAATTGGGTTATGAAAAAAACAACGGTGTTTATTCGCATTCAGACCGGAACGTTTTGTTCATTGGTGACTATATTGATCGTGGTCCCAAAATCCGTGAAACGCTCCAACTTGTAAAAGCCATGGTTGATAACGGCAGTGCTATCGCTCTGATGGGTAACCACGAGTACAACGCACTATGTTTTCACTATCAGGAAAGCGAAGGAGGACATCTTCGCAAACATCTTATAAAGAATATTATTCAGCATTACGAAACACTCAAGCAATTCCAAAACCGACAGGATGAGTATGAAAGTTATCTGGAATGGTTCACCACATTGCCGCTTTACTACGAAACAGACCAATTCAGAGCTGTCCACGCCTGTTGGGACGACAGGAGTATTCAATTTCTTAAAAGTCATTTAGTGAACGATAGACTGACTGATAACCTGTTGCGTCTATCGGTTAAGCGTGGGACTCCACTTCATACAGCTGTCAATATTACACTGAAAGGAAAAGAAATGCAAATGCCAGAAGGTTTGATTTTTGAAGATAAAGATGGGACAGAACGTACTGCAATGAGAATCCGTTGGTGGGAAGATCCAACCAAAGCCACTTACAAGGGCATCAGCGTTTTATCATTGACTCTATTGCCGGAGGAGCCCATTGATTTTACCTTATTAAAGAATCTGGATTATTATGGTCCAAAAGAAAAAATGGTTTTCTTCGGACATTATTGGTTGAAAGGAAAACCGACACCGTACAGGGATAATGTTTGTTGCCTCGATTACAGTGTGGCGAGAGCCGGGCATCTGGTAGCTTATCAGCTGGATGACGAAAAAACAGTTGTAGCTGAAAAAATGCTGGCAGTTTAAAATACCATTGAACTTATTCAAGTGTTTACTTGTTTTATTATATTTACTCAGGTTTTTCATTTCAGTTGTATTGGTTATAATCTTATAAAATTATTGAAAATGATTTACGATATCGCAATTATAGGTGGAGGTCCAGCTGGATACAATGCAGCCGAAAAAGCTGCAGTAAATGGATTGAATACCATTCTTTTCGAAAAAAATCTCATCGGAGGCGTTTGTCTCAACGTTGGATGTATTCCTACAAAGACTTTGCTGTATTCAGCCAAAATGTTGGATCAGGCTAAAAATGCTTCCAAATATGGCATTTTAGTGGAAGGAACTCCAACTTTTGATTTGGAGAAGATTATTAACCGTAAAAACAAAACAGTACGAAAACTCACAGCAGGTATACGAATGAAACTGACCACTAATGGTGTGACTATCATTCAGGGTGAAGCGACTATTCTGGGAGATGAAAAAGGTTTACTTCAAATAGCCTGTGAAAATGAAACTTATGAAACCAATTATATACTACTTTGTACAGGTTCCGATACCATTATTCCTCCAATAAAGGGATTAACAGAAATAGATTATTGGACTTCAAAAGAAGCTTTGGACTCTAAGGTTTTACCTAAATCACTTGTTATTATTGGTGGTGGTGTCATCGGAATGGAGTTTGCCTCCTTCTTTAACAGCTTGGGAGTAAAAGTAAGTGTTGTTGAAATGATGTCTGAGATTTTGGGTGTAATGGACAAAGAAACCTCGGCCATGCTCAGAAAAGAATATACCAAAAAAGGAGTTGATTTTTACCTGGATACCAAAGTGATTGAAGTGACATCAACACAGGTCATGGTTGAAAAAGAAGGAACAACAAGTAGCCTGGAAGCCGAGAAGATACTGCTTAGCGTTGGAAGAAAAGCATCATTCAATAATCTCGGTTTGGAAACGATACCTGTCGAACTCTTAAAAAACGGTGTCAAAGTCAATGAATTTATGCAAACAACACATCCTCACGTGTATGCTTGTGGAGATATTACTGGCTACTCTATGTTGGCACATACTGCCGTTCGGGCAGGTGAGGTGGCTATCAATCATATACTAGGTAATGAAGATCCTATCAATTACTCAACCATTCCAGGTGTAGTCTATACCAATCCAGAACTGGCTAGTGTAGGTAAAACAGAAGAAGAGCTTTTGGCGAATGGAACTTATTACCAGGTATTAAAATTGCCAATGGCATACTCCGGTCGGTTTGTTGCCGAGAATGAAGCTGGTAATGGATTGTGCAAACTCCTTATTGACAAGGAGGAACATATAATCGGAGCCCATATCCTGGGCAATCCGGCATCCGAATTGATTGTCGTAGCCGGTATAGCTATCGAAAAGGGCTTTACAACAGAAGAATTCAAGAAAATTGTATTTCCACACCCTACAGTAGGTGAAATATTTCATGAGTGCTTGAATATGTAGTCACTAACAATTGACAAGATGCTTTGTATTAATAATACATATACTGATGTCTATTTCAATCTTGCTGCAGAAGAATATCTTTTAAATCATTTTACAGAAGATGTTTTTATGCTTTGGCAAAACGAGCCTTCAGTTGTAATTGGCAGACATCAACGAGTACAGTCAGAAGTAAATTTGGCTTTCGTAGGTGAAAAGCATATTAAAGTGGCACGGAGACATTCTGGAGGAGGTGCAGTTTACCACGATCTTGGCAATCTAAATCTGACTTACATCGAGTCCAGCAACAATCCCGATTTTACTAAATTTTCCAGACAGATGTTGGAAATACTTACTATTATTGGCATTCATGCAGAAGTGGACGAACGTCATGGTTTAACCATTGATGGATTGAAAGTATCTGGCAGCGCACAATACATACGAAAAGAAAAGGTGATGTTTCATGCCACTTTACTCTATTCCACCAATCTGGATTGTTTGAGATTTGCATTGGATAATCTGCCTGCCACATCCATAGATAATCTGGAAATTCTCCAATCTACTTATGTGAAATCGGTCAAAAGTGCAGTTACTAATATCAGTGAACATTTATCACAACCTCTGTCAATCAATGAATTTAAGAACATAATTTTTCAACACTATATAGATAAAAGTATACACAGTAAAATGTATATGCTTACTAAAGAAGATATTGAAGCCATCGGGCTATTGAAGCAAAGTAAATATGCAACCTCGAAATGGAACTTTAGCTCGTAAAATGTTTTAAAACGTTTTTTTTAAACTTAAAAAAATTCAGAGTCTATGTCCACATTTGAAATAAAAATGCCCAAGCTGGGAGAAAGCATCACAGAAGGAACCATAGTATCCTGGTCTGTGAAAGTCGGTGATAGCATCAAAGAAGATGATATTTTGTTTGAAGTAACCACTGCTAAAGTGAATGCTGAGGTGCCATCACCAGTATTTGGCACCATTCTTGAACTGCTGGCTAACGAAGGAGATACAGTGTCTGTTGGGGGCGTTGTTGCCATCATTCAGTTGGAAAGTGAAGAAGGAGAGGTAGAAACAGAAAAGGCGGAACCCAACGTTTCATTATCAGAACCAAAAGCGGATTCAGCCCCTTCTACCGAAAAAAAGACCAAAGTGGAAGAAGCCAGATGGTATTCACCCGTGGTACTTCAAATGGCTGGTGAAGCTAAAATTTCAACCGAAGAATTGGATCAGATACCAGGTACTGGTTATTTGGGACGTCTAAGCAAGTCCGACTTCAACCGATACATAGAGCAAAAGATAAAAGGAGTGACTACCCCAGTCGAACAAAAAAGACTGCTGCCAGTTTCCCCGCCCAAACCTTCAGCCGGTTCACCATTTTCTACTAAAACAACCTCAACCGTTTCTGATGACTCCGATATAGAAATCCGGGAAATGGATCCCATACGTCGCATCACTTCCGACCGCATGGTCCTTTCCAAAAAAACATCGGCGCACGTTACTACCTTTGTGGAAGTAGATGTCACCAAATTGGTCAACTGGCGTAAGAAAAATAAAGAGGCCTTTTTCAAACAAGAAGGTATTAATCTAACGTATATGCCTGCCATCGTAGAAGCAACAACCAAAATTTTAAAAATATTTCCACAAATAAACTCATCAGTAGATGGTTATAAGATATTATTAAAGAAACACATTAATATAGGAATAGCGGTTTCACTCAACGATGGAAACCTTATTGTACCCGTTATTCACGATGCCGATCAATTAAGCATCAGTGGATTGGCTCTGGCTATAGATTCTTTAGCCGGTAGAGCGCGGATTAATAAATTAAAACTGGATGATATTGAAGGTGGTACTTTCACGATCACCAATTTCGGTACTTTCAAGAACATACTTGGTACACCCATCATCAATCAACCCGAGGTGGCCATTTTAGGTGTGGGATATATTGAGAAAAAACCAGCTGTACTGGAAACACCGGAAGGCGACGTGATAGCGATCAGACACAAAATGTACCTCTCGCTATCCTACGACCATCGAGTGATTGACGGTGCGGTAGGAGGAGATTTCCTAAGGCACATTGCTGACTATCTGGAAAATTGGGATGAAAAATAAAAAGCGCAGTTATGAAAAAATACGATATTAAAACAACGGATATCCAAACGCTCAAAAACTGGTATCACCTGATGACGCTTGGACGGGCTATCGACGAGAAAGCGCCGGTTTATTTATTACAATCCCTGGGTTGGTCTTTTCATGCACCTTATGCTGGTCATGATGGAATTCAACTAGCCATAGGACAGGTTTTTACCCGTGGGGAAGACTTCCTGTTTCCCTATTACAGGGATCTGCTGACAGTACTTTCCGCAGGTCTTACCGCCGAAGAAATCCTTTTGAACGGTTTATCTAAGGCCACCGATCTAACCAGTGGTGGACGTCACATGTCCGATCACTTTTCCAAAAGGGAATGGCACATCGAAAGCATTTCATCGGCCACTGCTACTCAGGATTTGCATGCAGCAGGTGTTGGCCGAGCCATGATTACCTATGGGCACAAAGGGGTGGTCATTGCTTGTCACGGTGAAGCCTCTGCTTCGGAAGGATTTGTTTATGAGGCTATTAATGGTGCCAGTACCGAGCGTTTACCCGTCATTTTTGTTATTCAAGACAACGGCTATGGCATTTCTGTGCCAAAAAAAGATCAAACAGCCAATCGCAAAGTGGCAGATAACTTTTCTGGTTTTAAAAACCTGAAAATCATTCATTGCAACGGCAAGGATGTTTTTGACTCTATGAATGCCATGACTGAAGCTCGCGAATATGCCATCTCTACGCGTAATCCAGTTATTGTCCAGGCCAATTGTGTACGTATTGGCTCACACTCCAATTCCGATAAACATTCCCTTTACAGAGATGAGGACGAATTGTCTTTTGTGAAAGCGGCAGATCCCTTGCAAAAATTCCGACGCATGTTGTTGCGTTACAATCGAATGACTGAAGCCGAACTTCTGGACGTAGAAGCAGCATCCAAAAAAGAACTCAGTCTGGCCAATCGCAAAGCAATTGCGGCGCCCGATCCAGATCCGGCTACAGTATTGGATTTTGTTATGCCTGAACCGTATAAACCACTCGTTTTTATCGATGGAACGCATAACGAGGAGGGCGAACGTAAAAATCTGGTGACAGCCATCAATGAAACCTTAAAAGCGGAGTTTCGTTACAATCCAGATACCTTTCTTTGGGGACAGGATGTGGCAAACAAGGAAAAAGGTGGAGTTTTTAATGTAACCAAAGGCATGCAGCAGGAATTTGGAGAAACGCGCGTATTTAATGCACCCATCGCCGAAGATTATATTGTCGGAACGGCAAATGGTATGAGCCGCTTTGACCCCAAAATACGAATCGTCATTGAGGGTGCAGAGTTTGCCGATTATTTTTGGCCAGCCATTGAACAGTACGTTGAGTGTACCCATGAATACTGGCGAAGTAATGGTCAATTTACGCCAAACATAACCCTTCGCTTAGCATCCGGCGGTTACATAGGTGGCGGACTGTATCATTCTCAGACACTTGAGGGAGCATTGAGCACACTACCAGGTGCACGTATCGTTTATCCATCTTTTGCTGATGATGCTGCAGGATTGTTGCGCACAAGTATTCGTTCAAAAGGATTTACCCTCTTTCTGGAACCCAAAGCTCTGTACAATGCTGTTGAAGCTGCAACAGTGATACCCGACGATTTTGAGGTTCCTTTTGGGAAAGCACGCATTCGTAGGGCAGGAGAGGAGCTCAGCATTATCACCTATGGCAATACCACTCATTTGTGCTTACAAGCGGCTGAGCGGCTGGAAAAGGAGCATCACCGGAGCGTGGAAGTCATTGATCTTCGATCGTTGATACCACTCGATAAAGAAACCATCTTTAAATCAGTTCAGAAAACGGGCAAAGTATTGATCGTTCATGAGGATAAAGTATTTTCGGGATTTGGTGCCGAGATAGCAGCTATGATAGGTACAGAGATGTTTCGATATTTGGATGCCCCGATTCAGCGTGTTGGTTCCATTTTTACACCAGTCGGTTTTCATCCATTGCTGGAACAAGCTATTTTGCCGGACGAAAATCGCATCTATCTGGCAGCGAAAGAGTTATTGGATTATTAAACACAAAAAGATGAATAAAATCGGATTATTCTACGGAACAAGTACCCAGAAAACAGCCAGTGTTGCCAAGAAGGTTGAGGAAGCCTTTGGGGAAGATAAAATAGAAATGGTGCCAGTTGAAATGGCGTGGCAAAAGGAATTTGAGCTCTACGATAACCTCATAGTAGGTGTCTCTACTTGGTTTGACGGGGAGCTTCCTGATTATTGGGATGAAATTATTCCCGAGCTAAGCTCTATGAAGTTGAAAGGTAAAAAAGTAGCCATTTTCGGACTTGGCAATCAGGTAGACTATCCGGATAATTTTGTGGACGGTATTGGTATTTTGGCAGATGTTTTCGAGTCTGCCGGAGCTGAGTTGGTTGGTTTCACATCCAAAGAAGGATATACTTTCAACCTGTCACGGGCAGTGAGAGGAGAACAATTTGCCGGATTGGTGCTTGATTTGGAAAATGAACCGGATAAAACGGATCAACGAATCCAGGATTGGGTTAAATTGCTACAGAAAGACTTTGCGTAAAAAGGGTTAACCTATTTTGAAAGAAGTCATAGACATTGATCCCAAAACTGTTTTGTCGTTAAAGAATGAGACGCTTTCATTTTCCTGTTTTAACCCCAGGATATAGAGCATGGGTAAGTAATGCTCCGGCGTAGGAATGGCCTGCTGTATTTCATTGCCCAGCTCTTTATAATGAATCAATGACTCGTGATCATTGGCTAAAATCAGCTTTTTAAACTCTTCATTGGCCGCTTCCGCCCAAACATACCCTTTGTCCGGATTAATCCAGTCTACGTCTCTCAGATTGTGAACCATATTACCGCTACCAATAATTAGTACACCTTTCCACCGAAGTGAGGAAAGCTCTTTGCCCAAATCGTAATGATCGTGTGGCGTTTTGTTAAAGTCCAGACTAAACTGTATAACTGGAACATCAGCGTTTGGATATAAATGCTTGATTACACTCCATGCACCGTGATCAAGGCCCCATTGACTATCCATTCCTATATCCGTTTTAGTCACAATATGTTTGACTTCTTCTGCCAACTCAGGACTTCCCGGAGCAGGGTATTGTACTTCAAATAATTCCTGCGGAAATCCGCCAAAATCATGAATGGTCTCTGGCGTTTCCATGGCGGTAACAAAGGTCCCTTTTGTTACCCAATGGGCTGATATACACAATATAGCTGTTGGTTTTGGGATGGATTTGGCAATGTTTCTGAATCCTGTCACAAATTCATTTTCTTCGATGGCATTCATTGGACTGCCATGTCCCAAAAAAAGCATAGGCATTTGCTCGGTGATTTTTAGCGTCTCCATTTTTTCTAATTTTAGTCCTGTAAATATAGTTTTTTTGAAATAGGATAGTGTAAACCGTTTTTTAAGTTTAAGAAGCATTAACTTTTTTTGTGTTGCAAATCCTAGGACAATACGCCATCTTTGATTTGCTTAATGATACATTAGGTGTAACTAAAAATATAGACTATATGAAAGCAAGACTTATGATTGCCGCTTTGGCTTTTGTCGCACTTTCTTCAGTGGCCGTTGCTCAGGATAAAACTCAGAAGGCTGATTCCTGCAAAATGAAAACTGAATGTTGCAAATCAAAAGAAGCTGTTAAACCAGCTAGTTGTGCCAAGACCAAAACGTGTGAAAAGAAAGCCGATAAGACAGCGAAATCTACAAAAACAGCTAAAACAGTTGTAACTAAAAAATGATGAACTTAGACCAATCCTGACAAGGATTGTGTTGTACTGTCAATAAGGGAGGCTTCTTAGTAAGAACCTCCCTTTTTTTATATACTAATTTGCTCATTAAAAGGAGGTGATTTCTTGGGTTTTCGCACAAATAAATACCTACAAATAATGAGTGTATATCTATCATTCTATATTTATATTTGTTGAACAAAAGAGTATTCAATTAAAAATAAATAGTATGTCAGTATTAGTTGGAAAAAAAGCACCTGTGTTTAGTGCAAGCGCAGTAGTTAATGGAAATGAGATAGTTGAAAACTTTTCGCTGGAAAAGTATAAGGGTGATAAATACGTCGTATTGTTCTTTTATCCAGCCGACTTTACCTTCGTTTGCCCCACAGAATTAGTGGCTTTTCAGGAAAAAGCAGAAGAGTTTGCTGCAAAAAATACCCTAGTGGTCGGTGCATCCACGGATTCCGAATTTTCCCATTGGAAATGGCTTCAGACCCCACTCAAAAACGGAGGAATTGAAGGTGTAAAATATCCACTGGTATCCGACCAAAACCTGCAGATTTCCAAAGCTTATGACGTTCTGGCGGGTTCAGAGGAATACGATGACTTTGGCAATGAGACCTTTGTGGGTGTAGCCAGAGCTTACAGAGGTTTGTTCCTGATTGATAAAGAAGGAGTGGTTCGGCACCAAGTTGTAAACGATATGCCCTTGGGTCGAAGTGTTGATGAAGTACTCAGAGTGCTTGATGCGCTTCAGTTTACAGAAGAATACGGCGAAGTTTGCCCAGCCAACTGGAAAAAAGGAGATAAGGCTTTGAAAGCGACTCAGGACGGTGTTGCGAGTTATTTGGCCGAAAAATAGTGTTATAGTTTCATAGAAAATGAAAAAGCTTTGATGTTTTACGTTGAGGCTTTTTTTTGTATTTTTACGACTATAATATTAGTCTTAATACATTGCAAGATTCTATTCACATAAAATCACTCATCTTCGAGAATCAGCGCGTTCCCGGTTTTCCGAAGTTGGCCGACCTCCTGTTGAAGCATCCCGAATCCATCAGTGAACTGGTAGATGTAGCCACCACGGAAGCAGAATATCCTTATCCACAATATGCCTCCTGGCTGCTTTTTCATGTGGCAAGAAAGGATAAATCGCTCGTAGAACCTTATTACCATCGTGTCATTGATTGCATACTTGCAACAAAAAATACCTCTGTTCTACGAAGCTTATTGGGTGTGAGTCTTTGTTTTCCCCTGACTGATTATCAGGAAGGGCCATTGCTGGAACGCTTGTTTGTTTTATTAAACGATCCTGAAAGCAAGCCGGGTCTGATCAATTATTCCGTGAGAAAGCTGGTCGGTTTTATCGAGTTGTATCCAGAACTTCTTCACGAAGTAGAGACGATACTGCAGTTCAGGGAAGAAGTGAATATAAATCCAGGGATTGTGGCCTGGAGCAAAATGGTTTTAAAGAGAAAGAAGAAGGGGTAATCAAACTCTACAAATACTTAACCAAATTTTACTATATTTCGCTTACTAAAATAACCATAATAATCCCTGCAACTTATGAAAACCATGAAACGTATTGTGTTTATGCCATTTTGTGCAATGTGTTTTGGGTTAATACTTTACAGCTGTTTTAATCCGGAGATAAATTCTGATGAGACTAATTACCCCGAATTATCGACTCTTAACAGGATTATCGTTGTAGAAAAGGTCACATCCAGAACTAAGCCAAGCGTCAATGATCCTGCCAGTTTTGAAGACTTTGGCTTTGGAAAATGGCATTATGGTACTGGTTTGCGTTGTGATAGACGACTGGATTTGATGCCAGTTGGCTACAGTCCAATTTCTGCACAGAGCAATGACAAGCTTCTGCGTTTCTTTACCATCACGGATATTCACATAACCGATGAAGAATCTCCTGCATCGGGTATCGTCTTTTACTCAAAGGTTGGCAGTTTTGGAATTACCTGCTATTCTCCCCAGATGCTTTACTCTACACAGGTTTTGAACGCTGCTATTTATACCGCCAATGTTCTTCACCAAGTGGATCCCTTGGATTTTGGAATTGCACTGGGTGATATGGTCAATAGTGCTCAATACAATGAATTAAGATGGTTTATCGATGTGATGGACGGGAAGAAAGTTAAACCTGATTCAGGTATAAAAGATGATCCCATACCAGGCCCGCACAACGATTATCAGGATGAATTTCAGTCTGTTGGTCTTGATAAAGATATTCCATGGTATGCAACGATTGGCAATCACGATCACTTTTGGATGGGGGTAAAACCCGCTAACGACAGAGTTAAAAAGAGTGTCATCAGTGAAAATATTTTTACAGTAGGTAACATATTTAAGGATCCAAATGCCATGAACGATTCTCTTTTTGTTACAGGCTCAATAGACGGAAGTACGCCATATGGCACTATTATCGGAGCCGGAGTACGAGCCCAGATGAAAAGTATTCCAAAGATTCCCGCCGACATTAATCGTCGCCTCCTTACCAAAAACGATGTAATCCAGGAGATGAGTACCACTTTAACACTTCCGGTAGGGCATGGTTTTATTCAAACCAAATCGGATAATGCGTTTAATGGCTGTTATTCTTTCGAGCCAAAATCCGGTTTACCCCTCAAGGTTATCGTGCTGGATGATACGCAAGACGAATCTGAAATCAGGAATGATATTTATGGCTATGGTACACTTGAAAATGGCCGTCACGATTGGTTGATCCGTCAGCTGGAAGCAGGTCAGAAAGAAGGTAAACTGATGATTATCGCAGCGCATATTCCCATAGGTGTCGCTCCAGGTCAGCCTGTTGGTTGGTACGATGTGACGGTGGAAAGCAACTTGGTTGAAGAGCTGAAAACATTCCCGAATCTTTTGCTTTGGGTCTCTGGACATCGTCATCTCAACACGGTCAAAGCATTTCCATCCAGTGATATCAATCATCCCGAAAACAGTTTTTGGGAAGTTGAAACAAAATCATTGAGAGAATTTCCACAGCAATTGCGTACATTCGATATCTTGCTTAATAAGGACAACACCATTTCCATTTTTGCGACCAATGTAGATCCAATTATACGAAATAATCCTTTTGCCGCCCTTTCAAGATCCTATGCCATCGCTTCCAATCAACTTTACGGCCTGGAAGATACCTCCAATCCAAACGGAGAAGCATCCTACAATGTAGAATTGGTGAAACAATTGACGCCTGAGATGCAATTAAAAATGAGAGATTACGTCAGACCCAGATAAATAAATAAAACGAGTTTATGAATCGAATATGTAACTTATTTCAAATAGAATATCCCATCATACAAGGCGGAATGGTGTGGTGCAGTGGCTGGAAGCTTGCCTCAGCTGTCAGCAACCAAGGCGGTCTTGGACTTATAGGAGCCGGCTCCATGCATCCCGAAGTGCTTAGAGAACATATTCAGAAATGTCGCAAAGCAACGGATAAACCTTTTGGTGTAAATGTCCCATTGATGTATCCACAACTTGCTGAAATCATGCAGATCATCGTGGAAGAAAAAGTGCCCATTGTATTTACTTCAGCCGGTAGCCCCAAGAAATGGACACCTTTTCTGCACGATCACGGCATTAAAGTGGCTCATGTGGTATCCAATACCACATTTGCGGAGAAATGCGCTGAAGCGGGCGTGGATGCCCTTGTGGCTGAAGGTTTTGAGGCTGGTGGACACAACGGTCGGGAAGAAACGACCACTTTTTGTTTGATACCTCGAATGCGGGAAGCAACCGACATGCCTTTGATTGCGGCAGGTGGTATATTTTCCAGAGCCAGTTATCAGGCTGCTTTTATTCTGGGAGCTGATGGCGTCCAGATGGGCACCCGTTTTGCATTGTCTGAAGAGAGTTCTGCGCACGAAGCTTTCAAGCAAAAGTGTCGTAGCTTGAACGAAGGTGATACTAAACTATTACTTAAAGTAATAGCTCCTACACGGTTGGTTACTAATGAATTCTCATTAAAAGTCCAGGAGTTTGAAAACCGTGGAGCCAGTATTGAAGAACTCAGAGAGCTCTTGGGAAAAGGTCGTGCCAGGAAAGGAATTTTTGAAGGAGACCTTTCAGAAGGTGAGCTGGAAATCGGTCAGTCAGCGGGTACGATTCGACAAGCGGAAACCGTGGCTGATATTTTTAAAGACTTATTGAGCGATCGCTTTATTGGTCTCCCTAACGAGTGTTGAAATGCAATCTTTGGTGCACTGACAAAGTGATTCGGCTAAATTCCAGGACAGGATGGGATACATTTCTGAACGATACATATTCTCTCCTCCTGGGAAAGCCAGTTCTTTATTCGATGTAAAAGTTTTGTCAAACAGAAGTCTATTACCTTTTCGAAGCACAGCTGTACCGGAAATCTTGCAGTGACTAGGCTTCACCCTTTCGGTATAGGTAATGCCGTAACCATAAACATAATAAATAATAATCTGTTGCTTCTGAAAAACGCATGTTGTTTCGCAGGTGTCAATACGAACCTCCAATCTATAGGTGCTGTCAGTAGACACCGAGTCGTAACTCAGCGCAAATTGACCGCTTCGGTCGCTTTCGTCCATTAAAGAGTTGAAAAAGAAATCATTGAAGTCATCCTTTAAGGAATTTCGACCCAACGATATCTGATATTGATTGTCAAAATAATTGAAGAAAACGAAGGGGAGGATTGTCGTTTTGTGCCTTTTCACGGTTGTCAGGCTATCAAGTGGCAAGCCGTTGAAAAGAATAACAAGCGAATCAGTTTTTGGACCTTTTACAATCGGGCTGGTAAAGTCATATCCTAAAGGTTCTATGAATGGAGACAAACCCTTTTGCAACAACTTGGTTTCTGAACAGGCTAAAGTAGTTAGTGCCAGTAAAAAGTAGGAGAGGGTTCTAACGAATGATTTCATTGCAATGTTTTTTCTCGATGCAAATATAATCATATTTTAAGGCCATGGATTCCTTAATGTAACTTTTCCAGACTTTTGCCCGGTGTATTCCCTTAATTTTAAATAAAAACAGTATATTTGACCTAAATAGTTAAATTATTAGTTGTAAGACCAAATATAGATGAATATGAAAAAGCTTTTATTGTTTATTTTTACGTTTATTCCATTTTTGACTTGGGCAAACCCCCTGGAATCTCCTCCAAAAATTATGATCTCAGAGATCCAGTTTTTAAATAATGGAAAATGGGTTATTGAGCTTTTCGGTTCTGAATTCTTCGGTAACTATTCGTACGATTATATTGATAGTGTTTTTATCGAAACGTCCTCGGGTAAAGCTAAAATATTGAATACGTTTGATTCATTATACGAGATTGTTAGTGTAGACAGCCTTTCTAAACCTCTCACGTTAAACAAGGATAGTGATTTTGTACGGTTGATAATTTATCCAGATGAGGTAAATTATGGTTTGGATACCCTTCCATTTGGAAAATACAAAAACTCTTATCTAAGAACAATTCCTGATGGATATGCCATCGCTACTATGGGCGATTTTCCCAGAAATTACGTTCTGGATAGTACTCCCACCATTGGATCTAAAAATACATTTGATGGTGTTGGTTTTGGCTACGTTTATGGTAAAATACAGGGATTGCCAAATCAAGATAGTTTTAAATTTAGTGATGGGTATTATTCATATGGAAATTCAGATTGGATCAATAATACGATATATCAATTTCCCGAAACGGGTATTTATCCCGACCATAATTCCAACTATTGCATCAAATTAACTGCCAGAAACTACACTTTCAATTGGATGAATGTTTTTAATAATTTCGATATGATTGGTTTCTATTACAGGTGTAGTCCTACTTCCTTTTATTTGAATCCGGGAGATAGTCTTCGGATTGATCTAAATTTGTATTCTACTTCCTTAAAATCGGTTTTACAAACCAAATCAAAACTTTACAATTACCCCAATCCTGCCAAAGATGAAACCCTGTTTGTTTTGGACCTTAGTGGCTTAAAATCGAAATCGCTGAGTCTGAAAATTTACGATGGAAGTGGAATGATACTGAAGGAGCTGGTACCCACCTCAGAAACGATGTCCTGGAATTGCAGTGCATTGCCTCAAGGCACTTATGTATACACGCTTGAAGCAGATCATTTAGTGGTAGGAACAGGAAAGTTGCTGATAGAGCGATGAGAAAAATAACTTTGATGGTTTGTTTTCTGATGTCTATGACTGCTTTTGTGTCTTCGCAGAAGAAGTTGTGCTTTGAGGAAGAAGAATTGACTTTCATTTTAGACAAAGATGTTTTTACTGTTCAGGGAGTTTACCGATTCAGTTCACCGGAAGAAGGCGATTTTTACATCCAGTATCCATTTCCGTCAGACTCTATTTATAGCAAGCCTTTCGATGTAGCAGTACGGTATTTTAATTCAGGAAAGGGTATTGATTTCAAACCCGATAGAAACTTTGAGAATATTCGTTTTAAGACGCTGGTGAACAAGAATACGCCTGTGTTCATTCAATATAGTCAGTCCTTAAAGACTCATAAAGCCAGATATATATTGCTGACTACCAAGTATTGGAATGTACCCTTGAAGCGCTCCAGCTTTAAGTTGGTAACGGATACCTGCACAGTTATTCGTTCTTTTTCCTATGAGCCTGAAAAACAGATTGTCGTTGGAAGTCAGAAAATCTATTTTTGGACAAAGGAGCAGTTTTGGCCCCAAAAAGACTTTGAGATTGAATTTGATAGAAAATAGTAAAAGCAAATGGACTGTACTTTTGATACAGTCCATTTGCTTTTTTATAGGGTTGAGTTCAATAGGTCAGGAGATCTTTACTAATAGCCCTTCGTGACAAATTGTTCGATTTTAGCTCTACTTTCAAACCATAATCTCCAGAACCCTGAAAGAATTGCAGGGAAATCCTGTGCAAGCCTGCTGACAAGGCTACATCCATTCTTTTTTCACTCATGTTGTGCGGGCCATCGTTGTCCAACACCTCGTCGTCGATGATGAGTTTGCTTCCATCGTCGGAAGTGAGGTAAAAGGCATAAACGTTGGTTTCCGGTACCCTGATGTAACCATCGAAAACAAGGGCGTAATAATCCTTGCGGTTGCTCACTGAAAGATCAAAGCTTCCAGCTGTGCCAGTTTTCAGAGGTGTCAGAGTTAGAAAATCGGCAGTTTGTTCAAACGTTCCTTCGTAATACTTGAAGCTCAGGCCTTGTCTGCCTTCGAATGCGGCCGGTTTTGGCACAGATTGTTTAATAGTCCTGCTGGTAACGGCGGTAACAGCACGGCCTTCCATAAAAGTGCGAGCCTTGATGCAAACATCTCCCTGACCATTCCATGTTATTAAACCTTTTGCCAAATTTGATTTGGTGGTGGGTACGGATCCGTCTGTAGTGTAATAAGTGACACCACCTTTCACATTCGTTTCAATGGTCAGATCCATCGTTTTTGTGTAAATGGTATATTCCGACAAGATGTAGGGTGCATCGTATACGACTGGACAACCTTTGATTTCCAGAACGATTACGGTTGCCACTTTGTCTGGATTCACTTTGCGGACATCAATGACTTTATCCGATTCCATCGTTTCTACCTTAAGGACATTTTTTGGGGAAGCCAGGGCATACGCTTTGACGACCTTGTTTCCAAGACTAGGTACAATCAATTGGCCATTTGCCGGCCAGTTAAACACGTGAAGGTATAGTTTGGTGGTATTTCCTTCCTGTTTTTGGGTGGCCCGTCCCCATTCCAGGTTGTTGAACGGACTGGCGGTAGTTCCGTAAATAGATTCACCGTTCACTTTCATCCAGATGCCCATTTCTTTCAAGCGGTCAATAGAGGCTTGAGGTATCAGACCTTCTGGTGTTGGACCTACATTCAGCAAGTAGTTTCCACCTTTGGAAGCGATATCAATTAAGTTGGTGATCAAAGTTTCTGTACTCTTCCAGTTGTGATCTTTTGCATCGAACCCCCAGGTGTCGTTGATTGTCATGCATGATTCCCAGTTTTTTCCCGGGATACCCGTAGGTGGAATGTATTGTTCAGGAGTTTCCAGGTCGCCTTCCATGTCTCCGCCCATGCGGTTGTTGGTAATCAATTTTGGATAATTGGCCAGGATGGGAGCGAATCTGGCTGCGCGTTCTTTGGTCATTTCAGCCGGGGTATCCCACCAAATGATGCTGGGATTGTACGCACTTAGAATTTCTTTTACCTGTGGAATGGCCACTTCGTCAAGATATTTGTCAAAGCTGCCTTCCTGAGCTTTATCCCAATGTTCGCCATACATACCGCCACCGGGGTGTGTCCAGTCCTGGGCCTGTGAGTAGTATAAGCCGAAGCGCATTCCATATTTCTGGCAAGCATCGGCCAGGGCTTTGACCACGTCTTTTTTGTAGGGGGTAGCATCGACTATATTGAATGGATCTGAGGATTTGAACATGGCAAATCCTTCGTGGTGCTTGGCTGTGAGCACGATGTATTTCATACCAGCTTCCCTGGCCAGTAAAACGAAGTCCTCAGCATTAAATCTGGTGGGATTGAATTTGGCTGCCAGTGCTTTGTATTCTGCGACAGGTGCCTGTAAATCGTTCATCAACCACTCTGCGTAATGGGGTGTCTTTTGACCTTTCCATTCACCGGCTGGTATACTGTACAATCCCCAATGGATAAACATGCCGAATCGGGCTTCTTTCCACCAATCCATTTTGGCATCGTTTGCCTTGGATTTCTGTGCGAATGTGGAGCTTAATGATTGACAGATCAGCATTGCTGCGATCATAAGGATAATGTTATGTTTTTTCATTGTGTCTGTTTGATTCAATTAGTAGGACAAATATAGACTTTGCAATCTATTTTCACTATATATGGATAAAACCTATTTGTATACAAATGAAACATTTCCCCCAGTTATTTGTTAGGTTTGAGAACCACTTAGAAAATCAAATTGAACAACATTGATTGAACTCATTTGAATCGAATCAATAAATAGGTATATTTGTTTGTAACTAATCCTAATACCCAAATAATCATGAACTTACTCGAACAACTCAAATTGCAATCAAAAGTGGTAGCCGACTCGGGCGATTTTGAATCTGTCAAAAAGTTCAAACCACAGGATTCCACCACGAACCCTTCTCTCATTTATGCCGCAGCCAAGGATAGTAAGTATGCATACCTGATAGATGGAGCCATCGCTTATGCCAAAAAGAAATCAGGTGACAAGACGGAGCGTGTCCGAATGGCTTTCGAAAAGCTGTTTATTGATTTCGGGGTGGAAATTTTGAAGATTGTTCCAGGTAGGGTGTCCATTGAAGTTGATGCACGACTGTCCTTTGACATGGAAGGATCTGTCCGGAAAGCTCGTGAATTGATCGGATTGTTTGAGGAAGCCGGTGTTGATCGAAAGCGAATTCTTATTAAGTTGGCTGCAACCTGGGAAGGCATCAAGGCTGCTGAGATTCTGGCCAAAGAAAAAATACACTGCAACCTGACGCTTTTGTTTTCATTGGCTCAGGCTATTGCTTGTGCTGAGGCTGGGGTTCAACTTATTTCTCCCTTTGTGGGCAGAGTACTAGACTGGTATACAAATGCGAACCCTGAAAAAGTGTATTTGCCAGAAGAGGAGCCCGGTGTGTTGCTTGTCAGGAATATATTCAATTACTACAAGAAATTTGGCTATGAAACGGAAATCATGTGTGCCAGTTTCAGAAATTCTGCCGAAATACTGGAACTTTCCGGCTGTGATCTGATGACTATTTCACCTTCCTATCTCAGTGAACTGGAAGAACGAGGTGGAGATCTGGTTCAGAAACTCGTCGTAAAAGAAGCAAAGGTTTCTGCTATAGAGAAAATCAAACTTGACGAGAAGTCTTTCCGTTGGCAATTGAATGAAGACGCTATGGCCACTGAAAAGCTGGCTGAAGGTATCCGGAAGTTTACAATCGACATCCTCAAGCTCGAGGATTTGTTGTCCAGGAAGCTTGATTGATGTTCGATGGTTTTTAACTGACTTTTTTTCTCAAAATGATTTTGCCGTTGTAGGCTGATCTGATAATTTCATAGAATTCAATAAACGCCTGATAGTTGGAAACATCGTATTTACCAGTAGGGAAGAAAGCGTTCTGACGGATGATTATTTCCTTATCATTTGAAGTCACTACCGATTGGAAAGTACCGAATGGGGTAGAAAGATTTCCACTTGGTGGTATGGACTCGATTTCAAAACCTTCCGGAATCCGAATGCAAATACTGTCTATGTCCTTGTAACCGGATGACATTTCGATATTGTGTATGCGTTTTGATTTCTTAATATTCTTATAATAAGAGCTTTGGAACGGGTTTACCGGTATAAAGAGTCGATTCCCAGTCTTGGTGCCGAATTGATCGGTCGTCCAGTTGTTATCGATGGTCAATGAGGGTAGTGGGGACTTGTCTTCCTTAAATTGGAAAGTACCCATGGTTACATTCGGTAAATTGATGTCATTACGCAGGAAATCAGTTTGTTCTGAAGCCTTATAAAAAGGGAATCCGTTATTTTTGTCATAGATTTTAGCAAAACTTTGTTGCAGTGAATTGACCTTGGCTCCTCCTTCAGGATTTATTTCAATAGTGGTTTTTCGTCTTGAAATATTGAGCGAGTCGTTGTATTCGGGGGTTTGTGTCAACCTTCCGCCTTCTGGGTTGCAGACGATGACATCGTGACCAGCTATACCATTATGTACAAAACCAAACGGATTTCTGGGGTTGGTACATTCCAGCCATAAGGTGTCGTTTGGAAGAGGTACCTGTAAGATCACGTGGTTAAATTGATTAAAATTGGGATAGTCAGCATAGACCTTTTTTTGATAATCATCCCATTTGATGACACAGTAGTTGGAGGAAATGCCAATGGTCTTTAACATGGCTTTCAGGTAGTTGGATAGTGCTTTACAATCACCGAAATTTGTTTTTTCAACTTCACTGGCCTCCATGGGTTGATATCCACCAATACCTAGCTGAATACTGACGTAGTGAGTGGTTTCTCCTAGGTAATCGTACAGTATTTTAACTTTTTCGCGGTCTGATTTTGCATTTTTAGTCATCTCAAGCAGCTTGGTTTTTGTCGTTTCGGGAAGTACATCTCTGTTCTGAATCAGATCATAAACCCATTTGCCATACGTTTTCCAATCGGATATGGACCCTGGCACTTCGTCGTAAATAAAGTCTTGAGGGCAAATAAATAAAATGGGGATATAGGCATCCAGACTGCTATCAAATGCTTCCTGTTCGATGGCTTTCAGGCCTTTTACACTCCATTCACGCGTAGTGACGTCTTTGAGCGTTGTCACGGTGGGTTTGGCCTCCAAATGAATGGCTTTACACCTGAAAGCTGTATTTGTTGGTAAAAGAAGTTGGTAACTGGCTTTTTCAACCGATAGATTGTAATTTCCCTGGGGTACAAAAGGGGAGAATAGTAATAAACCATCCTTCCATTTTACCTCATATTCGTAAACGATGGTAAAAGGGTAGGAGGGTGGATCACAGGAAAAATAGTAATGTCTGGCGTCTTCGGCCAGGCTGGCTGACCACTCTGTAGAACCGACATCGGAAAGGCCGTATTTTTTCAGCATTTTACCCGTGGCATCGTACATTTTGGCAGAAAAGCTGCTTAACGATCGGAATTTGTCTCCTGAATAGTTGAAATAGGAATTGGATTCACCCTTTTTGTCCAGTACGGTTATTATTTCTACATTCTTTTCAATGGCGGATGTAGCTGAATTATAGTCATAAATAGTTGTGGCGTTTCGGACAACAGCGTAAGCATTAGTTTTCAAAGAATCTGGAATGTTCGTTACATTCAATTCTGTTTTGACTTCTACTCCAAAACTGCTGATACTCCATGTCAGTAAACAAAGTACAATCGATATTTTATGCATGAACTTTTTTTTAGGATTGTTTTTTCTTCAAAACGACCATTTCGGTATTCTTGGTAGCAATCTGCCCGTAAAAGTTACTAATTGCTGTATAGTCTGTACTTGGAAAGATGGTTTGGTTTATTTCAAACTGGTATCTTAATTGAATGATATTGCCGCTCTGTGCTATCTGATACGTGCAACTGCATTGGTTGTTGTTCAGGACAAGACGCATATTTTTAGGTAATTCCTCTACTTGGTAACCGTCAGGTATAGTTAGGGAGCAGATGGTGGTATAGGTAAATGGAAATAAAAATTCAACCGGCAGTTTTCGATTGGCCTGAGTGAATTCATTCTTGGTGAGTTGAGAAAAAACCATGGGGTTGATATACATGAAATTACCACTTTTTTCCACTGTCTTGGTGAAGTATATTTTTTCTTTTACCTTGTTACTACTGGAATCTTTGCCTGTGATGAAAATGCTGTCTACTTCCATCGAACCGGAATTTTGGATTTTTTCGGTATAATCAGCGGAGTCTTTGGCTGAATATAGGTTGGATTTAAAGGAATAAGCTATCTGGTTCGTTAGGGTGTTGGTGGTAAATCCTTTAATAACGCCGTTTTCATTGATATTGGCTTGTGTGTACGTTTTATGGTCGTTTTTGTTGATGTTGGTCAGGTCTACCCATTTATTGCTGTAGGTCGGTTCAAACACGTAGGCTCTATCTACCAGCAAATCAACCGGAAGGACATTGGGACCACCATATACAGCCGATCCGTCCAAATAGATGACGGAGCTGTCGGATAATTCGGCTGCCACGATAAAAGTGTTTAGTTTGTTGAGTGAAGGGAAGGTGTACGGCAATCGTCCGAAATTGCGGCGACTGATAAGTATAGGATGACTTTTAATGCCTGCATCTTTTAGCGCAGCCATTAGGACGATGTTTATCTGGGCATTGTTTCCAGTTCCTTTCTTGACACAATCTTTGGGATTACGACCATAAAAGTCATAGTTTTGATTCCAGCTAATACGCTTTTTGATGAAGTCATAGATGAGATTTACTTTCTCACTTTTGTCTTTCACGTTGCTTACCAGCACTTTAATCTCAGCTTCGAATGGATTTGAGATATTCATGTTTGAAGAGAAATCGGTTTTATCAGTCAGGGTTTTCTCCAGATCGGCCCATGTTTGTGAAATAGGTCTGTAGGAGTCGTAGGGGAATTTGGTCGCACTAAATTCGAACCGTACACCGGAAGTAAAGTCTCTGAGACACCACACGTAGTTTTCATTTTTAAGAGCCGGGATGTCTTTTGCCGTGAATTTTAAATCCCTGCTAACGCAATTCACAATGCTGACACCATTCCTGGAATCCAATGAAAAGGTCTGGTTTTTTTTACTATCTTTTACTTCAACATGTTCAAAGCCTTTTGTATCGAAATTAAAGATGAAATATTCTGGAATGGCTATCTCTAATTTGCTGTTCATAACTGGAATAACTGATTGTATTTCCCAGTCCGGAACGTTGGTGATCATACGCGAAGTATGGTTGTATTTGTATTCAATGACAGTTCCGACTATAACGTTTGGAACAGAGAATTTAAGTTGTTTGGCGAAGTTATTAATATCTTCTTCAAAAATGTATTTCTTATCTAGTTTCGATTTTACAATGGCTCCCTTTTCGTCCAGGTTATAGGCAATCACCTCCAGGTCTGTAATTCTGTCTTTTACACCGTTTGCTTCGTAATGAAAAGGGATAGAAATGGAAGCAAAGGATAAACCATCCTGTTTGAGTATCTTGATTTTTTTACTAAAATTGGTGATTATTCTGAATCCACCATCCGTTGAACTATAGTCATAACTGGCATTACCATCGGTATATAATACAACTGCAACGGCTGAGGAGTCTTTGTCGTAGACTTTCATAGTCAGTTCATCGTTGGTGATTTTGCCATATTTCAGGCTAATGTCCTGTGCATTTGCCACAAAGATGGAACATAGACACAAAATTGGAATGAAAGCGCTTTTTTTCATTTTTTATTGTTTTATGGTATCATAGATACTATGTTAAGAATCTATACCAGCAAATGTATATAAAATAAATAAAGTACTAAATTATATTGTATAAAATAGAACGTACGAAATTTCAATATATAGACAAGTTGGACTTAATAACATGAAAACAATGGTGAAGTAAAAGTTTAGATAGTTAAGTTTAAACAGCTTATTATGAATGTATTCTATTCCTTTGGAATTATGATATTTCGCATTTGCCTTTGTATTTTAGCCTGGCGGCGACGTACATAGGAAGAGGGGTAGGCTGAATTGAAACGTCTTGGATTGGGAAGTGTGGCTGCGATGAGTGCTGCTTGTCTTTTAGTGAGATTTTCAGCCTTAGTATTGAAATGATCGCGGGCCACTGATTCAGCACCATAGATGCCGTCGCCTGTTTCCATTGAATTCAGATAGACTTCCAGAATACGGTCTTTGGTCCAGAAGACTTCTATCAAGAGTGTGAAATAGGATTCCAATCCTTTACGTACCCAGGAAGACTGGGGCCAAAGAAACACATTCTTGGCAGTTTGTTGGCTGATGGTACTGGCACCGCGGGGTTTCTTGCGTCTGTCGTTTTCTTTGACCGCTTTCTGGATCTGTTTCACATCAAAGCCGAAATGATTGTAAAATCGCTGATCTTCTGAAGCGATAACAGCACGTTTCATATTATTCGAAATATGACTGGCTGATACCCAGTGATGATGAAGTTTTGGGGTCTCGCCCTGGGCTATTTTCTCCACAGTTCGGATGAACATCAGGGGTGTGAAAAATACGGGTACAAACCGCAATGCGATGACCACCAAAATGGTTGAAGCAAAAAAGAATATGACCAGCCGTTTGAGAAGGCGTCCGATTTTTTTGTACATGTTGAAGCAAACCTAATTGTTTAAAAGTGCCGAAAGATACGCATTTCACCAGAATTTTCATAAGGACTAACGTGTCGTAGTTGCCTTTAGTCATAAATTAAAAAAAAACTTTATTAGCAGTCATGTTGTTATAATAAATATCTATTTTTGTATACACAATAATAACAAGGACTTATGAAAAAAATATTTTTACCTGCCCTCTTTTTTTTGATTTGCAGCGCGTGGACTTCTTTGAAAGCCCAGGATCAGATTAGCACGATTTTTAAATCGGGCGTAGCTGACTTAAATACAGTGGCTAACGGTTATTTGATTCCCGGAGGCAACGCTTTTGCCGCTGGTATGGGTACCAACTGGTATAATACAGCTGATACGCACAGTGTTTTAGGTTTTGATCTCCGAATTGGAGTAAATTCTACCCAGTCTCCTGCATCTGATCAGTTTTTTAGTTTGACGGGACTCACTAATTTAAAAACCAACAATTCAGGTATCACCACAGCACCTTCCTTTACAGGCAAAGGAAATGGGGTTCAGTTAAACCTGATGCAACCTCGGTTCATGTCTGATGGTACTACAGAAAATCCTTTGTATAAGAATGGAACTGGCGTTATCACGTCGTTTACTTCACCTGAGGGTATTTCTCAGTATGTGCCTTCAGCAAGCCTTCAGCTAACCGTCGGCTTGCCACTTCACAACGATTTGATGATTCGTTTAGTACCAACAGTTAAAACCAATGGTGTTGAAGCTTCCGTTTGGGGTATTGGTGTAAAGAATAATTTTATAAAGCTCATTCCAGGACTCAAACTGCTTCCTTTTGACGCTGCCGTAATGCTTGCCTATAATCAATTGGATCTCAAATATGCTTTCCCGGCATCTGCACAGATTACACCTGAGGATTTGGTGTCACAAGACATGGGTTATATTCCTGATCCAAATTCCAACGATTACACCACACAAGGCATGAAGATGACTGCCAGTGCATTGACTGCAAATGTCATTGTATCCAAAAATCTGCTCTTTTTAACACCTTATGTGGGTTTTGGTATTACTCAAACAAGTTTTGACCTAAAAATGGCAGGAAATTATCCTACGCTTGGTGATCCTGTTAAAGAAGGGAATAATGCGTATAAAATGACGATTAATAACATCACAGATCCAATCAATATAAGCTCTAAGCAAGTGATGCCTGGTGCAACAATTGGTTTGAGGTTCAAGGTGCTTTTTGTACTTACCGCACATGCTCAGTATACATTCCAGAAATATCCGACAGCATCTGTTGGTTTCGCAATCGGGATGAGATAAGTACCTCCTATATTCATGCATAAAAAGCCGTTTCAAGATGATTGAGACGGCTTTTTTTAGGTGTTAATTGGGCGTTTTCCTGATCCGGCAATTTACATTTTTACGATGATTCCAATAGTGGGCAAAATAGTTCCGTTTGAAATGTTGATTTTACGGAGTTGGTATTTGGCATCGTCGTTGGGGTCGGCTATTGGATTTCCGCTTATGTCCAGATTTGTATACATGGGTGCACTTTGAGACTGGAAGTTGTAAATGTTCTGGATGTCCGTATAGACATTGAGTAACCATTTATTGAAATAGAACTCCTTGTCTAAACGAAAGTCCAAAATGTGTGATGGACGAAGTCTCAAACTGTTGAAGTTGTTGTAGTCCAGGTAGGGCTGGTTCTGGATGTTCCATACTTGCTTGATGCTGGAATAGGAATAATTAATTGGCGTAAAGGGCACTCCACCTACAAAGCGTTGCCGAACGGAAATACCCCAGTTCTTTGGCAGTTTGTAATTGGCAGTCAGATTGGATACATACTTGGTATCCCAGGATGAGGGTAAATAAAATCCATTTTCATTGGTAAATTCACTTCGGAAGAGGGTAGAGGTCAATGTCAGGTTTAGATTATTGATTTCCATGATTTTGAAAAGTAATTCAATACCGTACGCCCGGCCTTTTCCTGTTGATACAATCTCTTCATCACCTACCTGGCCGAAATCTGTACCTTTGCTGGCTGTGCTGAGTCCATCCGTTACAGAAAGGGTATAATTTCCGTACTGCTTGTAGAATCCTTCCAGGCTCATCCGCATTTTCTGTGTGGGGCGGTATTCAAAACCCAGGATAGCTTGATTGGAGATTATGTATTTAAGGTTCTCATTTTGGTTGACAAGGATCCCTGTTGCATTGCGATAGCCCAATGTTGTGTAGGAGGGTTGCATAGTATAACGCCCTACGTTTGCATTAATGTCTATTTTATCGGATATAGCATACGAAGCGGATATTCGTGGTGAAAGTTGGTTGAGAGGATTTCTCATGTTTATATTGTAATTATTTCCATTCATACTTACACCAATTGACAGTTTAAAAAGTTCGTCCAGATAACTTTTGGAAGTTTGAATGAAGGCCTGATAACCAAACAAGTTTAAGTTTGTCTTGTAATTTAGTTCGTTGGTTTTGCCATTGGCATAGAACTGCCTAAAGGTTTGGTTGGTGTAATGCGCAGACTTTAGTCCGAATCCAAACAGCAGTTTCACAGGTAAATCCGGATAGCTGCGTTCGAAGCGGAGCTTGTTTTCTGCTTCGTCAGAAAAGTAATTTGAGGTCTTTGGCAGGTTTTCGTCGTTGTTCTGGTATTTAAAATTCGAATTCCGAAGCATATTTCTGCTCAATACCCAAGTGTCAAAATGGTTATCAGAATAATGTTTATACACTGTACCAATAGTGTAGTTCCATTGTTTGTAGATGGGTAGAGAAGCCAATAAATACCGCTGGCTTTCGGTGGGATTCTTGATCCCGGTGTTCAGAACCATATCGTCGATGGCACCTAGGACGATAAATGTCAGTTCATTGTCGGTGTTGAAGCTGATTTTGTTTTTTACTTGAAAATCTGTGTAGGTGGGCAAAAAAGGCAATCCGATCAGACTGAATAATAATTGCAGGTAAGATTGTCTGGCGGAAGCGATAAAAGTGGACTTCTTGCCAATAGGTCCTTCCAGAGTAATGCCGGCGTCTGAAGCTCCAATGGAAATTTTGCTGTGGATGCCGTCTTTGCTACCGTCTCTTTGCCTGATTTCCATAACGGAACTCAGCGCATTGCCTCGATTGGCGGGAAAAGCGCCTGTATAGAAATCTATTTCACGAACAAAATCGGGATTGATGACTCCTACACTTCCACCAGAAGAGCCCTGCGTGGCAAAGTGGTTGATGACGGGAATTTCAACACCATCCAGGTAGAATACATTTTCCGATGGACCTCCGCCTCGAACAATCAGGTCGTTGCGGTTGGGGTTTGTGGCTCCGACGCCCGGTAATACTTGCACGGCCTTGGACACATCCCGGTTGGTTCCAGCACCTTTTTCGATTTCTTGTATACCGATTTTAATCAGAGAAAGTGGGCTTTCAATCTTTTTCAGGCTTATATTTTGTCTTATGGTGACTTCTGCCAGTTCTTTACTCGATTCCAAAATACCCACATCAATGTAGGAGATTTGGTTTCCCTGTACCTGAAATTCCGCCGAGGCAGTGGTTTCATATCCGAGGAAATTCACAACTATTCGTTTGAACCCTGGTTCAATACCGGTGAAAATATAGTTTCCTTCCAAGTCGGAAGTGGAACCAGTCGTTGTACCTTGAATGACAATGGTTGCAAATTCTATCGGATGATTGCTTTTGGCATCGTATATTCTTCCTTTAATGGTGCCCTTTTGCGCCAAAGCTGTGGTCGATAAAAGGATAATCGACAGGAATATGCAGACTTTTTTCATAGATTTATGCTCAAAGTGTAGCAGTAAATTTACAAAAAATAATTAATATTAATGAACATTAAATTGTTTGCGAATTCAGTATTGTAGTAAAAGTTTTTATGCATTTATACCTACTTTTACCAACTATTTTAAATTACCAATTTGAGGATGAAAAGGCTTGCTCCATGCTTGAAACGAATTGGTATGGCGCAAGTTATTAATTTTTTCACTTCTCACCGAGCGCCTCGTCAATTTCGTTAATACTTTGGCCTATTAGAGATATTGGGTCAATTGCGTTGTATTTTATGAAGTTTCCATTTCTGTCAATCAGCATATAATGTGGAATTCCGGTTATTCCATACTCTGTTCTCACGGGGTTACTTATCCAGTTCTCAGCAATTAGGTTTATACCATCGAGTTTTAAATCAGAGAGCGCTTTTTTCCATGGTTTTTCATCCGTATCAATACATATATTTATGAAAACAACCTCTTTTTCGTGATACTTTTCGTGTAATTTGGGAACGTAATTGAGGATATCCTGTCGGCAAGGAGCACAACCTATCCCCCAGAAGTCAATATACACAACTTTGCCTTTATAATCACTCAATGAGACAAGCTTACCATTTGCATCCCTTAAGCTAAAATTAAATGCTGGACTTCCCGGGGATAGTTTCATAAATTTAGAATAAAACTCCGTCAGCTTATCTTTAAATGCTTGAGTTTTACATTTAGGAAGAAAATCTTTATAAACTGTTTGAACATCACTAAATGGATAGCATTCGGATGAAAAGAGGATTGACTTTGTTATATACCATTCTCTTATTGGTAAATACGCTAATTCCGATAAACCCCGATAATAGTCGTTTAAAGCAGGAGCGTAATCCACAATATCATACTTTTTATCAAAATACTTTGAATTATAGCAATCAGGAATTATAGTATCACCTGATTCTGAAATAGATGTTTGCCTTTTGACTCCTTTGTATATTTCAGGTCCAAATCTAACATAATCAAATAAAAAATCGCGATATACGGGAGATTTATAAAACATATTGCGATCAATAAAGCAATACGTCAAAGAATCGGGCAAGAACATCTGTTTAAATGAATCCAATGAATCATTTCCTATGATAGTTACATCGGCCTTTAACCCAAATTGGGGGAGTAAATTGTTACTCAATAAGAGTTTAGTGAAAGAATAATAGATCTGACTGACAAATAATGGTGTTTCATTATTAACCTTTGTTCCTTTACCTAATACTGTTTGCAGTTGTTCGTTGTATTGTTCATTAATCCACTTGTATTTTGTAGGACCATCTGTCATTCTTTCATCCCACAACTTAGAGGAAAGAGCATTAAAATTCTGACTGTGCTTTTTTACTAATTCCACATTTAATTGTAAATCATAGTTTCTGTATTCATTGGGGCTTTTAATTTTGAAAGTTTTTTCGAATTCCTTAGCATCCCAATAAAGTTCAATCGTGTCATTAGCTTGAACATAAATATCAATAGCTGTATTATTAAGATATAAATAGATATCCTGATTCCCATCAACCTCTATTTGCTGATTAAAACGCCCTGCCTTGTCAATTGGAATTTCAATTTTTGAGAACTCAAAATATCCAGTCATTCCCAGTTCCCAGGATTTTTCTTTTGAGTTTTCAATTTTCCCTTTTAGGAGTAAGGTTTGAGTTTTACTCATTTGTTGAGCAGTTGAAAGTTGATTATTTATAAAAATAAAGACTATAAGAATGTAAAATAAATTGTTTTTCATGTGAGCTTCATTTAAATTAGTTGATATATTTTTTCTAATCGATTCAGTTAAGAACAACGGCCACACTCATTCGTATTTCAATGATTCTACTGGATTTCGTGTTGCCGCTTTCCAGCTTTGCCAGCTCACCGTTAGAAGTGCAATTCCCAAAGCCAGCAAACCAGCCAAAGCAAAAATCCACCAGCTAAGTTCCGTTTTATAAGCAAAGTTTTCAAGCCATTTGTTCATGGCGTACCATGCAATGGGGCATGCAATGACAAAGGCAATAGCCACCCATTTTACAAAATCTTTATTTAGCATTAACATTACCTCGAAGATGGTAGCTCCATTTACTTTTCGTATGCCTATTTCTTTGGTGCGTGAAATGGTTTGTTGTATAATTAATCCCAGAAGTCCCATTGCTGTAAGAAAAAAGGCAATGAGCGAAAATAAATTAATGGCTTTCCCCAGTTTCTCTTCGCTTTTGTACATATTGTCGAAAACATCATCATAAAATTTGTAATCAAAAAAATGACCGGGAATCAATTCATTCCAGACTGAATTAATCTGGCTTAGTTGTTCTTTTACATTGCCTTTCGACAGTCTGATGTTTAGGATATACAAACCATGGTTTGTGTTATATAGAACCATTGGTTTTATAGCATGATGTAGCGAGTTGTTAAAAAAATCATTAACGACTCCTACTATTTTCATTCCTACAAAGGTTTGGTTTAAATAGTGTTCTGGCTTTGTCCAATTTTTACTTTTCAGAAAGGTTTCGTTTACATAACAGCTGTTGTTTAAATCGCTATTCACGAATTCATGACCACCTAAAAGTTCTATTTTAAACGTTTTGAGAAAACTGTTATCAACTCCAATTCCCACTATCCAATCTTTTTCTTCTCCATTTACGGAGTCGGGGGAAGAAGAAAAATAAGCGCCAATTAAAGCAGGTGCACCAGAGCTCCAGGTTACACTCTCAACAAAAGGTAATTCAGCCATTTTCTCACTTAGAATAGCTGTTCTTTCATAGTCATTGGGTATTCTTAGTTGAAGTAAGTTTTGTTTCACAAAGCCTAGATTCGTCTCTTTTACAAACGATAATTGTTTTTGAATTGTAAGTGTACTTATTAACAATACGATGGCACATGAAAACTGAATAACGGGTAAAAATCCTTTTATTGGAGGTTTATACGTCTGTACTACCCTGTTGTTAAGTAAACTTGTAATGCCTGTTTTGGATATAACATACAAGGGCAAAAAGCCACCTAAACCAATAATCAAAATTAAGACAAGTAACACTGCCAATATAAATGGCCATTGTGAAACATTTGACAGAATAATTGCTCCGGAAAATAAAGGATTTACATAAGGTGTAAAAACCCATAGCAGAATAAATGCAAGAACCAATGCAATGGCTAGCATTACAGAAGTATTGATGAGATAGTATTGATAAATATTTTTTTTACTGGCTCCATTAAAAATCTGGAGACCAATATTTTTTAGATTCGAAAAATGATAGGAAATGGAGAATTGGATATAGTTTATAATGGAAAGCAAAAGAAGAACTAGTGCGATAGCAATAAAAACAAAGATGGTTGTTTTACTACTTAAACGATTTCGAGATAGTTTGATATCTGGGCGCAGGTAAATGGATTGAATAGGCTGAAAATTGATGGTCGAAACGGTGGAGAGATGTGCCGCCATGTTTTGATTCACCTTTTGAGCCAGAATTTTCGGGTCGGTATTTTGAGCCAGAATCACATAAAGATCATTTAATATAACCGTTTTCCCTTTTACTTCACTACGATAGAACCGGTCACTTTCATTTTTGCTATTTATGATAAAATCTGCAGATAAGCTACTATTTTTTGAGAAATCAGGAATTATCGCACTGACCGTTAGCATTCTGTCCCCAAATTTAACCTGTTTACCCAAAGCGTCTTCCTTACCAAATAATATATTGGCGGTAGAAGCTGTTAGTACTATTGAGTTATTTGTAGGCATGATAGACTGATCCAAGGTCTTTAAGGCATCTATACCAAACATTTCAAAGAAATCGTTATTTGTGCTGATAAATGTTTTCGATTCAAACCAATTTGTTTTAGTTTCCAACGAAAAGTCAAATTCAGTTGATTGATATACCGGGCATGCTTTCTCTACTTCTGGAAATTCGCTGGATAAAACGGCACTTAGGTTATAATCGATTCCAGCATTGTTGTTATTTTCTAAAACACGGTACATTCGTTTATGAGCCGGGTAATGAGTGTCTACTGTAAGTTCGTTGTACACAAAGAGCGCAATGACCATAAAGACGGCCAATCCAACTGAAAAGCCAATGATATTGAGCAATACAAATGTTGTATTTCGTTTAATGTCCCTAATTGATAATTTTATACTGTTCAGTATCATGGTTCTTTTTTTTTGGTTTTATCTAACTTTAATTCAGGTTTTTGTCTTTTATGACAGACAGCCCTCTTTCAAAATCGTACAAGGTGGCAATCTTCAGATTTAGTAGTTCCAATTTGTAATTGATCTGAGCTTGGGCCATTGAAATTTTTTTGTTTGATAACTGGGATTGATACAAATTCAGGTCCATACCGGTCAGGTCACCATTTTTGTATTTTTCCAGACTGATGTCGTAGGCCAGTTCTGCGTTTCGTTGGTTCTGTTTTTCGATATCGATTTGGACCCGGTAATTTTCAATGTTTCGGCAGACTTCTCCGATTTCAACGATGATGCCGGTTCGTTCGGATTCAAGATCGACCTTTCGATTTTTCAGGGCAGCCTGCTCGGCTTTGATGCGAGCTCTGCGTTCGCCCCAGTCAAAGATGGGAATGCTGAAAGAAATGCCAATGCTTGGACTTTTAGTCGGCTTGTCATAGACCTTGCGTAAAACTTCGTTGTTGCCTGTCAGACCGACAGATAGAGCCACGGAGCCGTCAAAATCGTTGTAATCTTTGGTCTGGGTTAGAGTAAACTGTTCATTTTCAATGATAATTTCTCGCTGACGGAGTTCCATACGGGAGTTAAGTCCGTATTCGATCGCTTTGTCAATGGGTATTGTCAGGGAATCTGATATTCCTACTGTTGCCACGACGGAGATTGTTTCATTCAAATCCATCCCGATAAATTGTTTTAAACGAACCTTGGCATTTTCAAGGGCAACTTCTTTATTTTTGACTGTTGATTGAGCAGATGAGAGATTTAAATCTGCCTGATAAAGTTCAATGTTTGCAGCCATTCCGGTTTCAACCTTATCAGCTACAGTATTCCGGCTTAATTGAGTATTCTTGAGCTCTTCTCTGGCAATAACAAGGTCTAATTGTGACATGTAAACGTTGTAAAAGAGGAATGTGGTGTTTTTTTCGAGCGAAAGACGTGCCAGTACATATTCTATCCCGGCATTTTCAACATCCAGTTCCAACTTTTTCAGGTTCATACGTTGTGAATTGTAGGTGAAGAGTGGTTGTTCAAGCGAAAGATACATGTCGTTGACAAACGATTTATCGGAAGTGATGCTGTTGGCATAATTGGAATAAGTATTTTGCCAACCGAAGGTATTGACCAGCGACAGGGTGGTATTGGTGGGCAGAATGGGCTGCTTGATGCTGAATGTGCCTCCTGAACTCCTATATTCGTAATTGTACCAACTTGAATATCTGTCATCGAAATTGCGGGTATTGCTGTATTTAAACGGGTTAAGTCCAAGTGAAAAACTAGCTTTCAAGGATGCCTTTTGGGCAATGAGATATTGACGCGATTGTTCCCGGCTTAATTGAGCTTTTTGCATGGAAGGGCTACTGGTTTCCGCTATGAGAAGAGCCTGTTCCAAGGTATAAGTTTGTTCTGCTCTTGCCATCAGGAAGAGATTACCGGCAATTAGAAAAACCAGGGTGAATTTATACCTTGAGTGCATCTGTTTATCTATTTATAGACTGACTTGTTCCATTGTTTGTTTCTGTTGTTCGGTGATGATCTGGCCATCAAACAAGTTGATAATACGGTGTGCGAATCCGGCATCCCGTTCGTTGTGTGTCACCATGACAATCGTAGTACCTTCTTTATTGAGCTCCAAAAGCAACTTCATTACCTCATGACCGTTTTTAGAATCAAGATTTCCGGTTGGTTCGTCGGCCAGTATCAGTTTCGGATTGGCTACGACGGCTCTGGCAATAGCCACACGTTGTTGTTGACCACCGGACAGTTGTTGAGGAAAATGTTTGCGGCGATGCCCAATATTCATACGTTCCAGTACAGCTTCCACCATTTGTTTGCGTTCGGAGGCCTTAAGCTTCAGGTAAATAAGCGGAAGTTCCACATTCTCATACACAGTCAGCTCGTCAATCAGGTTAAAACTCTGAAAAACAAAGCCGATATTGCCTTTTCTAAGGCCTGTTCGCTGGCTTTCCTTGAATTTTGAAACATTGTTGTCATTGAAATAATAGATGCCTTCACTTGGATTGTCTAACAGTCCGATAATATTCAGCAGGGTGGACTTACCACAGCCTGAAGGCCCCATTATGGCTACAAACTCTCCTTTTTGTACATGCATACTGACTTTATTCAATGCTGTGGTTTCAATCTCCTCGGTTCGGAATATTTTAACCAGATTTTCAGTTTTAATCATTTGAATGGTTTTTGTATGAATAAATTTTTTCGTAATTAGTTGAACAGTATTTTGTCGTTATCACCGAAAATTTCATAACTGGAAGTGATGATCTTTTCACCGGGTTTAAGCCCTTCCAACACTTCATAGTATTGGGGATTTTGCTTTCCAATCCGGATAGTTCGTTTCACTGCAAATTTTTCGTCGGAAGAGAGCACATAGACCCATTGACCTCCTGTACTTTGGAAGAAACCACCCCTGGCTATCTGAACCGCTTCTTCGGTTTCTCCAAGTTGTAAACTGATAGTGTAACTCTGGCCGGCCCGAATATTCTGCGGAAGATTGGACTTGAATTTAAAATCGACGCGGAACTGTCCCTTTTTTACCTGTGGATACACTTTTGAAACCTCCAGGTTGTATTGTTTGCTTTGATTCTCGAAAGTAGCCGTCAATTTGGATTTAACTCTGTCAATGTAGTGTTCATCAATCGTTGCTGTAATTTTAAAGGAGGTCAGCACATTGATTTTTCCAAGGCTTTCGCCTTTGGATACCGATTGTCCAATTTCGGGGATGAAGTCTGCCAGTTGTCCGTCTACAGGAGCCTTTACATTGAGATTATCGAGTTGCTGTCGGATCATTTTCATGTTCAATTCAATCTGGGTACGCTTGTTGGCTCTTAGTTCGGCATCAAGGGCCATTTTCTGTTCTTTGAGCTCCCTATTTTTGACCGCTGTCTCATAACTGTTTTTTAGCGAGAGGTATTCTTCTTCCGAAACGCCTCCTTTTGCAAACAGGCGGGATGTCTTTTCCAGTTTTCGCTGTTTCTCGGAGATGTCGTTGTCAAGAGTAAGAAGTTCCTGTTTGTCAGAAATTTCCTGCTGCTTCACTTCAATGAGTTGATTATTGAGTTCGTTGGTCAAAAAGGCGTAACTGGCAGCTTTGTCGGTAAAACTCATGTTCAGATTCTCGTTCCGAAGGGTGAGTATGACAGCACCTTTTTTAACCATGCTACCTTCTTCGATGAGGATTTTTTCTACACGGCCGCTTTCAAGTGCTTCCAGCGAAACAATCGAAATAGGTTCAACATTGCCGTTAATGCGGATGAAATCCTGAAAAGGGCCCTTGAACACTTGTTCAATAGTTGTTTTATCCTTATCTGTGCGGTATGTGCTGATTGGATTGTGAAAAATGACAAGCAGAATCAATGCAAAAATGAGAATGGATGGTATGGCTATTCTTAAATGTTTTGGTTTGATCAGTCTATTGTCTATTATGGTTTTGTCCATGCTCATAGTCTTACTTTTACTTTATAAGTTCAAAACACGTGCCAAAGATACAAAGTATAGATAATCAAATCATTATATATTTTATGTGTTCTGAAAGTGTCCATTTTATTTACGCTCTATTGTATAAAAAATTGACATCTTTCTTTTTGAAAGAATTAATATGTATTTTTGACCGGATCCTAAAGATACGAGCGATGATTGATGGAAAATTATTAATAGTCGATGACAACCAAAGTGCACTAAGTGCTTTGAAAATGTTCCTGCAGTTTGAATTCCAGACTGTTGTGACTCTGTCCAATCCCGGACAAATACCTTCGTTGTTAAAAAGCGGTGATTTTGATGTGGTCCTTTTGGATATGAATTTTTCTGCAGGAGTGAACACGGGTAATGAAGGTCTGTTCTGGCTGGATGAAATAAAGCGTTATAATGCCGAGATTGAAGTGGTCATGTTTACAGCCTATGGAGATGTGGAACTTGCTGTAAAGGCACTGAAACAAGGAGCATGCGACTTTATTCTGAAGCCATGGGAAAATGAGAAATTGCTGGCTACGCTCAAGTCTGCCCTCAGGCTAAGCAAATCAAAGCAAGAAATTGATGTGTTGAAAAATCGGGAAACGTCTCTTAAACGAGAAATGAACAGTGAATTACCCCTGATGATTGGTTCTTCTCCTGCCATGAAAAAAGTCCTGAGCATGATTGAGAAAGTGGCTGGGACTGATGCCAATGTATTGATAACCGGAGAAAATGGAACTGGTAAGGAATTGGTAGCCAGAGAAATTCATCGTTTATCTGCGCGTTCGTCCGAATTGTTGGTCACTGTGGACATGGGTGCTATTACAGATACATTGTTTGAAAGTGAATTGTTTGGTCATGTTAAAGGTGCATTCACAGATGCCAGACAAGACAGGATTGGGAAGTTTCAGTTAGCCAACAATGGTACCCTTTTCCTCGACGAAATAGGTAATTTACCCTATTCATCGCAGTCTAAATTATTGACCGTTTTGCAGAACCGATATGTTGTACCAGTTGGCTCAAACCAGCAAATTCATTTGAATATTAGATTGTTGAGTGCAACAAATTGCGATATTTCGAACATGGTGGAGCGAAAAGAGTTCAGGGAAGACCTACTTTATCGCTTGAATACGATTCAACTGGAAGTGCCACCACTTAGGGAAAGGGGCGAGGATATCGAATTGCTTGCCACTTATTTTTTAAAGCTTTATGAAAAGAAATATCGGAAACCCTCGTTGAAAATAAATAATCAAGCATTAAGAATGTTGACCAAACAACCTTGGCCAGGTAATGTGAGGGAGCTTCAGCATACCATAGAAAAGGCCGTTATTCTGGCTGATTCCGATCTTTTGAAACCAGAAGATTTCATGTTCAGAAACGGTGTAGCTGATTCCAAAGAAAAGGCGGAGACTCTTGAACAAGCGGAAAAACGGATGATTCAAGCCGCCCTGAATAAATATGGAAATAACCTGACATTTGTTGCCAAACATCTGGGTATTACTCGTCAGACACTTTACAATAAGCTCAAACGCTATGATTGTTAAGCGACAGGATATATTGATTATTCTAAAACTGATGGTGTTTTTTTTAACCACAGCCGGATTGGTGTATGTTTTTGTAGGCGGATTGAACATAGTCTTTGTGTTGCTCCTTGGTATTTTGGTTATAGCTGAGGCTTTTGACTTAGTCCATTTTTACAATGCCCAGAACCGAAAACTGACTTACTTCTTTGAAGCCATCCGTAATGAAGATACCACGTTGTTTTTTCCCGAGAATGTGAGGGATAAATCGCTGAATGCTCTGCATAAAAGTTTGAATGCACTGAATCGTATGATTTCTGATATTAAAATAAAGAATGAGACAAACGAACGATTTTACAGAGAATTGATTGAACATTCTTCTACCGGATTGATGTCTCTTGATAAGGAAGGATATATTGAAATAATGAACAGTACCGCTAAAAAATATCTTGGTGTGGTGCAATTGTCCAATATCAGTCTACTGCAACAAAAGAATAGCCTTTTATACGATGCCATTACAGAATTAAGACCCGGTGAAAAAAAAACGATCAAAACCATGGTTGGCAGGGAGCTGCTCAGTTTATCCATTCAATCTTCAGAGCTGTGTTTTAGTGAGAAATCATTTAAATTGATTTCCTTACAGGATATCGGGCACGAGTTGGAAGAAAATGAAATAGACTCCTGGCAGAAACTAATCCGTGTCATGACTCATGAAATTATGAATTCCATTGCCCCTATAACATCACTGACCAACACTCTATTGAGTTTTTACCATACGGATGGGGTACCAAAAAAACCGGAAGAGCTTTCTCAACCTGTTGTCTCCAATACTATTGAGGGACTTACAGTTATTGAAGGGCGAGGCAAAGGGCTGATTCATTTTGTGGATAATTACCGGAAACTGGCTCACGTACCGCAACCTGTTTTTGCCCCTTTGGATGTGAAATCATGGGTGCATGGCCTTGGTTTACTTTTTCGGCCTGAGTTTCAAAACCGGGACATTGATTTTTCATTTGCAGTGGATAGTTCATTAAGTACTATATTGACCGATGAAAAAATACTCAACCAAGTGATGATCAATTTAATAACAAATTCGATTGAAGCGCTTTCTTCTTACCGGGGAATGGCGGTTGTCAAGAAAATAAAGTTGACTGTTCACGGTACACCAACGGGCAGCGTTCAGATAGAATTGTCGGACAATGGTTGTGGTATAGATTCAACTGTAATGGATAAGATCTTTATTCCATTTTTTACAACAAAGGAAGGTGGTAATGGTATTGGTTTAAGTCTTTCACGTCAATTGATTCGTAAACTGAATGGCAAAATTTCTGTCCACTCCAAAGTAGGGCAGGGTAGTTGTTTTGTAGTAGACATTTGAAAAATATGCGTACTTTTACCAACTATTTTAAAGTACCAATTTGAGAATGAAAGATTTTGCAGCCATAGATTTTGAGACAGCCAATAATAGCCGCAGTAGTGTTTGTAGCGTTGGGATTGTTATAGTCAGAAATGGTCAGATTGTTGAAACCATATACCATTTAATCCGTCCACGTCCCAATTTTTACAGTTATTGGAATACGCAGGTGCACGGTTTGACAGCTCATGACACTGAAGATGCACTTGATTTTCCGGATGTTTGGTCAGAGATAGCCCCCCGGATTGCCGGATTGCCGTTGGTAGCCCACAACAGTCCGTTTGATGAAGGCTGTCTTAAAGCCGTTCACGGACTGTATGGTATGGAATACCCAAATTATGAATTTCACTGTACTTGCCGCGCTTCACGCAAACATCATCCAGAACTGCCAAATCATCAGCTACATACGGTCTCTGCCTATTGTGGATTTGACTTGAAAATGCATCATCATGCTTTAGCTGATGCGGAGGCTTGCGCTGCTATTGCGTTGAAGGTCTTTAATTTGCGGGATCTGCATCAATAAGTTTAAACAGCATCAATAAGTTTAAACTGCTTCATCACTTCTTTATGCAGTGCCATCCAGTCTTCAATATTCTTGATTTGCTTGGCCACTAGAAATTCAGTTTTGTTCTTCTTGAGTGTAAAATGCTGTGTACCTAACTTTTCAAGACCGCCTCTCAGTAGTTTTGCTATCAGGGCCTTTTCCCATTCTTTGTCTGGGCAAAACCAATTCAAAGTTACTTTTCCGTCTACTTCAACCGTTTCAACTACTTTTTTGATGGTGTGGTCAATGGGGTACTCATTTTCGCCATACTTTAGGGTGATCTTCAGGATGGGCATATTATTTGCATCGGTATCGATAGACATCTCCGATTTTTTACTGGAATCTACTTCGTGAACGTCAAGGCCTTCAATGATGACATCGTTGTTTTCCAGACAGTTTCGTATAAAGGTTTTGATGTAGGTATTCTCATAGGATATGGGAATCTCTACTTCTTCTTTCAGGAAAAATGGTTTTAATTTTTTGATGTCTATATCATCAAACAAGAGTAGTTTTTTATCGATGACAAGTGCTGCAGGATCGCTGCAAAGCTGGAAATAGGGTTTTTTATATAAGTCAATTTCTTCATCCTTAAATTTTACACGTAAGGAATAATGGATGCAGGGGTTTTCTTCATCTGCTTTTTTCTGAAATTTAAAGACGACTTTAGCCGGTTCTTTGGAAATTTCTGCCAGATTGGAGTCGTAAAGGTGACGCATCTTTACATTTTCCCGAATATATAAAGGGAGTTCAGATTGTTCTAACAGAACAAGCATCTGATGTTGAATTTCTTGAATAAAGGGACGGATTGATTTTTCAATTACTTCCGGTTTCACTTTCCGGAGAAAGACGGCAACGGTTTTAATTTTTTCTTTGGGATTGATGTAAGTCTCCATCAAAGTGGTGTCTGCCATTTTTTCAGAAAGCAGGATGATTTCTTTGGATAATTCATTCGACAGGGCAAAACCAGTAGATTTACTATCAGCATTTTCCAGAATGGCTAACATTCCGTAATCATTTACCTGAACCAATACTGGCTGAAGTATGTATCCCCAAAGAGGATGTTTGGTAAGAGTGAGAACTATTTTTTCAGTCATGTTTTTTTAAAATCGATGCGTCATATATACGTATAACACCCATTGAAGGGATGCATCTGTCCCTTCAAGAGCGTTTCTAGGGTAAATAAATGTACATTACAATGCAGTATACCAGCTTTAATTAACTGCATTTGATAAAAAAAGCACGCTAATTATTTCGTAGTTGAATACTGGAGACAAAATCCGATAAAAGACAGAATTTGTGGCGCTTTGGTTTTAGCAAAGGTAAGCAAACTTTTTTTCCTAAAAAAACTTCGGTGTGTTATTAAATTGGGAGGTTTTAATAAGCTTTTTTTTTGTATTCGACCAATGTCATTACATCATCAAGACCAGCCATTGTTTTAATAGTTAGTGAAATCGGGAAAAATTTACCGGAAGCATTGGCCTTATTTAACTGATCTTTCAGGGATGGATCAATGGGTAATTCAAAGAGGTCATCCAATTGTTTCTCCACAAAATAGAACCCTATCTTGAAAAAGGATTCCCAAACAGAAAGCCAAAAGATCGTTTTTTTCTTGTACTGGACCTTGCAAAGCCAGCTTTTGCCATCGTTGTAATAACGCCACTCGTGGTGCAATCCGATTTCAGGTTCGCTGATAATTGAAAACAGTTTATCAAGTATAGGAAAGTTTTCCCCCATAGCAAAGTTAAGTTCTTTTCTATCCGGAATTATTTCAGGATCGGTTAATAGGCGCTTTTCCATCGTACTATTTTTAATGGTAAGAATATTGAAAAAACCTGACGTTTTTTATTCAACAACATATTAATGAGGCTAGACGGACTTTTGTTCATAATCAGTCAATTTATTTTATATTTGTTCTCCTGAAAAAACGTTAAATCATGAAATTACAGATCGCTTTACTTCTGACCCTCTTTTTGATAGTGAGCCCTTGCCAAGCGCAGTCATTATTGGGTGATAACACTTATAGACAGATGGTTTTACGTGATTTCAGCGAAAAAAAAGCCGTGTTAAATAATGACAGTGTTTTTGCTGTATTCAAAGAGAAGCTGACTAAAGAGGAGAAAGATGCCTTGATTTTTTTGTATGCCTATATGCCATTGAGTGATTTGGTGGACTATTCGGGAGATTATTACCGCATGAATGTAGACTATGCTTTAAAAGCAAGAAAAGAAATGAGCTGGGGAAAGCAGATTCCTGAGCTTCTATTTCGTCATTTTGTACTACCTGTGCGTGTAAACAACGAAATTTTGGATGTTTCACGGAAGATCTTTTATGATGAACTTCGTGAACGTGTTAAAGGACTTTCGATGTACAATGCCATTTTGGAAGTGAATCATTGGGCTCATGAAAAGGTGATTTACACTCCATCAGATGCACGTACAAGTAGTGCACTTGCATCTGTTAAAACGGCTTTTGGTCGTTGCGGTGAAGAATCGACATTTCTGGTGGCTGCCTTGCGTTCAGTAGGTATACCAGCCCGCCAGGTTTATACACCGCGTTGGGCGCATACGGATGATAACCATGCCTGGGTAGAGGCTTGGGCTGATGGAAAATGGTATTTTTTGGGAGCATGCGAACCGGAGCCCATTCTGAACCTGGCTTGGTTTAATGCACCTGCCAGTAGGGGAATGCTAATGCATACCAAGGTTTTTGGCAGGTACAATGGCCCGGAGGATGTAATGGCTGTGACCAAAAATACGACTGAAATCAATGTCATTGATAATTATGCTCCGTCAGACAAAATGGTGATCCAGGTCGTCGACAAAAACCAGTTACCGGTGTTGGATGCAAAAGTGGAATTCAAGTTGTATAATTATGCAGAATATTATACGGTCGCTTCCAAAAAGACTGACACGAAAGGGCTGACATCACTCAGTGCTGGAAAAGGAAAAATGCTTGTTTGGGCTTCCAAAGGTGATCATTTTGGTTATTCCGAAGTGTTTTTTGGTAAAGATTCCCAAGTAAAAATTGTACTGAATCACAACCCCGGGGATATCGCGATGCTGGAATTCAATATGGTACCACCTGTAGAGGCGGTATCGATTCCTCCAGTATCTGAAATGCAACGAATTGACAATACATGCCGTCTAATCAAGGAAGATTCCATTCGTAATGCCTATACATCCACTTTTATTAGTAAAGAGGACGCTGAAGCTTTTGCCAAAAATACCGGACTGTCTGAAGATGTTCCAGCTTTATTGGTTGCATCACGAGGCAATCATCTGACTTTGACAGACTTTCTTTCTGCTGTGCCTGAAAGTAAAAAGACATGGGCTATTCGATTACTTAAACTCATTTCCGAAAAAGATCTCAGAGATATTACCCGTGAGGTACTCGATGATTCTTTCAGCCAAACAGGAACTTTACCCTCTGAGTATGTGGATATGGTATTGAATCCGAGGGTCGAAGATGAAATGCTGGTACCTTATAAAGCATATCTGGCGTCAAAAGTCAGTGTCGAAGAGGCAGACAACTATCGCAAGCAACCCCGTTTGCTGGTTGATTGGTGTGCCAAAGAAATTAAGCTAAATCAGGAGCACAATGCACAACGCATTATTATGTCACCTGTCGGTGTGTGGAATGCACGCATCACCGACAAGCGCTCGCGTGATGTTTTCTTTGTGTCAATGGCTCGTAGTCTGGGGATACCTGCCTGGAAAGACGGTATTACCGGTAAAATTAAATATGTAGATTTAAGCACCAATAAAGCTGGAAATATCATGGAGGTCGATTTTGAAACCACACAACCAGTGCAATCACAGGAAGGTATATTGAGATTGAACTATCGGAAACTCTCCTGGTTAGACAATCCGAAATACTCCATTCATTTTACCCTTTCAAAATTTGATAAAGGCACTTTTCATTTGCTCAATTACGATGGTGACTGGGAAAACACTTTTCAAAAAGGTGTTTCTGTGGAAACCGGCTATTACATGTTGACTACTGGGACAAGGTTGGCCAATGGTGGTGTACTTTCAAAAGTGACCTTTTTTAATGTAGAAGCCAGAGATACAACCGATGTTGAGCTTGTAATGCGGGAGGAGTCCGGTGAAATCCAGGTGATTGGAAGTTTTAATTCAGAAAATAAATACCTGACTTTGGCCGATAAAACAGAACAGAGTCTTTTGAAAACGTGTGGACGCGGCTATTATGTCGTGGCTATTTTGGGAACGAGTCAGGAACCGACCAATCATGCCTTGCGCGATATTGCTGCATTAGGAAAGGATTTTGAAAAATGGGGCAGACAAATGGTTTTCCTGTTTCCAGATGAGCAACAAGCAAAACGTTTTAACCTGTCGGAATTTCCGGGTTTGCCTTCTACCATCCATTTGGGAATAGATCAAGACCAGGTGGTTCAAAATGAAATACTCGTTAATATGAAGCTTTCTGAAGCCAAGGGACTTCCATTGTTTGTCATTACCGATACCTTCAACCGGGTGGTCTTCGTGTCACAAGGTTATACCATTGGTTTGGGCGAACAGATGATGAAAATTATCCGCGGGTTGTAACTTCAATAATTTCCCTGACTCTTTTTGAGGTGGTGAAGGGTTGTTCGTACTCATTGATGCAGACAGTCCCACCCATGGAGACATCTGGATTTCGAAAGGTCATTTGACTACTTTCATTTTCTCGTGCTGAAAAATGAAACTCGTTGATTCCCGTTTCTGCAGCAATCCGATTAATATTCAGGTCGTTGACGCCTGAACCAGCAAGTAGAATGATTCTATCCCCAGCTTGTTTGTTTAGCTCTTTCAACAAGGGTATGCCTGCTTCGGCTATGGGTTTTTGGCCTGAAGTCAGTATCCGGTGACAGCCCAATCCAATGATTTGTTCCAGTGCTTCCTGTGGATTTCGGCACATATCGAATGCGCGGTGAAAGGTCACTGAAAGGCCGTTTGATGCATCCATCAGCTCTTTCATTTGTTGCAGGTTCACTTCTCCGTTTTTGTTCAGACATCCGAAGACTACTCCATCTACCTGTAGTTTTTGACAGATTTCGATATCTTTCAGCATGGCTCTCATTTCCAATGGAGTATAGAGAAAATCACAACTTCGAGGACGGATAATGACGTGTAGTTTGATCTGTAGTAAATCCCGTGACAGCGCTATTTCACCATAAGATGGTGTCGTGCCTCCTTCTGGAATGGCGGCACATAATTCTACGCGATGGGCTCCGCCTTCCTGAGCGGCCAGGCAGCTTTTTACAGAGTTTGCACAGACTTCGAAATGATACATGGGATAGTAACTTTTTTAAATAGACGAATTTAATTCACTTTTGGTTCTGACATAGAAGGTGCTGCAGCATCCGGGGCACTTCCCCAATTCTTGTTTGGACGCGGTCCCATCTGGAAAACCAGTTTCCCACCTTTTACCATATCTGCATTGTTGATCCAGGGTTTATTGAGTGATGTTCCATTTAAGATGGCCGATTGGATGTATTTATTTTGTGCAGAAACATCTTTGGCTTCAATGATGAAATAGGTGTCATTGGCAATTTGGACGGTTGTTTTTTCAAAAATTGGGCTGCCAATGTCAAAAATGGGTCGTCCCGGGCATTGAGGATATAACCCTATGGCGTTGAATACAAACCAACTCGACATGGCGCCTCCATCTTCATCGCCACTCAAACCGAGAGGTGTGGTGTCAAACCATAAATCCATCATCTGTCTGACTTTTCTTTGTGTCATCCAGGGTTGTCCAGCATAGTTGTATAGGTATGGGATATGAAAAGAGGGTTCATTTCCCTGACAATACATGCCCATCAGACCTGTCATGTCGGGAAACTGACCAAGAAATGCCAGTTTATCCATCTTGCGTCCGGTCTGGAAGAGTTCATTCAGTTTGGCTATAAATTTGTCTCTTCCGCCCATTAGGTTGATCAGTCCTTGTACATCGTGCTGAACATGCCAGGTGTATATCCAGGAATTTGTTTCTGCAAAATAACCTTCACCGGCAAAACCTCCTGAATAGGCTGGGTCGAAAGGTTCAACCCATTGACCGTCGGCAGATTTTGGAGCCATTAATCCTATGGCAGGGTTAAAGAGATTCTGATAGTTGTGTGCCCTTTTAATAAAAAGCTGGTAGTCTTCTTTTTTACCCAATTCTTTTGCCATCTGGGCAAGGCACCAGTCATCGTAGCAATGTTCGAGGGTCACCGATACGGATTGTCTTCTATGCCAGGAATCTACTTCTTTGACCCATTCTGGTACGCCTATTTCCGGCAACCATTTTACCTGATAGGGCAAATTGTTGAGTGGATCATTATCTTTGGATTGACCGGAAGCATTTACCTCTTTTTTGGCAGGCAGTGCCGGGTAAAATCCCTTATCGAAATAACATTGTTCCAGTTCGGTCACATAACCTGCATCTTTCCATGGAATCATAGTGGCTTCCATCGCGTTTTTCTTCATGCCCTCGTAGGCTTTTTTAACATCAAAATCACGCAAACCTTTCATATAGGCATCCACAATGACAGCCGTGGAATGATTTCCTATCATGGCACCGGAACTTGGTAACCATCCTGTTTCTTCGTATTTTTTCACAAAGCCCCTGATTGCTTTTAAGGTTTCTTCCGGCTTGATTATGGATTGAAGAGGGTATGCGCAACGGTAAGTATCCCATACATTGCCCATTCTAAGAGAGCGGGTACGATACAGTGCGCTGTAAAAGGTGGCTCGTTGTTTTTCAGTACCACCTTTGATCTGAATCAGGTTCAACTCTTTGTTCCATTCTTCTTTCGTCTTGCTTTTAACCTGATCAAAAGTCATGGAATTCACTTCTTCGGCAATAAAACGGCGAGCTTCATCGATGCTGTTTTGGGAAAAGCCTATCTTCATCTCCAAAACCGTATTTTGGCTTGCCGGATAGCTGGCATATAAGCCAATTTCTCGGCCTGTCTTTGATTTTGATTCAGGAGAAAGGACTTCATTCTCCCAGGTACCACATGCGCCCAAAGGTTTGTTCAGTTCGGCGTAGAAGTAATTTTTGCTTTCGTTGTTTGACCGTTTTTCGGAAGTGGAAAACCCTTCCAGGATATTGTTATCTTTTAGTTCAACGGAGGCATTTCCTGACAGCTTCAGGTACAATTGAGCTGTTTCATTTTTAGGAAAAGTAAAACGAAATAGTATGGTGTTTTTTGTAATAGTAAATTCAGTATTGATATTCGGGTCTTCCAGTAGTGCTTGGTAATAGTAGGGGGTAGCCGTTTCCAGATCATGGTCGAATGAAGAAGCGTTTTCTTTGGCTCCGATTTTCACGTTGCCGACATTAACCATCAGATTGCCGATGTTTAATGGGAACCCATATATCTTATCAGCCAGGTACAGGTCTTCCATCTCGGGGGTGAAGGAGGGGAATAATCCCACAGAACCATCTGGTGCTTTGATGACCGGTGTGGTACCTTTGGTTTTTGGGTTGATGGTACCCATGTATAGGTTGACGTAATCAACAGGAGTTTTTGTCTCTTCTGAATGAACACCTTGAACTGTCAGACACAAGAGTGTAGCAAGTGAGAATAATTTTACTTTTTTATTCATGGCAGGATATTTTTAGATTTGGTCTCTTTATCTGCTATTTTGCGAATATACGGAATATTGGAAATAAAAAATTGTTTTGCAAGATTTTTATCCAGAAGACCTTTTTTACTGGCCTGAACAGTTTTTAGTTATTTCTTAAGTCGGAAATAAACTGTTTTTTCACACTAATGGCACTTCCTATAAAAATCCAGACGAATCCATTGAGGGCAAGGATCAAGATAATCGATGATAACAGACCAATGGGAATTTCCCCATTTGCAGCCAAAAAGCCCGGTAAACCAGCTATCAAAGAAGCCAACAATCCAATGACAATTCCGGCAAACATCACAATCATAAACTCAATCAGTATGATTCGGCGAATGGTTTTCAGGCTAATGCCATAGGCTTGCATCATGGCGTATTGTTTTTTGCGGGAACTGATACTTCGGATCAATATAATGGCTATGCCCAAAGTGCCTAAAATCAGGGCAATACCTCCCAGTGCAACAAAGATATCCAGGTAGGTATTCGTAATTGAATTAAAGGTAGCCAATCGTTCGTCAGCATATTCAATGTCTACACCGTAATTTCGCAGGGCTCCTTCCAGATTTTCTTTCAGGCCTTCGCTTTGTTTTGCATTGACATCTGCCAAAATGATTTTACTCCCACTGTTTGAAGGAAAATTTTGCCTGAAGTTTTCCTCCGATACTATTAAGTTGCCTTGAAACACCGAATTGGCAAGCCCTCCAACAAGTACAAGATAAATAGAGTCCCCCTGTTCATTGACGTATTTAATGCTGTCACCCAGCGCTTTTCCGAGTCCCCAGGTTATTACTGTCTGGTCTGCAAAGGCTGGAATACAGTTTTTAGCCATTTTTTGATGGAGTAAATTCCATGGACTTTTTTCAGTATTTTTTAGTGTCTTAACAAAGGAAAAGGCCTTTCGTTCAATGAATTTCTCCGGATTTACACCCAAAATGCTAGGACGTAATACCTTGTTCAGGTTGAGGCAACTGGCATCATCGCTTTCATATTGCATCATTTGCACAAAGGATAAATCCTTGTAATCATCGTTGACAGCCATTTTGGTTTGGCCATCCATGGTTGACAAATTTGCGTTGACACCCATATTGGTCGTAATAAAAAAGCGGTATCCACCTGTGCCTGAGCTGTTCGTGTTGGCATTCAGAGCTGTATCGATGCGGTTGGCTCCGGTAGATAGCACGATAAAAATGCCAATAGACAAAATGGCAGAAATAGTGACATTACGTTTAAAGTCAAAACGGAGATTCCTGAATGCCAAAGTAGTATTGGTAATGGTAGTTGTCTGTGATGAACTGCTTTTTAAAAGAATAAAAGCAAACCAGGATGACAAGGAAATCAATAGTAAAAATCCAGCCATTAAAAACAAGGCACTGTTTTGATACAGATCCTTTTGCAAACCGTAGAAAACGATTGCTATGAAAAAAGTAGCAGTTGATAGCGTTATCCACAAGCTGATTTTTCGATATTTTAGGATCTGTGTAGCTAGATTGTTGGTTACCCTTTTATTCAGTTCGCCAATTTGTTTTTTGAAATGAGCCTTCAATACTTGACCAATAACTAGGGCTGCTATGCAGACATTGCTCAATAATCCAATGAGCAATGTTACTGGGTTGATATACAGTTGGATGGAAGAGGTTCGAATGATGTCATTCCAAATGGTATTGAGAAAATGCAACACCAGTTGGCTCACTAAAATGCCTGCAAATATACCTGCCAGACTGCCAAAGAACGCATTCAGCAATCCCTCAAAATAGAATATCTGATAGATTTTTTTACGCGGTAAACCCAGTGAAAGATACACACCTTGTTCTTGCTGACGTTGCATCATCAGCATGGAAAACAACAAACCACTTAAAAGAAAAGCCGCAATAATTAGAAAGAAACTTAGACCGAGAAAAAGTCCTGAAAAATCCTCCGCATTGGAAACAGACCAACTCGAATCTTTTTTGATATCCATCACATTCATCCCTACATCTGAGGGCTGTAAACCGTCTAAAAGCGCTTCCTTAATTTTTGTCGTATCTGTTTTACTATCAAAACGTATCGATGTGGCAATGCCTAGATTCTTTGCCCACATTTGTGTTGCTGTTTGGTAGGAAATAAATGCTTTTGGAGTGCCTCTGTGATTTTTCCACCAGGTTTCATCCTTGTCTCGTATTTTCGAGTAATCAATCGGAATCCCAGCTTCCCAGTCGCTGCATCGATCCACATTGGCCAAGCCCTCAAAGCCCGGCATCAACAGACTATCAGCGGCAAAACCTTTACTGTCAACAATTTTTTTAACAATGAAACTTTTACTTTGTTCTTTCAGTTTGCGAAAGGATTCCAGGGTAAAGTATTGCAAACGGATGCTATCGTTCAGTTTTACACCTAAATCTTCGGCCAACCAGGAGTTTATAATGATCTCATCTTTTTTAGGTTGATAATCGTCGTACGTGGATAGGGCTGAAACAAAGGAGTAGGGAGTCACACTTTTTTTGGAATGGATGTAATTTATCAGATAGGTAAATACTGGTTCCGGATGTAATTTTTCCTTTTGTAGAAGGCTAAGAATCTGATTGTCAATAAAAACCCTTTCTGAACTTAATTCTATTTTGTTTTGAGACTTTATTGTTCTGAATTTCAGGTTGAAGGCTTCAATCGACCAGCATTTTTTGATTGCGTCATTGATTTCAGTCACTGTTTTGGTATTCTCAGAAATAAGCATCAGATTGGCAAAATCTGCTTTAAAGTGGAGTGTTGATAGCCTGTTCAAGGAAAGAAAAACGGAATAGGGGGTAATTTGATTTGTTTTGATGTTGAAATTTCCAAAAGATTCCTCACCGGCTATTGCTTTAACCTTCATTCTGAGGGCGGTACTGTTGTTTTCGTCGGGTACAAAAGGTGCATTTTCGGTAATAAATCCCACTTTTTCCATTCGAAGAACCAATTCATCGCCAATGTTCAGTTTGAGTTTAACGGCTAGTTTCTGATTGATAATCACTTCATCTTGATTCAGTTCAGGCATGGTGCAGTTTCCCATTTTCCAGAAGGAGCTTTCCACTCCACAAACCTGAATATTGGGAACGGTAACCATGGATTGATCCGAGGAGGCCATTCCGCGTTCTACTAAAACAGGTGCAATAGTTGTCTGTAGTTCCTTTTCGAGCGTTTTCGAGAAGGTCGCAGGGAAAAACCGTTCCTGAGTCAAAATGATTTGTTGGGTCTGGCCAAGTCTTTTTGATACAAGGGCATTTAAACTATACTTTACTGAGTCGCCGATAATGAGTGCGGAAGTCAGAATAGCTGTACTCAGGATCATTCCTGCAAAAAGCAGCAAATGTTCCTTCCTGAAGTATTTTAAATTTTGAAGTAATAGTCTAAATTGATTCATATTTTTTGCTTACAAGTACTAATCGGCGATGAGTTTGTGATTGTGAATGTGCCAGGTTTTATCCATTTTTTTAGCCAACGAAAGGGAATGCGTCACAACGATCAGCGTTGTGTTGAATTCTTTATTCAGGTGAATCAGCTCAGTAGAAAGAATGGCTGCACTTTCTTCATCCAGCGAACCAGTGGGCTCATCTGCCAGAATCAGTTCCGGTTGGTTGATCAATGCTCTCACAAAAGCGGTACGTTGACATTCTCCACCGGAAAGTTGTCCCGGAAGCTTGTTCCGATGTTCCATCATTCCAATTTTTTCCAGTAAATAGTCCGCTCTTTTTTTGGCTTCCAACTTATCTGCTTTATGGGTGTAGGTCAGTGTCGGTATCAGAACATTTTCAAGAACAGTGCATTGTGGCAATAAATAGTGCATCTGAAAAATAAAACCGATATGCTTGTTTCTGAACAGACTTCGTTCTTTTTCAGACATCAAACCAATAGTCTGATTGTTAAAAAGGACAGTGCCCGAATCGGCCTGATCAAGTGTTCCGGCAATGTTCAAAAAAGTGGTTTTTCCCGATCCGGAAGGGCCCAAAATAGCTATAGTATCGCCTTTTTCAATTTCAAAATTGACAGAGTCCAGGATAATCTGATTCTCGAATGACTTGGATATATTTTCAAATCGAAGCATGGTCTTTGTTTTAGCGATGATCATTTTATTGAAAAACAATGTTTGTAAACTTCCAGTATTTTATTGGCCTGCTCAGCGGTGTTAAATACCGATTGGATGGAGTGATGGCAATTCTGTTTAAGTTCCTGATACAACTCTTTATCTGATAATACTTGTTTGAGGGCCTTTGTCAGGTTTTTTGCGTCATCCGGTTCATACAGTAAACCGGCTTTGCTTTTATTTATTACTTCTGGATAGCCCCCAATATTGGGTATAACAGATGGAACCTCTGCAGCAAAAGCTTCGAGAATCTGAATGCCAAATGCTTCCTTTCTTCTGGATGGAACGCAAAACAAACTGATGGAATCCAGAAATTGTTTTTTTCCGGAAGCGGTGAGATCGTCGAAAAACTCGACATCCTTTTCCAACTGAAATAGTTTTGATTTCCGTTTGATGTTTCGGACTATTTTTTTGTAATCATCGGTATAACCGCCTGTATATTTGAGCTTCAGACCTGAAAATTGCGCTTCTTTTTTCAACTCTGCGAAAGCGTCAAAAAGCAAGTCGGCTCCGAAAATACTATTGATTTTGGACATGTAACCAATGGTATGAAAGCTCGCATCGTGCGTATTCTTACGTATTGAATCTAGACCAATACAGTTTGGGATCACGTGTATTTTTTCAGCAGGCACCTGTATTTTAGCAACGATCAACTGTGCATAATAATCACTAACTGCTATAAATGCATCTATAAATCGGGCATTTGATTCTATTAATTTCCAGGTGTTTGACCCATAAGGTTCTCTCATGGCATCCACCCATTCGTCTTCGTCCTGAAGGGTACAAACGACCACGCAATTCAGTTCTTTCTTTAATTTTTCTGCCATGCCGGAAAGAAGTGCGTTTGAAATATGAACAACATCGGGCTTTTCATGCTCTTTCAACCAGTTTATCAGCGTATCCAGGTCCTCCGACTGCTTGCCATTCGTGCCCTGAAGCATGGAGATGGTCATACTTTCATTGCCTTCCGCACTGGTCGATCCGGAAAGTTTGCCGACAAAACGCAACACTTTTTCTGAATCAAAGAACTTTTTAAGCCAGTTGGGAATTCTTTTTAAAAGCGGACTAATCTGCTTCAGATAAATATTCACCGCACCATAAAAAATGGGAGCGTCCGTTTCGCATTGGTCCAGATTCAATGGAAGATACATGGGAATCATAAGTATTTCATGTCCTGTATCTTTCAATGATTTTATCAGGACCTTATCTCTGGTGCAGTTGCCACAATAGAATGAACCGCCCGATCCTGGCAGTAGGTATGCTATTTTCATATTTTTTTATTTTGAACCTTTAAAGGCATAAATCTTCCCATCTTTTCCTGCAACAACCATAAAATCATTGATGATAGCGGGACTACTTTTCATGGCAATCCCAAGTTCATAACTGTATATTTTTTTTCCGGTGGCGATGGATAGAAAATGTATGATTCCATCGTTGGAGCAAATGACCACTTTGTTTTTCAACAGGACAGGGGAACTTTCAATCTTACCATAGGCTTGATGAGTCCACAGAATTTTTCCAGTTTTCTTGTTAAAGCAATATACTTTTTTATCGTGCGAACCAATAATGACTTTGTCCATGTTGACTGCCGGGGTGCTTAAAAACGGCGTTCCTTTGGGATTGGTGAATTTCCATTTGACTTTATTGCTGACGATATCGATGCAAGTAAAACCACCATCGTAATCGCCCACAAAAGCCAGATTTTCAGACATGGCTGCCGATTCGGCTATATACGTACCGATTTCAATTTTGGCCTTCTTTTTGCCGGTTTTAGCGTCTATGATGTGTAAATAAGAATCACAACCACCAATGACAATCTTCTTATTATCAGTTGCTGCTGCACCATTCAAATAATTGTCGGTTTCGCATTTCCAGTTAAGTTTTCCTGTTGTCAGATTGAGACTATACAAGTTAAAATCATAGCTTGGTACCAGAATTTGTATGTTGGTACCATCGGAAAGCCAGTTGGCCGAACCTAAAACTTGTCCCCCGGTTTTGTATTTCCATTTTACCTTACCGGTTTTGTAATCCAGTGCATAAACAGTGCCACTCATGCTGCCAACAACGACCGTTTTTTTTATCATGATGGGCGATGCTTCGATGGATGCCTCTGTTTTAAATTTCCATTTTAAGAGTCCTGATTTATCCAAAGCATAAAGATAACCATCCGTTGACCCGATGTAAATCATATTCTCGCAAATGATGGGCGATGATTTGATTTCGTCGTTGGTTTTATAGGTCCAGGCTAGTTTAATGGGGGTATTTAAAGTGCTGTTTGATACACCGTTCAATATGTTGTTTCCCCTGTAATTAGGCCAGCTTATACCTGTTTGAGCATAGTTAAACAGCGTAATAAACACTAAAAACAAAAATAAAACTATTTTCTTCATTTTAGTTTTTTTTCAGGGAGATGGCGCCAGTTGGACAATTTTTGGCACAGCTTATCACTGTTTCATTGGTCAGTTCACGTATGTTTTTTTCGATGGGTATAGCCAGTTGGACATCAAATCCGCGACCAACGTATGCAAATCCGGTTTTATCACCTTCCGCTTGCGCTGTTTGAATGCAAATGCCACACTTTATACACTTTAACGTTTCAAAAACAATCAAATCGTGATCGGTATTTTTGACCGTTTTCGGATGTGTGGCTAAGGTATAAACGCGTTGACTAGCCTTATAATCCGAAGACAGAGCCCTTAAAATACAAGCCTCTTTTTTGCGACAATCGCAATGCAGGCAGCGCCCGGCTTCTTTGATGGCGTCCTCTTTTGAGAATCCCTGAAGATGTTCCTTTACTTTTTCACGTGGTGAATGATTTTTTGCTTCTTTTAGAAATTCATCCTGATCTTCAACTGTGATCCGTCTATAAACGGAATTAAATTGATGCGCCGGCATGGAAATACGGTTTTTTTCGATGTATTCCGTGATCCACTGACTGGATTTTCGACCCAAAGCCGCTGCCCTGACTGCCAGATTACTTTTGGAAGGCACCTGAGTTGGAGCGAAAATAATACAATTGTTGACCTTATAAATCGTCAGTTCCTTCAGGTCTGAATCAGTTGTTTGTTCAAAGTCTTCCGTATGGATGGTATTGGCAGCTCCCGTTGTTAATAGAATATACGGATAGTTGTGAGATAGATCGTTTATTATTTCGGTAGAACGTATCGTCTGATTCTGATAAAAAGCCACATCCAACGATTTGATGGCTTCAATTTCCTGATCCAATACTTTTCGTGGAAGTTGATCTTCTGTTACCGAAGTCCGAATCATGCCCCCGGGTAACTCATTGCTATCGTAAATATGGCAGTTAAAGCCCTTTTGAGCCAGGTAAAAGGCAGCCGACAAACCAGCTGCACCTGCACCTATAATGGCTATTTTGGCAGCGTTGTTTGGTTTGGGATGTGGTAAAGTAACTTTGGTTATTTCATTTTCTGAAACAAATCGTTTGAGTAAACAAATAGAAACAGGTTCGTCAATATCTTTCCTACGGCATGCTTTTTCGCAGGGAGCCGGACAGATATAACCCAATATAGCCGGAATGGCGATGGTTTCCTTGACTACTTTTAGAGCCTCGTCTATTCGATTTTCTGAGATCAATCGGTTCATCAGAGGTATATTCATTTCGGCTGGACATACCCGTTGACAAGGAGCTTCGCAATCACCATTGTGCTCGCTTAAAAGTAGATCCAAGGCGCTTTTCCGCATATCCAAAACTTCCTCGTTATCGGTACTAATATCCATTCCTTCCTCAACCAGGGCAGAGCAAGAAGTCACAATTTTACCGTTTCGCAAATCTTGAACCACACACACCATACAAGAGGTGGAAGGTTTAAAATCTTTGATCCAGCACATGGTTGGTATAGGTATTCCGGCACGTTTAGCTGCGGATAAAATAGTATCCTCCGGGCTTGCGGTAATAGCAATGTTGTTGATCTTTATTTCTGGCATTTATAGGTAAATAAGGACGTTTAGGAGATGATTTTAACAGAATCGATGGGGCAAACCATTCGACAAACATCGCATTTAATACACTTTTCACCATCAATGTGATGGAGTTCGTGGGGACGGTTTTCAATAGCATCCACTGGACAATTCTGAGCACATTTGGTACACCCGATGCAGCTGTCATCTATGCTGTATTTAATAAGTGCCGAGCATTTTTTGGCTGGACAATGACCGTTTATATGGGCAAGATATTCCTCACGAAAATAGCGTAAGGAGGTAAGCACTGGGTTGGGAGCGGTTTTGCCCAATCCACAAAGACTGCCTTTGATGATTTTATGGGCTAAATCTTCCAGCAAATCCAGATCTTCCATTTTGCCTTGACCGTTGCAGATTCGTTCAAGTATTGTCAACATGTGCTTAGTACCAGTGCGGCAGAAGACACATTTTCCACAGGATTGATTTTGCGTAAAGCTTAGAAAGTATCGTGCAATATCGACGGCGCAATCTGTTTCATCCAAAACGACTAGTCCACCGGATCCCATCATGGCACCAATGCCGATGAGATGATTAAAATCGACGGGAGTATCCCCTAGGGAAGCTGGTATGCAACCTCCGGATGGCCCTCCGATTTGTACGGCCTTAAATTTTTTGTTATTCTGAATACCACCACCGATATCGTTCACAATCTCATTGATGGTGATACCCATGGGCACTTCAATCAGCCCACCTCGTGCTACTTTTCCGGCCAGGGCAAAGACTTTGGTACCACAACTTTCTTTTGTGCCGATTGCATTGAATTTTTCAGCACCGTTCCGAATAATCCAGGCTATACTGGCCAGCGTTTCGGCATTATTTACCAAAGTAGGATAATCAAAAAGGCCCTGTTTGGCAGGGTAGGGTGGTCTGATTCTAGGCATCCCGCGTTCACCTTCCATGGATGCGATGAGGGCTGTTTCTTCTCCGCAAACAAAGGCACCAGCTCCTTGAAAAACCTCCATTTCAAGTGAAAAAGTACTGTTTAGCAAATTCTGACCCAGATAATGGTGACTTATGCATTCTTTGATGGCATCCTGTATTCGTTTAACAGCCAGCGGATATTCGGCGCGAATGTATAAAAAGGCTTTTGTTGCACCGGTAGCGTAAGCCGCTATGATTAAGCCTTCTATGATTCTATAAGGGAACGATTCAAGCAGCATCCGGTCCATAAATGCACCCGGATCACCTTCGTCACCATTACAGATGACATACTTTTCGGTCCGTTTCTCTTTTTGTACAAAGTTCCATTTAATCCATGTTGGAAATCCTGCTCCACCACGGCCTCTGATTCCGCTTATTTTTATCTGATCCACCACTTGTTCGGGGGTCAAGTCATTCAGGCAATGATGCAGGGCTTCAAATCCACCGTTTGCTTTATATTCCTGAATATCCACTGGATTTATTGTCCCTTTTAATTCTGTAGCAATGTGTTTCTGCTTGTTCAAAAAGTTGTCAACCTGCTTTTCGCGTACATCCAGATGTCGGTTTGAAACAGCCGAAATTTCCGGATTGTAATACATCGTGTCAACGAAATGATTAAACGAGCTTTTAATCCGATGTCTGAAACTAACCGGTTTAAAGTGCTTCAAAAGGATGGCTTTGACATCTTCCGGTTTGACTTTGGAATACAAGACCGATTCTTTGTTTTCTTCAATTATTTCGAGAAGGGGTACCTGATGGCACATGCCTACGCAGCCCACTTGCTTCACGTTTATTGCCAGGTTGTTTTTAGTGAGCGTGTGTTGAACTTCTTCCTGTATTTCAGAACTTCCGCTTGCTACACAACAGGAGCCTAAACCAAGTCGGATTTCACCTTTTGTCAGATCTGTCCGTATAAAATTAGAATCTTTTGGTTCGTCCTGATTGTTTTTTCCTAAAAAATCTTCCAGTACTTGCGCTATTTCATTCTGACTGACTTTACCATAGGTCACTTTGTCAATTTGCACAACCGGAGCCAGCGTACAGCAACCCAGGCAAGCCACTTGTTCCAGTGTGAAAAGTCCATCAGAATCTGTATCCTTGCTTCCTTCCAGTTTTAGATTGCGTTTAAAGGCATCAAAAACCTGCATGGCTCCTTTCACATGGCATGCGGTACCCACACAGACCTTAATGGTATGTTTTCCGGCAGGTGAATGCCTGAACTGTGAATAAAAAGTAGAAACACCGGTTATTTGAGACTGCGTGATTTCTGTCAGTTCGCATACTTTTTCCAATGCCTCTTGAGGCAGAAAGTTGAATTCAGACTGTATAGCCTGAAGGATCGGAATCAAATTGTTTTTGTTGGTTCCAGTTTCAGAAAGAATATTTTCTACAATATGTTGGATGTCTTTGACCATTTATTTAACTATTTTCTGCCGATGCAATACAAATTCTTGTGTCCTCGTATATAGACCATTCCATCCGAAAAAGCCGGTGTACAATCCGACTTTTCTCCTAAAGAAGATTGTCCGATCAGCTTGTATTCGCCGCTTGCCTGAACTATGACTGTTACGCCGGTTCTATCAACGCTATAAAGTTTACCATCAACTATGACCGGTGAACCGTAAAACCCATTGTCAAACTCGTTGTGCCAGATTACTGCACCGTCCTTCTGATTGACGCAAACCATATCTCCATAAGAAGTAGTAAAGAAAACGAAATCTTTGTAAGCTACCGGACTTGATACATCCGGAAGGTATTCGTATTTTTCCCACACCACTTTTCCATCCTTTAGACCCAGCATTTTGGCATACTCTTGAGCGACAAATACCATTCCGTTTCCATAAGCAGGTGATGGCCCAATTTCTCCGGTTAAACAATTGGTCTTCCATTTTTCTTTACCCGTTTCAGCGTTGTAGCAAGCCACATTGGGAGAATTATTGACTATGATATCTGCACTTTTTCCTTTTGGAACCAGGATAGGTGACGACCAGGAAATCTGACCTTCTCTCTTCGTGCTCCATATTTCGGTACCGGTATGGGTTGAAAGTGCCATGAGTTTACAAGACTTGTTGTTGTCGTATTGCACTATTAATTTGTCTTTGTAAAATTGCAGCGACGATGCATACCCATAATGATTGTTGGGTACACCTAGATTTTTTGCCCATACTTGGTTCCCCTCGTAATCAAAACAAATCAGATCACCGGTAGCAAAAATGGCATAAACTCGTTTGCCATCGGTGCATAAACCAGAAGCAGAATAGCCTGTGTCGTTTGTTACTTTTGGTGAAGTGGAAGGACTTCCGGGTATACTTTTAACCTCTTTTGCCCAAATTAGTTTTCCGTTCAATCTGTTGTAACAAAAAACCTTTCTGGTTGATGCATTTGCTCCGGCAAGAAATAAAAAATTGCCCCAAATCACAGGTGAATTCAACCCAGGTAAAGGCAATGGCTTCTTCCACACAATGTTTTTGCCAGAAGTACCGTCCCAATCGGTTGGTATTTTAGTTTTGTAGTTGACTCCAAGTCCAAAAGGTCCTCTAAAGCTTGGGTGATTTCTTCTGATTTCTGCATCTGTTGGAAAATCGGGGATGTCGACTGAATCTGCTACTAGTGCTACAGAGTCCTGAGTAGTGGTATTTTTCCCTATTAGAGTATCTTTCAGACTCTTACTACTCGATGCTGAAAGGATATTGGTGGCTGTAAATCCACTGAAATCAGCGTAATATTGGTTGGATAAAAAGGAGAGTAGGAGGGCAACCAGAGCCAAAGCTCCAATACTTAAAACCAACCATTTCCGTTCTTTCGATTTGATAGACCAAAAGTGATCTTGTTTCTCTATCTGAGAACTTTCAATCGATTCTTTTTTGGTGTAAATCTTGATGGAGAGCAGAAAAAGTAAACCAAATCCAAGCAAAATCCAGGCACCTGTCTCTAACTGCCAGAGTGATGAAAAATAGGCTTTCCGTGAAAGTAAATCAACCACCCTGATTTGTTCCCGAAGTTGCTGATCGTCGCCCGATGCATCAAGTTTTTTTACCAGAGTATCTATGACAGAGCTTTCTATCGGGTTGTGAATCTTCAGTTGCAAATAATTCGCAATCATAAAGATACTTACAATCGAAATGATGGCGATTGAAAGAATGGCAAGGTATTTTGATAAAATTTTAATGCTGGATTTATCGAACATAGTCTGAGAATTTAAAAATTAAACTTGTTTATCAACTGGACAGTATTTGTAACATTTTCCACAACTGACACAATTGCCGCGATTGGGTTCATAATCCACTTGTCGGCGTACAATGGACGTTTTTAACAAGGCGATACCGAAAATAAGACCTAAAAATGCACCACCCATCCAGGATCCAGTGTAAAAAAAGGATTGGATACGCCCTGCCTCAATAAAAAGTTGTTGTTCCTGAATGCCACTTGTATGATAAGCTTCTGATTCTTGTGATCCTGTTTTTTTGTTGTGATCCATTTCCCATTTGATTTCTTCCGCAAGATGGACCGTTTGATGAATCGTTGAAAGTGGTTTATAGAATCTGGATGCCAGAAACCCTCCGGAAAAGATAAACACTGGAAGTAAAATGAAAAGTAAAATCAACCGTTTTCTACCTTTATCGACAGCTTCCGGTTTGATGATTACTGGTTTATTGATTGCATCAACTGGGCAGGATTTGTCGCACAGTTTGCATTGAATGCATACCGTTGGAGTAATGGTGGTATGCCGAAAGGATAATTTTGACATCCAGTTCAGGAGAACGCCATACGGGCAAAGGAACCGGCAGTAAGGTCGTCCAATAAAAATGCCCAAAATAAGTATAGCTGCACCGAAAACAAACATGCCAAAGGTCATATTCATCCGAAACAGTCCAATGAACGGGTCGTATCGGCAAATAATAAAATCAGCTCCAGATGCGGCAAGTAATACCGCCAGAGTCAGGTAGATATAGGGTATTGCCTGGAGAGGTTTGCTCAGCCAGCTAGGGATGGACAAAGGTTTGATATTGACCAAATCCTGTACAGCACCCATAAAACAGACACCGGCACAGAAAGTGCGTCCGAAAAATAAAGTGAAAATCAAGGGTAAGGCAAAAAAAGCAATAACGGTAATCGGAATGAGGTAATCTGTTTGAAAGAGGGATAGCGTCACATTCTGTATGGAACCAACGGAACAAACACAACCGATACGAACGATACCAAAATAAATGATTGAAAAAATACCTGTCCATAAAATGCCTTTGCGTGATCGTTTTTTCAGGACAAACCAACTCATTAATGACAATAGGACAACTAAGACAAACACATCCAGGTATTCAAATGCCAAAGCCCTGGGAGCAACAGTTTGAGTTTCGGGTATTACATAGCCTGATTCAAATTCCGGAGCTGGAAAACGCTGTTCTGCATTGCTTCCCTGACAAAGGATAAAGAATAGAAGACTGATAACTATATATTTAATTTTTTCCACCTGGATGTTTTTCTTTAGTTCGTGTTGATTTTTTTCACTTGAAGGTTTTGCGTCCTAAAAACCTTGTTTCAGTAAATAGGCTTTGCTAGCCGGGATTCGTTTGATAGCCTCAGATGGACAAGAGGTTGCGATGGCACATTGGTTGCAATTTTTGCAAATATCGTGATTGATTTGCAGTTGCAACGAACCATTTCCGAAAGCCCCGCAACCTTTCACACATTTACTACAACCGTTGCACAATGCCTCATCGACGTCGTACTTGTAGTAAGGTGTTTCTACAAATGTGCGTTTCAACGCTTTTGTGGGACACATCTGATTTTCGGCAGCAGTGTTCAGGTTCTTTGCTTGTGGCTTCAAATAACCTCCGCATAAATCGCAATATCCACACATTTTATGAACATGCATGCATTTCACAGCCGAGAGATTCAATACACAATTTGTTGCGCAACGACCACATTGGACACATTTACTTGGATCAATTTGCCAAACCAGGTCATCGGACATGGATTTGCTTAAACTATATCCGGTAACAGAAACCAGGGATAGGATTGCAGCAGCTCTCAAACCGGTTTTAAAAAAATCGCGTCTGTTTATAGGGCTGTCCGGTTTTAGGAGTTTAGATTTTTCAATTTTCTTTTCGCTCATTGCGTCCTATTTTTTTGATTTGAAAATGTGAATTTTACCACCATTGGGCTCCAGAACAAGTATTTCATTTTCCGAATTTAGTGCAACATCAAGTCCGGTTGCTCCTGGTTTGAAATTTTCAGGACCTGCAATGGCACACTCAAACTTACCGGATGGATCGTATTTTTTTACCCGAACAATACCTTTTTCAGCAGTGATAAAAGAACCATCTGCCATTATCGTAAAATGCGATGGATTGCAACAGCCACAAAAACCTTCCACAGCCGAAGACCGTTCACCCCAGGACGATTTCAATTCACCTTCGGAGTCGAAATTGACCAGCTTGTGTTTGCCTGTGTTTGCTACCCAAGGTGTACCATCTGGTGCAATCGCTACATCAAAGTAATAACTTGGCAAAATAAAAGTCGTGACATCTTTGTTGTCTCTGGCACCAATGGATCGAACTAAAGTTCCATCCGTTTTATATACGTAGACTGCCGCTTTTGCTGCATCTGCCAAATAGACCAAATCGGCATGAATGGCTATGGATGTAATGTATGAATCCGTTTCTAAAACTGGCCATTTCTTACGTAGTTTACCATCTGTAGAATAGGTAATTATTTGATTCTCAAATGCTGCATAAATAGTATTATTGATACCAATAGACAAAGCAGTAGCGGTCTTATTGGCTGTTTCGAATTCACCGATTTTTTCACCTTTTTGGGACAAGATCAGAATTTTGCCCTCACCTGAAACATACATTTTATTTTCTTGATCCACAGCCAATGCCTTTGCCGTTCTAAAAGGCAATGCGATGATGGAGGAAGTATAATCACCGTACTTTTCTTTAGCAATTTGCCCAATGCTGTCAATATTCAGCTCGTATGGGTTTTTTGTTTGATTGTTGTAATCCGGTTTAATGATATTCTTGCCCAGGAGTATCAATCCAAGGATAATTGCCACTATAAGAAGGTAGGTCAGCGTATTTTTCTTCATCTTATCAGGGTGTTAAGTCCAAACAATAAATAGTCTTTGAATCGCGTAACAGCAAATAGCCATCAGCAAAAGCCATGGGACCCCACGCATCTGATCCTTCAAATAGTTTTTTCTGATTCATTTGTTTGAAAGATTTTCCCGAAGCCTCAATCATACTGAGTGTGCCTTCGTCGTTCAAAATCAGGAATAGATTATTGATCTGAATATACGGACCAAGTCCGAATCGGTTCGCCTTTCCGCTTAACCAAACCGGTGTTTTCAAGTCAGACGTTTTATAACATACAAATTGGTTTCTATTTGTACCTGCATCTTTAGGTAAAATGCCGTAAATAAATCCATTCGTAAGGATGGGTGTTTGTTGTTCCGATGCAAGTCCTTCCTGCGGCGAAAATTTTGATACTGTCTTGGCTGAATAAGTCCCATTTTTTTCTGCCAGTTGAATGATTGCACCGCCTGCGCCATAACCAGCAGTCAGAAATAACTGATTGTTTCCTAGATACACTGGAGATGGAGCGACCACGGATGGTGCCCAATCGGTTATTTCCCAAAGTATTTTTCCCATGTCTGCTTGTTCAGCTGATACCCCGCAAATACCCCCAATGGAAGCATATACAAACATTTTTTTATTCAGGATGGTCACCGGCAAAATGGAAGAATGCGACATTTCCCATTTTTTAGTATTTGGGGTTTCCCATAAAACAGTGCCCGTTTTGCAATCCACCCCAATCATCAACGAACTGCCTCCAACTGCCAGGATAGCTACATCATTTAGTATGATTGGGCATTGTCCGGTATACCAGAGTGGTGTTTTTGTTTTGTATTTTTTCTCCAGATCAATTCCCCAATAAAGGTCTCCAGTAAGTCGGTCTGTACACATGACATGGCATCGGGGTCCCATTGTCACAACATACTTTTCATTAACAGCTGGAATTGTCCGAGACATACCATGATTTCGCTTAATGTGTACATTGTACCATCTTCGCCATAATTCTTTACCGGTTTCCAGGGAAAGACATTCTAATACATCTGCTTTTTCTTTTTCATTGTAATCGATAAAATAGACTAGACCATCATAAATGACGGGCGATGCATGGCCTTCACCGGTAGGAACTGACCAAATGATTTTGGGTCCTTTCGTTTTCCAGTTGACATTCACAGGATAATTGGTTTTTACGATATTATCATGATTTGCCCCTCTGAATGTTGGCCATTTTTCGGTTAGTGTTGAAGTATACGTACCAGATCTTAAGAAATGCTCACCAATAACGATTTTTTCAGTATTCGCTGATTGTGCCTTAATGTTGAGTTTATCCATCCCTGGATTGTTTAGAACGAAATCATTGGTTGGATCGTTAAACAGCCAAAAAAGCAACAACAACAAACTGATGCTTGTTGTTGCTGCCAGGATAATCTTAATTCTTTTAGTTGTCAATTTATTTTTTTGCAAAATGGTCTATCTATTTTTTTATGGAATATGCCATCAGGGATTTACCATGTCTGACATATATAATACCTTTTTCAATGACAGGATGTGCCCAATGTTGTTCACTACCCAGTTGAATACGGAATTTAGATTTGAGTACAAAACCGCTATCGTTTAATTCCATGATTCCCAATTCACCGGTTTCACTGTAACAATAAAATAAGCCGTCGGCATAGATAACTACGCCTTTACCAATGGCATTCGATTTGAAGAGAACCAGACCTGTTTTTGCATCCAGGCATTGCCAGTTGCGATCGCTTTCATGGCCTGATCCTACAATATGATTGTTCAACCAAATAGCTCCACCCATTTGATTATCCAGTGTGGTGTTGCGCCAGAGTTCAGTTACACTTTTTCCGTCGTCGGACAGTTTCAACATAACGCCACCTCCTTTGTATCCAGTCAGATTAAAAATGCAATCGTCTTTAAAAAGAGGAGTGTTCGCGTGAATGTTGAAGGTATTTATTTGTGGGATTTTCCATAAAAAGGTACCGTCGCTAGCATCGATACCAATAACATTACCTGTCAATGAGGTTGTAATGTATTTTTTATCCTTGTAACTAAACAATAAAGGTGAGCAGTAAGAAGACTCTTCACCTGTTGCTTTTGATTCCCAGATCGTTTCACCTGTCTTAGGATTTAATGCCACCATAGTTACATTTTCTCCACCAGGTGTAAAATATATTTTATTGTCATTAATGATAGGTGCTTCTACATATCCAAATTTAGGAATACGGGCACCAAATTTTGCTTTCAAATCGACACTCCATACTTTTTGACCTGTTTCGGCATTTAAACACATGGCTTCCGCAAATCCAGTAGCCATATATAGAAATCCCTTGTAAAAAACCGGTGTAGTGCGCGCTGCAGGGTAAGCATCGTTCCATTCTTTACCATATTCTTTTTTCCATAGAAGCACTCCATCCATGCCCAAAGCATAAATAGTACCAATTCCTTCCGTTTCGCCAGTAGTGAATATTTTTCCACCAGCAATGGAAACGGTTGAATATCCTTTATCCAAACCATCGAAGTTCCAAAGCAATTTAGGTCCTTCCAGTGGCCATTCTTTTAGAAGTCCGGTTTCTTCGTAAATGCCGCTTCTATCTGCTCCACGCCACTGTACAAGGTCTTGTGCCATGCATGGAGCAGTAAAGAGGACTGTTGTAAGTACAGCAAGGGTTAAAAGTTTTTGTTTCATAAAGTTTAGTCTGGATTTATAAATATGGATTTAAAGGCTAATAGTTTTAAATACAAAAATAGACGAAATGTATTGATTAGCAAACTTTTATTTTTTAACAAATATTTCAGTATACGTACCATCTTCCGTCTTAATTTTTACCAAATAAACACCTTTAGACAGATTGAATACGTTAACTGGAATAGTTCCATTGGTTAGTGGCGTTTGTTTTAGAATCCGGTTACCGGAAATTTCCATTATTTCTATGGACTTAATCAAAGTTGCCGATTGAACAAAAAAAGCCTCTTTGGCTGGATTTGGATAAAGCATTGGTCTGTCAGATGCTGGCTTTTCTACAACAGTCTGAAGATTGGATACAGTAAATTGTAATACGCTACTAGTGCCTGGTGTGAAAGCGTCCCAGTTATTTGTAATCGAATCATTTGAATGATACAGTTTTAGTTTGTAGGTTCCTTCAGCTAAGTCAATTTCTTTGCTAAGTGTAATGATTTTTTCTTCATTTGTATCGATTAAAATGTTCAATGGACCAATATAATCAATGGCATACTGATCATTTTGAGGAAAAATGTAAGCCATCAGGTTCCTGTTAAAAAAGCCACCTGTGTTTTTAATCTTGGCTGTTAGTATTGCTTTTGATCCGATGAATAGTGTACTATCAGCTAGGGTCATTTTTTCTATCAGCCTTAATTCCGGAGCTACTGTAGAGCTATTTATTACACTCACACTTACTGAATTATTCGGGCCTGGCGACAAAAGGTCTAGAACGTAATTATCCTGATTATTATTTTTATCGAAATAGATATTCAATACATAATTGCCAGCTCCGATGTGAATATTGCCAGTCAATTCAATTTTTTTTGTTGTTCCGGCAGGAATATTTATGGGGTCATAATTTATTAATTGGAGTATTTTACCATCTAATGGCGAGCACAATTGAAGAATTAGATAGGAGTTATACTCCGTTCCTGTATTTTGAATAGTGGCACTGACTCTGGTGGTTTTACCGCTGTAAATGTTACCAATCACCTTTATGGGCTCCATCAGCGTTAATTTAGGATAGGCTTCTGGAGTAGAAAAAGTGACGTCAGATGAGGTAACCGTAACATTCAGCGAATTAGGCGTTCCAACTTTGTATCTCATTAGAGTCCAACTACTTTGTCCTGAGGCTTTGTATATTCCATAAATCTGATACCTACCATTGGCCAATGAGTTGGGGATTGACAGAGAATCAGCAGAAAAGTTTGTGTCACCATAATAAGTGGGTAGAGTCACATTGTTTTCATTAAGCATAGAAACAAGTGAGTCCCCAAGATATAGTCCCAAACCGTATGTACCGTTGAAGGTGTTTCCTCCAAAATTGACAAACCCAGTTGTTAGATTGAATATTGAATCTCTGGCTATTTTGGGTTTATCAACTTCAAGTAATTTGTATATAAAAAGTTGATAGGTTTTTACGGAGGTAACGGTTGGCTTTTGAATTCCAAGTACCATATCCTGTCCAATGGAGTAACCACCATTGCCTCCACCAATTCCTGGAGTCATTACATTTAAGGAGGAAAGTTCAAAATATCCGTTGCATACACCACTCCATCCCCAATTAAAGTGGAAAAGATTGTTCGTATCATAGCCGTCGCAAATAAACTGATGTCCGGATCCCTCAAGCGATGACCCACCATATATAATAGGAAGGTGAGTATTTAATTCTTTTTTCATCATACCTACCCATTCGGCTTCAGTATAGTAATCTCGCGTAAATATCTGTGCGTTACTATCGTATCCAAAATAATCAATTAAGGCTGCAGCTATTTCATTGCTGAAGGCGCCGGATGAATTGGCACTATATTCCATACTTACTGCTACTCCACAGTGAAACATGAGTGTAGCCACTGCTGTGTCCTGAGATGGTGTGTTGCTGTAACCATCGTATACGTTTGACATATTAACCCAGTTGTAGGTTGTCTTTGAGAAATCTACGGACAATGAATCCTTTACTTCAGAAGCTTTGTAGGTTTTTTTACCTGTTCCTGTTACTGGCCATTGATGGTATTTCATAACTTGAGCCATGGCTGTTGCCACGCACCCAGTTGGAGCCTGGATAGAGTCAATGAAGGGACAAAAAAGATTATAGGGCGCTGCTTGATCCCATTTAAGGGTTCCTAATAAGGGAGTAATGTTTGGTGCAAAAATATTGGATTTTGTTGTTCGTAAAGTTGTAGCAACTGTAGTGAATGTAGTGTCATCTGCTACTTCAGCCAGGGCCCTTAGTTCAGTTTCATACGCTGCCATCCAGTTTTTAAAATTTTCCGGCAGATTTAAAGTTGGAAAACTTCCACTATCTGAATAACCAAGAATTTCTTTTGCGCGATCGTCACCTGAAACTATCACAAAGCCTTTTTCATCTCCAATATTCACAACGTAATAATAACCATTTTCATTGGTTGAACGGGTGGTTACATGATCTTTGCAAGTAAAAACCAATTTATTGATGGTCACCTTACCATTGGAGCTTCTGGTCAAAGTGCTCTGATACTTTTGACTAAAGGTATTGGCAATATCAAGAGCTTCCAGACTAGTTCTTTGTTTAGCAAAACCATAGGTAATTGTAAGTAGTATGAATGAAAGCAGAAGCAATGCTCTTTTTGAACGTTTTTTCATAAAAATAGGACACCAGAAAATAAAAAATGAATGCTCAAACAATTGATATATAACAAAGATAACAGGATATTGGACTTCTTTACTGAGATAGGATTAAAAAATAAATAATGTCTGAAAGTTTGGGCTTATTTTCACTTTTTAGTGATATTCTTTCGAACTTTGCGTTTTTTTGCCGTTTTTTTCTGGAATTTTTCAGTCAAAATGCTAATGTTGCCATCCACTTCCAGAATGGCCAGATCTACTTCTTTGACTGTTGCCACACCATGTTCCCGTATAGCTTCCATGAGTTCATCTTCGGTTATTTTTGCCTTTTTCAAATGCTCCATGATGATTTTTCCCTGATAAATTAACATAACGGTCTTGCCATCCACTACTTTACCGAATTGTGGGAATCGATATTGAAAATACTTGAGTAAGTAATTGACCAAAAACAAAGTTGCTGCTGCCACCAATCCGCCTAAAAGTGTAGCATCTGGTCCTACCATTGCATTTTGGACGGAATTGCTTATAAGCAGAATAAAAACCAGATCGACAACCGAAAGTTGTGCGAGTTCCTTTTTTCCAAAGAGGCGAATTGCAACAACAATAAAAACGTAAACAGCCAGTGTACTACCAATAATGCGTACATAATTGTTGTTTAATAATTCTTCCATGATCTTTAGGTATGATTAAAGTTTCTACTTTACAAGTCTAACCTTGTAGAATGCCGTTTACGAAATATTTATGATTACATTGCTGTCAAGAACAATTGCAATATAAGAATTGTTTTACACCAAAAGTATTAGATAATGGAATTTTACAGAGAAAAGTTAGAGACTGTAGTAAAAGAGTTAAACAGTACTATAAAGGATGGACTTGATGATAGCAAAGTTAAATCGGCCAGGCAAAAATACGGTCAAAACGCATTGAAAGTAACCAATTCAATTAACGTTTTTAGCATCATTTTCAGACAGTTTATAAGCCCGCTTGTATTTATTTTGATTGCGGCATCTGCAGTGTCGTTTTATTTGGGCCAGTTTCGTGATGGCTCGATCCTAATTGCCATTGTCATTTTGAATGCAATTATTGGTTTCTATCAGGAATGGAAATCGGAAAACATTCTTGCTTCCCTAAAAAGCCTGGTTGTCAATAAATGCAATGTGATCAGAAACGGAAAGATCATTGAAATTCTGGTTGAAGAGCTTGTTCCGGGTGATATCGTGAAATTAAACGAAGGTGATGGTATTCCGGCCGACATACGACTGATTGAATCAAATGGCTATTCAGCCAATGAATTTATACTTACCGGCGAATCATTACCTGCCAATAAAGATGCTTTATTTAGTACCGATAAAGTGCTTCCATTCAGCGAAATAAAAAACTGTGTGTACATGGGTACAACGGTAGCAAGAGGGCAGGCAACCGGGATTGTTTATGCCACCGGTATACAAACAGAAATTGGTAAAATCAGCACAACTTCTGAAAAGATTAAATCCGCAGACGCACCGGTACAAACCGAAATAAAGGATGTTGCAAAAAAGTTGACTTACGTAACCCTTGTCATTGCATTAGTGCTTTTTGTGATTCGATTGATCTTGCATGATTCAGTCGCTTTGGCACTAGTCTTCTCTGTTAGCGTTGCAGCAGCCATGGTACCGGAAGGCTTACCTGCTCAGATTTCAATGGCACTTGCACTGGCAGTGGGAAGATTGGCTAAGAGAAAAGCCATAGTCAAGAAAATAGCTTCCGCTCAAACTTTAGGTTCTGCTACTGTTATTGCCTCTGATAAGACAGGTACTATCACTAAAAACGAAATGACCATTACAGGCTGTTATTTCAATGGAAACACCTATTTAGTCTCTGGGTTGGGTTATGAACCGGTCGGAAAAATCACGGATGAAAAGGATACAGTGTTAAATACTAAATCATTAGACGATCTGAAAATCTTTTTTCTTTCAGGATTTCTTTCCTCTATAGGAAAAATTAGTCCGCCTGATAAATCTCATAAGTCCTGGTATTCTATTGGTGATCCCACAGAAACTTCTTTCAGTACCCTTGCTATGAAAGCCGGGTATAAACTGGAAGACATCGAAAAAGACTATCCGTTGGTTAAAACATTTGCTTTTGATTCTTTTCGTAAGCGAGCTACAATAATTCGCTCCCATAATAAAAAAGTGATTTCTTTTGTAAAAGGCTCTATAGAATCAGTTCTGGAGGCTTCAACAAAAAGCATTTCTGATGGAAAAGTCAGCACTTTGACAAGTGCTCAAAAAAAGGAAATTCTGGCCATGTCGGCGACTTTTTCTGAAAAAGCGCTGCGTGTTATTGCCATAGCCTACAAAGATCTTGATAGTAAAAAAGATTATACTGTTGAAGACGCTGAAAAGGATTTGATTTTTGCCGGATTTGTGACCATGCTCGATCCACCTCACAAGGAAGTAAAGGCCGCCATAGAGTCTGTTTTCAAAGCCCACATGAAAGTGTTTATGATAACAGGCGATAATGATGTCACCGCAAAAGCCATTTCAAAGGAAATCGGATTGATGAACGAGGGCGATGAGTATCCGGTTGTTATTAAAGGTGCTGATTTACCGGCAATGACCGACAAACAACTTAAGGTTGTTTTTCAAAACAGGGCATTGATTTTCTCAAGGGTATCCCCCGATGATAAATTCCGTATTGTGGAGTTACTGATGAAATTGGGAGAAATTGTTGCTGTTACTGGTGATGGAGTCAATGATACATTGAGTTTGAAAAAAGCGGACATTGGTATCGCTATGGGAAAAAACGGTTCTAAAGTGGCACAGGAAGCAGCAAATATGATTTTATTGGATGATGATTTTTCCACCATTGTTGTTGCAGTAAAAGAGGGTAGGACCATTTTCAGAAACCTGGAAAAAACGATCAAAACAAACCTTACATCCAATATGGCGGAACTCACCTGCGTGCTTTTTGGCTTTGTGGGCGTGTTTTTTGGTGTGGCAACTCCCATTTTGGCGGTTCAGATTTTGCTCATAGACATTGTTGGGGAAATGTTTCCGCTCATAATGCTTACGTATGATCCACCGGAAAAAAGCATCATGGAGAATCCCCCACGAAATCCAAAAGAGAAGATCATGACTAAATCGACCATGTTGGGAGTCGCGTTTTCAGGTACAATCATGGGACTGATGGCCTATTGTGCTTTTCTCTTTTCCTTTTTCGTGAATCCTGATGGCATCAACAATTATGAAAAAGCAATTACAATAACCTTTGTTTCCATCATTTTTGGCCAATATGCCAATCTACTTTCAAGACGAACTTATGGCAATGCGTTGGGAAAATACTTTTTTTCAAACAGAAATCTTCTGCTGGCATTTGCCTTTTCTATTTCCTGCATTTTACTCCTTGTGTATATACCGACTTTAAATACGTATTTTCATACTGCTCCTTTACTTGCTGTAGATTGGATTATACCATTAACCGCCGGGGCTATTTGTCTGACCATTTATGAATTAAGGAAAAAAATACAACGAAAGAAACCCAACGAAAAAAGCTAAAACGTCATCCAAAAACTTTTACTCCATTTGCATTAATGGGCAGCAAGGATAAATCCCAGTTGTTTCTGGTCATTTCATTCTTAAAGCAATCCATGCGGTAAACTGTTTTATGCAAGATTTTAGTGCTGTGATTGGCCAACCAATCACGGCGTGCATTTACATATTGTTCAATCCAGATCTTTTCATCACCTCCATTTTTAGGCGTTTTTTCAGGGAATCTTTTTCGTAGTAACATGAGTATGCCACCACTATGAACTTGTGAATCATAAATAACTAAAGTCGATAGGGGTAAGGTGAAACCATTTTGAACCTGCTGCATTACAGGATCTTTTTTGCCGGCATCTTTAAGCAATTGCTTAAAAGTCGTGTCCTCAATCTTCAGATAGTGAACTTAAAAATTCACCGGCAATTTCAATATATTATCCTGAACCTGCTGCTCTACGCTGTGTTTTGTTTTATCAATAGTTTTGCCCAGTTTAAAGGAATAGGCATACATTAGCATGAAGCTGCCCTGACTGTTCATATACGAATTCTGTCTTTGATAAAAAGAACTGTTCTGAATGGTCGTTTCACTGTTGAAAAACTTTTTCGAAAAGGGATTGAAAGCAAACAACCGGATGGAATGGTTGGTCTTAAACTGTTTGCTGACACCTCCCATGTAAAAGCCAGTGGACTTTGTTACCGTTTGACCGTTCATCACCGGACCTGTTATATAGGCCATTGCCATAAACTGAAAATCTTTGGGCAACGGAAACATGACAAACGAATTCCAGTTCCAGTTTTGTTGGTTAGTCGCATCAATCTGGTCAAGATATTTGTCGATGTGATTGTACGAATACCTGAAATTTGAGTTAAACATAACTTTCCCAATCTGAGAGTTCAAAGATAAACCACATCCGGCTTCGTAACCGTTTGAAATATTTATAGGTGAACTTTCGAATTGATTCGTTGTGCTATTTTGGCGCAATATCGTTTCAATAAGTCCGGTCTTATATTCGTAAAACACCTGGGGCGACAGATTGAAAGTCAGTTTTTTGATAGTCAGTTGAGCATTGTACGTCAACTGGATATTGTCCCTGTAAGCCGGCTTCAGGTTCAGGTTACCATGACTGATGGTCTGGCTGTCTATCACACTGACAAAAGGATTGAGTTGCCCGCTGGAAGGCCTTATTACACTCCTGGAATAAGCCATTTTAAGGCTGTTGGCATCATTGATCTTGTAGGATCCGTTGGCATAGGGAAGCGGTGAACTGTAGTTGTGAGGAGCAGACGAATTTATAATAACATGAGAGGATTCAAACCTTGATCCAATCCGGAGGCTACCCTTCTTGAAATTTCGTGCCAATTCCGCATAACCTCCCATTCGTAAATCGGAATAATCCATATTGAAAGGTATAATGAGCGAACTGGTATTGTCTGTCCTGTATTTATTGTAATTGCCACTTACTCCAATATTAAAAGTGTACACACTGTCAAATGGCAACGTGTAGTTTGTCTGTCCCCAAAGGTTTTGCACTTTGGTATCCGTATATTCTTTTTGCCAGTCACTGGTGAAAAATTCCGTCGTATCCACAGGGCTATAATATATATTCTGGAAATTGGAGGTTGAATTATTATGGAGACTGTTGAAGTAATTCAATTCAGCTTCCAGCCCATGTTGCGTTTTTTTGTCGAACTTATGCTTGTAAAACAACGATGATGTAAGTCCGTCGTTATTGCTTTTTGAATTGCTGACAGTTCTGAATAGACTGTTAATGTCACCACTGGAATAGTTCCATGCATCATTCTCGGTTTTATTCTTAGAATTGTTATAGGATACATTTAGGTTGATGTCATTCAATTCATCCGGATCGTAAATCAAGCCTAGACTGACGTTGCTGTAACCACCTTCGAAAGCATTGGAACTGTTTTTCTCAATTCGTTCACTCCCTGCAGTACGATACATATCAGAACCAATCTTAAAATGTTGAGGCATATAATTTGCGGCAACATAATAGGAAACTTTTTCCAGTCCATAATCCAGACTTGCATTTGTCATACCCATATAGGAGTCAGAGCTTATGGGCATTGCACCCAAATAAGCCATTCCTTTCAGACCATAACGCATAGCTGGGTTGGTCACAATATTAATAACCGCATCCACATCGGCATCGTATTTTCCGGAGGGACTGGTAATGACTTCCATTTTACTGATCTGTGACGGATGTAGTCTCTTCAGATAGCCCTTATCCCTGCTTATACCGTCCACCTCAATCTTAATGTTTGATTTTCCGTTGACAGTAATATTCTCATTCAAATAATCGACCTGTACCGATGGCACTTTACGTAGTACGTCGAGGCCATCTGTTGAGTTTTTTCTGAATTCATCAGGTATTCCATAGATGGTACGGTCGCCCAATTCAGTGACACTCACTTTGGTGCCATTTACAACAAGTTCTTTAATATTAAAGGTGTTGGGCTCTACAGATATGGATCCAACATTGTTGATCATGCTTTTATTTTTAATAGCTACAGTCACTACTATTGATTTGTAGTTGATGTGCTTCACTCTTAAACAATACGTGTGAAGGGTGTCTGCTTTATAAAAGATAAAGAGACCTTCCGAGTTGGTTTTTGAAAGATCGACCGTGCTACTGTCTGGTAAAAGCAACAATTCAACATTTGCAGCATCAATGGACTTTGCCGTTTCCTTGTCTGACAAACTACCTGTTATCACTTGTCTGGCATTTGCATTCACTGCAACCAGACAAAACAGTACGATTAGAATTTTGGGAGTCATTTTAGTAAAACTTATTTTGTCATTGTCGTTGTGGTTTCACCCTCTAACTTCATCGGCATTTTCATTTCCTGGCCATCGTTCTTGACTGTCGTAGTCCCTTCAAAGATGCTTGTAGAAATGCTTTTTACGATTAATCCCGTTTTAGGGTCGATGCTTCCGTCAAAAGTTGATTTTCCTTTTAGTTCTTGTGTCATTTGAGCATTTGGGTCGTTGGAAGGCATTGATTCAATTTCGGATGTACCGGTTACACTTGCAAGATCTTTTTCTACGCCTTTTAGCGTATATGAATTAAGAGACAGCATGGAAATATTGCTGGCTACAATAAAAAAGGAGGTTTCCCAGTTATCGTTGGTTTTCACTTCCTTTTCTGGCAGATAGGCAAATAAAGGTTCCACCATGCTTTGCAGAGCCGTTTCCTTTAACAATCCATCAGCCAGTTTTTTGGCGTCATCTCTTTTTGTGGCTGGTATTGAGTCTATTACAAACATGACATTGTCCTTGAATTTATCATAGTTTACAAAAGAAATAAATTTTCCCGCTGTTGAAATTTTAGCTATCAGCTTGTATGTACTTATCTTATTCATAATAATTTCCGTAGGGTCGCTGCTTGCTGGTTTTGCAGAATTCGATTCTTTATTGAACATCGGTGAGCTTATTTTTGACGCAATGGTGTCAAATTTAAACTCAATATCCATGATATTATTTACCTGTTGAAGAATTCTATAGGAAACAACACTGTTGGAATTAACATCAATGGCAAATTGTTGTCCATTGTAGGTTTGTTTAATAGCCTGCTTACTGGTTGTTTTTATGGAGTACACTTTTCCTTTTTCAAGGTTCAATTTAAGATTGACTGATGTTTGAGCCATTAGTGAAACGGCACAAAGCGCAAAAAAAACAGATGTAACAAATGTTTTCATTTTGTGGTTAGTTTAATGAATTTATAATTAATGCGTGTGGGAAAGTAACAAATAGACCGCATCAAAGATACAACAAAGACATAACAAATACAGCTAAAATATCAGTGAATTAGATATTTTAGCTGTATACTATAAATAAACTTTACTAGCTCGAAAAAGTGGACACTAAAAAGATTTTTTCATAGTGTAAGGTATTAGAGAAAAATCCAGAATAGTACCAACATATTTAACACTATTCCACCTTTAAAGTTCTAAAATTAAGATTCATTTTAACCGTTGATAAATAGTTAGGAGTTTTTCACGAATTGTGTTTTTATCGAACTGCTTGATTAAATTGGCAGAAATCAAAACAGCTTCCAGATAATAATTGTGGTCATTCATCAGTAGCCTTGTTTTTTTTATAAAGTCATTGGTGTCATTCGCTTTGATATAAATATGCTCATAGAGTGCTTTATATTCTTCCAGATTGCGATAGATGACTGGAAGTCCACAAGACGCTGCTTCAATAGGAGCCATTGGGCAATTTTCCTGATAAGATGGAAACAACAACATATCTGCCGCGTTATAAACGATCGACATCCTATCTAAATCAATCATACCTATAAACGTCACATTTGGGGTTGCTGAATTTATTTTACTGTTAATTCTGTCAATACCTTCCGTCATGAATTTAAAAGGACGGCCACCAACCCATACAAATCTAGCTTCAGGCACATACTTTGCAATATCAATGAAGTCTTCAACACCTTTTCGCGACTGCAATTGACCAACGCCAAGTACAACAAATTCTTCGTCCCCTATACCCAGGAATGCCCGGCCTTCTTTGCGAAGATCTTGCGATGATTTCCATTTTTCAGTAGATATCGGATTGCAGATACGTGCAATTTCCGTTTTAGCACCACTTTTTAGAATCGCTTCTTCCACATGAGGTGAGATTGCTATGCATACATCGGCAAATGAATATACTTTCATTAAATACCATTTGACAAAAGGCATTAAAAGTTTCCAAAAAGGCAAAGAGCCTATTATTGAATCAGGGATGACATGGACAGTGTAAACACGACGACCTTTATATCTAAAGCCTTTAAGAAAGTAAAAGAGTCCATAAGTATGGCAATGAAAAATATCACCATGACCCTCATTGTTTATGACGACTTCAATATCATTTGTTTCTTTCATAAGATCCACATGATCAATAAATGCCGAGTGAACACCATTCCCCTTTATGAAGTACTCGGTTTCCGACACAATATGTAGTCTCATAAGTTTAGATTCTTTTGTTTTGTATTAGCAGTTAATTTCCTGACAAACAGGTACAACCCAATCAAAAGTAGAATGACAAGCACTATGTATCCTCCACTTGAAAACTTTTTTGGAATGTAATCTGATAATAGACTCCAATATGGGCCAATAAAGTACCCGGTAAGTACATAAAAGCAAGCCCAGAATATAGAAGTTAGAAGCAAAATCAGAAAATATCTTTTTGCCGGAAAATTGATCAAACCCATCAAGACTGAAACATATCCCCGGATAAATGGAGAAATTCGTCCTATCAATATTCCCGTTGTACCTTTCTGCTGGAGTAAGTGGGAGAGTTTATGTATTTTTTTAAGTGAAATAGGAAACCAACGTGGCTTTCGCAACATAATGGTTCTACCAAAAAGAAAGAACAACGAATAAAGGATGCTACTTCCCAACAAATCACCCGCAATGGCGGAAAGTAAGACTAGAGGGATATTAAGCATTCCGGTAAAACCCAGATATCCTGAAAATAGAAGCACAAACTCATTGGGAATGGGATTAGGAAATCCCACTTCCTGAAGAAATACCAGCATGACAATGATTAAGTAGCCATACTTTACGATATTAAGAATAAAATCAGACGGTATATTTTGCATTAAAGAGATCCATATTGTTTGATAAACAACTATTAATCTTTTATGTTCAAAATACTTGACCGGTTTACATACCGGTATTCATTAATCGCTTGTCAACGCGCATATTCGCTTTGTTTGCCACAAAATTTGGATGAATATATGGGATAATTTTATCTGTTGTACCAGCTTCTCCAGAATCAATTATTCGTAGATCAATTGCAGGAGGAATGATACCATTGTCTGGAATATTTAGGACACCATCTTCACTACCATTACTACTGCCTGGACTATACCCCCACGGGTTACGCATGGTGAATAGTGCTGACGGATCGGTTGACAACATCAGTGTATATGCATGACCTGTTACTGATTTATAGGTATCGATCGATAATACTTGATTGAATCCTCCAACAATAAATTTTCCTTGTGATAGAGATACATTTACTGCACGTTTTAACTGTTCAGACGTCAGACTACCGGAAGAAAAAGCAAAACTATTTCCTTTACCGGTAAAAAGAGGTATAACATGTTCACTACCAATTCCACCAATATCAGTGTTTACCTTATAGATATAATTGTATTTCATAATGGCCTTTTCCAGAACTGTTGACCAGACCGCTTTATCGTTCTTTCCTGAAACAGCAGCTAATTTACTATCATCCCCGGCCAAGAATTTAGATGACAAAGTTACAGTAACAGGTAATCCCTGTGGATCAAACATGGAAACTGTATACGTTCCGTTTCCATTATTCTTAATAATTTTCTTTACAAAATTCGGATGAATGTAAGCCATAGAAGCCATCGCCGCTATTCCTCCACAATCACCTATACTTTTCTGATTGATGTCAGCCGGGCTCGGAGCACCAAAAGGATAAAGCGTTACGGAAAACGTTGCCCAATGCAGGCTGGGTACGGAAGCTGGAACAAGAGGCTCATTTGAAGCTGTATTCAACCAAATTCGGTCAGATTCTGTGGTCTCATGACAATTCTCATAATGATTTCCCATTGGCGTTTGAGATGAATACGAACTACCGGATGAATAGGCCATCAGATCATCAATGTTTTGATCAACAACTGCCGTATCAGGAATTTCCTGCATGGACCATTCCGCAATTTTAGTCATCAAGTCACCATTGTTGGCACTGATGTTTAATTTGTAATATCGGTAAGAACTGGTGTTTTTCAGATTATATACTTTCTTTTCGGTTCTACCTGAAAACGTTTGATTAATCTGAGAATTAATGGCTGCCCAACTGATGCTGTCGTTTGACCCGTACAAAGTCCATGATTTTGGATCCATTTCCGGGGCATCAACAGCGGATGTCAGAGAATAGCGGTTCACCACAGCACTTTTATCCCCATTCCAAATCAACCATACTTTGCTATGTTCTGTAGCAAAGGTAGTATTGACGTTGTTATCCATGGTTTTACTTACATCTTGGTTCGCAGGGGAGTCCGAATATTGCGATGTCAAAATACCTCCTGAAGGCATATTGTCATTGGTATCGCTGATTTTTACGGAGTAGGAGGAAGTCTCAGGTTGCAAGTCATTTCCATTTTCATCGTCTTTTGAGCAACCATTCAAAACCACTAAGGAGATTGATAGGGATAGATAGAAAAATAATTTATTCATAAATTGTACGTCTTTAGATCAAGGATTGTTGAAGGGGGCAAAGGAACTAACTATTTTTTATAAAGGGGAATATTGAGGCTTAATTAATGCAAAAATAGTGCATGACACCTCTGATAATGCATATATCTATATTTTAGACGTGGATGATTTCAGTAAAGAAAATGGACAATTGTATTTACAATCGTGACAAAAACATTCCGGTCAATCATATGAACTATTATGTACTTTTTTTTTACGTCTTTTGTGCTTTATACAATTAATTTTGATGCCATGATTTTCTCTGATTCCATTAACCTTAAACTAGTATCGATCGCTTTTTTCTGGCAATTGTCAATCTTGTCTTTTGCCCAATTCCCCATTGTGTTGGAAGCCGAAAAAGCAGAATTGCATGGAGATCTGAAGATTAAGTACAATACTGGTTTATCAAATGGGGCATATATTGGCGATCATCACATCCGTACAAATTCCTATTTGCGATTTTTGGGTGTAAATGTAGAAAAAGCAGGTACCTATGAGTTTAAAATAGCTTATTTGGGTGGAAGTGGACGCACCTTATATATAAAGGTCAATAATTATGTGAGAACATTTGTCGTACCTACCGTCTCGACACCTTGGGACAATCCACCTACAGGTCTGATTACAACCTATATCTTTTTGGATGCTGGTAACAATACCATTACCATTGGACCCCATAATGACGATGGTCCGAATTTGGATAAATTTGAAATTAATAAGACCGATCATCTGATAGCACAACCTGAGCTTGAAAAGATTCTATATGCTTATGACCTGACAGACGATGCCATATCCATCACAGGACAGGACGAAAATGAGACTTTTAAGTGTTTAACGGATAACGATGTTTCGACTATTTACACTGTACCCGGCAAAACATCAACATCTATAGTAGCCAGTTTTGATCAACCGGTGGTCGTTTCAGGTTATATACTGGCAGGACTTAAGCCAGGAATTTCTGCCAAAATGGACTATTCCAGAGACAAAAATGTCTGGTATGCTTTAACTCCAAAAGCCACAACCGATTTGGGAGGAGGAACCGCTTATTCTATGAATAGAAAAACGGCTACTGCAAAAAGCGATGCGGCAAAATATTACAGGCTTACTTTTACGGGAACAGCCGATTTGGCACTAGCTGAATGGCAACTTTTTGGTATACCGTATCTGAATAATACGGATGGGAAAAGTTTTCCTGCTGATGCAACCCAAGGTGTAGATTGGACTAAAAAAGGCTTTGCAGAACCCGAAGGCAATGTCACTGCCAATGAATCTTTTCGCAGTCTTTTCAACAGGTCCTTAGCCAATAAGTATTACACCAATCAACAAAGAGGTTTCTATGTGACCTACGAACTGGATTCAGCTTATACTATTTCAAATTACACGTTGACATCCTGTGAAGATTATCCATCACGAGATCCGAAAAACTGGATCATGAATGCCTACAACAAGGACGATGGTTGGCTGGAAATCGATATCCAGCAAGAATTCAAATTTCCTTTTCCCTTGACTTGCATGAAATTCATCGTGAATTCGGATAAAAAATTCACACAACTTTTACTCGATGTTACCGACAATCAAGTGCACGCAACAGAAGTTCAGTTGCTTAAATGGCAAACATTTGGAACCACTGCAACCTCGACCAACAATCACTCCAGTGTGGTAGCTGAAAATATTAAAATATTTGCAGAGAGTGGAACGATTGTAGTGGAAAACAACAACAGTATTGAATCTGATTATGAGCTTTTTAATTGTTTTGGTGGATTAGTAGCCAAAGGGCAAATTGAACAGGGTACAGCCTATATTTCTGCCCCCCAAGGTCTGAACCTGTTGAGATTGACCTCCATGGGCTCTAGCCAAACAGCGAAAATACAAGTGAAATAATACGTTATTCTTATACAAATGAAACGAATCAAAATTATATTTACAACTATTTTGCTAATCCATTTTTCTACTATTTTTTCACAAAACTGGCATACAGAAGAAGCCAATCAAAAAGCGGTTGATATCGTCTTAAATATGACACTGAATGAAAAGTTTAATTATATTGGTGGAGTTAATTGGATGTATACAAGGCCATTAAGCAGACTTGGCGTTCCTCCGTTAAAAATGTCGGATGGCCCTCAGGGTTTGGGTACGAATGGCCTATCGACGGCCTATCCTTCAGGCATTTTATTGTCTGCTACCTGGAATGAAACAATGGCCAATGAATACGGAAAAGCATTGGGCCGTGACTGTCGCGCAAGAGGTGTAAATATACTATTGGGACCTGCAGTAAATATCTACCGTGCACCTATGTGTGGCCGAAACTTTGAATATATGGGGGAAGATCCTTGCCTGACTTCCCGAATGGGCGTAGAATACATCAAAGGGGTTCAAGGTCAGGGCGTAATGGCAACCGTAAAACACTTTTGTGCCAATTTTCAGGAGTATGACAGAAACAACGTAAGCTCCGATATTGACGAGCGAACCTTGAATGAAATTTATTTTCCTGCATTCAAAGCCGCTGTAAAAGAAGGTGGTGCGGCTTTGGTGATGACCAGCTATAATTTATTGAACGGCCAATGGACTACAGAGAATAAGGGACTTCTAACCGATGTGTTGAGAAAAAAATGGGGTTTTAATGGCATCATCGTATCGGACTGGGGCTCTACACATCACGGTTTATTGGCCGCCAATGCTGGATTGGATTTGGAAATGGCTTCCAATGAAAAAATGACACCAGATAGCCTCCGCTATTTTCTGAACTCCAGCAAAATGTCCATTGAAACGTTGAATGCTAAATGCCAGCATATTTTGCAAACACTCGTTGGTTTTAATTTTTTGACACAGAAACAAGAAGATACCAGCATAACACTTGATGATCCGACCTCTGCTCAAACCGCATTGAATGTGGCACGCGAAGGCATTGTTCTGTTAAAGAACAAAGATGGAATTCTGCCCTTCAATAAAGACAAAATAAAAAAGATAGCCGTTGTTGGACCAAATGCATCACTCTATTTAGGAGGTGGAGGTAGTGGACTTGTTTTTCCATTTCACTTCACCACGGTATACGATGGAGTTAAAAAAATTGGTAATGAACATGGTTTTGAAGTCACTTATGTAGACGAATTTGATCATTTGTCGGATATTGTTTATACGGCTCCACTATCTATAACGAAAGGATTTGTTGGAGAATACTATCCGAATATAGGACTAACAGGATCACCCGTCGCCGTAAGAACGGATTCAAAAATTGGTTTTGACTATGCCACGGGAACCCATTTAACCTCCATGCCCAATTCGCTGTTTTCTGTACGTTGGACCGGTGAAATGAGACCGACCGAATCGGGAACCTATGATTTCAGGATAGGCGGAGACGATGGCTTTCGCTTGTATATTGATGATGTACTTGTGGTCAACGCATGGAAAGGTCAATCTTTTACCACTTTAAAATATACTAAAAATATAGTAGCAGGTAAAACATACAAACTAAAAATTGAATACTACCAGGATGGTGGAGGCGGTGCTGTCGATTTTGCCTGGAACAAACAAGGTAGCGCTGATTATTTCCTGGAACAGCTAAAAAATTACGATGCAGTTGTTGCATGTTACGGACACAAATCGGGTTCAGAAGGAGAAGGCGGTGACAGGACTTTTGAACTTCCCACTCGTGATGCAAATCTGATAAAGCACGTCCAGCAATCCTTAAAACCCGTAATTGGTGTTGTTTCTGGTGGTGGAAATATAGAGATGCAAAATTGGGAACCAGGTTTAGGAGCCTTGCTTTGGACTTTTTATCCAGGGCAGGAGGGAGGAACGGCCATTGCTGAAATTCTTTTTGGCGATGTAAATCCTTCCGGAAAATTGCCTGTCACTTTTGAAAAGAAATGGTCGGATAATCCCACCTACAACAGCTACTACGATTCAGATGGAGACAAACATGTGACATTTACCGAAGGTGTTTTTATGGGCTATCGTGGGTATGACAAACTAAACCGTGATGTTCAGTACCCCTTTGGACATGGATTATCCTACACCACTTTTTCAATTTCAACGATGAATGTGAATCAGGTGGCAGAAGATACATCCGTCGTCGTAACCTATACATTGACCAATACTGGTGCCAGAGATGGTGCAGAAGTTGTTCAACTTTATGTTGGGAAACGTAGCGCCTCGTCTGTGGAGCGTCCTTTCAAAGAATTAAAGTCTTTCAAAAAAGTGTTTTTAAAAGCTGGAGAATCGACCTCTATCACCTCTAAAATGAAACAAGATGTATTCAACTATTATTCTGTTCTGGAGAAAAAGTTCGTACTTGATCCCGGAAAATATGAAATTATGCTGGGCTTTTCATCCAGGGACATACAAGAGTCCAAAGAAATCATCCTTTCCCCGGATGTATCCACAAAACCCCTCACCAATGATGCCTCCTCTTGCCTGGTTCCTTCTCATGTAAAACAAGGAGAAATGATAGCCATTCAGGGTGGAAGAGCCTCATCCATAATCATTTACTCCACAAATGGAGTTTTGGTGTCCCATCAAAGAAATTCAAATCAAATCGATACAAAAGAATTATCTTCCGGATATTATTTTGCATCTATTACAATAGATAGTGAAACGATAAAAGAAGCCTTTGTGATAGGGTAAATAGCGATTTTATCCGGTCAGTCAGCTAAAGAATAATACGTGTTTTAAAAATAAATCTAAGAATTAATCCAAACCATGTCCGAAAACGTATCAAAAGAAAGCCCGTTTTTGGATCTCAATTATTTACAACTGAAAAAATGAAGAAATTATTCCTGTTATTTATTTATCTGACAGTCAGTGTGCTGTCACTTCTGGCAATAACACCCAACCCAGTTGCAAACCCGGCGGCAATAGTTAAGTCCGGGTATATGCGTTTTACTGTACTTACTCCGGAAATAATCCGTATCGAGCGCAGTACTCTGTCTAAATTTGAAGATAGAGCCTCTTTTGTTGTTATTAACCGCAACTTACCGATTCCAAAATTTAGTACCAGTCAAGCCGACGGATACTTAGTGATCACGACAGAAAAACTCGTACTGAGATACAAAATCGGTAGCAATCCGGAAATCAACAATCCCTGTTCTCCCAACTTGCAGATTTCCATGACGCTCAACAATGAACCTGTTGTATGGTATCCCACCAAAAAAGACCCTTATAATCTCAAGGGCACTACCCGCACATTGGATAATGCGGAGGGAGATGTCCGTTCATGGCTCGAAGATGGACTCCTTTCACGCTCAGGTTGGGCTATAATCGACGAACAAAAACCACGTAATGATGGCAGTAGCAGTCTGATGTTTGATGGCAGTACTGGCATTGATTGGGTTGCTCAACGTGCAGACCCGGCATCCATGGATATGTATTTTATGGGCTATGGTCACAATTACAAAAAAGCGCTGAATGACTTTACACTCATTGCCGGTAAAATTCCAATGCCTCCACAATATGTATTCGGGTATTGGTATTCAAAATACCAAAGGTATGCCGAACAGGATTTGCGGGACATCGTGACTGAAATAAAAGCTGACGAAATACCCATTGATGTTTTAGTGATAGATATGGACTGGCATAAAGATGGTTATAACAATGCCACAGACCGTACTGAATGGACTGGTTGGTCTTGGAATACAGCTTTATTTCCCAAACCCAAAGAATTTATCAGTTGGCTTCACTCGCAAAATCTTAAAACCACACTGAATCTTCATCCTGCCGATGGAGTTGGAAAATACGAAGACAATTTTACTGCACTTGCCACAGAATTGGGTTTACCCACAAATCAAACTGTACCCTGGGATATTGAAAAAAAGAAATTTTACACCGCTTTTTTCAAAAACATCCTGCGTCCTCATGAAGAAATAGGTATTGATTTTTGGTGGCTCGATTGGCAGCAATGGATGTTGGCCAAAAATGAACCCAAACTTGGTAATACATTTTGGCTTAACCATGTATTTTTCAACGATAAAAAAAATCAGGGTAAAGATCGTCCATTCATTTTTCACCGTTGGGGTGGATTGGGAAATCATCGTTATCAAATCGGTTTCTCAGGTGACACGCACGCCACATTCCCATCCCTGGCTTTTCAACCCTATTTCACTGCAACAGCTTCGAATGTAGGTTACGGTTATTGGAGCCACGATATTGGCGGTCATCAACAATCAGGTGCAAACAATCCGGAGCTTTATTTGCGGTGGATTCAGTATGGTGTTTTCTCACCAATACTTCGTACCCATGCAACCAACGCCTCCAACATCGATCGCAGAATCTGGAAATACGATAATTTCTTGTCCATGCGCAAAGCCATTGAGCTTCGTTATGCACTAATTCCTTACATTTACTCGAATGCACGTTATACCTATGATACAGGTATATCCATTTGCCGTCCCATGTATTACGATTATCCGGAAGCGGATGAAGCTTACAACTTCGATGGCGAATATATGTTTGGTAATGATATTCTGGTATCTCCAATTTGTAAATCGGACAATGGTAGTGGATCAGTAGACCAAACCCTTTGGTTGCCCGAAGGAAAATGGTATGAGGTTGCAACAGGAACACTTCTTGATGGTAACCAGGTTGTTACAAGGCCGTTTACCCGCGAACAGATCCCGTATTATTACCGTCAAGGTGCAGTAATACCTTTGTACACTCCACTTAAGCATCTGAATAATCGTCCGGATACACTTATTTTTCAATTTACTCCCGGTGATCAAGGTGAATTTTCTCTTTACGAAGACGAAAATAATACGAATAATTACGAGACAGGAAGTTACACTTTTACAAAAATTACTCAATCCACTGTGAATAATGTAAGTACTTACACTGTTCATCCACGTACCGGATCGTTTCTAAATATGCCTGTTACCCGCTCGTTTAGGTTTGAAATTTTAGATAAAAGCACTCCGAAGAGTGTGAAAGTAAACGGTGCAGATGCAGCTTATACCTATGATTCGAGTAAACGTAAGATCATTGTTGATGTGATCAATAAGAAATACAACGAATTACCTCTGACTCTGGTCCTAACTAATTAAAACATACTAAAATGAAAAAAATACTGATATGTTTGGTTCTGGTATGTTCTGTTTTTACCTTGAACGCCAAAACATGGAGTGTCATAGGAAAAGCGCTCAAAGACGACACGACTTTACTTGAACAAGATGCCTCAAACCCCAACATGTATAAATATGTTGGCAACCTCACAAATATGAGTTTTAAACTGTTCAACGGAGTCGACTACTATGTACCAAAGTGTGGAATGAACGACCCTTTTGATCAACAAGTGAGCATTGAAAAGCAAGTCGACGAGTCCCAGGCCGGATTTCGTGTAAGCTATGTAAATTCGAATGTACCCTATCGTATAACCTTGATCGATGGAATTATTCCCAAACTCATTGTAGAAAAAGTAACTACGTTCAATCATCTTTATTTGATTGGAGGTCCTATAAATACCCGCGACCCGAATTGGTTACTGAGCGATGCCCGGGAACTCGTTAAAGATCCTGAAAACCCCTTTGTTTTCTACTATCGAGGCTTTCTTATATACAATACTTTCGGAGATGAGCCTGGGTCCATTAAATTTTTAACCTCAAACACCAATTGGGATCCAGCGTTCCACCCAGGTAAGACCGGTAATATTCCTTTAGCTCAGGCATCAAAAATGACACTTGGTGGCGATGATACCAAATGGGAGTTACCTTCAGACGGTAGTGGAAATGGCTATTACGTCTTAAAGTTAAATACGCTCAACGAAACAATCAGTATTGAAAAATTTGAGCCTGGAAATGTAGAATATCCGGCTAAAATATTCATAACCGGTGATGCCTTGCCATGCGGATGGAATAATGAAACTCCGGAAATAATGACTCCTACCAAAATAACGGAAGGTAAATATTCCTGGACTGGCAAAGTGCTGCCAGGTCAGTTTAAATTTCTAAAGTTCAAGGGATCATGGGGTAATTGCTGGGTGTCCACCATTATTGATCAACCTGTTGTTTTTGACAGACTATACCCGTTCGTTTTCGAAGCAGAAAACACCGCTGGTGGTAATGACTATAAATTTCTGATTACCGAACCTGGCGGTTGTTCTATCAACATGGATTTGGCCAATACTAAAATGTTTGTAAAGAAAGTGGATCTAAGTTCTACAGATAATACGAAGTTGAATGATGAGGTGATTATGACAGCCAATGCAGGTAGAATTGTAGTGAAATGCTCTTCTTCCTTCAAGAAAAATCTGGCCGTTTTTGGTATTGATGGACGTCATCTTTACACGAATTCTTTTGTATATAATTCTGAAGTATCGCTTCCAAAAGGCTGTTATATTGTAAAAGTTACAGATAGCAATGGCAAATACAATGTCAATAAAATGGTGATCTGAATGAAGGAATACCCTGGACTTTAAATAGGGTTATAAATAGAAAGCTGGTCATTCCTATTTTAGGTCTTGGAAAAACTTAAAATGATGAATGGCCGGTTTTTTTTGTGGCATGAAGAGTATGAAGAGCATGTGGTGTGTGTGGTGCTTGGTGTGTGTGTGGTATTTGTGGTATCAACTGGCAGCTTATCGGGTAGTTGGGATAAAAACAAACTGTTTGATGAATTTCTTTAATTTATTATTCGCATAGTATCTTGCGTGTAAGATGAAAAATGGTTATTGTTGTCCTGTCAACAAGATAAAAGCATCATTGCTCGTTGGTCAGACATCGTTACTTGAAAATTTGGTTGCTATAGCTCTGCTTATCATTCATTCAATTCAAAACTTTTAATTATTTGTTTCAAAACACTTTCCACAGATATTCCACCCATGCCCATTTCTTTAAAAATAGCATTGTCAGGCATCTCCTCAGCTACTACATCCACAAAATTTTGCATATGAGCTTTCATCTTCACTGGCAGTTCAAATAAGTCATTTGCAGTCAGCATTACCGCCAGCCTAAACACATCTCCTTTATGTTTGCGGAGATGTTTGCTATCTTCTTTGCTTCCAGTTGCAATACTTTCTGCAATTTCAAGAAAGGCTTTTGCTTTCAGGCAAATCAGGGCCCCGATATTGGCAAGGTGTAATCCATTGTCAAGCATGCTGTGTTTCAGCATAAAGTGGTAGTAGTCATCATCCATTAATATGGCTGAAAGGCTCGTTAAATTATCGTCAACAGGAATAGGAGTGAGGTAGGACTGTTCGTCAAAGTCCAATAAGTCTGGATTTCTAGCAAACAGCTCGATCTGAAATGGAAATTCAGTATTTTCCGGTTTTATAAAACGGTAATACTTGCGTTCATCGGAGTTTTGCTGCTTTTGTTCATATTTTCCATCTATAATAAACTGCCAGAACATACGAACAAAATCAGGATTCAAGGCTTCCACCACTAAGATTATATCTATATCTTTGGTTGCACGTGGAATAAAGTCCTTTTTCTCAATAATGATGTCACATGCTGTGCCGCCAATTATGACATAATTATCGGGATATGCTGCAAAATATTTTTGAAAGATATCTAATCCTCTTACCATCTGTACGTTTTTATGATCTGTTCTATTGCCATCTCAATGCGCTCATCTTTACTATTTTTCAAGCACAAATAAAGCGAAAGTGGGTCAACTGCCTGAGCTTCATTTTTAATGTTTTCAACAAGTTTAGCTGGATTGTATTTCCAGACCTCCAGACAATACTTACCCTCATATAGATTAATATTTAAAAATTCATTTTCTTTTTCCAGTTGATAAAATAGAGACTTTTCTATAGCAAAATAGGTTTGTTTGCTTGGATTCATGTTTGAGTATTCAGGCAGTGCGGAAGTATAACTGCGTAGCAACTTCACACTTTGAGGTATTATATCAATATAAACGCTTTTAAATACCGGATTTACAAAGAGGTTTCGTTCAATAATTTCACTCCAAAGTTTCTTTCTTGATATTTTAAAACGAATAAATTTTTCTTTTTCTCCTTCCACTGTTATTAGAGAAAGTTGTTTAAGATTATCAATTGCTTTGGTTATTGCCATTTGCGTATAGTTAAGTTTATGTGCAAGCTGCTTAAAACTTAACAGTTCTAAATTTATTTCTTTGTTCGAAAAATGATACAGCAAAATAAGTTGTGCAGAAGGCAGTAGTTTTTGTTTTTCTTTTTTAATCACTGGTATAGAGAACCTTTCTTGTAGCTGAATCAATAATTCTGGCAAATAAAGTTGTTTATTTGGAACAATAAAACTAATTTTTTTTTCAATCAATCTTTTTCTCATTATTGAACTTATACTATCCAATATTAAAACTACATTCTTATGCTTAATTTCATTAATTAAAGCGAAGTGTGTATTCGTTTTTTTAATGCTAAAATCCTCACTTTCTTTGTATTTTGCAACAATTAGTTCTTTATCAAACAACACTGTTTCATAAAGGGTATAAATGGATTCAATAAACAAAGGGAGTGTATTATAATCCTCTTTTTCAAATTTGTTTATTCTTATTTCAATACCAAGTACTTCCCCTACGTATTTTATTATATTTTCCATATTGATTTTCAATAAACATATTTTTGTACAATAAACCAGACTGATATATTGTACAAAAATAAGTATAATATTCAGATAATTAGATGTTAATACAATTATTTTTTTTAAAATTTGTTTGTTACCCATACTTCACATATCCCAATTGATTGCACCGTAGTTTTGTCTTTCCAATTTCAAAATCAGGAGTATTTGCATGTGTATGACCATAAATCCAATAATCTGGACTGGTGGCTTCAATCAAATCGTATAATTCATAAAGGTCGGTACATGGTGTGTTACGGCATGTAATTCTTTTCTGTGTTTTTAATTAAAAAAGGAGAGAAATTATAAATATATTGCATGATGAAAGTTTTTTTGTGTGATTACCAATAAAATAAAAATAAATTCTTATGAAAATTGTATCATTTATAACAGTTATGTTCTTTTTAGTTGCAACCATGAATGCTCAGGACTTGAAACAAATTAAATTACCAACTCCGGACAAAACAAAGGGAGCGTCCATCATGAAAGCATTCAATGATCGTCAATCTGATCGTACCTTCGCCCCAGATAAACTTTCTCAACAGGATATTTCGAATTTACTTTGGGCTGCAAACGGTATAAACCGCCCGGATGGCAAACGTACAGCTCCTTCTTGCAGAAATTTCCAGGAAGTGGGAGTCTATGTAATTCTTCCCGAAGCTGCCTACCTGTATGATGCAAAGGCACATGCATTGACATTGCTTACTGAAGGTGATTACAGGACAGCCGTAGCAGGCGGACAGGATTTTGTGAAATTGGCTCCGCTTTGTATTGTCCTTTCTGCTGATTTAACACGCTTTGGCGGTACAATCACTGAGAGCACTAAATTAATGGCCTCAGTTGATGTAGGCATCGTCTGCCAGAATATTAATCTTGCATGTGCGGGATTAGGACTGGCAACCGTACCTCGCGCAACGATGGATCAGGTCGCTTTAAAAAAAGTATTGAAATTAAAGGATACCGATTTATTGCTCATGAATAATCCGGTTGGATATCCAAAGAAATGAAAATAACTAACAATCGATAATTTAAAGCGAATGCTGTTTCCCTATTTAGAGCCAATAACCCCAGCAATTTGATTCACGATATATTGTGCACCCGTTTTTTCTATTACCGGGATTGATTTTTAAGATTAGTTCGTAACCAGCCAAAACATCTATCGATATACCATTTCGGGTATAAATATTTTGTTTTGAGGTTAATTGTACCTTATCGGGTATAATTTAAAAGACACTATTCAACGATTATAGTGCCTTAGCTATTATATTGTTACAATATATTTGCAATATGTAAAACCTTATTTTCTTGAAATTCCAAATGTAAGTCGGAAGAATGTTGGATAATCATGTTCGTAGGCTATTTTTGGGAATTGGATAGTTATCCAAGCTATAATGTTAGTCTATACTTGATGTATTATCATGGTTCAAACAAGAAACGTGAATATGAGTTTTTGGATTTGTTCCTCTATTACAAGCCGAATTCTTCTCTACAGAAGCAACACAACAAAGAAACGTTACAACTGGCTTAGTGCGTTAAAACATCTGACTGCATATTGTAATGGTTATGATATTCCGCTTGACAAAGTTGATGATGATTTCCTTGAGCGATTCAAGAAATATCTACTTGGAAAATAAGTCAGTTAAACGTAATTGTGGACAACTTTCTCATAATAGTGCGCTTTCCTATTTCAATAAGCATATTACGTTTCATTGTGCCAGACATAGCTTTGCAACGCTTCAACTTACTATGGGAACGGACATCTACACGGTTTCAACACTTTTTAGGCATAAGAATTTGAAAACGACAGAAATCTATGGTCATGTTATCAGTATAAAGAAAATTGAAGCAGCTTCTAAGATTCCGGCATTGAGTTTCTGTTGTCAAATATAGGGGTAGGCTTGTATAATTTCGTTCTAATTGATTTGTTGGATCGTAGTCGTGTATTTATTCATTCTTGGGCATTATTACATATTTGTTTAATAAGACTTTTTTGTGCACTTTCAAATGTTCGTTCATAAAATCTCAAGTATATGAATAATTTATTTAATATTTTAATAAAAAATCATACAATAATCAAATAATTTGTAATTTAGCTGCTGGAAAGACACTCGATGTTGATTTAATCTTCAATTGAGTATGTTAATTTCACAGACTAACCAGTTGTAAACCATGTTAAACAATAATATTAACCCATAAGGCAAAACACAAAAACTGAAAAATGCAGTTATAGCACTTTAAAGTATAAACGCATTGCGATTATAGAATCACAATAAAAGCAGATGACAAAGTTCTGTATGTCAAGTTTATTACAATAAAATATTACACAGTTGTTATGGCTAAGTTTAGAGCCCGTAATTTTGGCCTCTGCAATTTTGAATCAAAGAAACAGCCTCAGAAGTGGTGCAATGTTCATGAAAGAAAGATTATTTGAGTCTGCAGCTTCGGCAGACAATTATAGATTACGACAAGTTAAGTATCAACAAAAAATTTTAACATGCAAAAAAACATCATTATCTTATTCATTAGCTTTATTTTGGCATCGGGTAGTTTCG